>Ga0247764_1000006_pt1 | contig 728476 bp, 615 predicted proteins | sample UWRJL051202B4_FD_179932 | JGI IMG/M metagenome (GOLD analysis project Ga0247764, IMG submission 179932) | Plant litter microbial communities from Arlington Agricultural Research Station in Wisconsin, United States - UWRJ-L051-202B-4 | ecosystem: Environmental > Terrestrial > Plant litter >... | reverse complement strand
GCGGGAAGCCGGGAAGCCCATACATGGGGTTTCAAATGCTCCCCGCGCGGATGCGAGGGGCGGAACAGGTGGTGGCCAGAGGTGGAATTGAACCACCGACACCGTGATTTTCAGTCACGTGCTCTACCAACTGAGCTATCTGGCCATCGAGTGGGGCGCGTATTAGACCGGCGGGGTCGCGCCCCGTCAAGCAAGCCGCCGCCCGCCCCCTGAAATAACTCTTTGATTCCGCAGCCTCGGTGTTCGCACGACGGCGGCGGCCGCCATTCCCGGAACTCGTGGCCTTCCCAGCAATTACGGCACAACAACCGCAGAGGGAATGCCATGGCAAAAAGAAAGCAGAGCCGCGCAACCCAAGCCACCGGCCTCGGCCGGGGCCGCGATAAAAGCGGCTTTGGCCGTCGCCCCGGTCGCGGCGACGGCAAAGTGGTCCGCTACGCCGTCGTCGGCCTGGGATATATCTCGCAATCCGCGTTGCTGCCCGCGTTTGCTCATGCACGCAACAGCAAGCTGGTCGCGCTGGTCTCCGGCGACGCGAAGAAGCTCAAGCTGATTGGCCGCCGCTACGGCGTGACGAACCTGCACGGCTATGAAACCTATGACGATCTGCTGAAGAGCGGGGATATCGACGCCGTCTACATCGGCTTGCCGAATCACTTACATCGCGAGTACACCGTGCGCGCCGCGAATGCGGGCATTCATGTGCTGTGCGAGAAGCCCCTCGCGGCCACCGCCGAAGACTGCAACGCGATGATCGAGGCGTGCGCGAGCAATCGCGTGAAGCTCATGACGGCGTACCGACTGCATTTCGAGCGCGCCAATCTCGAGATGGCCCAGATCGCTCGGTCCGGCAAGCTCGGCGAGCTGCGCTACTTCACCTCGAACTTCTCGCAGCAGGTGGAAGCCGGCAACGTGCGACTGGATGAAGACAAGGGCGGCGGACCGGTTCAGGACATGGGCATCTATTGCATCAACGCCGTTCGCAATCTGTTCGCTGCGGAGCCCACCGAAGTCTTCGCAGCCGCCGTCAGCCCTCGCGATGCGCGCTTCCGCGAGGTACCCGAAACCGTCACGGCGATCCTGAAATTTCCGAAGGACCGCGTGGCTTCATTCACGTGCAGCTTTGGAACGGCAGATCGCTCGCAGTTCGAGCTCGTCGGCACAAAAGGCAGCATTACGGCCGAGCCCGCCTACGAAATTGCGGAAGGACTCGGCTACACGCTTCGCGTCGGCAAGCGCACACGCAAACGGCATCTGGAGAAGAGCGATCAATTCGCGCCGGAGCTGCTGCATTTCTCGGACTGCGTGCTGAAAAATCGGGAGCCGGGTCCCGATGGCGCGGAAGGGCTGGCCGACGTGCGTGTGATCGAGGCGATCATGCAGTCGATCGAGTCGGGACGATGGGTGGAGCTGGATATTCCGCAGCGGCGGCAGCGGCCCACGCTCGCTCAAGAGATCCGGCGGCCGGGCGTGGAGATGCCTTCGCTGGTGAATGCCGCGGCGCCTACGGGGTGAACACGCGGGCTGTTCACGAGGCCAGAAAGCTTTTTGTGCCGACAGATATCGAAGCAAACACTCGGACTGAGCGGTCTACAGACTACGTTCGAAATTGATGCCCGCCCAGATGAGCCCGCGCCGTCCGGGCTCGCTGGTCATCTCAGCCGAAGCGTAACGCACTGTGTACGTCACTCGCAGATCTGACCACGTCGAAGCGAGACCGACCCACGCTTCCGCCTGCGTGTGCGCAAGATCATCGCCCTGCACTCGCACGTCGCTGTGCCTGAACTGACCCTGCAACAGCGCGTTGTACGCGCGTGCTTTCAAACGAAATCCGGCGAACGCGAAAACTTCCGCCGGATTGTGTGAGCTGATGCTGGTGACCGGCGCGAGCGGCGCTGACGTGTAGTCACCGAGCTCTGGCGCAAAACTCCACCAAGGCGTTTGCAGCCGGCCCCATCGCGTGGACACGGCAACACTGGTTTCGGTGATGTAGCCCGCGCTTCCCGCAACAGTGAGCTTCACTTCGGGAAGGCCTGCGCGATCGGCCAGCGAATCATTCAAAAGCCATTGCTGTGCCTCGACGTATCGCGCGGTGGGCTCGCCGCCCGCGCTGATCTGATGCTCCCAGCCGCGCGGACGCTCATCTCCGACGAGCGCATGCACGCCGCGGTGTAGGACTTCAGCCGCATGCAGACCGAGCATGCCGAACGTGAAACTGGAGAAGCGAGCGCGTTCGCCATTCTCGAGCACACGCATTTCGGAGCTGGTGACGTAGAGCAGGCTCGCGAATGGCCTGTCTGTATAAAGCGGCGCGTCGCTCTTCAGCGTTCCCGGGGTCATCGCGAGCATCGAGATCTGGGTGGCCTGCTGCTCAGGTGCCCAACCATCGCGCGCGCTTTCGTCCGGCGCGAGCCAACGGTCGAGAAATGCTCGTGAACGGTGCAACGGCCGCATCACCAGGCCGGGTTGCGGTGACGAATAGGTAACACCGCCACCCCAGCTGTAGTCCTGATCGCGATGCGCGCCGGAGAAAAGATCGTTATCGAGCTGGATCGCGTAGCCGCCGCCGCCCTGCAAATCCAGGTCTTTCAGCGTTGCCTGCTCACTGTCGCGCGCAGTCGCAAGACCCGTCGCGAGGAGCGCAATGACAGCCCCGAGCACTCGTGGAAAGCGATTCATCACACGCCCAACCCTGCATCGTTTTTCTGGCTGAAATGGTGCGCGTTCCGAGCGCTTCAGCCCAATCCGACAAAGCCCAATAACGCTCTATCCCCAAAGGGGGACTTTGCTGCCTTCCGCCTTGGCCCACCTCCGCGCCTCGCCGGATGAATGTTTCAAATGGCAAGAAGAGCGGACACTTCCATCCCAGCCAAGGGAACGGATTCACCGTCCTTCATCGGCTTCAGTGGAGAAGGTCTCATGCAGTTCAGGTCAGCAATCGTCGTTCCGGCATTTGCCGTGTCTCTTTTGATGATCCTCGCCGGTTGCGCGCGCAACGAGGCCGCGCCCGCAGCCGCGGCCCCGCCCGCTCCGCAGGTGAGCGTTGCCCAAGTCGTCAGCCGTTCGGTGACGGAGTTCGATGAGTTCACAGGTCGTTTCGTCGCGGTCGAACGCGTCGAAGTGCGTCCGCGTGTGAATGGATATATCGCCAGTGTCGGTCTCACGCCTGGTCGCGAAGTGAAGAAGGGTGACGTGCTGTTCACCATCGACCCGCGCCCGTATCAGGCCGAAGTGAAGCGCGCGAAGGCGGAGCTCGCTCGCGCACGCACACAGCTCGCGCTGTCTCGTTCAGAGCGGGAACGCGCCGTGAAGCTTTTGGAACAGCGCGCGATCTCGCAGGAAGAGTTCGACACGCGTGTCGCCGGCACCGAGCAGGCCGATGCGAACGTCGAAGTCGCTTCTGCCGCGCTCGATACCGCGGAGCTGAATCTTTCTTACACGCGCATCGAGTCGCCGATCGCGGGTCTCGTGAGCCGTGAGGAAGTGACGACCGGCAACCTCGTGTCGGCGGGCCAGACACTGCTCACCACGGTGGTGTCGGTCGACAAGATCTACGTCGAGTTCGAAGGCGACGAGCAGGTGTATCTCAAATACGCCGCGCTCAATCGCTCCGGTGACCTCGCGAATGCCCGCGATTCGCACCTGCCCATCTGGATCGGCCTGGCCGACGAAACGGGCACACCGCACGAAGGCAAGATGGTGTTCATCGACAACGCGCTCGATGCACAGACGGGCACGATTCGCGCCCGTGCACTGCTCGACAACAAGGAACGTCGTTTCACTCCGGGCCTGTTCGCCCGCGTGAAGCTCGTCGGCAGCGGCAAGTACGATGCGCTGCTGATCAACGACAGCGCGATCGGCACGGACCAGAACGTGCGCTACGTGTTCGCGGTCGGCGCGGACAACAAGGTGGAGTACCGCGCAATCAAGCTCGGCCCGGTGGTCGATGGCATGCGCGTGGTGCGTGAAGGCCTGAAGGTCGGCGAATCGATCGTGGTGAACGGCCTGCAGCGCGTGCGTCCCGGTGTGACCGTTGCGCCTCAGCGTGTCGCGATGGGCGTGAAGAGTGCCGTCGGCCAGGGCGTTCTCGCCCTCAATCAGTAAGTTCGAGTGTTGATGTCGGCCGGGCTGGCCCTCTGCAGCCCGGCCGATTCTTCTCCAGAACACAACCAGGGATGCTGCCGTGAAACTGTCTCACTTTTTTATTGAACGGCCGGTCTTTGCGGCCGTTCTGTCTGCCTTCATCACCATCGCTGGCGCCATCGCGCTGTTCCAGCTGCCGGTGGCGGAGTATCCGGAAGTCGTCCCACCTTCAGTCGTGGTGCGCGCGGCGTATCCGGGCGCCAATCCCAAGGTGATTGCCGAAACGGTGGCCGCGCCGCTCGAGCAGGCCATCGTCGGTGTCGAGGACATGCTCTACATGTCTTCGCAGGCCGCGATGGACGGCACGCTGACACTCACCGTGACTTTCAAGATCGGCTCGGACGTGGACCGCGCGCAGGTGCAGGTTCAGAACCGCGTCTCGCAGGCTTTGCCCCGATTGCCGCAGGAAGTGCGCGATCTCGGTGTAACGACTGCGAAGAGCTCGCCGAATCTCATGGGCGTGGTGCATCTCATCTCGCCAGACGGCCGTTACGACTCGCTGTATCTGCGTAACTACGCCGTGCTGAACGTGCGCGATGTTCTCGCGCGACTGCCGGGCATGGGCGAAGTGCGCATCTTCGGCGCCGGCGACTACTCGATGCGAGTGTGGCTCGATCCGCAGAAGCTCGCCGCTCGCAATCTCACAACGGGCGATGTCGTCGACGCGATTCGTGAACAGAACCTGCAGGTCGCGGCCGGCCAGATCGGCGCGCCTCCCGGCCAGAGTGCGGAATTCCAGGTTGCGCTCAACTCGATGGGCCGCCTTCAGGACGAGGACCAGTTCCGCGAGATCATCATCAAGACAGGCACCGACGGGCAGATCGTGAAGCTCGGCGATGTCGCACGCATCGAGCTCGGCGCGCAGGACTATGCGTTGCGCGGCCTGCTCAACAACAATACCGCGGTCGCGTTGCCGTTCTTCCAGTCGCCCGGCTCGAACGCCCTGCAGCTGTCGAAGGACATCCATTCGACGATGGCCGAGCTGAGCAAGGATTTCCCGGACGGCATCAAGTACGAAATCATCTACGACACGTCGGAGTTCGTGGATCAGTCCATCGACGCCGTGTTCCACACGCTGCTCGAAGCGATTCTGCTCGTGGTGCTGGTGGTGATCCTGTTCCTGCAGACGTGGCGCGCGTCGATCATCCCGCTCGTGGCCGTGCCCGTGTCGGTGATCGGCACGTTCGCGGTGCTGCTCGCCTTCGGGTTCTCGATCAACACGCTGTCGCTGTTCGGGCTGGTGCTCGCGATCGGCATCGTGGTCGACGACGCGATCGTGGTCGTGGAGAACGTCGAGCGTCACATCGAACACGGCCTGTCGCCCATGGAAGCCACGAAAGTGGCCATGGACGAGGTGAGCCGCCCGATCATCGCGATCACGCTCGTGCTGTGCGCGGTGTTCGTGCCGGTGGCGTTCGTCAGCGGCCTGACCGGCGAGTTCTATCGCCAGTTCGCGCTGACCATTGCGATCTCGTCAGTCATCTCCGCGTTCAACTCGCTGACGCTGAGCCCGGCACTTGCCGCAGCGCTGCTGAAGCCTGCACACGAGCAGACGGACTGGCTGTCGCGCGTCATGAAGAAGACGCTTGGCCGTCCGTTCGGTGCATTCAACCGGGGCTTCACCAGCACGGGCAACGCGTACTCGAAGGGCGTCTCGACCATCGTTCGTCGCAGCGGCATTGCGCTGCTGGTCTATGGTGGATTGATCGTGCTCACGTACTTCGGCTTCATGGCCGTGCCGGGCGGGTTCATTCCGTCACAGGACAAGCAGTACGTGGTTGCGGTGACGCAGCTGCCGCCGGCCTCCTCGCTCGACCGTTCGGAAGAAGTCACCCGGGCGATGGGCAAGATGGCCCTCGAAACGCCGGGCGTGACGGGCGCGGTGCAGTTCGCCGGCATGTCGACGAGCACGCTGAATGCGAGCCCGAGCAGCGCGATGTCGTTCTACAAGCTGGACGACTTCCACAAGCGCCGGGACGCGAGCCTCGGAATCATGGGTCTTGCCGGAACGCTCCAGCAGAAGTTCGGCTCGATCCAGGAAGCGTACATCGGCGTGTTTCCGCCGCCGCCCATCCAGGGCCTCGGCACGCTGGGCGGCTTCAAGCTGCACATCGAAGACCGCACGGACCAGGGGCCGGAAGCGCTGTACCAGGCGACGCAGGAAGTGATCGCGAAGGCCTACCAGGAGCCGAAGCTTGCGGGTGTGTTCAGCTCGTACCAGATCAACGTGCCGCAGTTCATGGTGAACGTGGATCGCGTGAAGGCGAAGCAGCTCGACGTGAAGCTGTCGGATGTCTTCCAGACGATGCAGGTCTACCTCGGCTCGCTGTACGTGAACGACTTCAACCGTTTCGGCCGCACGTACCAGGTGGTAGCGCAAGCCGACGCGCAGTTCCGCGCGCAGAAGGAAGACATCCTTCGCCTGAAGACGCGAAATGCGAAGGGCGAGATGGTGCCGCTCGGCGCCCTGCTGAAGATCGAGGAGACGTTCGGACCGGACGTCGTCGAGCACTACAACGGCTTCCGCGCGTCCGACATCAACGGTGGCGCGGCCCCCGGCTTCAGCTCGGGTGAAGCGGAAGCGGCGATGTCGAAGATCCTCGATGAAACGCTGCCGCGTGGCATGCGCTACGAGTGGACCGATCTTTCGTATCAGCAGAAGGTCACCGCGAATACGACAACGATGGTGTTCGCACTGTGCGTGGTCTTCGTGTTCCTGGTGCTGGCCGCGCAGTACGAAAGCGTGACGTTGCCGCTGGCCATCGTGCTGATCGTTCCGATCGTGCTGCTCGCGGGCCTCAGCGGCGTGCTGCTCTCACGCGGTGACAACAACATCTTCACGCAGATCGGGCTCGTGGTGCTGGTGGGCCTGGCGTGTAAGAACGCCATCCTCATCGTGGAGTTTGCGAAGCATCTGCAGGATCAAGGTCGGGACGCCGTCAGCGCCGTGCTCGAAGCTGCCCGCATCCGCTTGCGCCCGATCCTGATGACGTCGATCGCGTTCATCGCTGGTGTCATTCCACTGGTACTCGCGGTTGGCGCGGGCGCGGAGATCCGCAAGGCGATGGGTGTGGTGGTATTCGCCGGAATGATCGGCGTAACGGTGTTCGGCCTGCTGCTGACGCCAGTGTTCTTCGTGCTCATGCGCCGATTTGCTCACAACACGCAGGGCGGAACGCAGATCGCTGCGCACGGCCTGCCAGTGCCGGCTCACTCCCCGGAGAAGGGACATGTTTGAGATGAAACTTCAGGAAACTCTTCGCGCCGAGCCGAAACGGTCCGCCGCAATCGGCGGGCTCGCACGAGGCATGACGGTTCTGTTCGGCACGCTGTGGCTCACCGCATGCGCGGTGGGCCCGAATTACCACGAACCGAAAACGCCGGTGGCGGACAAGTTCGAGGCGACCACGCAGGCCACGACCTTCACGCAGGAAGAAGCGCTCGGTCATTTCTGGGAGCAGTTCGGCGATCCGACGCTGAACACGCTGGTGAGCGACGCGCTCAAGTCGAATCACGACCTGCGCATCGCGCTCTCCCGCTTCCAGGAAGCGCGGGCTGCTCGCGGCGAGTCGCGCTTCGATCTCGCGCCGACCATCACCGCGTCCGGTGGCTACACCGAACAGCGGTATTCGACCGACCAGGCGGTTGCGGTCGGGGGACGCGACTCGAAGTTCTACGACGCAGGCTTCGACGCGATCTGGGAGCTGGATTTCTTCGGTCGCATCCGTCGCAATATCGAAGCGCGCAATGCGGACCTGCGCGCCGCCGAAGCGGATCTGCACGATGCCCAGGTGATCGTGATCGCCGAAGTCGCGCGCACCTACTTCGAGTTGCGCGGCCAGCAGACTCAGCTGAGCGTCGCGCGGCGCAACGTCGACAACCAGACCAACACGCGCGATCTCACCAAGGCACGGCTCGACGCGGGCCGTGGAACGGAGCTCGATACGTCACGCGCGCAAGCGCAATTGAGCTTCACGCTCGGTTCGATCGCGCCCCTTGAAGCAGCCGTTTCGCGCTCCATTCATCGTCTCAGTGTGCTGACAGGTCGGGAACCGACGGCGTTGACGTCCGCGCTCACCCCCGCGCGGGAGCTCCCCCCTCTCCCTAACGTCATCGCCGTCGGCAATCCCGCAGACCTGCTCCGTCGTCGCCCGGACATTCGCTCTTCCGAGCGCACGCTCGCGGCGGACACGGCTCGCATCGGGATTGCAGTCGCCGACCTGTTTCCACACGTCTCTTTCACTGGAAGCGTGGGCTATGCCGCCGTGAATTCCGGCAACCTCGGTGACAGCGGAACGGGCACCCGGCTCATCGCGCCGGGCATCTCGTGGGCCGCCTTCGATATCGGTCGCGTGCGCACGCAGATCGCTGGCGCCCGCGCGCATGCGGACGGCTCGCTGGCCCGCTATGAGCAGACCGTGTTGCGGGCGCTCGAAGAAACGGAAGATGCGCTCGTCACTCACGCTCGGTCGCGAGAGCGGCTGGAGCACGTGGCTGACAGCGCCGAGGCCAGTGCTACCGCGGCGCGGCTCGCCCGGGCGCGTTATGACGGCGGTATTTCGGACTTTCTAACCGTTCTCGATACGGAGCGCACTCAGCTCGAGGCCGAGGACACGCTCGCTCAGAGCCGGACCGAGACCGCCACGAGCCTCGTGGCCGTCTATAAGGCACTGGGGGGTGGTTGGCAGGACGCCGCCCTGCCCGTGGCGAGCGTGCAGAATGTGGCGGGAGGGACGCCCGTTGCGGCCGCATCGACAGGTTCGCGCTAGACTGCGTGGACGAACCGCTCCGGAGACTCGCTTGAACGCCAGCCCCAAAACCGCGCTGCAAGGCACGGTACGCTCGGAAGAGCTCGATGAAGCAGATTCCATCTGCGCCGAGATCTCGCGTGCCAACGCGGTCGAGCTCTCACAGATGTATGAATCGCTGCAGCGTCGCGAGCGTTTGCTCGCCGCTTCGGCGAACGCCAGCCGCCTGCTTCTCGAAGCGTCCGATGTGATGGCCGCCGTGCCTCACGTTCTGCGCCAGCTCGGCGAAGCAGCCACGGTAGATCGCGTGAATCTCATGCTCACCCAGCAGGGCTCGAACGGCGAGCGCCTGCTCGTCGTGAAGGCCGAGTGGGTTGCGGAAGGCGTGGTCCCCCATCTCGGTCACCCGACGATGGGCTGGCACGACGAGCGTAGCTTCGAGCGTGAATGCGCGGAGCTGCGTGCGGGCCGATCTGTCTGCATCATCAAGGAAGGCACGCGCGAAGAGTCGTGCGGCTGCGTCCTCGAAGGCGTGGGCACGAAGACGAAGGCCATCGTGCCGATGTTCCTCGACGGCGAATACATCGGCGTCGTCGGATTCGACAGCACGCGCCAGCGTCGCGCGATTGATTCCGCCGAATTGTCCGCGCTCGAAATGGCGGCGGGCATCATCGGCGCCGCGCTGCATCGCGAGCGACTCGTCGATACCATGCGACTCGAACGCGAGCGCGCGGCAGAAGAGCGCGTTGCGGAGTTGGCGAAAGCCAATGCCGCGATTCGAGGCAATCTCGAGCGGCTCGCCAGCACGCCGGATCTCAAGAGCTTCCTCGGCGGATTGCTGCTCGAAGCCACTCGCCAACTGAACGCGGCCGGCGGCACCGTGATCATGCTGAAGGATGCGGAACAGGCCTGGCGCATCATTGCGTACGTGAAGAACGGCGCGATCGCCGAGCCGAACTTTCCCGCGAGCGTCGGCTGCAACGAAGCGAAGTTCGACCAGCGACTGCGCAATACCCGCGAAGCCACCTATCTCGATTTCGACGTACCCGACGACGCGGACTGCGTCTGGCCGGGCACCATCTCCAGCAAGCGCGCAGAGCGCCTCGTGCGCATGTTCGTGCTGCCGCTCGTCTTCGGCGATCGCACGATGGGGTGTATCGCGCTGTCGTTCCGTCATCGCGAGCCGATCAGCCCGCAGGCGACAGAGCTGCTCGTTGCACTCGCGCACCAGGCAACGCTCGCCATTGAGCTCACACGCCTTGCTTATGCCGGCAAGACTGCGGCGGTGCTCGTCGAACGCAACCGCATCGGACAAGAGATTCATGACGGCCTCGCGCAGGCGTTCACCGGCATCCTGATGCAGCTGGGCGCGGCCGAAGAGCTGAGGGGTTTCTCCAAAGGCAGCCCACTGTCTGACATCCTCACGCGCATTCGCGCGATGGCGAAAGACGGTTTGAGCTCGGCACGCCGTTCGGTGCTCGCCCTGCGTCCGGAAGAAACGCGTCGCGGCAGCCTGAGTGAGGCGCTGGGCCAGCTGGCCGAGCGTTCGACGATCTCCGGCCGCGTCATCTGCTCGTTCGAAGGCGGCACGATCGAAACCGGTATTCCGCCGGAGCACGAGCACGAATTGCTGCGCATCGCTCAGGAAGCGGTCAGCAATGCCGTGCGCCACGCCCATCCCAAGACCGTGCGCGTGCTGTTGAAGGAAGAGGCAAACCACATCGAGCTCACCATCATCGATGACGGCATCGGCATGGTCGAAGGTCCGGAACGCTGCAAGAACATGGGCTTCGGGCTCGAGAACATGAGCGAGCGCGCGAAAGCCATCGGCGGCACCTGGACGCTCGTCAGCAAACCGGGCCACGGCACCTGCATCAACGTGCGCGTCCCGAAGCGCCAACCCAAGAAATAACAGAGCTACCCATCATGGCAGCCAATCCCAAAATCAGAGTCATCCTGGCCGACGACCATCCGGTCGTCCGCGACGGCCTCGCGGCCATCGTGAATCAACAAGCGGACATGCAGGTGATCGCTGAGGCCGGAGACGGTGAGGAAGCCATTGCGCTCTACGAGCAGCACTTGCCTGATGTGATGGTGCTCGACCTGCGCATGCCGAAGCGCGACGGCGTCTCGGTGGTTCAGAACGTGCTGGAGCGCCATCCGAAGGCGCGCATGCTGATCATGACGACGTTCGACGGCGACGAGGACATCTTCCGCAGCCTGAGCCAGGGCGCGAAGGGTTATCTGCTGAAAGATGCGCCCCGCACCGAAATCCTCACCGCGATTCGCGCGGTGAGCCAGGACCGGCCGTACACGTCGTCACAGGTTGCCGCGAAAGCCCTGCAGCGCATGGCGAAGCCGAGTCTCACGCAGCGTGAGCTCAGTGTGCTTCAGGAAATTGCGCAGGGACGCAGCAACAAGGACATCGCGCGCCGCCTGAGCATTACGGAAGGCACGGCGAAGACGCACGTGAAATCGATTCTGACCAAGCTCGATGCCATCAGCCGCACGGAAGCGGTGGCGGTGGCGCACAAGCGCGGGTTGATTCACCTCTAGCGCTGCGTTCCGCAGACCCGACCAGAACAATAGGTTCTGGGTTTGAAAGCCAGATCCGAAGATTTCATCGCTGCGCCGTCGGTTTCTGCGGTGCTGCCGCGGCTGCGGTTTCTTCTGCGTCGACGGACTCCGAGACGCCCTGGAAGATCAGCTTCTTGTTGAACACGTAGAAGTCCAGCCGCTTGTCGTTGCAGCTCATCTCGCGACTCACTGGTGCTTGCTCAACGTTGTAGAACAGCCGCGACGGAGCGACGTTCGAACGAGTCGACTTCACACCGAGCTTCGACTCCATGGCGTCGTTGAGCTTCTGCAGCTCCACGAGACACGAAGCCGCATCGTTGAAATCATGCCGCGCGCGCAGCGTCACGACGAGCTGGCTCTTCGGCGACATGCCCACCACCACCTGATCGAACGGTCCGTTCGGCTTCGGCAGCTTCAACACGAAATACAGATTGCCGTTGTCCTGGGACTTCGGCGGCGGCAGCGCCTTGCGCTTCGCTTCGAGGGATTCGCCGAGCGTGTAGCCGAACTCCGATGCGAAACCGCCCGTGAACAGCGGCGTCTCATCCGCAGTTGCATCGGCCCCGAGACAAGGCGTTATGGTGACCAGGCTGACGAGCGTTACGGTCCCGAACCCTGCACGGAAACGGCGGGCAAACGTCATGGCGAGCCTCCCTGATCAAGCGCATGCAATCTACAGTCGCTACTTTGCGACCAGGCGGGCGCGCGTCACGGAATCGAAGCGATCCGTACTATCGTCGGACGAAAGTCGCGGGATGAACGTGCGCGCCGGAACAATCAGCACCAGAACAGGGAGAGCGACTGGCGCGTGGCGCGTAACTACTTCGGCGGCGGCGTGAATTCAGCGGGCGCAGTGGACCCGGTCCCGAAGAAGAACTTCTCCATCTCGGCTTCGAGAAACTTACGCGCCTTCGGATCCACGGGTGTCAGGCGGTATTCGTTGATGAGCATCGTCTGGTGGCCCACCCATTTCTGCCAGGCCGCCTTCGACACGTTGTCGTAGACGCGCTTGCCGAGCTCGCCAGGATAGGGCGGACGGTCGAGGCCAGGGGCTTCCTGCTTCAGCAGGACACATTGAACGGTGCGGGACATAACGGGCCTCCGTGAATCGGACACGCGGGGATCAGCCCGGGACGTGCTCGTCGAACATCGTGGGGCCGGTGAGGCCTTCGAGCAAGGTCTTGATGGGCGCAGGGAGGCCGATGCGCGCCGGGCGGCGCGGGTTGTACCAGAGGCTGCGCGGCGCTTCCATGACGCCGGCGGGGCCTTCACAGCGCGTCAGCAAGGGCGTCACCACGAGATCGAAGTGCGTGAACGTGTGTTCGATGAGATCGAGACGACGTGGCTCCGGTTGCGGCAGATGCAGCGACTGCGTGGCAAACGATCGCGCCGCCGATTCCGTCTCGAACTCCGGCAGGCACCACAAGCCGCCCCACACGCCGGTGTCCGGACGTCGCTCGAGCAGAATGCTGTCGTCTTCTCGCTGCGCCACGAGCATGAACACGTGACGTTCACGTCGCGCCGCCTTGGCCTTCCGGGGCGCAGGAATTTCGTGCTGTTTGCCGAGCTTCTTCGCCACGCACTCCGCTGCGAGCGGGCAATACGCGCACAGCGGGTTGCGCCGCGTGCAGACGGTGGCGCCAATATCCATGATCGCCTGCGTGTACACATCCACGCTCTCATGTGGCGTGCAGTCGTCTGAGAGCTCCCACAACGTCTCGACGGCCGCGCGATCGGTGAGATCGCCTTCGATGCCGAAGACGCGCGACAGCACGCGCTTCACGTTGCCATCGAGAATCGGAAACCGCTCGCGGCGGCTCAGCGCCAGAATCGCGCCCGCGGTCGAGCGCCCGATGCCCGGCAGGCTCGCGACTTCTTCGAAAGTGGCGGGAAAATCGCCGTTGAACTCGTCACGCAGGCGAATGGCCGCGCGATGCAGATTACGGGCACGGGCGTAGTAACCGAGCCCGGTCCACAGATGCAGAACGTCGTCGATCGGCGCATCCGCAAGCGCGGTTGCATCTGGAAATCGCTTCATGAACCGCTCGTAGTACGGCACGACGGTCGAAACCTGCGTCTGCTGAAGCATGATTTCGGAGACCCACACGCGATAAGGCGTGCGGTCGTGCTGCCAGGGCAGATCGTGCCGGCCGTGCTCGGCGTGCCAGCGCACGATGGCGGCAGCGATTGGGGATTCCGCAGCGCCCACGCTCACCGGGAGGCGGTCCTCACTTTTCCGTTTTCCAGCTCGAGGCGCAGCTTCACGCCGTGCATCTTCGTGTCGCCGATCGAGGCCAGATCGAACACCAGCTCGCCCTGCGCCTGCAGTGCCCGCAGCGCTTTCACCGGCAGCTCGAAAGGTTCTTTGCTCTTGGATTCCAGCGACAGATAGCGGTCGAGCGCGATCTTGTCGCCGTGAAGTGCAAACGTCCAGATGGGCTTCACATCAGCGGTGCGCGAAGCCTGGCCGCCGAAGTGCGTGTCGTCGAGCGTGAAGTCGATGGCGTTTGCAGTAACGGCGCCGTTCTCCCACGCAAGCATGCCCGTGAGCTTGAGCGCGCCCAGGGTGCCTTTATCCAGAGGCAGCGGCACATGGACGAGCCCGAGCGCTTTCAGGAGCTCGCGCACTGAGGGCACGCGCAGGTCCACCGGACCGCGCGCGTACAGCGTTCTGTCGGGCCCCTGCTCGCCCGCCTGCACTGACGTGATCACCTGCACGCCCGCTACGCGCGAGGACAGTTCGGAAATGCCGATGTCGAGCGGCGAGAGCCGCACAGCCATGCGCGAGACTTCGAACTCCAGCGGCAGACCGTTGGCCGGCAGCGACTTCGCGAAGATCTGGCTGCTGAAATCCAGTCCGAACAGGTCGATGTCGTTCGCGTCATCGGAAATGTGAATGCGCGTGCTGAGTTTGAGCCCTTGCGCGCGCAGCGCTTTGTCCACCGCCAGGGTCAGCTGCGTCTCGACCGGAAACGTGCTGCCGGCACGCCATTCGCCGACATCGAGGCTCCAGTCCGTCGCGCTCACGGTGTGCGGCGATGCCGGCCGTTCATCGATGTACGTCAGCGTGCCCTTGCGAAGCTGAAAACCGCTGACCTGCGGTCCAGGCGGCGGCGGCTCGGCGCCATTCGTCGGAACAGGCTCGGGCTGCGCTTTGTGGGCTCGAAAACCAGCGAGCACCGCATCCCAATTGGACGTGCCATCGGCGTGCCGCACGAGGCGCACTTTGGGACCGTCGAGCCGGATCGTATCGACGATGAGCTGACCTTTGAGCAGCGGCACGAGCTGTGCGCCCACACGAGCCGACTCCCACGTCACGATGGGCTGCGCACGCTGCCCGGGCACGCTTTCGGCCTCGCCGAATTCAGAAGGCCCCGTGAGCAGCGCGAGCCAGGGAAACCAGCTGATGTGCAGATCGCCCTTGATCTCGAATGGCTGGCCGGTCTGCTTCGTCACCGCGCGTTCGATCTGGCCGCGGAATCGGTTCGGATCCACGAACACGGTCACCGTGAGCACGGTGAGCAGGACCAGCCCGATCAGGCCGCCCAGAATGCCCGCCACCCACTTCGCTATACGCACCGACTCACCCTGCTCCCATGGAAAAAAGTCGCCGGCGGCGCTTTTTTCGAAACCCAACACGGTTCACCGGCCGGCAAAACGCGTGACTCTTGCCAGCCTGCGCAGCGGGTGGCGCTCATTCTAGCAATGGACAGGCTTGCACCGCGTTCGCGCAAGCTCTGCACTTTCGTGAGGCACGAAGCAGCCGAACACGCGTAAGCTGTTGAGTCATAGACGCGAACGTGGCTGGCATGGCGTTCGCATTTGTTTCCACCGAGAGGCAATGGTGTGCAGAGGTGCCGGGTCCGGCCGTTTCGGCCCGACCCTGTCTGCCGGAATTCGATGACCGGAACGCCGGTCCGCCCGAAATCCCCTGACCCGGCACCTCTGCACACCACTCCGCCTGGTTGGCCGATGCTCAAAATACAAACTTCCGCCGGAGCCTACGACGAGATGCTGGATGCGGACGGGACACCCCGCTCGCACTGCCGGCGCTACTGGAACTGGCTCGAAGAGCAGCCTGACGAACGACTCGCTCACAAGCGTACCGAAGCCGATGCGCTGTTCCATCGGGTCGGCATCACCTTTGCGGTGTACGGCGAGAACGCCGGCACCGAGCGCCTCATTCCCTTCGACATCGTGCCGCGGATCATTCCCGTGGAGGAATGGCGCGCGCTCGAAGCGGGGCTGAAGCAGCGGGTGCGGGCGCTGAATGCGTTCATCCGCGATGTGTACCACGAACAGGAAATCCTCAAGGCGGGAAAAATTCCGGCCGAGCAGGTCCTGACCAACGCGCAATACCGTCCCGAAATGCAGGCCATCGACCTGCCTTCGGGGATCTATGCCCACATCGCCGGCATCGACGTGGTGCGCGACGGCAAGGGTCAGTTCTGCGTGCTGGAAGACAACCTGAGGGTGCCGTCGGGCGTGTCGTATATGCTCGAAAACCGCAAGATGATGGCGCGGTTGTTCCCGGAGCTGTTCGCGCGGCATCCGATCCAGCCTGTCGAGCACTATCCGGACGTGCTGCTGGAGAACCTGAAGAGCGTCGCGCCTTCCGGCGTCACGGAGCCGACCGTGGTCCTGCTCACGCCGGGGGCTTACAACAGCGCCTATTTCGAGCATGCCTTCCTCGCGCAGCAGATGGGCATCGAGCTCGTCGAGGGGCAGGATCTCTTCGTTCGCGACGACGTCGTCTACATGCGCACGACGCGCGGGCCCGAGCGCGTCGACGTGATTTATCGGCGCATCGACGACGACTTCGTGGATCCGCTCGCGTTCCGGCCTGAATCTGCGCTCGGCGTGCCGGGTTTGCTCACGGCGTATCGAGCCGGACGCGTCACCATCGCCAACGCCATCGGCACGGGCGTGGCGGACGACAAATCGATCTATCCGTATGTGCCGGACATGGTCCGGTTCTATCTCGGTGAAGAGCCACTGCTCGCGAACGTGCCCACGTGGGTGCTGCGCCGGCCGGACGATCTTGCGCATGTGCTCGCGCACCTGCCGGAGCTCGTCGTGAAGGAAGTCCATGGCGCCGGCGGCTACGGCATGTTGATCGGACCCGCGTCCACGCGCGCGCAGATCGACGATTTTCGCAAACGCATCATCGCCAACCCGGAACGCTACATCGCGCAGCCCACGCTGGCGCTGTCGACGTCGCCCACCTTTGTGGCCGCGGGCCTCGCGCCCCGTCACATTGATCTGCGACCCTTTGTGCTATCCGGCAAGGAGATCACCGTCGTTCCCGGCGGACTCACTCGCGTGGCGCTTCGGGAGGGCTCGCTCGTCGTGAATTCATCGCAAGGCGGCGGCACAAAAGACACCTGGGTGCTGGGGAGCTGACGCATGCTCAGTCGCACCGCTGACCATCTTTACTGGATGTCCCGCTATCTCGAGCGGGCCGAATGCCTCGCCCGCATGCTGGATGCGCATCATCGCCTGTCGATGCTGCCGCGGCCGCAGGAAGCGGTGTTGCAAGGCTGGACGGCCACGCTCATTTCGCTTGGCATGGACAAGGCGTTTCAGGAAAAGCTCGGCGAGGTCACGCCGCGTGCGGCGTTCGACTTCATCGCGTTCGATCGCGAGCATCTGGGCAGCATCGTCTCGTGTCTGCGTTCCGCGCGTGAGAACGCGCGCGCCGTCCGTGGCACAGTGACGTCCGATGTGTGGGAAACCTTGAACGCGACGTATCTCGAATCGCGCTCGTTCAATGCAACGATGCCGGAGTCGGGGCGCGGCGATTTTCTCGAATGGGTGAAGTATCGCGCGTACCTCACGCGCGGCGTCGCTGCGGGCACGATGGTGCGCGACGAAGCGCTGTGGTTCACGCGAATCGGCACGTTCCTCGAGCGCGCGGACAACACTTCACGGCTGCTCGAAGCGCGTTGGCGCGATCCGGGTGGACGCGGCGAACGGCTCGCGACCGAAGCCTCCGAATGGGCGCTACTCTTGCGCGCGATGTCCGCGTTCGAGACGTATCGTCGCGTGACGCGCGAAGCGGTGACCCCGAAGCGTGTCACCGAGCTGCTGCTGATGCGCGACGACTTGCCGCAATCCGTACATCGCTGCCTGAGCGAGCTCTACGCCAACCTCACTGCGGTGGCCAACCATAAATCCGCAGAGACTCTGCGACGTGCCGGCGAGCTGCACGCCCAATTCCTGTTCGGCCGCTTCGACGATCTGTGCAGCGACGGCGTCACCGTGTTCCTCGACCGCTTTCAGAGCCGCCTGCGCGACCTGGGAGCGCGTCTTGCGGACGACTTCCTCGTTCCGATGGGCACCAAGTAGAAGGACGAGCCGCCATGCAACTGCGCATCCTGCATCGAACGGCGTACCGCTATGACGAGCCCGTCAAATACAGCGCGCAGGCCCTGCGCCTCACGCCGCGGCGAGAAGGCCGGCAACGCGTGCTCGGGTGGAGCATGCAGGCGCCGGGGCGACGCATCGAGCAGGTGGACGCGCATGGCAACGTGACGCATCTGCTGACGGTCGAAGATCCGCACAAGGAGATCGAGATCGTCGTGACAGGCGATGTCGAAGTAGGTGGCGAAGGCGAGCTGTTGCCGCACGAAGGCCCGCTCTCACCGCTGGCTTATCTGTTCGCGACGCCGCTGACAGTGGCGGATGAGGCGATCGGGCTGCTCTCGAAGGAATATCTCGAGGGCGACCGGCCGATGCGCGAGAAGTTGTATTCGCTTGCGACAGGCATCTGCGAGCGCGTGCGTTACAAGAAAGGCACCACCAGCGTCGAGGACTCGGCCGCAGCCGTGCTCGCGCGCGGCGAAGGCGTCTGCCAGGACCAGGCCCACGTGTTCATTTCGTGCTGCCGGGCCGCCGGAATTCCGGTGCGCTACGTGAGCGGCTATTTTTATACGGGTAACGGCAACGGGGATGGCTCCGCGGCCAGTCATGCCTGGGTGGATGCGTGGATTCCGGAAGCGAAATCGTGGCTGGGGATCGACGTCACGCATCGTGAACCGACTGGCGTTCAGCATTGCCGTCTCGCGGTCGGTCGCGACTATCTGGACGCCGCTCCGGTTCGAGGTGTTCGCCGAGGTGGCGGCCGTGAGATGATGGATGTCGACGTCCTCGTCTCGAAAGCTTCGGATCAATGACCTATTGTGTGGCGATGCTGCTGGACACCGGCCTGGTGTTCCTGTCCGATTCCCGTACCAATGCGGGCGTCGATCAGATCAGCACGTTCCGCAAAGCCACCGTGTTCTCGAAGCCCGGCGAGCGGGTGCTGGTCCTGCAGAGCTCCGGCAACCTCGCGATCACGCAGACCGTCATCAGCATCCTCAAGGAAGAGATCGACACCGGTTGCTCGGTGGGCGCGGCCGCCGCCGCAACGGCGCACGGCACGCGCCCCAATCTCATGACGGCGCCCAACCTGTTCGAGGCCGCGCGCTGCGTCGGGGACGCGTTGCGCGAGCTGCATCGGCGTGACGCGAGCGCGCTGAAGGATTTCGGTGTCGACTTCAACGCCAGCCTGACCCTCGGCGGACAGATCAAGGGCGAGCCGCCGCGACTGTTCAGCATCTACTCGGCCGGCAACTTCATCGAAGCGACCACCGACACCACCTATTTCCAGATCGGCGAATCGAAGTACGGCAAGCCGATCATCGACCGCGTGCTCCGGCGCACCAGCAGCCTCAATGAGGCGGTGAAGTGTGCGCTCGTCTCGATGGACTCGACGATCCGCTCGAACCTCTCGGTGGGCCTGCCGCTCGACCTCGTCATCATGAAACGCGACCGCTTCAAGGTCGCCCGCCACATCAGCATCGACTCGGACAACGAGTATTTCCGCGGCATCCGCGGCCGCTGGAGCGAAGCGCTGCGCGAAGCATTCGTGCAGTTGCCGGAGCCGGACTGGTTGAGCGGCGTGGCGCGCGATACGGCGGACTAGCGCGCCGGCGGGTCGAGATAACGTAGCGCCAAGGCGCTCTGGCTCGCAATTCCATCGACAATCGCAGAGAGAACTGGACCGGTTCCGCCCGCCGATCCCATCTTTTTCGCAAGCGATGCGGCTTCATCCGGCAACACCGTCGCAAGCTCCTTCAATATTTCCCGCATCCGCTCCGGCGAGAAGCGGCAGGTGCGCGCCAGTTCCATGAAATGCCGCGGAAGAATTTCGCGGTCGCGGATTCGATAGTGCGTACCCACACGCATGGCAAGTTTGAGTTTCTGTTTCGGCAGTGTTCGTGGGTAAGGCCACGCACTGGCAATGTCGTAGAACGGTGCCAGGCGGATGCTGGGCCGCGTGCGACCGCGCCCGTGCAGAAGCGAGAAATTTTTTGCGTGCGCATCTGTCGCAGCCAAGAGATAGATCAGGCACGCACCCCGCATGAGTCGCTCGCGGTCCACTTCCGGCTGGTCCGTCGTATCGAGCAATGCCATGAGCGCCGGAAACCCGGGACCGCCATCATTCTCGTATTTCGACGCGGGATGCACATCGAGCGCCTGGCAGAAATCCTCCTGGTGAATGCGATGCCATCGCGAACCTGTTCGCACTCGATCATAGCGCTCGACGATGAGCGTCGGCACGTCACCGATCATGCGCCATTCGCTTGAAGCTGCCGCCAGACCGACCTTGCGCGTCAGTGTCAGGCAGAAATGCTCATTCGCTGCGAATCCATCGAAGTCGTTCACAGCGGGTTTGAGAATGTGTGTGGTGGGGGTGCGGCCACGAGGTACACCCCATCGCGAGCTATCGGGATCGAAGTAGAAGGCGGTTTTCGATTGCGCTCCTGCGAGCGAGAACTGGCCCTCGTGAGTGCTGGCGCGACCTGCGGCACCATCGCGGGCGAGTCGGGTGATCCGCTCCTCGAACTCACGTGTCGTGAGCCATTCGACCTGCTCTGTTCGTCTGGAATTGCTGATTACCGCAGAGAGACGTTCTTCAGTGACGAACTGTACAGCGCCTGCACAGTCCTCTCCCACGTGAGACAACAACGCTGCTGGATTTCGCGCCGAAACCTGAAACTCCTGTGCCCAGGCCGATAGCGTGCGATCGTTGTCTGGCAACAAGCCCCAAAGAAAATTCGTCACCGCCGTTCCGGCGACCGGCGTTGTTTGCAGCGGAATGGAAGCGGACAGTGGATAGGTACCGCGAATGTTGAGCCAGGCAGAATCGTAGGTGAAGACCGCCTGACCGCCTGAAGCGACGAGCATCCCCGCCACCACTCCATCCAGACAGACGGCTAGATTCACTTGCGGCTCTTATGCCGGCCGACTGTTGGTGTCGCAGAGAGCTTCGTCAGAACCTGCTGTATGTTCGGGTCGGTTTGCGAAGGCAGCGCGCCATCGTCCCAAGGTGACTCGCCCACGCGCAATCGAACTCCCAGATAACTCAGCACCCGCAGGACCTTGCCAAGTTGAGCGTTTTCCTTTCCCTTCTCGATCTGGGAAAGCCACGATTGCGTGACGCCGAGCGCCCGCGCCAATTCCACCTGCGTAAGACTACGATGACGACGTGCGGTGGCGATGATGTCGCCGACTTGAGCTGCTGTTTGTGCCCATAGCATGGGAGGCAAGCCTATCTTCGATCGAATATATACAAATATATATCCGACCGAAGATAAAATCAAAAATATCCGATCGAATATAGAGCAGGATTTCCTCCCGCTCTACATGCGCCGCCGCGCGCTCAGCGCACCACGTTCCCATCCGCGTCCAGCACCTTCACGTCACCCAGGTTGAGCTTGCGCACGCCGGCCTCGATCTTCGACAGGTCGCCGACGATCACCCACGTGAGCGCGTCCGGGCGCACCAGTTTCTGCGCGGCGCTCGTCAGCCGGGCGGGTGTCATCGCCTGCACTTCGCCGACGAAGTCGTTCCAGTAGCTGTCTTTCAAGCCGTAAGTAACGATGTCTGCGTACGACCCCGCGACTTCGCCTGAGGTCTCGTTGCTGCCGGGCAGCTGCAGCGTCAGGCTGTCCTGCGCGAACTTGATCTCGGTCGCCGTGGGTGGGGTCGCGCCGAGAATGCCCTTCAGCTCCTTCACGATCTCCTGGATGGATTCGGCCGTCTTGTCCGTCTGCACCGGCGCACGCACGAAGAACGGACCCTGGCCTTCGGCCGCGGACAGTCCCGAGCCTGCGCCATAGGCCCAGTGCTTGTCCTCACGCAGGTTCATGTTGAGCCGCGAGACGAAGCCGCCGCCGAGAATCGTGTTCAGCGTTTCGATCGCGACGTAGTCCGGATCGGAGCGCGGCGGGCCCGCGTAGCCACCGAGAATCAGCGTCTGCTCGGCGCCCGTGCGATTCACCAGGAATACGCGCGGTGCCGGCGGGGCAGTCACCTTCGCAAGATTCTTCTTCGGTAATGCTTCCGCCGGCGCCTTCCATGACGCGAGATATTTCTCGAGCAGCGGTTTCACCGCGTCGAGCGTCGTGTCACCGACGACCAGCAGCGTGCCGTTGTCGGGCCGCAGCCAGCGATCATGGAACGCCTGCAGGTCAGCGCGGGTCAGCGCGGCAACCGTCTTCTCCGAACCATTGCCCGAGAACGGATTCGCGTACGCATGCCCCTGCCCGTACACCAACGCCGGGAACAGGCGCATGGCAATGCCCTGCGGCTGCGTCTTTTCCTGCTGGATTGCGGCGAGCGACTGCGCCTTCAGGCGGTCGAAATCTGCCTCGGGGAACGTGGGATTGATCAGCACATCGCTGAACAGCTCCAGCGAATCGGCGAGCTTGCTGGTGATTGCGTTGACGCTGATGAACGACGTATCGAGCGAAGAGCCCGCTCCCAACCGCGCGCCGAGCAACTCCGCCCGCTCCGCGATCTGCAGCGAATTCCGCTTCTTCGTGCCCTCGTCGAGCATATTGATGGCGAGCTTCGCGGTGCCTGGCGTCGCCAGGCTGTCTGCCGCGTAACCGGCATCCAGGATGAGCGTGAAGTCGATGACCGGCGCGTTGTGGCGCTCGGCGAGCACGACCTTCAGACCGTTCGACAGCGTCGTCCGCTGCAGCGGCGGCAGCTTCAGGTCCGGCGGCGTGCCGATCGCAGGCGGCTTGCTGCGGTCCGCGCCGGTCGATGCCACTTTGTATTCCGGTGTCGGAATCACATCGAGCACGAACACGCCGTCCGACAGCCACTTTTGGGCAGCAGCCTGAATGTCCTTCGACGTCGCGTCCTGCGCCCACTTCAGCCGTGTGCGATAGAAATCCGGCGAGCCGCCGAACACCTGGCTCTCCGCGAGGATGTACGACTTGCCGCCCGAGCCATCGATGCGCTCGAGGCCGCGCACGAAGCTCGCGTAACCGGCGACCTTGATGCGTTCCAGCTCCGCGGCCGTCGGGCCGGTGCGCAGGAATTCGGCGAGCTCTTCATCGAGCGCCTTCTCGACCGCCGCCATGTCGCCGCCCGGTTTCACCGTCGCGGTGATCTGGAACTGCGAGCCGATTTCGAACGGCCCGACGCCCACGCTCACCGACGTGGCGATCTGGTCCTTGTAGACGAGTCGCTTGTAGAAGCGGCTGTTCTTGCCGCTGCCGAGAATGTCCGACGCCACGTCGAGCAACGTGAAATCCCGCGTCGTCGAGCCCGGAATGTTCCAGGTCTTGTAGACGCGCGCCTGCGGCACCCGGTCCTGCATCATCGCGCGGCGCTCGCCGCTCATCTTGGCGACCCAGGCTTCCTGGCGCTTGATCGTCGGCCCTGATGGGATATCGCCGAAATACAGCTCCACCTTCTTGCGCGCCTCGGCGACGGTGATGTCGCCCGCGAGCACGACCGTCGCGTTGGCCGCGCCGTAGTACGTGTGGAACCACTCCTTCACGTCGTCGAGCGACGCGGCGTTGAGGTCCTCCATCGAACCGATCGTGTCCCACGAATACGGATGCCCGGCGGGATACGTGCTCGTGGTGATGATCTCGTCGACCTTGCCGTACGGCTGGTTCTCGCCCTGGCGCTTCTCGTTCTGCACGACGCCGCGCTGCTCATCGAGCTTCTTCTGGTCGATGGCGCCGACCAGGTGGCCCATGCGATCGGACTCGAGCCACAACGTGAGATCGAGCGCGCTCACCGGCACGTTCTGGTAGTAGTTCGTGCGATCGAACCACGTGGTGCCATTCATCTTGGTGGCGCCGGCGGGCTCGAGCGGGCGGAAGAACTCGTCGTTGAAGTTCTCCGAGCCGTTGAACATGAGGTGCTCGAACAGATGTGCGAAGCCGGTGCGGCCGGCGTGCTCATCCTTGCTGCCGACGTGGTACCACACGTTCACGGCAACGATCGGCGCCTTGTGATCTTCGTGCACGATCACCGTGAGTCCGTTGGACAGCACGAATTTCTCGTACGGAATGTTGATGTCAGACAGCGTCTCGGCCGTAGCGGCCATCGACGCAAGCGCCAGCAGCAGCGCCGTCGCGCGCGCGAGCAACCCGTTCTTCATGAGCAGCCTCAAGGGAATTCCAAGGACCGAGAAGGGTATACCGACGCACGACGAGCCGCAGGCGCGGTTACCGTTATCGTCATACCGAGGTCACGCTGAGGTCGAGATGAAGCGCCGTATGCGCGCGACGAACCGAATCGGCCGCCGCTGCAGGCAGGGCTCAGATCAAGCCCGCGCAGCTCCAGGCAAAAAAGACGCCGCCGGTCGCAATTCTCGCGAGGGGGTCACGGGACGCGACCGGCGGCGTTGCCTGGTTGACCCTTCACGGGGGTCCACCCTTCCGGACGTAGAGGCGACGTCCGTATGGGATGAGTTTGCAACGGCCGTGCCACACCTGACCTGTGCGTCGAATGTGCCCGTGTTTCAGCGAGTTACGATTTCAGGCAGCGAAACACGCTCCGCTGCGCTGCTGTTTTCTGATCTCAATTGGAGCGGTTCGCATAGCAACCGCACAGTCGTCGTGCGTCCGGGCATCGCCGACTCAACGCGACAGACGACGCCCGATCAGCGATCGCAGATCGCGACGTCACCGCTCATGGATTTGACGCGCACGCGCCCCTGACCTTCGCCGGTGCTGCCCATGAGTCGCGAGCCCGGGCCATGCGCGCTGGTGCTCTCCGCATGTTTGCCGAAGCAATTACCGATGTCGCCGGTGAAGCTGTACGCCTCGTACTCGAAGCCCGCCTTGGGCTTCACACGAACCGTGACGTCGCCGCTGATCGTCTCGGCTTCGACGCTGCCGTCCGCCAGAATCGAGCCGCGCAGCGAAAGATCGCCGGACGTGGTGCGCGTGCGAATCGAGCTGGCCGAGGCCACGTCGAGCATCAGGTCGCCGCTCACCGAAGTCGCATCGAGCGCGCCGGCCGCACGCTCGAGAAAGATATCGCCGCTCACGCTCGACACGCGCACGTCACCGACCTGCGAGGTGCCTTTGAGGCGCATATCGCCGCTGACCGTCTTGCCTTCGAAATCCTTCACGAACTCCGCACGCACGTCGCCGCTCACCGTGGTGAGCCGTTGCGGACCGGAAAGCCGGCTCGTCTCGACATCCGCGCTTACGGCGGACACATCGAGCTCGCTCTGCTGGGGAACCCGGATATCGAGATCAGCACTGCTGTCCCGGAATGAAGACCGCGGCAGCACGACCTTGATGGTGGTGCGTCCCTTGTCGGTGAGCACATCGACCCGCTCGACGTCGCCGGAGAGCACGGCTTTCACCTGGACTTCGGCACGATCCCATCCTGTAACGGTGACCTTGCCGGAAACATTCGACACGCGAACCGCCCCGCGCGCTTCCGCGGGCACCGTGCGTTCGAACTCGCGCTCCGCCGCGCTGCAAGCCGACGACGCGGCGAGTGCTGCGAGCAGGATGATGGAAAAGCCTCTACGCATGATCAGATCCCCCGGCCAGCGCCGCTGGCCTCGTTCACGGCCGTGAGCACGCGCATTTCGTCCTGGTAGGTATTCACCAGCAACTCCTGCAGCAACGCATTGGCCGGATCGCGGCCCATGGCCGCTTCGATGTCTTTCATGGATTCACGAATCGTCTTCAGGCTGGCGGCGACCTTCTGCTGGGTCTCCGGCGGCAGGGTGGTGAGCTGCGCTTCCAGCGCGGCGATCATTTCCTTGCGCTCCTTGAGATAGCGAGGATCGCTGACATAGACCGCGGCCGGAACCACCTGGCCCGCGCCGGGTTGACCCGCGCTCGCGCCGTGGTTCGCCCCGGATACGCCGTTGGCACCCGCGGCATTCGCCGGGCTCCCCGAGCTCGCGACGACACCGTTCGCGGACTGCACGCCCTTTCCGGGCAGCACACTGCGCCCGACCCACATGCCAACGGCGAGCGCAAATACCACCGCAGCGAGCGCTGCCCACTGCAGCCCCGTCGGTTTGAAACGCGACGGCCCCGTCAGCCGCACGCCCCCGCGCCCCAGCGCCTTTTCATTCGCGATCTGCGCGGCGATCGAAGGCCAGAGATCGCGGGGCGGCGCCACGTCCTGTGACAACTCGCCCAGCGAGCGGAGGAGTCGATCCGCGGAAGGCCGCTTCGTGTCGTCCGTGCCGTGTGTCGTTGCCATATCTAAACCATTTCCTCTAACGCATCTCCACGTTCAGCCGCTCGGCGAGCAGCTTGCGAGCCCGGTGAAGCTGCGCCTTGCACGTCCCTTCAGCAAGACCCAGCATCTGGGCCGTCTCGATATGCGAGTACCCATAAATCCCGGAGAGCACCAGCACGTCGCGCGCCCCTTCCGGCAGTTTCGCGATGGCCGCCTCGATTTCGCCCTCTTCCACCGGCGTGTCGAACGACCACTCGCTCGCCTCCAGCACTTCCGAGTCGAGCGGCATCTCCGCACCGAACGACACCCGCCGTCGCTTGCCCAGCACCACGTTCACCGCGATCCGGTGCATCCAGGTGCCGAAGGCACTGCGCGTCTCGAATCGATCGAGCGCGCGCCAGGCGTTGATGAACGCTTCCTGCGTACAGTCCTCGGCCGCTGAAGGGTCTCGGGTCATGCGCAGACATAATCCATACACGCGCCCGGAATATTCCCGATACAGGCGCTCGAACGCATGGGAATCGCCGCGCCGGGCACGCTGAATCAGCGCCGCCTCCCAGCCGATCTCCTCACCCGTCGAGCTTGCCGTGGCCATCATCATGCGTTCGTTAGAAGCGCGCGGCCCGGATAGCGTTTACAGCGACGGCGGTTTGCTTCGGGTGGCATACCAGTTGATGGCGTACTGGAGCAGCTGTGCATTGGTGGCCAGATTGAGCTTGCGCTTCAGGCTCTGGCGATGGGTTTCCACCGTCTTGATCGACAGCCCCAGCCGGTCGGCCGCTTCCCGCGAAGACTGGCCGCGGCCGATGAGACTGAGCACCTGCAGCTCACGGTTGCTCAACCGACCGATGGGATCGGAACGCTCGGTGCGGGTCGCAAAACCACTGCCCCGCGGCCGATCCAGGCTCTCGGCCAGCGATTCGCTCACATAGCGGCCGCCTGCCAACACCCGGCGCAGCGCGACGAGCAGCTGATCAGACGCGGCGTGCTTCATGATGTAGCCGCTCGCGCCCGCTGCGAGCAGACGCTCGGCGTAAATGAGCTCGTCGTGCATCGACAACACGAGCATCGGCAGACCCGGATGGTGCGCGTGGACGTCGCGCACCAGCTCCAGGCCGTCGCCCTGGGCGAGCGAGATGTCGACGATGACCACATCCGGCTCGAGCTCGCGGATGGCAATTCGCGCTTCGCGCTCGCTCTGCGCTTCGCCGATGACGCGCAGGTCCGGCTCTTCATCGATCATCAACCGCAGGCCCTGCCGCACGATCGGATGATCGTCGACGATGAGCACCTTGCGCTTGCCGGCCGCCGGCGCGCTCGACTGATGACGACTGGGGCTCATGACTAAACGCTCACGGCTCCAGCGGACACGTGCACCGTACGGAAACACCGCCTCCGGCCGCACCCTCGAGCACCAGATCGCCGCCCAGCATCTGCGCGCGATAGCGCATCATCTTGAGGCCGAGGCCCGACATGCCTTCGCCTTCCTGCGCCTCGGGCGAAAAGCCGCGACCGTTATCGTCGATACGCAGCTGCAACTCGTCACCGATCGTCTCGAGACAAATGGTGACTTCCGAAGCGAAGCTGTGTCGCATGACGTTGGTGAGCGCCTCTTGTGCGATTCGATACAGGTGCGTGGCGTAAGCGTCGTTCAATCCGAGCGGACGCGACGTCACATCGCTGAATGCCACACGCACGCCGTAACGTTCGCTCGCGCGAGCTGCGAGCGCGCGCAGTGCCGCCATCAAGCCGCCCCGCTCTCCGCTCACCGGAGACAATCCGCGCGCGAGCGTGCGTGTGTTTTCGATGGCGTTGTTCACGAGTCCAATGATGTCTTCGACGTCGAGCCGTGCGTCCGAGTTCTCCTTGTTGAGCTGCGCGGCCAGGCCACGCAACATCAGCGCGATGCCCGTGAGCTCCTGCCCCAGGCCGTCGTGCAGATCGCTGCCGATGCGCTGCTGCTCGCGATTGGCGATGTCGATGATGCCGCGCTCCAGGCGCTTTTTTTCGGTGACGTCGTTGATGACGGCGAGCCAGTGATCCATGCCGCTCATGTTGAGCGGCGTGATGACGCATGAGCCGATGAAGCTCGAGCCGTCCTTGCGCAGGCATTCGAACTCCACGGGCGGCGGGCCGCCGGCCGGGTGCTGCTCGCGTAACAACTTGCCGAATTTCTTGCGCTGATGAGCCGGGACGGCGATGAGCGGCTCGACGGAATGCCCGATCAGCTCGCCGCTGCGATAGCCGAACAGCCGCTCGAAGGTGGAATTGGTGAGGCGCACGATCATGCTGCCCGCGTCGACGAGCACCACGCCTTCGCGCATCGTCTCGAGAATGCGCGCCTGCGTTTGGAGCGTATCCCGCTGGGCGCGCTGCTCCGTGACCTCGGTGATGTTGACGACGGCACCCAGCATTCGATCGCCGGATTGCACGGCGCGCACGCGCATTTCCAGGCAGCGAAGCTTGTGGGCCGAATCCGTGAACACCTGTTCGAAGTCTTCGGAGGCGCCCGTGTGAATCACCCGTTCGAAAATGTCGTGCACGCGCGCGCGATCTTCCGGCGGCGCGAAGTCTTCCACCGGTGCGCCGAGCCACGGATCGGGCGTGAGGCCCGCGATGGATCGATTCAGAAACACGCATTTGCGCTGTCGATCGAACAGCGCCAGCACGTCCGCTGAGCTTTCGGCCACGGTAAGCAGCGTGCTGCGGGACTCGTGCAGCGCGATCTCCGCGAGCTTGCTCTCCGTGATGTCATAGGCAGAACCGAGCGCGCCGATCACCGCGCCCGTGCGCGGATCCCGCACCGGCACCGCACTCGCGTGCAGCCACTTCACCTGGCCATCGGCCGAATGAATTTTCAGCTCGCCGCTGCGCGGCTCCCCGCGCGCAAGCGCTGCCCGACGCTCGTTGATGATCGGCAGCCATTCCGGGTCGATGAAGCCATCCCGCGTACCGCGCCTCACGATCTCCTCGTGCGGAACGCCGTAGACCACCTGCGCGCCTTCGCTGACCCACAGTTGCTTCGTGCCGCCGTCGGGCGTGAAGCGATATTCGAAGATGTAGCCCGGCGTCATCGAGGCGACGCTGCGATAACGGAACTCGCTGAGACGCAGCGCTTCTTCGGCTTGCTTGCGTGCCCCGATTTCACGGCACACGCCCACCATTTTCATCGGTGAGCCATCCGGTGCGCGCTCCGTGACCCGGCCGTGCTCGACGAGCCATTGATAGCGACCCTTGCGATCGCGGATGCGATATTCGACCTGGTAGAACTCGTCGACGCCGATCAGATGCGCGCCGAGTCGCGCGGTCACGAGGGCGCGATCTTCGGGATGAACATATTCATCCCAGCGACCGGCGTGGTCGTGGCCTTCACAGGGGTCGAGATCGAACCGCTCGCACCAGTCATCGGCCCACTGGGTGAGATCGGTGCGGAAATCGGTTTCCCACAGCCCCATGTCCGCACCCCACAGTGCCACCTCCAGGCGCGGATCCTTCGTGGATCCGGGAGCCAGAGGCGCGGCCTGCGTTGACCGGGGGTCTGCGGAAGCGGCACGTCCTTCGCCGAAGTGGGTCTTGAGGAAGCGCATTCGGCCGTAGTTTGCGACATTCCGGGCAGCACCGACCAGTTGTCACGTTGGCAGCCCAGACTGTCGCCCTGACGCGGAGTCGGAGCGAGTCGCCGGTGTGCGACGCTTTTGTGCGGAACCAAGGCATGTTTCGTGCGCTCCACTCATGACAGATGCTGAATGTAAGTGGCGTGAAGGGAAGGAGCGGACTGTGACGACGAGGGCGGAAGTGGGGCTTTGGTCCCCGGGTAGCGAGAGTGTTCAGGGCATCGGTGGCGCACTGCGGGCGCATTGGACGGCGGCGAAGAAAGTGGCGGGCAGCAGCCCGTTTTTTCGGCGCTCCGGTAGCTGGCTCGAGGCCTATCGCAGTCAATTGACCGCGAGTGAAGGTCTTGCCGGTCAGACGCTGTTCGGGCGTCCGAAGCGGTAGATTTTTCTCAGCCTGTGCGGGCGACCAGCCACGCCGCGCCGGCCATTGCCGCGACCAGTGAGGTCGCGGGCATGAAGCGCCACGCATAGAACACTGAGTGGCGCGCGCGAAACAGCAGGGGCAACACGAGCGCCACGAGTGACAGCTGTGCGAGCTCCACTCCCACGTTGAATCCTGCGAGCGTGGGCACGAGACGCATCCCGCCGGCGCCAAGCTCCGCCAGCGCATTGGCGAAGCCAAACCCATGAATCAGACCGAAGAAGAACGCGAGCGCCAGACGTGCGCTGGCCGCGCGCGGGAATAGATTCAGCAATCCAGCGATCACGATGGACGCGGCGATGGCGATTTCGATGGGGCGCACGGGCACGTGCACCACGCCTGTCGTCGCCAACGCCAACGTTATGGAATGGGCGACCGTGAACGCGGTGATGATTCGCAGCAGGTCACCCGCCGTTTCCCGCATGCCGTGAGTGGCCTGCCAATCTTTTCCCGTGCTGCGCAGAACGCTCGGCAGCAGCAGCAGGACCAGAAAAGCCAGATGGTCGTAGCCGATCCAGACGTGCCAGAGGCCCTGGCCCACGAACGTCGCGAAAGTTGCGAAAACCGACGGCGCCGGCGGCTCGGACCATTGCGGAGCGGAGGGCGACAGCACCGACGTGAACTGCCCGCCGGTCGTCGTCAGATCGACGAGCGTGCGCTGCGTAGGGTCTGTGTCGAAGAACAGGTTCGCCGACAGCGTGAGTGCGCCCGGTTTTTGACAGTGGCCTGCGAAGGCCAGTGACAGGTGCGGCAGCTCCGCATGGGTGGCGAGCTGCAGGTCGTCGAAAACGACTTCGCATGCGCTACCGCCGCGGGCCAGCGAAAGATGGGACGCGACGAAGGTCGCGATGACGTCCCGCCGCGCGTCGATCTCGGACCAGGTGATCGTGCCATCGCCGGAAGAATCGAGGCCCAGGGCCCAGTGGAGATCGGCCACGGGCACATCCCAGGTGATGCGTACCTCGGTGCCGTGAGTGGCATCAGCGATGAAGTAACTGCTGCTCGTGGCGTGCGCGTCGACGCGCGGGGCTACCAGAAAGGCGAGCAGAATGAGCAGAGCCGAGCGGAGCACGTTCACGTGAGCGATCCGTCCAGAGCGCGATCCTCGTAACCGGTTTTCTGCAGCCAACGAGTCAGCTCGACCAGCGCCGCACTGTCGTTGCACGCGCGCGCGGCCCGCAGCAGCAGGCGCACGTCGATGGTTTCGCGCTGGGACTGGAAGTTCGACCGGGCGAGCGCGAGGGCGCGCTGCGGGTCTCGATCGATCTCGAGGGCGATGAGCGCTTCCTCGCGCAGGTGGGGTAATTCGCCGCGGCGACGCGAAAGCGTCAGCAGTTCATCGATCTGCGCTCGAGTGTCGGCAAATGCAGGGTCTTTCAGAGAGGCCTGCGCACGCGCACGCCGGGCCAGGAGCCCGACAGAGGGCATGGCGACGTCGGCCAGTGCGGCCGATTCACCATGGGCACCGCGAGCGTCGAGCAAATCGCACAAGGCAGAGCGGATACCCTCGTTCTCCGGCGCGGCCGCGAACGCCGCGCGCAGCCGGGATTCAGCATCCGCAGGATGCCCCGCGCGATCCGCGAAGTCCGCCAATAACCACAGCATCCAGGCACGGACAAACTGCGGCGAAGTCGATGCGGGCGAAGTGCCTGTTGCCGCCGAAGTGTTCGGCGCTTGCGGACCGGCCAACTCGCGCGCTGACAACGCAGAGAGCACCGACTCAGCCCGCGCGAGGCTGCCCGTGGCACCGAGCACCTGTGCCAGACAGATGGTCCCGACCGCTGATTCGCCCGCTGCCAGAACGGCAGCACAATCGGGGCGCGCTTGCCTCGCCTCGCCTTGAACCAATTTCACCGACGCACGCATCAGCCGTGCGCCCGTATCACGCGGATCGCGGGCAACGGCCCGGTCCAGCAACATCAGCGCGGCACCGAACTCGTGCCGGTTCTGCAGAATGTCCGCCTGGACGCGCAGCACGGTGGCGCTCACATCTGCGCGCGTCAGCCCGCGTGTCAACCCAGGAGTCAGCCACGGCTGCAGAATCGCCTCGGCCCTCGCGAAGTACCGCGGTTGCCGCTCGGCCCGGGCCCGTTCGAGATACAACTCTGCGAGCCGTGCATCGGTTCGTTCATCGCCAGGTGCTGCCGCCCGCTGCTGCTCCAGCATCACGATAGGATCAGCGGCACTTCGCGCCGGAACGCGCATCACGACGTAGTCCGGTGCAGCCGGGCGAAACCGCCCGGCTGCACCAGCATCCACTCCGAACGTCGCTAGCGCGAGTCCCGCAAACAGTGCCGCCTTCCTCATCGCTGGGCTCTCACTGCAACAACGGAGCGAACGTCGCTTCGTCGTCAGCGTCCTGCACGAAAGTGAATCCGCTCACTGTCGCCGGCGTGTCGCTCTCCATCTGCGCAAACGCGGTGTTGGTAAAGGCAGTCACGGAACGCGGAACCGCATTGACGTTCACCAGGAAGATCCGGTTGAACACGAGACCCTGCGCATCTTTCGCCGACAGCGTGATGTTCACCGGACCCGTCGCGTCTTCCAGCGGCGTAACCGTCACTGTGCGGCTCGCACCCGTGCCGCTGATCACGATCCCGTCGGTCGAGACGATCGACGCATCCGACGTGACCGCCGTCACCGTCACTTTGTCGGCGCCACTGTCATCGCCTACCGTGAACGTCAACGCCGAGGTCGGCGTGTCCTGCGGAATGCTCTGGGCAGCAATCACAGTCAGCGTCGGCGCAAGATTTGTCGACTGTGCCGGGCCGGAGCCCGAACCACCGCCGCACGCGCTGAGGAGGATTGAAACCGCGGCCAGGCACGCCGCGGGCCTCGTCCACTCAGGCCGGGTCCCGCCAGAGAGGATTCGATCCGATTTGAGTTTCATGACACGTCTCCTCAATTCGTCGCGCCAGGCAGCGGCGTGCGCAGATACGGGAACGTGACGTCGAAGTCCGCCGCAGTCACCGGGGCACCATCCGTGAACGGCGCGTTGCCAACCGGCGCGTTCGCCGGCGTGCAGAGGCCGAGATCCGTCTGTACGCCATTCACCGGGATCGGGTAGCACAGCCGCCCCATCACGACGCGCAACGCGATATCCGTCACGTCATCGCCCGGACGGCGACCGTTCGGAAATCCAGCGAGATCGCCGCCGGCCACACCGAACGTGCTCTGCTGAGCCGCGGACGTCGGCGCAATCGCCGTATTCAGCCGCATCATTTCGGAAGGCGTGACCTTCGCGAGCTGATTCACGTTAGGAAAACCCGTGAGAAACGCGGTGACCAGATCGTTGCGCGGCAGATTCGATGGAGCGATGTTGGTGAAGCTGGTCTTGAGCGTCGCATTCACCGGATCGCGGAACAGTGCGTCGAGCAATGCCGGTAACGTGGGATTCGTCACATAAGTGGCGAACTGGCCGTCATCCTTCGGCTGGCTCGCGTTGAAGCGATCCTTGTCCGGCAGGCCGATGACCACTTCGTTCACCAAAGGCGTGGAAAGACGCGACACCTGAGTCCATGCGCCGCCATTCACTTCAGGCTTTCCGAATGTCGGACGCGGATTCAGGATGCGCGCCTGACGCAGGCTCGCGCTGGTCCAGCCACCGATGACTCCGTTGCCCGAGCCCTTGAGGCAGCTCGCAGCGACTTCGAGCGCGAGCGTCGTGATGTTCGCGTCCGCAATCTGATTGTTCGCCGGATCCTGCGTGATGCCGCCCGGGAACGCTGCGCCATCCACGGGCACCAGGTTCACGAGGTCGAACACCTTGCCGAGGTTGACGGCAAACGGTTCCTTGCGCTGGCCCACGAACACCCGGCCCGGCTTGTCGCAACCCGGCACGTTCACGTCGTAAACGAAGCGGCTCGCGTAATCCTGATAGCCCTGCACGCTGCCGAAGGTTTTCGTGCCCACGAAATCATAGGGCTTGCCGAACACCGTGCTGCCATCGCTGACACGCGTCACCTGCGACGTCTGGCCTTTACGGCGATCGCCGCGCACCACGGACAGCGTGTAGCTCTCATTGAAATTCAGCGTCGAGGAATCCTGCGCGCTGACCGGCCCGATGTTCTTGAGGGGAACGGCCACCTGGCTGCCGCCGATATTCAGCTTCTGGCCCGCATTGCTGTTGGGCAGTCGATTGCTGAAACGAAACTGAAACGTCAGGTCTTCCTTCGCGTCGCCGTCATTGTCGATGTGGATCTCATAGAGCGCGGCAGGATCGAGCGCGAAGTAATTCGGGCCACCGTAAGGCTGCTGCAACGGAATGTAGTCCGCCAGCAGCGTGACGTAGCCGGAACGGCCCGATTCGTAGCTGTTGAACAGGTAGAAGTCGGTCGAGTCCACCGTTGGCAGGCGGGTGATGTTTGGCGCTTCGCGATGGCTCGACGCAAAGGTAGTCAGCGGCACGAGTGCGGCGGCGATAGAAAGCGCGCCGGCGCGGTGCAATGCAGTTGTCATGGAAGTGTCCCCGTGTGTGTCTAAGATCAGCCGTGGCTGGCGTATGCGAGTGGGGACTACGTGCGCCTGCTCGCACTGGATGCAGTTGGCGACAGGTGCCTCTCAAAAAAGTACGACACTGCATCCGCTCATGACGCTGCTGCGTAACGGTCGAAACCGATAACGAGACGAGAAATGACTACTCCTGGACTCAGGCCCTTTGCGGGCTGTGCCCTGCTCATCGCCAGCGCCACCGTGACGGCGGGCGGATTGCCGGGGGTCGGCATAGACGAAGTGGTCGTGACAGCGAAACGCACCGGTGGCCTCGTAGGCAACGTGCTTTCCGCGAGCCAGGGCACGGTGACACCGCTTCAGCTCGAGATGCGGCCTGTTCTACGCACGGCTGAGCTCCTCGAAACAGTGCCGGGGCTCGTTGTCACGCAGCACAGCGGCGACGGCAAGGCCAATCAGTATTTCCTGCGCGGCTTCAATCTCGATCACGGCACCGATTTCGCGACACGCGTCGATGGTGTGCCCGTGAACATGCCGACGCACGCGCATGGACAGGGTTACACCGACATCAATTTCGTCATCCCCGAGTTGATGGAGTCGATCGAATATCGGAAAGGGACTTACTACGCCGATGAAGGCAACTTCTCCGCCGCAGGCGCAGCAGACCTTCGTTATCGCCGTGACCTGGGCGGCGGGCTGCTCGTGGCGGAGCGCGGCGAGAATGCTTACCTGCGCACGGTCGCAGCGGTGTCTCCGAAAATCGCCGATGGCACACTGCTCATCGCGGGCGAATACACGGGGAATGACGGCCCGTGGCAACTCGACGAAGACCTTCGCAAGACCAACGCCGTCGTGAAATTCTCGCGCGGCGATCGCGCGGATGGATTCTCCCTGACCGCAGCGGCTTACAACGGCGAGTGGCGCTCGTCGGACCAGATTCCGGAGCGCGCCGTGTTATCAGGCGAGCTCGATCGCTTCGGCTTCATCGACCCGACCGACGGCGGCAAATCGCATCGCTACTCGCTCGGTGCAGAATGGCGTCACGTGACTGAGCCCTGGATGTTCGAGGCGAACGCGTACGCGGTCGACTACCAGCTCGATCTGTTCTCCAACTTCACGTATGCGCTCGATGACGCCGAAAACGGCGATCAGTTCGAACAGTTCGACGACCGGCGCATCTACGGCGGGCGGGCCGGCGCGTCGCGCGAGTTTCAGATCGCATCGCGTGATGCGCGACTGCGATTCGGCGCTGAAGTGCGTCGGGATGACATCGGCACGGTCGGGCTCTATCACACCCGCGAGCGTGAGCGACTCGGCACCATTCGACAGGACAGCGTAGCCCAAACCAGCTCCAGCCTGTTCGTCGAGCAGGAGATTCGCGCGACAGACTGGCTGCGCGCCACCGGCGGCGTGCGCTATGACTATTTCGATTTCGATGTCGACAGCAACATCGACGCGAACTCCGGCCGCGCCAGCGACAGCATCGTGAGTCCGAAGCTCGCCATCGTCATGGGTCCGTGGGCGAAGACCGAATTGTTCTTCGACGCCGGCCGCGGCTTTCATTCGAACGATGCGCGCGGGACGACGATCACCGTCGATCCGAACGACGGCGTCACGCCAGCGGATCGGGTGAGTCCGCTCGTCACGGCGCGAGGCGCGGAGGTCGGCGCGCGTACGGCCATTCTGCCTCGCACGCAGCTTTCCGCGTCACTGTGGACGCTGGAGCTGGATTCGGAGCTGGTGTTCGTCGGCGACGGCGGAATCACCGAGTCGAATCGCGCGAGCCGGCGCCGGGGCGTCGAAGTTGCCGCGTTCGTCACGCCGCTCGACTGGCTCACGATCGATGCGGACTACGCGTGGTCACACGCGCGCTTCACCGAATTCGATGAGTCCGGCGATCGCATTCCCAATGCAGTGGGTCGTGTCGTTTCGCTCGGCCTGACTGCGGATCATCCGAGTGGCTGGTTCGGTGGCGCGCGACTGCGCTACATCGGCCCCGCACCGCTCATCGAAGACAACAGCGCGCGAGCGGGCTCCACGCAGATCGTGAACGCGGACGTCGGCTATCGCTTCAGCAATGGGATTTCGGCATCGGTCACCGGGCTCAATCTGCTGAACTCGCGCGACAACGACATCACGTATTTCTATGAGAGCCAGTTGCCTGGAGAAACTTCGGCGACCTCGGACTACCACTTTCATCCAGTGGAGCCGCGGACTTTCCGGGTTACGCTGAAGGCGAAGTGGTAGCGGCTACCACTTCACGATCGGCGGCAGGCTCATCAGATAGGCCTCGGGGTCTGCATCGGTGCCGAAACCGAAGCGCGTGCCACGGTCATAGACGAGGTTGAACTCGACGTAGCGGCCGCGTTTGTAGAAGAGCTTTTCGCGAGCCGCATCGTCGAAAGGCGTTTCGTAGCGGCGCGCGACGATGGTCGGATACGCGGTGAGAAAGGCCTCGCCGACCGCGCGCACGAAAGCAAAATCGCGCGGCATATCGCCACTCGCCAGCTCGTCGAAGAAAATTCCGCCGACGCCGCGCGGCTCTTTGCGGTGAGGCAGGAAGAAGTACTTGTCGCACCAGGCCTTGTACTCGGCATACGCATCCGGCCGGTACGAATCGCAGGCGGCGCGCAGCGCGTCGTGAAAGGTCTGCGTGTCTTCGTCGTACGGGAACGTCGGCGTCAGATCCGAACCGCCACCGAACCATCCTTTGCTGGTGCACAGGAATCGCAGGTTCATGTGCACCGCGGGCACGTAGGGATTCATCATGTGCGCGACGAGCGAAATGCCGCACGCGGTGAAATGGCCGTCTGAGGCTTCTGCGCCCGGAATCTGGCCGCGAAATTTCGGCTCGAGCTCGCCCCATACGTGACTGAAATTGACGCCGACCTTCTCGAACACGTCGCCGCGCATGACGCGCATCTCGCCCCCGCCCTTCAGGCGATGGCCTTCGGGACGCGACCAGGTCTTGTGCTCGAAGCGCTTCGTGGCTTCGAAGCTTTCGAACGCCGCGACGATGCGAGCCTGCAGGTCGAGAAAATAGGCGCTGGCGGTTTTAGCGAACTCCGCGGGAGACGGATCACTCATCGAGTCGAAGCCTCGTGTACATAGTCGACGAGCCGCGCGACGGAATCCGGATTCGTTTCCTGCCAGATGCCGTGGCCCAGATTGAAGATGTGGCCGGGTTCGGGGCCCGCTTCCGCCAGCACAGCGTCGACATGACGCTTGAGCTCTTCGGGCGCGGAGAACAGCGCGGCCGGGTCGAGATTGCCCTGCACGCCCTTGTTCGGCCCGAGCGTGCGACGAGCCACATTCAGCGGCGTGCGCCAGTCGATGCCGATGACGTCGACGCCTTCCAGCTTCGCCACCTGGTCGAGCAGCGAGCCGCCATTGTTTGGGTAATAGATGAGCGGGACGCCCACGTTCTTCAATCCTGCGAACACGCGCTTCGCCGCGCGCAAGGCGAACCGGTCGAACTCGCGCGGCCCGAGCAGGCCGGCCCAGGATTCGAACAGCATCAACGCTTGCGCACCTGCGGCGGCTTGCGCGCGCAGGTAGGCGGCCATCGCGTCGGCGAGCTTGTCGAGCAGCCGCTCCGAGCTTCCGGGATTCGAATAGAGGAATGAGCGCGCGGCCCCGAATTCCTTCGACGGTTTGCCGCACACGAGATAGCAGAACAGCGTGAAGGGGCCGCCGGCGAATCCGATGAGGGGAGCGCCGCGCGGCACGTTCGCGCGCACGAGCTTGATGCTCTCCATGACGAACGGTACGTCGCGCTCCGGCATGAGCTCCGGAAGCGCATCGATCTGTGCGTCCGTGCGAATGGGGTCTTTGACGACCGGCCCCGGTGAAAAGTCGAGCGTGACGCCCATGCCTTGCAGCGGCGTCATGATGTCGCTGAACAGAATCGCGGCATCGAGCTCGAAGCGGCGGAGCGGTTGCATCGTCACTTCCGCAGCGAGATCGGCGCGGCGGGTGAGCGAAACGAAATCGACCTTCGAGCGCAGTTCGCGATATTCAGGCAGGTAGCGGCCCGCCTGGCGCATGACCCAGATGGGAGTGTAGGGCGCCGGTTGGCGCCGGGCCGCGGCGAGAAACGCCGGCAGCTGCGCCGAAGTGGCGTTTGCACCGGCATTGGCATTGGCATTGTTGCCCGCGCCCGCGCCCGCGCCCGCGCCCGCGCCCGCGCCCGCGCCCGCGCCCGCGAAAATTGTCGTCGAGTTGTTCAAGTCCGCAACCATTTCGCCATGTCCGGCGCAAAGTACGTAATGATCAGGTCAGCGCCCGCACGCTTGATGCCGGTGAGCGTTTCGAGCGCAGCAGCTTTCTCGTCGATCCAGCCACGCTGCGCCGCCGCCTTGATGCAGCTGAACTCGCCCGACACCTGATACGCAACAACAGGCACCTGAGCGACATCACGCACCTGACGAATGATGTCGAGATACGCACCAGCCGGCTTCACCATCACCATGTCCGCGCCTTCTTCGAGGTCGAGCAACACTTCACGCAGCGCTTCCCGACCATTCGAAGGATCCATCTGATACGACCGCCGATCGCCGAACGCCGGCGCAGACTCCGCAGCCTCGCGGAACGGTCCGTAGAACGACGATGCATATTTCGCGGCGTAAGAAATCACCGGCGTATTCGAATAGCCGTTGCGATCGAGCAGTTGGCGCATGGCGAGCACGCGCCCATCCATCATGTCGCTCGGCGCAACGGCGTCTGCCCCGGCTTTCGTGTAGGTGAGCGCAACTTGCGCAAGCGTTTCGACGGAGCTGTCATTCTCGATAACACCGTCTTTCGTCACGTGGCCGCAATGGCCGTGATCGGTCGCGCCGCACAGGCACACGTCGCACCAGACGAGCAGCTTCGGTGCCACGGCTTTGATCGCAGCGATCGCCTGCGGCACGAGCCCGTTCGGATCGGTCGCAGAACTGGCCTTCGAATCTTTCACGTCCGGCGCGGCAAACAGCAACACCGCGGGAATCCCGAGGTCCGCAACGCGCTTCGCTTCCTTCGCGATCTCATCGACGGACAGCTGAAACACCGTGGGCATGCTTTCGACGGCATGACGCACGCCTTGGCCCGGCACGATGAACAGCGGATAGATCATCGAATCCAGCGACAGGCGCGTTTCCTGCACCATGCGCCGCCAGACCTCGTTCTGGCGCAGGCGGCGCGGACGATTGAGGGGGAATGACATGACTAGTGCCTCGATTGAAGGAGCTTGAACGCGGTGCTGGCGAGACCGCGCAATGTCGCGGATTCGGCCATCACGGGCGTGCGTCCCAGCTCAGTGAGTACGCGCGCGGTGGTTGGGCCGATGGCCACGGCGGCCGCGCTCGTGAAGAGTTTGTCGAAATCGTCCTTTCCCAACGCGCGCTCGAGCTCGATGACCGCGGAGGGACTCGCAAACGTGACCGCGCCGATTTCATTGCGCTCGATCCACTCACGGCAGGTCGTCACGTCGAGCGCCGAAGGCTCGGTACGATAAGCCTCCACCTGTGTGACGTGTGCGCCCAGCACCTCGAGGCCTTTCGCGATCGTCGGCAGCGCGCGCGAGCTCGCCGGAAACAGCACCCGCAGCCCTTCTTTTGCGAGCGGCGCAAACGCGTCGACGAGCGCGCCCGCGTTGGGATCATCCGGAACGAGGTCGACGTTCCAGCCGCGCTGGCGTAGCACTTGCGCGGTCGCTTGTCCGACGGCGGCGACCTTCAACTCGGGCGGCTGTTTGGGCAACCGTTCCAACACCGGCGCGGCGGCCTGGCGGCTCGCGAATACGATCCAGTCGAAATCGCCGATGCGATCGAGCGCTTCGTGCAAGTCTGTGCTGTCGGAAGGGGTGACTGCGATGGCAGGCCACAAGAGAACCTTGGCACCGAGGCTGCGAAGCTGCGTGCTCAACGGCCCATCAGCGGCCTCCGAACGCGTCACCACCACGGGAGCGAGATCTGGCGCGCTGTCCGCTCCGGTTCCGGAAGCGGGTTCCGCCGAGACGGTGCGATGACGATCCGGTCCGCCCACATTCACGCTGGCGCCACTCCTCTGACGGTGCCGCGCTCGATCGCGATGATGCCGGCGGCACCTTTGCTCAGCAGATCCTCCGCGAGCCGCTGTCCGAGAGCAGCCGCTTCGGTGAGGTCCAACGAACACGTGCCTTCGCTCGTGACCTGCTTCGAGCCATCCAGCGCACACACTTGTGAGAACAAGCGCAGACGATCGCCTTCCACGCGCGCGATGGCACCGAGCGGAACCTGACATCCGCCTTCGATCTTCCGCAGCAGCGCGCGCTCGGCCGTCGTCTCGAGCCGCGCCGATGTATTGTCGAGCGCCTTCAGCCATTTCGCGGTTTCGGCATCACCGGTACGCGAGCAGCAGCCGATCGCGCCTTGCGAAACCGCCGGCGTGAAATCGGAAACCGGCAACCGCTCCGAGATGTGTTTATCCAGGCCCAGACGCACGAGGCCAGCCGACGCCAGGATGATCGCGTCGTACTCGCCCTTCTGCATCTTCTCGACGCGCGTCGGAACATTGCCGCGCAACTCCATCGCCTGAATGTCTGGCCGCAAGTGCGCGAGAAACGCGCGACGACGCAGGCTGCTCGTTCCCACGCGCGAGCCCGGCGGCAACTCCGCAAACGCAGCGCCAGATCGCGACAGCAAAGCGTCGCGAGGATCCTGCCGTTCCACGACGGCGATGAGATCCACACCCTTCTCGAGCACCGTGGACAGATCTTTCAGGCTATGGACCGCGACATCGATCTCGTTGGCCAGCAGCGCGCGATCGATTTCCTTCGTAAAGAACGCGCGACCGTCGACGGCCCAGAGCGGCACGTCGGTGCGCAGGTCACCTTCGGTCTTGATGTGAACGAGCTCGACGGCCGGCGCACCAGGCTGCGCGCGAATCAGGTCCGAGACGCGATTCGCTTGCCACAACGCCAGCGCCGAAGCGCGCGTGCCGATTCTCAATGTGCGTCCGCCGCTCACGCTTCACCTTCCACGAGAAACCGATACCCGACGCCCCACACCGTCAAAAAGTGCTTGGGTTGCGCCGGATCCCGCTCGAACCGTTTGCGCAGGCGAAGAATGAAGTTGTCCACGGTCCGTGTAGACGGAAACACGTCGTAGCCCCACACGCGCTCCAGCAGGTCCTCGCGCGAAACGATCTCGCCGGGATGTTCGGCGAGCACTTTCAGAATCATCGCTTCCTTCTCCGTCAGCTCCTGCGTGACGCCGTTGAACGAGCGCGCGCGGAACGCGCGGAAGTCCACTTCGTTGCCACCAAATTTCAGAACGGCTCCCGCGGGCGAGGCGGAAGCAGTCTGGTACCACTCCCAGCGACGCAGGATCGCGCGGACGCGCAGCAGGAATTCGTGCAAATGAAAGGGCTTGGCGAGATAGTCGTCACCGCCCGCTTCGAGACCGTAGATGCGATCCTGCGGATCGCCGCGCGCGGTCAGGAACAGCACCGGGGTGTTGTTGCCTTCACTGCGAATCGTGCGGCACACGGTGAGCCCGTCGACAAACGGCAGCATCACGTCGAGCACCACGAGCTCACATCGCTCGCGCCGCAGCCATTCCAGCGCGGCACGGCCGTCGCCGACGTGATGAACCGTGAAACCTTCGAGCCGCAGGTTTTCAACGACTCCGGCGGCGAGACTCGGATCGTCCTCGACGACCAACACGGTGGGCGGTGTTGCGGTCACGGCGTTCATCGCGCCTCCGACGGTGCCGCTGGCCATGCGAGCGTGAACTGCGCGCCTTGCCCCACACCATCGCTGTGTGCGGTGACGCGTCCACCGGCGAGCTGCATCATGCGGCGAACGATGAACAGGCCGAGCCCCGTGCCGTAATAACTGCTGCCGCCGCCGGGATGCAGTCGCGAAAACTTCTGAAACAAGCGCGCATTATCCTCGGGACGGAAGCCGACACCGGAATCCCTCACTGACAATTCGATCTCGCTCGCCAGTCGGCGCCCGTTGAGCGTAATGGTGCCGCCACCCACAGGCGAGACGGCGGCGACCGCGTTTTCGATGAGATTGCGGATGACCACGTCCACGGCCAGCGGATCTGCCAGCAACTCGAGCCCTTTCGGCACGTCGACGGAAAAGGCGATGCGATCACGGCCGGCGCGTTCGCTGAGCTGACCGACCACGCGCGTGACGGCCGCAGCGAGATCAATCGGCTCGTTGCGCAGATCGACGCGCCCGCGCTCCAACCGCACGCTGTCGAGAATGCGTGTGACCAGCCCTTCCATACGCGCGAGATCCGACAGCATGCGGTCGATGAGCGAGCGCTGATCCGTGGGCGACAACACGCGCATCGACATCGTTTCCAGCGACAGTTGCAGGCTCGCGAGAGGCGTCTTGAATTGATGGGACACGAGCGCGAGGAAGTGATCCTGCTCCTGGAGTACGCGCGCCTCGGCGCGCAGCGCGCGCCAGATCACAGCGATACAAACAGCGAGTGCGACGAGAAAGAATCCGCTCTCCCATACATAGCGGCGAATGCGTTTTTCTTTCTCTTCTTCGAACGATGCGAGCACGGCGGGTGTGGCGGATGCCTTGCTGCCCTCGATCGAAACCCGCGGTAGCAGGCCCATTACATCTGCCGAAGACTTGCCGCCGTCGAGCAGCGCCTGCGCGGCAGCGACTTCCTTCGCGTAGAGGTCTTGCGATTCTTCCATGCGCGTCACGGCCGTGTCGCGCTGGTCGACGACCCATCCGCCCACCTGCACGACCGAGATCACGACGAGCAGAAGCGCCGTGAGCTGGAAAACGCGCGTGGATTTCATGGCGGCCCGATCATCGCTGCTGTACGTGCCCGCGCCTCAGCCGACCCGCTGGCCGGTGAGCTGGATGGACTCGTCCAGCGCGTTCACGAAATGCTCGAGGTCCGCTGTCGTATGCGCGAGCGACAGGAAGCACACCTCATACGCTGATGGCGGCAGGTAAACGCCGCGCGCCAGCATCGCGTGGAAGATCGACGCGAAGCGCTCCGAGTTTTTCTCGGTGAGCGTGATGGCCGCGCGCGGCGCGGGTCCGTCATGCAACGCGAGCCAGAACAGCGATCCCGCTCGCACGAAACGAATCGGGAACGGCGATTTCGCGATCACCGGCGCGACCATGCGCTCCAGCGCGGCGCCAAGTGTTTCGAGTTTTTCCCAGGCGTTGTCGCGCGTGAGCGCGTCGAGCGCTGCCACGCCTGCAGACATTGCAACCGGATTGCCGGACAGCGTGCCTGCCTGATACGTATCGCCCTCGGGTGCGAGGCGCGACATGATCTGGCGCGATCCACCAAACGCGCCAACCGGCATGCCGCCGCCGATGATCTTGCCGAACGTGGCCAGATCCGGGCGAATGCCGGTGAGCTCGGCAACACCACCGCGAGCGACGCGGAAGCCGGAAATCACTTCGTCGAAAATCAGCAGTGATCCATGCTCGCGCGTGACTGCACGGAGCTTCTCGAGATATTCCTTTCGCTGCACGAGCAGGCCGTGGTTCGCAGGCGTTGGCTCGATGATCACCGCGGCGATGCGCGAACCTTCCTTGTCGAACAACGCCTGCAACGCTTGCTCATCATCGAGCGGAATCACGCGTGTGCATTCAACGAACGCGGCCGGCACGCCAGCAGAAGACGGCTTGCCGAACGTCGCGAGGCCTGAGCCCGCGGACACCAGAAGATGGTCCGCATGGCCGTGATAGCAACCCGCGTACTTCACGATGAGATCGCGACCCGTGAACGCGCGTGCGACGCGAATGGCGCTCATCACCGCTTCGGTGCCTGACGACACGAAGCGCACTTGTTCGAGGGTGGGATAAGAAGCCGTGACGCGCTCCGCGAGCTCGACTTCTGCAGGACACGGCGCGCCGAACGTCGTGCCGAGCTGGCTCGCGTCGACGATTGCCGCGACAACGTCCGGATGCGCGTGGCCGAGAATCAGCGCGCCCCACGACGTCACGAAGTCCAGGAAGCGGCGACCGTCCACGTCCATGATGTGCGCGCGCTGGCCGCGCGCGATGAACAGCGGAGTACCGCCGACCGCGCGGAACGCGCGAACGGGCGAATTCACGCCGCCCGGAATAACTCGACGGGCGCGATCGAACAGCGCGATCGACTGGGTCGGCGACTCGGCGGGCAGGGGATTCCCCTTGGGAATGCTCATCTATCGGGATCTCTTTGAAGTGGATGCGGAAGTATGCGCCGGAATGAAGTCGGGTGATGCAGGCGTCTCGGCGGGCGACGATGCGCCATTCGCGCGCGGTAACGATGCGGGCCGCGGTTCACGCTGAAGCCGCGCTTCGCGAAAGAACGCTTCGACGGTTTCGCTGTTGGCGTGTGGGGCGGCGGCACGCATGCCGGCGAGTGGCAGATGCGCGAGCCGATGCGCCAGCGTCTCGATTACGCGTCGCACCTGTTGCTGTTGATGCGGATCGAGCTGATGCAGCTCTTCCGCCAGCGCACGATCGGCTTCGGCCGAGGCAATACGCTCGAACGAGGTCCGCAGTTCCGCGAGCTGCGGACCGATGGCGCGCGACGCAAGCTGCTCACGCAAACGGTTGAGTCGCTCGTCGATCGCGGCACGCATGGGCGCAAGCCTCAACAGCTGCGCGAGGCGGCGATCCTGTGCGGCCTGGATCATTTCATCCATGCCGATGCGCGCGAGCCCTGCGTTTTTCGCGGCGGCCGGCTCAATATTCGGTGGCAGCCCGAAATCGATGACGAGCAACGGCTTGGTCGCCACGTTGGCGAGGCGCTGCACGGCGCCCGCGTCCAACACGGGCTCACTGCCACCCGTAGCGACGATGAGCCCTGCGACATCGCGCGGGCGAGCGCGAAATTCTTCGAGCGAGACGGCCGCTCCGCCCACCGACAATGCCAGCTCGTTCGCCGCGTCCATCGAGCGATTGACGACGATCAGCGGGACGCCTGCTTTGTGAAGCCGCTCGCTCGCGCGCCGAGTCATCGGAGAAACGCCGAGAATCGCGACGGTGCCGCCCCGCTCCTTCAGATGAAACTGCATGCGATCGGACGCGAGATCGGCCAGCGACGGTGGCCGCGCGTCGGCGGCCATGCGCTGCAGGCGTCCTGACAACGTGAGCGCTTCACCGACGATGCGGTCGAGAACCGGCCCGGACACGCCCGCGGTGCGCGCGGCTTCGAGCGAGGCTCGCAGCTGCGCAGCGATTTCGCGTTCGCCCGCTTGCGCGGAGTCGAGGCCACACGCCGTGAGGAACAGATGCTCGACCGCGGCCTCCCCCACCCAGGTGCGCAGCGCCGAACGCGCCTCGCCCGGGCCGGGCGGCCGCCCCGTCAGCGCCGCAAAGACTTCGGCGCGCAGGTCCCGTGCGCCGTGCCCCTCGGGCATGGCGAAAACGACTTCGACGCGATTACAGGTGGCGAGATAAACGAGCTCAGCCGTCCCCATCGCCTGCCGCAGATGGGCGAGGCGCGCGGGGATGTCATCTTTAGGAAGCGTAAACCCGGCGATCTCATCCGCGCCGGCGTGGCGATAGGAAAGGCCGACGACGCCGATTTGGTCCATGGCGCAAGCGTCCCATGGAGGCGAGAGCGGAATGTCACCGAACGGTCACGGGGCGGCTCTCAGCCGCCCGGCGATTGAGGGCTTCTTTATCCCGGCTTTCTTCCCATTCGGCCGCTTGTTCCCGAATATGAATCAGGTCAGTAACTTACCGCCGGCCACTCCGTCCCAGCAACGTCACCACCACACCCGCCAGAAATCCAATGCCCAAAGCCCAGGCGGCCGCCCGATAAGGCTCCGCTTCCACTCGGTCCTGCAGCTCGGCGAATCGGCTGCGCGACCAGGTTTTCGCTTCGCGCGTGGTATCGCGCAGCGTATCCGCCGCCGCGTCCTTCGCCGCCCGCAAATGCTCTTTCACCTGCTCGGCTCCCGCTGCTGCGCGGGCGCTGGCGCCATTCCCGTTCGGGGTGCTTGAACCGCTGTTGTCGTGCATACGTGCTCCTCGATCCCATGCTCGGTTGATCAGTGTTGTTCGCAAGTGGCGTGCCGCGATCGGGGATGCCTCGCGTTCGCATAATTGCCCGAATTCGACAGAAACGCAGATCGCCGGTCGGGCGCCGCATTCCTAAATTGCAGCGGGCGACTCACCCAACCCGTTGCGGCCAAATGGAATGAAAAAGTTCGAGTTCGTCAGCGAAGGGGCCAAGAAGGCCTATCTCAGCCTGCCAAAAGGCATCCAGTATCAGTTCGGGGCCGACTTGCATGCCGTGCAAAAAGGTCACGCCCCGTTCTCAGCGTTCAAAGCGCTGTCGGAATCCGTCGGTCCGGGTGCAATCGAGCTGATCGAAAATGGCAGCCCCGCCTTTCGCGCCTTGTACTGCTGCAAATACCTCGACACGGTCTTTGTCCTGCATGCCTTTGAGAAGACGACAAACGGCGTCGATCGCAAAGAACTGGCGACGGCCGCACGGCGATACAAGGAGATGAAAGCAAGAGTGGACGCCGAGCGCAAACGCGGAACACCCGTCAGCAACTAACGGGTGCGCTCAGCCCGTCACGGGGGTCACGAGGACATTGCACTTTACCTTCATGGCACCGCCCCTGGTCCTCGGCACGGTTTTGAGTCTCAGGCGAATTCCGACTTTCGCCAGGAATCCGATGAGCTTGTCGGCCGAGAACTTATCGACCTTGCCGCTGCTGAGCTCGCTGACCCGGGGCTGCGGAATACCGAGCGTTTTGCCGATTTCCGCCTGGGTCGCTCCCGCGAAGTAGTCTCTCAGGACAAGCATCAGATCCGCACGAAACGCGAGATCGGCGGCCTCGTCGGCGTTGTCTGCAATGGCCTCGAAAATATTCGAATAGCTCAAACGTTTCATCACGGCGACCTGAATATACGATTTTCCGTATATTAGACGACGGACGGACTGAGTCAAGCACAGTCGGCGCGGAGCGGATTCAGGTCACGAGCTCCCCGCGAATACACTGCAAATACAACCTCTCAAACTGCTGCGTATCCACCGGCAGCGGATTGCCCCCAGTCGACGGATCTGCGAAAGCCTGCGGCGCGAAGGCGGCCGCGTGTTCGGTCTTCACGCCGATATCCAGGAGTGTGTGGGGAATGCCGATGGTGCGGCGGAGGTCGAGCACCCAGTCGAGCACGCCGCTGAAGGAATGCTGTTCCAGGCCGATGTACGCCGCGAGGCGCGCGAGCTTGCCTTCGATAGCACTGCGGTTCCAGACGAGCACGTAAGGCATTACCACCGCGTTCGTCAGTCCATGGTGCGTATTCAGGTTCGCGCCGCAGGGATGACTCAGGCTGTGCATGGCGCCGAGTCCCTTCTGGAACGCGGTCGCGCCCATCGATGAGGCGATCATCATGTGCGCGCGTGCCTCGACATTCTTGCCGTCGCGCACGGCGACGGGCAGCCACTCCTTCACCAATCGCATGCCTTCGACAGCGATGCCGTCGGCCAACGGATGGAAGCCGGGCGCGCAATAGGCTTCGAGACAGTGGGACAGCGCGTCCATGCCGGTTGCCGCAGTCACTGCGGCCGGCAAACCCACTGTCAGCTCGGGGTCCTCGATGACGATACCGGGCATCATCTTCGGGTGGAAAATGATTTTCTTGGTGTGATCGGCGAGATCCGTGATCACCGACGCGCGACCCACTTCAGAGCCGGTGCCCGCGGTCGTCGGCACGGCGACAACCGGCGCCATGCCTTTCACGTCCACTCGCGTGAACCAGTCCTCGCGATCTTCGAAATCGAAAATGGGCCGGTTCTGTCCGCTCATCAGCGCAATCGCCTTGCCGACGTCGAGCGCGCTGCCGCCACCGAACGCGATCACGCCATCATGCGCACCGCTGCGGAATTTCGCGACGCCCGCCACGACGTTCGCTTCAACCGGATTCGCCTGAATGTCCGAGAACACATCGCCGCCCAGCCCGGCGTCCGTGAGCGACTTCAACGCATCCGCAATCATCGGCAGCTTCGCAAGACCCGGATCCGTGACGATCAACGGACGCTTCATGCCGAGCGTGCGGCAGGCCTCGGGCAGCTCTTTGATGCGGCCCGCGCCGAAACGAATGAGCGTGGGATAGTTCCAGTTGCCTTTGAGATTCATCGCAAAGCCTCAGGTCTTCGTGCGCAGATGGAACGACTTCGGGCGCGTCAGGTGCTCGTAGCCGACACGCGAGAGCGTGCAGCCGCGACCCGAATCCTTCACGCCCACCCAGGCGAGCGCGGGGTCGAGGTAATCGCAACGATTCATGAACCACGTGCCGGTGTCGATGCGATCTCCGATCGCGAGCGCCGCGTCCGCATCCTCCGTCCAGATGGCGGCGGTGAGACCGAACGCGCTGTCGTTCATGAGCTGAACCGCTTCATCGTCCGTGCGCACTTTGAGAATGCCGGCGACCGGCCCGAAGATTTCCTCGCGCATGACAGCCGTGCGGTGATCTGCGTTCAACAGTAATTGGGGCGCCACGTAAGGTGTTCCTTCACGGGCGATCGGAAAAATGCGTTCGTCAATCGCGGGCTTTGCGCCAGCTTCGATGCTGGCGCCGATCTGCTTGCGGATGGTGGCCGCAGCAGCCGTGCGCACAACCGGCCCGAGCGTGGTGTCCTGTTCAGTCGGATTTCCCAGCACATATTGCTTCGTGAGCGCGATCGCGCCATCGACGAAGTTGTCGTACACCTTCTCGTGCACATAGAGGCGCTGAATTCCGCAACACGACTGGCCGCTGTTGAAGAACACGCCGTCGACTAGGTTTTCCACCGCGTGCGCGACGTTGGCATCGTGGCGCACGTAAGCGGGATCACACCCGCCCAACTCCAGGCCCGCGCCGATGAAACGATCTGCAATCGCCCGCTGAATCGCATGCGCACCCGCGACCGAACCGGTAAATGCAACGAACGCGACGCGCGGATCTTTGACGACGCGTTCCGTGTCTTCATGCGAAAGATGCAGCACCTGGAACACGCCTTTCGGCAATCCGGCTTCGCGAAAGCACTCCGCGAACTGTTCCGCGCACAGCGGTGTCTGAGCCGAATGTTTCAGCACCACCGCATTGCCGGCCATGATCGCGGGCACCACGCTGTTCACGGCGATCAGGTAAGGGTAGTTCCACGCGGCAACGGTGAACACCACACCCAGCGGCTCGCGGCGAACAAAGCGCGTGAAGTTTTCTTTCGGGCCGGCGTCGACGTCGGCAAGCGCTTCGGGGGCGATGTCGATCATGTAGCGGGCGCGCTCGAGCGTGCCGCGAACTTCGCTCGCTGAGTAGCGGATGGGGCGGCCCATCTGCCAGGTGAGGGCCGTGGCGATGACGTCTTTGTGCGACTCGAAGATATCGCAGAACTTGCGGCAGATCGCGGCACGCTGTTCGATGGAAACGTTGCGCCATTCGCGTTGAGCCGCAACCGCGCGGTTCAACGCCTCGTCGATCTCGATGCCCTCGGAGAGCGTGCGCTCGACGAACATCGAGCCATCAATGGGACTGATCGTTTTCTGGGTGGCCATGATGCAATGAGCGAAGGGGACCCGCCCCTTCAGATAATTTCAAAATAACGCGCCAGCTCCCAGTCCGTGATGTGCCGGCGGAACTCCCGCTCTTCCCACTCGCGGGACGCCGCGAAGTGATACACGAACTCTTCGCCGAACCATTCGCTCGCCATCTTCGATGCCTTGAGTCGTTGCGCGGCTTCCCACAGCGTGCGCGGAAGAGCGAGAGCTTCCGGCAGTTTCATGTCGTACGCATTACCTTCGACCACGGGCTCCGGTTCGATCTTGTTCTCGATGCCCCACAGGCCCGAGCCCAGCGCCGCGGCGAGAATGATATAGGGATTCGCGTCCGCCGCGCCCACGCGATATTCGACGCGTTGTGACTTGGCGCTGCCGGGAATCACGCGCAATGCGCACGTGCGATTGTCCACGCTCCAGGCGGAATCCGTTGGCGCCCAGAAACCGGGGATCAGGCGCGTGTACGAATTCACCGTGGGCGAGATCATCGCCAGCAGCTCCGGCATCAGCCGCTGCTGCCCGCCGACGAACCAGCGCATCGTGTCGCTCATCGTGAAAGGCTTGCCCTCCTCGAAGAACACCGGCTTGCCGGACTTGATGTCCTTGAGCGACAGATGGATGTGGCCGCTCTGTCCGGGCCAGTCCTTCGACCACTTCGCCATGAACGTCGCCATCAGGCCCTGGCGTTGCGCATGCACCTTGGCGAACGTCTTGAAGAGCGCGGCCTTGTCGGCCGACGCCAGGGCCTGGTCGTAGCCGATCGCGGCCTCGATGACACCGGGGCCGGTTTCCTCGTGCAGGCCTTCGATCGGAAAATCCATCTGCTCGCCCAGATCGAGCAGCGAGCGGTAGTACTCGCTCCACACGCTGTTGCGGATGACGCTGTAGCCGAAATAATCCGGCGCAATCGGCTTCAGGTCGCGAAACCCTTTTTCGCGAATCGAGTCCGGCGTCTCCTTGAACACGAAGAACTCGTACTCGAAACCCGAGTAGGCCTCGAAGCCCATACGCTTCGCGCGATCGAGCACGCGGCGCAGCGCTGCGCGCGGACAAACCGATTCCGCCTTGCCCGAAAACTCCCCTAGAAAGAAAACGACCGGATCTTCCCACGGCAGCGCGCGGCAACTCGCCGGCAACAGCCGCACGTTCGCGTCGGGATACCCCGTGTGCCAGCCGGTATAGCGCGCGTTGTCGTAGAGCTGGTCCTTGCTATCCCACCCGAGCACGACATCGCAGAAGCCGAATCCGCTCTCGAGAGCGGATTCGAACTTCGCGCGCGACAGGTATTTGCCACGCAGGATGCCGTCGATGTCGAACGCGCCGACCTTCACGTGCGTGAGGCCGCGCTCCGCGACGATCTGGCGGGCATCATCTGCTGTCTTGACCTTGCGCGGCTCCATGGGTCAGGCGTGTCCTCGTTCGGGGTGTGGCGCACCTTTAGACATGGCGAATTCCTCTTCCGGCGACAGGATCAGGTGCTTGCGCCCGAACACCGCAAAGTAGATGAGCCCGAGCACATAAAACACCGCCACTGCATAAACGCCGCCGCGATACGCCGGATCCTGCAGCTGGAAATAAAGCGTGACGAGCGCGACCACAATCGTCACCACGGCGCCGGGAACGCCCAGCGGGCTTCGATACGGCCGCACGATATTCGGCAGATTCTTGCGCAACAGGATGAACGACAGCCCCTGCATCGCATACGAGATCATCGCGCCGAACACGGCCATATTGAGCAGTGTGCCACCGATGAAGGCCGTGCTGTTCTTCTCACCGCCGATGAACCACACCGCCAGCATGGTGACGAACCCGATGGCCGTGCCCGCGTAGAGCGCCATGTGCGGAACCTTGCTCTGATGGTGTGTGATCGACATGAAGCCCAGGTAATAACCCGCGCGGGACAGCGAGTAGATCTGCCGGCCGTAAGCGAAAATGATGGTGTGGAAGCTCGCGATGAGCCCGATCACCGCCAGAAACGCGAGCAGCTTCGCAAGACCCGTGCCGTAGATGACACGGAACCCGTCGAGCAGCGGCTCACCGGACGTGGCGAGTGAGAACGCGCCATGCATCTTGTCCGCATCCACCGAGCCGATGCCGGAGTTGAGGAACGTGATGAGCAACGCGGAGACCATCAGCGTCGACATGCCGTAGATCAGTCCTTTGGGCATGTCCCGTTTCGGATCGGTGGACTCCTCGGCAGCGAGCGGCAGTTGCTCGATCGCAAGGAACAACCACACCGCGAAAGGCAGCGTCGCGAGCACACCATACCAGCCGAACGGCAGCCAGGATCCGCCGCCTTCCGGCAGCTCGACCTTCGCGCCATCCGGTCCCGCACCGATGTTCAGCGCCCAACGGCTGAAATCGAAATGCGGAAGTGCGCTGATCCAGAACACCGCCAGCACCGCGAGCGCACCGAGCGTCACCACCACCGAAACCCGAAAGGACAGTTCCACACCAATCAGGTTGAGCAACAGGAAGACGACATAGCTCACGGCCCACCACACGGGTTGCCATTGAGGCCCCGTCTCGAAAATGCTGCCGAGGTAGGAGCCGATGAAGAACACGATCACCGCGGGCGTCAGGATGTATTCGATACTTTCCGCGAGCCCCGTCACCATGCCGCCCCAGGGCCCCATCGCGCTGCGCGCGAAAGAGTAAGCCGCGCCGGTGTGCGGCAAGGCCGGCGACATTTCAGCGAGGCTGAAGATCAATCCCCAGTACATCGCCGCGATGATGAACAGCGCGATGAGCATCGAGCCGAACCCGTTCGCGAGTCCGAAATTCCAGCCCGAATAATGGCCCGAAATGACGGCGCCCACGCCGAGTGCCCACAGCGACCAGACCTTTGCGTAGCGCCGCAGCCCTCGTTTCTCGAAATAGCCTTCATCGACTTTCTTGTAGGTGACGCTGCCTACCGTATGCGTATCGGTCATGACATCTCCCCTGCGTAGCCCAGTGAATGTTTTTTCTTAGCGGGTACTTGCCGAGTATAGGCGCAGGCCCCCGCACGCCTGCAACTGCACCATTCGGGCCAACCCGTAGGGGCCGGCCGGAAGCCCGTGAGTGCGGAAGTGAGCTACTTCCTCGTGCAAAAGACGCGCTGTTGTCACAGCGCCGCCCTGTCACGGGGCGCGCAACGCGACCTCAATCCGTGTCACTTTCGTGACGGCGACGGGACCGGCGAGGGCTTGAGACGTTTCTCGGGAGGCAGGCGACGGAACGGCAGCTGCGCCGGATCTGCAACGTTTGGCCCCGGCGCCTCGACGATGACGATACGCGACGCGCGGTCGCCGAAATCCGCACGGAAATGAACTGAGCTCTTGAGCACCAACACGCGCGACGCGAACGGCTCGGCTCCCACATGTCGGAACATCGCGGTGTCGGCCGCCTGTTGCTTGCGTGACGCGACGACGATGCGTGTGCCGCCTGTTCGTAGCAATGCCATCGGGCCGAGCTCGAAGCGCCCGCCGCGATAGAACGGCCCGGTGCCGGTGAAGCGACCGTCGCCGAGTTGCTCCACGATGAACCGCGCAACGAGCGGAGTCTCACCAGGAAAGCCGGAGCGCGCACCGAGCGCGAGATCAACGCTCGTGCCCTGACCTGACGCATGCGCGCGAGCGGCACTTTCGGAATCCCAGATCACGCCGGCAAGCACACCTTCCACGCGCGCAGCGACGAGGGCTTTCAATAGCGACATCGTGTCTGCGTTGCCGCCCGCGCCGGGATTGTCCTGCGTGTCCGCGAGAATCAATGGCCGGCCGCGGGGAATATCGGCCTCGTGCGCAAGACGCGTCGCCTGCTCGACACTGATCAGCTCGAGCGCGAATTCGTGCTCGCGCTCGAGTGCTGTACCCACGAGCGAGCGCGTCGCGTTAGCGAGCGCTTCCGGATCGCGGGCATAGCCGAAAATACTCGGCCCACATTCCGGGACGTCTGCCGCGGGAAAGCCCGGCGTGAAACACAGCGCCAGGATCGGATCGCGCTCGAGGCTCTGCGCCTGCGCCATCAGCGAACGCAGCGGCTCGACGAGCGTGCACTGAGAAGTGAGCGGAATGAGGAACGGTAGCGACGCATGCAGTTTCGCGGGCGCGGGCCGCTTCAGGAGATCGTGAAGCAAAGCTGCCGCCCGCACGCCGGTCTCCGTCATGTCGACGTGCGGATAGCTTCGATAGCTCACCAGCCCGTCAGCGCACTCCACCATGCGCGCGGAGACGTTCGCGTGAAAATCGAGGCTCGCGACCACCGGCACCGCAGCGCCCACGAGCTTGCGAACGCGCGCGAGCACTTCACCGTCCGCGTCTTCGATGTGCTCGGCGACCATCGCGCCGTGAAGGTCCAGATACACCGCATCCACCGGCCACGCTGCAGCAAGCTGCGCAATGATGCGTCCCGAAATGGTCTCGAATGCATCGCGAGTGACGTGAGCTGATGGCTGTGCCGAGCACCATAACAACGGAACGAGCTCGTGGCAGAGCGAGCGCGCTTCGTCGATGAAGCCCGCGGCGGGCAGGTTGATACCTTTCACTGCATCGAACAACGCCGCACCTGCAGTGAGACCGGGCCAAGCATCGGCCTGCTCGAAATCCGCGAGCGTCGCGCGCAGCGGCGCAAAAATGTTGGTTTCGTGCTGAAAGCCAGCGATTGCAATGCGAGTCATGGCGATTCCTCTGTTGCTTCAATAACACAGAGGAACTCCGCACTGCGACTTCTGTTTAATGCACGCCTCAATCGACGCTCGCAAAATAACAGCGAGTCAGGAGCTCCGATGAAGAATGGTTTTATAGGTCTCGGTGCCGTTGGAGCGATTGCGCTCACCACGGCGAGCATCCCCACCCTTGCGAGCGAGAGCGACGTGGGCCGCTTGTATCTGACACCGGAGATAGGTTATCTCCGCGCAGACAAAGATCGCCCCACCGATCGTGACAACGTCACGGGCGGCCTCGCGTTTGGCTGGCATTTCAGCCGCGCTTGGTCCGCAGAGATAGTCCTCAACACTGCAGCGCTGGATCGCAGCAATCCGAACGTTCCGGACCTCACGGTCACGGCACTGTCGCTGGACCTGCTGCGTGTGTTCAACCGTGCCAGCACCTTCGCGCCGTACATCGGCATCGGTGCAGGCGCCATCGACTACGACCTTTCGCCCGGTGCTTCAGGTCGCGAAGATGTGATGGCGGAGGCCAGCCTCGGTGCGTTCTGGACGCTCTGGGAGGGCGACCGCAGCAGCTTCGCCCTGCGTCCCGATTTAAAGGCACGCTGGGATGACGCACACACCGCTGGCCGCCTGCTCGACTATATGGCGGTACTGGGCTTCCAGTTCTCGTGGGGTGGCGCGAGGGCCATGCCAGTCGCGACATCGATGCCGCCGCGGGAGCCACCACCGCCACCGCCGCCACCACCACCGCCGCCTCCGCCAGGAGACAGCGATCACGACGGCGTGACGGACGATCGGGATCAGTGTCCGGGAACGCCCATGGGCGTCGCCGTCGATATGAATGGCTGCCCGAAGAAAGGCGCCATCACGCTCGAAGGCGTCATGTTCGAATACAACTCGGCCAGTCTCACGGGCGACTCGAGGTCCGTGCTCGATGAAGTGGCGGACGGCCTGAAGAAGCATCCGCGCCTGAAGGTGGAGTTGCAGGGTCACACGGACAGCAAGGGTTCCGATGCCTACAACCTCAACCTGTCGCGCAAGCGTGCGAGCTCAGTGCGCGAATATCTGCTGAAGGACGGCGTGCCGTCGAATCAGATGACGTCGAAGGGTTACGGCGAAAGCCAGCCGATTGAGGACAACGCCACGGACGCAGGTCGCGCGAAGAACCGGCGTGTCGTGATGTTCGTGATCGACAACCCGGGTGACGTGAAGGTGACGGGCGAGGGCGACACGAAGTAGCGTGCCCCGATTAGCCGGCGCGCTGACTGCGCAAGCCGCCGGCTAACGATCAGCCTCTTAGCCGCCCGGCGATGGAGGGCTTCTTCAGAAGCCTCCCGTCGCCGGGCGATTAAGCGTATTACTGAAGCAAACTCCGCAGCATCCACGCCGTCTTCTCATGAATCTGCAGGCGTTGCGTCAACAGGTCTGCGGTCGACTCATCGCCCGCCTTGTCCGCAGCGGGAAATGCCTTGCGCGCTGTACGCGCCACGGCCTCGTGCCCCTTCACCAGGATGCGCACCATCTCCATCGCCTCCGGCACGCCGACCGTCTCGTCGATGCTCGTGAGCTTGCCCAACTCCTGATAGCTGCCCGGCGCGGGGAAACCCAACGCGCGGATGCGCTCTGCAATCGCGTCCAGCGCGCCCCACAACTCCGTGTATTGGGTCATGAACATGAGATGCAGCGTGTTGAACATCGGCCCTTCGACGTTCCAGTGAAACGCATGCGTCTTGAGATAGAGCGTATAGGTGTCCGCCAGCAGCGCGGCCAGGCCGTCGGAAATCTGCTTGCGGGCCTTGTCGTCGATACCGATGTCGATGACGGGCGCATTACGGGAGGCAGGAGCGGAACCTTTGGCCATGAAACGGAACCTCGTAGTCTTCGAATCTTGTTTGATGCGGGAGCGGTTGCGGGGACGATGCCGCGGAACTGACGCCTGAGGGGAATCCCGAGGGCCTCAGCTCTTCTTACCGGCGGGATCGGCTTTGGCTTTCCCGATGACGGCGCTGGTGTTCGTCAGCATCTCCTCGAAGGTGCGGCCTTTCACGTTGTACCGACCGTCGACGACCAGCATCGGCACCGAGGCGATCTCGTAGCTGACGACCATGCGATCGTTCTGCGCCATGCGTGTATTCACGCCGAACGAGTTGTATGCAGCGGTGAACTTCGCGCCATCGACACCGTGCTTCACCATCCAGGCGGTGATCGATTTTTCATCGAACAGCGGCAACCGCTCCTTGTGGATGGCCTCGAACAATGGCGTTTCGAGTCGCGCGAAATCGCCCGTCGCCTGAAGGGCGTGGGCCGCCCGCGCAAGCGCCCCCCAGCCCGGCTTCTGGAAGCCGACGGGCACCTGGCGAAGAGTCACGTTCGCCGGCAACTTGCCGGCCCAGGCCAGCAACTGACGATTGAATTCGTAGCAGTGCGGGCACGCGAACGAGAAAAACTCGATCACCTCGGTGTGGTTCGCGGCGACTTCGCTTCGTTGCGGCTGGTGCAGAACTTCATAGTCCCGGCCGGCTTCGACACTGGCCAAGGCGGTGGACGAAAGGGCGATGAGTGCAGCGGCGGCCAGCACAAATCGGGAGGACATCCGGAAGGACATGAGGACCTCGCGCGGGGATTGGGGTGGGTCAGGACAGCACCCAATGGATGGACAACATTATGGCCTCGCTGTTCCGCGGCAGGCAATGAGCGAGCTGCCAGGCGGGTCGCTCCGCCACCTGTCGTCAGAGCGACAGTGGAAGACGGCCTGGAGCGCGACGTCGCGCGCGTCACCGAATCACGTTGGATCGCGTTTATCGCGCATCCGTTCAGCGCGCCGGTCAACGGCCCCCGCGGCGACAAGAGCCGAACCTGAGCGGATGCGGCGCCGTCCTACAGCACCTGTCAGACCTCGGGAGTGGGCGTCCGCCGCTCCGCAACGCAATCTCTGCATCACACGAACGACACAACACGAGTGATGCAACATGAAATCTGCGCAGCCGGTCCGAACCTCCCCGGGCTCCCACGTTGACGAAATCCTGCACGCGTTGGCGCTGGTGATTGCGCGCCGACAGATGAAGCAGGCCTGGCGTGGCTCCTTGACGAGGAACGCTGCCGTTATTTGATCGGCGCGCGGGCAGCCGAGCGGGCCGAATCGCCGCGGTCACGCTCGAACGGCGCAATGTGATATATCGTCGCGGCTCATGCCCGCACCCGAGCAAAATCGGCTTCTCGTCGCCCTGTCCGCCTCCGACCAGGAACGCCTGTTCCCGCATTTGAAGCTGGTCACGCTGCCCGCACGCACTGTCCTCTACGAGTCCGGCGACACGCAGCGCTACATCTACTTTCCCGTCGACGCGATCATTTCGCTGATGTACGTGCTCAAGAACGGCGCGTCCGCGGAAATCGCAGTGGTCGGCAACGATGGTGCGGTCGGCGTCGCGCTGTTCATGGGCGGCATGACGATGACGAATCGCGCGATCGTGGCGAGCGCCGGCACGGCGTATCGTCTCAGCAGCAAGCGAATCGAGCAGGAGTTCTCCCGGCACGGTGCGATGTTGCATATCCTGCTCCGTTACACGCAGGCGCTCATCACCCAGATGGCGCAAACCGCGGTGTGCAATCGGCATCACTCGGTCGATCAGCAGCTCTGTCGGTTACTGCTGCTGTCCCTGGACCGCCTGAGCACCAACAAGCTCGTGATGACGCAGGAGCTGATCGCAAACATGCTCGGCGTGCGGCGCGAAGGCGTCACCGAATCGGCCGGTCGGCTGCAGAAGGCCGGCATCATCGAATACCGTCGCGGCCGAATCACGGTCATCGATCGGCCGCAGCTCGAAGCGACGTCCTGCGAGTGCTACGAGGTGGTCCGCAACGAGACCCGCCGGCTACTGCCGGAGCCCGTACCGTCCTCCTGAATTCCGCCGCTTCGGTTCGGCGGCGCACAGAGCCGCGTGGGCGTCGAGGTTAGGCTCCGGATCGCTCAAGGAGACCCTCGTGAATACAAGTCTTTCGGCCGCACAGGCCCGCCAGCCCCTGTTCCAACCTCGATTCGCCCTGCCGCCCGAGACCGTGGCGAGCGAGCCGATCCATCACGATTCGCGACGGATCATGATCGTCAACGATGACATGCGTTCGGCCGCCAAGCTGAAACGCACCCTGGGCACCTTGGGATATTCAGCAACGTTGGTCGCCTATTCGGGCCAGCGCGCGCTCGCCGCTGTCGTGGCGTATTCGCCTGCGGTCGCGATCGTGGACCTGGAGCTCGGCGACATGACGGGCTTTCATCTCGCCAATAAGCTGCGCCTGCACGCCGATCCGCGTGTCCGCGCGATCCCGATGATTGCCGTCGCGGAAGAGCCGGAGTGGGCGACGAGCGAATTGGCGCGAGCCGCGGGTTTTCTGGGCCTGCTCACGAAGCCGGTGCCGTCGTGGCTGCTCAGCGGGCTGTTGTCGCGCAGCCTTCCGTAGCGGCGTAGCCCTACGTGGCGGGCGCTTGGGCGTCCGTGACGACGAAGCCTTCCATCACGCAACGCGGCCTTATTTGTCCGCGTTACACGCAGTGCCCTGACGCGTGAAACCGCTCTCGCAACGCCAGTCGTTGCCTGAGTAGTCCAGGTAAGCATTGGTCGGTACGTTCAGCGACACGCAGGTGTCTTCGTCGCGCTTGAAACCCCGATTGCAACTCCATTTCGTGCCGTTCGATTCGAGATAAGCGTTCGGTGGAACGAGCACGGCCACGCAGCGGCTCGTCTCTCGAGCGTAACCGCGCTCGCACTTCCAGTCGTCGCCAGCCGAGACGAGATAGCCGTTCGCCGGGACGAGCACGGCGACGCAGCCGTCTTTCTCCTCGCGATAGCCTCGATCACATTTCCAGCCGCGTCCGAACGTGCCTTCGACAGCATAGGCGTTGGCAGGAATCGCAACGCTGACACAAGCCTTGTCGACCTTCCGGTAGCCCCGGTCGCATTCCCAACCGTCGCCGAACGCGGAGTTGTCCGCATACGCATGCGCTGGCACAAGGACGCGCACGCACTGAGCGCCTTCCTTCGTGAAGCCTCGCTCGCAGTCCCATTTCATGCCGCCCGAGTTCAGGTAGGCATTGGCGGGAATCTGCGTCGCGACGCAGGTTTCGCCGGATCGGACGAAGCCGCGATTACAGTCCCACGCTCCTCCGCCCCCCTGCGGGTGCGAATTGGGCGGAATGCCGGTCGTAGCCCCCTGAGCAAGGGCGTGCGCGCTGATCGTCAGCATCGCCAGCGTCACGACGAACTGGCGCAGTGACAGCAAGTTAAAGCTCAGCATGGGTGACTCACCGGCGAACGGGGTAACGATCCAGCATACACATTGGCGTCCGTTGCTCTGTACGCCCTCGCACATACGCCCTGCCGAGGACGGACGATACTGTTTCGTTCACTTCCACCGACACGAGCCCTGGAGTTTCAATGGCGCGACCACCGAACTACAAGCAGGAAAAGAAACGCCGCGAAGATGAGCGGCGCAAACGAAACATCGAGGCGGATCAACGCAAATCTGCCCAGAAAGCCGCGCTAAAGACTCCGACGCCAACACCTGGCGCACCCAAACCCGAAGGTTCCTGAGCGTCAGCGGCCGTGGGCTCGCGTGCGGATGCTGAATGACTCACGCGAGTCGGCCTTCAAATGCTCCGCAATCTGCGTCTGGGCCGCACGTCGGCCCGCAGCCTCACGCGTGTGTTTGCACGCGTCGTGCGCAAGGAAATCCGCGCAGCTGCACGTCCAGCCGTCGCCAAACTCGTGGCGCACGCGAAATCGGTCGATCAGATAGTCGGAGCGCTGGATGGCGCTGCGGCGTCCCACTCCATCCTTGGACGCGGCATCCTGGCGTGACGGGGGCGTAACCATCTGCGGTTCCGCCTACAACGCGTTCCAATAGCGTTCAGCGTCGCGGCCCCATTCGCCGCTGCGTGCTTCGGCACCGGCATTCGCCAACACGGGCGCGCGCTCGAGGCTCGATTGGTCGGTCACCAGCTTGTCCCGATCCAGCATTTCCGCAACCTTGGTCCACGGCACCGCCGTGTATTTCAGGCCGAGCCCCGCCATGCCACCGTAGCTGAGAATGGCAAAACGCGGCCGGCCATAGCCGTCCACGATCACGTTCTGCACTCGGCCGAGCGTGCTTCCGGAAGCGCTTTGGACCGCCATGCCGACCACCGCAGACGACCACACCGCATCCAGCTTTGCCGGGGGCAGACGGTTGTCACGCATCGCAGACTGCGATGCCGAGGTAGCGACGGACTCGTGTTGGCGCGGCACCTGGGCACAACCCGCCCCGATCGCCGCGCACAGGGCCGCAAGCGCAAATAGTCTGGTGGCCGTCATGCGGAGATCCTCGGTGCAGGTGCGGAGCGGCAAGTGCTCGAACGTACGCTCGCGACCCCGTAGGGTCGGTACGCTGAGGCACATAGCTCAGCTCAAGCGTGGCCCGGATCGCCGATCTGAGCGGCTGCTCAGTCGCGTTGATTCAGGAAGGTGACTTCGCTCCACTCCTCGACACCCGGTATCGCGGCGCGAATGGTGCAGTAGCGCCCGAGCACTCGTCCTTGTTCGAACAGCATCCCGTCGCCCGCCCGCACGAGCGCATACGGGCCCATGACCTCGGAGCGACCATCGACGTGCTGCGCGCGCAGGAACATCGAGCCCACCGCTTCAAACTCGCGATAGTTGCGCCCCGCGAGCCGCCAGCCATGAACGCTGTAGGTGGCCACGAGACTGCCGTCGGGACCCCGCAGGGTCTGGTCTGCGCAGATCCTGAAAAAAGCACCTCGCGCGTAGACGGTGGTGCCACTCAACGTGAACGACAGGGAGATCAAAGCGTCACTGGTGCACAGGCCCCGGCGCCGCCGAAGCGGAATGGGGACTGACTTCCAATGCCACGGTGATACCCAACTGCCCGAGTGTGACGAGCAGCTCTGGCGGCAACTCCAGCAGGACCTCGCGTCGCGTGAAGAGACTGATATGAATTTCTGCAAAGCCGCCGCTGTCGCGCAGCGAACGCAGAAACTCCTGCGACCGCCGCAGCGTCCCGATCGATTGGAGCAGTTGGCTTTCGACGCCAATGACACCGGTGGAGAGCGCGGGACGTGTCATGAGGGCACACATCCACAGGGTCTCGTGATATTCGCCGCTCAGCTCAGCACCTGCCGCATCGCGGCGCTTCTCGCCCGCGCGCCAGGAATGCTGGGGCTCCATCGCGAGGCTGCGGGTGATTTCGGCCGGCTCGATGCGAGGGTGGCGAATGCGCAGCGACAGGGTGAACTCGTAGTCGCTCATTTCACTCGTTCCTTCAGGACGGCAGATCGGCGCGTTGCTGGATTTCCGGACTGGCGGTCTTGGATTTACGAGCCGTGGGCATTATACGCGAACAGAACGGTAGCAAGGACAGTAACGGTCAGCCTGGGTGCATGATCCAGCGACGCGGATAGCATCACGCGGACACCGCCCGACGTGAAAAAATTGTCATCCGTCCGACGCGGACCTGCGTCCGAAACAACGCGTTTCAGCTCGCACATCAGGCTACTGGCGCTTCGTGCGAATGAACCCCGCTGAGCAGATCGCTTTACTGCATTGGACGTCGGTTCTGTATGCAGCCTGCGCGCTGACCGCCGCAGCCGTTATCCACTTCGCCCTCGCCCGCTTTACCTCTCGACAGCGGCGCCTGGCAGAAAACGCAGCGGTGGAAGGCGTCGCTCGATCCAAAGCACGCTTGTGGATCGCTCACGTTCCCGCAAAGGCCAGCGCTCCGCTCGCGCTGCTGGTTTGGATACTGGCGCTGCATTTCGCGCTTTCGGTATTGCTCGGTGACATGAAGCAGTGGAGCGAAGCGCCGCACGTCGTCGCTGCGCTGGATTGGCTGCGGGGCGCCGCGGTTCTGCTGGCGGTGTTCTGGCTGCTCGTGCGCATCGGGCGCGCGATCGATGCTTACCTGACTGCACTTCCAACGCGCACACGGCCGAAGGCCGACGACATCATCCTGCCGTTGGTGGGCAAGTACGTGCGAGTCATCCTGCCGATGATCGCCGTCCTGCTCGGTGCGTCTGCTCTCGAAGTTTCTCCGCAAACGCGGGCCTTGCTCCGGGATGCCACCAGCTTGCTGATCATCGGCGCCGTTGCGTTCATGCTCTTGCAGACGGTCGATGCCATGCAGACGTTTCTGCTGAGCCGCTACCGACTCGATGTGAGCGACAACTATCGCGCCCGCGCGGTTCACACGCAGGTGCGAATGCTCCGACGCGTGGCTGTGGTGCTCATCGCCGTGCTCGCCTTTGCATCGATGCTGATGGTCTTCGACAGCGTCCGGCGCTTTGGCACCACCATTCTGGCGTCCGCGGGTGTGGCCGGAATCGTCATCGGGTTCGCCGCTCAACGCAGCATCGCCACGCTGCTGGCCGGTTTCCAGATCGCACTCACCCAACCGATCCGTATCGACGACGTGGTCATCGTCGAAAACGAATGGGGGCGGATCGAGGAAATCACGTTGACGTATGTCGTGGTCAACCTCTGGGACCTGCGCCGGCTCGTCGTACCGATCACCTACTTCATCGAGAAGCCGTTCCAGAATTGGACGCGGACGTCGTCACAGATACTCGGCACCGTATTTTTCTACCTGGACTATCGGGTGCCGCTCACGGCACTGCGCGCCGAATATGAGCGCGTCGTCGCGAGCTCCGCGCTGTGGGACAAGCAGGTCTGCGTGCTTCAGGTGACCGATACGAAGGAAAGCTGCATCGAAGTGCGCGGACTCGTCAGTGCCACCGATGCCGCGCGCGCGTTCGACTTACGTTGTGAGGTTCGGGAGAGGTTGCTGAGCTGGCTGACGGCGCACTACCCGTATGCGCTGCCAGGAACGCGAGTTCGGTTCTCACCCGACTCGGAGGGGGCCGACGTCGTGTTGACTTGATGAGCAATCTCGGTGATCGGCTCATTCGTCTCGCGTCCAGGAATATTCGAACCTGAGTCCAATGGTGGGCAGCGCCTCGTCGAGTCCTTCGATGATGTTGACGCCGCGACGCTCGTCCCATTCATAACCGTTGGCGTTCTTGCGACCGTAAACGTTCAGGATGTCCAGATAGGCAACCAGGCTCAGCGGGCCGAAGCGGCGCTGGTAGTCCGCGCGCAGATTCAGCGAATGATAGGCAGGCAGGCGCTCGACGTTGGTGCGCGTCAGCTCCTTCGAGTAACGCACGGGGCCTGCGTCTCCCAACACGTCGCTGTGCACGACGAACGCATCGGTGGGCCGGCCCGAAGCGTATTTCCATTTCGCCGAGAAGGTCCATCGATCGCTCGGCTGCGTATCGCTGCTTCAGGCCGAGCGCGCCGAGTGAGTAGTAAGTGCCCTCATTGAGCACGAGGGCCAGAGGCAAGCGCTCTGCATTTCGCTCTACGGCCGCGGCGGGCGACGATGACAACGTCTTCCTTGTCCGCCAGCCTCTGCGCGAAAATGCTCGGGAGCTCGCCGGATTCGGAAACCTGCCCGGCATACAGCACCAGGCTTCCGGAATCAAACGACCGGAATTCTCCTGCGCGCAGGTCTGAATAGGACCCGATCTGAAGCGCCCGAACCTTGAGGGCGTCCTGCTCCGCAGCCGCCCTGGGGTTGTAGACGAGCACGAGCCAGGCGAGCACCGTCGCGATGACGAGCACGATGAGAACAACTGGCCACGACATGCGCCATCCACCGACGCCGCAGGCGGCCATCGCGGCCATCTCGTGATTCTCGTAGAGCCGGCCCAGCCCGAGCACGATGCCGATGAACGAGGCCCCGGGCCGGCGCCAACGATCGCAATCGACCGCGCGGCGCCCGAAATCAATCGGCGCTGCGCGCCGCGCGCGGCCCACTCCTCGACGCGATTGAAAGCTGCCGGAGCCGCGTCAGAGAAGGACTGTCCCTGACGAGGCCACGTTGGATGCAAGAGCACGAGGTGATTACGGTCGAAGCGAGCCTGCGTGCCGAGCACACTGGGCGGTGGCTGTCACCGCCCTTCGGCGAGATCCGACGCATGCTCGCCGAGCTGGCGGCCGACTTTGCGAGGTCGGGCTCGGCGGTCTACGAGATCGGCTGCGCGACACCTTCTGTACTGCCGTTGCTGCAGAGTCGATGCGCACCGGACGTACGCTTCGTATGTGCCGACGAATCGCCGACGCTCGCCGCGAATCGTCGCGACCAGGTTGCGCGCATCGCCGGCGCGCGCGAGGTCCTGAGCATGCAGATCGACTGGAATCGCGGGATCGCACTACGAAATGCAAGCGTCGCGTTGCTCGCGAGCTGGCCCAGCCCGACGCGTAGCATCGACCAGACGGCGCTGTTCGCCGACGTGCTTCGAGGCCTCAACGACGGTGGATGCCTGTTGCTCGTTGCGCCGGTGCGCGGCCAGGACTCGTTGTTCAACAACCTGTTTGCCCGCCACCGCATCGAGCGTCATCCCCGGGGCAATCTGGATCGCGCGCTTACAATGCCGCGAGACGACGGCGCGGACGTCGCCTCGGCCAACACCCGGCAGGAACTACGACGCGCACTGCTCAGGGCCCGCTTCCGCAGCGTCACGGTTTTCTTCGAGTGGTACGGGACCTGCGCGATGGCTGCCCTGAAGTAGACCGTGCGGCGACTCGCAACCGCGAACGCGCGCAAGTACGTGGCGAAGTTCTCATCGCGCACGATCGATGGCGCGTTGGACTCCCCAACCTGCCCTGGGGAGTTCGGTTCTCGCCGGAGTCGGAAGGGGGCGGACATCGTGATGCGAGAACATCGCATCGGGAATGCGGGCTGAGATCGGGCGCAACGCGGGCGCCTGAAGACTGGAGCGGGTGATGGGAATCGAACCCACGTTAGCAGCTTGGGAAGCTGCAGTTCTACCATTGAACTACACCCGCGCGGGCTGCCGATTCTACGGGCCCGGCGCGAAACTCGGCAACACGAGAGACGGCGGCATCGACGAATAAACGGTGGACGGTCGAAGACGGATACCGCGACCGCCGCGCGGGTATTGGCGCGGCATTGGCGCGGGCGCGGGCGGTGGCGTGGGGAAAGCCTGTAGTCCCGCCGTGCCACCCGCCGCATCGCCGGCCACGGCCACCGTCGGTGATTCATGCCGCCTCGAGCGCGAACGCGAAGCGCAAAAACGGGATCGTTTGTTGCTACGCCCTAAATATCGCCATCAATGTCGCTGATCGTGAGAAGCGCCCTTCCATGTCGTCCGCCCCTGTCACCGGTCTTCACACCCATCTGAAACTCGCCACCGCCGCCGCGCATGTCAGCCTCGAAAGGGTGCTGGCGTCCCGCGGTTACTTCGACGGGCGGCGGCGATACGTCGAATATCTTCAGCGGTTCCTCGCGTTCCACGAAGAGGCCGAGCAACTGCTCGACGTCGCCGACGCCACCCAGTTCATTCCGGACTGGCCGGGGCGCCGACGCGCTCATCAGGCACGCGCAGACCTCATTGCGCTGGGGGCAGCCGAAGGGAATTTCCCCGCCACGTCGGGCCATTTGCCCAAAATCGCGGGTCCGAACGCCGTGGGTTGCGAACAGGTGCTCGGAATTGCGTACGTACTCGAGGGTTCGACGCTGGGCGGCGCGTTCCTGCTCCGGCAGATCGCCTCGCTGGGAATCACCACGCGGCACGGCGGCTCATACCTGGCGAGCTACGGAAACCATCGCGGCCAGATGTGGCAGCGTTTTCTCGCGACGCTGGAGCGCGCGCAGTCGCACGTGTGCGTCGACTCCATGACCCGCGCCGCACTCGCCTCGTTCGCAGCGGCCCGCTATTTCCTCACGGAGGCGCAGCCGGCTCGTGCGCGTTCGAGCGCAGCATCCACGGCCTCGATCCACACCGAGTCGAAGCGGGCGGGATCTTTCGCCCAGCTGACAACACTCTCGAGCACGTTGCCGACGCCCGCCTGATCATCTACCACGGCAGCAGCAATGACGCTGCCCATGTTCCTGACTCGTTCGGACGACGCAGCCGTGCGCGCCTCGAACTCAGCTCCCACCTGCGCGAACACGCTCTCCGGAATGCTGGCAGTTCGAATGGTGCGCAAGTGAGTGGCAAGCACGCGTAGCACCTCATAACGACTGCCGCGATCGGGCACCGCCGCCAGCAGCTCGGCATGCAAATGGTCGAGATGCCGCTCGAGAAGCAACCGGGGCATGCCGCGCGCCGCGAGCAGGTTCGCCAACCACAGGATCTGGGATTTCGCCGCCTCGGCGCTGAGCTCGCAGAGCGTCTCGATCCAGCCACTGTCACTCAGGCTGAAGCGCCAGCCGCGCTCGCCGTAACGCTTGGCGTAGTAAGGAAACTCACGCCACGACAGGCGCGTCGCAGCTTCTGCCGCCGCCTGCTCCCCCGGATGCGAACTGATCGCATGTTCCCCCGCGTCGGGGTTCACTGTCCGCGAGCTCGAATGACGTTCCTGCATGTGCGGATTGTGCCGAACTTCCGCGCACTGACAAGCCGGGGGGAAGGCTTTTTGTTGGCGTGCTATCGATTAAGAGGGCCCGTCGTGGGCTTATACAGTCGTATGATTACGCAACCAAAAACCGGCATCATTGCCTGAGTCAACGAATCGCAGAGGTGCGCATGTCCCAGCCCCGCCAGAAGCCCCCGTTTCGCGCGGATCACGTCGGCAGCCTGCTGCGGCCGAAGGAGCTGTTCGATGCGCGAGCGGCCTGGCATGCGGGCAAGCTGCCCCACACCGCGCTGCGACGAATCGAAGACGATTACGTCAACGCCGCGGTCGGCATGCAGGAAAGTCTCGGCATGCGCTCGATCACCGACGGCGACTATCGCCGCGACGACTGGTTTCTCGACTTCATGTTCAGCCTGCGCGGCATCACGCGCGGCACGGATCGATCGCGCGTTCCGTTCTCGGGTGGCGTGGATTTCATGGCGCCCATCGCGAAGGTCACCGGCAAAGTGCGCTGCCCTTCGGGCGGCATCGGCGTGGACGATTTCAAGTTTCTCAAAGCAGCCACGACGCGTACGGCAAAGCACTGCATTCCCGCGCCTGCGATGTTTCATACCGTGATCACGAAAGAGAGTGTCGACGCCGCGGTCTATCCGGATATCGCGGATTTCTGGCGGGATCTCTCGCGGGCGTATGCAGAGGCGATCGGGCATCTCATCACCGCGGGATGCACCTATCTGCAGCTCGATGACGTGAACTCCGCGAACATGGCCGACGCGAACTGGCAGACGTTCTGGCGCGGCCGCGGCCAAACGCCCGAGACCCTCGTGGACTCGTTCATCGCCCTCAACAACGCCGCCATCGAGAACCGTCCGCGCGACGTCACCGCCGTCATTCACATGTGCCGCGGCAACTACCAGAGCCAGTGGACGGCCAGCGGCAGCTACGAAATGGTGGCGGAGCGTTACTTCAACCAGTCGAAGGTCGACGGCTTTTTCCTGGAATACGACGACGAGCGCTCCGGCGATTTCGCGCCGCTGCGCTTCATGCCGAAGGACAAGATCGTCGTGCTCGGCCTCATCACCTCGAAGCGGCCGGAGCTCGAGTCGAAAGACGACATCCGTCGTCGTGTTGATGCCGCCACGAAATACGTGCCGCTGGAAAGGCTCTGCATCAGTCCGCAATGCGGGTTTGCGAGCACACAGGAAGGCAACAAGCTTTCACAGGAAGAGCAGCGCGCGAAGCTCGCGCTGCTGGTGGAGGTAGCTACGGAGATTTGGGGAGGGCCTTGAGGGGGAAAGAAGCCCTCAATCGCCGGGCGGCTCAGAGGACAAGCAAAAGACTCGGGGCGCCAAATAGAGCGGCTGGAAAGAGTGCTCAGCGCTCTTCGACGACCACCTCCGCACTCACCGAGTTCGCGATGTAGCAGTGTTCGTGCGACTTGTGATGAAGCTCGTGCAACTTCTCAGCAGACGGCTGCTCCCCCACCCACGTGATCTTCGGCCGCAAGGTCACCTTCACCATCGCGGTCCTGCCGTTGGCGTTCTTGCCCATTTCGCCGACAGCCTCGTCTTCATATCGGTCGATCACGAAGCCGCCGGATGCCGCGAACGACAGAAAAAACAGCATGTGGCACGACGAAAGCGCGGCAACCAGCGCTTCTTCAGGATCCACCGCCGTCGGGTCTGACATCGGCACGCGCACGGACGACGGCGCGCTCGAGCCCTTCACCACGGCGCCGCCATCGAAGTGCCATTCGTGGGCGCGGGAATATTTGTTGTCCTTGAACGGCGCGTCGGGTGCACGGGTCCAGACAACAGTTGCGATGTAGTTGCTCATACGGGGCTCATATCGGGCTCATGCCCGCCTCAGATCAGGTCTTCCATGAGGACACGGTGCGCGCGGTTTTTCCAGTCGGCGCCGCGGGCTTGCCCGTGAGCCTCTCCCAGATGCGCTCGAAGTGCGCGCCGCTCGCGCCACTGGCCTTCAGCGAACGTTTCGCCGCCGCATCGTCGATGAGGCCCTTGTTGTTCAGCACGGCCAGCGCCGCGATGAAGCGGCCGAACTTCAACGCGCGGCCGAGCGGCGTCGGTTCGCTGCTAGTGGTTCCGGGAGTCTGCTCCTCGAGCGCATCCAGAATGCGGCCGGACAGATCCCAGCTCGCCGCGACGGCGCGTGCCACGCGCGACGTGTGCGTATCCAGTAGCGACACGATCGTGGCGGCATCGGGCCGCAGCGAAGCCCGCGCAGCGTATTGATCGAGCGCTACCCTGAACACCACGATCGCCCCGAGGCCATTCACGAGCGCCAACAGTTGCGCGGCGAACGGATCAGAATTCACCACCACCGCGGCATAGGTCTCCGCCGCGTTCGCGGCCAGGAATGTGTGTTCCCAGATCACTTCCGGAAACTGCGCGAAGTCGCCGCCGGCCACTTTGAAAACGGGCTGCACGAGCGCCGCAGCGATGAGCGACCGAATGCCTTCAGTGCCGATCACGGCCACCGCGCGATCCACGCTTTCGATCGCTTGTGCGTTCGTGCGGTAGAACTGGCTGTTCGCGAGCTTCAGCAGACTGCCCACGAGCGACGGGTCTTTTGAAATCATCTGCGACAGCTCACGACGCGACGTGTCCGAGTCGCTCACCGCGCGCATCAGTTCCGGCAGCAGCATCGGACGGCGCGGCGCGTAGCGTGGCTCGTTCGCCGCGGTCTCGAGCGTTCGGCTCACGGCCTGGATGATCTCCTCGTGGCCGGCGACGGACGTCGTCAGCGATCGCGAGAACGCGAGCTCGTTCAGCTTGTGAAGCACCGAATCGACGGAGAGCGCCGTGCCGACGGCGACGTCCGCATCTTCAGGCGCCGGCAATGCCGGCGGCGGCACTTCGGTGACGACAGGACGGGGCGCATCTTCGACGGGCCCGCGGCGAGACCTTCGCAACAGAGCCATCACGACGGCCACGATCGCCACGACGACGATCAGGAACACCACACCTCGAATCATGGATTCGCCCTCACGAAGCCGGCGGCTGCGCGACTACGCGTACATGGACCGGCCGCACCGGGGAATTCGTCGACGACGCCGGAGGCGCCATCAGATGCTTTCGATACCACCCGATCTGGCGCGTCAGTCGATCGCGAAGATAACTGGGAACGCTGAGTCCGTGGAACTGGCCGGGATAAATGATGAGCTGTGTTTCCACGCCGACGCTGCGAACCGCCTGGTACATCTGTTCCGAGTTCAGCAACGGCACGTTGAAATCCCGCTCACCGCACATGAAGAGCGTGGGGGTGACGACGCGATCCGCGTGCAGGAAAGGATACGAGTTGCGCACGTAAGCATCGAGATTCTTCCACGGCACGCCGAGCTCGAGCTCGTATTCACGCACATACATGTCGGTGCCGTAACCGGCGAACACGTTGCCGGTGGAAGCGCCACTCACCGCCGCCTTGAAACGCTTGTCCCGCGTGATGATGTTGTCTGTGAGAATTCCACCATAGCTCCAGCCACCAACGCCGAGGCGCGCCGGATCCGCGATGCCCTTCTGCACGGCGTAGTCGACGAGGGATAGCACGTCTTCCGTGTCTTTCTCGCCCCAGGCGGCAAAGATGCCCATCGCAAAATCCTGGCCGCGGCCCGAGCTGCCGCGCGGATTGCCGGCAACCACCACAAAACCCTGCGCCGCGAGGATCTGCCACGAGATATCGAACGAGTTCGTGTACTGCGAGACCGGCCCGCCGTGGATCTGCAGCAGCGTCGGATACTTCGTTCCTTCGCGATAGCCGGGCGGCTTCAGCATGAAGCCGTTGATGCGGGTGCCGTCGCGACTCGTGCCGCTGATCTCCTCGAACGAGCCGAGCGCTTTGCCCGCGAGCCACTCGTCGTTCTGCCTGGAGAGCGCGCGCGTCTTGCCTGCTTCCAGCGCGTAGACCTCTTCGATGGAGGTCGGCGTCGCATCGATGATCGCGATGCGCCCCTTCGGCCCGAGCTCGAATGCCGAGGTTTCGCGACGGCCTTCGTTCAGCCGCGTCACCTTGCCGGTCTTGGCGTCGAAGCGCGCCAGGTACTGATTTCGATCGTCTTCGAGCAACGTGTAGATCGAACGGCCATCGTCGGACCACTCGGGCTGCAGCACATTGCGATCGAGGCCGGCGCTGACCACGCGCGGCTTGCCGCCCGTGGCTGCCACGACGTTCAGCTCTGTGCGGCCGTAATACAGAAGCTTCAGGTCGCTCGCCGCGATGAAGGCGATCTCGCGGCCGTTCGGGCTCCACACCGGCGCGGTCATCCAGCCCGAATCGCCGGAATCCCCGGCAAACAGCGTCACCAGCCGCGCGGCTGCGCCAGGCTGCGGGGACATCACGTAGAGGCCGAACTGGTTGTCCCGATCCGGATCAGCACTTCGCTTGCTCAGAAACGCGAGCTGCGTGCCGTCCGGCGACCAGGCCGGATACTGCTCGCTGAAGCGGCCGCTCGTGAGCGCTTCCACCTTGCCTGAAGCCACGTCGAGCACGTAAAGGTGCGGGCGCCTCGAATCCAGGTAGCCGGTTTCGTCTTCCTTGAAGTAATAGCGGTCGATGACGATCGGCGGCGGCGTCTTGTCTTCATCCTCGCCGGCCGTGCCGGGCAGTGGATCGTCGAGCACCACCAGCGCCACTTTCGAGCCGTCGGGCGACCAGTCGTAATCGAGCACGTCGCCCTTGAAGTGGGTCACCTGGCGGGCTTCGCCGCCGCGCCGGTCGAGCACCCAGAAAGCGTCGGGATCATCCTCGCCGGACCGGCCCGAAAGAAAAGACAGGTATCGCCCATCGGGACTCCAGCCTGGCGATTGCTCGCTCGCGGCCGACTGAGTCACCTGAAAGGATCGCTTGCCATCCCAGCTCGCCATCCAGATGTGCCAGAAGCGCTTGTCGCGCTTCGCATCGGTGGTGCGTACCGAATAGGCGACCCATTCGCCGTCCGGGGAAATCGTGGGCTCGAGGACGGCGCGCACCTGATCGAGGTCGGCGACCTCGAACGGCCGACGCTCCGTGTCTGCAGCGGGTGTGCGTCCTGCGAACCCGGTCCCGATGAGTGTGAGAACCAGAACCGCGGCGTGGAGCTTCAAGGGGAACCTTCGCGGACGCGACCTCGGTCGCAGCAGCTTGGGATTCTAGGGACGGTATTGCAGCCAGAGCAATGTTAATCAGAGCAATGCTAATCCGTGCAGTGCCAACGACGGCAAGCCCATCGAGGCACCGCTAAACCACGTAGTGTGAAACCAGCGCCGGCCTGTTCGCAGCAGCAGTCAACATCGGCTGACTGTCGATCGACCCGTCGACCGGCGCCGTTCAGATCTCGACGATCCAGCCACGCAGGCGGGCCGCCTCTAGAAAATCTCGCGCATCGGCGGCCAGCGCAGGGTCGCCGGCCTGCGCGACAAACTGATCCACCACTTCGTCGAAGACGCGGGTTCCATCGCACAGCTCCAGCAATGCGGCTGCGCTTTCATTGATCGGCACGACGCCCGCGGGCAGCACCAGCACAGGCTGTCTGGCGGACGCGCCAGCCTGGCGCCATTCCACCCGCACCTGCCGACCCGTTTCGAGCCGATTCCTGGTCCGGCACAACACTGCTCTGTTTCCCATACCTTGCCCCGTCGCCCGTGCGCGTGCACCGGCGAACGGTCGTGTCTCGGCGCGACCCGCCGCGCCCCGGGACGATTTCTGCAAGGTCTGGGCCAATTCCGGCGCCAGATCGCGAGCCCTGTCGCGGGGCTCGCTGACCGCGCCCTTCAGTACGTTGCGCTCATCCGTAGCGATGGCCGCCTCCCGTCGACGAGACAGGGTGTGTCATCGCCTGCCCCATCTTCAATTCGATTCGGGTGCTCACGAACCGCTCCGCGTGGGAATGCCGTGCGTTTTCATCTTGCGATAAAGCGTGTTGCGGCTGACGCCGAGATGCTCGGCCGCGTGCGTCATGTTGCCGCGGCATTTCTCGATCACCTTGAGCAGCGCAGCGCGCTCTGCCGCCTGCAACGGATTCGCGCAGGTCTCGAGCGGCTCCGCTTCCACCGGCGCGATTACGCCCGGCACCTGTGCAGCCGGCACGGCGACGACACCAGGTTGCGGCGGCTCGCGAATCTCCCGCGGCAGATCGATGAGCCGCACGACGCCGCCTTCGCTGATGGCGAGCGCGGTGCGAATCACATTGCGCAGCTCACGAATGTTGCCGGGCCACGGATACGAGACGAGCCGCTGAAGCGCATCCATCTCGATGGCGGCCGGGCGGCCATTGCAGGTTTCAGCCGACAGCGCGCGATGGATCACCCGATCGCGATCGGCGCGATCCGACAATCGCGGCAGCTCGAGCGTGATGCCGTTCAGCCGGTAATAGAGATCTTCGCGGAATTCGCCGCGCGCGATCATCTCGCGCAGATTGCGATGTGAGGCCGCGACGACGTGCAGGTCCACCTTCACCGGAGTCTCGCTGCCGAGGGGAACGATCTCCTGCTCTTCCAGCACGCGAAGCAGGCGAGTCTGCAGCGACAGCGGCATGTCCCCGATCTCATCGAGGAACAGCGTGCCGCCGGACGACTGCAGGATCTTGCCCTTCATCCCTTCTTTGCGTGCGCCGGTGAAGGCGCCCGGCTTGTAGCCGAAGAGCTCGCTTTCGATGAGCGTTTCCGGAATCGCTGCACAATTCACGGCCACGAACGGCTGGAGCGCGCGGGTGCTCACCGCATGCATCGCGTGAGCGAAGGCTTCTTTGCCGGAGCCCGTAGCACCCTGAATGAGCACTGACACACCCGTGTCGACGATGCGACGCGCGCTACGCACGTTTCGCAGCATCTGCGGATCTTCACCGGCGAGGTCCTCGAGCGTCAGCGCAGGCGGCTTCGGACTCGAAGGCATCTGCACGACTTCCGGCGTAGCCCGCGACACCGCGCGGCTCTCCGAAGGCGGGTGTCGCCCGACGTGCAGGCTCGCGTAATAGCCTTGCCCTTTTTTCGGGTCACGCAATGGCGCGATCGAAGCCCGGCGCAACAGATCGAGCGATACGCTGTCGGCACCATCCGTATCGAAGATTTCTGCGATCGGCCGACCGACGAGCTCGTAACGGTCGCGCGCTTCGAGCAGCTGCGCGGCGGTGTGATCGGCACCGATCACCGTGCCGTCTTCTGCCAGCGCCAGGGCGCCGTCGTGGAACAGGTCCACCAGATCGGGCCGGCTGTGGAAGCGAAGCACGGCGTTGTGCTCGTGATGGCGCAGGAACAGCACTTTCTCGATGATGTGTGCTGACAGCCGCACGAGCGCCATCGTGTGAGTTTGCGTGCCGCGCATGTCATTGCCGCCGATGCACGAAGCGTCGATGACGGCGATGAGCTCATCCACCGGCCCGCGAATCGGCACGCCGAAACACGTGAGCCCGATGTGATGCGCGTAGAAGTGATCGTTGCGATGAACGGTGACGGGACGGCGCTCGGCGAGGCACGTGCCCATGCCATTGGTCCCGCGGCAACGCTCGCTCCAGTCCGCACCCTGCACGAGGCCGGCGGTGCGGAACACATCCTTCATCGAAGGGTCGACCTTCTCGTAGAGGATGACGCCGCTCGCATCGGTGAGCAGTAAGGCAAAGCCCGAGCCTGCGATCTGGTCGTAGAGTCGGTCGATCTCGGCCGTGCCGATCGCGACGAGATCCGCGTATTGCTCGCGACGGCTCGCGAGGGCGCGGGTGTCGATGATATGCGGGGCGTCCGGCCTCGCCGGGTCCAGCCGGTAGTCATTCGCGCAACGAATCCATGATCGGGCGATCGTGCGATCCGGCAGCTCCCGCCCTGGGCGCGGAAGACTGTGAACGATGCGCATGACGTCGTCGGAATGCCTCGTCCCTAATACGTTGTTCATCGGAAGTCCCCTCGACAACATCCGTGTCGTGCGGTGTTTGCCTCTTATCCCGCCAGAGCACTGAAGCCGTGACGCCAAGCTCTGTTGCCCGCCAGCGATTGCACCAACTGTGCCACGACCCCGCATGACACTGTGACGCCGGAAGGACAGGCTGCGATCCATATCCCCCGGATCAGCACCCACCTCTGTTGCAGGCCGATGTTGAGCGCAGGCGAGGCTCGCGCGCAACTGTTCTTGCAGCCGGCCCAGCGGAGCGCCATCGCGCAGGGACTTTCGCCCTAGTTCCGCCCCACGCACGCCTTCCACTCGTCTGCCAATTGCCGGCCGGCGGCTGCCTCGAGACACCACCGGTGCAACACGGACGATCCAGGTCGTGGACTTCACGCAACGACCCAAGCCTGAGACAGCTGTACCGCGCGCCGGCGCGAACACGTGACAGTGAACGCTGCGGATGCGTGCACGAGCGCTTTTGCCGCGCGCCAAGGGTCATTCGGCACTGGCATGCGCGTTGCAATTTCGCTCGCCGCCGACGTTTGCCAATAACGATCTTAAGGAAGGCTCTCATGACTCACACACGCATTGGCCTCACGGTCGCCGCATCGATTGCGACGATCATCGCGTCAACGGCGTCGCGCGCGGTGGAGATCACTGCGGGTGACTGGAAATTCACCGCCAGCGGCAACGTGAACGCGCACTACATCATCTCGAAATGCGATGACACGCCAGGTACCGTCGCCGGTGGGCTCGCCTGCACGGCGGTGGGTGATGCGGAAGATACGTCGTCGTCGGTGAGCAATGGCTTGCTGCCCGCAGCCCTCGCGCTCGGCGCTTCGACGACGCAAGGCGGATACGATCTCGGCGTGACGTTCGGGCTGTTTCCAGGCATCAGCACGAACGATGGCGGCAGCCCCAATCTACAGAACAACAACGGCGCACTCGGGCCGAACACGGCACTCGGAACCACTGGCCTCGATGTTCGTCAGGTGTTTCTCACCTTCGGCAACGAGCGCATGGGCACCGTGCTCGCCGGTCGCAACATCGGCTTGTTCGGACAGGACGCCATCCTCGGCGACATGACATTGCTCGGCGTTGGCGCGGGCGGCGGTGACCACGCGGCACCGGCCAATACCTCGCTCGGCTCGATCGGTCTCGGCTACATCTACACGGACTGGCTCGCGCAGATCGACTACACCACGCCGGACTTCAATGGGCTGAAATTCACGGTGGGTATTTTCGATCCTGTCGAACCGCTCGGACCGGACTCGACGCCGAAAGCCGCGCCCGGCTTCCACGGCAAAGTGGCGTGGACCCACGGTAATGTCTATCTCTCCGCTACGTTCCTGCAGCAGAAGCAGGAAGGCGTGACGAACGCGAGCGACTTCGACAGCACCGCGTTCGACGTCGGCGGCAAGGTGAAGGCCGGCCCCGTGGATTTCCTTGCGTACTACTACAACGGCAGCGGCGTGGGCACGACGGGCCTGTTCGTGAACGCGAGCGATGGCCTCGGTCATGAGCGCGATTCGGATGGCTTCCTCGCGCAAGTGACCTTCACGGCGGGCAAGACGAAGATCGGCCTCAACTACGGCGAGAGCAATCTCGATCTCGCGAGCGGCGAAGTGAATCCGACGCTCGTGCAGAAGAACAGCAAGGTCACGCTCGGCGTCTACCACAAGACCACCGAGAACCTGACGCTGCTCGCCGAGCTCACCGACATCAAGGCCGAAGCCCAGAACGGCGTGGAGAACAAGGCGAAGACGTTCAATGTGGGAGCGTTTTTGGCGTTCTGAGCGGTGGGCGCGGCGCGGATCGGATGAGAAGCGCTCAATCGCCGGGCGGCTCGTGTGATGTCCCGCGATTAAGCGGCACATCGCCTCTCTCCCCAACGCCGCGCTCACCGGTCAGCGAAGTCGAGCCGGGAGGCAGGCAGGACGCTCACCCATCGTGCCTGCCTCCGGCTCGACTTCGCCCCGACAACGCTCGCTTCGATTGACGAAGTGCCACGGCTCTTACCGCCGCCGCTCCCGAGCAATCCATCAGAGAAAGTGGTGCCGCTTATTTGCGGAACACCACCGCGATCGAGTGCTTCTCGCCTCATCCGCGCCGCGCCCCCGCAACGATCCAGTAGACTGCGCCGGTGGAACACTCGCGCGCAATTCGTTCATTCGTCATCCGGGCCGGCCGCATCACCGAGGCGCAGCAGCGCGCGCTCGAAGAACAGTGGCCGAAATACGGCGTGGAATTCGAGCCGCAGCCGCTCGATCTCGATGTGCTCTTCGGCCGTCACGCGCCGCGCGTCGTCGAGATCGGGTTCGGCAACGGTGAAAATCTCGCCACGCTTGCTGCGGCTCATCCCGAGCGCGACTACCTCGGCATCGAAGTGCATCGCGCGGGCGTGGGCAGGTTGATGCTCGCCGCGGAAACCGCGCAGCTCACCAACGTTCGCATCTCGAGTCACGATGCAGTGGAAGTGCTGGAGCACCAACTGCCCGCGCAGTCCGTCGATGAAATATTGATCCTGTTTCCCGACCCGTGGCACAAGAAGCGCCACCACAAGCGCCGGCTCGTGCAGCCGCCCTTCATCTCACTCGCGGCGAGCCGGCTGAAACCGGGCGGCGTGCTGAAGCTCGCGACAGACTGGGAGGCTTACGCCATCCAGATGCTCGAAGTGCTGAGCGCGAGCGACGCGCTGGTGAACGAGTCTCTCGATGGTGGGTATGTGCAGAAGCCCGCAGAGCGCATCACCACGCGCTTCGAAAAGCGTGGCCAGAGACTGGGACATGGTGTGTGGGATCTCGCGTTCCGTCGCAAGTGAGCGCGCGACTCAGCCGGTGATGAACACGGCACGGATGCCGTCGATGATGAACTGAACAGCCAACGCACCGAGCACCACGCCGAGCAGGCGATTCACCACATTCGCACCCGTGACCCCGAGCAATCGCATCAGCGGCGTTGCGAGCCACATTGCGAGCAGCGTGAGAGCCAACACGGCGGCGACAGCCACGAGCAGCCCCACAAACAATACGGGCTGCTGCCAGATGCGGACGGGGCCGAACCACAGCAGGATCGTTGCGAGTGCGCCGGGCCCCGAGATAAACGGAAACGCGAGCGGGAACACCGAGATGTCCGCGCGACGAACACTTTCCGCACGCTCGCCGCTCGAGGTGCGCGTGCCGGATTCACGGGCAAACACCATTTCCAGCGCGATCAGGACGAGCAGCAATCCGCCGAACAGCCGGAATGCATTCAGGCTGATTCCCGCAACGCTCAGGAAACTCGCACCGCCGACCGCGAACAACACGAGGATGACGCCGGCGACCAGCACTGCCTTGAGCGCCATCTTGTGCTTGTACCCATCACTGGCACCGTCGGTCAGCGAGCTGAAGACGGGTATGAGCGACAGCGGCTCGACGACAACAAAGAACACCACAAAAAATTTCAGCAGCTGATCGAGCATGATGCTCTGCGGACCTTTCTTTTCTCTTCTTGAATTCGTCACACATGAGGCGCAGAGTCGCCCGGCACTTTTCGCTCTCACGTTCGTTGAGTCAGCATATCAGCGCAACGTGCAATCGAGGGAGGTCAGCTCACATGGTGGCTCCGCAACCGGGCATCGGGGACTGGTACCGTCAGAAAGAGGGCGGCGCCCTCTTTGAGGTCGTTGCGTTCGACGCGGACGACGGCACCATCGAGATTCAGTACTTCGACGGAACCGTCGAGGAAATGGATGTCGAGGACTGGGACGCCCAATGGGTCGACGGCGCACTCGAAACAGCCGATCCCCCCGAAGACTGGACCGGGTCTGTCGACGTGGAGCCTGATGACGACACCCTGCGAGCGGCTGACGGGGATAACGAGCGGGACGTGCGCGCGAATGGGCTCGAGGGGATTGACCTGTTTGAATAGCTTGGGCTCTTAGTCGTCGGCAGTCGAAGACGCTTTCCCAGTCGGCCGGCGTCGCTAGGTTCTTAGCCGCCGGGCGATTGAGGGCTTCTTGATCGCCATGGCTGTCAGCCCGTTAAAATCTGTCGGCGTACCCCTGCGGATCCACCCCCTCCGCCAACATCACAAACCCAGCCTCAACCTCTACCGGCACACTCTGCAGACTCTGCCCTCCGCACGGTCCAGCGATACAAAAACCAGTCTGGCGATCAAACAGTGCGCCGTGCGAGGAGCACAGGATCAATTCGCGCCCCGGCGTCAGGAATTGGTGAGGCGCCAGGTTGAGCGGATGACCCGCGTGCGGACAGCGATTCACGTAGCCCCACACCTGCTCGCCCGTGCGCACGACGAATCCTCGCAAGGGCCAGTCACCGGTTCCGATCGTGAAACCGCGCGATCCCGGATCTCCGATGTCGGAGAGACGACAGATCACGCGTTCGACATCGATGGAAACGCCGGGACTCATGCCGAAGCAGGCACGGGAACTCGCGGGACATTGAACACACCGCCCCGACGCACGATGAACCACAAGAGCAGCAGCGCGGGCACGCTGAGGCAGGCGGTGTAGCTGAAGAACACCGGATAACCCACCGCCTCGACCACGAAACCCGACGTGCCTTCGAAAAACAATTTCGCAGGCATCGAGTACAGCGAGGAGAACAACGCGTACTGCGTGGCGGTGTACTTCGGACTGGTCAGGCTCGACAGGAACGCGATCAACGCCGTGCCATGCACGGCCTGCGCAAGATTATCGATGCCGTTGACCACGCCGAGCGGCAGGAGGTCCGCCGAGTCGGTGGTCGCGAGTGCGGCAAATCCAAGGTTCGACACGATCATGAGCACGCTGCCAATGACGAGCGAGCGCACCAGGCCGACGCGCGCGATGAGCACGCCCGCCGCCACGACGCCCACCATCGACATCGCCAGGCCATACACCTTCACGATTTTGGCGATCTCTTTGAGCGTATAGCCGTGATCGATGTAGAACGGATTGGCCATCGGGCCCATGGTGAATTCGGTGAGTCGATACGTGCAGATGAAACCGAAGATGACCAGGCCAAATGCGATGCCATAGCGCGAGAAGAAATCCGTCAGCGGACAGACCACCGCACCGATGAACCAGGCGCCGGCGGCACGCAAGCGCGGCGACAAGTGTGAATTGCGATTGAGCCACGCGATGACCCGCTCTTCGCTGTCGCCAATCTTCGATCGATCCACGAGCGGCTTGGGTTCGCGCACCAGAAAAGTCGTCACGATGCCGATGAGCGCGAGCCCAGCCATCGTGGTGTAGCTGACCTGCCAGCCCGAGCTCTCGGCGAGCGTGAACGCGCCGGCGCTGGCCGTGATGAGCGCGGCCCGATAGCCCACCTGATAAGCCGCTGCCATCGCGCCCTGGAATTCGACCGAAGCGCTCTCGATACGCCAGGCATCGACGGCGATATCTTGAGTCGCCGCGGAAAATGCGAGCAGCAATGCCCAGACGGCCAGCGCAAACACGCCCGCGGACGGCTGGCTCCACGACATGTTCAGAATGCAGATCAGGATGCCGGTCTGCGCCACGAGCAACCAGCTGCGACGCCGTCCGAGCCAGCGTGTCAGGAATGGCAGCGGTGCACGATCGACGATCGGCGCCCAGAGAAACTTGAACGAGTACGCGAGACCGACCCAGGACAGCATCCCAATGGTCGAACGCTCGATGCCTTCCTGCCGCAGCCACGCGGACAGCGTCTGGAACACGAGGTAGAACGGCAGCCCGGCCGAATAGCCGAGGAACAGCATCGACAGGACGGGACGATGCCGATAGACGAGCAGTGCATCCCGCCACGCGCGTTTCGGCGCGAGCGATGGACTGCGCGACGAATCCGGCCGCGACTCTTCAGCACTCAAATGTCGTAGTCCATGGTCAGCGGCGCATGATCCGAAAAACGTTCGCCCGTATAGATTGAAGCCCCCCGCGCCTTGCCGGCGAGCGACTTGCTCACAACCTGATAGTCGATGCGCCAGCCAACGTTCTTCGCACGCGCCTGGCCGCGGTTCGACCACCACGTGTACTGATCCGCCTCCGTATTCACTTCACGGAATGCGTCGACGTAGCCGCCGTGATCGAACAGCTTGTCGAGCCAGGCTCGCTCCTCGGGCAGGAAGCCGGAGTTCTTCTGGTTCGACTTCCAGTTGCGCAGGTCGATGTTCTTGTGCGCGATGTTCCAGTCCCCGCAGATGATGTAGTGCCGTTTGCGCCGACGCAGCCGCGCCAGATACGGCTCGAACGCTTCGAGAAAACGGAACTTCGAGGCCTGGCGCTCGGGGCCGGCGGAGCCCGAAGGCAGATAAAGCGAAATGACCGAAAGGTCACCGAGCTGCAATTCGAGATAGCGGCCTTCGCCATCGAACTCCGGCACGCCGAATCCTTTGACCACGCGGGTGGGCTCGTGGCGCGTGTAAACGGCAACACCCGCGTAGCCCTTGCGCTCGGCATCGTGGAAGTACGATTTGTACCCCGGGATGTCGATGTCATGCTCGGCGAGCTGGTGGAAATGGGCTTTCGTTTCCTGCAGGCAGATGAAGTCCGCATTCTGTTTCGCCAGCCACTTGAACAGACCCTTGGTCGCCGCCGAACGAATTCCGCAGCAGTTGACGGTGATGATGCGCATGGGACCCGGATTCTAGCGGGTCGGAGGTGGGATTCGGGCGTGAAGCGATTTCTCGCGTTGACAGCGCCGGGTGCGGCTGGCACCGTCGCCGCGCTCCGGATTCGAGGCCCGCCCCATGCACGACTACCAGCTCCGGTTCATCGACCTCGCCCTGTCGCGTGAAGCGCTCCGTTTCGGCAGCTTCAAGCTGAAGTCGGGCCGCGAAAGCCCCTATTTCTTCAATGCAGGGCTGTTCAGCGACGGGCAGGCTGCGGCAGTTCTCGGGCAATGCTACGCGGCAGCGTTGATCCACTCGGGTCTCGAGTTCGACGTGCTGTTCGGCCCCGCCTACAAAGGCATTCCCCTGGTCGCGGCAACCGCGATTGCGCTCTCCGAGCATCACGGCCGCAACGTTCCCTACGCGTTCAACCGCAAGGAAGCGAAAGATCACGGCGAAGGCGGCAACGTCGTCGGCGCAACGCTTCGCGGCCGTGTCGTCATCGTCGATGACGTGATCACCGCCGGCACCGCCATTCGCGAGTCGCTCGATCTCATCCGCAAGGCAGGCGCCCAGCCGACTGCAGTCGCGCTCGCGCTCGACCGGCAGGAACGAGGTCAAGGCACCCGCTCTGCAGTGCAGGAGCTCGAGGCTGAGCACGGCCTCAAGTGTGTGAGCGTGGTCACACTCGCCACGCTCATCGAAACGCTGTCGTCGGGGGCCGATGGACCGTCGCGCGTTTCTGCGGATCAGCTCACAGCCCTCACGGCCTATAGAGAGCGTTACGGGGTCTCGTGAGACTTGCGGCGGGATCGCGGATCGTCAGAATAGGCGCAACGTGCCGCTGAAAAGTATTCGTTGCATGCGCGCTCGGACGCAATGCCTTCTCCAAGCTCTTGCTCTGACTTCTGCCCTCGCTCTCGGCGTGGACGTCGCGCACGCGCAGAACAAAGGCGCGGCGTCGTACAAATGGGTCGATGAGAACGGCGTCGTTCACTACGGCGACAGCGTTCCTGCCAAGTACGCGACGAAGGAAAGCACGATCCTCAACAAGCAGGGCGTGGAGATCGGGCGCAATGCCGCGCAGTTGACGCCGGAGCAGATCGCGGCCCAGGAGCGCGAGGCGGAGGCCGCGGTCCGTCAGAAGCAGCACGATGTGTTCTTGCTCACGACGTACCCTTCCGTGCGCGACATCGAGTCGCTGCGGGACGAGCGGCTCGAACAGATCAGCGGCCAGCGGCGCGCGGCCGAGGCGTACATCGAGTCGCTGCATTCACGCCTGAGCGCGCTTCAATCGCGGGCGCTCAACTTCAAGCCGTACAACGAACGACCAAACGCTCGCCAGATGCCCGACGATCTCGCGGAAGATCTGATGCGTACGCTGACTGAAATGCGCAGCCAGAAGACCGCGCTCTCGGCGAAGGACAACGAAGAGTCGGCGCTGCGCGCGCAGTTTCAGGCGGATATCGATCGTTATCGCGAGCTGCGGGCAGCGGTTCGTAACCGCTGATAGCCCAAAGAGGCTCTGCCAGAGCAGCTCCGATTTCGCGGCCGCTCTGTTTTCAAAATCGGCCCGACTAGCTTCGCCCCGAATGCCCGAAGCCGCCCGCGCCCCGTGAGGTCGCCGCGAAATCTTCGACCACATCGAGCTCCACCTGCACCACTGGAACGATGATGAGCTGCGCGACGCGCTCCCCCGGCTGGACCGTGTAGCTCTCACGGCCCCGATTCCACACAGAGACCATTAGCTGGCCCTGGTAGTCGGAGTCGATCAGCCCCACCAGATTTCCGAGCACGATGCCGTGCTTGTGGCCGAGTCCTGAACGCGGAAGCACCACGGCCGCCAGGCCAGGATCTTCGACGTAGATCGCCAAGCCAGTCGGCAGCAGCTCCGCCTTACCGGGTTCGAGCTCTAGAGGCTTGTCGAGGCAGGCGCGCAAGTCGAGTCCCGCGGATCCGCCGGTGGCGTACTGAGGCAGCGGGAATTCCTTGCCGATACGCGCGTCGAGAATCCGCACCTTCAACGGGCGGCGAGTGGTCTGTGTCATTCCGGGGTTACGCCCGCGCCGTCACGGTACTGCGTGGCGCAGCGGCGTCGCGCTCTTCGAGCGCCTCAGCGACCAAAGCGATGAGCTTGTCTGCCAGCTCGGCCTTGCTGGCCTGGCCGAGGTCGTGCCGCGCAGTGCGCGAAAGCACGATGAGGTGATTGTCCTCGCACTCGAACACCTTGGTGTCGCCGACCTCATTGGCAGCGATCATGTCGAGGTTCTTCTTCAGCAGCTTCGCGCGCGCGTTCTGCTCAACCGATTCCGTCTCCGCGGCAAACCCGACTACGAGCTGTGGACGCTCCGGACTTGCGGCAACGGTGGCGAGGATGTCCGTGGTGCGCTCCATCTCGAGATCCATGCGATCCGAGGCTTTCTTGATCTTCTGGTCTGCCGGATGTGCGGGCTTGTAGTCGGCGACGGCAGCAGTGGAAATGAAGACGTCGGCCTTGCCGACCTCGCCCATCACCGCGGCGAGCATGTCCACGGCGCTCTCGGCGTTTACCCGGCGCACGCCCGCGGGCGTTGGCAAAGAGACGGGGCCGCTCACCAGAATCACTTCGGCGCCGGCCTTTTGTGCCGCCTGTGCGACAGCAAAGCCCATCTTGCCCGAGCTTCGATTGCTGATGAAACGAACGGGGTCGATCCGCTCACGGGTCGGACCCGCCGTGATCAGCACCCGCTTCCCTACTAAAGGGCCCGACCTCGCAATCAGGGGCGTCACCCTGTCGATGATGTCCAGCGGTTCGACCATGCGTCCCTCGCCCACCTCACCACAGGCCTGCTCCCCGGCAGCCGGGCCTACGACACGGATATTCCGTGACTGGAGCAACGCAACGTTCGCCTGGGTCGCCAGGTTGGCCCACATCACGCGATTCATCGCAGGGGCGACGGCGATGGGCGCTTCGGTGGCGAGGCAGAGCGTGGTCAGCAGATCGCCCGCTTGGCCGGACGCGAGCTTCGCCAGGAAGTCCGCAGACGCGGGGGCAATCACCACGAGATCGGCCCACCGCGCTAGCTCGATGTGCCCCATGGCGGCTTCGGCTGAAGCGTCCCACAGGTCGCTGCGGACGGGCCGTCCCGACAGCGCCTGAAACGTAGTGGCGGTGATGAACTCGGCCGCAGCCTGTGTCATCACCACCTGAACTTCGGCACCGCGGTCACGCAGCCTGCGCACGAGGTCTGCGCTCTTGTAGGCGGCGATGCCCCCCGTGACTCCGAGAAGAATGCGTTTGCCTTGCATGGCGCGATTATTGGCCCGCCTTCCACGCACAAGCAAACAACCGGCTCCGATAGTCTGACCATATGAGCAGGAGGAATGACCCGGGCCGTTAGCGTTTGACGATGTGTGGCCTATTGCGCAGCGGTCGCGTGTGAGAGGCCATTTCTGGTGATTCCCGACACTTTCGGGTAACGCCAGACGCACGTCGCCCCCTCACGATGCCGGCCCCAGCTCAACCGCCGCGTCGGCGAAAGGCGTGCCTCCAATGAAAACCCGCGACTGGCCCATCACCGAAAGACCCCGCGAAAGACTGCTCGCCGAAGGCCCCACGGGGCTCACCGACGGCGAGCTGCTGGCCGTCCTGTTCAGCGGCTGCGGCAACGGCGGCTTCTCTGCAATCGAGATCGCCCGCCGCCTGCTGGCAGACTTCGGGTCGCTGCGTGAATTTCTTAGCGCGGACAGCAAGCGCTGCCTCAAACAGCTGGGCATCGGCCCGGCCCGCTACGCCCTGCTGAAGGCTGCGCTGGAGCTCGCCCGCCGGCACTACGGCCACGCGCTCAAATGCACGTCTTTGCAGTACACGACGGCTGAAATCCGGTCGTTCGTCCACGCCAAGCTGCGGGACAAGCCCTATGAGGTGTTCTGCGTGCTCTACTTCGACGTCCATTACCGGCTCATCCGCTTCGACGAGCTGTTTCGCGGGTCGATCGAAGGCTCGAAGATCTACACGCGGGAAGTACTTCGGGAGGCCATCGGCTGCAATGCGTTTGCGGTGGTGCTGGCCCACAATCACCCGTCCGGGCGACCCGAGCCCAGCCACGCGGACCACCTCGTCACCCGGCGCATCAAGGAGGCCCTGGCGCTGGTCGACGTGAAGCTCCTCGACCACCTGGTCGTCGGCGAAACCCGCTGCGTGTCGTTCGCAGACCGGGGACTGCTATGAAACCCGTCATCGCGACGCGGTCTGGTGGTTGCCTGTGGCCGGCGAGGCTGCTATAAAGCCGCGCTCTTTCGCGTGGGTTCCTCGCCTCGCTGGCAGGGTCCCGCAAATCATTGATTCTACGAAGGCAGCTCACATGTCCCGCGTCTGCGAAATCACCGGCAAACGGCCGGGTGTTGGTAACCGCGTCTCGCACGCCAACAACAAGAAGCGTCGTCGCTTCCTGCCGAACCTGCACACGCAGCGTTTCTGGCTCGAAGGCGAAAAGCGTTGGGTCAGCCTGCGCGTGTCGACCAACGGCCTGCGCACCATCGAAAAGAAGGGCATCGATGTCGTCGTTGCCAAGCTCCGCAGCGAAGGCGTGAAGGTCTGAAGCCATGCGTGAAAAAGTAAAGCTGCTGTCGTCTGCCGGAACGGGCCACTTCTACGTCACGACGAAGAACAAGCGCCTGCACCCCGACAAGATGGAAGTGCGTAAGTACGATCCTGTGGTCCGCAAGCATGTGGGCTACAAGGAAACGAAGATCAAGTAAGTCGCCGGGCTCGCGATCGCGAGCCGGATGACGAGGTGGCGCGGCGTTCGTCGCGCCCACCGGCCACTCGGGCCGACTGTCGATCTCCCGTCTCGTCCCCTTTCTGGCAATTCGCCGGTGCAGCCCCCACGCTGTAGCCTTCCGGTATGCCCGAACTTCCCGAAGTTGAAACCACCCGCCGCGGCGTCGATCCGCATGTGACGGGACGACGCATCGTTGCGCTTACCGTGCACGAGCCGCGGCTGCGTTGGCGAATCCCAGACTCTTTACCCGCTGAGGTCAAAGGCCAGCTCGTCCGCCAGACCGGGCGGCGTGCGAAATACCTCCTGCTCGAGTTGGAATCGGGAACGCTTCTTCTGCATCTCGGCATGTCGGGCAACCTTCGCGTGCTGCCTGCGGAAACTCCCCGCATCGCGCACGACCACTTCGATCTGCTGCTCGATTCTGGTGTGACGCTGCGGTTCAACGATCCGCGCCGGTTCGGCAGCCTGCACTACACCACCGCGAACCTGGACGAGCATCCGCTGCTCAAGCGCCTAGCGCCCGAACCGCTGGATGACAAGTTTGACGCGGACTACCTGTGGAAGATCACTCGCAAGCGCAAGGTAGCGATCAAGCAGCTGCTGATGAACAGTTCGCTCGTCGTGGGAGTCGGGAATATCTACGCGAGTGAGGCGTTGTTCCGCGCGCGTATCCGGCCGCGCCGCCAGGCCCGCAGCCTGAAGCGTGAGGAAGTTGTCCGGCTCACGCGCGCAGTGCGCACGGTTCTGAGAATGGCGATCCGCGTGGGCGGTACCACGCTTCGTGACTACGTTAATGCGGAAGGAAATCCCGGCTACTTCAGGCAGAAGCTTTACGTGTACGAACGCAACGGCCAGCCGTGCCGCGTATGCGAGACACCTATAAAACAATTCACGCAGGGACAGAGGTCGACCTACTACTGCCCCTCATGCCAAAAATAAAACGCAGCCACTACGCGCACGGACATGAGCAAGCGAATCATCAAGCATCTGACGACTGCGGATGTCGTCATGGGCGGCATCATCACTTCCGTGGGCACATACAAGCTCACAGCAGACACGGAGTGCTCGCCCTTTCGCGCGTTGGCGCGAGCCATCGCACATCAGCAGCTCAACGGGACGGCGGCGAACACGATTCTCGGGCGGTTCGTAAGCTCAGTGGGCACAGGCGGGGAGTTTCCGACGCCTCAGCAAGTGCTCAGCGCGCCGGAAGCTACGCTGCGCGCGGCCGGCTTCTCTTTTGCGAAGATCGCGTCACTCCGCGACCTCGCCGCCAAAACGATTGAAGGCATCGTTCCGGATCGCGCGACGCTCCTGGCCCTCGGCAACGACGAGATCGTTGAGCGGCTCACGCAGGTGCGCGGCATCGGCCGCTGGACCGTCGAGATGATGCTGATGTTCCAGCTCGACCGGGGCGACATTCTGCCGGTGGATGATTTCGGCGTGCGCAAAGGCTTTCAGCTCGCGTACGGCCTTCGCAAGATGCCCGCGCCGAAAGCGCTGGCGTTGTTCGGTGAACGCTGGTCGCCCTATCGAACGGCCGCCGCGTGGTACTTGTGGCGTGCGCTCGAGTTGCATCGTGCCGGCACGCTGCCCGTCGCGCCTATACCGACCAAGCTCCCTCGATTGCCCCGATTGCGCCGCGCGGCCAAAAGGCTCAAGAAAAAAGTGAGCTCGAAAGTCGCGAAGGTGCGCAAGCGCATCCGCCGGGCACGACAAGAACGAGCGGTCCGGTAGCCGCGGGCAACCTGACCATTACGCGAGTATTCCGTCGACGTTACGCTTCAAGCTAGTAAACCAGTCCCGCCCCCACCCCTCGCGGATCCGAAGCGGCTTCGACAGCGCCGGTCGCGTAGTCCCACAGAACAACCTGCAAATTTCCCCACTGCCGCCCCTGCGTCAGCTGGTGCCCGCGATCGCCTAACGCTTTCACTTGCTCAGGCGTGAGCATGCCAGGCTCGTACTGAATGACGTCCGGGTAGTACTGATGATGAAAACGCGGCGCGCTCACGATCTGCTGAGCATTCTTGCCGTCCATGAAATCCAGTGTTCCCAGCAACACCATGCCGATGATGTAGCTGCCGCCCGGGCTGCCGAGAATCATCACACCGCGATCGGATTCAACGAACGTCGGCGCGGACGACGACAGCGGCCGCTTGCCCGGCGCAATCGCATTCGCATCTGCGCCGATGAGCTTGTAAGCGTTGGGTGTGCCGGGTTTGATGGAAAAATCGTCCATCTGATTGTTCAGCAGGATGCCGGTGCCCGGAATCATGAGCCCGCTTCCGAGCAGCAGATTCAGAGTAACGGTCATGCCAACGCGGTTGCCATCCCGATCGATCACGGAGAAATGCGTTGTGTGCTGGCCTTGCGTGGCCTCGATCGCATCGCTCGGAAGCATTTCGCTCGGTGTTGCGCGATCCATTCGCAGCGACGTGCGCTGGCCTTGCGCGTAGTGCTTGTCGATGAGCATCTCGATCGGCACCTTCACGAAGTCCGTGTCGCCGAGGTACAGCGCGCGATCCCGATGCGCACGTCGCATGGCCTCGACGACGAGATGAATGCGCGTGACAGGGTCCGCCGCCTTCAGGTCATACGCTTCGAGAATATTCAGCGCGTCGACGAGCGCGACGCCGCCGGACGAAGGCGGCGACGCGGAGATGATCCGCGCGCCCTTGTACGTGCCGACGATCGGCGCACGCTCGACGGCGGTGTAGTCCGCGAGATCCTGTTCGGTCCAGATGCCGCCCATCTTGCGCACTCCATCCGCGAGCTTCTTCGCGAACGCGCCTTTGTAATAGCCGTCCGCGCCTTTCGCCGCGAACAGCTCCAACGACGCTGCGAGATCCGGCCGCTTGATGATGTAGCCGTTCGGCGGAACCTCGCCCTTCCTGGTGAGGAACGCCTTCATCGCATCTGGAGACTTGCGGAGCTGCGGCACCTTGTTGTCGATGATGTTTCGCAGACGCTCGTAGAGCGGAAATCCTTCGCGCGCCAGACGTATCGCCGGCGCGAGGCTCGTCTTCAACGGCAGCTTGCCGTACTTCTGCGCGAGCAGTGCGAGGCCCGCGGGCTCGCCAGGAATTCCGGCAGCGAGCGCGCTTGCCGTCGAGAGGCCTGGCACGGGGTTGCCATCGGGGCCGAGATACATGTCCCGCGTCGAAGCGGCCGGCGCTTTCTCGCGCGCGTCGATCATCACGTTGAGACTGTCGCTGGAACGGTGAATCAGAATAAATCCGCCGCCGCCGAGTCCTGAGCCACTCGGCTCCACCACCGCCAACGCGCCTGCCACGGCAACCGCGGCGTCGAATGCGTTGCCGCCTTTCGCCAGCACTTCCATGCCCGCTTGAGATGCGAGGGGATGGGCGCTTGCGATGGCTGCCTTGCCCGGCGCTTTCTCGGCTGCGAACGCGCCAGCCGGCGCGAAGACGACCAGCGCAACGAGCCAGATCTGTGACCAGCGCAACGTTCGCTGCAACAACCTGGAGGAACGCTCACTCGCGGCGAACGCGACGCCTGACTTCTCTCGGCTCATGGTGGACAATTTCCGAACGCTCAGCTGCGTTTCAGCTTCTTCAGCTCCGCCTCGACGATCGGATGCACGAATTCCTTCGTCTCGCCGCCGAGCACCGCGATCTCGCGGATCAGTGAAGAGGATATGAATGTGAACTGCTCCTGCGGAGTCAGGAAGACAGTTTCGATCTCGCGTGCCAGATGGCGGCTCATGTTGGCGAGCTGGAACTCGAATTCGAAATCCGACACGGCGCGCAGGCCGCGCACCACGACCGACAGCGCGTGCTTGCGCGCGAACTCCACCGTCAGGCCCGAATAGCCCATGACTTCGACATTGGGCAGATCGGCCAGCACCCGCCGTGCCAGGTCGACCCGCTGGTCGAGCGAGAACATCGGCGCCTTGTTGGGATTGGCGGCAATCGCGACGACGACGCGCTCGAACAAGCCAGCGGCGCGCCGCACGAGGTCCTGATGCCCGTTCGTAATGGGATCGAACGTGCCGGGATACATGGCGTGGCGTTTCATTCGGGCACCATTGCGCCCGCGGATCGGGCATACAGATGATACCCGACCTCGCCTGCCTGCTTCCCTTTCAGCGGTTTCCAGGCCTCAGGCAGGACGGGCGGCGTGTCACGTGCGGCCCACTCGAGGTAAATCAGTGCCTGGGGCGCGAGCCAGCCGTTTTTTTCCAGCAGCGCCGCGGCTGAAGCGTGCAAGCCGGCTGCAAATGGCGGATCGAGGAACACGATGTCGAAGGGCTGCGGCTGCGCGCCCGCGGCGGCCGTCGTGCGCGCACGGAGGAAACTCGACGCATCGGCGCGCCGGACTTCGGCGTTCTGCACGTTCCACTCCGTCATGAGCTCGCTGAGCGCACGCACGATCGTCGCATTCTGCTCGACGAAGACGACGCTGGAAGCACCCCGCGAAAGCGACTCCAGGCCCAGTGCACCACTGCCCGCGAACAGATCGAGGCAACGCGCACCGATGATGCGCGGGCCGAGCCAGTTGAACAGTGTTTCCCGCACGCGATCCGGCGTAGGACGAATGTCTGGGATATCTGGAAATCGCCAGCGACGCCCACGCAGCGTGCCGCCGATGATTCGAATGACGCGCGACTGTGCGCCGCGGATGTGTGGCAAAACTTGCGGCGCCTCGCGCGCTTGCGGCTGTGAACGCCGTAAGCGTAACCTAGCCGCCCATTACTACAAGCACGGCGTGATGTACGACTGTGCGCGCACGGAAAGTTGTTACTCACGGATCGCTGAGGGGGCTGCGGGCATGAAGAGGCAAACTGTACCTTCGCTCGAGTGGGCTGCGCTCATTGCCGCTGCGTTGATCGTAGCGGGCTGCGGTGGCGGCAACGGAACGGTGGGACCCGTCGACACCTCGAGCGGCAATGGCAATCCAGGGGGCGCGACACCGCCCGCACAGAACGATCCGGCGACTGCGCTCTTTCAGCCGTTACAGGGCGTGCTGCCCTATCCCACAGATCTTTATTTCAGCGGCTCCACCGACGGCACGCTGAACATCCAACCCGCCAACGCACTCGTTCCGTTGCAGTCGAGCGTGAACCAGCTCGATGGGTTTTCGACGAACGCCGTCATCCGCACTCGCTTTGCGAGTCCGCTCGCAGCGAGCTCACTCACGCCAACCAGTGTTTATGTCGCGCAGGTTGTCGTGGACAGTGCAACGAAAGCGACTGTCGGTTTCACACGCAAGCTCGTGCTTGGAACAGACCCCGCTACAGCAGACTTCAGCGTGGGCCTCGCGACGGACGCCGGCGTGGGTAACACGATCGTCGAGATCAAACCGCTGAAGCCGCTCGTCCCGAGCAGCGGACCAGGCGCGACGAACGTGGGCTATCTCGTGGTGCTCACGAACGGCGTGACGACGGCAACCGGTGCGCCAGCGGTTGCGGATACAGACTATGCGTCTTTCAAGACGGCACTCCCGACTTGCGCAACGATCACGAATGCTTCACTCAACGGAATCTGCAAGCTCACGGGCGCGCAACTTCAGCTCGCTGCGCAGGCGTTGCAGATCAATCCGGCGAACGTCGTGCTGTCTTTCAGCTTCTCGACGCAGAACACGCGCGACACGATGACCGTGCTTTCGAGCCCGCAGATTACGACTGCGCGCCCCATCACCGTCGTGAACACCGGCGCGACGACGAAGGCACTGAATGCCGCTCTGCCCGGCCACGCGAATCTCTATAAGGGCACGTTCCAGATTCCCTACTACAGCACGCGGCCCACGCAAGCGAATCCCACCGCGCCGCTCACAGCAACGTGGCTCGGCGGACCTTCAGCACTCGATGCCACGAGCAAGCTGCTCACGCGATTCAATCCGGTGCCTGTTGCGACGGAGACGATCTCGATTCCGATCTTCGTCACGGTGCCGAACGCGTCTTCCACGAGCGCCGGTGTGAAGCCCGCGGGCGGCTGGCCCGTGCTTATTTTCCAGCATGGCCTTACGCGTAACCGGCTCGACGCCGCGGGCGTTGCAGATTCTTTCGCAGATCAGGGTTACGTCGTCGTCGCAATCGATCTGCCGCTGCACGGAATCGGCGGCGCGACGGCCGCCGCGAATCCGTTCTACGACGCGGCGAACGAGCGCACGTTCAATCTCGACCTCGTCAACAACGACACGCTCGCGACTGGTCCGGATGGAAAGATCGACGGCTCCGGCACGCACTTCGTGAACGTGCCGAATCCGCTCGTCACGCGCGACAACCTGCGGCAGGGCGCGGTCGATCTGCTCGCCCTGACCCGTTCGCTCGGCAACCTGAATCTCGATGCGGATCCCGCGGGCGACATCAACACGTCGCGAATTCATTTCCTTGGTCACTCGCTCGGCGGAATCGTCGGTGGTGTGTTCCTCGGCACCGCCGGCGCAACGGAAGTAGTGACCGGCGAGCTAGCGAATCCGGGTGGCGGCGTCGCGCAGACTATTTTCGATTCGCCGGCGTTCGGTCCGCGCATCAAAGCGGGCCTTGCAGCCCAGGGCATCACGGTGGGCTCGACGATCTATGCGCAGTTCATTCGGGATGCGCAAACGGCAGTGGATGCGGGTGATCCGATAAACTACATCGCGGCAGCTGCTACGGCCCGACCATTACTCGTGCTGCAGGTCGTGGGCGGTGGAACTTTATCGAGTGGCGGTGTGTCACCTTCCGACCAGGTCGTTGTGAACTCGGCAACCCAGCGGCTCATCGATGCTGCGCGGCTGACCAGAATTTCCACCCCCGGCATCAACCCCGTCTCGCGCGGCTATGTGAACTTCCTGTTCGGCGACCACGGCTCGATCATCGACCCGACGTCGAGCCTGCTAACGACAGCTGAGATGCAGACGGAGTCGATCAGCTTCGCCAACACACAAGGCGCGGCGGTGCTGATCGGCGCCACTGGCGTCGTCCAGCCCTGAGCCGGTGCTCATCGGCGCCTGCGAAATAAAACCAGCCTGGAAATGAAACCAGGCGGGGAAATGAAAATTTTTTCACGAGTGAGCTTCCGGCCCTGCCCCGCTCGTCCGGGCGTGCGCACGCTGCTCGAAGCCCACCGCGGGAGCGCCTTCGGCCGCTAGAATAGGCGGCATGTTCGGACGAAAACCCAAGACGCCGGAAGACAAGGCCGGCGACGAGAAAGAGAAGCTTGGCTTCTTCGGGCGGCTGCGCGCCCGCCTGAACCGGGGCGACTCCTTCCTCACCCGCGATCTCGGCGAGCTGTTCCGCGGCCGGCAGATCGACGCGGCCGCGCTCGAAGAGCTCGAAACCCGCCTGCTCACCGCCGATGCCGGCGTGGAAGCGACCGCGCACATCCTCGCCGGTCTGCAAAAACGCGTGGACCGCAAGGAGCTCGGCGATGTGCAGGCGCTCATCAACGCCCTGCGCAATGCGGTCGCGGAAATCCTGGCGCCCTGCCAGAAACCGCTCGTCATCGACGACTCGAAAAAACCGTACGTGATCCTGGTCGTCGGCGTGAACGGCTCGGGCAAGACCACCACCATCGGCAAGCTCGCTCGCCGTCTCGGTGAAGACCGGCGCAGTGTCATGCTCGCGGCGGGCGACACGTTTCGTGCAGCTGCGATGGAGCAGCTCAATGTCTGGGCCGAGCGCTCCGGGGCGAAATTCACGGCGCAGGCGGCCGGTGCGGATCCGGGCGCAGTCGTCTTCGATGCGTTCCAGTCGGCCCGCGCGCAAAAGATCGACGTGCTGCTCGCAGACACCGCCGGACGACTGCACAGCCAGTCGCACCTGATGGAAGAGCTCAAGAAGGTGAAGCGCGTGATCCAGCGCGTCGATCCGTCAGCGCCTCATGAAGTGCTGCTCGTGCTCGATGCGAACCAGGGACAGAACGCGCTCTCGCAGGCCATCCAGTTCCACGAAGCCGTCGGTGTCACCGGCCTCGTGCTGACCAAGCTCGATGGCACAGCGAAGGGCGGCATCGTGCTCGCGATTGCACGCAAGCTAGGGCTGCCCATCCGGTTCATCGGCGTTGGCGAGCAGATGGAAGATTTCGGCGAATTCGACGCGCAGGCGTTCGCATCGGCGCTCGTGCAAGGAGCCGGAACGGATTCTGGCGCGGGCAGTTCCCCTGCAGGCACGCGCCCCGGCGAAGCGAGGCCGGCGTCTCGACCCCCACATCAATGATCGTGTTCGACAAGGTGGCGAAACGCTACCCGAACGGCCGCGAAGCACTGGCCGGCGTGAGTCTTCGAATCAATCCCGGTGAGATGGTGTTCCTCACCGGCAAATCCGGCGCGGGCAAGAGCACGGTCCTGAAGCTCATCGCGCTACTGGAACGTCCCACTCGGGGCACCGTGCTCGTGAACGGCAAGAACACGAGCACGCTGCGCTCTGGGCTCATCCCGGCATTCCGCCGCAACATCGGCGTCGTGTTCCAGGATCACAAGCTGCTCGGCGACCGGCCGGTGTACGACAACGTGGCGCTGCCCCTCGTCGTTTCCGACACGTCGCTGCGAGAGATCGACAAGCGCGTTCGCGCAGCGCTCGATCAGGTCGGGCTGCTCGGCAAGGAGCGCATGTCGCCGCTGGAGCTCTCGGTCGGCGAGCAACAGCGAGTCGGTATCGCTCGTGCCGTGGTGAGCAAGCCGCCGCTGCTGATCGCTGACGAACCCACGGGAAATCTCGATCCGGATCTCGCGCGCGAGGTCATGCGCCTGTTCAAACGTTTCAAGGACGCGGGCGTGACGGTCGTCGTCGCGACACACGATGTGGACCTCGTGCACGAGCTCGGTGAACGCGAGATCAAGATCGAGAACGGCCAGGTGCACGGCCCTTCGGGTGATGATCTCCCAAGCCTGGTTGCCACCCGATGAGCCTTTCGTCATACGGCACGCGCCATGCGCAGGCGTTCTTTGGCGCGCTCGGGCGCCTGGCACGAAATCCACTTGCGAGCATTCTCACGTTGCTCGTCGTCGCCGTGGCGCTCGCGTTGCCGATGAGCCTGAAGCTGTTCGTCACGAACGCGCGTGTTGCGACGGGAGACTTCAAGAACGCCGTAGATCTCTCGGTGTATCTGAAAACGGACGTGGCGCTTTCCAAGGCCGAGCAGCTTGCGGCGAGTGCACGCGCGCGCAACGGCATCGCGGATGTCGAGCTGATTCCGTCGGACAAGGCACTCGAAGAGTTCAAGACGTATTCCGGCTTCGGCTCCGCGCTCGAAGTGCTGGAGCAGAATCCGCTGCCGCACGTGCTTCACGTTCATCCTGCGCCGGATGCGTCTTCCACCGCTGCGCTCGAAACGCTGCGCCAGTATTTCACCGCATGGCCTGAAGTCGATCTCGTGCAGATCGATTCCGAATGGGTCATGCGCTTCAACGCCATCCTCGACGTCATGCGCAAGCTGCTGCTGATTCTCGCGTCGCTGCTGGGATTGGGCGTGCTTGCGGTGGTGGGCAACACGATCCGGCTCGAGATCCTGAATCGCCGCGCCGAAATCGAAGTGACCAAGCTCGTCGGCGGCTCGAACGGATTCGTGCGACGGCCGTTTCTCTACACGGGCATGTTGTACGGGCTCGGCGGCGCGTTGCTCGCCTGGGGCGCCATCGGGCTCATGGTGCTCACGCTATCCGGGCCGGTCGCGACGCTCGCGCAGTCGTACGGAAGCCATTACGTGCTCGGTGGCCCGGGGGCCGAGGACACTGCGATTCTGCTTGCAGGCGGCGCTTTGCTGGGCTGGCTGGGTGCATGGATCTCCGCGAACCGGCACTTGAGGAGCATCGAGCCCCGCGCTTAGTGCGCGGCTTCGTGATACCCCTCGCCTTCTTTCAGCTTGCCGCGGAACGTGTAGTACACGAACACCGTGTAACCGATGATGAACGGCAACAGCACCGCCGTTCCGATCAGAATAAACGTCTGAGACCCCGGCGCACCCGCCACCTCCCAGAGGGTCTTCGACCACGGCACGAGATACGGATACGTCGAGATCGCAAGCCCCACGAACGCGAGCGCGAACATCGCGACGGCGCTGAAGAACGCGGACGTCGGATGATTGCCCCGGACACCACGCCAGCACAGCGCGACGAGCACTGCGGTCGCGATCGGCAGAGGTGACAGGTAAATCAGGTTCGGCATCGTGAACCAGCGTTCCGCGACGCGCGGATATTCGAGCGGCGTCCAGACGCTCACCAGTGCGATGAAGCTTGCGAGCGCAATCAACAAAGGTTGCGCAAACTTGCGCGCCTTCGCTTCGAGATCGCCCGTGGTCTTCATGACGAGCCAACACGCGCCGATCAGCGCATAACCCACCAGAAGCCCGAGTCCGCACATCAGGCCGAACGGCGTCAGCCAGTCGAAGGGTCCGCCAGCGAATTTCCCGCCTGCCACGCGCACACCCTCGATGAGCCCGCCGAGCATCAGCCCCTGGCAGAACGCGGCCACTGCAGAGCCCGCGGCGAAACCGATGTCCCACTTGCGATGGTGCGGCTTCGCGAGCCAGCGAAACTCGAAAGCGACACCGCGAAACACGAGTGCGATCAGCATCGCGATGAGGGGCGCGTAGATCGCCGGCATGATCATCGCGTACGCCGCGGGGAACGCGACGAACAACCCATTGCCCCCGAGCACGAGCCACGTCTCGTTGCCATCCCAGAACGGCGCGACGGAATTCATCATGCGATCGCGATCGGCTTCGCGCGGAAAGAACGGGAACAGAATTCCGATGCCGAGATCGAAGCCGTCGAGCACCACATACAGACCGATCGAAATCGCAACGATGCCCGCCGCGGCCAGCGGCAGCCAGAATGCGGCGCCGGTGAGCGCATCCGGGCTCATACCACGCCGTGCCCCATCGTCGGTGGTGCCACGGCAGCGCCTGTCGGTCCCTGTCGGATGAGCTTGCGGATGTAGTACACGCCGATCGAAAACACCGTGAGATAGGTGAACATGAACGCGACCAGAGACGTGCCCACCGTTGCGGCGGACACGGGCGAGATCGCATCAGCGGTCCGAAGAATTCCGTAAGCAACGTAGGGCTGGCGCCCGCTTTCAGTGGTCACCCAGCCCGCGAGGATCGCGATGAAGCCGAGCGGCCACGCGAATCCCGCAAGCCGCAAAAACCATCGCGTCTCGAACAGCTTTTTGCGCCACCACAATGCCGCGCCCACGGTGCCGAGCGCGATCAGCGTCAAACCGATTCCCACCATGATGCGGAACGCATAGAACACATTCGCCACCGGTGGACGTTCTTCCGGTGGAACGTCCTTCAACGCGGGCACGCGACCTGTGGTCGAGTGCGTGAGAATCACACTCGCGCCGCGTGGAATCGTGACTTCGAAGTGATTTGTCTCGGCCTTCTGATCCGGCACGGCGAACAGCACCAGTGCCGCCGGGCCGTTGTTTTCCCAATGACCTTCCATCGCGGCCACTTTCGTCGGCTGGTGATGAAGTGTGTTGAGCCCGTGCTGGTCGCCGATCAGCAGCTGCAGCGGCGCCAGGATCGCGACCATCCCGAGCCCCATGCGCATCATGGTTCGGGCTTCGGTCGGATGCGCGCCCGAGAGAACATAGCGCGCGCCGACGGCAAGCACCGCGACCGACGTCGTCAGATACGCCGCCGTCATCATGTGCACGAACCGGTAGGGGAAGCTCGGATTGAAGATGATCGCCAGCCAGTCCACCGGATAGGCGATGCCTTCGCGGATGACGTGGCCGGCCGGCGTCTGCATCCAGCTGTTCGCCGACAGAATCCAAAAACCCGACACCGTCGTACCGAACGCAACGAGCACCGCGGACGTCACGTGCAGCCACGGCGGCACGCGCTTCCAGCCGAACAGCATCACGCCGAGAAACGTCGCTTCGAGGAAGAACGCGGTGAGAACTTCGTACCCGATCAGCGGCCCAACGACGTTGCCGACGACTTCGGAGAAGCGGCTCCAGTTGGTGCCGAACTCATACGAGAGTGGAATGCCCGAGACGACGCCCATCGCGAACGAGACCGCGAAGATCTTCGTCCAGAAGCGCGCGAGGCGATGGAAGTGATCCTTCCCCGTTCGCCGCCAGAGCACCAGCAGGGTGGCGACGTACGCCGAGGAACCGATCGAGAACGCCGGGAAAATGATGTGGACAGAGATAGTGAATGCGAACTGCAGACGGGCGAGGAGCACGGGGTCGGTCAGGATCGTGGAGACCGCTCGTGCGTCCACTCAGGCGCCCTTGATTCCAGCACGGCAGCCCCGACCTACCGCACCTCGACGCGTGGTCAGGGTCGACGGATCCGAAGCCGTCACCCCAATGAGGGAGTGCTCAATCCCCCTCCTGCGCAGGCCTTCGAAAGCTCGGCAATTTCCCTGTCGCATCAGGAACTTATACCGCATGGGAACGTTCGGAGGGCAGGTGAACTCGAAGGCACCTTAGCACTCTAATTCCCCGACTGCTAACATTCGGTCCATGTGATTTGGGGCCACCCCCCATAGGAGTTCAAGACAGCGATGACTACAGCTACGGCAGTGGTGACTCGCAATGCCGATATGGCGCTTGCCGGCCCTATTGGAAGTCTCGACGCTTATCTCGACCGTGTCAGCCGCATTCCCGTTCTCACGCGTGAAGCGGAGCACGAGCTCGCGGTCAAGTTCCGCCAAGACGACGATCTCGATGCAGCTCGGCAGCTCGTTCTGGCCCACCTGCGCTTCGTGGTGCACATCGCACGCGGCTACGGCGGCTATGGCTTGCCGATCGGCGACCTCGTGCAGGAAGGCAACGTGGGCCTGATGAAGGCGGTGAAGCGCTTCGATCCCAACCTGAACGTCAGGCTGGTGTCGTTCGCGGTTCACTGGATCCGCGCTGAAATTCACGAATATGTGCTGCGCAACTGGCGGCTCGTGAAGATCGCGACGACCAAGGCCCAGCGCAAGCTGTTCTTCAACCTGCGCCGGATGAAGAAGAACCTCACGTGGCTCTCGGCCGACGAAACCAAGGCCGTGGCCAACGACCTGGGCGTGACCACCGCCGAGGTTACGGAGATGGAGCAGCGCCTGTCGGCTCGCGACATGTCCTTCGACCCGACGCCCGAGTCGGATGAGGACGAGGTCTACAGCCCGGCGGCATACCTCGCTTCGCCGGACTCTGACCCGGCCGCGAGTGTGGAAGCGGATGAGTGGGAAACGGACTCCTCAGATCGCCTGCAGGCCGCCATCGGCCGACTGGACGATCGCAGCCGCGACATTCTGCAGAAGCGCTGGATGACGGACGACAAGGCCACGCTGCACGAGCTCGCCGACAAGTACGGCGTCTCGGCAGAGCGCATCCGCCAGATCGAGGCGAACGCACTCGGCAAGCTGCGCGGGTTCATGACCCCGGCGTAAGGCGCCGCCCAAGCAGGACCGAAACTGGCTGCTCACGATATCGAAGCTGACAGATGCTTCACTCGGCAAGGCCCGCCGTTCCAAGGAACGACGGGCCTTTTCTTTTGGCGAAGGGCTTCGGCCCTCGCGAAGCGCTTCAGCCCTGGGTGATCGGCTCCAGGCTCAGCTCGACGCGACGGTTGGCCTGCCGACCTTCCGGCGTGTCGTTCGTCGCGACCGGATGCGTCTCGCCGGCGCCCACCGTGATGATCCGTTGTGAGTTCACGCCGCGGGTCGACAGGTATTGAGCCACCGTCGATGCGCGTTTTTCGGACAGCGTCTGGTTGTAGGCGGCCGCGCCGGTGTTGTCCGTGTGACCCGCCACCTCGAGCAGTGTCTTGTCGAACTCCTTGAGTACGAGCGAAACCGAGTTCAGTACGTCGAAGAAGTCCGGACGCAAGTCCGAGCTATCGGATTTGAACGTGATGTTTCCCGGCATGTTCAGGATGATGTTGTTGCCGTCGCGCGTAACACTCACGCCCGTGCCTTGCAGCTGCTGCCGCAGCTTGGCTTCCTGCCGATCCATGTAATTGCCAGTCGCTCCGCCCGCGAGTGCACCGATTCCCGCGCCGATGAGCGCGCGCTTGCGGCGTTCACGGGAATCATCACCGGTGAGAATGCCGGCCACGGCGCCCACGGCTGCGCCGATGCCGGCGCCGGTGGTGGTCTTGCTCACCTTTTTCTCGTTGCTGTAAGGATCGTAGGTGTAGCAGCCGGCGAGCAATGTCGCCGCAGCGATGCCCATCACCACGATGCGCGTAAACCGGGAACTGAATGTCATCGAACCTCCTCGACTGGTGGGCTCAACGGACAAGCCCATAGCAATTACTGTGCGAAAGTCCCGACTGGGCCTAAAGGCTCGGTTCGGCAATTCGCAGGAAAGGGAAACACGTGCCATCGCGCACGGACGGGGCACACACGCCGGCGCACACTCCCCGGCGCCCGCAGTTGCACCCGCCCCTCAACGGCGCGTAGCTTTGTCGAAGTCTGCACTGGAGTAGGCGCGCATGCGAACTGTCGCCAATTGGCTAGAGGATTACGCCGAGAGCCACGCGCATCCGACTAACAAGCTGCTGCATTGGATCTGTGTGCCGCCGATCGTGATGTCGGTGATGGGTTTTCTCTGGTCGGTGCCTGTGCCCGCAACGTTCGCGGAGATTTCACCTTGGCTCAATTGGGCAACGATCGTCGCCGCGCTGGCGGTGGTGTACTACATCGCGCTTTCCGTGCCGCTCGCGATTGGCATCACGATCGCCTTCGCAGGCCTGTTCGCCGTGCTCCACGCGCTGACTGAGTTGCCGTGGCCCTTGTGGGCCACGTCGCTCGCGATTTTTGTCGTAGGCTGGATCGGTCAATTCACCGGCCACGCGATCGAGGGAAAGCGAGCTTCGTTCTTCCAGGACATTCAGTTTCTGTTGATCGGGCCGTTGTGGCTCGTGGCGGCCGTTTATCGCCGCCTTGGAATTCCGTACTGAAAGAGCTCATGCGCGCCATGGTGATTCGCGAGCACGGCGGCCCCGACGTGCTCACCCTCGCAACGCTTCCCGAACCGCAATTGCGGGACACCGACGTGCTGGTCGAAGTGCACGCCACGTCCGTGAACCCCGTCGACACCAAGGTGCGCCAGCGCAGCGGCAACCGAGAGTTCCCGATCGTGCTGGGCTACGACGTGAGCGGCGTGATCGTGAAATGCGGACCGCGTGTTACAGACTGGCAGCCCGGCGATGAAATCTTCGCGACGGCGAATCTATTCCGCAATGGAGCGAACGCCGAGTACGTGACGCTCGACGGCCGCAGCGCTGCGCGCAAGCCCCGCTCGATCGATCACGCCACCGCCGCAGCGTTGCCTCTCGTCAGCCAAACCGCGTGGGAGGCGCTTCATTTGCGCGCGCGCATCCATCCTGGCCAGACGGTGTTGATTCACGCGGGCGCGGGCGGCGTGGGACACATCGCAGTACAGCTCGCGAGATTGCATGGCTGCCGCGTGATCACGACGGCGGGGCGCACGGAGTCGATCGCATTCTGCCGCGACGTGTTGAAGGCGGATGAAGTCATCGACTATCGCTCCACCCATGTCGTCGAGCGCGTGAACGAGATGACGGGGGGCAAAGGCGTGCCGGTGGTCTTCGACACGGTCGGTGGCGAGGTCTTCCTGCAGAGCATCGACTGCGCGAGCGTCAATGGAAACGTGGTGACGATTCTCGGCGCCAGTGCGAGCACGGCGGATCGCGGACAGTCCCTGCTCTACCGCAACGTCACGGTCCACTACGAGTTCATGGGCATTCCAACCGCGTACGAAATCGAACCGGAACGGCCGGGCCAGATCCTCGCCGGCATTGCCCGCATGGTCGACGCCGGACTGCTCACCCCGAAAGTGAGCCATCGCTTTCCGCTCGAACAGGTTGCCGAGGGGCACCGGCAGGTCGAAACGGGCCGCACGATCGGCAAGGTCGTCGTGCTCGTGCGGCCGTCGTAGTCGCGGCTACGGGTTCGTTCCGCGTTCGATCATCGCGCGGCAGCTTCGGTATCATCCGCGCCGCTGCTCACACGAGGACTCGCCATGGCCCCGCGTTCACTCGATCCGATGGACCTGCTGGACGTGCGCGGCCAGCTCACTGAAGACGAGCGCCTGGTGCAGGACTCGGTTGCAAGACTCGTCGACGATCGCGTGCTGCCCGTCATCCAGAAGTGTTTCGAAGAGCACCGCTTTCCGAAAGAGCTGATCCCGGAGCTTGCGTCCCTCGGGCTGCTCGGCTCGTCGCTCGAAGGCTATGGATGCGCCGGCTTGAATGGCGTGAGTTATGGCTTGATCTGCCAGGAGCTGGAGCGCGGCGATTCCGGCATCCGCAGCTTCGTCTCCGTTCAGTCGTCGCTGTGCATGTATCCGATCCATGCATTTGGCAGCGAGGCGCAGAAGCAGAAATACCTGCCCGGCATGGCGCGCGGCGAGCTCATTGGCTGCTTCGGACTCACCGAGCCGCACGGCGGATCGGATCCCGCCAACATGAAGACGCATGCGAAACGCCGCGGCAACGACTGGGTGATCAACGGCGCCAAGATGTGGATCACCAACGGCGCGATCGCCGACCTGTGCGTCGCGTGGGCCCAGACGGACGAAGGCATTCGCGGCTTCATCGTCGAGAAAGGCACGCCCGGTTTCGATGCGCCGGAGATCGAGCGCAAGTTTTCGTTGCGGGCATCAGTGACCTCCGCGCTGTTCTTCGATGACGTAGTGGTGCCGGAAGAGAACATGTTGCCCGGTGTGGTTGGCCTCAAAGGCCCGCTCTCCTGCCTGACACAGGCACGTTATGGAATAACCTGGGGCGTGATCGGCGCCGCTCAGGCGTGCCTCGCGCAAGTGCTGGACTATACGAAGACGCGCTTGCTGTTCGACCGGCCGCTGGCGCAGAACCAGGCCATCCAGATCCGGCTCGCCGACATGGCAAGGCGGATCACAACGGCCCAGCTCCTGTCATTGCAACTCGGGCGTTTGAAAGACAAAGGGGAAATGACTCCGCCCCAGGTGTCCGTCGCAAAGTGGAACAACTGCCGGATGGCACTGGATGTTGCGCGGGACGCACGGGACATGCTCGGCGGCGCTGGCATCAGCGCCGAATACGTACCAATTCGTCACATGCTCAACCTCGAAAGTGTTATTACTTACGAGGGCACGGAGACGATCCATCAACTCACAGTTGGTCGGGAGCTGACGGGGTTGAGCGCGTTCTAGGAAGCGGTGACCGACATGCGCCTTAGCGAGTGTGCATGTCAGTCAATCCGCCTCCGCAGATCCGGCGCACCAGATACGTCAACGAAATAAGCCCTCAAAAGGCACAGGTCGGGGAAGCGCCGCCGCGCGAGCCACTCGTCGCGGCGGCGTATACCCGTCAAGGGACGAGCCGTACAGAGAGGGGCTGTCCCCCAAATGCCCGGCGACCGCGGAGCGGGACTCGCTCAAAATCGCGGTAACGACAAAGCGCAGTGGCCCGCCGGGCTGAATCGCATCGAACGGATAGCACGTCACCAGCGTGATGCGGGACTCGTCGTCCGCCAGCGCAAGTCTCACGCGCCGGCTATCCACCACACTCATGTCGGTCACCGTGAATACGTAACTACGGCCGTCGGTCCGCTCGACGCGGATGCCGTCGCCCAGGCGGGCGTGCCGCAGCTCGCTGAAGTGCGTATCCCGGTGCGCGGAAACCACACTGTTTCCCGCTTCGCCGGGCAGAACGCTCGCGGGATCGTGGGTTGGCGCGAACGCCAGATTGCGGCCGCTCGAGCCTTCGAGCACGACTAGCGACTTCCAGTTGTGGAACGTGATGCGCGCCACCGGTGTCGTGTCGGCCCAGGGCCAGGGACGCGCGTCGGAAGCGCCTTGCTGGGTGCGATCCCATGCGGCGTTGATCAGCACCTGGGCCGCGAAGGCTTTCAGGTGGATCCAGAAGGCCGCGATGAGGCAGGCCACGCCGATCGTCGCGAAGGCCGCGGAGGCGGCGAGCTTAGGAGTCATGAGCGCGCGCTCGAGCTAGTCGTGGTGGTCGCACTCGTCGCGCAGCGGAGAGAAGGGAGGCCGCGCAGCGCGCCGTCCGGGGCAGGAGTGGAAGCAGGCGCCGGCGCACGAGCCGGCACATAAAGCATCCCAAGCGCGACGAGTAGCGCCAACAGCCCGATCACAAAAAACAGAGGCGCCGGTGTCGCGGTCGACGCAAAGCCCGTGGTGGCCTGCGCCCAGGCCCCACCCCGCGGCGCCGAGGTCGGCACTTGTTCGCGCTTGGCATCGACGTCGACGGGCCGCACCGGCGTCACGTCCACGGCAACGAGGCTCGTGTAGTCGCTGACGAGATGATGTTGGAGCGCGAGCCGCACGATCTCGCTCTCCGACTCGCCCGCATCCCCGCCGAGATTTTTCTGCCGCGACAGCTCGCCGATTCGTTCGCGCGCCCACAGCTTCGCGACGCCGGGCTGGCCGCTCACCATGTTGATGGCGAGCTGACGCGTCCATGCGCCGCCGCCACTCCGGCCGGTCAACGTCAGCACGCCTTTCGGCAAACCCGGAAGCTTCGCGGCCACCGTGAGCGGATCACCCGCATACACATCGCTCGGCAGACTCGCGGCAAGCGTCGCGACCGCTCCGTCCGGCCAATGCAGCTGCAGATCGACCAGCGCAGGATTCTCGAGCTTCTTGAACAGGTCGCCCATGCGGTCGGCCACCTGATCGATCTGCGGGATGAACGTGTAACTGCCGCGCCCGGCGGCCGCGGCTTCTCGCATGAAATACGCATTCGGCGCCGCGCCGATTCCGACGGTGAACAGGCGCGCGCCGCCGATCTTCGCGCTGATGAGCTTCACCAAGTCCGCCTCGTTGCTCACGCTACCGTCGGTGACGAAAACGATCTGGCGAAGCGCGTCCTGCGCCGGCGGGATCGAAAACGCGAGATCGAGCGCGCTGCGCATTTCGGTTCCACCATCGGCCACGAGTCGATCGATGAACTCCGACGCGCCTTGCCGATTCATACCGACGGCCGGTGCCGAGGTGGCGAACAAACTGGTCGCATCGTTGCTGAAACGGATGATGTTGAACGTGTCCGTCGGCTGAAGCCGCGCAACGCCGAGCCGCAGCGCTGCCCGCGCCTGCTCCATCGACGGGCCGCTCATCGAGCCCGACGTATCGATGATGAACAACACTTCGCGCTTGTAGAGACGCTCCGCAGCCATCTGCGGCGGCATCAGCGTCACGAGCACATACGTATCGTCGCCGACCTTCTCGGCGAACGCGGCGGCACTGGTATCCGGCGCAAAACTCGGCGTCCACACGAGCTCGAAGTCGCGATCGGCCGGCACCGACGGCGAGCGCAGCGTGATGTGACGGCCCGGACCCTTCATCTCCATGACGACGGCGTGATTGAGGCTCTGCACGGATTGCAGCGGAAAGCCTGCAACGAGCTCGATGTCGATCTGCGCGGTCTGCACCTGGCTCGTCACGTGCTCGGGCGTCGCACTGACCGCCTTCGCATTGACTGCATCGGCGTTCGCATCACCCCCCGGCGAGTAACGCGGTGTGATGCTCAACGGCAGGTTCAGCGTGTAGCGGCCATCGCGGAACGGAATGGTGTCGAGATACGCGATCTCGACGGTCACCGATGAATGCGGCGCGATGTTCGCCACAGACGTGGTGAACAAGTTCGGCCGTTCCTGGTCGACGAGGCTGGCGCGGCGGCCTTCGCTCCTGGCTTTTTCATAGGTTGCGCGCGCCTCCTGCTTGCGCTGAATCTCACCGCGAATCCGTCGCTCTCCCACGATCAGCTCGAGCTCGTCGACCGCCGCGCCGACACTCAGCGGAAACACATAGAGGCCTTCGAGCCATTCGTTGCTCGGATTCTCGAAGGTCTGCGTCACGCGAACGCGCGCGACGTTGCCCGTGACCTGCGCATGAATCGACGTGGACTGGCGCAACGCCTCCGTCGACTCGCCGCAAGGCATCGCGCAAAGGAACAGGCTGCCGGCCCGCGCCTGGCCGGGATCTGCAACGCGGGCAGCATTCTCGGTGCGCACCGGCTCACCAGATTTCTGGTCCGCCGCGAACACCGGCGGCCACACCACGCCCGCCAACAGCAGCGCAATCAGGCCCAGCCCGTTCAGGATGTGCTCACGCAAGGTGGTGGTGTCAGTCTTCATCGTCGCGGCTCCCGTCGTTTTTCGACGGGTTCATTTCGCGACAGCGGCGCGGCCGGAGCCGGACGACAACGTGGCAAGGTGACGGGCAATCCTGACGAAAAATGGCAAGCCTGCCGGTGCGGGGCGGCGGCACGCGCGAGCCGCGAATCCCAGTCTTTGAAGCGCTCCCTTACAACCCGACCCGCCAGCCTGTAGCCTTGTCGCGTGTTGCTGGTCACTGCTCGTTGCGCTCAGCCCGTCGAAATACTCGCCATGAAAAAACTCATCGCCATCGTCGAAGACGAACCCGCCATCCGCGACAACTATGCCGCCGCGTTCACGCGTGAGGGCTATGCAGTGCGCACTTACGGCGATCGCGCTTCAGCCATGGAGGCGTTTGCTGCGCGGCTGCCGGACCTGGCGATCATCGACATCTCGCTCGCGGAAGAGCCTGAAGGCGGCTTCGATCTCTGCCGCCAGCTCCGAGCACTTTCCGCAGAGCTGCCCATCATTTTTCTCACGGCGCGGGACAGCGAGCTCGACGCTGTTTCGGGGCTGCGCCTCGGCGCGGATGACTTCCTCACGAAAGACCTGAGCCTCGCGCACCTGAGCGCGCGGGTGAACGCGCTGTTCCGCCGCGTGGATGCCCTGCGCAAGCCGCGCGAAGACACGCAGGTCGTCCGGCGCGGCCCGCTCACACTCGATGCGGAACGCATGCAGGTGCAGTGGGAAGGCAAGATCGTGCTGCTCTCGCTGACGGAATTCTGGATCGTGCACGCGCTCGCGAAACATCCGGGCCACGTGAAGAACCGCCAGCAGCTCATGGACGCGGCCAATGTCGTGCTCGACGACAACACGATCACGTCGCACATCAAGCGCATCCGCCGGAAGTTCCAGGTGTACGAGCCGAAGTTCGACGGCATCCAGACCGTGTACGGCATGGGTTATCGGTGGGTCGAATGAACGGGCGCGCGTAACGCGCCATGTCGCTGCGACTGAAACTGCTGCTGTTGAGCCTGCTCACGCTCGTGTTGCCGTGGGCCGGCTATCGGTACGCGCTCGAGGTCGAAAACGTCCTGCAAGAATCGGAGCGGCAATCGCTCGCCATCACGGCGCAGACCATCGCCGCATCACTCCAGGGCCGGGATGTCCTGCTCTATCGGCAGCCCACCGGCGAGACGATGCCGCGGCCCGAACGCTACGATCTCATTCCGTTGCCGCTGCCCGGCGAGCCGTTCCTCGACGGCTATACCGATGAATGGCCGGATGCGCCGGGTGCGTGGAAATATTTCGAGCAGGGTCGCGACGAGAGCAAGGGCAAGCCCGCCGACCGCCTCGGCATCCTCACCGGCGTGCACGAGCGCATGTTCTATGCGCTGCTCGATGTCCGCGACGACAAGCTCGTTTTCGACGCGCAGAACGCACAACCGCTCGACGCCGATGCGCTCGGCGACCGCGTCTGGATCGGCTTCCAAGACACGAGCGGCGCCGAGCGGCAGGTGTTCTTCTCCGCCGCCGGCCCCGGAACGCTGCGCGCCCGTCGCATCGAAACGCGCGAATACGGCCGGCAGGAAGCCGTTGAGGAAGCGCGCATCGAAGGCGCGTGGCAGCCGACACCGCAGGGATATCGCATGGAAGTGCGTATTCCGCTCTCTCTGCTCGGCAGCCGCTTTGGCGTGCTCATCGACGATCGCGACGAACGCGGCGCCCTGCCTCAAAGTTACGGCACGCTGCGCGGAGACGATCTGCAAACGCAGGGCCGCCTATTCGCCGCGTCGCCAGATCTCGCGCGATATCTGGCGCTGTTCGCGAAACCCGGCCTGCGGCTCACGGTGGCGACTCCCGAGGGTGCGCAGCTCGCGATGGCCGATGGGCCTGCGTTTCCCGCGCAATATGGTGAAGACCGCTCGTTCATGATGCTGGTGTATCGGCGCGCGCTCGACAGCTATGACAAGCGCCCGATGCTCGAAGCGCCCGAGCAAATCTATGACGCCGATCATCAGAACGTCATCGGCACCCTGCGTGTGACGCAGACCGTGGATCGCAGCCTCGCGCTGCGCGACCGCGCCGTCACGACCCTCATGAATTTCACGCTCATCGCGAGCGCGATCGTCGTGCTGGCGATGTTCGGGTTCGCTGTGCGACTGGGCGTGCGTCTCTCGCGGCTGCGCAAGGCCAGCGAGTCCGCGCTCACCCGGGAAGGTCTCGTCACGACTTTCCCCGAATCCGCGGCGCCGGACGAGCTCGGCGACGTCGCGCGAAGTTTTTCGACACTGCTGCACCGGCTGGGTGAATACACAGGTTATTTGCGCACCCTGGCGGGCAAGCTCGCCCACGAGATCCGCACGCCGCTGACCATCGTGCGATCGTCGCTCGACAACCTCGAGAGCGAGGTCGACCTGAAGAAAGGCGGGCGCGTGTACCTCGATCGCGCGCGTCAGGGCGTGGACCGGCTCAACGCGATGCTCGTGGCCATGGGCGCGGCGACGCGCGTCGAAGAAGCCATCCAAAGCGCCGAGCGCATGCGGTTCGACCTCGTGCCCGTGATCGCCTCGGCGGTCGCGTCCTACCGCATCGGATTTCCGGAACGACAGTTCGTCGACGCGCTGCCGACGGGACCGTTCGAAATCGAAGGCGCGCCCGACCTGATCGTGCAGCTTCTCGACAAACTCATTGATAACGCGGTGGATTTCAGCGCACCGGGAGCAACGATCACGGTGCGTCTGCGCCTCGAGGCGCACTTCGCCGTACTCGAAGTGGAGAATCCCGGACCTGCTCTTCCGGCGGATTCGCACGGACGACTGTTCGAGTCACTCTGGCAGTCACGGCCCGGCAGTGATCACCGACCACACTTCGGGCTCGGTCTCTACATCGTGAAGCTGATTGCGGAGTATCACGGCGGCCACGCAAGTGCCGAAGATTTGCCGGAAAAGTCCGGCGCGCGTTTCTCGGTCTGGCTGAAAGTGTGAATGTCGTCAACAAACGACAGGAAAGGAATGTCGAAGGTCTGTACACTTTTGACCATCATCGCCGGACCCATTTATCGCAAGTGCCGGTTTTCATGCGGCATCCATACATTGGCACCGGGCTTGCTTGAAGATTGAGTGACAGGGCTTGTTGGCGAGTCCATACAAGCCGGATGAGGAGAGAGACAAGGGAAGAAACTCGGAGCATCGACGCGGGCACGGGTAGCGGCGGCCACACCATTTGCTGGCTGCTCGGAACGGGTGAAGGTGCGTGAATGAACACGCGGGCCTCGAGGTTCGGCCGGGGACAGACCCCAACGTTCCAGCCGGGTAGATATAGAGCTCGTGAAGACGCGACACGCCGGAGCGCAAACAGGCGATTTTTGGCAACGACTTTTGCCTGCGCCCGGCCGGAGCTGACAGCGATACACCGGGTCATCGGATGAAGATGATGAGCCCCGCGCAAGCGGGGCTTTTTTTTGCGCGCAGTTCCTGCCACTCCGATCTCCGAGTCGCTGCTCTTGCAAAGCTCGCCGGGTGATGCCAAAGTGATATCACTCTGACATCACCCACGCACCTTGCGAGGCATGCGCCATGGCGAAATCGAAAGGCTCATCCAGCAGCTCCGTCACACAGGAAGTCGTCGCGTCGAGTGCAAACGGCTACGTCATGTTCGTCGTGAGCCTCGCGCTCGTCATCGCGGCACCTGTTTTGATCGCGAGTGGCGCCGGCCCGATCGTTCATCCGGGGCGCGTGGTGCTGGGCATCCTCTGCTTTGTACTGGGTATGATTTCGTTCCGCGGGCTTTATATGCTGCAGCCGAATCAGGCCGCCCTGTTGCTGCTCTTCGGCAACTATCGCGGCACCGATCGGAACGCTGGCCTGCGTTGGGCCAATCCACTCACCACGCGTACGAAGCTTTCCCTGCGTGCACGCAACCTCAACAGCGACAAGATCAAGGTCAACGACAAGCGCGGCAATCCCATCGAGGTGGGCGCAGCGATTGTCTGGCGAGTGGACGACACCGCGCGCGCCAAGTTCGACGTCGAGAATTACGAAGATTACGTGCGGGTGCAGAGCGAGGCGGCGATCCGCCATCTCGCGAACAGCTACGCGTATGACGAGGGCGACGAGCTCGACCACGGCAAGGCCGAGATCACCTTGCGCAGTGGCATCGAAGAAGTTTCCGTGACGCTGCTGCGCGAGTTGCAGGAGCGGTTCGAGCAGGCCGGTATCGTCGTCGAGGACGCGAAGCTCACGCACCTGGCTTATTCACCGGAGATTGCCGGCGTGATGCTTCGTCGGCAGCAGGCAGAAGCGATCATCGCCGCACGCCAGAAGATCGTGACCGGCGCGGTGTCGATGGTGGAGATGGCATTGAACGCGCTGTCCGAACGCAAAGTCGTCGAATTGGACGACGAGCGAAAGGCGTCGATGGTCAGCAACCTGCTCGTCGTGCTGTGCGCAGAGAACGAAGTGCAGCCCGTCGTGAACGCAGGGACCTTGTACGGTTGACGCGTCGGCGACAGTTCATTGGCGAGCCCGGATAAAAAAGCGTTTCTGCTGAGGCTGCCGCCGGATGTGTGGGCGCAGCTGGAGCGGCTCGCGGCGAGCGAGCTGCGGAGTGTGAATGGGCAGATTGAGTTTCTGCTTCGTGAGGGGCTCGCGCGGAGGATGGGACCGCCTAACGAAGAGGACTCGGCCAAACGGAAAAAGAAATGAGAGCTCAGAAGCCCTCAATCGCCGGGCGGCTAGTCTGGTGTCCCGCAAATAACTGTCGAAGGTATCGTCTAGTGGGATGGGAGGGACGTGCAGATGCAGAGAGACATTTGCACGAGATCCCGATGGACCGGGCCGGGCAGCCCGCGTCTTAGCGAATGGCACTTACTCGAGCTGCGGCAATGTTGGCTGGAGCGGAGTTGGAGCGATTTGACGCTATCGCGGGCCGACGCCTCTCGCGCCTCTTGTAACGCCCAACGTCACGGCAACCAATCAGCGAAGTCGAGCCGGGAGGCAGGCAGGCCGCTCACCCGTCGTGCGCTTCTCGAGCGCCCGCGTTCGCCGGATCAGGGCCATGCGAGTGGTGCTTCAAACTCTTGCGATGGAAGAAGATCGCCATGGCCCCCGGCGAACACGGGGAACGCCGGAGAAATCCCGCCGCGGGATTTCTCCGAAGCGCGCTCGAGCAGCGCACGACGGGTGAGCGGCCTGCCTGCCTCCCGGCTCGACTTCGCCCCGACAACGCTCGCTTCGATTAACTAAGTGCCAGGGCTCATACCCCGCCGTTCCCGCGCAACCCACGAAAGACCAAGTTGTGCAGCTTAATGCGGGACACCACACCAGGAGCCGTTCCCCGAAGCGCCTCCAACCCGCGCGCGATTAGGCCCGCGCCATTCCCAGCTGCCCGGCGATTGAGGCCCGCGCCCCCCCAAGCCGCCCGGCGATTGAGGGCTTCCTCTTAAAGCTCAATCCAACTCTAGAAAGAGGATCGCACCGGCGGCGCAGGCGCGCGCCACAACCGTTGCATCCCTGCCTGGCACGTAGTCTCTGCGGCCCAGCTAGCCGCCGGTGCTCACCTGTTTGCGGTGTGGACCGAATCCTTCACCGCAGCGCCACGTCGCGCAATGGGCCTTTCGTCTTGCGCCGGCGAGCAATCTTGCTCGCCAACCCGGGCCATCTTGCGCGCCAGCCGCGGTATTCAGGGGGCAGTGCCCGTCACCATCGACGGATGCTGATGCAACTGCGCATGCGGCTGGCACGCCGCGAGATTGCTCTCGAACTGCCGCGTACAAGCGTCCCAACCGGACTGCAGCGCGCGATTGCGACAGGCCTGCGGACTAATCTCCAGCGCGCGAATCGCAGCCTTGGCGAGATCCTTGTCCAACACTCCGGTGACACCGTCATCCACCACGTCGATGGGTCCCGTCACCGGAAATGCAGCCACCGGAACGCCGCACGCCATCGCTTCGAGATTCACGAGCCCGAACGTATCCGTGAGACTTGGGAACACGAGCACGTCGCTCGCTGCCACGTGCTTCGCCAGCTCTTCACCAAACTTGAAGCCAGCATAGGTCGCATCCGGAAACTGCTGCTTCAAGCGCGGCAGCTCGGGGCCGTCGCCCACGACGAGCTTCGATCCCTTCCAAGGCATGCGCAGGAACGCATCCACATTTTTTTCCACGGCGACGCGACCGACGTACACAGCGATTGGCCGCGGCAGGTCGAGAAAACCCTTGTCGTAGGGCTTGAACACTTCCGTATCCACGCCGCGCTGCCAGCGCGCGAGTGTCTTGAAGCCGCGTTTTTCCAGCTGTTCGTGCACGGTCTTCGTGCTCACCATGCAACGTTCCGCTGCATTGTGAAACCACGTGAGCGCGAGATACGACGCCCAGAGCGGAATCGGATACCGCTCCTTCAAATACTGCGGGAACTGCGTGTGATACGAAGTGGTGAACTTCATATCGTTGCTCAGGCAATAGCGACGAGCCGCGAGCCCCAGCGTGCCTTCGGTGGCGATGTGAAGCGCATGCGGCCGGAAGTCAGCAATGGTCTTGGCGACTTGCCGATAAGGAAACACGGACACGCGGATTTCCGGATAGGTCGGACACGGCACCGTGCGGAAATCCTGCGGCGTGATCATCCGCACTTCATGGCCGAAACGGCCGAGCCAGGCGGCGGTCTGAGCCAGGGTATGAACCACGCCGTTGGTCTGGGGGAACCAGGCGTCCGTGACAATCATGATCCGCATGCGTTGAATGCTCGGCTCCACGCCCGCCAATAGTGGCGCGAGCCACGATTGCGTGCGGGCGTGAACTGCCGGTGACCGGGATGCGAAGGTTTTCTTACGTCGCACACGTTGTGACGCCGTTCGCAGCCCCGGCACGGCCCGAGTCATCGAAACGCGACGAATCCCGAATATTTGCGTCATGCGCGGTTCCCGTCATATTCCTGAGATGTGCTTGAGATATTTGCTTCACGTCCGATCTCCGTTCCATTCGAGGACGCTCCATGCACAGTTTTTTCGAGGCACTGCGAATCCAGCGTTGGGATGACCATCGCTACTACCACCACAGCCGCATCAACCAGACCCTGCACCTGGTCAGCGCGCTCAGCTTCCTGACCGCGTACGTCCTGATGTTCGTGAATCCGGTGTATGCCGCGCTCATCGGCTGGCTCGTTTCCATGACCAGCCGCCAGGCCGGCCACTTCTTCTTCGAGCCGAAGGGCTACGACGAAGTGAACGAGGCCACCCACGAGCACAAGGAAGACATCAAGGTCGGTTACAACATCCGCCGCAAGGTCGTGCTGATGGCGATCTGGGCGCTGTCACCCGCGCTGTTGTGGATCGACCCGACGCTGTTCGGCGTGTTCGACGCACACACGAGCCGCGACGAGTTCATTCAGCACGTCGGCGAGATGTGGCTCGCGGTGGGCGTCGGCGGACTGCTGTTCCGCACCGTGCACCTGTTCTTCATCCGTAACGTGCAGACGGGTCTAGTGTGGCTCACGAAGATCCTCACGGACCCGTTCCATGACGTCATGCTCTACTGGCGGGCTCCGCTGTTCCTGATGAAGGGCGAGCTGATCGATCCGAATCATGCCCGTCATGGCGCGGAAGACGGCGAGCTCGAAGAGTCTCTTTCAACACGCGACGCTTGATGGCCTTGTTGGTGAGCGTGGGTGAAGCCCACCACCAGCCATCGGCCTGCATCGCACGGGTCGCCGACAGGATCCTGTCGGCGACTGCGGCGAAGGCCTCATCGGTGTAGTCGAGACTGAAGATGAAGCGGCCGGTGCCGACCCAGCTCAGCGCCAGCCCTTCAGCTCTCAGGTAGTACTGAAGCATCCAGTTGTAACGCGAAGGTTGCGTGTAGTGGAGCGTCCAGATGGACGAAAGATTAGCGACCTGCGCCGGAATGCCGGCCTCCTGCAGTCGCTGGTTCAGCCGCTGCGCGCGCCCGTTCCACAACGCGTCGAGCCCTTCATAGATCGACCGGTACTCGGCCGTTTCCATCTTCTTCAGGAACTCATGCATCGCGCCCATCACATACGGATGCGAGTTGAACGTGCCGCGGGCAAAGCAGATGTCCGCCGGCCATTCTTCGCTGAAGCGCTTCATCAGCGTTTTCGTACCGCACACGGCGCCGACAGGCAAACCGCCACCGAGCGTCTTGCCATAAGTGACGAGGTCCGCGCGCACGCCGAAGTATTCCTGCGCGCCGCCCGGCGCAAGCCGGAAGCCGACGAACACTTCGTCGAAGATCAGCACGATGTTGCGCTCCGTGCAGACGGCGCGCAGTTTCTTCAGCCATTCGGAATAAGCAGCGCGATCGAAGTGCGCCGTGCGCGAGCTATCGAGCAAGGCGGAATCGCCCGGTGCATTCGCATTCGGGTGCAGCGCCTGCAGCGGATTGACGAGCACGCATGCGATGTCTGTGCGATTGCTCAGAACTCTGAGCGCGGCCTCGCTCATGTCGTTCAGCGTGTACGTGTCGCGCTCGGTCACCGGATTGCCGACGCCCGGCTGCACATCGCCCCACCAACCATGGTAAGCGCCGCAGAAGCGCACGATCTTCACGCGCCGCGTGTGGTAACGAGCGAGGCGCACAGCTTGCATCACCGCTTCCGTGCCAGACATGTGAAACGAGACTTCGTCGAGGCCGGAGATCTCCTTCAGCCGGCGTACGTTGTACGCGAGCACCGGATGATAAGCACCGAGCACGGGGCCGAGATCCCGCACCAGCGCGCTGCCGCGCTCGATGCAGCCCTTGTAGAAATCGTAGCCGAACACGTTCACGCCGTACGAGCCCGTGAGGTCGTACAACGTGTTGCCGTCGAGGTCCGTGACTGTCGGGCCGGACGACGACTCGAGGAACGATCCGGCCTTCAAGTGACGGCTCACATAGCGACTGAACTGAAACGGCACGCGATAGCGCGACGTGAACTGCATGTCCGAGACACCCGTGGCGACTTCGGCGGTGAGTTGCGCGCTTTTCGGAAATCGCTGCGCATAGATCGACGCGAGCCGCATGAATCCCGCGCGACGCTGGCGCGCGATCTCATCTGGTGCGTCGTCCGCGGCAAAGAATTGCGTCTCGTCGTATTCGTAGAAGCGCACCAGCTTCGCGAAGCGACGCGACCAGCGCGCGTGCCCCGCAAGCGAACGATGCTTCGCACGCGACAGCTCGAGACGTCGCAAAGCCTTTGGAATCAGCACTGCCAGCAGCAGCGCCCCCAGGACAGACAGCAGGATGTTGGTGTTCACGGGGCCCGACTGTATTACCGGGAAACTACATTTCGATGACGTTACGCACCACGATGGGCAGTCTTATCGACCGCGTCACACAGCAGGAAGATGTCAATTTCCTGCTGACCAATCGGATTCCGCGCCGCGCGCTCACGATCTTCATCGGCTGGCTCAGCAAGGTGGAGAATCCGCTCGTCCGTGAGACGTGCCTCGCGCTCTGGAAAATATTCTCCGACCTCGATCTCAGCGAGGCGAAGAAGACGAAGTTCAAGAGCGTGCACGACTGTTTCACTCGCGAGCTGAAAGACGGCGCGCGTCCCGTCGACATGGACCCGCAGACGATGGTGAGCCCCTGCGATGCCATCGTAGGCGCAACGGGAACGGTGCGCGATGGGATGGTGCTGCAGGCGAAGGGCTTCCCTTACTCGTTAAGAGATCTGCTCGATGATCCGAGTCTGGTACAGCACTACCGGGACGGCTCGTACGTCACGCTGCGGCTGACTTCGAGCATGTATCACCGCTTCCATGCTCCGCACGATTGCACGGTCGAGCAGGTAACGTATATCTCCGGCGACACGTGGAACGTGAATCCGATCGCGCTCAAGCGCGTGGAGAACCTGTTCTGCAAGAACGAGCGCGCGGTCATTCGATGCCGACTTGCGGCGAACGATCAGCTCATCACGATGGTGCCGGTGGCGGCGATTCTCGTCGCGAGCATTCGCCTGCATTTCGCGAATGTGCTGCTTCATCTGCGGTACCGCGGCGCCAATGTGATTCCGTGCGCGGCGAAGGTGAGGAAGGGCGAAGAGATGGGATGGTTTCAGCACGGCTCGACGATCATTCTCTTCGCGCCGCCCGGGATCGATTTCGCGCCCGGCATCCGGGAGGGACAGCGCATGAAGATGGGCCAGCCTCTATTTACGCTGCGGTAGTTACGTTGCGTTGGCAGGGCTCACGCTGCGCTAGCAGGGCTCACGCCGCGCCAGGCGGTGTTCGAGCTGCGATGAGGGCTCCAATTGGGGATAGGCTTACCGGGCACCTTGCGCTAAGGTCGCGCGGATGGCGCCGATCATTTCCATCCAGAATCTGACCAAGTCGTACGCCTCCGGCGTACACGCCCTGCAGAGCACGAGCCTGGATATCCAGAAGGGCGAAATTTTTGCGCTGCTCGGCCCGAACGGTGCGGGCAAGACCACGCTCATCAGCATCGTCTGCGGCATCGTCACGCCGACGTCGGGGAAGGTGCTGGCGGATGGCCACGACATCCAGAAAGACTACAAAGCGGCGCGCACGAAGATCGGTCTCGTGCCGCAAGAGCTGACGACAGACGCCTTCGAAACTGTGTGGGCCACTGTCAATTTCAGTCGCGGCCTGTTCGGGCTGCCGCCCAATCCCGCGTTCGTCGAGAAGGTGCTGCGCGACCTGTCGCTGTGGGAAAAGCGGAAGGAAAAGATCATGGCGCTGTCCGGCGGCATGAAGCGCCGTGTGATGATCGCGAAAGCGCTCGCCCACGAGCCGCAGATCCTGTTCCTCGACGAGCCCACCGCCGGCGTCGACGTGGAGCTGCGCCGGGACATGTGGGGCCTCGTGCGTGACATGCGCGAGCGCGGCGTCACCATCATCCTGACGACGCACTACATCGAGGAAGCGGAAGAGATGGCCGACCGCGTCGGCGTCATCAACAAGGGGCAGCTCATCCTCGTGGAAGAAAAAGCCACGCTGATGAAGAAACTCGGCAAGCGCCAGCTCACGCTGCATCTGCAGGAGCCGATGAAAGAAGTCCCGGCCTCGTTATCGTCCTGGTCGCTGCTGCTGAAGAACGACGGGAACGACCTCGAATACACCTTCGATTCCCACGCCGCGCACGGCATTTCAGACCTGTTGAGGCGCCTGAGCGAGCTGGGCATCGGGTTCAAAGACCTCAACACGCGCGAAAGCTCGCTCGAAGACATCTTCGTCAGCCTGGTGAGCGACGACGGCGATGCACGCGGCAAGGTCGCGCAGGCCAGCGCTCCGGCTGCAGCCGCCGCAGTCACCGAGGAGGCCACACGATGAGCACTGGCAGCGCCGCCCTGGGCTTCAATCGGTACGGCGTCCTCGCGATCTACCGGTTCGAGATGGCCCGCGCCCTGCGCACCGCCTGGCAGAGTTTCGTCACGCCGGTGATCACGACATCCCTGTATTTCGTGGTGTTCGGTTCGGCCATCGGCTCGCGCATGACCGAGGTCGGCGGCGTGAGCTACGGGGCCTTCATCGTGCCCGGGCTCATCATGCTGGCCCTGTTCACGGAGAGCATCTTCAACGGCTCGTTCGGCATCTTCTTTCCCAAGTTCACGGGGACGATCTACGAGCTGCTGTCCGCGCCCGTGTCCTACCTCGAGATCGTGCTCGCGTACGTGGGCGCGGCGGCCACCAAGTCGATTTTGCTCGGGTTGATCATCCTCACCACGTCGTCGTTCTTCGTGCCGGTGCAGATTCAGCACCCTGGCTGGATGGTGGCCTTCCTCCTGCTCACCTCGTGCACCTTCAGCCTGTTCGGCTTCATCATCGGCATCTGGGCGAAGGGGTTCGAGCACCTGCAGTTCATCCCGATGCTCATCGTCACGCCGCTCACCTTCCTGGGCGGCGCGTTCTACTCCATCGACATGCTGCCGCCCGCCTGGCGTACGTTCAGCCTGTTCAATCCGGTGGTCTATCTCATCAGCGGCTTTCGCTGGAGCTTCTACGGCAAGTCGGACGTCAGTGTCGAAATGAGCCTGACGATGACCCTGGCGTTCTTCGGGATCTGCCTCGCGGTCGTCGCCTGGATATTCCGGACCGGATATCGCCTCAAGAATTGAGGCGCAACGCTGCATGCGCCCGCGCAGCGCTCAGTGAGGCCCAACCCGGGCCGCTGGTAACGTTACGGCAACTGTTACGCGCCGCAGATCGGGGCCAGGCCGCGTGGCAGGGCTGGACTTCACTCGCGCGCCGGAGTGTAGTCACCGGCGTCGGGCGAGAGGTCGCCCATGAGCTGTTCCAGAACAATATGACCCATCCGATTCGCCGCGTAGCCCTAGTGGTCGCGCCGTTTTCCGTGCTCGTCGTCGGTTTGGCTTTGACCCTCGCGTCTTGCGCCCAGAAAGACTCGGCCCCGCCGGCAGCCGCCGAAGAGAAAGTGCCGTACCGGCCAACCGCGAGCGTCCAGGACCTGATGGTGAGCGTGATCGACCTCAACGCCGACATCCTCTGGGAATCGGTGGCCGTCATCAGCAGCGAGAAGGGCACCGAAGAAAAGCAGCCCCGCACCGACGAGGAATGGGCAACCGTACGTGCCCACGCCGTCGCGTTGATGGAAGGCGCGAACCTGTTGATGATCCCGGGTCGCCAGATCGTCGAGCCGGGCAAGAAACTGCAGGACGAAGGGACAGAGGGCAACCTCACCGCCGCGCAGATCCAGAAACTGAAGGACGACGACCACATGGCTTTCGCGTCACGCGCGCTAGCCCTGCACGATTCCGCCCAGGCGGCGCTGAAGGCGATCGACGAGAAGAACGCCCAGGCACTGTCCGACGTCGGTGGCGCGATCGACGAGGCTTGCGAGCAGTGCCACACGAAGTACTGGTATCCAAACCAGGCCGGACCGGGCAATCCGCCCGCTGCCGCCGCTACCCCTGCCGCCGCAGAGCCGGCGAAGAAATAATCCCGGTGGCTCGGCGCGGCTCGACAGCCGCGTCGACTTCAGCCGGCCCGCTGAAGCCTGTATGGTGGCTGGGTCGATGGGCTGAACGAGGTGCCCCACATGGCACAAGAGAATCTGAGAGAGCTGCTGGCGCAGCTCCACACGCGACTGGGTCACGCAGAGACGCTCGACGCGGAGTCCCGCGAGCTGCTCACAACGCTATCGCAGGACATCGAGCACGCCTTGGGGCGCGCCAGCGAAGAAACCGAGCCGGCCCGCACCACGCTCGAGAGCACAGCGGTGCGGCTCGAAGCGGAGCACCCGGCGCTGGCGACCATCGTTCGCCAGCTCGTGGATGCGCTCGGCAAGGCCGGGATCTAAAGCTCGCTTCCGATCGCCAACGCTCAGAAGACAAAATGCGATTGTGCTGCCGCCCAGCGACGGTGTGAACGCGCGGCCACGTCAACCGGCGCGCCGGTAACCAGCCCCCACTAACGAGCGCCCAGCGACTCGAGCAGCTTCACCACATCGTCGTGCCCATATTTGCGGGCCTCGCTGAGCGGCGACCGCAGCTCGCCCTCGGGCACGTCGTCGCGATGGACCGCGAGATTCACGTTCGCACCGCGGCTCACCAGATATTTCACCGCCTCGGCCTGGCCCTGCGCGGACGCATTGATGAGCGGCGTCTCATCGCCAGGCACATTCGCGTTCACATCAGCGCCGTGGTCGATCAGAAACTTCGCGACGTCGAGCTTGCCGCGGGATGACGCTGCGATGAGCGGATTGCCATCGCCGGACACATAGCCATTCACATCCGCGCCGCGCTCCACGAGCTCTCGCACGATGTAGAGATCGCCGCGAGCCGCTGCATTGATGAGCGGAGTACCGTCGCCGCGCGACGCGAGGTTCACGTCTGCGCCGCTCGCGAGCAGCCGACGCACCATGCTCTTGTTGCCGCTGCGCGCAGCGATGATCAATGGCGAGCCATCCCCGCGAACGGGTGTGTTGATATCGGTACCGGCGCGGAGAAGCTCATCGGCAGCGTCCTCGTCACCCCGGACCAGCGCTTCCACCAGGGCCCGGCTGTCGGGCCGTGCCTCAGCGGACTCATCTGTCTCCGGCGACATCACCGCACGCCGTTCCAACCCCTTCGCGAATGGCACGCTGGGGGCCAGCAAAACGGCGGCCGCGACGACAACCGATGTGATCGATCCAACGGTAAACCAGGACATGCGCACTCCCTTTCCAGACCGGTGGCTCAATAGACGCTCGATTCGCTGCGACAGTTGTAATCGGTGGCCCACGGCGTTCATGGCTTCGGCCGGCGCCGGAACAGCGACAACGAGGCGCGCCACACTGAGCAGCGAGCTCGCGTAAGCATGGCCATCACGGCCGTGAGCCAGCACACGATCGTCACAAGAGCATTCGCGTTCATGGTCAATGACGCGCGCAACCCAATGAATCGCCGGGTTGTGAAAATAGATGGCCTGGATGATTCGTTGCACGAGCGCGCACAGGGGATCGCGCCGACGGATGTGTTCCCGCTCGTGGGCCAGCACGTGCTCGAGCTGCTCAGGCGTCAGCTTCTCGCGCAGGCCGGTGGGCAACAGCACACAGGGATCCAAAATGCCGACGACCATCGGAGTGGAAACGTGCGCGCTTTCGCGCACATCACAGCTTTGCATCAGCAGCGAGGGAACGACGGACGCGCTTCGTTTCCAGCGACGCAAGGTCGCAAGTCCGCGGTACACGCGCATCAGCCGCCACATCGCGATCGCCGCCCAGAAGACGATGATCGACGTTGCAACGGGCGCAGCAGCTTCGCGAATCCAGGACGGCCGGCGCGGAGGGTCAGGCGCAAGGAGACGCGCTACCCGAGCTCCGGCATCGCCGGCCGTCACGCCATTCAGTCCGCGATCAGCGTGCTCCATCAGCCGCATCTGATTCAGCGGCGCGACTTCCCAACGCGGGACGAGGCTTTTCGGGATCAGCATCCCCAGGGGTAACGCCGCCATCACGATCAGCGCGCTGTACCAAAGCCAGTACCGCGATTCCGTGCTCACCGGAGAGGCTACCCGTGCGATGCGCCCTCGCAACCACAATCCCCCACACACCAATCCCGCGATGAGCGCACTCACCCACAACTGATATATCCCGAGCTCGACCACGGAATACGCGAGCACGGCGTTCATTTGCGGCGTTTCCCTTTTGGCGGCTGGACCTTCGCGTTGAGCCGATCGAGCTCACGCAGGTCGATGTCTTCCTCGCGCAGCAGGTGCTGGGCGAGCTCCTCGGGTGAATCGTCGAAAAATCGCTTGAGCAGCTGCTTCAGCGCGGCGGAGCGCGCCGCGTGGCGCGAAACGAGCGGCACGAACACGTGCGCCTTGCCCTCCTTGCGGAACTCCACGTATTTCTTGTCCGCCAGTATCCGCAGCATGGTGAGCGCCGTCGTATACGCAACGGGACTCGTCGAGTCGGAGAGTGCATCTGTCACATCCTGCACAGAGGCTTCACCGAGTCGCCATATTATTTCCATCATCCGCTGCTCACCTTCGGTGAGCGTGCTGGAGCGCGGTCTCGCCATGGCACCTGACTCAATACTAATTCTTTAATACATGACATCACGCACCTGCGGGGCTGTCAACGAATTTGTTAGTAGTTGAGGCTGTGACGCGTACCAGTTGTGCCGGACGGGAACGGCTGATTACGATAGTTCCTACAACTTCCACACGACTGTGGGCCACCGGCCGGTGCCGGGGTAAACCAGTCGCTACCGGCGGGGTCGAGCTGTGCGTGCCAAATTCGTGGGGTGGCTTTTCGGCCTCACGGCAATACTGTTCCCGCTGTATGCGGTGGCACAGGCCGGCGCGCCGACGGCCCACGCGTTCGACGTCCAGATGCTCAGCGCCCCGCCCGCAGACGTGACAGTGCAGTCTGTCGTCGGCGGCGCGCGCGACTCCAGTTTCGAGCCACTGCGTTTGCGCGAGGCGCGCAAGGCGAACCCGTTCTGGTTGCGACTGCAGGCGACGGAAGGAATCGCAAACTCGAGCGGCACCACACCGGTGCTCGTCGTTCGCAAAGGACGGCACTTCCAGGTCGAGGTGTATCCGGCAGCGAGCGGGCTGAGCGAAACCTCAACCGTAGCGGCTCAACCCGTGCCGCTCGCTCTCGCAGCCACCCGTCCGACCTTCCGTGGCGCGCACGACGCGATCTTCGTGCTGCCCTCCGGACTCGCGGCCCGCCAGGTTTTTTACGCGCGCGTCAGCGCGACGGGCGAGGGCTCCGAAGAGATCGCCTTCTTTACCGGAACGCTCCATGACGTGCTTCTGCACGGCGCAGAGCATGCCCGCATGATCACGCTCGCATTCGGGGCGCTCATGGCGATGGCACTCACCTCGCTGCTCATCTGGTTCGTGCTGTCGGATCGGCTGCTCATCTACTACGCCGTCTTGTTCTCGATGCAGGCGTTGTATATCGCGTTCTTCTCCGGCCAGGGCTTCGATTGGCCTGTGTTGTCGCTTGCGCTGCCGCTCACGTCGCACGCGTGGAACGTGCCCGCGGCAATCAGCGGTGCCGCCGCGTGCGTGTTCGTGCGCGAGATCGCAGACCTGAAGCGCTCCTGGCCGCGCGTCTACACTGTATTCGGCTGGCTCGCCGTGGCATTTCTGGTGCTGGCGTTCGCGAATGTGGGACGTCATTTCGGCCTCGGCGGAATCGTCGCGGCGATCGGCAACATCCTGTTCCTCGGATCGGCCGTGTTCACGCTCGTCGTCGCGTTCATGGCCTGGCGGCGCGGTGGCCGCGCGGCGGGATTCTTCCTCATCGCGTGGGGGCTGCTCGAAGCGTTCACCATCGCCGCGGCCATCCGGCTGCTCACCAGCGACGCGAGCGACTCGGATTTCCTGCTGCACTCGGGCCTGCCCATGTCGATGGCCGCGGCGGCGATCCTCGTTGCATTGGGCGTAGCGGATCGGTTGCGCGAGCAGCGCCGCGCGCTGACCGAAGCCGAACGCCGTGCCGAAACAGATCCGCTCACCGGCGTGCTCAATCGCCGCTCGCTGATCGAGCGCCTCGAGGCGGCGTGCTTGCGCGCGCAGGCGCGTGAGCTACCCGTGGCGCTGCTGTTCATCGATCTCGATCACTTCAAGCAGATCAACGATTCCTACGGCCACCTTGCCGGCGATGCGTGCCTGCACGCGATCGTCGCGCCGATCCAGGCAGAGCTGCGGCAGTCGGACGTGATCGGGCGCTACGGTGGCGAAGAGTTCATCGTCATCCTGAGCAGCGCGAGCGCTGCAGCGGCGCATCCCATCGCGGAGCGAATTCGCGAGCGCGTGGCCGCGATCCGCGTCGAAGGCTTCGGCTCGCCGATCCGGCTTACGTGCAGCATCGGTGTGGCGGCGAGCGATACGCTCGGAGTGTGGGGAAAGAGCTTGATCGCCCGCGCCGACGAGGCGGTTTACGCAGCTAAGCGTTCAGGGCGCAATTGCGTGCAGATGGCGGAGTCGTTGGCGGCGTGAGCGCCTGAGGGCAGGAATGTGCCGTCGGGCAGCGGCTCATAGGCTCGGCGGCCGTTTCAACGTCCCGCGTTCGACGGCCCCGGTTCGGCGGCTCGGATTTTGACGCCTGCAGTTTCAAAGCTCCGGCTCAGCGCTCGTGGTCGACGGCCCCGGCTCGAACAGCTCACGTGCCGCCGCCGCAACCCCCGCCGCATCCGCCGCTACATCCACTCCCACTGCATCCATGCGAACCGCCCGAGCACGCAGAGCCCGAGCAGCCGGGCCCGCCGCCCCCGCGACGACGTTGAGGAAACATCGTGGCAAGCGTCGTGGCACAGTGTATGGGCCCCAGGCTCGACACCTTCGCCAGCTCCACTTCGTTCGTGCAGTCGACCAGGTAAAAGAACCCGCCTTCGATTCGGAGCTTGCGGTCGATCGCAAACAACAGCGGCAGGCGCGTGGGCAAGCGGGGATTGATGTCTTCCTCGCGGCAGGCCTGCCACCAGCATCGAGCGAGCCCGTCATTCTTGCCTTGTGCCTTGGAAGCCATCATCACAGCCGGCGTGTGATGCAGGAAGCCGCCAAACGCGCGTCGGCAAAATTTCTCGTAGTTTCGCGTGTAGAGAATGAACTCGTGCCACAGGTCGTCCACTGCCTGCGAAGGCATCGCGACGTCGCGCTTCCCCGACTTCAGATAACAGAGGAAGAACTGGCGCAACGCGTGGCCGACGAGCTGGCAGTCTTTCAGATCGAGCTGCGGATGCTCTTTGCGCAGCTTCTCGAACAGCCCGGGCGGCAACGTGTAGTCGCGAATGAACGTTGCGTGCCTGGCCTTCCTCAATTCCCGATACAGCAGGGTCAGCGCAAAGAGCAGAAAGACCAAGACGACCCCAAAGACGCTGTACATGGCTCACCGGCGAGTCCCTGTTACGGTGCGCAATGTTACTCGGATCTCCGCAGGGCTTCCTGACCGAACGACGAAAGCCCCAGCGCGCGCGCCGGCAACTGGATGTCACCGCGCGCCAGCCGCTGTTTCTGGTATGTGAAACTCTGTGCGGTCTGCGCAAAGAGATGCTCACCAGCGACGAGCCCCGGCCTTGCCGGTTTCGCCGCACTGACAAAACGGGGCAAAGGTGCAACCGTCGTGTGATAGTCGAACGAGAAAAACAGCGGGAAGGAATAACGCTCCTGTTTCACCTGCCGCACCCGATGCGACGTCGCGACGAATTCGCCGTTCGTCAGCAACTCCATCATGTCGCCGAGATTCAGCACGAATGCGCCCGGCAGCGGTGGCACGTCGACCCATTCACCCGCGCCATTCAAAACCTCGAGTCCTGGCGCCGTGGGATGCAGCAACGTGAAGCATTCATAATCCGTGTGAGCGCCAATGCCCATCGAATCGCGGGCGGCGTCGTTGAACGGATAGTGAATGAGCCGCAGCTGGCTCGGCGGCTTCGTCACAAAGCGGTCGAACGCTGTTGGCGCCTCGCCCATGGCGACAGCGAAGCCGCGGAGGAGCGTGCGACCGAACGACAACGTCGCGGTGTAGTACTCGTCCACTGCGGCCCTGAAGCCTGGAATGTCCGGCCATTGATTGGGTCCGAGCAGCGGGTTGCCCGCAACGTAGTCCGGATCATCCGCCGGCAGGTCGATGGAGAGATCGAAGGCTTCCTTGTTGTCCTGGGATCCGCCATAGAACACCTCCTCACCGATCGGCACGTAGCCGCGGTGGTTGCGGGATTTGCCGATATAAACAGACATTTTCTGCTCGAGCGGCAACGCGAAGAAGCGCTCGGTGACGGCCATGAGATTGTCGAATAGACGTTGCGGCACGCCATGGCCGGCGACATACAAGAAGCCAACGTCGCGCGCCGCGCGCTCCAGCTCGGCCGCGACGCGATCGAGCGCGCCCGGCGTACCGTCGAGCAGAGCGGACACGTCAACAACAGGGATCGACGTGAAATTCGACAGCGTCGTCATGACGGCTCGCTCACCCGGCCCTCACAGCTTTCCCGCCGCCGCCAGCGCGACGTATTGCCCGTCGATGCGCAGCTTCACGTTGTTCTTGTCCCCGAGCACCTTTCCGTCAGGCAGCTCGATACCGATTGCGTCTTTGCTTTTCGCATTTTTGCCGAGCAGCCCGTGCTCGAAGCAGAACTCCCGCACGCGTTCCACGCCACCGGTGAGCGCCGGACTTTTCAGGAACGCGACGGCATCCGCCGGTGCCTGGTAAAGATAGGTTGTCGCCAGCTGTGTCTCAAAGTCCTTGAGATCCGTGCCCGACGCCTTGGCCATCATCGTGCGGGCCGCCACAGCGGCAGCGCTGGTGCCTTTCATCGCAGCGAGTGACTCGTACCACGCGCCCATCAGCGCCTTGCCGAACGCCGGGTTTTCCTTGAGCGTCCGGGTGCTCACCATCGCGATGTCGATGAGCTCCGCCGGCATCTGTTTCGAGTCGTACACGATGCTCACGTTCGGCTCTGCTTCGATGTTGGCAAGCCCCGGTTTCCAGGCAACGATAGACGACACCTCAGACGTGCGAAACGCCGCGTAGAAATCCGCGTCGGACAGGTTCTGTATCTGCACGTCTCTTTCTTTCAGTCCCGCGGATTTCAGCGCCAGCGCCAACATGTAATGGCTGATAGACAATTCGACCAGATGAACTTTCTGGCCCTTCAGATCCGCGAGCTTCTTGCCCTTGCCCTTCATCACGATGGCATCGTTGCCGTTCGAGTAGTCGCCGATGATCAGCGCCGTGGTATCGACACCGCCCGCGGACGGCAGGCCGAGTGCATCCATCGTCGTGCCGGTCACGCCATCGAACTGCCCGGCGGTGAATTGATTGAGCGATTCGATGTAGTCGTTGAACTGCGTGAGCTTGATGTCGATGCCGTACTTGTCCGCCCATTTCTTCAAAATGCCGGACTGTTCCGCGTAAACCCACGGCATGTAGCCGGTGTAGATGGACCAGGCGAACTTGAACTGCTTTTTCGGCGCAGCCTGCGCGGACGGCGACAACATCGCGACAGTTGTGATCGCGAAAACGATGAGATGGAGGAATCGACGCGTCATGAGCGGGCTCCTGGCATCGGAAGTGAAAGATTTAAAATTCTTCATGGGAAGGGATGGCGGTGAGCGCGATGGCGCTGTCGGCCTGCCCGCGCAGTGCGACGATTTTCCAGTCGCGCGTGCGTGTGCCCTCGGTGAAATCGCTGTCGCGGACGCTTAGCGTTGAGCGGCTTGTCGCACGCACCTCGAGGAGTTGCCCACGGCGAAATGGAAGGGTTGAGCGCTCGATGCGCCAGCCGCCGGGCGACACGCGTCCGAACGACACCTCGAAATCGAGCAGGCGACGTGCGGCTTCAGGTGACGGCGCGGCTCGCACGCAGTTCGATAGCGTCGCATTCGGCGGGAGCGAGCGCATGCTGCCGCGGGCATACATGAACGCCGTGCCCACGCGAACAAGGTAGGCGGAGTTGCCAGTCGCATCGTCCAGCAGGCGCGCCGCACCGGCCGGGCCGCGCTCAGGATTGTGGTGCCAGTGCTCGACGTAGGCGTTGTGCTCGCCGTGCTCGATGAGCCCGCCCCGCTCGAATCGCAGGCGACCTCGATCTGCGCGATTGGCTTTCGGCTGCAGATCGAGGTCTCGCTGCCATTCGAAGCAGTCGCCATCGAAGTGGAGCTCGCCTGCGAACGCTTCCTGCGTGGCCATCCACGCGAGCTGCTCGTCGGTGACGTCTGCGAGCCGATTCGTGTGGGAGAAGTCTGGCGCGCCTGTGGGTTGCCGCAGGTCGGCGAAGAAGCCGGGGCCCTGCAGCCAGAACACTTGCGTCGTCGTGTCTCTGCGGCCGTCAGGCCATGCGATGAGAGAACGCGTCCACAGTCCTGCGAGAGTTTCGAGCGTGGGTGCGGCCGGCTCCAGCGTCATGCCGCGATGCTAGGAATGGGATGCCATCGACGGAAGCCGTCATCCGCTGATGGCGGCCATAGTTGCCGCCTATGCCGCGGACTGACTCGCCGCGAGTGCAGCGTGCGTTTCGGCGAGGATTGCCTCCAGTAGAAGCTCGGTGGGCGTGTTCCGCGAGGGATGTGCACGCGTGATCACATAGACGTGATAGCTGGGAAGCAGCTCTGGCGTTAAAAGCGGCCAAAGCTTTCCAGATTTGACGGCGGGCTCAGCGATGACGGTCGGCAGAAAGCCGATCCCCACGCCGAGCTCGATGAGCCACTGAACCTCGTGAAGCGTCTCGGCAAATCCGCCAATGCGATGGCCTAACGCGTAGCGACGGCGGAACGCACTCAGCTCGGCGGGCTCGTCCTCTCCCGTGAGCACGAACTGCTCATCGATGAGCTCGATAGGCATTGCAGGGGATTGCCCGAAGCGGGGATGGCGTCTGTTGCAGTAGGCCTGCTGCGTCTCGCGCATGAGAGGCTCGTACCGCAGATCTGCGCTCATGGCGTCATCGCACGCAATGCCGAGCTCGATGTCGCCCGCAACGAGACCGCGCACAACCGAACGCCACGGCGCTACATCCAGTTTCAGCTCCACGCCGGGATGCTCGGAATGAAATCGCGCGAGCGCGGCATCGAGCTCCGGCGATACGAGATTCGAAATCGTGCGCACGGTGATGACGCCTTCCACCATGCCTGCGGCTTTCGCTACGTCATGCGGCACGGCTCTCACGTGTGCGAGCAGATGCTCGCAATGTCCGTGTAGCGCTCGACCGGCCGGCGTCAGCTCGATGCCATGACTGCCGCGCACACACAGCTCGGTATCGAGACGATCTTCGAGTCGCCTAAGCGCTGCACTGATACTCGGCTGCTGTCGATTGAGTGCGCGCGCAGCGGCGCTGATGCTGCCGCAACGGACGATCTCGTGAAACACGAGGAACAGATTCCAGTCGACGTTGCGCGAGAACAGCCGCGCTCCCGCGGCGGTCGTTTCTGCTTTCATGCCTGCACCTGGGCGCTGCGTGACAGAGATTGCAGCAACGGGCATGCCAGTGCGGGTGGTGTGACTGACTGCCCGAGGACTCAGGGACTTACCCGTGTATCAACGGCTGGCTGCGCCCGCGCGGCGGGCGCGCGACACCGGGACGAATTAAAACGGTGCGAAGAGGCACGCGCGGCGGTCGAGCCTCGATTGGCTGCTCGCTCCCCGGCTCGTACAAACGTGACGTCTATTTCTGCACGTTTCCAACAAGCACACGCAGTGAGCCGCGCCCATCGTCCTCCTACACTCACTCCCGTCATCCACGCGTGAAAGGAGTCAGGATTCCAGTCCCTCGGCATTTCCCGTGCTCCGGTTGTGCGAGCAGTCGGAGCACGGGTCTTTTTAGCCAGGGTCGCTTTTGGCGAGGCTTTTAATTTGAAACAGGATTGATAAGATGCGCGCGCAGCGGGCGACTGCTTTGAATAAGCAAGCCGATACGCAGGTGAAAGGTAAGTGGGCTCGACCCTACCTGCGTATTGGCGACTTCTCATGAAATACGCTGTCCTGATTGACGGCGGCTTCCTCAAGCGAAAACTGGGCTCGCCACGCGAACCCATGACGCTGTCGCATGTCGAGGCCTTCCTTGGCCGGCTACGTGCGCACCCGGTGCTCGCATTCGCACAGCTGCATCGTATTTACTGGTACGACGCCCACCCACTTGAAGGCACCGCGCAGCGCCCGCTGAACGGCGGCAGAGTCGATTTTGGAGCGACGGCGCTTGCACGAGAGAGCCAGAAGCTTTTTCAGGGTCTCTGCGCTCTTCCCTATGTCTCGGTTCGCCGCGGAGAGCTCGTGCTTCGAGGTTGGCGCATCAGGCACGGCAAGCTGCCCGCGCACGCCACTTCGGTGACGCTCGAAGCAGCCGACATCGAGCCAAACATTCAGCAAAAAGGCGTGGACATGCGCATCGGTCTCGACATCGCGTCGCTCACGATGAAGCGCCAAGTCGATGCCATCGTTTTGGTTACGGGCGATAGTGACTTTGTGCCCGCAATGAAGTTCGCGCGGCGGGAAGGGGCGCAACTCTTTCTGGTCACGCTCGGTCACGGCATTGACCGGAGATGATCGAACACGCCGACCTGCTGCTGGAGGTGCCGTCCACTGAGCCCGCGGAAATGCCTGAAGCCGACGCAGCCTGATCACCGCATCAGGCTCAGCTCACTTCGCCAGGCTCACTCAGCCCGCCCCCTCAAATCCCCTCAAGCCACATCCAAAAACTTGAGAATCCCCTTCGCCGCCTCACGCCCCTCGAACACCGCCGTCACGACGAGGTCCGACCCCCGCACCATATCCCCACCCGCAAAAATCTTCGGGTTGGTCGTCTGGAACGGCGTGTCTTTCGACGCGGAAACGCGCACTCGTCCGTTCCCATGCAGCTTCACAGCGTGCTGGTCGAACCAGTCCGCCGGGCTTGGCAGGAAGCCGAACGCGATGATCACAGCGTCCGCGGGAATCACCTGCTCCGAACCCGGAATGGGTTCAGGAACGCGGCGACCGCGGGCGTCGGGCTTGCCGAGGCGGGTCTGCACGATCTTCACGCCTTCAACGGCCTCCGCGCCGATCAGCTCGATCGGCTGCGCGTTGAAGATGAACTCCGCGCCTTCTTCCTTGCTGTTCTTGTAGTCGCGGCGCGAGCCCGGCATGTTCGCTTCGTCACGACGATACGTGCACGTCACAGACTCCGCGCCCTGCCGGATGGCGGTGCGGATGCAATCCATGCCCGTGTCACCGCCGCCGAGCACCACCACGCGTTTGCCCTTCAGGTTCACGAACGCATTCGCCGCGTTGGCGAGTCCGAGCTCGTGATTGATGTTGGCGATGAGGTACGGCAGCGCTTCGTAAACGCCCGGCAGATCTTCGCCAGGGAAGCCGCCCTTCACGTATCGATATGTCCCCATGCCCATGAACACGGCGTCGTATTCGGCGAGCAGCTGATCCATCGAGACGTCCTTGCCGACATCCACGCCGAGCCGGAACTCGACGCCCATGCCTTCCATCACCTCGCGACGCTTCTCGACGACTTCCTTCTCGAGCTTGAACGGTGGAATGCCGAACGTGAGCAGGCCGCCGATGCGCGTATAGCGATCGAATACGACCGGCGTCACGCCGTTGCGCGTGAGAATGTCGGCGCAACCGAGGCCCGCCGGGCCGGCGCCAATGACGGCGACACGCTTGCCCGTGGACTTCACGTTCGACATGTCCGGCGTCCAGCCCTGCTTGAACGCTTCGTCCGTAATGTATTTCTCGATGGCACCGATCGTGACGGCACCGAGGCCGTCATTCAGCGTGCACGCGCCTTCACAGAGACGATCCTGCGGACAGATGCGGCCACACATCTCCGGCAGCGAATTCGTCTTGTGAGACAGCTCCGCCGCCTCGAAGAGGTTTCCTTCCTGGATGAGCTTCAGCCAGTTCGGAATGTAGTTGTGGACGGGGCATTTCCACTCGCAGAACGGGTTGCCGCACGCGAGACAGCGACCCGCCTGCTGGCTCGAGCCGGTGGCGTCGAACTGCGAATAGATTTCTTTGAATTCCGTGACGCGCTGTTCGACCGGCACCTTCGCCGGGTCGGTGCGGGGGATTTCGAGAAATTGAAGAGTCTTGTCGGCCATATTCGTGCAGTACTCGAGAAGGTCGTATTGGGCGCGCTACGCGCGCCCGCAGGATCAGGCAGCGCGTCGGAGATTGGTCATCAGCGAATCGATCGAAGCCGCCTTCGGCTTCACGACCCAGAATTTGCCGATGTACGTGCGGAAGTCGTTGAGGATTTCCTCACCCCACGCGCTGCCCGTCTCCGCGACGTGCTGCTCGATGAGCGACTCCAGGTGCTGCAGGTGGCTCTGCATCTTTTCCGGCTGGATACGGCTGATGTCGATGAGCTCGTGGTTGTAGCGATCGACGAAGTCGCGATTCAGGTCGAGCACATAGGCGAATCCGCCCGTGAACCCGGCGCCGAAGTTGAGACCTGTGCGACCGAGCACCGTGATCACACCGCCGGTCATATATTCGCAGCAGTGGTCGCCCGCGCCCTCGATCACCGCGATGGCGCCCGAGTTGCGAACGGCGAAGCGCTCACCCGCGATGCCGGCCGCGAAGAGCTGGCCGCCCGTCGCGCCATACAGGCACGTGTTGCCCATGATCACGGTGTCTTTGCCGACGTAGCGCGCTTCCTTCGGATGACGCAGCACCAGCTTGCCCGCCGCCATGCCTTTGCCGACGTAGTCGTTGGCATCGCCTTCGAGATACATGTGCAGGCCGCCCGCGTTCCACACGCCGAAGCTCTGCCCCACGTTGCCGTTGAGGCGCACGACGAGCGGCGACTCCGCCATGCCGTAGTTGCCCCACTTGCGCGCGATCTCGCCTGACACGCGAGCGCCAATCGAACGGTTGGAGTTACGAACGTCGTACTTGAACTCGCCGCCCGTCTTGCCGTCGATCGCCGACTTCATGTCCGCAACCATCTTCTCCGCGAGTTCGCCCTTGTCGAACGGTGCGTTCGACGGCGACACGCAGAACTGCGGACGGTCCGCGGCAAGACCTGCGGTGGACAGCAGCGGCGACAGATCCAGCTTCTTCTGCTTGGACGTTGCACCCTCGATGATTTCCATGAGGTGCGTCTGGCCGATGATGTCCGCAATCGACTTCACGCCGAGCAACGCGAGGATCTCGCGCACTTCTTCCGCGACAAAGCGGAAGTAGTTGATCACCATCTCCGGCAAACCGATGAAGTACTTCGAGCGCAGCACGTTGTGCTGAGTCGCGACGCCGGTGGCGCAGTTGTTGAGATGGCAGATGCGCAGGTATTTGCAGCCCAGCGCCACCATCGGCGCCGTGCCGAAGCCGAACGATTCCGCCCCGATGATGGCGGCCTTGATGACGTCGAGGCCGGTCTTCAGGCCACCGTCGGTCTGCAGCCGCACGCGATGACGCAGATCGTTCATGCGCAGCGTCTGATGCGTTTCCGCGAGCCCCAGCTCCCACGGCGTGCCCGCGTATTTGATCGACGAGAGCGGGCTCGCGCCCGTGCCGCCGTCATGACCGGACACGGTGATCAAGTCCGCATACGCCTTCGCGACGCCCGCGGCCACCGTGCCAACGCCCGGCTCGGCAACGAGCTTCACCGAAACCAGCGCACCCGGATTCACCTGCTTCAGGTCGAAGATCAGCTGCGCCAGGTCTTCGATCGAATAGATGTCGTGATGCGGCGGCGGCGAGATGAGGCCAACGCCGGGCCGCGCAAAGCGCAGCCGCGCGATCATCTCGTTCACCTTGTGACCCGGCAGCTGCCCGCCTTCACCGGGCTTCGCGCCCTGTGCGACCTTGATCTGCAGCACTTCCGCATTGATCAAGTATTCCGGCGTGACGCCGAAGCGCCCCGAGGCCACCTGCTTGATCTTGGAATTCTTCTCCGTGCGATAGCGCGAAGGATCTTCGCCGCCCTCACCGGAGTTCGAACGCGCGCCGAGACGGTTCATCGCGATGGCGAGTGCCTCGTGCGCCTCAGGTGACAAGGCACCGAGCGACATGCCCGCGCTGTCGAAACGCGCGAGCACGGCCTCGACCGACTCCACTTCTGAAACCGGAATAGGTGTCGTGCCCGACTTCAGCTTCAGCAGATCGCGGAACGTAGACACCGGACGATCGTTCACCGCCGCGGCGAACGCCTTGTAGTGCTCGTATTCACCGCTGATGACCGCAGTCTGCAGAAGCGCGATCACGTCTGGGTTGTACATGTGGTACTCGCCGCCGTGCATGTACTTCAGCAGACCGCCCTGCTCGATCGGCTCACGCGCATTCCACGCGCGGGCTGCGAGCTGCTTCTGGTCGTCTTCCATGTCCGTGAAGTCGGCGCCCTGGATGCGGCTCTCGGTGCCGGTGAAGCACATCTTCACGATGTCGTCGTGCAGTCCGACGATCTCGAACAGCTGCGAGCTGCGATAGCTCGCAATCGTCGAGATGCCCATCTTCGACATGATCTTGAACAGGCCCTTGCGGATGCCAGAACGATAGCTGCGACCGAGCTCCACGCGCGCGGCGAAGTCCAGCTTCACGCGGCCTTTGCGCATCATCTCGAACAGCACCTGATACGCCATGTATGGATACACGGCAGTGGCGCCATAACCGATGAGACACGCGAAGTGATGCGGATCGCGCGCGGTGCCCGTCTCCACGAGCAGATTGCACTTGCAACGCAGGCCAGTGCGAACGAGATGCTGATGAACAGCGCCCGTCACCAGCAACGCGTGCGCCGGGATCTTGCCCTGAACGAGATAGCGATCCGACAGCAGCAGCACGAGCTTGCCGTCGCTGACGGCCTGCTCCGCCTGCTCGCACATGCGCGTGATCGCGGCTTGCAGGCCTTCTTCCGGGCTATATTGAAGATCGATGAACTCGTGCGAGATGTCCGGCAGCGCCAGGATCTGCCGCAGCTTGCGCTGGGACAGGATCGGCGAGCCGAGCGCGACGTGGCGCCCATGTTCCGGCGCCGGCACGAAGATGTTCGCTTCGACGCCGATCTGCGTCTGCAGCGACATCACGATGGACTCGCGCAGCGGATCGATCGGCGGGTTGGTCACCTGCGCGAACTGCTGGCGGAAGTAGTCGTACAGCGGGCGAATCTTGTGGGACAGCACCGGCATCGGCGTGTCGTCACCCATCGAACCGACGGCTTCACTCTCATCTTCGGCGAGCACGCGGATGATCTCGTCGCGCTCTTCCTGCGTGACGTTGAACATCTTCTGATACAGCGTGAGCGTCTCGCGATCGAACGGCTCTGCCGCGAGGCGCGGATCGACGAGATCCGTTTCGAGATAGCGCACGCCTTTCTTCAGCCACGCTTTGTACGGATGGCGCGACTTGAGAATGTCGTCGATGTCCTTCGACTCGAGCAGCGTGCCGGTCTGCATGTCGAGCGCGATCATGTCGCCGGGCCCGAGCTTACCCTTGCGCACGACATCTTCGGGCTTGTAGTCCCACACACCGGTTTCCGAAGCCACCGTGAACACGCGGTTCTTCGTGATGACAAAACGCGCAGGGCGCAAGCCGTTGCGATCGAGCGTGCAGGCGGCATAGCGGCCATCGGTAAGCACGATGCCAGCCGGGCCGTCCCACGGCTCCATATGCGTCGTGTAGTACTCGTAGAACGACCGCAGGTCCGGATCGATTGCATCGATGCCATGCCACGCCGGCGGCACGAGCAGGCGCATCGCTGTCATCGGGTCGAGGCCGCCCATCAGCAGCACTTCGAGCATGTTGTCGAGGCTCTGCGAGTCCGAGCCAGTCATCGAGACGAGTGGCTGCACGTCCGACAAGTCTGGCAACACGGGCGAGCGGAACACGGGGCCGCGGGCCAGCGCCCAGTTGCGGTTGCCCTGGATCGTGTTGATCTCGCCGTTGTGCGCGAGATAGCGGAACGGATGCGCCAGCCGCCACTGCGGCATCGTGTTCGTGGAGAAGCGCTGGTGGAACACCACCACCGACGACTCCATGCGCGGGTCCTTCAGGTCCTGGAAGAACTCGGTCAGGTGCGTCGGCATCACCATGCCCTTGTAGACCACGGTGGTGGCCGACAGGCTGGGGATGTAGAACACCGGGTCTTTGCCCTCGAAGGCCTTCTCAGACCGGCGTCGCACGAGGAACAGCTTGCGGTTGAACGAAGCCTCGTCCAACTCGCGCATTCGGCAGTTCACATAGATCTGCTCGATGTGCGGCAACGTCTTGAGCGCCTCATCGCCGCACGCGCTCGGGTCGGTGGGCACCTGGCGCCAGCCGGCCACTTCGAGCTCTTCGCCTTCCACCTGCGCGGCGATTTCCGCGCGCACGGCCGCCTGCCTGGACGGATCCTGGCTCATGAAGACGAGGCCCGACGCGAACTTCTCCGCGAGCTCGATGCCCGCTTCTTTCGCCACGGCGCGCAGGAATGTCTCGGGACGTTTCAGCAGCAGCCCACAACCATCGCCCGTTTTGCCGTCCGTCGCGACGGCGCCGCGGTGCGTGAGGCGATTGAGGGATGTAATAGCTGTGTCGACCAGCCAACGGCTCGGCTGGTCGTCGAGATTGGCGATCAGGCCAAACCCGCAGCTGTCTCTCTCGTATGACTCTTTGAAGAGTCCGGTATCCGGCGTTTCTGCTGTGCTCATCGTCGTGCCCCGATTTAAGGTGCGGAGCGTGCTCCGCTGGGCCCTGTCCGGGTCATTTGCGTCGTCGCGGCCGCAGTAGACGCAAACGACCCGGACAGGGTCCCGTGCCGCCGGTTCTGCCGGCAGCCTGATCTGGTCAAAGTAGAAGTCACTGGGGAGACCCCGCGCCGTCGGGCTGCCAGGGAAGGCACATCATCACCACGCTGGACACGAGGCCGAGCCGCGGGCGTATTGCGCCTGTCTACACCACTTATATGCGTCCGATCATACCGACGCGGGGCGGGCGGTCAATCCGCGAATTGACCCCCTTCCGAGGCATCGGGCCTGTGCGCTACCACGGGGCGCGGTGCGGACGCGGCTCCAGAAAAGGTCAAACATTGCGGGCGGCGCGCAAGGCCGAGCCATCCATCAGGCTGATGGCTGCTATGGCAGCTATCGCCAATGGGGGCGCTCAGCCGGGCGTCGGCTCTTCCCGAACCTTGAACATGACGAGCAACCCGGTGACGAGAAAGAACAGGCCCACCGCGACGCCGATGCGCTGGCTCTGAACATCAGGGTGAGCACGCCGATCACCGCCGGGCCGATGAACGACGTGGCCGTGCCCGACATGGCAAACAGCCCGACGGACTCGTTGAGCATGGACTGTGGCGAGATTTGGGCCATCAACGTAATTGCCGCTCTTTCGAATCGTGCCGATGAGGCTGCCGATGCCGTGCGAGATCGCCTGGCCCATCGTGCGCGAAGTCCCCGGCGAATCCCGCGTACGTGCCGCGAGCCAGGGTTTACGGCGCCCGCCCACTCGCGCGCCGTCTGGTACGGCTCGTCCGGGCTTACAGGCTGCACCTGACGTGGCCCGCGACGGCGGGAAAGCGAATTGACAGGCGCTCGACGAGGTCGTCCGCCCGCTGGTGAAAAAGGCCCTGCCGAAAGGCGATACTTCGCCGCCGCGGGTGTGCGGCGGGCTCATGGGGATGCGGTTGAAGGCGTTGAGGGTGGCCGTGATGACGACTCTGGCGATCGCTTATCCAGTGATGGCGCACTGGGCGGCGGTGAGTCGCAGCGTAGCGGTAACGGTTGGGAGCCTCGCAGTGCTGGCGTCGCTCTTTCTGCTTCCTCGGCTCTTTGCTCGCAGCGTTCTCGCGTGGATCTTGCTACCCGTGGTTGTCGTCGCTCTTGCGATGCTGGGACGCGAGCACATTGCGTGGCTGCCGTTGTACGCGACACCGGTCTGCGTAAACCTCTTCGGCGCGTGGATCTTCGGGCACACGCTCGCAGCGGGTCAGGTGCCTTTGATCGAGCGACTCGCGCGATTGATGCATGAGCCCGATGGCATCAGCGACGAGATCGCGAAGTACGCACGTCATGTCACACTGGCCTGGACGATATTTCTCTTCACGCTCGCCATGCTCAACCTCACGCTCGCGCTGTTCGCTACGCCAGATGGAGTGCTGCTGATGATGGGCGTGACGCCACCGGTCACCGTGCCGCGCGAAGTGTGGTCGCTATTTGCGAACTTCCTCGACTACGTGCTGGCCGGCGTCTTTTTCATGGGCGAATACCTCTACCGCCAACGAAAGTTTCCCGAGCAGCCGTATCGGAACCTCTTTGATTTCCTGCAGCGTGCGCGGCGCATCGGTCCACGGATCATGGGACGAAGCTCCAATGGCTGATACGCGCCAAGTGTCGTTCGTCGTGCCTGCAAATCACCCTGCCCTGCCGGGCCATTTTCCGGGAACGCCGGTGGTACCCGGTGTCGTGGTGCTCGACCATGTGCTGCAGGCCGCCGAGAGCTGGCAGCGCGCGTCGTTGCACGTCCGCGGACTGAAGCAAGTGAAGTTTCATTCGCCGTTGCTGCCCGATCAGCGCGCAGACGTGTCACTCGAGCTCGGCGCGGAAACGCTGACGTTCCGCGTGTCGCGCGCGGATCAGCCCGTGGCGCAGGGAATCTTCGTTGTCGCAGGAGTGTCGCCTGCGTGAGCACCGGCTGGCAGGCGCGCAGCGAAATCGGCAATCCGCTGGCATTGCGGATGATGGTTGCCGTGGCGACGAGCTGCGGGCGTGGCATCGCGCGTGTCTTCCTGTGGCCCACCGCGCTGTATTTTTTTCTGAGGCGCGGGCCGGAGCGGCGCTCGTCACGGCTCTATCTCGAACGGGTGCTGGGGCGGAAGGCGTCTTCGTGGGAGGTGTACCGGCACATCCACACGTTCGCCTGCACGATTCTCGATCGCCTGTATCTGTTCAGCGAGCGCTTCAAGCGTTTCGACATTCGCACGGAAGGCCTGCGAGAACTGGATCGCGCGCTCGCCGGCGGCAAAGGCGTGCTGCTCATCGGCTCGCATCTCGGCAGCTTCGATGCGCTCCGCGTGCTCAGCCTGGAGCGGCCGGAAGTGGTCGTGCGTATCGTGTTGGATATCGAGCACAGCCAGCGGCTCTCACAATTCCTGAACGCGCTGAACCCCGCGCTTGCCGCGAGCATCATCAACGCGCGCGAGGCGGGGCCGGCAGCGGCCATCGCGATCAAGCAGGCGCTGGATGAGAATGCGATCGTCGCGCTGCTCGCGGATCGCGGGCAACCCAACAACGCCACTCAGCCTGCAACCTTCCTCGGACATGCTGCGCCGTTTCCGCTTTCGCCGTGGCTGCTCGCGTCCGCCGTGAAAACGCCGGTGATGCTCGCGTTCGGCCTGTACCGCGGCGGCAATCGTTATGACCTGCACTTCGAAATGTTCGCGGAATGTCTCAGCATCGACCGCGCGCGGCGCTCCGAAGTGCTTGCAGAGATTCTTCAGCGTTTTGCCGATCGGCTGGCACACTATGCGCGCCTGGCGCCTTACAACTGGTTCAACTTCTATGACTTCTGGAACAACGTGCCGGATCCGGCCGTCGCGCACGAAAATGCCCAGCAGCACGGCGAGGCGGAACGTGGCACCGCGGCTTACGAAAAGCTTGCGCCTGGCACCGCGAGCCATGAAGGTGCTGGCGCTCGCGGTGATGGCCTCGGCGGCGCTGGTTCCGGCGAGGTCCTTCGCCGCTCTTGATGTCGACACGCTGCTGAAGAGCCTCGCTCATCCCGCGCCAGCCACAACGCCGTTTGTCGAGGTGCGCTACTCGAAGCTTCTCGAGCAGCCCATCGTCGTGAAGGGCCAGCTCGAATATCACGAGGATGGCACGTTGGTGCGCGCGGTGAACGAGCCCTTCAAGGAGCGCACGGAAATCAAAGGCGATGCGGTGAGCGTGGATCGTGTTGGCCGCACGCCGCGAAAGTTCTCGCTGAAACGCGCGCCCGAGTTGCGCACGATGCTGGGCGGTTTCGCCGCCGTGCTCGGCGGCGGGCGCGGCACACTCGACGAAGATTTCAATCTCGCCGCGACGGGCGAGACGGAGCAATGGAAGCTCGCGCTCACGCCGAAATCGCCGCAGGTCGGCAAATATGTTCGCGACATCGCGATCCAGGGATCGCAGAACGAGCCTCGCTGCATCGTCGTCACGCAGCCGGACGACGAATCGAGCGTGATGCTCGTGGGCGCGGCGGCGGAAACGAAGCTGCCCGCGACGATCGAGCGCGACTGGCTCGCCCGCTTCTGCGACTCGGCGACGTCGTCAATCTCTGCGACACCGCCGGCTTCGCCGCGCTCGCCGGGTCAACCTCGCCAGGTTCCGCCGGCTCAGTCGGGCCAGCCGGTGTCATCGGGTCAACAGTTTCCGAAAGGGCGCTGAGTGACCCGCACGGCTCGCGCCGCATTACTCATCGGCTGGGTGGGCGTCATCGCCCTGCTCGGCTGGTACGTGCAGGCGAATCTCACGATCAGCGGCGACCTGCGGCTGTTCATGCCTTCGCCGAAATCCCGCACCGAAAAGCTGCTGCTCGAAGAAATCGGGGAGAGCCCGGCATCGCGGTTACTGCTCGTGGCGCTCGACGGCGCACCGCCTGAAACGCTGGCCGAAAGCTCACAGGCTTTTGCGGACGCGCTGCGTGCCGATCCGCAGTTCGGCCTCGTCTCGAACGGCGCGACGTCGGTCGACGCGATTCCGGACACGCTATTGCCGTATCGATATCTGCTGTCGCCCACGCTCGACGGACGCAAGCTCGATGGTCCTTTTCTGCGCGACCAGCTGAGCGAACGGCTGGAAGACCTATCGTCGCCGGCAGGCAGCGTGCTCGAACCGCTGATCCCGCGCGATCCCACGCTCGAGGTGCTGAAGCTCGCCGAGATGTGGCAGCCCGCACGGCAGCCGCAGAAACTCTATGACGTGTGGTTCGACAGCGCAGGGCGAAGCGCGATTCTGGTCGTCGCTACGCGAGCCGCCGCGTTCGATCCAGACGGACAGGAACGCGCGGCCACGGCCTTACGCAAGCATTTCGAGGCGACGCGCGCCGATGCGGCCACGAAGCTGACGGTGAGCGGACCCGGCGCATTTTCCGTGCTGATGAAAGGCAAGACGCAGTCCGAAGCCACGTGGATCGGCACGTTCGACACCATCGGCGTCATCATCCTGCTGCTCATCGCTTATCGAAGCCTTTCCGCAACGGTGCTCGGCGTGCTGCCGATTGCGAGCGCGGGCGTCGCCGGCCTCACCGCAGTGAGCCTGATCTTCGGCAGCATCCACGGCATCACGCTTGGCTTCGGCTTCACGCTGCTCGGCGTGGCGCAGGATTATCCGATGCATCTGTTCAGTCACCAGCATCCGGGCAAAGCGCCGCTGGAAACTGCGCGCAGCGTCTGGCCAACGCTGGCAACTGGCGTTGCGAGCACTTGCATTGCGTACCTCGCGTTTCTGTTCTCAGGCGTCGTCGGGCTCGCGCAGCTCGCGTGCTTTACGATTTCCGGGCTCGCGATGGCGGGCATCACCACTCGCTATCTGCTGCCGCGTGTGATGCCGGCGAAGTCGCGCGATTACGGGCAGGCGCTGTGGCTCGATCGGGTGTGGGGATCGATCGTGGCCTTGCCGCGGCCGCTCTGGCTGGGCGTCGTCGTGGTGGCGGGTTGCATCGCCATTCTCTTGTTCGGCAAAACGCCGATGTGGGAAAGCGATCTCGGTCGTCTCACGCCCGTGCCGCAGGAGCTGTTGCTTCAGGATGCAAAGCTGCGCAAGGAGCTGGGCGCAGCTGATATCCGTAGACTGCTCGTCGTCGATGGCGCGACCGCAGACGAGGTGCTCACCCGCACTGAAGCGCTCGACGCGAAGCTGCGGCCGCTCGTCGAGAGTGGCGACATCGGCAACTTCGATCACGTCGCGCGGTATTTGCCGAGCATCGCTGTACAGAAGCGTCGCCAGACTGCACTTCCGGACCCCGACACGTTGCAGCTGGCACTCTTCGAAGCGCTGCAAGGCCTGCCGTTCAAGGCGGGCCTGTTCGCGCCGTTTCTCGACGACGTGAACAAGGCACGTGCGCTGCCACCTCTCACTCCCGACAAACTCGCCGGCACGCCGCTGGAGCTTCGCGTGGGCGGAATGCTGGTGCATCAGGGCGAACGCTGGTCCGGGCTCGTCACGCTTGGAGACGTCAAAAAGACTGCGGGACTCGAAGAGATCGCAGCCGAGTCCGATGGCCTGATCACCGTGCTCGATCTCAAGGACGCTTCGGAAGCGCTCGTTGCTCGCCAGCGCACGCACATTCTTTGGAGCTTGCTCGTCGCGGCCGTGCTGCTCACGCTCACCGTGTTGGTCGCCCTTCGGTCACCGGCGCGCATGCTTCGCGTGATCGCGCCCATGGCGATCACCACGCTGCTGATCCTCGCCGTGCTCCACGGCATTGGGATCTCGTTGAACCTGTTCCATCTGATCGCGCTCGTGCTCGCGGCGGGACTGGGCATCGATTACGCGCTGTTCTTCGAAAGCGTCGAGAACGATCCGCTGGAGCAGCGGCGCACCCTGCACGCGGTGCTGGTCTGTTCGTTGTCGACGCTGTGGGTGTTCGTGTTGCTCGCGTTCTCGACGATTCCGGTGTTGCGATCCATCGGCATCACGGTTTCGCTGGGGGTCGTGAGCAACTTCGTGCTCGCGCTGCTGCTCACGCGGCCGGCGGTGAGGAAGGTGGCGCATGCTGGGGCGTGAAGCCATTGCGGCGCTGATTCCGCACCAGGGCGCGATGTGCCTGCTGGATCGGGTGGTCGATTGGGACAAGGACCACATCGTGCTCGCGACATCCACGCACCGCGCGGTCGACAATCCTTTGCGACTCGATGGTCGCCTGCGGGCGGTTCATCTATGCGAATACGGAGCGCAGGCGATGGCCGTGCATGGCGGGCTTTCTGCGCAGGCGGACGGGCGAGCCGCGCAGCCTGGATTTCTCGTGTCTTTGCGGGATGTGAAGCTCGAAGTGGATTACGTCGATTCGCTCGAAGGCGAGATCTATGTGATGGCGCGGCGACTGCTGGAGAGCGCAGGCAGCTGGCAGTACTCGTTTGAGGTACAGCACGGCGAGGCGCTGCTGGCGAGTGGGCGCGCGGCGATTATTGCGCGAGTGGGTTGAGAAGCCCTCAATCGCCGGACGGCTGAAGAGCCAGAAGCGCTCAGTCGCCGCGCGGCTGAAGAGGGCCCACTGATAGAGCAGCGCTTCCGGCGCTTCAGCCGCCCGGCGATTCTGGGCTTCTCGAAACAGCCCCCCGAACCCGGCATCCCGCCCCGCGCGTAAACAGCGTCAACAAAGGGCTCGTCATCACCGTGGTGAGCAGCGCCATCACCAGCAGCATCGTGAACATTTCCTTGCCGATGACGCCGATGTCCAGGCCCACCTTGATCACGATCAGCTCCATGAGGCCGCGCGCATTCATCAGCGAGCCCACCGCGAGCGAATCGCGCCAGGTCTGGCCCGAAATCTTCGCGCCGAGGCCGGCACCGAGCAGCTTTCCACCGATCGCCGCGGCGAGGATCAGGCCGAGGCCGCCGAGCGCGGCGCCGGCGAATGCGCCCGGCGTGGTGTTGAGCCCGGCGAGCGCGAAGAAGATCGGCATGAGAACCAGCAGGGCAATGTGCTCGATGCGTTCGATCAGCGAATGCAGCAACCGATCGTCGCGCGGCACGCACGTGCCGAACAGGAACGCGCCGAAGACCGGATGCACGCCAAGATATCCGGTGGCATAGGCGCAGGCGAACGTGCAGATCAGCAGCGCCGCGAGCAGCGCGCCGGCAGGGCGGCCATCACTCGCGTAGCGCTTGAGCAGCCACGCGATGAGCGGCCGCAGTATGCCGAAAATCACCGCGCACAGGATCATCACGCCGACGATCTGCCGCACGAACGCGTTCCAGTTCTGCGCGCTGCTCGCGAGCACGACGACGAGCGCGAGCAGAATCCACGCGAGCACGTCCGCGACGGCAGCAGACGTCAGCGCGAGACGACCCACCAGAGTCTGCGTCTCGCCGCGATCTTTGAGGATCCGCGCCATCACGGGAAACGCGGTGATCGACATTGCCGACGCCATGAACAACGCAAACGGCCAGAACGGCACGCCTTGCGGCGCCATCGTCGAATACATCGGATACGCGATCGCGATGCCGAGCCCCATCGGCAACAGCACCGACAGCACGCCGATCCACGTTGCTGAAACGATCTGCGAACGCGCGCCCGTGGGCATGCGCAGCTCTGCGCCGACGATGAACATGAACAGCACGAGTCCGAGCTGCGACAAACTCTCGAGGCCTGCGCGCGAGGCCGGCTCGAACACGTGTGCGTGCAACTCCGGCGCGATAGCGCCGAACACGATCGGGCCGAGCACGATGCCGGCGGCCATCTCACCGATGACAGCGGGCTGGCCGAAGTAGCGCAGAACCAGGCCCAGCAACCGCGCGGCGCCGAGAATGATGACGAGCTGAAGCAGAAGGGGTGAGTGGGCCACGCAGTCGTTCCTCAGTAATTGGGCCGTTCGCCGCAGCGATCCCGTTCAATGGCGCCAGGCGCGCTAAGCAGCGGCCGATGTCCTTCGCCGACTTTCTGGAAACAGCATCGAGCCTGCCAGCCGCGCCAGGTCTTCGCCCAGCAGATCTCGCACCACCGACACGTCGAGCTGCGGATGATCCGCCAGCGCGGTCAACCCAATTTCCGCCGCGAGCGACTTCAGTTGCGCGGTGTTCTCGCGCAACCGCGCTTTGAAGGCTGCGTCGTCGAGCGAGTCACGCAGTCCGCGATTGAGCTCCGCGAACCAGTCGAGGTTCGCCTGATCCAGCAGCACCGCGCGATTGCGCTTCGCGCTCACTTTCGACCACTCGCGCATCAGCTTCTGCAGCGCCTCGTTGAGCTGCATGCACAGCGTGAGCTCTTCGCGCAGACGGGACATCATCGTCAGATCTGTAAGGCGGTTCTGGAAGAACAGCTGGCAGAGCACGCCCCAGTAATACGTATAGTCCCAGATCACTTTCACCGGCATCACTTCCGGATCGCCGAACAGCGCGTACTGGTTCGTGTAGAGCGACAGCGTGCTGCGATAGAAAGAAAAATAGAACTGTTCGTACAGGCGCGCGTACGGCGCAAAGGGCTCGTTCGCGAGATCCTTGGCAATCAGCTCCGTGATGTACGTGTTCGAAATTGCGATGAAATCGCTGCCGGGCGAATAGAATGGATCGAGGAACACGCCCGCTTCGCCGGTGAGCGCCCAGCGCGAGCCGGAAAACACCTGCTTGCAGCCGTAAGAGAACCGGCGCAGGGCCACGAAATCCTGTAGCAGGTGACGCTTGTCTTCGAGCGCGTGCGCGAGCTGCGGCTGGTATTTCGCGAACCACTGCATCGCCCGCTCGAAGCTGTTCATCGTCTTCAGCGGGTGGATCGCCTGGTCCGCCACGATGCCGACCGAATGCGAGCCGGACGATAACGGGATGAGCCACGCCCAGTAGCCTTCACCGCAGAGATGATTGGTAGAGAGCCACCGATAGGGCGGATCGCAGCGGTTGAGCCACTGTTCGTCCGTCGACCATTCGTCGATATCGATGCGCGCGTCGATGCGGAACCAGATGGCGTTGGCATCGTGCTCATTCGCTTCCGCGAGATCGAGCTTGCGCTTGATCAGCCCGGCACGACCCGTGGCATCGATGAGCCAACGACCCGTGACCGCGCGCTCCACGCCGTCGCGCTCGTAAGTGACTTCGTGGAACACCAGCGATGCACCGGTCGCGTCGTTGGGGCGCTCGTCCGCCATCACGAGTCCCACCACGCGCGCGCCGTCGATGAACCGCACGCCGAGCGCCTTCGCGTGTCCACCGAGATAGTTCTCGAAGATGCCGCGATCGAGCTGGTAGCTGGGCGTGGCGAGATAACGGCTCGCGCCGAGCTCCGTCACCGCATCGATGCGCGCCACGCCTTCGGAAAAGAAAAACCGGAACCCGAATTTCTTGAGCTGCTGGTTTGTCAGGTGCTCTTTCAGGCCGAGCACGGTGTCGAAATAGTGAGCCCCGATTTCGACGGACGACTCACCGACCTTGTGCGCGGCCTCGGGCACCGGGTGGCGCAGGCGCTCCAGCACGACGATGTCCAGGTGCTCGAAACGCTGACGCAACTGGATGGCGAGCGTGAGACCGGCGAGGCCGCCGCCCAGGATCACCACATCCGCCTGCGATCTCGAGGATTCGGTCATTTCAGGCTCAAGGCGAGGCCGAGTCTCGGCGCCAGGGGCTGAGTGATATCACGGGGAACCGCGTCGGCCAATGCTTCGAACAACGGCAGGCCATTTGCCATGGCGTTACCCTCGACGAGCGCAGCATTCTGGGGCCGCGCAGCGCTGGGACGCAGCGGGTTCTCCTCGCGAACGCTCAACGCGAGCTGGGCGATGGTGTTCTCCCCGCGTTCCGGCGCAATGACGAGCGCGCCGGCGAACACACCGCGGCTCGGCTGCATGGTGCCGACCGGCCCTTTCGCCTCGATATCGAACGCCACGAACAGCACTGCCGTATTGGCACTCAGCGCCTGCGAAGCGGCTTCCAGCAGCCCTTCGCCGAACGTGCAGTAGTAGCCGCTCACAGAGGTATACGGCTTCAGGCAACCGGTGGCGATCGTCCAGTACCCGGCGGCAGCGTTGTGAACCGAATTGTGAAACTTGATGGGCGATACGAGCGTGGGCGTCTTGGCCAGCGTGTCGCAGAGGTTGTCGCTGATGGCGAGGTCGCCATGCGTGGAAGCGAACACGCTCGGCAACAGCTTGGGATCGCGCCTCGCCATCTCGCAGGCGCGCGCGGCAACTTCCAACGCCACGGCAACGGTGTCTGGCGCGCGACGGCGCTCAGCAGGAGGCAGCAGCGCGGGAGCTGGACGCGTCTGCGGGGTCGCTGGCGCCTGCGCGTCTCCCCGAAGAATGGCGCGAGCACTTTCCCAGCCCGGCAGGCGGGACGCCCAGAAGCCAATGCCTTCGATATAGAGCGTGTGCATGGGCGGTGTCAGGTCGACTTGCCGAACAACAGCACGCAGTTGCTGCCGCCGAAGCCGAACGAGTTGCTCATGACGTTGCGCACTTCGCCGTCACTGTTCTCCAGCCGAATCTGCGGACCGCACACGGCATCGAGCTCGCGAGTGTGCAGCATGCCCGGTGTGAAGCCCTGCTCCAGCGCGACCAGCGAGATCACCGCTTCGAGGATCCCGGCAGCGCCGAGCGCGTGACCGGTCCATCCCTTTGTAGAGCTAGCGCGTGTTGTGTGCGGGAAAAGTTCCGCGACGATGCGTGCTTCGACCTCGTCGTTCTTCTGGCTCGCGGTGCCGTGCAGATTGATGTAGTCGATGTCGCTCGGTTTCAGTCCCGCGCGCGCCAATGCCTCGTTGATGGCGTTGCGTGCACCGAGACCTTCCGGATGCGGCGACGACATGTGGTGAGCGTCACTCGACTCACCGTATCCGAGCAGGCGCGGTCCGCGGCTGCCTTTCTCCAGCAGCGCGAAACCCGCTGCTTCTCCGAGGCTGATTCCCTTGCGCTCCGGATCGAACGGCCGGCACGGCTCGGAGGACACGAGCTCGAGCGAGTTGAATCCGAACAGCACGCTGTAGCACAGCGTATCGACGCCACCGACGATCGCGGCGTCCGCCAGACCGAGCCGTATGAGGCGCTCCGCCTGCGGAAAAACCTTGGCGCTGGAAGAACACGCAGTCGCCACGGTGACGCAGACGCCGGTGAGGCCGAGCGCTTCCTGCACGAAGCTGCCGAGCGAATGAACGGTATGGACGGCTGGGCGGCGCAACTCTTCTGGATACTGGCCATCCGGTCCGAGACGGCGATACCCCTCTTCTGTCGCGCCGATACTCGACGTCGACGTGCCGAGCACCACGGCGACACGACTCGGGCCGTACTTGTCCCGAGCCTGGCGTGCGGCCTCGTAGAAACCATCGTGCTGCAAACCAAGCCACGCGAGACGGTTGTTACGACACTCCCAGTGCGCCAGGTGTGCCGGAAGTGGCTGCGACTCCACACCGACGACACGTCCAATGAAAGTATCGAGCGGCGCTTCAGTGAAGTCGTTGCGAGTGAGGCCACTGCGCCGAGTGCGCAGCGACTCGAGGATCGCGTGCCTGCCATTGCCGGCAGCGCACGAGGCCGTGAAGGCGGTGATGCTGAGCGGAGCAGCGCGCATGCTTTGCGCGAACAGAAGGCTGCTTTACTTAACGGTGAGGAGCTGCAGCTCCCGCTGGATGTCCGCTTCCATGTTCCGGACCCACTTGATGTAGTTGCCGTGGATATACCGCGTGCCGTTGTTTTCCTGGTAGTCCAGGTTGTCGCTCGACACGTATTTGATCATCACTTCTTTCGCGCTGTAGGGGATAGCCACACGCGCCGTGTGCGCGCGAACGTTGAGCAGCGCGTCGATCTGACCGTTCTCGTCCTTCGACACGATCCAGCCCCTGCGCGAAATGCCCATCTTGATCGCCTTCGCCACGTCCTTCGCCGCAATGCCCGCGGGCACGGCGATCGGCGCCGGGTCGACCAGCACAGCCTTGGCGCCCATGAGCAGGAAGGCGAGCGGAATGAGCAGCAGAGCGGCGAGGCGGGAGCGAGCCATGGAGACCCTCCTGGAAATCAGGTCGTGCGGTTCTTCTGGATGTAGTCCGACAGCGAGCGCAGCGAGGCGAAGATGCGGCGGTTCTCTTCGTCATCGGATCGCAGCTGGAAGCCGTACCGCTTCGAGATCTCCAGCGCGAGCTCGAGGGCGTCGATGGAGTCGAGCCCGAGGCCGGCCCCGAACAGCGGCGCGTCGGGATCGACGTCCGCAGCCGTGACGCCTTCGAGATTGACCGCAGAAATGATCAGCTCGGCGAGCTCGCGCTCGGCGGGCGATTGCGTGGCGGGCATGAGGGTGGACCGGAAACGAATCGCTGTGGGGACCTTATGGGGCGCAAATGCTACCACACAGGTTATATTTCTCTCATCGAACTCCCGTACGGCATGAAGGGCGGCCTCATCGACATTTCAACCGATAGCGATGTCCTGGTGGTCGGCGGCGGTCCGGCCGGCTCGACCGTAGCGGCGCTGCTGGCGCGCAAAGGCCTGCGTGTCACGCTCCTCGAGCGGGATCACCATCCGCGCTTCCACATCGGCGAATCGCTGCTGCCGATGAACATGCCCATCGTCGAGCGGCTCGGGCTGTCCGAAGAGCTCGAGGCGATTGGTGTCAAAAAGCTCGGGGCTGACTTCCCTGCGGATAACGAGCGCGGCTATAACGTCTTCAGCTTCGACCGCTGCCTGAACCCGACCTGGCCGCACGCCTATCAGGTCAAGCGCGAAGAGTTCGATCTCATGCTGTTCCAGAACGCTGTGCGCAGTGGTGCGCACGCGTTCCAAGGCGCGAAGGCGGGCCACGTGAGGCTCGACGCAGATGGAGCCACAGTTGAGATCACAAAGGATGGTCAGACTTGTAACCATCGCACGCGATATCTCATCGATGCCACCGGGCGCGACACGCTGCTCGGATCGCAGCTGCGGGTGAAGCAGCGCAATCGTGTACATCAGAGCGCTGCCCTGTTCGCACACTTCCGCAACGTTGTGCGCCGTCCTGGCGAGCACGCAGGCAACGTGAGCGTTTACCGCTTCGAGCACGGGTGGATCTGGATGATCCCGCTGCGGGATGAGTGCGTGAGCGTTGGAGCAGTTTGCAGTCCGGATTATCTCAAGCAGCGACAGGGATCGAAGGACGAGTTCCTGCTGCAGACCCTGCTTGCGGTACCGGATGTGCGCAAGCGTATGGAGCAGGCAGAGGTCGTCGGCAATCTGCACGCCACCGGCAACTATTCTTATTCGTCGAAGCGCATCGCCGGCCAGCGTTGGATCATGGTCGGCGACGCCTATGCGTTCGTTGACCCGATTTTCTCCACGGGCGTCTACCTCGCCATGCACAGTGCGGAGCTGGCTGCGGAAGTTGTCGAGCAGTCGCTGCGAGAGCCGCGACGTGAAGCGTCGCTACAGCGGGAATACCTGCAGAACGTGCGTAAGGGTATCGACTCGCTTTCATGGTTCATTTTCCGCTTCAACACTCCGGGTATCGCCTGGCTGTTCCGGAACCCGCGCAACATGCTGAGAGTAGAAGAAGCCATGATTTCCATGCTGGCCGGCGACGTGTTCCGGGACAACGGGGTGAAGTGGCGTCTGCAGTTCTTCAAGCTGCTGTACTACATCACCACCGCCATTCACTGGCGCGAGTCCCTCGCGAGCTGGAAGAAGCGACGGCAGCAGCCCGCCATGAAGTTCGAAGGCGGCACAACGCGGCAGGATGCAGCGTGACGCGCCTGTAAGACTCATGTCCGACGTTGCCGCTTCACTTCGCTCGGCGCCCACGCCGCGCATCGAATACCGGCCTTTCAATGCGGACACGCCGTTGCCGCGGGACGTGCTGGGCGCCGTGGTGTTTCGCGACACGCCGCTGAAGCGCGCAGATCCACGCTGTGTGAGAGTCGGGCTCAAGCCGCTGCTCGGCACGGATGTCGTCGAGATCTGGCATGCCAGTGGTCCGGTCACCATCGGGTTCGACGGCATGGTCCGATTCGCTGCCGACGCGGATCACATGCTCGGCGCGGTCGAGCTGGATGAAAGGCGCTACAGCGGCGGCATCGCCGAAGCCGCAGAGGCGGCTTACTCCGCAGTGAGCCGCTTTGTCGCCGGCAGCCGGCATCCGCACCTGCTGCGCATCTGGAATTATCTAGACGACATTAACCAGGGCGGCGGCGACTGCGAGCGCTACAAGTTGTTTTGCACGGGCCGCGCGAAGGGGCTGCGCGCTGGCAATCCCACTGGCGAAGATCGCTTCCCGGCCGCCACCTGCATCGGACGACGCGACGGCGACCCGACTCTGCAGGTGTATTGGCTTGCCGGACGCGCACCGGGTGTACCGCTGGAGAATCCGCGGCAGATGAGCGCGTTCCGATATCCACGCGAATACGGCCCCACACCTCCGAGCTTCTCGCGAGCGATGCTGGCTTCTGAGCGGTTGGTGATGATTTCAGGAACCGCGAGCATTGTCGGCCACGCGTCCCGCCATCGAGGCGACGTACGCGCGCAGCTCGACGAGACGTTTACGAACCTTGCGAACGTGCTTCAGCGTGCGGCTGGCGTTACACCAGGCATCACGTCGAAGCTGGGGCCGCAGTCGCTGCTGAAGATCTACCTGCGTGATGAGTCGCTGCTGCCGGAAGTGCACGCGTTTCTGCGAGAGCGGGTTCCGTCAGAGACGCAGTACATCGTGCTTCATGCGGATGTCTGCCGCGAAGAGCTGCTGGTCGAGGTCGATTGCCTGCACGGGGACGCCTGAGAGGCTGTCCGTGCGCGCCCACGACCGTTTGGCTACTTTGCTTGCCGCAACGCTGAGAGCAACCTCTCACGCGGCAGCTTGCCGACTTCGTTGCGGGGTAATTCGGCGACTTTGACCAGCGGACGGGGAATGAAGGCCGGGTCCACGCTGTGCGCGAGCTTCTCGGTGATCTCTTCCAGGGTGAGATCAGGAGCGACGACGAGCGCGGCGACCCGGCGCACGATGCCGGCGGCGGCGGCGTCAGGCTGAAATACCACGGCATCTTTGACGCCCGGCACCGCCAGCAGCCTGCGCGTGAGATCTACCAGGGACGCGCGCTTGCCGGCGACATCCACCATGTCAGCGTTGCGGCCTTTGATGACGAACCGGTGGCCGGGCTGGCGCTCGATCACATCCTGCAGGCGCATCGGGGCGGCAAACCACGGGGCATTCACTGTCACACCGTCGGCATCAGGTTCCAGCACCACCTCGGGATAGAGGTGCCACGACTGCTCAGACGACGTGCGACGGGTCGCGATCACGCAGGTTTCCGTCGAACCGAACATTTCGAGCAGCGTGGTGTCGAGCAGCGTTTCGATCTGCTTCGCCAATTCGGCATCGAGCGGCGCCGTCGCAGACAGAACCAGCGCAACACGCGGAAACTTCTGGCCCGAAGCCACAATGGCGCGCATGTGAACCGGCGTAGTGACCAGCACACGGGGTTCTGGGACTTCTTCGAGTGCAGCGGCGATATCAGCGGGAAACAGCGGGCGGCCGGCGTGCACGGCCATGTCCGAAAGTAACGCGAGAAGCACCGACGTCTCGAGACCGTACATGTGCTGCGGCGGAACGGTTGCCACGATCCACGGCTGCGCCGAGCCGTACACCGGCTCGAGACATTCACGCATACGCATCGCATTCAAGGCGGAGCTACGCGAGAAGCTGCGCCACAGTTTCGTGTGCGCCTGAGGCGTGCCCGTGCTGCCAGACGTGTAAGCCTTCACGGCTACGTGATCTCCCGGCAGCTCAAACGCGCAGTACGCGTCACCTACCGTCGTTCCTTCCGCCGCCGCCTTCTCGCACGCGAGACGCACGAACTCGTCATCGCATCGGTAGCTGCCAGCGTTCATCGCAGCCACTTCTTCCACGATCGCGTCAGCACGCGTAGACGGCAGAAGGTTCGTGTGCCCGCGAACGAGCGCCGCACAGCAGGCGATGAGGAAGCTGTCGCGATGCTCGCAAAGGTTGATGAGGTTGCGACCGTCGGGCAGCGCGCGCGACACCGCCACGACCTTCTGCATGAGCTCGCGCGCAGTGGTCGTGCGACCGTGCAATCCCATCACGGCTCGATCGGGATTTGCCGACCGCAGCAGCGGTAGTTTCACGCCGCTCCCCGCTTCCAGCGGCTGAACACCAGCGAGGTGTTGACCCCACCAAACGCGAAGTTGTTGCTCACGACATGCGCCACGTCGAGGTCCCGGCCGGCGCCCACGATGTAATCCACCTCGCCGCACCGGGAGTCGAGATTCTCCAGGTTGATCGTCGGGGCGAACCAGCCGCTGTTCATCATCTCGATGCTGAACCAGGACTCGAGCGCGCCGCAGGCACCCAGTGTGTGGCCCAGGTAGCTTTTCTGGGTGCTCAGCGGAATACGCGAGCCGAACACCGCTGCAGTTGCGCGCGACTCCGCAATGTCGCCGTGCTCAGTCGCCGTGCCGTGTCCGTTCACATATCCAATTGCCTGCGGAGCCAAGCCAGCGTCACGCAATGCCTGCTCCATCACGACGCGCATCGTGTCTTCTTCAGGCCGCGTGGCATGCACGCCGTCGGAATTGGTGGCGAACCCTTTCACTTCCGCGTGGATCGTCGCCCCGCGCGCCCGCGCGTGCTCCAGATCCTCGAGAATCAGCACGCCCGAGCCCTCGCCGACCACCAGCCCATCGCGATCGCGGTCATACGGACGCGGTGTCGCCGTCGGCTGATCGTTCTGACGGCTGGTCGCATACAGCATGTCGAACGCCATTGCCTCACTGGGGCACAGCTCTTCGGCGCCGCCCGCGATCATCACGGTCTGCTTGCCGTTCTTGATGGCTTCATATGCATAGCCGATCGCCTGACTGCCAGATGTGCAGGCGCTCGATGTCGGAATGATGCGGCCCTTCAGCCCGAAGAAAATCCCGAGGTTCGCCGCTGCCGTGTGCGGCATCATCCGCACGTAGGAGTTTGCATTCAGGCCATCGGATGTGCCCTGCATCAGCATCTGAGCAAAGTCCTTGATGTCTGGCGTGCTGCCGATGCAAGACCCGCAGGCAACGCCGACTTCACCGCTCTTTAGCAAGGGATCGCCGAGAAGCCCGGCCTTTTCGAGCGCCAGCTCCGCCGCACGCACGGCAAGCTGCGAGACCCGCCCCATGCCGCGCATCTGCTTGCGCGTCCAATGCTCCGGCGCACGGAACTCTTCCACGGGCGCGGCCAGCTTCGTACCGAGATCCTTGAACCGCTCCCATTCCGTCATGCGGCGAATCACGTTTCGACGCGCGCGCAGTCCGGCATGCACTTCCGGCCAGCTCGTGCCGAGCGCGGTGACGCCAGCCATTCCAGTGACGACAACTCTTTTCATGGGACTGCTGTGCGAGGTCTTTGAAGGAAGGGGAAGGCCATCAGCAGAGCCCGCCGTTCACCGCGAGCACCTGCCGGGTGATATACGCTGCGTCTGCTGACAGCAGGAAAGACACGGTGCCCGCCACTTCGTCGGCGGTGCCGCTTCGCTGCATTGGAATCATCTTCAGAATCTCTTCCTGCGGAACGTGCTCGCTCAACATATCTGTGTCGATGAGACCCGGCGCGACGCAGTTCACAGTGATGTTGCGTTTCGCGAGCTCGATCGCCAGTGCCTTCGTCGCGCCGATGATCCCGGCCTTTGCGGCACTGTAGTTCACCTGTCCGCGATTCCCCACGAGGCCCGACACGGACGACAGCGTGACGATGCGCCCGGGCGCTCGCCGACGCACCATCGGCATGATGAGCGGCTGTAAGACGTTGTAAAACGCATCGAGGTTGCTGCGGATTACCGTGTCCCACTGTTCCCCTGTCATGGCGGGGAACGCTGTGTCATACGCGAGGCCGGCGTTGCAGACGACGCCGTAGTACGTGCCGTTTGCCTCGATATCCTTGACGAGCAGCTCTGCACACAGCGCTCGATCCACCACGTCGAACTGAAGCACGCGGGACTTGCGCCCCAGCGTCTCGATCTCGGCGGCGACCGCGTCGGCTTCCGCACGCTTCGAGCGGCAGTGGACTATGACGTCGAAACCATCGCGCGCTAAACGTAGAGCAATCGCCTTGCCGATTCCGCGGCTGGAGCCGGTGACGAGAACTGATTTCACAGTATTGCCAGCAGCGGCGTCGCTCACCGGCCCACCCACGCAACGAGACTATTCAAACGCCGCTGTGGATCTGCGACGAACGGATTGCGCTCATCCCACGCATAGCCGGCGAGAACGGACGAAATCATGCGACGAATCTCTGGTGTCTGCCCTTTGTGGAACACGATGGACTGAAAACGCCCGTCGTACCACGCCTCGACGTAAGCGCGGAAACAATCCACGCCTTTGCGCAGCGGCTCCTCGAACCCACGCTTCCAGTCGACGGTCTCGCCAGCGAGCTGCCGGTCGAGAACTGCCACGGCCATGCTTGCAGAGCGCATGGCAATGGTGACGCCAGAGGAGAACACGGGATCCAGGAATTCCGCGGCGTTGCCCAGTAGCGCGAAGCCGGGGCCGAACATCGACTTCACATTCGCAGCGTATCCATGCAGTTCCCGAACGGGCGTGTCCCATTGCGCATCGGCAAGCAGGGAGGCAAGCCCGCGGTCTTCCGCTACGAGAGTTCGCAGCTTCTGGTCCGGCGGGCCAACGTAGCGATCGAGCTGATCCTTCGACGCCACGACACCCAGCGAGGACCGACCGCCAGAGAATGGAATCAGCCAGAACCAGATGTCGCCGTGCTCAGGATGCACGGTAACCCGGATCTTGTTCCGGTCGAACACGCCGTCCGGAATCTGATCGGCGACGTGCGTGAAAATCGCCTGGCGGGTGGGAAACTGCGATGGAGTTTCCAGATCCAGCAGCTTCGGCAGCGTGCGCCCGAAACCGCTCGCATCCAGGATAAAGTCCGCTTCGATCTCGGTGATCTGCCCGCCATTGACGTTGCGCGCGGTGACGACGCGCGTGCGGCGGGGGCCCGGCTCGCTGACACCCGTGATCTCCACCGCGTAGCGAATTTCGACGCCCTGCTTCTCTGCCTCATCCGCCAGGATCTTGTCGAAGCGCGCCCGCTGCACCTGGAAGGTCGACGGGCGGCCCGGCGTGAAGCGATCGCCGAAGTCATAGTCTGCGTAGTCACCGCCGCGGGCAAAGGCGGCTCCGTTCTTGTACTGGAAACCGGCAGCGTCTACCGCCTCGAGCATGCCGGCCTCGGCAACGAAGTCGAGGCAATGCACGAGCAGGCTCTCGCCAATCGAGAAGCGCGGAAACTTCTGCCGTTCCAGCACGACGACGTCACGTCCGCGCCGCTTGAGCAGTGCGGACGCAATGGCGCCGGACGGACCTGCGCCAATCACAACAACCTGCCGGCGCTCCCTGGATTTCTGTTCGCTAGTCATTTCGCCTCATTCAAACAAGCCTGTACGCGCTCCACGAGACACGCAGGCGACACCAGCTGCAGTGTGCCCGTTTCATTCTCCACGGCTACCTGCACGGTCTGCGCGCGACCGACCCGCGCACCGTCCTTAGCGTCCAAGATCAGGTAGTTCAGCACCAGCCGCGATTCCCACTCAATCAGCGAAGCCTGCACACGCAGATGGTCACCGTAGCGAGCCGCGCGCACGTACTTCACCTCGAGCCCGACGATGGGCCACAGGAAACCAGACTCCTTCATGGCGTCGAGCCCGAAGCCGACGCGGTCCATCACCGCCCAGCGCGCGTTCTCTAGATATTTAATGTAGTGGCCATGCCAGACGACGCCTGCCAGGTCCACATCGTGGAACGGCACCTGGACGTCAATTGCTGCAGCAATCGCTCCCTGCTTACGCATCACCGTCCACTCGCTGATGCCAGAACGGATAGAAATTGAACCACTGCAGCGGCGCCAACCGCAGATAGTGCTCCAGGCGCGCAGCGTAACGTCGCGCGCAATCCTGGAGGACGGCATTGCGGGTGGCTTTCGTCCACTCGATTCGGTCTGCGAAGTGCTCGAAGTAGACGTGGTTGCGTCCAGACCGTCTAAGGCAAAACAGCAGGTGCACCGGACACTGGAGCAAGCCTGCAATGATGTAAGGGCCAATCGGCAAGGGAGCCGTATCACCGAGAAGGGTCACGTCGACAGTGCGGCCGCCGTGCACTGGCACGCGATCGCCGGTGATAACCACCCACTCACCTCGATCGACTTTCTCGCGCAGCGCGAAGGCGGTGGTGGGATCGAGTGATGTGACCTGTACGAGCTCAACGTCTGTCGCACCAGCCAGCTGCATGATGCGGTTGAAGTAGTCCGCATGTTTCGTGTGAACAAGCACGTTGAGCTTCACGCGTGAGCCAAGCGTACCGAGCGCACGCAGCACTTCGAGATTACCAAGATGCGAGCCGAACACGACGACGCCCCGTGGCTGCTCGGCCGCGCGAGTCATGTCTGCACGCTGCTCAAACACGACGTCCTGGTATTTCATGCGGCCGGACCAGGTGTCGATCTTGTCGAGAATCGCTGTGCCGAACGCGCGGAAGTGGCGATACGAGTGGCGCCACGTAGGCTTCAGGCCAGCTTCCGGCACAGCGGCTTGCACGCGGCGCAGATAGTCCAGCGATGCGTCGCGCCCGCTCCGCCCAAACAGAAAGAAGTAAAGCGCCACGAGATGCACGACAGGCAGCATCACCCAGCGCCCGAACACACGGATGCCGAGCAGCGTGAGCCGCATCATGAAATAGGCGCCGCGCTCCCGCGTGCCGGCCCAGCCGGCCGGGCTCGGCTGAGCGGCAGGCGGCGCGAGTCGGCTCATCGCACTTTCCGCCGCCGGACGCGCGCCCACAACAGCAGCGGTAGCCGCACCAGCATGCCCACGAACAGCTTTGCCTGGAGACGAACCATCAGCACGTTGTCCCACACCATGCGGAAGTGGGAGACGCCATCCATCGGGTACGACACGACCGTATCCAGCCAGCGCATCGGCTGCCCGCGCCAATGCAGGCGCACGAGAACCTCGACATCGAAATCCATGCGCGAGCCAAGGCGCACGCTGTTGAGCAATGCGAGCACGGGAGCGAGTGGATACACGCGGAAGCCGCACATTGAATCCGGTATGTCGAAGGACAGCGTGTTCAGCCAAACGAACACGTGCGTCAGATAGCGGCCATAGAACCGGCCCTTGGGCATGGCCGCGTCGAATACCGGGCGACCACACACCATCGTGTCGGGATGGGCTTGCGCCTCTGCCAGAAACCGTGGCACATCACCCAGCGCGTGCTGGCCATCTGCGTCGATCTGCAAAGCGTGCGTGAACCCGAGCTTCTGCGCGGCGCGCAGACCGGCGGTCACAGCGCCGCCTTTGCCGAGATTCACCGGGAGGCGAACGAGGGAAACATCAGGCCCGAGCGTCGACAGCCGATCGAGCTCGCGCGCGCAGCCGTCGCTCGACGCGTCGTCCACCAGCACGCATGGAAGGCCAGCAGCGCGGACCGCGTCGACGACCCGACCGATCGCATGCTCGTGGTTATAGACAGGGATGACTGCGCACGGCGTGAACGCAGCGGACTGCGCCGCTGTTGAGGCCTGCGGATAGCGAGGGGTAGGCACAGCCGCCAACAGCGCGCGCTCCGGCTCTCAGCTGTTCTGGAGCCGCTCGATCGCCTGCACGAGGTCACCGACCGTGCGCACCGAGCGGAAATCTTCCGGACTGACCTTGCGCCCGATGACCTTGCGGACGCGATCGATCAAGTCGATGGCATCGATGCTGTCGATCTCCAGGTCTTCGCCCAGACGGGCCGCGGGGACGACGCGGGCCGGGTCGATTTCGAACAGCTCGGCAAAAGACGAGCGCAGCAACTCGAGAATTTGTTCGGAGCTCAACATCTACTGATCCGTCGGGCGGCACATACGGAGCGCCGCATCTGTTTATCGTTTATCCGAGCGGGCCTCAGCCCGCCGACTCACGCCAGCCCCGTGGGCTGACGCGGACCACCCTTGTCCAGTTCTTCCTCCGGCTCCTGCACACCGGCCTTCAACTCTGCCGAGAATACCTTCAGCAGCTGCGCATTGAATGCGCGCGAGGCCAGCGGTGCCGGGGCCGCCCGGTACGGTGCCGGGTCTATATCGCTGCCGACCCGAAACGAAATTCGGACCCGCCGATCCGGTATGCGATACCACGGCATGTTCTTCGCCAGCGTGGTGGGATCGCAACGGATGAAGACCGGGGTCACCTCAGTAGCCGCCCGGACGGCAATGCTGGCGGCGCCTCTGTGGAACTGCAGCGCTTGCCCGGGCGTCGTGCGCGTACCTTCGGGGAATACTATTACATTTTGACCTTCCCGAAGGGCCTGCGAGGCCCGCTCCACCATCGTCAGTGTCGAGCCATTGCTCACGTATCCGGCAGCCGCCACGGGCCAGCGCGTGATCGGGTTGTGGAACAGCGCCTCTTTGACAATGCATGTCGCCTGCGGCGTAAAACCGATGAGGAACACGACGTCGATGAGCGATGGGTGATTCGCGATGATGAGCTGGCCTGGCTTGCCGAGCCGCCGGGCACCCTCGAAGTCATATGTGAGCACGCCGACAGCGCTCATGAACCCCACGAACGAACGCATGAACACCCGGAACGTCGCGCGCACGCGCCTGCGATGCGCGCCCGCCTCGCCCGGCAGCAGCCGCATCAACGGAAATACCAGCGCGCCAAAGATCGCCGCATTGAGCCCGAACACCGCGAAACACAGGGCGGTCGCGAACAGGCGCCAGTAGTGAGAAATCCTGCTGAACATTTTCCCGGGTAGCATAAACGGTCGACTCTGCCGGCACCGAGCGGCACGTGCCCTTACGGGTCGTCTCTCTCTGACCTGTAGCGCAAACAACAGCTGTTCTGGCTCGCGCTCCAGCTCGCGAGACCGGCAAGCGCGCCGTGTTCGTGAGCGACTCGAAATATTCTCGTCGCAGGTCTTGCATCGACGGGCGACGTGGCCCAACATCCGCGCCGCGTTGCGAGGTGTGGTACCGCTCGTGACGTCCAGAAAATCTGGTCGTCCGGACCCGTTGGAGGTGTGGCACGCCAAGATGAAGACGCTCAAAGGCTCGACCGACGATACTCGTCATTTCTCTGGGCCCCCTCTTCAGAAACTGAATCAGTATCTGGAGAAGAACTTCCCCGATTTTTTCGCCGAAGCGCGATTCCAGGTGGGGGAAGACGATTACTACCTCTACGCCCGCTTCGGGCAATACCTGGCCCGTGCTATCGAAAAGCACAGGGCTCCCCGTAACAAGATCAATCGCGGTTTCACCGTGCTGAACAAGATGGCACGTGCGTCCGCTAAAGATCCGGGCATCCGGCAAATGCTGGTGTCGGGACCGCTCGAGTACATCGTCGACGCGCCCAAGGCGCGCGCGCTGGCTCGCAAGCGGTTGTCACCGATGGCGCAGAGCTACATGGAAGGCCTCTGCGAATAGCCGAACGCGATCGACGTATTCGAAGCTGACAGGCTGAGGGGGTAACGCTCTTTGGTCGAGTCGAAGTAAGGGGCCGTGACGACGGCCCCTTTTTTATGCGGTGGAGCGACAGCTCGCTGCGTGCATGTCCGCAGTGCCTATGTCGCTGAGACTATTTCCCTGGCTATTTCCCTGGGCTATTTCCCTGGGCTATTTCCTTGGGCTACTTCCCTGCGACTACTTCGCTCGACTACTTCCCTGGTCTATTTCGCCGGGCCTATTTCGCGGGGTCTATTTCCTTCGGCGTCAGCTGCAGATTCAGCTTCTGCGTCCGACGCACGATGCTCAGCGCCAGTGGCGTGCCGACTGGCCAGCGACTCACGTGGCGGTAGAGCGCGTCGATGCCGTCCACGGGGACTTCATTCACGGCAACGATGAGGTCCCCCGGTCGCAGGTCTGACTGCACGGCCGGGCCCTCGCCGTCACGCGACATCACTTCCACCGCTCGCATCCGCGGCAAATCGAGGGCACGGACGAGTCGGCGATCGAGCGGCCGATCCCGCCCGGAAATGCCGAGGTACGCGCGACGCACGCGACCCTGCGTGAGAATTTCCGCGAGCACCCATTGCGCCGTCACCGACGGTACGGCGAACCCGATGCCCTGAGCCTGCGCGATGATCGCAGTGTTGATGCCGACGACGCCGCCGCGTGCGTCCACGAGCGGTCCACCCGAATTACCGGGATTCAATGCCGCCGTGTGCTGCACGATTCCCTCTATCAGCCGTCCCTGCCGACTTCGCAGCGAACGACCGAGTGCGCTGACCACACCTGCCGAGACAGTGGACTCGAATCCGAGCGGATTCCCCACCGCAACCACGAGCTGACCTACGCGTGGAGGCGCACTGAGCACCTGAGCGTGTGGCAGGCCAGTGGCGTGTGCGCGAAGTACGGCGAGGTCCGTGGCGGGATCTCGTCCAACGACCGCCGCAGGAACGCTGCGTCCGTCTACGAACGCGATCCGCGCGGACTGCGTCTGCTGAACCACGTGCTCGTTCGTGAGGATGTAACCGTCCGGCGTAACGACGACGCCGGAGCCGGCGCCGCCGCGCGCACGGGCAGCGTCGTCCGCCGAGCCACCCACATACACGCTGACGACAGCCGGCCCGACTGTCTCAACCGCGCCGACGACGGCCGCTGAATACGCGTCGAGCGCGCCATCCTCTGGAGTTTCACCAGCTTCGCTGTGCGGAGTTTCTAAAAGCATAGGCCCGGCATTTGGGCGACGCCGGCGCTTATCAAGGCACCCGGAGCCTGCTGCTATGCTCGTGAGATGGATGACGCCAAAAAGGTCCGTGACTTCTGGTTCGGCAAAACGCCGCTCTCACCCGAGCAGCTGCCGCGCCGCATGGACCTGTGGTTCGGCAACGCATCCGACGAAGTGCAGCGGAACGTCGACGAAGCGCTCCGCAGCCGCTTTGGTCTACTTGTCGAGCGTGCGCTCAATGGCGAACTGGCTCAGTGGGCAGACGGGCCGCGCCGCCGGCTCAGCCTGATCCTGCTGTTGGACCAGTTTCCCAGGAACATCCACCGCGATACCGCACGTGCGTTTGCCGGCGACGAGCAGGCACTCGGCCTGACGCTCACCGGAATGCAGTCCGCGGCGGATGCGGCATTGAACGCCGTCGAGCGCATTTTCTTCTACATGCCGCTGCAGCACGCGGAATTGCTGGAGGTACAGGACGAATCCGTCGCTGCCTACAAGCGCCTCGCGAACGAAGCACCCGAGACGATTCGCGACGTGTTCAAGGGCTGTGTCGGATTTGCGGAGAAGCATCGCGACGTGATTCGCCGCTTCGGCCGCTTTCCGCACCGGAATGCGCTACTCGGCCGCCCGAGTACGGCGGACGAGCAAAGCTACCTGCGCGAAGGCGGCGCAACGTTCAGCTAGTCGCGCCAGCTACGACCCGACCTCGGCGCTCGCTGAAGCCCGCGGATTGAAATCCAGCTCGGCCTGCATTCGCTCGTAGAGCTCCCGCGCCTTCGGCGTATCCGCTGGCGGCAACACCACCTTGAGCTGCACGAACTGATCGCCAGCCGGGCTGCCAGGCAAACCGCGCCCACGCAGACGCAGCTTCTGCCCCGACTGCGAGTTCGGCGGAATACGCATGTCCACGTTCCCGCCAAGCGTCGGCACCGTGACCGAAGCGCCAAGCGCTGCTTCCCACGGCGCGAGAGGCAGCGTCACGGTGACGTCACGCCCATCGAACTCGAACTGGTTATGCGGACGGATGTGCACTTCCAGGAACAGATCGCCGGAGCCACCGCCGGTTTCCGACTCCTCACCCTGACCCGCAAGCCGCAGCTGCTGGCCCTGTGTGATGCCGGCCGGAATGGTGACCTTCACCGTGTGCTTGCGATTGCGGAGCAAGCCTTCATCGTCCAGCTGCGGACGCTGTAGCTCGAACGTGCGGTTGCCGCCGCGAAACGCTTCTTCGAGCTCGATGTCGATGCGCGCGTGATGGTCCCGCCCTCGGGTGGGCTGGGCACGACGACGTCCGCCGCCGCCCATGCCATAGGCCGCGTCGCCGAACGGGTTTCCAGCGCCGGCACCAGGCGCGCCCGCCCCGCCAAACAAGGAGGAGAAAAAGTCGCTGAAGCTGTCGTGGCCGCCGGCGCCACCGCCCATTCCGCCCATGCCACCCGGCCGGCCGCGAAACTCGAAGCCGCCCCCGAAATCCGGCGGCGGCCGGAAGTCCTGGCCGTTCTTCCAGTTGCTGCCGAGCTGGTCGTACGCCGCGCGCTTTTCGGGGTCTTTCAGGACCTCATAGGCTTCCTGGACCTGCTTGAACTTCGCCTCGGCGTCTTTTTCCTTGCTGACGTCGGGGTGAAACTTCCTGGCCAGGCGCCGATAGGCCTTCTTGATCTCGTCCGCGGACGCCGTCCGCGCGACATTCAGGGTCTGGTAATAGTCCCGGTATTCCATGCGCCTCCAGATGGGGTTCAGCCGCTGCGTTGGCAAGAGGCGGAGTCGCGGCTTCGCTTGAAGTCCCCCGGACGATCCCCAGCTCAGGCCAGAAGAATCCCGCAGTACGCTTCAGCCCGAGGCAATTATGCACTCCGCCGCCCCTCGCTCAGACACCGTCGTCGTAGCCTGCCCGCACTGTCACACGCTAGTGCGCGTTCCGTCTGCGCGACTGCAGGACAATCCCACGTGCGCGAAGTGCAAGTCGGCGGTCGTTACTGGTCATCCCGTAGCGCTCGATACAGAGGCGTTCAAGACGCACACCGGCCGGAGTGACCTGCCAGTGCTCGTCGACTTCTGGGCCGAATGGTGCGGGCCCTGTCGCGCCATGGCGCCGATTCTCGATCGCTTCGCCGCTGAGCGCAGCACGCAGCTGCAGGTGGGTAAGGTGAACACAGACGAGAATCAGCAGCTGGCTGGCCAGCTGGGCATCCGCAGCATCCCGACGCTGATCCTGTTCAAGGGCGGACGCGAAGTCGCGCGGCGTGCGGGCTCATCCGATCTCGGCTCGCTGAATCGCTGGGTGGATGAAGCGCTCGCGCACTGACACGCAATGTGCGCGACCGCGCATAAGCCCTGATTTTTCATAAGCCAAGGTTGGCGCGACGTCCATCCACACCCGGCACCAGTAGCGTGCCGCGCATGCGAAAACTGCGCCGGCACGGTGCGTGTCATACACGAATAAGCTTCATCAACGCGTGAGAACGGGTGCCTGGCGGGACGAGGTGCGCGGCATGGCATTTGCAACACCGGCTCATGCTAGCCGCACCTCCGATCAAGTCCATGCGTTTGTCCCGTCCCCCACCGCTGCGGAACCTCCGCGCGTTCTGTATCGCCGCCCGTCACTGCAGCTTCAAGGTCGCAGCGGATGAGTTGTTCCTGACGCCTTCGGCCGTCAGCCATCAGATGAAAGAGCTCGAAGAGACGCTGGGCGTGCGCCTGTTCGAACGCAAAACACGCGCGCTCGAGCTGACCACCGCAGGACACACGCTGCACGACGAAGTCGCGCCACTTCTTGATGCATTGGATCGCAGCCTTGCACAGTTCACGCGCCGGAACCGGCGCAAGAGCCTGCGCGTGCAGCTGCCACCGTTTTTCGCGAGCGAGCTTTTCGTGCCGCGCCTCGCCACATTCTGTGAAGCGCATCCCGATATCGACATTCAGATCGACACCAGCGATCCGCATCCGACGCTGCATCCGCCGACTTCGGATGTGTCGATCATCTTCGGTGAGTCGCCCCCGCCCGGCGTGAAGGCCGCGAAGTTGTTCTCGCTGAAGCTCGCAGCTGTCTGCGCCAAGGAACATGCGGCGGACGTGCAGCGACTCGGCCGCGAAGTATTCCGTGAAACCGCTCTCATCGTGCATCGCCCGCGACCGTTCGCGTGGACCAATTGGGCCGCCGAAGTGGGACTCGATGCACCCGAGCCGAAGAACATCATCGAGCTCGATTCGATGTTCGCTGTCGTGCGCGCTGCAGAGCGCGGCATCGGCGTCGCGCTCGTGCCCACGGCGCTGTGCGGTGCGTGGTTCGATACAGGTGCGCTCGTGAGGATCTTCTCGATCGAGCTGGCTACCACAGATACCTATTATCTCGTTTCACGGCCGAAAGACGCTGAAAAACCGGAAGTCACCGCACTGACGGAGTGGGCGCTCGAAGAATTCCACTCACTTGATGAGCGTTGATCACGCGTCCCGCCAATTCTCTTCGTTTGTCGCACGGTCTCGTCGCTCCTATCGTTGGTTCCACGCTCGCGGATGACGTGAGCCATTTCAACCAACCCGATCTGACAGATCTTTTTCTCAGGAGCTACACCGTGTTTTCACAGAATCGTCACAGAAAGTTTGCGAAGGCCGCCACGATTGCCGCCGCTTCGTCCCTGGTGTTCGTGGCCGCCGCGCACGCCGGAGTGGCGGGCTCGCCCATGACGCTGACGGCGTATACCAACGGCGCGGGCGGTGAGAGCCTCACGAGTGGCAAGTACGACCTGGCGCTCGTCGAGCTGAAGGCCGACCGCAGCACCACGTCGACTGCTTACAGCGCGAAGATCAACAATCTTTGCGTCGCCTACGCGATCAAGCGTCAACTTCCGGAAGCGAAGAGCGCGTGCGACGCCGCCGTCAAGGCTGCGAAGTACGATCGCCTGAGCTCGCAGCGCTACGCCCCGGGCTCGGTGCGTGAGAATTCGTACGTGGCCATCGCGTACACCAACCGCGCCATCGTTCATATGTTGTCGAAGGACACCGCGAGCGCGAAAGCGGACCTCGAACGCGCCAAGTCTCTCGCGCCAACGGCGGATTTCGTTGCGCGTAACCTGGCGGCAGTGCAGAACTCGCGCAGCACGATTGCGCAACTCGACGTTGCCCCTTCGCGTTGAGCAGGGCCGGGCGGCGGAGCAAACTGGGCACTGCTCCGCCGCCCTCGTCTACTTGGAAAAAATCGCGTCCTGCGATTTTTTCGGACATTAGCTTCGTTGACGGCGGGCAAAAGCGCGGTTTTGCCCGCCTGCGGGGGCGCGTGGCTACGCCCGGGCCGGGAGGCGCTTTAGAGACCTCTTGCACCTTGCACCCTGGCACCCTTGCGCCCCTTGCACCCTGCGCCTGAGGCGAGCTTGCGCTCAGAGTTTTTCCAGCTCGTCGATGCTCTTCGGCCAATCGCTCTTCAGCAATCTCGATAGCGCTCGATCGGCGAGCAGCTTGCCGCCGGTCTGGCAGCGCGGGCAGTAATTCGTTTCATTCTCCGCGTATCGAATTCGCTGCACGCTCGTGCCACAGACGGGACACGGTTTTCCGAAGCGCCCGTGGACGGCCATCTCCGGGCGAAACGCCGTCACGTGCTCGGGGAATTCGCCTTTCGCGTCGTCGCGCAAGCGCTGCGTCCACTCCGGCATCACGATGCGGATGGCGTCGTAGAGCTTGCGGATCGCAGCGTCATTCATCTTCTGCGTGAGCATCACCGGCGAGAGTCCCGCCCGATGCAGGATCTCATCGGAATACGCATTGCCGATGCCGCTGAACGCACGCGGGTCGGTGAGCGAACGCTTCAGCGTGTGATTCTCCGCCGTGAGGCGCGCGCGAAATTCTTCGAACGACGCATCGAGCACTTCGAGACCACCCGGGTCGTGCGCATTGAGCGCGGCCTCGTTCGCGAACACATACAGCGAGGCGCGACGTTTCGAGCCCGCTTCGGTGAGCGTCAAGAACCCTGTATCGAATGTGAACGACGCCAGCACCGCCCGTGCACTCTTCTTCGCACCCTTGCCGAACCAATGCAGCCGGCCCGCGATCATCAGGTGAATCACGAGCCACTGACCGCGCTCGAAACGAAACGCGATGCGCTTGCCGACGCGCCGCAGCTCGAAGACCCGCTGCCCCGTGAGCTCGCTGATGGGCGGATCGAACGTGCGCAGCAGAAACGGATGCGCGAGTCGCACCGCCTCCAGCGTCGCACCCTTCACGCGGGCCTCGAGCGCTTCGATGTAGACGGCGATATCCGGAAGCTCAGGCACAGCAACCTTTCCGAGAAAGATGTGACGGTACTTGCTGCGAGCGCACACAGCAACGGGCACTGCCGCGCACGCGTATGCCCACGGATTATGAAATTCGCAGAAGACTTCTCGTCGCCCGCCGCGGGAAATCGTTACGTTGCGCGAGTTTCCGACGCCGCCGGATTGATCTGTCGACATGCGCCGCACAAAAAATCTGCCTCGGCAGATCGCGTTCTGGCTCTCGTTCCTGCCGCCGCTCGTCGCGTCGGCCCAGGACAGAGCCCCGCCTGCGCGCGAAGACCAGTTGAAGGCCGGCTATGTCCTGAATTTCGCGCGCTTCGTCGAGTGGCCGGAGTCGACTCCCACCATTCTCACGCTGTGCGTCGCCGGGAACTCCGGTGTGCTCGACGCACTCCGCGCCAGCGAGGGCAAGATTCGCATCGGCGCACGCGCCGTCAGGCTGCGCGAAGTAGGTCCCGCTGACGCCGTGAGTGGGTGCAACGTTCTGTACCTCGAGATGCCGAACGTTCGTCGCGTCGAACAGGTGCAACCGAACTCGGCAACGCTGACGGTGAGCAACGACAAGGGATTCGCCCATTCCGGAGGTGCGATCGAGCTCTTCACGCAGGACAACCGCCTGCGATTCATCATCAATATTGAAAACGCCCGCCGCGCTGGCCTGCGCATCAGCTCGAGCCTGTTGCAGCTGGCGGCCGCCGTCGAAGGCGGAGTGTCGCCATGAAGGCGTGGCTCGCTTCGCTCCCCATTCGCGGCAAGCTGATGCTGCTCGCAAGCCTTGCCAGCGCCACGGCGCTCATCATCGCGGCGAGCATCATCTCGGTGATGGACTATCGCGCCGGCCGCCACGCGCTGCTACACCGCTTACAGACGCAGGCCGACGTTGTTGCAATGGGCGCTGCCGCTGCCGTGGCATTCGACGACGAGGCCGCTGCCGCTCGGGCGCTAGATGCGCTGGCGGCCGATCGTGCGGTGGTCGAAGCGGAGGTGTTTCGTGCCGATGGCCGCTCGTTGTCGCGCCGGCAGTTCGATATCGGGGACCGCAAATCTACCCATCGCTGGTTTTTCACGCCGCCGTCCGATCCGATACAGATCGAGTCGGCCATCGTGCTCGGCCAGCGCATCGGCTCGCTGCGTCTCACCGCCCGCACCGACGAGATCAATGCGGATCTCGCACGCGATGGCTATGTCCTCAGCGCGGCGCTCGTCGCCGCGCTCGCCGTCTCGCTGCTCGCGGCCCTGCTGTTACAGGGAATCATTTCGGTTCGGGTGCGGAGCCTGGCCGAGATGGCGAACACGGTCTCGAAGGTGCGCGATTACAGCCTGCGCCTCGAGCCGCAGGGGCGCGATGAGATCGGCCAGCTCATCGTCGCGTTCAACTGCATGCTGGAGCAGATCGAACGCCAGACGCAGCAGCTCCACGGGTACCAGACCGAGCTCGAACAAAAAGTCGCCACGCGCACCGAGCAACTGAAGCTCGCGCTCGACGACGCGCGCGCCGCGACACGCGCCAAATCCGATTTCCTCGCGAACATGAGTCACGAGATCCGCACGCCGATGAACGGCATGATCGGCATGCTCGAGCTGCTGCAGGACGCGGGCCTCGAGTCCGAATACCGCATGATGCTGGACACTGCGCGCAACTCGGCCGACGCGTTGCTCACGCTCATCAACGACGTGCTGGATTTCTCGAAGATCGAAGCCGGGCGACTCACGCTCGAGCAGATCGACCTGGAGCTGCGGCCGCTGGTCGAGGAGACTTCGACGTTGTTCGCGCGCGGCGCGCATCTCAAGGGGGTCAACGTGGCATGCCTGGTGGACGAGGAGGTGCCCGTCGCCATTCGGGGCGATCCCACGCGGCTGCGGCAGATTCTCTCCAACCTCATCGGGAACGCAGTGAAGTTCACGGAACGCGGCGAGGTGTTCGTCGGCATCAGCGTGCGCGGCAGCGGCGAGTCCGCGCGACTGCTGCTCGCCGTACGCGATACGGGCATCGGCATGTCCGAGGACTCGCTGAAGCGCGTGTTCGAGTCGTTCACCCAGGGCGACAACTCGATGACCCGCCGTTATGGCGGCACGGGACTGGGTCTCGCCATCACGCGCCAGCTCGTCACCGCGATGAGCGGCACCATCGAGGTGGCGAGCCAATTCGGCGTAGGCTCGACGTTCACCGTGTCATTGCCGGCGTTCGTTTCGACGACGGTGAGCTCGAGTCCGCCTGTCGATCTCGCCGGCGTGCGCGGGCTGATATTCGACGCGGATGCAACGAATCGCCGCGTCCTGCAGGAATATCTTTCCGCCGCCGGCGCCAGCATCGTGAGTGCTCGCTCGCTGCATGAGGCCGAGCTCGCCGCGCGTGGGCAGCGGCTGGATTTCGTCGCGGGCAACGCGCCCGCGTTGCTGGCTCTACGCGCGTTGCCTGGCCTCGCGTCGCTCAAATACGTGCTGGTGGCTGCGCCCGGCGGAAAGCCGGCACAGTCGGAAGCCGGCGGCGAAATCTATATCTACCGACCGGTTCGGCGCGCGGATCTGCTCGGCGCCACGGCTTCGCTGATGGGGCGCGGCGATGTGCTGGAAGCCGCGACTGTGAATCGAATCCTGCGAGTGCAGACTTACGAAGGTGCGCGCGTGCTGCTCGTCGAAGACAACCCGGTGAATCAGGAAGTCGCGCGGCGCATTTTGCAGACGTATGGCATCAAACCGGCGGTGTGCGTGAACGGCGCTGAAGCCGTCGCACGACTCGACGCCGAGGCTTTCGATCTCGTGCTGATGGACTGCCAGATGCCGGTGATGGATGGTTATCAGGCGACCGAAGCCATTCGCACGCAGGAAGCGGCGCGAGGCCGGGCCCGAATTCCCATTCTGGCGATGACCGCGAACGCGATGGCGGGAGATCGCGAACGCTGCCTCGCCGCCGGCATGGATGATTACCTCACCAAGCCGTTCAAACGCGAAGCACTCGGCGCCCTGCTCGGCCGATGGCTGATCGGCGCGCCGCCTCGGGCGCCGCCTTCATCCGCCGTTGTCGCGCCGACTTCAGTGGAGCGTACGCTCGATGAGGAAGTGCTCGGGCAGCTGCGCGACATTTTCGACGGCGATGTGTCCGGCGTCGTGCACGCGTACCTGATCGACGGGCAAAACCAGATCAGCTCGATGGCCAGCGCGCTCGAACGACAGAATTGCGTGGAGCTGGGCCGCGCGGCCCATAGTCTCAAGAGCACGAGTCGTTCTGTCGGGGCCGAGGCGGTGGCGAATGTCGCCGAGGAACTGGAAGTTCTCGCGCGACACGAGGGCTGCGCGCCTCGCGCGGTGCCGCTGCTTCAGACGCTGCGTGAACGATTCATCGTAGCGGAGAGCGCGCTGGCGGAGGTCGTCACCGCGGTCAAGGCACAAAAGCCGGCTGCGTGATCGACATTTCCGTGACGGGCCCGAATTGCTGGGCCGCTTCCCGGATGCGGCTGGCGTCGCCGACGAGCACCACGGTCAAGTCGTCCGGCGAAGGGAATGCGTTATCGATCACCTCGCGTGCATCGTCGAGGGTCACGGCGCGCAACATCGCGGCGTAGTCGTCGATGTACGCCGAGCCGAGGTCGTAGAACTCCAGCTCCGCCAGCGCCGCCGCCCAATCCGACGCAGTTTCAAAGCCCAGCGGATACTGCCCGAGCACGTACGCTCGAGCCGAATCGAGCATGTCATGGGTCACGCCATCCCGCTTCAGGCGGGTGAGCGTTTCGAGCGACAGATCGAGCGCCCGCGCCGTGTTCTCGGTATCCGTGAACGAGCGAATCGCGAATTCTCCCGCCGCCGTGCCGCGCGCAAAACCGGCGCGAGCGCTGTACGAGAGACCCGACTTGATCCGCAGCTCTGTGTTCAGAATCGACGTGAAACGGCCGCCGTAGAGCGTGTTCACGAGATCCAGCGCCGCATGCTGTGGATAGCGCTTGCTGACGCCGACGTTCGCCAGCCAGAAATAGGTTTGCGCGGACTCCGGCGAGTCCACCAGCAACACGCGACGCCCTTTCACGCGCGGCGCTTCGGGCGTACGCGTCAACTTCACACCCGCGCGGCGCCAGTCCCCAAATGCGCGCGTGACATCGCGCTTGAGCGCGGGCACGTCGACATCGCCGGCGACGACGAGCAGCAGCCGATCGGCACCGAAGTGCGCGGTGTAGTAGTCGAGCACGTCCTGCTGACCAATCGACGCGAGCGACGATTCGCTGCCGCCCGCGGGACGTCCGAACGGATGCTCACCGAAGAGCTGCGCCCGACCGTACACGCCAATGAGCTCCGCCGGATCGGAATCCTTCGTTGCCTTGATGAGCTCGATGCGACGATCGCGCAGCTTCTCGAGCTCGTGCACGTCGAAGCGCGGGCGAATGAGTGCGTCCGCGAGCAGCTCGATCATCAGCTGCTGGTCGCGCGCGAGATACTGGCCGCTGATCGAAATCGCCTCAGCGCCCGAACCGACGGAGAAATTGCCGCCGACGCCTTCGACAGCGTCCGCAAACGCGAAGGCATCACGCTCGCCGGCGCCTTTTTCCAGCAGGCCCGAAACGATGGAAGACGTGCCCGACGGCACGCGCCCGTCGCGCCCGCGGATCGAATCCCCGAGTGGCCCGCCGCGGACGATGGCTTGAAACGCGATCAGCGGCACGTCCCGACTCGGCACGATGAGCAGCGTGACGCCACTCGGCAGCACCACGCGCTCGTGAGCCGGCACATGCACGCCACCGGCAGCGGGAATCGTAAGAGCGTATGCGGTGGTCATGCTTCGTCCAACTCCATCTCGTCGTCGGCCGGCTCGCCTTCCGCCTCCGGATCCGGCAACAGCACGCCGACGGTGCGGCGATTCACGTTGAGCACTTCGCGGGCGAGCGCCTGCACTTCGTCCGCCGTGACGCGCTCGAAATCCGCCGCAGCGGTGAAGAGCTTCGACCAGTCGCCGTGGAAAATCTCGTACTCGCCCAGCAATTGCGCCTTGCCGTCGATCGTGGAAAGCTTCTTCCAGAACGACACGGCGGCCATGCACTTCGCGCGGCGCAATTCTTCGGCGGTCACGCCGTCGTTCGCGACGAGCGCGAGCTGCGCATCGATCACGGGCTGCACGGTGTCCGGATTCGCGCCTTCGGGCAGCGTGAAATACACCCAGAACAGCGCGGGATCGAAGCCTTCGTGCCAGTGTCCGCCGAGATCGACGATGACCTTCTGCCGCTCGACCAGCTCGCGATAGAGACGCGACGCGTCGCCGTCCACGAGGATCGAGATCAGCAGACTCAACGCGGGCGCGCGCGGATCGGACGCGGCAGGCGCTTTGTATGCGTACTGCAGCAGCGGCGTCTGCGCGTTGCGCTTGACGACGACGCGACGCTCGCCCTGCTGCTCCGGCTCGATCGCACGGACCGGCTCCGGCGCGGCCTGGCGCGGAATGGGCTCGAGATATTTGCGCGCGAGCGCGAACACCTCGTCGGGCGAAACATCGCCCGCGAGCACGAAGGTCTGGTTGTTCGGCGCGTAGTAGGTGCGGAAGAACGCCTGCAGGTCCTGCATCCGCCACGACTGGATGTCTTTCGGCCAGCCGATGGTCGGGAATTGATACGGGTGCGCGACGAACGCCGTGGCTTGCACCTGTTCGGCAAGATGGCCGTGGTTGTTGTCGTCGACGCTCAGGCGACGCTCGGAGTAGACGACGCCACGCTCGCTCTCGATCACGTCCGGGTCGAACGCGAGGTTCGCAATGCGATCGGATTCGAGGTCGAAGATGAGCTCGAGCGCGTCGCGCGGAAACCAGTCCTGGTAGACCGTGATGTCGTCGCTGGTGAACGCATTGTTCGAACCGCCCTGCGCTTCCATCAGCTTGTCGAAGTCGCCGGCGCGGCGTCGGCCGGTGCCGTTGAACATCATGTGCTCGAAGAAATGCGCCAGCCCGGTGATGCCGGGCGCTTCATTGCGACTGCCGGCGCGCACCCAGTTGTAGAGCGCCACGTTCGGAATGTTGCGCACCGGCCAGACGATGATCTTCATGCCGTTCGCGAGCATGAGACTGCGGATGGACTCGCGGCCTGGAGTGAAGCCGGCAGTGGTCAGAGTAGATGTGGCGGTCATCTGGATTCGTTCGCAGCAGCGTCCTCGTCATCGCGTGGGCAGGGGCCCCGCGCTAGTCACGATCGGGGTCGGCATCAGGTTCTGCCGTCGAAGTCAGCATATTGGCGGCCCGGGGCATCGGATCACCACCTCGGCCTCACATATTGCGGAAGTCTGCCGGCAGCTTGACCGTGACAATTAGCCATTCGCTCGGTAGTTCAATGGCTTGCGTCAACGCCGTGCCAGTCGGGTGCTACCTCGGACGTGGCTTGTCGCGAGCCTGAGCTGTGGCTTCGGATGTCGTGTTCCCCGGAAAGGATTTCAAGCGGACGCCGGGACTGGGCGGTGAGGCATCGAGGAACGAAGGGGCATAAAAAAACGCCGCGGGCGGGGGAAATCGCGCGCGGCGTTTAAGAAGCGAACACCGGGGAAGTTGTTCGCAATTCTGTCGGCTCGAACCACACTCGGAGGGCACGCGGCGGCTGGGGGTGGCGCGCCGGGGCCCTTTCAATCCTGCCCAGCGATCGTCGCGGGCACGGTCCAGATAAAGCAAAGGCTATGCCAGCCTAGTCAACGCTTGGGAATCAAGGGCTTAGCCGTAAGCCACCCCCGCGAGCGGGGTGACGGAATTTGTCAGCTTTGGACGGGCCCCATTCAGGGCTGACGATTTAGTGCGGCTGCGGCAGGACGACGACGCAAGGTTGCGACTTATGGGTGAGCGATGCGCAGATCGCGCGGGCGCGCGACTCTTCGCCAACAGGCGCCTGCAACCGGAATAGCGCGCCAGCGGACTGCTGAACGGGCACAGCACGCGCGAAGAGGCCGTGAAGATCAGAGTCGTACTTCGTCTGGAGGGCCTTCCAGCTGGTCAGCGCGGCTTCCTGCGAATGGAAGGCGCCGAGTTGTATGCCGAAAGGCGCCGGCGCAACGGCTGCCCCTGCGGGCGGCGTCGCGGTCGCCGCTGAAACGGGTGCAACTGCGTGCCCGGCGCTGGCTGCCTGCGTGCTCGAAGCGGTCGGCTTGTGCGCTGCCGGCGCGGCAGCGGCTGCGCTCGGTGTCGCGTCGGCGCGCGGCCCAAATGTTCCCGGCTTCGGCTCCGAGCTTTCGGACGACGCACTCTGTTCAGTGGTCGGGCGCGTCGGCCCGGTCGCGGTGCCATCGAGCGCGAAATTCTCCACGCGGATCCGCGCCTCTTCCGCCCATTTGCCACTCTCGTGCTGAGCCAGAAACTGCCGGTATGCGTCTGCCGTGTCCGTAGCGCTGGCGCGTTTCCAGTCACGCGCTTCGTTCAACTGCGCTACCCGCGTGCGGGCAGTCGCAGCGAGCGCACTATCAGGGTGACGCTCTACGAAGTGATCGTAGCCTTCCACTGTGTCGGCAGCCTCGGCCGACTTCCAGTCGATCTTCTCCCGGCTGCAACCAGCCAGCAGCGACACGACTATCAGCATCACTACACACGCTTTCGTCACGGCGTCGCCTCCGAATTAAGAGCGGAATGCGGCACGCGTCACGAGTGTGGCGGCCGCTCAGGGAAACATTCTAGCCGGCGATGCCATAATCCAGGCGACCTGATGAGCGGAGCCGACATGAGCGATCAACCCAAGCGCCGGCTTCTGGATGAGATCGGTACCTCGCCCACCTTCGTGGCCGAAGGATGCGTTCTCACCGGAGACCTCGAAACCCATGGCCCGATCGTCGTGTGCGGATCCGTCCGCGGCGATGGCCACATCGGCGGCGCGCTGCGAATGTCAGCGAGCTCCGCGTGGACCGGCGAAGTGCACGCCCGCCACGGAATCATCGCCGGCAAGGTGACCGGCAAGTTGGTCATCACGGAGAAACTCGAGATCGGCGCTACCGCCGTCATTCGCGCGGATGTCACGGCGCGGAGCATTGCCGTTGCCAAGGGCGCGGTGATCGAAGGACAGGTCACCATTACCAGCGGCGATTCCGTCATCGAGTTCGAAGAGAAGCGCCACGCGCGACTCGCCGGCTGAGCGGTGAACTGAATCGCTCGCTTGGCGGGGATGGAGGGGCGGGCTTGCGCTCCCGCCCGCTTCCCGTGCTGCTGCCTGCCGGCCGTTATCTGTCCGCTGCCGCTATTCGTTGGCTGTTGGCTGTGGCCGGCGTGTCATAAGAGATACGCCGTTTCGCCACTCTGCAGACCTCATGAGCGTCTAACGCCGCGCCCGTGCTCAGGCCATACAACTTCCCATAAAGCGACGCGCGCGATCGACGCATCGGTCGATGGACTCTGGCGCCGACTCGCCCTAGAGTTGCCTGCAACGTGACACAAGGATGTGCGCACCGTCGGATGTCTGTAACCGGCGACAACTTATCCGGACATGAGACCCGCTCGATTCCTTCATCTCGTCGCCCGCGGCGGCGACGCATCCGGACATCCGGAAAACACGTTGCCCGCCTTTCAGGCGGCGCTCGATCTCGGCGTGCGCCTGATGGAAGTGGATGTGCAGCTCTCGGCGAATGGCGTGCCGATCGCCGTGCGCGGCGATGATGTGATGATCGAAGGCGTGCTCATGTCCATCGGCAGTCTCACCGCCGCGGAGCTCGCACTGGTGGACGCGAGCGAAGCGCATCGATTCGGCCAGCGTTTCTCCGGCACCTGCATTCCAAGGCTCGTCGACGTGCTGAGCCTCATCACGAAGCGGCCCGAGACGACGGTGTTCGTGAATCTGTGTCACGCGAGCCTCGCGCGTTTCGGCGCCGATCAGGTCGTTGCGCAGGTGGCGGAAACGATCAAGCCCTTTCGCAGCCGCTGCATCGTCGTCTCGGCAGATTTGCCGGCGATTCATCGCGCGCGCCACTCGATGGGCCTGCCGATCGGGTGGGAACTGCGTGCGTACGACAATCACACGCGGCTCAAATATGAGGCGCTCCAGCCGGAGTATCTGTTCTGCGATCTGTCGCTGTTGCCGCCGAAGGGCGCGCTGTGGCGCGGGCCGTGGCGCTGGGCCGTTCGCGCGTCGGCCACCCTGGACGAAGCGCTCTCGCTTGCGTCACGCGGCGCGGATTTCGTTTCGACACGCAACGCCCGTGAGCTCGGCGACGCGATGCGAGCTCACGCCGTAACGCTGTCTCGCATGCACGATGCGACGATCACCAGCGATGCATCGACTGTCGTGCGGCCGGAAACACTGGTCAGCCGCTGAGCGATTTTCTTCGTTTGGGTTCGCCGCGCGCCCGAAGCAACCGAGTCTCTTCAGATCAGGCGCTCGCCAGCTCCTCGACCAACCGCTTCTCCAGCCAGGTGGGGCCAGACAGCGTGTCGAAGAATCCACAGTGCCCGCCATAGCGCGTGAGCGTCACCTTCAGATGCGGTGACGGACTCAACCGCTCGAGTCCACGCGCGGGAATGATGGGATCGTCCTGAGCGGTGATGATCGTCGCGGAGCACGTCAGCGTCGCCAGCCGATCGCCGGTGATCGAATAGCCGTTCAGGTAATCATCCAGGCTCGCGAACTGCGTGAACCGCGCCACCATCTCCGCTGTTTTGTCGCGCAGGCTGGTGAGCCGTAAGAACTCCGCGAAATCGTAGTAGTCGGGCCACGCCGCCTGCTTCTTCACGAGCGAGCGATTCCACTTGCGGATGAAGTACCAGTGATACAGCGCAAGGCCGGACTCCAGCGCATGCAGCGTCTCCACCGGATCGAGTACCGGCGAAATCGCAACGACTTTGCCGATGTTGAGCCCCGCCTCGCCGGCCCGTGCAGCCACGCGAAGCATGAAGTTGCCACCGAGTGAAACGCCAGCGAGGTGCAGCCGCTTGCCTGCATACATTTCTTCGATGCGTTTGACCGCGCCCACCACTTCGGGCAGCAGGCACGAATGGAAGATGTCGCGATTCAGGTGATGCGTGGTGCCGTGGTCCCGCAGATTGAGGCGCACGATCTCGTAGCCCGCGTTGAACAGAGTCTGCGCGAGCGAAAGCATGTAGAGCGAGTCGGAGCTGCCTTCCCAGCCGTGCACGAGCACCACGATGCCGGCAGACGTGCGATCACTCGAGCTGCCCGCCTGACCGATACGACTCGAATGAAAGCTCTGCAAGGTGACGCCGTCACCGCAATCGAGCAGATGCTCCTGGCTCGCTTGAAGCAGCGCGGCCGCACGCCGTTCGACGAAGCGACGGCGCACCGGAAGGCTCACGAGCATGGATTGCAGGTGTGGACTGCGCATCCACGCCGGCGGTTGGAAACTGTCGTCGAAGGTCACTTCAGGCGGACTTCAATCCTGTTATTCGACGTAGCGGCTTTGTTCCATTCACCCGCCGTCAAGACACTGGAGATCTGCGGATAGCTCGACACGAGCGCGGTGGCATCACCCGCAGTGAATCGGATGTCGAGCGCGCCGCGCGTAGCGCTGCGGAACTCGCCCACGAGATTGGCGTAGCCAAGCGATTCCCGCTGCGACGGCGCCAGGCTGTCTTCGAGCGGGTTGCCGACCAGGTTGCAGCGAGAGTACGCGAGCTCGTCCGGCGCGATGGAATACCCTTCTGTGGCATTCCCCACGAGGCAGAAACGGCCCGGGAAAGTGCGCACGTCGACGATGCCCGTGTAGTTACGAGCCGCGAGTCGGCTGAACACTTGTCGGAGCAGATCGAGTCGCGAACCGGTGAGCGGATGCTCTCCGTACGGAACGGGAGCCACGATGGGTTTGTGATCGTCGAGGGCGGCCAGACCTGCGCCTGCTGCGCCGATCGCGACTGTGCGTGCCGCCGCTGCAGATTCGCCCGCGCCATCGGCGCTGCCCGGCCCTTCGTCACCCAGATACGGCGTTTCGTCGATTGCCGCTGACGGTTTCGCAGCACCGGCGGCGGCGGCCGCGGCGGCCGCGGCGGCGGCAGTCTTGACCTCCGCCAGCTGCTGCACAAGATCCTGACGCAGGCGAGCCTCGTGCCACCACAAGCCGGCACTGGCCAGCGCAACGATGAGCGCGAGACTGGCAAAGACCCACGCGGAGCGGCTTTCCCGCGAACCGCGCGCCGGGCTGTTCGCACCGAGCTGCGCGTCCTGAATGAGCATGCGAACGTCGGAGGTGATGCGCTCCGACTGCGTGTCGATACTCGCCATGAGCGCGCGCCGCAGCTCTGCAAACAGGTCACGCAGGGCTGTGTCCGTGAGCGGCTTGGAGCCTGGTGGGGCGACGCCCTCGGCCAGCACCTCGACCGCTTCCAGCGTGACGGGCTTGAACGACGTCTGCTCGGCTGTGCGCCGGTCCGCCACGAGGTGCAGCTGATAGAGCACCTTCGACACATCCGCTGGCTTGATCTGCTTCGGTAGCACGCCGACGGCGCCCAGCGCACGCGCCTGACCGAGGTACAACTCACCTTCCTGCGAGGTGTACATCATGATCGGGATGGTCGCGGTGCGCGGATTGTTCTTGATGGCCTGCACGGCCTGGAAGCCATCCATGCCCGGCATCATGTGGTCCATGAAGATCACGTCGGGGCGATGGCTGCCGAGGAATTCGATGGCCGCCTCGGCGTTCTCGACGCTGTCGACGTCGATTTCGTATTTTTCGAGGATGCGGGACAGGAACACGCGCGCCGACTTCGAGTCGTCAACGATCAATGCGCGTTTCGCCCCCACTGCAGTTGCTCCTCGATGGGAAAAAATCGCCACGGCGATTTTTCCGAGACCCGATCCCGTGAGCCGACAGCCGCTGGCTCATTTGCGCCTCAGTGTAGCGCAGATAAACCCTCGTTCCAGCTTCCGCATGCGGGGCGACTGAGGCAGCGTGTTCTGTCGCCGAGCGCCGACGCCACCCATCGCCCGATAGATATCGGCGAGACGCTGGGCAAGCGTCAACGACGACCACGTGAGCGAATATTCCCTGCCGCTCGCCGCAAGCATCGCATGCAGGCCTTTATCTTCCAGCACTCGCAACACCGCTGCCGCGAACTCTTCCACACGTTCGGGCATCACCAGCGAACCGACGCCGTCTTTCAGCACGAACTTCGTGCCAAGCTCGGCTGTAGATACAACCGGCGTTCCCTGCGCCATGGCTTCTAGAAGCACGAGCCCCTGCGTCTCCGTACGTGAAGCGAAGGCGAAGACATCCGCGGCTGCGTAGCAGTCGAGCAGCGTCGTATTGCGGTCGAGGTAGCCCACGAAGCGGACGTGATCAGCCAATCCCATGCGCGCAACGAGTTGGCGCAACGACTCGCGCGCCGGGCCCTCGCCTGCAATCACAAACAGCGCCGCGGGATTCTTCGCCCGGACGGCCGCGAACACCTTCACGAGGAACTCGATGTTCTTCTCGTGCGCCACGCGGCCGACGTAGGTCATCACCGGCGCGTCGAGCGGCAGACCGACCGACGTGCGGAAACGTGCGCCGTCCCCTTTGTTGAAGCGGTCGGCCGGTAAGCCGGTGGGCAGCACATGGATCGGCGTCGTGACGCCATAGGCCTCGAGCACGATGCGCATCGGCTCGGAAGGCGCAATCAGCGCGTTCACGTCCCGGCACTGCGACCGGGTGAAATGCTTGGCGACGAAGCGCCCGACGCTTCGGGGGATCACCGGCACGTAATGGTGCAGGTACTCCTCGAAGAACGTGTGATAGGTAGCCATGCACGGAATGGCGCACCGGCGGGCGAACCATCGACCGGCGTAGTGCGCGATGAACGGCGTATGGATGTGGACGAGATCGAACTCGTCGCATCCCAGCCCCCGGAGCGCGCGCTTGAGCGGACCCCAGCGCATCCGGCGGTCTTCAGGATCGCCCGGCACGCCCGCGCTGGGCACGCGCACGATGCTTGGGTCGTCGGCGGCCACTTCGGGAGTGTCCGCCTTCGAGTCATAGGCAGGCGCGACGAGCACCGTTTCGATGCCGCACGCGTGCAGGTCCTCACGAAAAGTGCGGATCGACGTCGAGACGCCGTTGACCCGGGGAAAGTAGACGTCGGAGATGAAGAGGACGCGCAAGAATTCAGGCGAACGTCAGGCCGGCGGTCGCGAGGCCGGCGCCGATCGCGGCACCCGCGAGCACGTCCGTCGGATAGTGAAGGCCGAGCACTACGCGCGACGCTGCGATGAGCGTCGCCAGCGGGATCAGCACCCAGCTCAGCTCCGGAAACTGCACCACCGCCTGCCATGTGAACGACACGGCGTGGAGCGTGTGGCCGGACGGGAAGCTGTAGCGGTCGAGCGGCGCCATCGCGAGCGAGATCGACGTATGCGTGATGAACGGCCGCTCGCGCACGCAGATTTTTTTGAGCACCTTGTAGAGCAGCACGCCGACGACGCCGGTGAGCGCCATGACGATCGCCGGCTTTACCGCCATGCGGCCGTAGAGAATCGGGAGAAGGGCCAGCATCGCGTACCAGATGACGCCATCGCCGAGGCGGCTCGCGACGCGAAAGGTGTTCCGCAGGCCACCGTGCGAGGACGCGCGATTGAGGCGGCGGCAGATGCCGTATTCGGCGGCATCGATGCGCGCGAACAGCGCGCTGAGACTGGCGGTCTTCATGTGCGTCCTCGATGCCCGTGCTGGGCCGGTAGGGTCGTCCATTTGTCGCACCCTTTCGAGATTGGCAGTTTTGGCTCGAGCGGAGTCGGCACGATGACTGCTACGTGAATGTTTTGTTTCTACGAGGGGTTAGAATGGGCTTTGCGTGAAATACATCACATCTGGGCTTGGATTTTCGGCGCGCGCGGCCGGCTATAGACTGCAACCATGACGAGATCTGTCGAACGTAACTCTGTGCAGCGCGGCGGCCGCTGCGGCCTGACTGTGTGGGCTTTTGCTGCGCTGGGGCTGGCCTGCGCGGGCTCGCCTGCGTGGGCCGTCGACCGCATCGTTCTCGAAGTCGCGCAAATTGAAGGCTCCGGCACGCAGGTCGGCGGCACCACGGTCACGTTGGATCTTTCGCGGAACAACCCCGTGGCGCAGGTGCGCGCCGAGCGCGTGGAAATGCCCCAGCCCCTTGGGCCTCTTCGCAACGTGCACTTCGAGTGCACCAGTCTTTACATCCGTGAGCCCAAGGTTGCCTGTCGCGAGGGTCGTGCCTCCGCCGACGGCGGGCCCACCAAGAGCATCACGCTGAACATCGCGGCCGAATACGACACGAACACCCGGTCCGCCACCGCGCAGGGCTCGGGCCTGCCAGTCGCTGGCGGAACGGCGCAGTTCTCGGGGCAGGCCGACGCGAAAGGCTGGGCGGTGGAAGGTCGCGCGAACGGGCTCGACATCGTTCAGGTGCGGGCGCTCGTGTCGCCCTGGTTCAAGGCGCCGACCACGCTGGATTTCACGGGACACATCGACGTTGCAGGGCAGGCCTCGAATCGCGGTGACGGCCTTCAGGTGGCGGCCGACACGACGACCCAGGACTTCAACCTGACGAACGAAGACGGCACCGTGGTGGCGGAAAACTTGATCACTACGCTGCGAACAACGGCCACGCGTACTGCTTCGAATTTCGAGCTGCAAGGCCATCTCGAAGGCACCAGCGGCCAAACCCTCGCCGGCCCGGTGCTGCTGAATCTTGCGACGAATCCGATCACGCTCGACGCGCGCGGTCAGCTCAATGGCCAGTCGCTGCTCATTCTCGATGACATCACGCTCACCCAGAAAAACCTGACGCAGGCGCGCGGCCAGGCCCGCATCGCGCTCGATGAAACCCCGCGCGTCGTGCTCGCTCACGTGGATCTCGCAAACCTGCAGTTCCCCGCTGCGTACACGAGCTTCCTGCAGATTGGCCTTGCTGCAACTGATTTCGGGCAATTGAAAACGACGGGTTCTGCACACGGCAGTGTCGACGTGAACGACAACGCGGTGACGCAGCTGGCGCTCTACGTGTCGGGACTGAACATGGAGGACGCGAAAAAGAAGTTCACCATGGCCGGCGTGAATGCGGACCTGCATTGGGCGAAAGACGAGAACACGCAGGTGACGCCTTCCACCGTGTCGTGGAACAGCGCGTCCGCGTATGGTCTGACGGGCGGCGCCTCGCGACTGGAATTCCGCACGCGCGGGCTCGGCTTCGAGCTCACGAAACCCGCGCGCCTGCCGGTGTTCGACGGCGCCGTCGTCGTCAACACGCTCAATACCCGGAATCTCGGTGATGAAGCAGCCGAGCTCGATTTCGATGCGACGCTCGAGCCCATCAGCATGAAGCTGCTGAGTCGCGCATTCGGCTGGCCCGAGCTCAATGGCCAGCTCGGCGGACGCGTGCCAGGGCTCACGTATCGCAACCGCGTGCTGACCGTGGAAGGCGACCTCGTGGCCAGTGTGTTCGATGGCAGCATCGTCGGCCGCGGTCTGAAAATCGAGAACCCGCTCGGCCCGTGGCCGCGCCTGCTCGCCGACGTCACGGCCCGCGGGCTCGACCTGTCCCTCGTCACCAATACGTTCGAGATCGGCAGCATCACCGGCCGGCTCGACGCCGACGTGCTGGGGCTGGAGCTGTTCAACTGGTCCCCCGTCGCGTTCGACGCGCGGCTGTATTCGACACCGGAAGACAGCTCCAAAAAACTCATCAGCGCCAAGGCCATCACCAGCATTTCGAACGTGGGCGGCGGTGGCAGCATGGTGACCCAGGCGCTGCAGTCCGGGGTGCTGAAATTTTTCGACGACTATCGTTATGACCGCATCGGCATCGCCTGCCGCCTCGAAAACGAAGTCTGCACGATGAGCGGGATCGAACCGGCCGGCGTGGGGTACTACCTCGTGCGGGGTCGCGGCTTGCCGCGCATCGATATCATCGGCAACCAGGGACGCGTCGCGTGGCCCCAGCTGCTAGCGCAGATCTCGTCGGCCACCCAGAACGCACCGGTTGTGGAGTGAGTGTGTCGGATTTGCGGCTCACTGGCCGGCTGCCAGGTCAACCGCGAGTGCAATGCGAGTCGCTGGAGAGGATCGTCTGTTTTGTTTTGCGAGACCCGTTGAGCCGAAATTCCTTAAACTGGGCCATTCAGGGTCCATTCATACTGTCGCTGTGACAATCGCGCATCGTTCAGGAGACATCACCATGCGTCGGGTTCTGCCGTTGAAACTTCTGATGGCCGTGCTGCTCGCTGCATGCGTTACGGTCAACGTCTATTTTCCCGCGGCGGCAGCTCAGTCTGCGGCAGATCAGATCATCGACACGGTGACGGGCTCAACCGGTGCCGCGCAGCCGCAGGGCAAGAACGAGAACAAGCCGCAAGGCTCCACGCTCGTTCCACAGCTCGCGCCGATTGCTCCGTTGGAGCAGCGCGCTGAGCCTTCGGCGCTCACGTTCGCGCTCGGCACAGTGTTGAATGCGCTCGTCCCTGTCGCCCATGCGCAGGCCAGCGCCAACATCGACGTGAACACGCCGGAGATCCGCGCCATCGCGGGTTCGATGGCCGCGCGGTATCAGCAGCTCAAGCCTTACTTCGCCTCAGGTGCCGTCGGCTTCACCTCGGACGGCCACGTGGACGTGCGCGACGCCAACGCGGTGCCGCTGCCGGAGCGAGCGAACGTGAAGCGCCTGGTGTCAGAGGACAATCGCGACCGCGACGCGCTCTACGAGGAAGTGGCCAAGGCCAATGGGCATCCGGAGTGGAAGTCGGATATTCAGAGCACGTTCGCGCGCCGGTGGATTGCGAAGGCTGAGGGCGGTACGTGGTATCAGGAGGGTGGGGGCTGGAAGCAGAAGTAGGCGTTTAAGAGGGGAAGCCCTCAATCGCCGGGCGGCTAAGAGCGTTTCTATCAACGCCTTCTTAGCCGCCACTGTTAGTCGCCCTCTTAGCCGCGCGGCGATCGAGGGCCTCTCATTCCACTCCTGGATAGCTTCCCCTCAAAACGCCACATCCAACGCCACCTCCCCCGTCACCCCCATCTGATAAGCCGAAACCCGCCGCTCGAAGAAGTTCGTCACCTCCTGCACATCCTGCAGATCCATGAACGCCAGCGGATTGCGTGCTCCATATCGTTTCGGCAGCCCCAGCGTGTGCAGCCGCTGATCCGCGCAGAACTCGAGATACTTGCGCACATCGCGCACGGACAACCCTGCCACTCCGCCGCCCAGCAAGTCTTCCGCGAACTGCATTTCGCAGCGGATGGCGTCGTCGAGCATCTCGTTCACCTGCTCTGCCATGCGCGCATCGAAGAGATCGGGCTCTTCTTTGCGCACGGTGTTCACGACCTCGAACGCAAACGACATGTGCGCGCTTTCGTCACGGAACACCCAGTTCGTGCCTCCCGCGAGACCGTGAAGCAGACCGCGCGATCGTAAGAAATAGACGTAGGCGAACGCGCCAAAGAAGAACAGGCCTTCGATACACGCCGCGAAGCAGATGAGGTTCAGCAGGAACTGGCGGCGCTGCTCGCGCGTCTCGAGGCGTTCGATCGACTGGATCGAGTCCATCCACTTGAAGCAGAACTCCGCCTTGCTGCGAATCGACGGAATGTTCTCGATCGCCGCGAAGGCGCGGGCGCGCTCCACAGGATCAGGCACATAGGTGTCGAGCAGCGTGAGATAGAACTGCACGTGCAGCGATTCTTCGTAGAGCTGGCGCGACAGATACATGCGCGCTTCGGGCGCATTGATGTGCTTGTAGAGATTCAGCACCAGGTTGTTCGATACGATGGAGTCGCCCGTGGCGAAGAACGCCACCAGCCGCTGGATCATGTGGCGCTCGGCGTCGGTCACCTTGTTGCGCAGGTCGCCAACGTCGGTGGAGAAGTCGACCTCCTCCACGGTCCAGGTGTTCTTGATGCCATCCCGGTACATCTCGAAGAACTGCGGATAGGCCATGGGCCGCAGCGTGAGACTGAAGCCGGGGTCGAGCAGACGGGACAGACGATCGCCGTTGATGGAAGGAGTCACTGGCAGGCCTCACAGTGTTCAGGATTTTCGAGGGAGCAGGCGATGGCGGCTTCAGCATTCGGCGCATCAGCGCTGGAGTGGGCGGCGCGCTTCACGCCGGCGCTCGACTCGCCCGCTTGAACGGTTGCCTTGGTGATCTTGGTCGCCGGCCGCGACCGCAGGTAATACGTGGTCTTCAATCCCTTCTTCCACGCATAGAAATACATCGACGACAGCGCGCCGATGTTCGGGTTCTCCGCGAACAAGTTGAGCGACTGGCTCTGGTCGATGAACGCGCCACGATCCGCAGCCATGTCGATCAACGCGCGCATCGGGATTTCCCATGCCGTGCGGTACACCTTGCGCAGCGTCTCAGGCAGCTCGACCAGGTCCTGCACCGATCCTTCGCTCATCTTGAGTCGTGTCCGCATGGAATCACTCCATAGCCCCAGCGCTTTCAGCTCGGTCACGAGATAGCGATTCACCTGCAGGAAATCACCCGACAGCGTCTCCCGCTTGAACAGGTTCGACACCTGCGGCTCGATGCACTCGTAGCATCCGGCGATGGATGCAATCGTCGCTGTCGGCGCAATCGCTACGAGCAGCGAATTCCGCAGACCCACTTCCCGCACACGAGCGCGCAACGCCTCCCAGCGATCCTGGTTGTCCGGCAGAACGCCCCACGCATCGAATTGCAATTCCCCGCGCGCCGCACGCGTCTCCGCGAACGCCGGATGCGCGCCATGCTGAGCGGCGAGCTCGCACGATGCCGTCAGCGCATGGAAATAGATCTCTTCGGAGATGCGCTTCGACAGCGCGCGCGCCTCGTCGCTGTCGAACGCCAGCCGCATCTGGAAGAACACATCCTGCAAGCCCATGAGCCCGAGACCCACCGGTCGCCAGCGCATGTTCGACGCGCGCGTCGTCGCGATCGGATAGAAATTCAGGTCGATCACCCGATCGAGCTGATTCACGGCCACTCGCACGGTGCGCGCCAGCTTCTCGAAATCGAACATCACACGACCGTCGTCCGTCGCTGCGGTGTGTCGCCCGAGGTTGATCGAGCCGAGATTGCACACGGCCGTCTCATCCGACGACGTCACCTCGATGATCTCGGTGCAGAGATTCGAAAGATGCACGGTACGGCCCGGCAGCGCGGTCTGATTGCATGCGAGGTTGGACTTGTCCTTGAAGGTCATCCAACCGTTGCCGGTCTGCGCAAGCGTTCGCATCATGCGCGCGTACAGCTCACGCGCTTTCACGACCTTGATCGCCTTGCCGTCGGTTTCTGCGCGCTCGTACGCCGCGTCGAACTCCGGCCCATAGAGGTCACACAGGCCGGGCTCGGTCTTCGGATCGAACAGGCTCCACGGGCCGTCGACTTCCACGCGCCGCATGAACAAGTCTGGCACCCAGTTGGCGAGATTCAGGTTGTGCGTGCGGCTAGCTTCGTCGCCCGTGTTGTCGCGTAACTCGAGGAACTCCTCGATATCTGCGTGCCACGGCTCGATGTAGACACAGGCGGCGCCCTTGCGACGCCCGCCCTGATTCACCGCCGCCACGGAAGCATCGAGCGTCTTGAGCCACGGCACGATGCCATTGGACTTGCCATTCGTGCCGGCGATGAGCGATCCACGCGAGCGAACGCGGTGATAGGCGAGGCCGATGCCGCCGCTGAACTTCGAGAGCATCGCGACATCGGTATAGCGCTTGTAGATGCTCTCCAGATCGTCCGAGGGCGAGTCGAGCAGGAAACAGCTCGAAAGCTGCTCATGCATCGTGCCGGCGTTGAACATCGTGGGCGAGCTCGGCAGGTACTGCAGCGAAGAGAAATGCGCGTATAGCTCGATCGCGTCCGCGACACTTTGCGCGAGCGCACAGGCGATGCGCATGAAGAACTGCTGCGGCGTCTCGACGGCGAGTCGCGTCTGCGGATGCTTGAGCAGGTAACGGTCGTACACCGTGCGCAAACCGAAGTACTCGAACTCGCGATTGCGTTCGTTGACGATGGCGTCGTTGAGCTTGCGCGCGTTGCGCGCGGCGAATTCCGCGAGCCGTTCGTTCACGAGGCCGAGCCGATGCGCGGCGCCGATCGACTGCGAGAATGCGTGGATTTCCTGGTTGCGCACTTCCTTGTCGACAAACGTGGACAGCAGCCGCGCGGCGAGCCGGGCGTATTGTGGTTCTTCCACGATCAGCGCCGCGGCGGTCTGGATCGAGAGCTGGTCGAGCTCGCGAGTCGTGGCGCCGTCGTACAGGCCGCTGATGGTCTTGGTCGCCACGCGCATCGAATCGACGTCGGTGAGGCCGACGCAGCAGCGGCCGATCGCGCGCACGATCTTGTTGACGTCCACCGGCTCGGTGGACCCGTTGCGCTTGCGGACGCGCATGGTGGTCTGGCTGTAGGTGTCATCGCCCGCATCGATGACAGGTTGAAATCGACTGGATTCGGTCCGAATGGACGCGGCTTGAAGAGACTCGCTCGGCATCTGTGGATCACTCCCCCGGTGTTGTCGTGGCAGCCACGGGGAAGCGATGGCGGGAATGCGGCCCAGGCGCGCTGACGCACGCGGGCACACAAGACCTGCCAGCCCTCCCTCGGGGCTCGAGGCGAACCACGCACGCGATCGGGATATTTCCCGGCGCATGCGCGCCGTTGGCAGGTCTTCGGGCTTACGAGCGTGGCGCACTGGGTGCCGTGAGGCGAGCTGTGCGTGTTCCTACTGTTCGCCGCTTCCCAGCCCGTGAGGGCCAGTGCATATGGCGAAGGTCGTTCTCGATTACCGCTGCGGGGCAGCCCCGGAGTGCTCTTTCGAAGAGGTCACCGGGTTCCCTTTTCAGTCGTGAGGGGTGAGCCCACGACACCAACGTGGGACACAAGATATAGACGCGCGGAGGGCGCCGTCAACTACATATGGTACCGGCCGACCGGTACCGCAAGATCACTCGCGGATGCCCATGCCCCGGTTGAGCATGGTGAGGGCCGCGCCAAACAGCACGACTGCCGCCACCGCCATGATCCCAAACGCGAGCCCGACATTCACATCCGACACGCCGAGAAAGCCGTGCCGGAACGCATTCACCATGTAGAGAATCGGATTCGCGTACGAGAGCTTCTGCGCCCACTCCGGCAGCAGCGACACCGAATAGAACACTCCGCCGAAGTACGTGAGCGGCGTGAGAATGAACGCCGGCACCCAGTTCACCTGGTCGAAGTTCTTCGCGAGCACGGCGTTGATGAGCCCGCCGAGCGAGAACACGATCGAGGTGAGCAGCACCGCCGCGAGAATCATCACGAGGTGATGCACCTGCAGGTGCGTGAACAGGATCGACACGATGGTGACGACCGCGCCCACCATCAGGCCGCGCATCACACCACCGGTGACATAGCCCGCGACGATGAGCCAGTTTGGCAGCGGCGAAACCAGCAGCTCTTCGATGTGCTTGCCGAACTTCGCACCGAAGAACGACGACACGACGTTCGCATAAGAGTTGGTGATGACGGACATCATGATGAGGCCCGGCGCGATGTACTGCATGTAGCCGAAGCCGCCCATGTCGCCAACACGCTTGCCGATGAGGCTGCCGAAGATCACGAAATACAGCGTTGCCGTGACGGCGGACGGAACCAGCGTCTGGCCCCAGATGCGAATGATGCGGCCGTATTCGCGGATGACGATGGTTTTGAAACCGATCCAGCGAATGGCAGAGAGATTGATCGCCGCGCCACCGAAGGTTCCGCCGTCGTTCGCGGCGACGCCTGATCCAGTCGGAGGTGCGGCGGGAGAGACGCTCACTTACTTGCCCCCCTGCGCGCGCGCGGCCGGCGCGGCTGCAGTCTGTGCGGCAGCGGCAGCCGCGTCACTCGCCGCTTTCTCGCCGCGCGCCTCCACGAGTCGCATGAAAATCTCTTCCAGCCGGTTCACCTTGTTCCGCATGCTCAGCACCTCGATGCCAAGCCCGGACAGGCGCGAGAAGATGTCGTTCAGGTTCTGTTCCTTGGAAACTTCCACTTCGAGTGTGTGGTCATCGACGAGCGTCACGCCATAGCCTTCGAGCTTCGGCGCGGTATCGAGCGCGTTCCGCGAGGTCAGCACGAACGTTTCGCTGTGGAGCTTGCGGAGCAGGCTGCTCATGCGGTCCCGCTCGGCAATCTGGCCGCCATCGATGATGGCGATGTTGCGGCAGAGGGTTTCAGCCTCTTCGAGATAATGCGTCGTGAGAATGATGGTCGTGCCCTGCTCGTTGATCTCGCGCAGGAACTCCCACATCGAGCGACGGATCTCGATATCCACGCCCGCCGTCGGCTCGTCGAGGATCAGCAGCCGCGGCTCATTCATGAGCGCACGCGCGATCATCAGGCGCCGCTTCATGCCGCCGGACAGGCTGCGGGACATCTTGTCCTTCTTGTCCCACAACTGCAGCGCCTTGAGATATTTCTCGGCGCGCTCGCGCGCGACCTTGCGCTCGATGCCGTAGAACCCCGCCTGGTTCACCAGGATGGTCTGCGGCGATTCGAACATGTTGAAGTTGAGCTCTTGCGGGACGACGCCGATGCAGGCCTTGGCCGCTTCGAGCTGTCGATCGATGTCGTAGCCGAAGATCGCGAGGCTGCCCGCCGTCTTGTTGACCAGCGATGTGGCGATGCCGATCAGCGTGGTCTTACCGGCGCCATTCGGCCCGAGCAACGCGAAGAAATCGCCTTGTTCGACGTCGAGATCGATCCCTTTGAGGGCCTGCACGCCATTCTTGTAGGTCTTGACGAGGCCGCGGACGGAGAGCGCATTCATAGGGCGCGAGAGGGTAACACGACGGTCACAGACGCGAGCGCCGCTCTCCCGGACGGGGTAGGCGTTTCAGCTCGCCGTCTTGCGGAAGCTGCCGGTCGGCGTCGAGGAATACTGCACGGATATGGCCGGATCGTGGCAGTGCCAGCCATCGCGGCCCGTTTCCTTCGCGGTGTAGAGCGCGCGATCGGCGAACTGCACAGCGTGATCGTGCGGACAGTCAGTGCTGGGCTCGAGAGTGGCCGTGCCAACGCTCGCGGTCACGTACGGGCGTGTGAGCGAAGCCACGTGAGGAATGCGCAGCTCGCGGATTGCGTCGAGCACCGAGCGCGCAACGGTCTCGGCATGCGAACGGTCCGCGCCGAACAGCACGCAGATCAGCTCTTCGCCACCGTAGCGAGCCACGAGATCGAGCGGCCGCCGGCGCGCCGCTGCGCGCACGGCACGCGCCACATCACGCAGGCATTGATCGCCGGCCTGATGACCGTAGCGATCGTTGTAAGCCTTGAAGTGATCGATATCGATCAGCACAACCGACACGGGCTGGCGGTCGCGCGCAGCCTGTTGCCACAGCCGACGCACCTGCTCTTCGAGCGCGGCGCGATTGAGCAGGCCCGTGAGCCCGTCGTGCATCGCCACTTCGACGAGCCGCTTGCGATCGAGGAACGCCATGCGATTCGCATGCTCGAGCGCGTAGCAGCCCAGCGCGCCGATCAGGTTCGCACACAGCAGCACGAACAGCTGATAGGCGGCGATGTGCGGCGGAATGAAGCCCATCGCGGTCGCCGTACAGTAAGCAACGATCAACACCGCGTTCGTGCGCAGCGCTGCGTTGAACGACAGCGTGATCATGAAATAGAAAAAGAACACGGCCAGCAGCAGTCGTGCGGCAATGAGAGGCAGCTGTTCCGGCGAAGCCTGCGCGGCGAGAATCACGCTGCCGATTCCGAATAGCGGCGCGGCAATCTGGATCGCAGGCTGGTACCACTTCGTGAAGAAACGCTCGCCCGTCAGCACGAGCATCACGAGAACCATCGGCAGGTGCAGGCCGAAGCGCACCACATCCGAATTGCCCATGCGCGGTGCGGGCAGTACGAAGTGATCGATGACCGCGAACCCCAGCACCGTGGAAAGCGCCACGTAGAGGCTCATGCGAGCCCAGCGTCGCTCGATGGGCCGGCGCGAAGCGCGATACTCGGCTTCGAGCTCGGCGGCAAATCTCAGGGTCAGTCGGCCGGCGCGCGGCGCGTCTGGGACGGTTGAAATACCGTCCACGACAGCGCGCTCGGGGATCACCGGGTCACAGGAGTGCGCTGCGTGAGCTCGGGCATCGCAGCCTTGATGCGGGTGCGCCAGACTTCGTACGCATTCCAGCCCTGGGAGGCCTGTTCCTTGAGAACGGGCACGTACTCTTCGTTGGCCGCCTTTCCCGGACGCGGAAATACAGTCAATGCGTCAACTCGAGTTTTCATGATCGGAGACCTGCGGGGATTCGTTGTTGTTCGGGCTGGACATCCATTCCAGCTGTGAGGTCGGATTCTAGCGACGAAAGTCCCGAAGGGGAGTGAAATTATTACGACGAAAATATGTAAAAACAGTTTCTGTGACTCACTTCGCAAAATAGCGAGCGAGGTACGCATCAAACGGCTCCTGTTGACCGGTCTCCAGCCGCTTCTGGCGCTCCAGGGACTCTTCTGCGGCCGCGGCAAACTCGCCGAGCCGGTCCTGGTTGGGGGCGTACAGCTCGAGGAAATACTCCTTATGGAAAGTCGACATTCTGAGAGCCTGTTCAAAGAACGACTCGCCGGTCGACTCGAGCTCGTTGAGCAGGCGAGCCGACGGCGTGAGCGCCACGTTGTCGAGTTTGGCGGCCTGCACACCCAGCGCATTGGTGTAGGGACGCAGCGGATCGCCCTGATCCAGCACTTCACAAATGCCCGTCATGGAGTCGATGAGCTCGCGCGCCCAGTCGCGCATCGACACGTTGCGACCGTCTTTCACCAGCGTGAGCCCGGGCTCGCGTCCGCGACGCGCCACGGTGACGTGATTCTGGTCCAGCGGACCTTCCTCTGACGACGAGATCAGCGGGCTGTCCTTCAGCACGCACAGCGCCAAAAACGCTTCCAGGAAGCGCAGCTTGTTCTGATTCACGCCGACCGGATCGAACGCGCTCACATCGAGCGCACGCACTTCGACGTATTCGACGCCCGCGCGCCGCAGCGCCTTGGTCGGACGTTCGCCGGACTGCGCGACGCGCTTCGGCCGGATGAAGCTGTAGTACTCGTTCTCGATCTGCAGGATGTTCGCGTTGAGCTGTCGATAGCCGAAGGCGCCCGGCGGGCCGGGTGCATCAGTTTCCTTCACGCCCATCGCTTCGTAAGGCGGATGCGGCGTGAAGATCGCATGCGTGAGATCGCGGATGTATTCGTCGAGGCTGTTCACCGAAACCGACAGGCCCGCCTGGTTTCGATTGCGATAGCCGAGATCGCTCATGCGCAGGCTGGTGGCGTACGGCTCGTACATCGTTCCGCCCGCGAGCTCGCGCAGGCCCGCATCGCGGCCGCGCAGAAACGATTTGCAGACCACTGGCGAAACGCCGAACAGATAGAGCACGATCCAGCCGTAACGCCGGTAATTACGCAGCAGATCGAAGTAGCGGGCCGAAATAAACTCCTGCCCGGAATCGTGCGATTCGCGCACGACGGCCAGCGCTTCCCAGAATTTCGTCGGAAACGAATAATTGAAATGCACGCCGGAGATGGCCTGCATCATGCGCCCGTACCGCATGCCGAGGCCGTTGCGATAGATCGTCTTCATGCGCCCGACGTTCGACGTGCCAAACTGCGCGAGCGGAATGGCAGCGTCGCCGTCGATCGCGCACGGCATGCTCGTCGCCCACAGCAACTCGTCGTCGAGATGGCGATAAACGAACTGGTGAAGGTCCAGCAGGTATTGCAACAGCTCCCAGCTTTGCGTGAACGCGGGCGTCACGAGCTCGATGAGCGCTTCGGAAAAGTCGGTGGTGATGTGCTCGTTGGTCAACGCGGAGCCGAGCGCGGCCGGATGCGCGTTGCGCGACAGCAGGCCCTTCGGCGTCACGCGCAGGGATTCCTTCTCGACGCCCTTGCGGCCGCCCTGCAGGACCTGCGGCTCGCCGCTGTTGATCAGCGCGGAGAGGCGCCGTTCGAAGACGCGATCAATGCGAATGCTCGACATGGATGGTTTACCAGCGAATGCGGCCGGTCAGCACGTCGCGGAGCATGGTGAAGTCACCCCGCAGGCTGTACAGCGGATGCCGGAACGTGGCCGGCCGATTTTTCTCGAACACGAAATGCCCCACCCAGGCGAACGCGTAGCCCGCCAGCGGCACGCCCCACAGAAGGCTCCACCTGCGGGTGACCAGAGCAGCGATCAGAAACACGAGTGCGAGCGCCGTGCCGACGACATGCAGCCGCCGCGAGACGCGGCTACCGTGTTCGCGCAGGTAGTACGGATAAAAGTCATTAAAGCTCGCAAAGCGTCGCGTGCTCATCCTTGAATCACCGGCTGAGTCACTACGGGTCCGAATGGCCCGGCATCTTGCCGCCGGGCCAGACTGTGCGCAAATCCAGTAAGAGGGAGGACTAGCGCGCGGGCGAAGTCCTGCTTCCGGTCGTGGCAGCATCAGGGCGCGCGGCCTCGGCGTGACTCTTGAGGCCCCGCATCAGATCCGGAAGGTCGCGCTTCAGCATCATGCGCATGAGCCAGCGGGGCACGTAGAACGCCGGCGCGACCCGCGCCTGGTAGACGACGATCGTCCCCTGCCCGCCGTGGATCGCCTGGAATTCCCACCTGCCCTGGTTTTCGTGAAAGTCGCCACGCAGATGCGAGAACTCGATGCGCTGAAAGCGCGTGTAGTCGGCGTGGAAGACGTATTCCGCGCGCGGCGCGAGCCAGCCGTAGTCGACCACCTGCTCGACGTCCTGCCAGCCGCCGTCGGACGCTGTGTCGATGACGTTACACCGCTTGAGGTGCGGTACGAATTTCAAAGCCTGGACACAGTCGGTGAGCGTGCGGAACACCTGCTCGGGTGACGCAGCGATGCGGATGGCGGCGCGAACGTCTGCGACAGTGTTGTCCGGCGTGACTTCGCCTTCGGCGACGATGCCGCCGCTCTTCACGCGCTCGAGCTGGGCGGCATTCAGGGTCCAGTCCATGGCCTGACTCGCGGCGCCCGTTGCGTCTGTCATAAGCAATGACAGTAGTACGACGGCGACACTGGTTTTCAAGGCGTTTCCTGCCTGCGACGACTCATTTGATTCATTGCCAGTGAGTCCTCCCGGAGTTAGCGTAAGGCGCATGAACAAGTGGCTTCTCGCAATCGGGTTCAGCGCTGCCGCCGCGAGCCCTGCGTATGCATTCCGCTGCGGCAGCCACCTCATCACCGAAGGCGACACCCGCTCCGAGGTCATGGCCTTCTGCGGCGAGCCCACGGAGATCGAGAGTCGTAGCGCAATACTGCGCAGACCCCTGGTCTGGATTCGCGGCCGTCCTTATTCAGTGGGGGAAAGCCTGGTGGAAATTCCCGTGGACGTGTGGGTCTACAACCTTGGCCCCAACAAGTTGATGCGCCGGCTGCGGTTCGAGGACGGCAAGCTGGTGGATATCGAAACGCTGGGCTACGGGTACTACGAGCAGAACCCGCGCGTGGCCGAGCGAGAGTGAACGGGCGAGGCCCCATCGAGCGTGGCCGCCGCCCCCGGTCCTGAGGTCGGCCTGCGCCCTGCCCCGCCCGCCCGAACGTTGAAAACACCTCGGCCCGCCTTCACTTAGGCATTCTCTGCCATTCAGGCTTTTGATCGCGTCCGAGGGGCTGGCGTGGCATCCTTCCGCCCCTCTCGTCCGGGGGGTTCCTATGCTCGTGGGTTCCGCAGTCAAACGGGTCGCCATTGTCGGCGGCGTCCGTATTCCCTTTGCGCGGGCGCATGGCGCCTACGCTTCCGTCGGTAACCAGGACATGCTGACCGCTGCCTTCCGTGGCGTGGTCGACAAATACAAGCTGCAGGGCGTTCGGCTCGGCGATGCCATGGCCGGCGCGGTCATCAAGCATTCGAAGGATTACAACCTCGTCCGCGAGTGCGTGCTCGCCTCGGGACTCGATCCGCAGACGCCGGGCGTCGACGTGCAGCGGGCCTGCGGCACGGGCCTCGAAGCGGCCATCGACATCGGCAACAAGATCGCGCTCGGGCAGATCGACGCGGGCCTCGCCGGTGGCGTCGACACCATCAGCGATCCGCCGATCGTCTATCCGAAGTCCTACCAGCAGCTGCTGCTCAAGAGCTTTCGCGCGCGCTCGTTCGGCCAGCGCGTCGGGCCGTTCCTGAGCCTGCGTCCGAAGCACTTCAAGCCCGTGATGCCGGGCGTCATCGAGCCGCGCACTGGCCTGTCGATGGGTCAGAGCACGGAAATCATGGTGAAGACGTGGAAAATCTCGCGGGAGGCGCAGGATCAGCTCGCCTACGAGAGCCACATCAAAGCGGCGGCTGCGTGGAAAGAGGGCTTCTACAGCGACCTCGTCATCGACTATCTCGGCCTGAAGATCGACAACAACATCCGCGCCGACACGACGCCGGAAAAGCTCGGCAAGCTGAAACCGACCTTCGATTTCTCGGGTGCCGGCACGCTCACCGCGGGCAACAGCACGCCGCTCACAGATGGCGCGTCGGCCGTGCTGCTCGCCTCTGAAGAATGGGCGAAATCCCGCAACCTGCCCGTGCTTGGCTACCTTCGCTACGGCAAGCAGTGGGCAGTGGACTACGTCAGCGGCAAGGAAGGCCTGCTCATGGCACCGGCTTATGCCGTGCCGGCAATGCTCAAGGATGCGGGCCTCACGCTGCAGGATTTCGACTACTACGAAATTCACGAAGCGTTCGCCGGACAGGTGCTGTGCACGCTGAAGGCGTGGGAAACGCCGGAGTATTGCCGTGATGTGCTCGGCCTCGCCGGCCCGCTCGGCAGCATCGATCGCTCGAAGCTCAACGTGAAAGGCGGCAGCATCGCGGTGGGCCACCCGTTCGCTGCAACGGGAACGCGCATCGTCGCGAGCCTTGCGAAGCTTCTTGCAAACGACAGCAACGCGAAGCGCGGACTGATCTCGGTGTGCACGGCAGGCGGAATGGGAGTCACCGCCATCCTCGAGCGGTGATCATCGGGCCCCGGCGGTTGTCACGTGGAAGGTGACCTCCCGGAACAGACTGTCACGCTGCGTTCGGACCTGCGCTCGGTCCTCGCCGCACTGCCGCTATTTCAGGGACTCGACGCGGACATCCTGACGGCGATGGCGGCGGAAGTGGAGTGGATCTCCCTTCCCGGCGGCAGCACGCTGTTCGAGTCCGGTGAGCCGTCCGACGCGATGTATGTCGTGCTGAGTGGCTGCCTCGGCGTGTATCTCGCACCCACTTCCGATCGCCGGCGTTTCGTCGGACGCATCGTGTCCGGCGATACCGCGGGTGAGATGGGGCTGATTTCGGGCCGGCCACGCTCGGGTAGCGTCGTCGCGCTTCGCGATACAGAGCTTGCGCGCCTTTCCCGTGACGCGTTCGATCGCGTGTTCCGCCGTCATCCCGAAGCCATGCTGCGCATCGCGCAGATCACGGTCGCCCGGCTCGAATCCAACCAGCAACGGTCGCGCGGACGCGCTCCCGGCGCGCGCACGTTCGCGATCCTGCCGCAATCCATGGACGTGGATGCTGCCGGCTTCGCAAGTGAGCTCGTGAAATCACTCAGTCGGCTCGGCCGTGCGGAGCTCGTCTGGAGTGTTCGAGGTGCTGATCACACCAGTCACTGGTTCAGCGTCGTCGAGGCATCGAACGATTTTGTCGTCTACGTCGGCGAGGCCGCGCTCAATAAGTGGACGAGCCTGTGCGTGCGTCAGTCCGACGCACTCATGCTGCTTGCCCGTGCAGATAGCCCGCCCGGCGGGTGGCCGGTGCTCGCCAATCAGCGGGACGCCAACACCGCGCCCCAACGTGCCGAGCTCGTTCTGCTGCATGAAGGCACTGTTTCCGTCGGGGCCGCGAAACGCTGGCTCGAATCCAATCCAGGGATTCCCCACCATCACGTCACGGGGCCCGACGACATCTCGCGGATCGCAAGGCTCGTCACCGGACAAGGCGTCGGCATCGTGTTCTCGGGCGGTGGTGCGCGAGGCTTCGCGCACATCGGCATCGTCAAGGCATTGCGCGAGGCCGGCATCCCGATGGACCTCGTGGGCGGAACCAGCATGGGCGCCATCATGGGTGGCGGCGTTGCGCTCAAGTGGAGCATCGAAGAGATGACGGAACGATTCCGCCGCTCGTTCGTGGACGTGAATCCACTTCGTGACTACACCTTGCCGGTTTTCTCTCTCGTGACCGGTCGCAAAGTCAGTACACTTCTGCACCGGGAGTTCGGCGACGTGACGATCGAAGATTTGCCGCTGCCTTATTTCTGCGTGTCATCCAATCTCACCACCGGACACTCCGACGTGCACCGGCGGGGAACGTTGTGGCGCTGGCTCCGTGCTTCGGTTGCGATACCGGGCGTGCTGCCGCCAGTGATGAACAACGGGGAAGTGCTGGTAGACGGCGGCACGATGAACAACCTTCCCGTCGATGCCATGCGCGAGCTCGGGCGCGGTCCGGTCATCGGTTGCGATGTCGGCGGCTCGCGCGCCTTCACCGGCCATGCACCGGAGATGGACGTGCCCTCACCGTGGGACGTCGTTGGCTGGTTGCGGCGGAATCGCACGCGGCCGAATATTTTCCGGATCCTGTGGCGCGCTGGCATGGTGAACAGCGCGGCCACCTCGAGTGCACATCGCGACAAGACGGACCTGCTGCTGCAGCCACCGCTCACGCAGGTCGACATGCTGAACTGGCAGCAATTCGATAACGCGATCGCGCTCGGCTACGAGTACACCATTCGGCGTTTGGAGGCCTTGCCTGCCGACGATGCCGTCTGGAAGCAGGGGAGAGTCTGATGCCGACAGAACAAGAATGGCGCGACAAATATCGTGAAGTGCTCGGGCGGCTCGCCGCCGAAGAGGCGCGCTGGTCGAAATCTCAGAATGTATTGAAGCTGCTGCTGGGACGGCTGTGCCTCGCCGCGCAGGGCCGCGACGAGCGGCTCGACCGCGAGCTGGCTCGCGTGAGCGACCTCGCGCGCAAGCAGATCGATATCGATGCGCTGGATCAGCTGATCGCGCCGCTGTCCGCGGCAGTCGCCGCGCTGGATAGCAATGAAGCGGCGGCCAATGCCGCGGGGACTTCGAGGACGCTGGGGAATGGGGGCTCGGGCGGGGGGCTGGGGTCGTGGTCGGGTTCGCGGATGGGGGCAGAGTCAGGGGCGGGACCCGGTTCAGGGGCAGGTTCGGGGCTGGGCTCGGGCGCGGGTTCGGCGTCGGGGATCAGTCCAGGTTCGGGGCCCGGGTCGGTTCCGGGTCCGGCGGGTGTCGCTGCGGCCGGTGCCTCTGCATCGGCGCCGTCCGCGGCCGCCGCATCTGCGCCAACTGCATCCACACCAGCTTCCGCGAGCGCCACGCCTGGCACCGCCACCGAGCCGACGACGAAGTCGTCATCCCCAGGCACCACACGAACGGTTGCCGACGACGCCACAGCCGAAAGCTTCGGTGCCACCGCCGTGCTCGACCGGCTGGCGTTGCTGCCCGAGCTGAAATCCGTTGTCGGCGAACTGCGCGCTCGCAAGCGCGACGCGCTGGACATCCATGAGCTCGCCGATCTGCTCGAACGCGTCACGCGCTTCGCGACCGAGCAGCGCATGCAGGTTCAGAAAGAAAAGCTGGAGCTGGAAAACATCGTCCAGCAGCTGGCTTCGCGACTCGAAGAAATCAGCCAGCACCTCACGGGCGAGCTCGCCGATCGCAGTGCCGGCCAGGAAGACTGCGAAGAACTGAACACCCGCGTGACCGACGAAGTGAAACAACTGCGCCAGACCGCCGAGTCTGCAAGCGACATCGCCGCCTTGCGTCAACAGCTCTCGACGCGGCTCGACGCGATCAGCAGCCATCTTTCGGACTTCCGCTCGCGCGAAGAAACGCGCGTCCGCACTTACAAAGATCGCGTTCAGCGCATGCGCACGCGCATCGCTGTGCTCGAACGTGAAAGCCGCACGTTGCACGAGAACCTGCGCGAAGAACAGCGCGCGGCCATGATGGACGCGCTCACCGGCATTCCGAATCGCGCGGCCTACGATGACCGGATCGATGAGGAATTCAAACGCTGGAAGCGCTTCGAACGGCCGGTGAGCATCATCGCGTGGGACATCGATCGCTTCAAAACGATCAACGACGCGTATGGGCACAAGGCGGGCGACAAGGTATTGCGCGTGATCGGTCAGCATCTCGCCCGGCACGTGCGCGACACGGATTTCGTCGGCCGCTACGGCGGCGAGGAGTTTGTGATGCTGCTGGTGGGGACCGAGGTGGATGAAGCGCGTGCGGTGGCGGACAAGATCCGGCTGGAGATCGGGCAACTCGGGTTTCACTTTCACGATCACCCGGTGACGATTACGGCTTCGTGCGGGATTACGGCCTTTGTGAAGGACGATACGCCGGATATTGCGTTCGATCGGGCGGATAAGGCGTTGTATCGGGCCAAAGAGGCTGGCAGGAACTGCTGCATCATTGCGTGATCGTTTTAAGAAGCCCCAATCGCCGGGCGACTAAGAAGACCTTTGGGGGAAGCGCTCCTAGCCGCCCGGCGACTGAGGGCATCTTGGTCCCCCGGGCAATCACCCATCGCAGGTTGCCATTAGTTTCACCTGTAACTAGATTGGCGCCCTCTCCAGGCCCAGGGCGCCTCCATGAAACGCTACATCCCCCACGCTCACGTCCAGGGCACGGCCTCGCGCCAAGCCCACGCCGACCTGCCGCCGGGCACCTACGAGCGCGAAATCAGCAAGGAAGGTTTCTTCGGTCCGGCCGCCCACTTGCACCACCGCCACCCGCCGACCGGCTGGGTCGCGTTCGAAGGGCCCCTGCGACCGCATGCTTTCGACTTTGCACGCACCGAGCCGCAGCCCGGCGCCGCAAGTCCGTGGAGCGCGCCAGACCTGCTCACGAATACTTCAGTTCGCGTGCGCTTCTGGCAAAGCGCCGCAGGCAAGATGTCTCATCTCGCACGCAACGCCGATGGCGATGAGCTCTTGTTCATCCACCAAGGCAACGGCGAGCTGTATTGCGACTTCGGCCATCTGAGGTTCGCGGCCGGCGATTACATCCTGATTCCGCGCGGAACGATGTGGCGTCTCGACTGCGCCTCACCGCTCGCCGTGCTCGCCATCGAAGCCACCAATGCGAGTTACACGCTGCCCGAGAAAGGGCTCGTCGGCCCGCACGCGCTCTTCGACCCTGCGATGCTCGACATCCCGCAGATCGACGAAGCGTTTCGCGCGCAGCAGAGCGACAGCGAGCCGTGGCAGGTGAAAGTGAAACGGCGTGGGGCGATCTCGACGATCACCTATCCGTTCAATCCGCTCGATGCGATCGGCTGGCACGGGGATCTCAGCGTCGTGCGCATCAACGTGAAGGACATCCGGCCGCTGATGAGCCATCGCTATCATCTACCGCCGTCCGCGCACACCACCTTCGTCGGCAATCGGTTCGTCGTCTGCACGTTCGTGCCGCGCCCGTTCGAGTCCGACCCCGGCGCATTGAAAGTGCCGTTCTTCCATAACAACGACGACTACGACGAGATGATCTTCTACCACGCGGGAAACTTCTTCTCGCGCGACAACATCCACCCCGGCATGGTGACGCTGCATCCGGCCGGCTTCACGCACGGGCCACATCCGAAAGCGCTGAAAAATATGCTCACGCAGGCCAAGCCCGCGACGGACGAATACGCAGTGATGATCGACACACGCGATGCGCTCGACATCACCGATGCCGCGCGCGCAATCGAATGGCCCGGTTACGTCGGCAGCTGGCGTCCTGCTCCGGAACCGGCGCGATGAAGCTCGCAACGCTCAAATCCGGCGGCCGCGACGGCCAGCTCGTCGTCGTCGACCGTGCCCTCACCCGCTTCGTTCCGGCCCCTTCGATCGCACCAACGCTTCAGGCCGCACTCGACCACTGGAACGAGGTCGAGCCATTGCTTCTGCAAATTGCCACCGATCTAGAACAAGGCCGGCGCGCCGACGCGCGCCCCTTCGATCCGCGCGAATGCATGGCGCCTTTGCCGCGCGCCTATCACTGGGCCGACGCCAGCGCTTTCGTCAATCACGTTGAACTGGTGCGCAAGGCGCGTGGCGCGGAGATGCCGCAGTCGTTCTGGGAAGACCCCCTGATCTACCAGGGCGGATCCGACGACCTGCTCGGCGCCTGCGACGACGCACGTTTCGTCAGCGAAGACCACGGCATCGACCTCGAAGCGGAAGTCGGCGTCATCACCGACGATGTTCCCATGGGCACCGCGGCCGAGCACATGCAGCCGCACATCAAGCTGATCGTCCTCATCAACGACTGGACGCTCCGCAACCTCGTGCCCGGCGAGCTGGCCAAAGGCTTCGGCTTCTACCAGTCGAAACCCGCCACAGGCTTCGCCCCGGTCGCAGTCACGCCCGACGAGCTCGGCACCGCCTGGCGCGACGGCAAGGTGCACTTGCCATTGGAGTCTTCGATCAACGGCGCCCTGCTCGGCAAGCCCAACGCCGGCGTCGACATGACCTTCAGCTTTCTCCAGCTCCTCGCGCACGCCGCCCGCACCCGCAACCTCGGCGCCGGCACCATCCTCGGCTCCGGCACGATCTCAAACCTCGACCGCTCCACCGGCAGCTCCTGCCTCGCCGAAAAACGGACACTCGAACAACTCGCGACAGGCGCTCCGAAAACCCCTTTCCTGAAATTCGGCGACCAGGTCCGAATCGAAATGAAGGACGCCACGACCCACTCCATCTTCGGCGCGATCACCCAAACGGTAACGAGGCGCTAACAGAGACCCGCTCGCAGAGATCCGATCGCCGAAAGGCGGCGGCTCGTTCGAAGGGGGCCTTGGCGGGGGTTTCAAAGTGCCGGGAGCACTTTGAAAGCGACCATGGACTTCTTGGAGCGTCCCCCGCCAAGGCCCCCTTCGAGCGAGCCGCCGCGTGCGCAGGCCTCGCTTCGACTCCTGGCGCCTGCGCGGCAGGCCCGCGCTTCGACTCCCTGCCGCCGCGTGCGCAGGCTTCACTTCGATCCCGCGCCGCGTACACGCAGGCCTCGCTACGATCTCCCGTCGCACGCGCCGACCCCTCCACAAGCAATCGGTAGCATGCGCAACGCCCCCCTGCTCCCCATCCCCCGCATGCGACAATCCCCCCTCGAACCAAGGAGCGATCTATGGGCGACTTCACCCCCCTGATGTCGAGAGACGGTCACGAGCTGCGCGCCTACCTCGCCGCCCCCCGCGACAGACGCCCCAAAGGCGCCATCGTCGTCATCCAGGAAATCTTCGGCATCAATTCCCACATTCGAGCCGTCACCGACAGCTTCGCCGCAGAGGGCTACGTCGCGATCGCGCCGTCCCTCTTCGACCGAATCCGCATGGGCATCGAGCTCAGCTACACCGACAAGGACATGCAGGAAGGCCGGGGCTACGTGGCCCAGCTGAAGCCGGACCAGACCTTGAAAGACATCTCCGCAGCCTTAGCTATCGTGAAGCATGCAGGTCGTGCGGGAGTTGTCGGTTACTGCTGGGGCGGCAAACTGGCGTACCTCGCTGCCAGCGAGCTGCCGATCTCCTGTGCCGTGTCGTACTACGGCGGCGGAATCACGCAGGTTCTGGACAAGAAACCGAAGGTGCCCGTGATGTATCACTTCGGTGAGCGCGACAAGCACATCACGCAGGATGACGTGGCGAAGATCCGCGCCACGCATTCCGAGGGCCAGTTCTACCTTTATCCGGCGGATCACGGCTTCAACTGCGACCAGCGCGGCAGTTACGACGCGGCGAGCGCCGCGCTCGCCCGTAAACGCACGGTGGAGTTTTTCGCCCAGTACGTGGCCGGCGACAAGCCGAAAGCGCCGATCCCTTAAAATCCGGAGCATCCCGTGAGCCTTCAGTTGAAAGATCCGACTCTGCTGCGCCAGCAGAGCTACATCGATGGCCAATGGGTCGACGCCGACAGTCGCGGCACGATCGACGTCCACAATCCGGCGACCGGCGTAAAGATCGGCACCGTGCCGAAGATGGGCGCGGCCGAAACGCAGCGCGCCATCGACGCCGCGTCTGCCGCTTTCCCGGCGTGGTCGAAGAAATCCGCGAAAGAGCGCGCCGTCATCCTGCGCCGCTGGTTCGACCTGATGATCGCGAACCAGGACGATCTCGCGATCATCATGACCGCCGAGCAGGGCAAGCCGCTCGCCGAATCCAAAGGTGAGATCGTGTATGCCGCGAGCTTCATCGAGTGGTTCGCCGAAGAAGCCAAGCGCATGTATGGCGATGTGATTCCGGGCCATCAGCCCGACAAGCGCATCGTCGTTCTGCGCCAGCCGGTGGGCGTCGTTGCGGCGATCACACCGTGGAATTTCCCCGCCGCGATGATCACTCGCAAGGCCGCTCCGGCGCTCGCTTCGGGCTGCACGTTCGTGTGCAAACCCGCAGCGCAAACGCCTTATTCCGCTTTCGCGATGGCTGAGCTCGCCGCGCGCGCGGGCGTGCCGAAGGGTGTGCTGAACATCCTCACCGGCGGCTCCACGGAGATCGGCGGCGAGATGACGTCGAATCCGATCGTCCGCAAGCTCACCTTCACCGGCTCCACCGAAGTCGGCAAGAAGCTCATGGCCCAGAGCGCCGGCACGCTGAAAAAACTGTCGATGGAGCTCGGCGGCAACGCGCCGTTCATCGTGTTCGACGATGCCGATCTCGACGCCGCGGTCGCCGGCGCGATCGCCAGCAAATATCGCAATACCGGGCAAACCTGCGTGTGTGCCAATCGACTTCTGGTGCAGACCGGCGTGTATGACGCGTTCAGCCGCAAGCTGGTCGAGGCCGTGTCGAAACTGAAAGTCGGCGATGGCCTGAAGGGCGTCACCGACCAGGGCCCCTTGATCGACAGCAAGGCGCTCGCCAAGGTCGAAGAGCACATTCAGGACGCGCTCTCGAAGGGCGCCAAAATTGCCTTTGGCGGCAAGCGACATGCGCTGGGCGGTTCGTTCTTCGAACCGACCGTGCTGACGGGGGTAACCTCCAGCATGGCCGTGGCACGGGAGGAAACTTTCGGGCCGGTTGCCCCGTTGTTCCGCTTCGAGACCGAGGACGAGGCCATTCGCATGGCCAATGACACCGAGTTTGGCCTCGCGTCCTATTTCTACACCCGTGACCTGTCGCGCGCCTGGCGCGTCTCCGAGGCGCTGGAATACGGCATCGTGGGGCTCAACACCGGCCTCATTTCGACCGAGGTGGCACCGTTCGGTGGCGTGAAGGAGTCGGGCTTTGGACGCGAAGGCTCCAAATACGGCATCCTTGACTACACCGAGCTCAAGTACGTCTGCGTAGGAATCTAAGCTCCGTCCTAATGCGATACATCAACTCCCCCGAATACCGTCACGATGGCGCCGAGCGCATTGGCGTGCTCATCGTCAATTCGGGCACGCCCGCGTCGCCCGAGCCGCGGGACGTGCGGCATTTCCTGCGCGGCCTGCTTTCGGATCCGCGCGTGGTGGAGCTGCCGAGGCTGCTGTGGTGGCCGATCCTGAATGGCTTCATCCTGCCGTTCCGTCCGCGCCGCGTGGCATTGAAATATCGCAAGATCTGGACGGCGCAGGGCTCGCCGCTCGTCGTGCATTCGAACCGCCTGCGCAACGATCTGTCGACGGTGCTGGCCCAGCGCCTGCTCGCGCCGCTCACCGTCGAGATCGCGATGCTGTACTCGAAGCCTTCGGTCAGCGAAGCGCTGCAGAAGCTGCGCGCGTCCGGTGCGCAACGCATTCTTGTCGTGCCGCACTTTCCGCAGTATTGCGGGGCCACCACCGGCGCCGTGTATGACCAGGTGAACGCCGAGCTGCGCCGTTGGCGCTGGCTGCCGGAGCTGCGCTTCATCGCGGAATATCACGAGCACCCGGGCTACATCGACGCGTTGCGCGCGAGTGTCGTCCAGCAGTGGGAGGCGCAAGGCCGCACCAAGCACCTCGTCATCTCGTTTCATGGCGTGCCCGAACAGCTGTTCCACAACGGCGATCCGTATTTCTACAAGTGCCGCCAGACCGCGCGGCTGCTCGCCGATGAACTGATGCTTCGCGACGACGAGTGGACGGTGAGCTTTCATTCGAAGTTCGGCCCCGGCGCGTGGCTGCGGCCGTACACCATCGATCTCATGTCCGTGCTGCCGGCGCGTGGCGTGGATGAAGTCACGGTGGTGTGCCCGGGCTTCGCGGTGGATTGTCTCGAGACCGTCGAAGAAATCGAGATGGAGAATCGCGCGCAGTTCCTGGCGTCCGGCGGCAAGAAATTCACTTACGTGCCCGCGCTCAATGCGCGGCCGGAACACAGCCGCTTTCTCGCGGATCTCATCGCGCAGCATTGCGAAGGGTGGACGGATGGCGCGCGCGTGCTGGCCCAGGCCGGCGCAGCGCGCGGCACGTCGGCTTGAATGCGCCCTGGCTTATCGGTTCCAGAAAACAAAAATCGTTTCCGGGATGAATTTGCAGAGCAGACTCGCGTGATCGGCCGCTTCCACGAGATCAGCCTCCAGACTGCGGATATCCGGGAATCGGTGGAGTTCTACGAGCGCCTCGGTTTCACGCAAGCCGTCACGAACGACTCGTTGACGCATCCCTACGGTGTGCTCACGGATGGCCGCATTTTCCTCGGCCTGCATCAGAAGCGCTTTGCGGCACCCGCGTTGACGTTCGTGCACGAAGGCGTCGCCGACTTCGCCAACCAGCTCGAAGCGCGCGGCATCCAGCTGCACACGCGTCAGACGAGCGAAGACGCGTTCAACGAAATCGGTTTTCAGGACCCGCTCGGCCAGAGCGTGAGCGTGCTCGAAGCGCGCACGTATTCGCCGGTGACGCGCGGTAGCGAAGACACGTCACTGTGCGGGTATTTCATCGAGTTCAGCATGCCGGCCACCGACTTCGATGCCGCACGCGAATTCTGGGAGCCGCTCGGCTTCGTGGCGACCGAAGAGCCCGACGCGCCGTATGCGCATCTGCCGCTCACCAGCGATCACCTCGACATTGCGTTCCATCGTCCCCGCACGCTCGATCGTCCGATGCTCGTGTTCCGCGATCCGGACATGCGCGGGCGCCTCGCGCGCATCCGCGAACTGGGCATCATCCGCGAAACCGGTGAATTGCCGCGTGGCCTGCCCGCCGCTGCGAATGCACTCTTCGAAGCGCCCGAAGGCACCCCGCTGTTGCTGCTCGAAGGCGAAACCTAGCCGTTTCCGGCTCACGGGTTCGCATCAGCGAGCCGACGCATTTGCGGTGAGCGTGCAAAGCAGTCCCTAAATCAGCGCTTCCCCAGGACCCCGGACGTTCGTCCCCTCAGCGGCGCGCACTGTCGCTTCGTCGCATCCCGCCCGGCACGGCCCGGGCATTTCCCGGATAATGCGCGGCCTCGCGCGCCCATCAAGACCTCAACCCGGGCGTCACCATTTTTTCGGGGATGACATGCGCCAGCTCACGCTCCTGTTCGTCGCAGCCGTTCTTGCGACTGCGATTTTCACCGCCAGCACCGCCCGCGCGGACGAAGGCATGTGGACCTTCGATAACCCGCCCACCCAGCGCATCAAGCAGAAATATGGCGTCGACGTCACGCCGGAATGGCTGGAAAACGTGCGGCTCTCGACCATCCGCCTGGCCAACTGCACGGCGTCGTTCGTGTCGCCGAACGGATTGATCCTGACGAATTTCCATTGCTCGTGGGCGTGCCTCGAAGAGCACTCGACCAAGGACAAGAGCTACGTGTCCGATGGCTTCCTCGCGGAGACGCGCGAGAAGGAAATCCGTTGCGAGACGCAGGTGGCCGACGTGCTGCTGTCATACGAGAACATCACCGACAAAGTCGCCGCGGCGATCAAGGGCCTCGATGACAAGGACGCGAACGACGTCCGCAAGAAAACGCTCACGCAGCTGGAGCAGGCGTGCGAAAAGGCGAGCGCCAAGGACAAGAAGACCGGCGCGCTCAAGTGCGAGTCCGTGAATCTCTACGACGGCGGTCAGTACTGGCTCTACAAGTACAAGCGTTACGACGACGTGCGACTGGTGTTCGCGCCGGAATTCGGCATCGCCCAGTTCGGCGGCGATCCGGACAACTTCCAGTTCCCGCGCTGGTGCCTCGATATGTCGGTGCTGCGTGCGTACGACTCGAGCGGCAAACCGGTCAGCACGCCGCACTTCATGAAGATCGACTTCAAGGGACCGGCGGAGAACGAGCCCGTGTTCGTGTCGGGCCATCCGGGTTCGACGGATCGCCTGCTCACGGTCGCGCAGCTGAAGACCCTGCGGGACGATGACCTGCCGCGCGCGCTGCTGCGCCGGTCGGAGTTGCGGGGCCGTTACATCGAGTTCAGCAAGCTGAGCGAGCAGAATGCACGCATCACCGAAGTGCCGCTCGTCAGCATCGAGAATTCACTGAAGGTCCAGCGCAAGGAGCTCGACGCGCTGCATGTCGATTCGATGATCGTGAACAAGGCGCGCGAGGAAATGGAGGTGCGCAAGAAGGTCAATAGCACGCCGGACCTCGCGGCCACGATCGGCGATCCATGGACCGACATCGAGCGCGCCGAAGCGCTGGGCAGCGCCATCAGCCTGCCCTACAGCTATCTCGAATCAGGCATCGGCTTCGACAGCCGCCTGTTCCGCTCCGCCCGCACGCTTGCGCGTGGCGCGGTGGAACTGCCAAAGAAAAGCGACGATCGTCTGCGCGAATTCCGCGAAACGGCGTTGCCCCGCATCGAGCAGCAACTCTCGGCCAACACGCCGGTGTATCCGGAGCTCGAGCAGCTCACGCTCACCATGTCGCTGGAGCGCATGCGCGAATGGCTCGGGCCGGACGATCCGACGGTGCGCCAGCTGCTCGGCAAGGAGTCGCCGGACCAGCTCGCGAAGCGCGTCATTTCCGGCACGAAGCTCGCCGACCCGAAGGTGCGCCTGGCGCTGTGGAAAGGCGGCGCCAAGGCGATCGATGCGGCGAACGATCCGATGATCGAGCTCGCGAAGCTCGTCGACGAGCGGGCACGCGCGGTCCGCAAGAACTACGAAGACAACATCGAATCGATCACGCGAGTGGCGTCGGAGAAAGTGGCGAAGGCGCGCTTCGCCGCGCTGGGCACGAGCGTATATCCGGATGCGACGTTCACTCTGCGATTGAGCTACGGCTCGGTGCAGGGCTGGACCGAGAATGGCCAGAAGGTCGCCCCGTTCACGCAGCTGTCACGGCTCTTCGAACGCGCCACGGGACAGGCACCGTTCGCGGTGCCAGACAGCTGGATGAAGGCCAAAGACACGCTCGACCTGTCGACGAAGTTCGATCTCTCGACGAACAACGATATCGTCGGCGGCAACTCGGGCAGTCCGCTGATCAACGCGAGGGCGCAGATCGTCGGGCTCGTGTTCGACGGGAATATTCACTCCATCTCGGGCTCGTACTGGTTCGATGACAAGCTGAACCGCGCGGTCGCCGTGCATCCGGCGATCATCCACGAGGCGCTCGAGAAGGTGTACGGCGCGAAGAATCTGCTGGCGGAGCTGCAGTAGCCGTCAGCCACGTTTTCGTCCGCTCGCCCTGCAAACAAATCGGTCTTTGTTTTGCAGGGCGAGCCGAGCAACTCTCAACGACGATCCGGCCCGAAGTCGCGATCCGACAGCCTGTCTCGACCCCCCGCCCGCTCGAAGATGAACTCGGCGCGACAGCCGTCGTCCACCCACACGCCGCGGTCGTCGTAACCGAAGTTACGGCCGATGTCGCAGTCCGCACGGCTGATCTCACGCACGTCGGCGATGCGATAACCGCGCAGGCTCACGTTGCATTCATTGCGACGACCGTCTTTGGATTCACAGCGCACGCGTTGCTCGGCGCCGCGATCATTGACGGAGTCCCGATAACCCCACGCGCGCGGGTGATCGCCGCCGCGGGACTTATCGAACTTGAAGGTGGCGCGGCAGCCGTCATCAACCCACACGCCGCGATCGGTATAACCCCAGTTGCGTCCTACCACGCACTCCGTGCGGCTGGACTGATCGACATCTCGCACGGTGTAGCCGTGCAGATCTGCGGGACATTCCTTGCGATGACCGTCGCTCGACGAACAGGCAACGGACTTCTCCGGCACCCAATCATCGTCGGCGTTCGCCGCGCTGGATACGAGAACGAGGCCACAGGCCGAAGCGGCAATGGCCAGGGTTACGCCGAAGCGTCGCCCGGAAGTCAAACCTGAACGTTGGCAAGTTGTCATGGGTTAATCCTCCGTGTCCCCATAACGCCGCCGCACTTGGATCAGTTCCGCAGCACCTCGCGCAGCGCGCCCGCCACGAGCCGCTGGAGCATCCGTTCGCCAAATGTGGTCGGATTATCGAGCTGCATGCGCTGTAAGGGCCTGTTCATTTGTTCAGGCGGCTTGCCACTGAACAGTGCCGAAGCGAGAGCGCCGAGTTTTCCACTGCGGGTGGATGTTCGGGTCTGAAGCAACTTGAGGGCACGCGCCAGGACGATCTCGTCTTCGGTCAGATCCGTGCCGAAGGGATATTCGCTGAAGAAGCCGCTGCTGCGATGATTCTCGAACGCCTTTTCGAGCGCGGCCGGCGTGTTGTTCCGAAATGCATCCGGGATGCGATAGCTCGCCGGGAGCTTGCGCGATTGTTTCGCTGTGGCGAGCAGGCCGTCCTGAAATCGGGAGTCGGCCACGTTGAGAAGCGCTGCGATGATTTCCTGATCCGTGCGGCCGCGCAGATCGGCAATGCCGTACTCCGTAACCACGATATCCCGCAGGTGGCGGGGAATCGCCGTATGCGCGTAGTTCCACACGATGTTCGAAGTAGTTTCGCCGCCGCTCGTGCGCGTGGAACGCACGCACAGGATCGACCGTGCGCCCGGCAGCGCGTGCGCCATCGACACGAAGTTATATTGGCCACCCACACCGCTGACCACGCGACCATCGGCGAGGCCGTCGGACACTGCGGCACCGAGCAGCGTGATCATCATCGTCGTATTGACGAAGCGGGCGTCGCGCCGTTGCAGGACGCGCAGCTCGGAATCTGGCCCGTAGAGCTGATTCACATAGGCCACGCCGCGCATGCCCAGCTGCGCGCGATCGCTCTCGCTGAGCTCGCGAAGCGCGGCGTAGAACCCGCGCGGCCCCAGGAAAAAGCCGGCGTGCATCACCTGGCCGTTGCGCAATTCGCGGCCCAGGAGCTCCGCGCCAATGGTCGCACAGGCGGCCGGATCGGAAAAGTTCGCCTCGACCCAGCCGCCATCGCCGGCGCGCAGGCGACCGTCGGCGTACTCGACCTCGCGGCGAAACACGCCAAATCGCTGCAGCTCGCGAAACTCCGCTGCAGAAAGCCGCGGACCGACGCCGACTTTCACCAATGCACCCAGCACCCGCTCGTCGAAGCGATGAGTGATCTCGCCGGACGCCAACAGCCGCTCGAGAGGCAGCGAGTCGTACACGCGCCGACTCAGCACACCGGCTCGATACAGATCGAGCAATTGGTCGATGAACATCTCGGTGGAGGCGAACAGTCCCGCGGTGAACGGGCCGCGGCCGCCTTGCGCATCGACCAACGCGCTCGCTTTTTCGGTGCCGAGGCAGCGGAGCGCATCGGCATACACAGCGGTTTGCTGATGTCGAAGGAGCAGCGCGTACGCCAGTGCGTCGCCGAGCTCGCCGATGCCCACTTGCAGGGTTCCGCCATCCTTCACCAGCGCGCTCACGTGCATGCCGATCGCATGATCGACCGAGCCGATCGGCGGATTCGGGGGACAGAACAGGTCGTAGTCGTAGCGCACGTCATCGACCAGCCAGTCGAAGCGCGCCGGATCCACCGTCGCGTGACCGGTCATGAACGGCATCTGACGATGCACCTGGCCGATGAGTACACAGTCATGGCCCTTGCCGCGCGCGGCCTCGACCATCGGCAACAGGTCGCCGGTCACGTCCGCATTCGAGCCGAAGCTGATCTCGGTGGCGCCTTCGAACGTGCGCTTCGCGACGAGATGCGCGATGACGTTCACGCCCCGCTCCATCAAATCCCGGAGCACGTGCGTGTAATTCGCGCTCAGGTAATTCTGCTGGGCATGCTCGGAGTTGAGATAGGCGCCGGGCTCGAGAAAAAATTCCACGATGCGAATATTCGCCGGCACGTCGCCACGACGCATGGCGTGCGCATATTCCAGCTCGACGTAATTGCCGAACACACGCTCGACGATGGGACCGACGAGCCGCTTCTCCAGGTCCGTCCGGGCGGTCGGCCGGCGCAAGGACAGCGCTGTGATAATGGTCAGGTCGATGCCGGGGTCGCGGGCCGCACGGCGGTAGAACTCGTTGGCGATCGGATTGGGTTTGCCGATACCCAGCGGCAGCGCGAGCACCACACGCCGGCCGATCCGCCGCAGCACGGCTTCGACGCATTCACCTACATCATCAACGATTTCCGTCATGCCGTTCCGGGTGTGGCTCAATGGCTCAGCTGGCGCTTGGACAATCCCGCGTCGAGCGACGGTTTTGTCAATTTATCCGACAAATGTGGCCGCTCCGGGCGAGGCACGGAACTTGCGGCAGGAGAATTGTCACTGGTTCGTCGAGGCATTCATGGGCGAGGTCATACACGCCAATTTTGGCACCGAGCGCGAGTGGGAGCAGACCCACGAAAAGACCGTGGATGGCCTGCTCACCATCGGATCGCTGTTCGGCGATGACGAAGCGCTCATGCGCGCGAAGGCCGAGTGCGTGTATCACATCCTCCGCGAGATCGTGGAAGACGTGCCGTCCGTGCAGATCACCACTCGCATGCCGGACAATCTCACAGACGAGCAGATGACGATGCTCACCGAGTCCATCCGCCAGGCCGCACTGAAGGGCATCGAAGTCGCGATGACGCATTCGGTGCAGGTGCTGATGAGCTCGATCTACGATCTGTGCACGTCGAAGCTGAAGGTCCGGCCGTCGTAAGAACGGGCGCGATGGGCTGATCCCCGCGCCCCGCCGCTCAGGCGCCCGGCTGCAGTTTCAGCGAGAACGTGATCAGCACGTCGTCCTTCACCCATTCCGTCGATTTCCAGTCGCCCTGCCCCACGCCGTACTCGAGCCGTTTGATCGTCACCCGTCCGGTCATGTAACCCACGACCTTGCCCTTTTCTTCTTTCGTCTGGAACGTGATCGGAAGCTTCAGATCCTTCGTCACGTTGCGGATCGTGAGCTTGCCCTGCGCTTCATAACGCCCGCCGCCCACCAGCGTGATCTTCGACGACACGAATCGCGCCTTCGGATATTTCGCCACGTCGAACAGGTCCGCGCTCTTCAGGGTGTCGTCCCGTTCCTTGTCCCCGGTATCGAGCGAGGTGACGTCGATCGTCGTGTCGATCTTGCTCGCGGCCAGGTTGTCCGCGGAGAAAGTGATGTCCGGCGTGTATTTGCCGAAGCGACCATTGTTGTTCGCGCCTGCCTGCTCGAAAGAGAAACGCAGCATGCTGCCGGCAGGATCGAGGGTGTACTTCACCGGCGCGGCAGGTGCCGCCGCATGGGCCTGAGTGCCGACGAGCGCGGCGACACTCAAAGCGGCAACAGCTGCGACAGCGCGCATCGCGTGAAAGCGGCTTCTGACGGGCATCGATCCGATCATTTCAGGACCCCCTCGTTGGGTGACTTCAGGTTTTCGTGAAGGGCAGCATCCGGCGCAGGACGGTGTCCTTCAGCACGAAATGATGTTTGAGCGCCGCGCCGACGTGCAGCACGGCAATGGCGACGAGCAGCCACGACATCCAGTAATGGAAGGCCATCAGCGTGTCGTAGAGCGGGCGATTCGGGCCGACCAGGTCCGGCAGCTGCGCCAGTCCAAACCAGCTCACGGGAAAGCTGCGGGCGGATGACGCGATCCAGCCCACCAGGGGCATCGCAAACAGCAGGAAATAAAGCCCGTAATGCGTGACGTGCGCGGCGAAACGCTCCCACGGCTTCAGCGTATCGGGCAGCGGCGGCGTGGGATTCGCGAGGCGCCACAGAAGCCGGATGACCGCGAGCGCCAGGATCGTGATGCCCCAGGATTTGTGCGGCACCACCGAGGTGAGCTTGGCGAAGCCGGTGGCCCAGTGTGCCCGATAGCCCAGCACGAACTGGACGAGGATGAGCACGACGATGACCCAATGAAGCAGCTGCGCGACGGAGCCCCAGCGGGCGGGTGTGTTTCGAATGGGCATCTGGGTAAGCTTGCCTGAATGAGCGCAGCTTACCGAAATCGGATTGGCGCGGGCGTACTCGTTGCGCGCTCGCTCATTACGCCGTGGTCCATCACGCCGTGGCTCATTGCGCCGGTGCTGATTGCGGGAGTGCTCGCGGGCTGCGCATCGCGACCGGCGCGTGAACAGGCGCCGCCCGTCTCCCCTTCGGCGACAACCCCGTCACCTTCGACCGCATCGGAGGGCACGCATCAGGGCCGTGCGCTGCAGATCATTCCCGAAGAATCGTTGCTCACGGTGCTGGTCTTTCGCGGCGGGCCACTCGGCAAGGCGGGCCACAACCACGTGATCGCCTCGCACGACATGAGTGGGTTCGCGTGGGTGCCGAGCGATGTGTCGCAGGCGTCGTTCGAAGTGCACGTGCCGGTGGGCTCCTTCACGATCGACGAGCCTGCCCTGCGCGCCCAGGAAGGAGCCGATTTTGCAGCCGACGTGCCGGACTCCGCGCGCGAAGGCACGAAGAAAAACATGCTCAGCGAGCCGATGCTGGACGGCCAGCGATTTCCGGAAATGGTCCTGCGGTCGTCGCACCTCGAGCCCACGGACGGCGGCGCGGTGGCGCTGGTGGACGTGACCGTGCGCGGGCAGACCCGGCCGGTGACCGTGCCGCTGCGCTATGAGATGAAAGGCAACGCCCTTCTGGTGAAGGGCGAGCTGTCCCTCAGGCAAACCGAGCTGGGTCTGACCCCGTTCAGCCTGCTCGGCGGCGCTTTACGCGTCGAGGACGAGATGCGCGTGAGGGTTTCTTTGGTGGCGCGGGGCGAGTAGCCGCTTTTTTCGCGGGCTTTGTTGGCCGCCGTGGGGTGGAGGACTTCTTCGCTTTCTTTCCGAGCCGCCCGGCGACTGAGGGCTTCTTGCGTTTTGCAGGCTTTCGCAAGGAGCGCTCCGTCGCCGCGCGGCTAAGAGAAGCTTTCGCCGCCTTCTTCGCCTTTTTCCCCACCCGCCCGGCGTTTGAGGGCTTCTTGGCTTTCGCCGACTTTCCAGAAGAGCCCTCAGCCGCCGCGCGGCTCGAAGACGTCTTCGCATCCCTGGAACGCTCCTCCACCCCCCGCAGCTGATCGAGAATCCCCGGATTCTCCAGCGTCGAAACATCCTGAGAAATCTCATCCCCCCGCGCCACTGACCGCAGCAACCGACGCATGATCTTCCCGGACCGCGTCTTGGGCAGGTTGTCCGCAAACCGAATGTCATCCGGCCGCGCAATGGCGCCGAGCTCCTGCGACACCCATTTACGCAATTCGTCGACCAGCTTTGACGTATCCCCGGTCGGCCGCTCGCCGCGGCAAACGACGAACGCGAAGACTGACTCGCCCTTCACCTCATGCGGCCGCCCAACGACCGCCGCCTCGGCGACTCGAGGGTGTGACACCAGTGCCGACTCGATCTCCATGGTCCCAAGGCGATGGCCCGCGACGTTCAGCACGTCGTCGATGCGTCCCATGATCCAGAAGTACCCGTCCCTGTCGCGATGGGCGCTGTCGCCCGCCACATAGAAACGATTCTGGAATTTCTCCCAGTAGGTGCTGACGTAGCGTTCGTTATCGCCCCAGATCGTCCGAAGCATCGACGGCCATGGCCTGCGGATCACGAGGTAACCGCCGGCATTCGCGCCCGTCACGCTGATGCCGCTGTCATCGACGATGTCTGCTTCGATACCCGGCAACGGCCGCGTGCACGACCCAGGCTTCGTCGCAGTAACGCTCGGCACTGGAGAAATCATGATGGCGCCCGTCTCGGTCTGCCACCACGTGTCGACAATCGGACAGCGCCCGCCGCCAATGACCCGCTGGTACCACATCCACGCTTCCGGGTTGATGGGCTCGCCCACGCTGCCCAGCAGACGCAGCTTCGAGAGGTCGTATTTCTTAGGAAGGGCGTCGCCGAGCTTCATCAGCGCGCGAATCGCCGTCGGCGCGGTGTAGAAGATCGTGACGCCGTGGTCCTGGCAGATCCGCCAGAAACGACCGCCATCGGGAAACGTCGGCGCGCCCTCGTACAACAGAACGGTGGCACCGTTCGCAAGAGGACCATATGCCACATAACTGTGGCCGGTGACCCAGCCGACGTCGGCAGTGCACCAGTACACATCGTCATCCCGGAGATCGAATACCCACTTACTGGTGGTTTTCGCGCCCAGCAGATATCCCGCAGTGGAGTGCTGAATGCCTTTCGGCTTGCCCGTCGACCCAGACGTATAGAGAAGGAACAGCGGGTGTTCCGCGTTCACCCACTCCGGCTCGCAGACGGGGGACTGCCCTTCGATCGCCTCGTCCCACCACACATCCCGGCCGGACTGCATGGCTACCGCTTCGCCGGTGCGCTTGCAGACGATCACCTGTTCGATCGTGCGGCATCCCGCAGCGAGCGCTTTGTCCACGGCGGCTTTCAGTTCGATCGTGTGTCCGCCGCGGCGGCCGCCGTCTGCCGTGATCAGCAGGCGCGCGCCCGCGTCTTCGATGCGGTCTTTGAGTGACGGCGCGGAGAAGCCGCCGAACACGACTGAGTGAATCGCGCCGATGCGCGCGCACGCGTGCATGGCAATGATGATTTCCGGGACGAGCGGCATGTAGATGACCACCCGGTCGCCCGGCTTCACGCCCCGCGACTTGAGCGCATTCGCGAAGCGGCACACCTCTGCGTGCAACTCCCGATAGCTCAGGCGGCGGGTATCACCCGACTCCCCTTCGAAAATGAGCGCGGTCTTGTGGCCCCGCTCAGCGAGATGCACGTCGAGGCAGTTCCAGGAGACGTTGAGCTTGCCGTCGGTGAACCAGCGGTAGTTCGGAGCCTGGGTCTCGTCCAGAGTGACGGTGAAGGGCGTCTGCCAGTGCAGTTCCTTACGCGCTAAATCTGCCCAGAACCCCGTGGGATCTTTTGCAGCCTGTGCATACAGAGCTTCCAGCGCTGCGGGTGTGAGCTGCGCGCGCGAAACGAATTGCGCCGGCGGCTCGAAGCTACGCTCTTCTAGCAGGACAGACTGGATGTTCGACTCAGGCATGTGACCCCCGGAACCGATTTTCAGCGCGGCGTGAGCATACAGACCGAGCCCGGCGGCGCCAAACCACCCCTCGCACCCACCCCCGACCGTCGCCGAAAACGAAAATGATGACTTTTGCTGGAGACACCGAACGGCCCCCATAGCGATTGCTGACCCGAGGATTCGGCAGGCGGGCCTTGGCTCGCCCGGCCGCTTGGCGTAGAACGCTGACGCACCGGGGCTCACATTCGATCGTGCGACTAAATACCCAAGCGACCGCGCCCGCGCTCTGGCTGAGGCCATCCGCGTGGTTGACACGATGTCTGCCACTCCTGCCGATGATTCTCTCGGCATGCTCCTCGCACGAAGCGCCGGACGTGGTCCTGCCCCAACGCTGCGAGCAGGCTAGCGCAGCGAATCCGGTCTCCGTGAGCTTCCACGCCCCACGGGCAGCAACTCTTCGCGTGCGAGTCGAGCCGCGCGGAATTTCCGTGCTGGCTGCCGTAGGAGAGGTTCGCGCGCGATCGCAGGTCGATCGTCTCGGTGTGATTACCTTCGTCGAGCAAGCGACTGCCGGCGAGAACATCACGGTGAACGTGGAGTCTCGTGACTCGCCCGATATCACCGGCCGCGTCTGCATATCGATCGCCGCGCTGCCCGCCACGAACAGCGCGCAGCTTCGCGCCGAGATCGCGTTCGCATCGGCTGGTGAGTACCTGCAGGCGGGCGATCCAACGCGCTCGTTCAACGAGTACCTCGATGCGGCTCGCGAGTTCGACTCGTTCGATCAGGTGCGCGCAGCCGAAGCGCGACACGCCATGGCCGAGATCGCATACGGGAAGATCAGCCGCGAAGACGATGCGTATTGGCTAGCCCGGATGGCACTCAACGACTTCGGCGCGAATGCGACCGACGGCATTCGCAGCGCGCTCTACAGTCTTCAGGCCCGCACGCTGCTCGAATCCGAGATTCTGGACGAGGACGCGCGACGCGCTCGCGTCTTCCAGCTACTCGACGCGTCTCAGCGATTCGCCCAGCAGGATTCTTTTGGCCGCCGCGAGATTCCTCGCCTCGAAATCCTGCGCGGTTTCATGGAATACCGCCGCGGCGACACGGGGAAAGCAAACGCTTACTTCTCGACGGCCGCCTCTGAGTGCCAATCGCTGCACGACTGGGAGTGCTACGCGCGAGCACTTCAGAACAGCGCGTCACTCGCTGAAGAAGCGCGTGACTTCACCGTCGCGCTGAAAGCATACGAAGACGCACTGCGCGTGCTGCCGCCGCATCTTGACCCAGAGCTCACGGCCAACATTTGGGGCAACCAAGGCCGACTGCAGGGTACGGCTGGTCTATTTCAGCAGAGTGAGCAATCAAGCCGTGTCTCGATTCGCCTGCATGCTGAGATCGACGACTGCGAGGGCGCGCGAGTTGGAATGGCGCGCCTCGGTACGCTGCTCGTGCAGGTGGGCAGCATCGCCGAAGGACTCGATCAACTCTCGCGAGCCGCGTCGCTCAGTTGCGGCGAGCTGCTGGCACTAGCGAAGGTTGAAGACGCGCCCACGTCCACCTCGGTCGGCGACGCCTGCATGAGTCCGCCCCCGGCAGAATCGCTCGGTCCTTCGGGAAAGCTGGCTGTGTTCAGCGCGCTGCTCGGCCTGCGCGATGCGCTTCAACTCGAGAATCGCACAACGGAAGGCCGACGATGTCTCGCCGCCGCGCACGACTACGCGAGCACTCCGCGCACTCGCCTGCGCCTTGCGAACGCCGAAGCGAATGCGCTGCTGGAAGACCGCAAGGTCGAAGCGGCCAGCGCTAGATTCGCGAGCGGCCTCGCTGAGGCCGATAAAGAAGGCATTCCGGCAAGCTATGAGCATCGCTCACTCGCCTACCTGGGACTCGCGCGCGCAGCGCTGATGGAAAAGCAGATCGCCCTAGCACGCAGTTACGCGAGTCAGTCGCTCGTGCTCGGCAGCACACGTGCAGACGTGAGCCAGATCGTGGAGTCGCTCCAGCTGATGGCACGCAGTTATAGCGGCACCGCTGACAGTGAGCGGGCGATTTCTATCCTGCATACCGCCGCAGATCTGGTGGATCAGGTTCCTATCGACGACCTGGACGCCGAGAAGCGCGCAACGTGGCTGGCCACACAACATGCCGTCTTCGCGGAGCTCACTGCCCTGTTTGCTTCGAATTCAAAGGATGACGACGCGCGCTTGTGGCAAGCCTTCGATACCTCGGAACGGGGGCGCGCAAGAAGCCTGCGCTACGCCGCGAACCTCGCGACCGACACACGCCAAGAGTCGCCTGGTGAGCCATCATCTGCGCGCTATCAGGAACTGATGCAACGGATCGCGCGCCTCGCGGAACCGGTACAAGCCGGCACGTCATCTCAACTCTCCATGTCTGAGCTGGAGGAAATGACGCATGCGAGCACAACACAGACTGAAGTCTCGTCGCGCGTGGAACTGCAGAAGCGTCTCGCGACACTAGATGCCACAGCGATTGAATACGCGGCAGGCCGCGACGAGATGTACGCGTTCGTCATCGACAGCGAACACATTCACGTGGCTCACCTCGGGAGCCGGGCGAAGATTGCGTCGGCTGCGGCAGCACTCTACGAGCAAGTCAGAAATCCAGAGGCTGCTGAAACAGACGTGCAACGCGCGGCCGCGAAACTTGCGGGGCTCGTGTTGTGGCCCATCACGTCAGCGATAGAACACCGACGTGTCATCCTGATTCCTGACGACGCCCTGCACACTGTTCCTTTCACGATTCTGCCGTGGTCCGAAGAAAAGAATTCGCCTCTGCTCGTCGAGCGTGCGGAGCTGTCTGTCATGCCCTCGACGCTTTTCGTCACGCGTGCACACGCGTCGTCGGTCGCACGCACGGGAGCGCCGCGCTTCGAGCTCATTGGCGATCCGGTGTTCCGCGCGTCGGACTGGCGTCGCGATTGTGGCGGTGTCGATGCAGAGTCATCCGCGGCACCCACACCCGTAGCAAGAAGATCCCTGCCTCGACTTCCAGGCAGCAGACGCGAAGTGCTGGCGATTGCAGATATCGCAAATCACCTCTCGCCGGCGGTTCATGTGAAAACCCGTCTCGGTTGTGAGGCCACACCCACAGCGCTGCGTGAAGCGGCGGCAACCAGTCCTGAGCTGCTACACATTGCCACACACGGTTACGTGGATGCGTATCGACCAAGACTTTCGGCCCTTGCACTGACACAGGATTCAGCCGCAGACGGCGGCGCGTCGAGCGTGGGCCTGCTGGATATTCTCAACATGCGGGTCGCGTCGCGGCTCGTCGTCCTCAGCGCGTGCGATACATCCCGTGGCCGGTTGCTACCGGGTGAAGGCGTGCTCGGTCCAGCGCAGGCCTTTTTGCAGGCAGGGGCCGCTTCGGTGATTGCCAGCTATTGGCGGATACCCGACGAGCACACGGCACCCTTCATGGAAGCGTTTTACAAATATCTGCTTGTTGATCGTCTCAGTGCCGCGTCCGCCTTACGGCGCACGCAGCTCGACTTTGCGAGGGACCGCGCGTCGCACGACTGGGCAGCATTCACTCTCTACGGCTGGCCAGACACGACACTTTGACACTCCGGCGCCACCTGCGAATGCGGCGCTGAGATAAGCGGGGACCTTCGCGCAGTGATTGGGGCGATCCATTTCGATCACCCACTGCCGAGGAGACCTCCATGTCCCGCGCGTTTCGACTCTTCCTGTTTTCCACCGTCCTTAGCCTCGCCGCCGCCGTGCAGACGAAGCCTGTACTGGCTGCAGAAGCGATCCCCGACTATTTCTTCAAGGCCTGGACCGTGAATCGGGACTGCACCGAGGCGCATTCCGGCGGACTCGGTCACACCATCCCCGGTCTCCAATTCAAGGCAACCCGTGATGCGAGCGGCACGTACTCCTTACAGGCTGTGAACACGGCCGCCGGGCGCTGGGCGCGCGGGTGGCAGAACGTGAAGCTCGAATATCGTCCAGGCGTGCGAATGAGTGCCATTCCTGCAGATATGGAATGTGTGCCCGGCCAGGAAGAATCCTCACCCTTCCTCGCGCAGTCCGGTTTTGCCTCGAGCTCAGAGCCTTACTACGGCTACGAGCACTGGTATGGCCTGGTGACAGTGCACGGTGCCAAGCATCACCTGCTGATTTTCCCGCGTGATGGCGCCGACGCATCGGTAGTCCTGATTGATGTCGACGCCGCAGCCAACCTGCAGCTCGATCACAACGGAACGATCATCGTCGAGAGCTGATCCGGCCTTACAATGGCGAATGAACTTCTGGTTCGTTCGTCCGGCACTCGTCGCGTGCACGCTGCTCGTGACGAGTGCGAGTCATGCTCAGAAAGCCAGTGGGGAATATGGCGAGTTCGCTTGTCGCGCACTCGCCTGCTCTACGCTGGTGCCGGACAGGCACGTCGACGACGCAACGACGAACGACTGCGGTTATCACAACGGTAACGCGTGGTGGATTGATTATGTTGCAGGCTCGCTCGCGTGGGCCGACGTGCGTTCGCCAGATGCATCACATGCGCATATCACCGTCGCGCTTTTCGACGATGGCGCACAAACGAGCCACGTCGAGCTGCGCAATCAGCTGTGGACCAACGAACGCGAGGCGAACGGCAAGCCAGGCGTCGACGATGACGGTAACGGCTATGTTGACGATATCCACGGCTGGGATTTCGTAGACAACGACGCGGACGTTTCTCCGCAGGGTGAATGCGTCGGTCGCTCGAGTCACGGCACGTTCATGGCGAGCCTCATCGCGGCCGAGCGGAATAACGGCGCCGGTATCGCGTCCGCCGGTTCGGACGGCGCAAAGATAATGGTGCTCCGCATCGTCGGCTGCGGAGGCGGCTCAAAGGATCAGGCAGACCCGGAGCGCATCGCTCGCGCGCTCGAGTACGCGACACGCATGGGCGCGAAAGTGCTCAGCTTCAGCGCCCACTGGCTGCAAACCACGCCCGGGCTGGACGCGGCTTTCAAACGTATTGCGGATGACCCGCCGGCAGCCGACGCCGATACAACTGCCATAGTTGTGGCATCCGTTCCCAATAAAGGCGAACCACTGGCGGGATTCCCAGCTGCATATCCATTCAGGCGCATCGTGCGCGCGGTGCCTATTGGCAACGACAACATAATATCGCCGGGCACCAGCCCCGCTCCGTCCGGGCTCAACCTCGGTGCACCCAGCGCCTGCGTGCTCGGCGCGACCGCTGGACCTGCGGGATATCGCATCGAGCACGGCAGCTCGAATTCGACCGCAATTCTATCCGGACTTCTCGCAGGGGTATGGTCCAGCTCACCCTATGCTAGATTCTCCGCTGACGAGTTTCTGGCGAAGGTCGTTCGGGATCGGATGTCTCTGACGAAGCGCCGCTCGCAGCCGGACCTGAAAGGTGACTACCCCTCGGGGGTGCCTTTAGCCGACGCGTGTATGCTCGCAACGAAGCGAAGAAGCGCAAACGTGTGCCTCGACGAGCCAGGACAGCAACGGGGGCCGTCCCAATGACCTATATCGAGTCCCTGCGGGGACCTTCTGCAGACGTCGCCGAGCCGGGCGATTCTTCCCTGGTGGCTGCCATCGCCGGCGGCGGTGAGATGCAGGATGCAATCTACCTGAGATATCGGCGCCCCTTGATGCAGGTATTCCTCCAGAGACGCATCGACAGGGATGCTGCTCAGGATCTCCTGCAGCGGACCTTCCTGCAGGCGATCAAAAAGATCCGAGCGGAGGGACTGGACGATCCGAGCAATCTTGGCGGGTATCTCTATCGAACGGCGTGCAAGCTGGCGACCGCGTATTGGCGCGGCGAGCTCTCACGTCGTCACGACAGCGACGGTGAGCTGCTATCGAACCTGCAGGACGACTCGTTGTCGCTCGAGGAGTCGCTCGACCACGATCTGCAGGCGAAATGCGTGCGCGAGCTCATGGCCAAACTGCCGGTCGCCCGCGATCGCGAGGTGCTCGAGCGCTTCTATCTCCGCGAGGAGCCCCGCGTGGCGATTCGTGAGTCGATGAGGCTGACCGAATTGCAGTTCAATCAGGTGCTCTGGCGCGCGCGCCAGCGCTTCGCCGATATTTTGCGCAAGCAGGGATTTGCCGGGAGCGGCTCGGTTGAAGCCGCTCACTCGATGGACGGGTAACCCAACTTATGGACCACATGCATTTCAAGGCGAATCAGACCGCCGCCGCCTACGTTGCGCAGGAGCTCGATGAGCACTCGCAGGAGGCGTTCGAGATTCACATGATGGGCTGCGGGGACTGCGTCAACGACGTGGAAGCGTGGCGCGTCATCAAGACGCACATGCCGGACGCCGTTGTCGTCGAGGCCGCGCGCCAGTTCAAGAAGCACTGGTGGGGTGGCTGGGGCATGGCCGCTTCGTTCGTGGGTGCGATGGTCGTCGCCGCTGCGGGCGGATGGTTTGCGAATTCGCTGCAGCGACCGAGTCTCGATACCAGCGAGACCTCGATTTTCGATCTGCCGCCGGTCACGCGTTCCGAGGAATGCACCAAGCTGCCGCTCGCCGCGAACACGCGCGCCGTCGTACTGCGCGTGACGAAAGTGGATTCGCAGCGGAAGCTGGTTGCGACGGATGACTCCGGCAAGGAGTTGCCGACAAGTCGCTATGCCATTCGGCAGCAGCGCGATGGGAGCTGGGTGGTGCGATTCGATGCGGATGGGCTGCAGAACGGGTCTGCGCACATCGTGGCGCGAGGCGGTGAGTCAGAGGAAGAGGCGCTGGGATGTGTGACGGGAGCTGTTTCACCTCCGCCGCCAGGGTGAGATCACTGATACCCCCTGGCCTGCAGCGAAAACAGCTGCGCATACCTTCCCGCAGCCTTCATCAATTCCTCGTGGCTGCCGCGCTCGATGATCCGGCCGGCCTCCATCACCACGATGTGATCTGCCATTCGCACCGTCGAGAACCGGTGCGAAATCAGAATGGCGATCCGATCCCGCATCCGCGAGCGAAAGTGCTCGAAGATTTCCGCCTCGGCCGCCGCGTCCATCGCTGACGTCGGCTCGTCCAGCACCACGATATCCGCCGAGTCGCGCATGAACGAGCGGGAAAGCGCGATCTTCTGCCACTGCCCGCCTGAAAGCTCACGTCCTTCGTCGAACCACTTGCCGAGCTGCGTGTGGAATTTCTGCGGCAGGGTCTCGACGAACCGAGTGGCGAGTCCGCGATCCGCGGCTTCTTTCCACCGCACCTCGTCGTCGAACGAAGCCACATCGCCCGCGCCGATGTTCTCGCCGACCGTGAATTGATATCGCGCGAAATCCTGGAACACGACGCCGATGCGGCTGTGAAGCGTGGCCTCATCCCACGATTCCAGATCGACGCCATCGAGAAGGATGCGACCGCCCGTCGGTGAATAGAGCCCGGTGAGCAGCTTGATCAAGGTGGTCTTGCCCGAACCGTTCTCGCCGACGAGCGCGAGCGACTGGCCTGGCTTCACGTGCAGGTCGATGCCTTCCAGCGCCGGCGGCGCCTGGCCATAGTCGAAGCGCACGTTCTCGAACCGCACACCATCCGAAGGGTCAGTGCCGCGCTTGACGGTTCCGAGGCGCGGCTTCACCGGAATATCCAGGAACTCGAACAACGTCGACAGGTACAGGTTGTCGTCGTAGACACCGCGAATCGCGCCGAGGCTCGAGCCCACCGCACCCTGCCCGTTTCGGAACAGCATCAGATGCATCGTCATCTGGCCGAGCGTGATGCGGCCGAGCACTGCCGAAACAGCAACCCAGCCATACGCACAATAGAACGCAACGGTGCCCAGCAGGCCGAGCGCCAGGCCCCAGGCGTTATGTCGCAGATCGAGTGCGCGCTGCTGCCGGAACACTCGCTGGAAGATGCTTCGATATCGATCCAGCAGTAACGGCCCGATGCGATAGAGTTTCGTCTCCTTCACGTGATCGTCGCGCGCCAGCACGGTTTCCAGGTACGACTGCATTCGCAGGTCCGGCGAGCGCTCGCGGAACAGCCAGTACGCCCGCCGCGAAAACCACAGTTCGGCGATGAACGGCGGCAGGCCCGCCACGAGCAGGATCACGACCGCCCACGGTGAGAACTGAAACAGCAGCACACCAAAGCTCGCAAGCGAGATGACGTTCCGGCCGAGATCCGCGTAACGCAGCGTGAGAGAAAGCGGACGGCTCGCCGCGTCACGCTGGGCGCGCAGCAACTTGTCGTAGAGATCCGCATTCTCGAAGTGGCGCAGCTCGAGCGTCGACGCTTTCTCCAGGATCATGACGTTCACGCGATGACCGAGTTGCTGGCTCAGGATGTTCTGGCAGAAAGACAACCCGCTCTGCACGATGGCACCCAGCGTGATGACGAGCGCCTCGAGCGCGACCCAGCCGAGAACGATATCGAACTGCGTAGCACCGCCGGCTTTCACCTGCTCCGCGGCCGCCAGCACGCTGTCGACGATGCGCGCGCCGATATACGCGACCGCCGCCGGCGAAATTCCCGTGAGCACGGTGAGCCCGACGATCGCGATGACGAGTCCGCGACCGGCGCTCCACACGAGCAGCATCGCGCGCCCGCTGTAGCGGAAGGCGCTGAGCAGATTGAGGAGCATCGCCCCTACTCGATCACTACGAGCGGGCCGACCCGTTTGATGGCGATGGGTTGGGATTCATCGAGCGCGGCGAGCCACGTATCGATGTGATGCAGGTCGATCACCGCGTTGAGGCGCCGCTCGCCTGCAGCTGGATTCCGCACATAGATGAATCCAGGGTAATAGCGTTCGAGCTCGCGCACGACTTCGGTGAGCGGCTGGTCTTCGATGATCAGCCGTCCCCGACGCCACGCGAGCTCGGTGTAAGCGCTCGCAGTCTCGACGGAAGCCGGTGCCGCTACATCCACGACCACGCGCTGATCTTCCGTGAGCTGCGCATTCACGCGGCGGCCGGTCACTTCAACTCGTCCGTGCTCCACGGTAACGACGACGCGCCCGCTATCCCGCCATACGCTGAAAGCAGTGCCGAGCACCGTCACCTGCGTTTCGCCCGCATCGACGACGAACGGACGATTCGCGTCGGGCGTCACGTTGAAATATGCCTCACCGCGCGCGAGCTTGATGGCGCGCGACTCGCCGCCGTAGCTCACGTCGAGCGCCGTGCCGCTGTTCAGCGTGACTTCGCTGCCGTCAGCGAGCGCGACGACTCGCTGCTGTCCGACGTGCGTGACGTAGTCGTATTGCCACTGATTCAGAAACTGGAAGCCGAGCGCCACGCCGAGCACGACGGACGCAGCGAGCGCGAAGAGTTGCAGCTTGCTTCGCCGCACGCGGCTGCGCGCGCCGATCGATGTCACAGGACGCGAAGCGACCGCGCCACCGACGCCCACCCACAGCTGCCGCGCGGCCACGACCGCCGCCTCGTTTTCGGGGGACGCCGCTCGCCAACGCTCGAACTCCGCGCGCTCCGTATCGGTGGCGCTGCCGGAAGTGAGTCGCACGACCCAGTCGATCGCCTGGTCTTCCGGCGTCGTCGCGTCGGGAAGGGCGTCCAGATCATCCTTAATGGGGAAAGTTGGATCCATATTTACAGAACGAAGCAGTCGGCCCGATACCACAACGGAACCTGGCCGCACCGGCGCGGTGCGAGCGACTCACTCATGGCGCATTTTGAATCAGCTTCTCCCGGCAGTGGCGCAGGGCCCGGACGATGTACTTCTGCACCAGGCTCTCGGAAATGCCGAGGCGCGCGGCGATCTCGGGATGCGTGAGACCTTCGACGCGGCTTAGGAAAAGAATGTCGCGGCACTTCGGCGGCAGTTCGTCGAGCGCCGCGTCCACGATGCGCATCTGGTCGGAGTTGATGAGCGACTCCTCGGGGTCGCTCTCGACACTTTCGAACAGCGTCGCGAGCCCCGACAGCAGCTGGTCGCGACGACCCGTGACCCGAAAGTGATCCGTCGCCGCGTTGGTCGCCATGCGCAGCAGGTAACGGCGTGCTTCATCTTCATTGGGGAGCTTGTCCGCCACGCGCACTACCCGGAAGTACATCTCCTGCGCGAGGTCCGCGGCCGCCTGGGGGCAACCTACACGCCCCGTCAGCACGCGCTCCAGACGCGGTCGCAGAGAGATGAAAAGGCTCACCAGCTCTGCGTTGGTCAACATGGAGATGCAGGAATCGAGCCCGCTGGAAGCGGGCCGCTCTGCCAGGATGTTTACGTCGTCCGCGTATTGAGGCAGCGTGCTCATCCCGTCATCCCCGACCGCGGCGAATATAGAACTCGACCGGCACCACGACCTCGATGCGGTCGCCGGAGACTTCTTCCGGCGGCGCCGGCAACGGCGAGGACCGTTCGAGCAGCGCCAGCACTTCCTGGTCGAGCAGCGAGAAGCCGCGGCTGCGCTCGATCTCGCACTTGAGCACTTTCCCGTGCCGGTCCACGGCGAAACGCACGTAGATGACGTCTTCCTGTCGCTGGCGCTGAGCCGCGCCGGGATAGCGCTTGTTGCGTTCGATGGTCGCGAGCAGGCGGTTTTCCCAAGTCTGCTCGGGACTCGTCGATGGCGCGCTGTTCGCGCCTTCGCGTGGCGCCGTCACCTTGTCGTCCGGCGGTGCCGTGTTGGTCGGCAGGGCGGTGGTGTTCTCGACGTTACGATCCGCAACCAGCTGTTCTTCCGGCCGCTCCTCGGGCTGTTCCTGAATCAGCAGCTCGGGCATCTCGGGCAGCACCACACGCGGTGGCGCTTCGAACTTCAGCTTTTCACGCAGCGGTTCGAGCTTCGGCTGTCGACGCGCTTCCACCTGTGGCGGGCCCGGCGGAATCTCCGTTGCCGGCAACACGAGCGATACCGGATCGGGCGCGAGCTCGACGACCATCGCTGCCTGCGGCGGACTCGGAGAGCCGAACTGAACATCCACCAGCAGCCCGGCGAGTACGGCTGCATGCGCCACACCGGCTGTGACACCACACCAGCCCCAACGCATGGTGTCCCGCTTCGAGTCGAAGTCGACCATCAGTTCGCTCCCGTCGCGGGGGCTGCGCCGGCTTCGAGGCCGACCAGCGCCACCTTCACGAAGCCTGCTTCGCGCAGGGCATTCATCAGGTCCATGAGATCGTCATAGGTCACCGTCTTGTCGGCGCGCAGGAAGATGCGCCGGTCTGGACTGCCGCTCGTCGCCGCCCGCAGGGCTGCGCCGAGGCCGGCTCGGGTGACAGGCGAATCTCCGACGGACAGCGAGAGGTCGGACTGCAAACTGACGATCACCGGCTCATCCTGCTTCGGCTGCGGCTCCGAAGTCGAGACAGGCAGGTCGAGCGGCACATTCACGGTTGCGAGCGGGGCTGCGATGATGAACGTGATCAGCAGCACCAGCATCACGTCGATGAACGGCGTGACGTTGATCTCGTGCGCCACCTCGTCATCTTCGTCTTCATGCGCGATCTTGAGGCCCATGGCGTTACCTCGCGCCAACGGCGCGACGATGCTCCATCGCGGGCCGCTCTTCGACGACGCGACGGTCGAGCTCGCGGCTCACGATGCAGATCACCTGGGTCGACGCGTCCGCCACCATCGCCTTGTAGCCGGCGATGGATCGCGTGAACGAGTTGTAGATCAGTACCGCCGGAATCGCTGCGACCAGCCCGAGGCCGGTGGCGAGCAGCGCTTCGGCAATGCCGGGCGCAACCACCGCGAGGTTGGTGGTTTGCGCTTCTGAAATCCCGATGAAGCTGTTCATGATGCCCCACACGGTGCCGAACAGGCCCACGAAGGGCGCCGTTGCGCCGATGGACGCCAGCAACGTCAGTCCGCGGCGGGCGCGACGGGCGGCGGCCGCTTCGATGCGCTGAAGGCGGGCGGCCAGGCGTTCCTTGATGCTGTCGGGAACGGTGTTGGACATCTCCTTCACCGCGATCGCCACCATGGTCGACACCACCGGGCACTTGCGGTCGGCGGCTTCGGCGAGGCTCGACGCGTCATCGAGGCCTTTGGTCGCGAGCCGCAGCGCCTTGCGGGAGCGGGAAATCTCCACGCTCTTGGCGAGCCACACCGTCCAGGTCAACACCGAAGCGAGCACCAGCAGGACGATCACGCTCTTCACGACGCCATCGGCGCCCATGAACATGGCCCACGGCGACAGGCCGTGAGGCAGCGTACTGAGTGTCAGAGTGGGTTTAGCCAGCGCCTGAGCGGCGGGCGCCGCCGGCTCTGCGGCAGCCTGGGCAAGCGCTGAAGACAGCGGCACCAGCGAAGCCAGACCAACCAGAGGGATTCTTCTAAGAGCTTGGATCACCAAATCGCTCCCCTTACAGTTTTGTACAGCCGCGGAATCCTGCGTTCCGCCGTCGCCCCCTCACTGGCAACGACTGAAACGGTCCGACACCGCAATCGTGCGAACACCCCCTGCCCTGCACGACACTTGAAAGCTAACGCCCGTCTCGGGCCGGCCGCCTCCGCCGAAAGCACGGAGTGGCGTCCGTGCCTGACAACAAGAGCGTCACGAGCTGGGTTCGTGTACGCACCGACAACTTGCCGTAGATGTTGTACAGGTGATCCTTGATCGTCGAGATTTCACGATGCAAGCGTCGTGCTATGTCCTGGTTCGACAGGCCGCGCATGACGAGCAAGGCGACCTCGCGTTCGGTCGGCGTGAGCTGGGCCAGGACCTGCAGTTGTCCTTCCGTCGGCTCGAATCCCGCGCCCGAACGCACGCTGAGCCCCGAGAAGCGGATCAGGAAGATGGGCCGGTGCGCGGACACGCTCTTCACGTGCTGAGCGCTCACGGTCGCGCGCAGGTCGACGACCGTCGGGTGACTCACCGACTGGCTGAGACTTTCAGCCGCGCTCTTCTGCGGACCGGCATATTGCGTGAGCCACGCTGCACGAAATTCTTCGCAGATTTCTTTCAGCTGCACCGGAATGGCGAAATCCTCGCGCGGATCCAGATGCCGCTCGGTGCCGTGATTCCACAGCAGCGCCTGTGAGTAGCCCGCATCGTTGACATAAAGCGGACGAAGGTCCCAGTTGAGCAGGATCAGTCCGATGGGCAGGCCGCGCACGAAATCTTCGATCGCACCGTGCAGCGCCTGTTGCTGCTGCTGATCGATCATCCTGAACAGCACCGCCTGGATGAGCGGATGAAGCGCGAGCAGGCTCTCGCATTCTTCCTGCAGGAAATCGCCCTGCTCGCCGGTGCGATACAGAACGATCGTCGCGCGCACTTCGCCGCGCCTCCAGAAGCTGAGCGTCGCGCCGTGCTCCCAGCCTTCGGACTGCATGAAGCGGCGATAGAACACGGTCGCGTGCAGATCGTCTGGCGCGGCGATGTCGCTCATCCGATGCAACTTCAGGCCGGGGCGGTCCTCGAGAAATTTCGGCGTGAGGTGATGACGACGCCGGCTCTCCCAGTATTCCGCCGAGCGGTCGTGGTGAGGCGACTCGAACACTCGCGTGGCAACGCTGCTCGCGCCGAAGTCGAAGTAGTCGTACCAGAGAAACGTCGTGTCGTGCGGGACGAGGTGCTGGAGCAACCCCACGAGTGCATCCCAGAACAGCGACACGTCGCCCGCGCCCGCGAGGTGGGCAAGGCGCGGTGGCAGGCTGAGCACCGGAGGGCGCGTGGTGTCGAGCATTTAACGAGAACGCTTGGCGGGCCGAAGCACCACAACGCGATCGGCATGGCGCGTGCCTCATTCGCCCCGAGGGGAAGTCAAAAGCTTCCGCGGAGCGTGAGCATCCAGTTGCGAGGCTCGCCATAGTGGTTGCCGCCGGCCGAGTCGCCGACCGTCTGGTAATAGGTCTTGTCGAGCACGTTGTTCACGTTGAGCGTCGCGGTCCAGTGCCCGTCGAGCTGGTACTCGGCCATTGTGTCCACCACCGCCCACGCGCCTTCGACGAACGAATAGGGCACCGAGCTCAGGCAATAGAAATACGTGTGGCCGCCGATCTCATAGCTTCCGGTCTGCGTGCACACCGAGCCGCTGCGGAAGTTCGATGACTGCGCGTTCACGCCGCCGCTGACTTTCAGTTTCGACCATGCGCCAGGCAGCTGCGCGGTCGTCCACAGCTTGAAAAGATGCTTCGGAGTCTGCGAATGGAACGGCGTGCCGTTGCCGCTCAGGAAGCCGCTCTTGTTCTGGTTTTCGTTGAATGTGTAACCGGCGCTGATCTGCCAGCCTGAACGAATCTGGCCCGTCACCTCCGCTTCGAAACCTTCGCTCAGCACTTCGGCAACGGCCAGGTAGCAACAGCTGTGACCGCCCGTCAGCTGCGGCACTTCGGGATCGAACGGGAACGAGTCGTCAGACTGGGACACGTTCTTCTGCTCGATGCGATAGGCGACGAGCGAGGCGTCGAGCGCGCCGTCGAGCCACGCGCCTTTCACGCCCAGCTCATAGTTGGAACCCTCGATCGGCTCGAGCGGCTTGCCACCGGGGAACGGCCCCTTGTGAAGATTCGCCTGCGATTGATCGGTAGCGGCCCAGCTCGCATAGAGCGTGAGCGCTGGATTCAGCGCATAGGTCAGAGCGAGCTTGGGTGAGCCGATGTCGGTTTCCTCGTAGAAATTCTTCGCGCTGTCGACGACCGCTCCGGCCTCATCGTAGGAGTCGAAGACCGTTGTCTGTTCGAAATAGCTGTAACGCGAGCCGATGACGAGGTGCAGGGCTTCCGCAAGCTGCAGGCGCAGGCTCAGATAGGCGCCCCAACGCTGCTCGCCATAATCCGGATAGCCGTTGGCGGACGCGGCATCGTACGAAGGTGCGGGATACAGGCCGGGATCGAAGTGGAACACATCGATCGGTAGCAACGGCGTGCTGCCCGGCGGGAAGTAGTAGTTCTTCCAGCTGCCCTCGTTATTGGCCCAGTTGGCGCCGAACGTGATCTCGTGATGGCGACCCAGCAGATCGAAGCGGCCCGTTAGTGTGCCATCGCCCAGCCACTGCAAGTTCGAGTAGTCCGTCTTCCCGCCCGTGGTGAAGTCATGACCGAGCAGGGTGTCGCGATTCACAGGCCCGTAGTTGTAGCTGCTCTGAGCGAAGCTCTTCTCGCTCGCGCGAGTCACATTCACTTTGACGGCCCAGTTCTCACCGAGTTGCTGGTCAACGCGCGCAAACAGCTCTGGCGATTCGGAATTGAACGAACCCCAAGGTGTACAGAAGCAGGTGTTACGAGGCAGGCCAAGGTCTGCGCCGTCTTCCCAGCGCGGTAGACCGACACCCGAGATCCCATCGCGCACAGCGCGCTCGTAGTTCATGCCCACCGAGACCACGGTGCTCGGCGTGAGATCGTATTCGACGACGCCGAACAGGAATGTCTTTGCGTTGTGGACGATGTCGTAGAAATAACGCCTGTCTTCATACGAGGTGACGAACCGCCCGCGCAGCGCGCCGTCCAGACCGAGCGGGCCGGTGACATCGGTCAACGCGCGGTAGTTGCTCCAGCGCCCCACTTCCGCGGTGGCGAGAAACTGCGAGTGATCGAGCGCCCGCTTGCGCACGAGGTTGATGGAGCCGCCTGGATTGCCGTCGCCGGAGAAGAGACCATCCGCGCCGCGCAGTACTTCGACGTGATCGTATTGCGCGAGATTGGGCCTGAAGTAACGCGTGCTGTAGCCATCCGTTCGCAACGGCGCGCCGCCATCGATTTGATAGGTGTTCACGAGAAAGCCGCGCGACAGAATCGTGCCACCCATCTCGCCCAGGCCCTGCCCCTGCACGATCGTGATTCCGGTTGCTCGGTTGAGCACATCAGTCACCGTCGTGAGGTTCTGGTCGTCGATGCGTTGCTGGGTGATCACGCTCACGGACTGCGGAGTGTCCTTCAAATCGTGCGGTGTCTTCCCGCCGATCGTGACAGCACGCGAGGTATAGCTGCCCGTGCCTTCCGTTGCGGTGGCATCGGTGCTGCCGTTCGCCGCAACGGCGCGCGTTTCCGCGCCTTGCACGCGCACGGGTCCGAGTGTGCGTGGTCCCGTTGCTGCAGCCTTCTCGATCGCGATCGCGTCACGGCCGGTGTAGCGATAACTCAAGCCCGAGCCGTCCAGCAGGATCTTCAGTGCATCGTCGACGCGATAACGTCCCGTCAGTCCCGGCGACATCTTGCCGCCGACGAGATCGCTGCCCATGCTGAATTGAACGCCCGACTGCTCACCGAATGCGATGAGCGCGCCGGCCAGCGATTGCGCCGGGATGTTGAACGTTCGAACTGCGCCTTCGGCCGCGGAGGCTGCTGTGGCGTCTGCCGCGTGACTCGTACCGCAGAGCGCGGCAAATGCAATTGCGACGGTGGCCGTCAGCATCAAGAAGATTGTCCGGCTCGTGCTCGTAGCCGACTGCCGTCGCGGCCTGGATGTCTCGCGCACGAGTACCGCTGTTCGAAAATTCATTCCCGCTCCCCTGTCCGTTCATAGTCTTCGAAGGGACGGAGCGGCGCGCGTTTTTTTCAGCGCGCGCAGAAAATTTTTCGATCAGCGATCGGCGGCGATACGGACCACCCACGGGGTGAAGAACTGGACGTCCGCGCCCAACGATGTGGCAAGCGCCTCGAGGGCGGCTTCAGGGCGGTGCAAGTCGAAAACGCCCGTGATCTGGCGCTGTCTCAAATTCGAATCCAGCAGCAGCACGCCGCGGTGATAACTCGAGAGGGCCTCCACGACGTCGCCCGCCGTCGCGCCTTCGATGATCAGCCGGCCGTCGCGCCAGGCGGCGATGCGCTGAGGAGCGATGTGTTCCTGGCGTAACGTCGTGCCAACGCGGATCACATCACCCGCCGTCAGGCGCTCGGCATGCGTTGAGAGAATGGATACGACGCCTTGTTTGACCGCGACGTCCGTCGCTTCGCCGAGAATTCGCACGTCGAACGCGGTACCGAGCACGTTGACGGTGGCGTTCGGTGCATTCACGGTGAACGGACGAGTGGCGTCGGGCGCGACTTCGAAGAATGCTTCGCCTCGGAGCAGTCGAACGCTGCGGCGAGCGGCACCGAGGTCGACCGCGATCGCGGAGTTCGCGTTCAGGTGGATCCTGCTGCCGTCGGCGAGCGAAACGGTCTGGGTCTGGCCGATGCCGGTGTGATAGTCCGCGCGCAGTCGAATCTCGAGCCACGGCAGGGCGACCATGAAAAGCACGATGATTGCGGCGAGAGCCCCCACGTGACGACGTGCGAATCGCGCGCGGCCTGCGGCGCGTCGGGCGCGGTCGGTCGGAACAGCGGACGGCTGCTCACCGAGTGAAGGCAGCGAACCGGTGAGCTTCCACACTTTCGCCGCTTTCCGATAAGCCTTGCGGTGGGCGTCGTCGCGCGCGAGCCAGGCATCCAACTCCGCGTGCACGCTTTCGTCAGCGGGCGCGGCTTGCACGCGCATGAACCAGTCCAGCGCGGCATTCAAGGTTGCATCATGCGACCGGTCAGTCATCGACATCCTCGTCATCCGAAATGCATTCCGCGCATCGGGTCATGGCGGTACGGACGAGCTGGTGCACGTAGGTCACCGACACGCCCAGCCGGTCCGCGATCTGCTGAAGCGTGAGTCCCTCGAACCGATACAACTCGAACGCCAACCGCGTTCGCGCCGGCAAGGAAGCAAGCGCATCTGCTACCGCGCGCAGCTCGTCCAGCTGCAGCGCCTGCTGTTCGGGAGAAGCCTCGCGCGCGGGCAGCTCGTCCGTCAGCAACTCGCTATCGGCGCGACGATGCTCGGGTCGCAGGCTCCGCTGCAGATCGAACGCGAGATTTCGCACGACGCGGTAGAGGTACCCGACAGGATTCTTCTGCACCCCGCCGCGCATCGCCGGCGCATAGCGAATGTACGCTTCCTGCACGACATCTTCGGCGCGCGCAGGACAGCCCACGATCGGCGTGGCGTAGTCCACCAGCGCCGATCGATGAGTCATGTAGAGCCTGAGTGTGCCGTCGTCGTCCGCCATGCGCTGGAGAGAGCCGCCCGTTCAGGGGGAACGAGCGAGCGACCCAAACCCGGCAATCGGTCGCGCAACCGGTGGAGCAAGCGCTGATCTGCTGCCCCCCGGCAACCGGAAACACTCACTGCCCGGGCTGTTTGCCGGAGCAGTGCCGGCAGCTCAGCGTGGCCTCAAAAGCGGCCGCGCAGGGTGAGCATGAAGCTGCGCGGCTCGCCATACCAGCTGCCGCCGTCCGGTGTGCCGATGGTCTGGTAGTAGCGCCGGTCGAACAGGTTCTCGATGTTGAGCGCCGCGGACCAGTGCGAGTCCAGCTCGAACCCGCCGCGCAGCCCGACCACCGCGTGCGCACGTTCGGCGAACTCATAATTCACGTATCCGGCAGTGCACCCGTCGAGCGGATCCGGCACGGCCTGGCACACCGAACCGGAAACGAAGCTGCGCGTCTGCGCAGTGATACCGCCGCCCGCGCTCAGCGCGACTTGGGCGGCACGGGTCGGGCCTTTACGGTGATGAAATTCCGCGCCGTCAGCACGGCCTCGCCCGACCACCGGTAGGCGCCCAGCTTTCCGCCAAACACCGCCGAGTAATCGACGCACGCGAGATTCGCTCGCATGGGTCGCGCAACCGCATCGAGAGGCAGGCTCTGATGGCCGGTGATCAGCGGCGCAGCGTCGCGCGGATAACCCCACAACGTGGCCCGGTCCGTAGGCGTGAGCGCTTTTCGGGGTATGCGCGGCGAGCGACGAAGAGCGGCGTGCCACAACGTGCGACCCGCGAGCTCGTCGGGCTTCGAGAACCAACGGGCGCGAATGCGCATCGTCCTGCGCTTGCCGTCGCGGTCACGGCCTTCGTACGACAGCACGGGCCCGAAGAGCAGATGCCCGAGCCCGATTGCATCCTGGCAATCGGCATCGGCGAGCCGCTCGATGATTCCCGTGTCATCGAGCGTTTTGCCGCGCCAGTCGTTCGCGGCAGTTTCATTCCACGCGCCGTGCACGACTCTCAGGCCCGGCACTTCGAACAGCACCGGACGCGTGCGCATCCATCGCACCCAGTGCTTCATGCGGCGGCTTCGCAGGCCGAGCTGATCGTGTGTTTCCTTCAGCTGATCCTTGCGCTGATCGCTGTGCTCGCGCAGTGGCCGGCCGTTTGGACCGAGCGTGTGGAAGAACACGACGTCGCGTTCGTGATTTCCCAGCAGACACTCGGCAGTGCCCTCCGCCACCATCGCCGCGACGGTCTCGATCACCTCACCGATCTGAGGACCACGATCGACGAGGTCCCCCGTAAACACGGCAACGCGCGTCGGATGCCGCCACGCGCCGCGTCGCCTTGCATAGCCCATCTTACGCAGGAGCGCGATGAGCTCGTCATGGCAACCATGTACGTCGCCGACGACGTCGTAACCCTCAGGTGGGAAAATCCGGCTCACGACTGAAGGATGACAGACCTTGGCGCCGTTCGGGCGCGGCCGCGCGCACGGTTTCTTTGACGTAGACGTCGTGCGTGATGTCTTCCGCCGTCTCGGCGCTACCGACGATGCCCGAGACGAACCGCACGAGGCTGCGATGATGCAGCCTGACCAGTTCCCCGAGCTTCAGCCTGTTTCTCCCCGACACGCACGCGCTCCGCGGCGGCTCGCCGCACTCCTTCAGGGAACGAGTCAGGCGGGGCTGGACCGCAATCGGTCCCGAAGGTTCGGGGAATTCCCGGCTGGCGTGTCATCCACACACGAACAGAATTCATCGGGGAGGAACATGACGATTCAATTCACACACGCCACACTGGGCCGGTCCCGTATGGCAATCGATACGAGCAATGCTGGAAATCACGCCCGTCTACTGCTTGTCGCACTGATCGCGGCATCGGCACTGGCGCTGGGCACGCGCGCCAATGCACAGGCGACTGCGGCAACCGCTGCCGAATCGCGTATCAACTACACCATTCCTGGCGGCGCGTTGGCGCGAGCACTGCTGCGTTTCGCCGAGCAAAGCAAACTGCAGGTGGTCTATACCGCCGATCTGACCGCCGGACGTCAGACTTCCGGGCTCAATGGGGTATTCACGCCTCAGGAAGCACTGGCAAAACTGCTCGAAGGTTCCGGACTGGCGTATCGATTTACAGACGACGGCAGCGTGACGCTACAGCGCGCCAGCTCGACGGACGGCACGCGCGTGCTCGGCCCGGTGAAGGTGGAAGGTCAATCGGGCGCCGCCAACACGACAGAGACTCCAGGAAGCTCCGACGCAACCGCCACGGAAAACTCCGGCAGCTACACCAGCGGCCGTCTCTCCGTCGCCAGCAGATCGCCGACATCCATCAAGGACACGCCGCAATCGGTGAGCGTAGTCACCCAGCAACGCATGCAGGACCAGAACCTCACTGACTTCAGCACCGCGTTGAGCCAGACAACGGGCGTGACGGTGGTCACCGGATATCCGGGCGCGCTGGCGATGAGCTTCTATTCCCGTGGATTCGAGCTCAACAAACTGCAGCTCGACGGCGGAGCGCCCATCGGCTTCGGCCAGTCCGCGGGTCTGTTTCCCCAGATCGACATGGCAACCTACGATCATGTCGAGATTCTCCGAGGCGCCGACGGTGTGCTGAACGGATACGGAGATCCGAGCGGAACGATCAACCTCGCGCGCAAGCGGCCGTTCGATCATCGCCAGGTCGTGGTCGAGACGCAGGCGGGAAGCTGGAGCAACGTGCGCGCGCTCGTCGACGCCACATCGCCACTCGGGTTCGACGGGCGACTGCGAGGACGCACAGTATTGAGCTATCAGGACCAGAATTTCTTCTACGACACGGCCAGCACCAACAAGACGATTGCCTACGGCGTGCTGGAGCTCGATGCCTCGGATTCAACGTTGGTCAGGGCGGGCGTCAACACGCTGCGACAGGACTCCGTGCCGTGGCTCACCGGCTTGCCGCGCTACGCGAACGGCAAGGATCTCAACCTGCCGCGAAGTACCTGCCTGTGTACGAAATGGAATCGCTGGAATTTCGAGACGAACGAGCTGTTCGCGCAGGCCGATCACGATTTCGGTGCCGGTTGGACCGCGAAGCTGAACTGGAGTCGCCTCAACCAGGACAGCGACCTCAAAGCCGGCCACTCCTCCAATGCAGTTCTGGACGATGGCACGGGCACCTATCTCGTGACGGAGCAGTACGCGTACCGCAGTGTGCAGACGACAACCGACCTGAGCATTTCCGGCGAGCTCGAAGTGCTGGGACTGACTCAGCGCCTGCTGATCGGCGGCAGCTACCAGGATATGAACAACGCAGGAACCGGCTCGACGGGAACCGACCCGGGCAATGTGTCGACGGCGGTCGATGTCTTCCACTTCGACCGGAACCCCTATGAACCGCCCGCGACCCGCGAGCTCAACGGCTACCTCTTGCCCGAAAACAGCGCGGAGCAGGTCGGCGCGTATGCCACCCTGAATCTCCAGTTGTCGAAGGCGGTGCACCTGATCGCGGGCATCCGATACAGCCGCTACGATCGACGCTTGCTGAACGAGTATTACTATGAGGGCCAGATCGGCGATCGCTTCGTGTCGAGGTTCTCCGATGACGAGATCTCCTGGCCGCCGCACCTGTCCCTGACGTACGACCTGTCGAAGAACGTGCTCGCCTATGCGAGCTATACCGACATCTACCAAACCCAGGGGAACATGGTCGATCACGCGCTGAATCCGATCGAGCCCGTCACCGGCAGCAACCTCGAAGCGGGCGTGAAGTTCGAGGGCCGCGACGGCAGGTTGAACGCAACGGTTGCGGTGTACCGCGTCGAACAGAAGCACCTCGCGAGATTTCTCGACTACGGCGAATTCGGGGATGCGTTCGGCAGCGTCGGCAACGGAATCCGGTGCTGCTACAGCAACGACAGCAACCAGGTGAACCTGAGTCAGGGATTCGATGCCGAGATCACTGGCGAGCTGTTGCCGGGATGGCAGGTTTTCGCGGGCTACACCTACAACTCCAACTCATACAAAGGCGACGATGCCGGCAGCGACAAGGGCAGGCCGCTGGTGTCCCTGTCGCCGAAACATCTGCTGAAGTTGTGGACGACCTATCGCCTGCGCGGAGAGGGGATGTTGGGGCGCCTCACCGTCGGCGGCGGCATCAACGCTCAATCGTCGACTTACTCGGCGGGTTACTCCTGCCTGGAGTTCACGTATTTGGAGGAATACGACTATACGTACTGCTCAAACTCGATTCCGTTCGAGTTCACCGAGAAGAGTTATGCCGTGTTCTCGGGTCGACTGCAGTACCAGGCCAGCAACCGATGGACCGCAGCGCTGAATATCAACAACATCACGGACCGCAGGTATTACCAGACGGTGGGCACTCCGATGGGTGCGAACTGGTACGGCGAGCCTCGCAGCGTGATGCTCACGGTGCGCGGTCAATTCTGAGCCGCGCGTCGCCCTATCCGGCCACGTTTATTTCCTGACAGTAGCGCCGGCCGCGCCCCGGACGCCGGCGTTACTGTATTCGAGCCGCGCGCTCGTTCACGAGAGTGAGCAGTAGTTCGGCCCATCTCATCGCGGTACTCCAGGACTCTTACGACGAGTTGGTCGGATACCTGCGCACGCGCGTGGGTTGCGCAACGGCTGCGCAGGACATCGCACAGGAAACCTATCTTCGGCTGCGCTCCGATGCGTTGCCCGAGGTGATCGATAAACCGAAAGCCTTCATTTACCGGATCGCGACGAATCTCGCGCTCAACCATCTGCGCAACCGCCGCACGCGTGAGCAATACGTGACGAGCGGCCCGCTGCCCGAAGCGGTGACCTCCGACGAGCCTTCCGCTGAAACGCAGGTGGACCAGCAGCAGCTCCTCGCGCACCTGCTCGCGGCGGTGGAGGAGTTGCCACCTCGATGCCGCGAGGTGTTCGTGCTCAGGAAACTCCAGCATCTGGAAATGCAGGACATCGCCGATCGGCTCGGCATCAGTCTGCGCATGGCTGAAAAACATCTGGCCAAGGCGTTCGCCCATTGCACGGCGCGTTTCAAGGAGCTGGACGATGACGCAGGACGCTGAAGTCGGTATCAGCAGCGCGGCGGAATGGCACGCCAGGCAGGAGTCGGGCCCGCTCTCGCCCGCGGAAAAACAGGCGCTTCAACGTTGGCTCGCTTCGAGCGAAGAACACGCTCGGGACTATGCGCGGGTCGCGAAGATGCTGGAGAGAATGGACCTGGCTCTGGCCGTCACCCGCCTGACGTCCGCAACGCCTGCTCGCGTGCCCCAACGACGCGGTCGCAGACGGGCGATTTCGTTCGGCGCGCTCGCCGCCAGCTTGCTGATCGCCGTCGTGCTCGGCCCCGATGTCATCACACACATTCGCGCCGACGAGGCCACTGCAACGGGTGAAGTGCGGCTCGTTGCCCTGCCCGACGGCTCCTCGATGCGCCTCAACACAGCGAGTGCAGCGATCATTCGATACACCCCTTCGGAGCGCACGATCGAGCTGCTCGAAGGAGAAGCAGACTTCCGCATAACGCCGGATGCCGTGCGTCCGTTTGTAGTCGAGGCTGCTGGCGGCAGAACGCGCGCACTCGGCACCGAGTTCATCGTTCGTCGTCGCAAAGATGGCGCCACAATTACGGTGCTCGAACACACGGTCTCTATTGAGTATTCAGGCGCCGCGCCGCGCGCGAACGACAACGCGGTTCATCCGATTGCGATTGCTATGGCACACGAAGGTGAGCAAGTGAGCTACTCGCCTGGCACTGGCCTCACCGCCGCGAACACGGTCGATCGGGAATCCGTTGGCGCCTGGCGCCGCGGCTGGCTGACGTTCGAGAACCGACCGCTCGGCGAAGTCGTCACGGAGCTCAATCGCTACTACCGCGGGCACATCCACCTCTCCAGCAGCACGCTCAGCAACGTGCGAGTCACCTGCGCGATTCCGCTCGATGGGCCTGCCGATGTGGCGCGCACGCTCGAAAACACGCTCGGATTAAAGTCATTGCGATTGACGAGCCGGTTGGTGTTCCTGTACGAGCCAAGTCGCTAGAACGTTCCTCGCACGCTCAACATGTAGCTGCGCGGCTCGCCGTACCAGTTGCTCATCGTAGGATCGCCGACGGTCTGGTAATACGTGCGGTCCGTGATGTTGTTGAGGTTGAGGGCTGCGGTCCAATTTCGGTCGATGCGGTATTCGGCGCGCGCATTCGCGATCGCCCAGGCACCCACCGTGAAGTCGAATGGCACGGAGCGCGCACAGTAGGAATAGGTCTGCCCCTCATACTCAAAGCTGCCCTTTTCGACGCAGACGGTGCCGCTCTTGTAGTTGGCGGTCTGCGCCGTCACGCCGCCGCCGATGCTCCATTTCGATAGCGCGCCCGGAAGTCGCGCGTTCGTCCAGAGCTTCAGCAGATGCTTCGGCGTCTGCGAGTGGTAGGCCCTCTCCGAGCCATCGCCCGTGCGATAGGAATTCTGATTGAACGTGTAGCCCGCGGAAATCTGCCAGCCCGGCAGAATTTCACCCGTCACCTCCGCATCGACGCCTTCGCTCCGCGCTTCACCGTTCGACAGATAGCAGCACGCATTGCCATCCTGCAGGCCGGGATCGAACGGGTCGTACGGATAATTCTCATCGGCGACCGCTTCATTACTGCGGCGGATGTGATAGGCCGCAATCGACGCGTTGAGCAAGCCATCCATCCACGATGTCTTCACCCCGGCTTCGAGACTCCCCCCGACCACAGGATCGAGCGACGCTCCGCCGGGCCGTGGCCCGACATGGTAATTGGCCTGCGACAGAAAGATATCGGTGTAGCTCGTGTAGACGGACCAGTTTCGATTCAGGTCGTACACCACGCCGTAGTACGGCGTGATGACCCCGGAATCCTCGTAGCGCAGCGGGCTGAACGAGTAAGCCGGGTTGCCGTTCGCGTCGACGTAGGGAAATCGCATGAGCTGGTCATACGAATATTTGCTCCAGCGCATGCCCGCGATCAGGCGCAATCCTTCGACGGGATTCAGGCGCAGGCTCGCATGCGCGCCCTGCTGTGCCTGACCCAGCTCGGGCAGATCGTAACTGCTCACGACTCCGAACTCGGCGTACTGCTTCGGGTCGTACGTGAACACGTTCGCGTGCTCGAAATTGACGGTATCCGAGGAGATGACGTCCACCGTGCTCTCCACCAGCTGTCTGCTGGCTCCCGCAATGAATTCATGTTCGCGGCCGAACAGCGTGAACTTGCCGTTCACCGTCAGGTCCGACAGCACCTCGTTGCTGGTGTAGCTGCCGGCGCCCGCTCCAACATCAGACGCAATTCCGGTAGCCGGATCGACTGCGCCGTAAATATAGAAATGTTTTTCGTAGCTGGTCTGGCGACTCCGCGTCACATTCAGCTTCGCGGACCAGCGCGCACCGATGGCCTGCTCGAGCTGCACGAAAATCTCGGGTGAGTCGAAATCCCACCGACTCCAGTCCGTCGCGAGATTGGTCCGGCGCGGCAGGCCGAGATCGCCGCCGTTCTCGTAACGGGGCAACCCTGTAATCGACATGCCGTGATTGTTCTTGCGCTCGATGCTGCCGCCTGCGGAGAGCAGAGTGCTCGGGCCCAGGTCCGCCTCGGCAATGGCGTAGAACATCGTCTTGTTGGTATTGGCGAGGTCGTAGAAAAAATCCTTGTCTTCGTACACGCCCACGAGCCGGCCGCGCAGCGCTCCGTCGTAGGCCAGAGGCCCGGCCAGGTCGACTTCGATCCGCCTGTTTTTCCAGCTTCCGGCATTCACGTCCAGGTTGACCTGCGCATGATCCAGCGGTCGTTTGCGCGACAGATTCACGACGCCGCCCGCTTCACCCGCGCCGGAGAACATGCCGTCCGGACCGCGCAACACTTCGATGTGGTCGTACTGTGCAATGTCGGGCAACGACCAGTTACCGAAATTGTTGAAAACCATCGGCGTACCGCCGTCGAGCTGAAAGTTGGTGATCTGGAAACCGCGCGAATAGAAGCGCGAACGCGAGGAATCGCTCTGCGTGAGCGTGATGCCGGTCGACTGCGCCAGCGCGCCCGTGACATCCGTGATGTTCTGATCCTGAATGCGCTGCTGCGTCACTACGCTCACGGATTGCGGCGTCTCGCGAATCGAACGAGCGGTCTTGGAGCCGATGGTGAGCGCACCCGTCGTATAGGAGTGAGTACCTTCAGTCGCCGTGACATCCGAGCTGCCGTTGATGCCCGAAGCAGCGCTCGATGAAGCAGCACCCTCGACTTGCACAGGACCGAGCACACGCGTGCTGGAGTCCGCCAGCTTTTCGAGCGTGAACACGCCCGGTCGCACGAAACGAAACTTCAGGCCCGTGCCTTCGAGCATCACCTTCAAGGCCTCGTCCGGCGCATAGCGGCCACTCAGATCGTTCGAGCTCAGGCCCTGTGCCATGGGCGCATCGAAAAACAGCTGGAAACCGCATTGCTCGGAAAACCTGAGCAGCGCCTGGGACAGCGGCTGTTTCGGAATCGAGAACGTGAAGGCCGCGGGCTTCGCTTGCGCAGCCCCGGGCGCTTGAGCGTCGGCGGGTGGCGCAAGCGCAGCCACACCAAGACACCCCAACAACGCGAAGACCTGTTCGGCGCGTGCGCTGGCGCAGCGCGCGGTGAATCTCGTCATCATTCTTCTCCCCTGCGGATTCGAGCAATGTCACCAAGACGGCTCGCCGCGGGCAGACCATTACATGACGAGAAAATGTTTTCGCGTTAGTGCGTATTCCGCGCAGGCACGACGAGCGTCACCGCGCCTGGAACGCGCACTGCTCGTGCATCGAGCAGCTCGACGATTGTTTCGAGTGCAGCGTCCGGCTCTGCGCTCCGGAATACACCGGTGAACGGGCGCCTCGCGAGAGCGGCATCCGCAATGTAGAGCCGGCCGGTGCGATAGCGCTGAAGGGAGCCCAGCACTTCCAGGAGTGGCGCGTTCTGGAAGACCAGCCTGCCGGTCCGCCACGCGCCGATGTCTTCCGGCGCGACTCGATCGAACGCGACGTTCAGCTTGCCGATGCGCAGACGCTGGCCTTCGAACAGGTCGTGTTCCTGCTGGCCAGTCGACGCGTACGCGACCTTCACGTGACCTTCGCTCACGGCCACCGCGATACTCTCGTCGTCGAGATTCACTTCGAATTCCGTGCCGATGGCGCGGATCGAACCGTCAGCCGCGTGAGCGATGAAGGGGCGCTCGCGATCGGGAGTGACTTTGAAATAAGCGCGCCCGGTTTCGAGCGTGACGATTCGTTCAGCCTGGCTGAACCGCACGCTGAGTGCCGTCGCGCCGTCGAGCGATGCCTTGGAACCGTCGGGCAGCGTCACCTCGCGATGCTCGGCGACCGCCGTTCGATATTGTGCCCACGGCACGAACGCAGAGGCCGGCAGGACGAGCCAGGCCGCGCCGATCAGAAACAAGGCGACTGAGGCGGCGAGTGCGACTGCGCTGTTCTTGCGTGACCTTCTGTTGCCCATCGATGTCGCGGGCAGCGGCGCGGGCTCATTCGCGGCTGCGGTAGCAGCGGCGCGACGGCCGGGCTCGCGGACGCGCGCGCCCAACGGCTCGACACCCGCCCACAGTGCTTCGAGATTGCGCCACGCGGTGCGGTGACGTTCATCGGCCTGCAGCCACGCCGCCCACTGCTCGCGAACCGCATCGGTAACGTCTTCATCCCGCAGGCACGCGAACCACAGTGCCGCTTCGTATTCGATGTCGCCTTCGACTGCCCGCAGGCTCTCTTCGTTTTCAACCATGACCCGCACGGTCATCCTTCTCCACTGCGATATCGGGAAACTTCGCGCTGACAATGCGCCATCGCACGCATCATGTGCACGACGACGGTGTTCTTCGCGATTCCCAGTTCATCCGCGATCTGCGCGTAACTGAGCCCGCCGAATCGATGCATGACAAATACTTCGCGCATGCGATCGGGCATGCCGGCGATGGCGTTCTCCACCACTGCCAGCTCTTCAAGAGAAAGTGCGTGTCCTTCTGGACTTGGGCGCGCATCCGGCAGGTGCTGGAGCCCGTCTGCAGCGCTCAGTGGTTTGTGCTGACGGCCGGCTGCGCGCCAATGATCCGCTACGAGATTCGAAGCGGTTCGAAACAGATAAGCGCGCGGATTTTGCACGACCTCGCCGGAGCCCGAAGCCGCGATGCGCAGGTAGCTGTCCTGAACGATGTCTTCGGCGACCGCGCGCGAAGCCACTCGCCGCATGACGAACGCGAGCAGCTCGTCATAGTGAGTGGCAAGATTGAGCACGAGCGGATTGCCGAGAGTCGAGCTCATTGGAGTGCCGGCGACGCGCTCAATGCAGGACGATCAGATAATTGGCCAGCGACGTCATCTGCACCGGCAACGTCGATGACAGCACATTCGCCGCGCCTTCGAGGTCGTCGAGCCGGAACACACCGCTCACCTTGATGTTGCGCGCGTCATCGCCCGCAAGCACGATGAGCCCGCGGCGATGGCGATTCAGCTCCGCGACTACTTCCGGCAGCGGCGTCGCGCGACAGACCAGAACGCCGCGCTCCCAGGCGAGCGCGATGCCGGTTTCGACCGCTTCGACTTCGATGCCCGACGGCCCGACATTCGCCTGCCGGCCGGCAGAAAGCGTGACCGCCGCGCCATCCGTGCGAGCCACCGAAACGGTGCCTTCGCGCACCGTCACGCGCGAACCTGCATCAAAATGAGTCACCGCGTATTCGGTGCCCAGCGCGGCTGCTTTCGTCTCGCGGTCATGAACGACGAAAGGACGTCGCGCGTCGGGCGTAACACTGAAGAGTGCCTGGCCGCGGAGCAGGTAGATGTCGCGACCGTGGGCGGAGTAGTCGACGTTGATCGCGGTACTTGCATCCAAAGTGATACGTGAGCCATCGGCCAGCGTCACCACGCGGCGTTCGCCGACGGCGGTCCGATAATCGGCGAGCCAGTGCTGGGTCGATGCGAAGAAACCGAGCAGAGCGGTGAGCACCAGCGCAGCCGCGAGACCGAAGGCGGCACGTGCGCGCGCGGACCGCCTCTCACCAAAGTGCAGATTCGAGCCGACCTTTGAACTGGCTCGATGGTTCGCGCCGGCAAGTCGCCAGAAGCGCCGTGCACGACGGAACGCATCCCGATGCGCGGGACTCAGAGCGCACCATTCCCCCACAGCCCGAAAATCAGCCGGAGCCGCTTCGCGCGAGGTCAATCGGACGAGCCACGCCTCCGCCGCACGATCGAGCTCGGTGTCTCCGGAAGCAGCGGTGCGCGCAGCCACGCTGCCGGAATCCAGGGTCGCATCCGTCATCGCCGCATCCTTTCGCGCAGAAAACTCATCGAAAGCGCCATCCGCCGCGCCACCGTGCGCACCGACATTCCGAGCCGATCGGCAATCTCCCGATGGCCCAGTCCTTCGTTACGGCTCAGCTCGAATACCTTGCGACACTGGGGCGAAAGCTCCTGCAGGCTGGACTCGAGGCGCGTCATGTCCTCTTCGCAGTCGAGTGTCGCGTCGATATCGGGCGTATCGCCTGTGATCTCATACAGCGCTTCCAACTCCAGCTCGAACGCAGTACGCCGACCACGGCGGCGCAGGTGATCGATGGCGAGGTTGCGCGCCACGCGGAAGATCAGCGCGCGCCAATCCTGCACGGCAGGTACGTCGCGGGCGCGCATCAACCGCAGGTAAGTCTCCTGCGTCAGGTCGTCCGCGGTGTGTTCGCACTTCAACTGGCCGCGCAGGAAATTACGCACTTCCCGGCGGTGGTCGTTAAACGCCGCGGCGATCTGCTCGACGGTGCTGAGGGTGTCGTTACGCATGGCCCGTTGTCGGTAAACGAGCCAGACGGCGAGTCCCCGCAACGACTCCGGTGAGTTCGTGCAAGTTGGCATGCTTCGCGCACAGGTTCGTCATCCCCCGAAGGCCGACTTCGGCCCGCAAACGGGGAGACAGAACTTGAAGAACACAACATCCTGGATCTGCGCGGCGCTCACCGCCGCCCTGCTGACGCCGCTGGCAGCGCATGCCGAACCGGTGAAGGTGCAGATTCGCGCACAACGACTGGTGGATGCGTTGAACGCGCTGGCCGAACAGTCGCATCTGCAATTGATCTATGACGGCAAGCTGGTCGCGGACCTCAGTGCGCCGGAAGTGAGCGGCACGATGGAGCCTGCCGCGGCGTTGGACAAACTCCTCGCGGGCACCGGCCTCGCGTACCGCTTCGTCAACGAGAAAACGGTGACGCTGCAGAAAGTGCCGGCGCAAGGCGCACGCACGCTTGGCCCGGTGCGTGTCGAAGGCGCGACGAAGACCGCCACCGCGGGCGTAAACGGCAGCACCGATATCACGGCAACAGAAGGTTCCGGCAGCTACACCACGAACGCGCTCACGATTGGCTCCAAGCTGGCGGTTTCCATTCGCGACACGCCGCAGTCGGTGTCGGTGATCACGAACCAGCAGATCACCGATCGGAACATGACGGACCTGACCTCCGCCCTGCGCGACGCGACCGGCGTGACACTGGTGAATGGCGGCTCGGTCGTAACGGACTATTACTCGCGCGGCATGCGCATTGGCACGTTTCAGATCGACGGCGGCGGCGTATTGAACTACGGCTATCGACAGGTCAGCACGGTGCAGGATCTCGCAGCTTACGATCACGTCGAGCTGCTGCGTGGCGCGGACGGGCTGTTCGCGGGAGCCGGATACGCCGGCGGCATCGTCAACCTCACGCGCAAGCGTCCACTCGATCATCAGCAAACGCAGTTCCAGTTCAGCGCGGGCACTTGGGACAACTACCGCGTGCAGGCAGACATGACGGGTCCAATTGCTCTCGATGGCCGCGTGCGCGCACGCATGGTCCTGATGTATGAAGACAAGGACTTTTTCTATGTCGGTGCCAACAACAAGAAGACGGTCGCGTATGGCGTGATCGAAGGCGACCTCACACCCACTACCGTCGTTCGGGTTGGCGGAAACTACGAAAAGCTCGACGCATTGCCCGTGAGTGCCGGCGTGCCGCGATATGCCAACGGCGATGATGTGCACCTTCGCCGATCAACCGGATTTTATGCGCCGTGGAACCGTTACGACATCGAGACGCCGGAGCTGTTCGCGGCGCTGGATCAGAAGATCGGCGACCGGTGGTCGCTGCAGCTGACCACTACCCGCTGGAGACAGAACAGCGACACCAAAACCAGTTACTGCTGTTACGGCGCCGTCGACGCCGCCACGTTCCAGACCGAACCCGTTGGCGGTGGCAGCGCCTACTTCGACGAGATCGACAAATTCACGGTGGACGCGACGGTCACCGGCGCTTTCGATCTGTTCGGTCACGAGCAGGAAGTGGTCGTCGGCGCCACCCGGGTGCGCAATCGGGACAGCGGACTCAGCTCGAATTACGCGTCGCCGAGCGTGACCTACGATGTGTTTCATTTCGATCCGTCGCTCTTCAGTCCGGAACCGGCGACGACGATTCCGACGAACGGCACCGCCGAGTGGGGCGAGCGCCAGAAAGGCCTCTTCGGTTCATTGCGGCTGCACGTGCTGGATCCGCTCAAGCTCATTCTCGGCGCGCGCAACAGCAGCTTCGAATACCGCGACAAGCAGTTCTACGTCTCGCAACCGGATGGCACGCGTTACGACTACGTGACAACCTTTCGCGAGGGCGGGGTGTGGACGCCGTACGGCGGCATCGTGTACGACCTCAACTCCGCATGGTCGCTGTACGGCAGCTACACGGACATCTTCAGCTCCCAGACGATCTATCTTTCCGCGGCGGGGAAACCTCTCGATCCGCTGGTGGGCGCCAACTACGAAGTCGGCGCGAAGGCAGCGTTACGAAACGGAGCGGTCAACGTGAGCCTCGCCGCATATCGGATCGACGAGCACAACGGTGCGGTCAATGACAACAGCGTGCCCTACTACAGCTTGCCGGGCGGCCTGACCTGCTGCTTCTTCGGCGGAGCCACCCGTCAAAGTCAGGGCGCGGACGCGGAGATTTCCGGCGAAGTGCTTCCGGGCCTGCAGCTCAGCGCCGGCTACACGTACAACACCAACAAATACGTTCGCGGCTACGACAGCAATGACGGCAGCGCTTTCATGTCGCGCACGCCGAAGCACTTGTTGAAGGTGCAATCGAGCTATCAGTTGCCCGGGCAGCTGTCGGCGTGGAGCGTTGGTGCTGGCGTCAACGCGCAGACCACTGCGTACTACGCGGGCAGCGTTTGTACTGAAGTCATCAAGGTCACCGGGCCGGATTACAGTTATTCCTACTGCAACACCTCGGTTCCTTATCGATTCACACAGGGCCTGTACGCGGTCGCGAACGCGCGCGTTGCGTGGCGCCCGAATACAAAGTGGCAGGCCGCGCTCAACGTGAACAATCTGTTCAATCGAACCTACTACGAAACGGCGGGCGACAGCGCTGGCGGCAACTGGTACGGCGCGCCGTTCAACCTGATGCTGTCGGTGAACGGGACGTTCTAGCGATCGATGACGGTCCGGGTTGCGGTTTTGGCCCCGGTCGCTCGTTACCGGGGAATGGCCTTCACTCCAGATGCAGTGTCCGAGACCCCGGCGACGGCCACCCCGCCGGGTGAACCGCCCCTGTTGCGCGCGTACTTCGAGCATCGCGAGGCACTGATTCGCTTTCTGGCCAGGCAATTGCAGTGCCTCGCGACCGCGCGCGATCTCACGCAGGAGGTTTATCTGCGAACCCTGCGCGTCCAGTCCGGCGAGAACATCGACAATCCGCGCGCCTTTCTTTTCCAGATCGCGGCGAATCTCACCTCCGACCATCGTCGTGTCGAAAGCCGGCGCGCGGAACTGCTGGAAGGGATGAACGACCTGCTGTGGGGACCGGATGAGGAAATCTCACCTGAACGACACGTGCTCGCGACAGACGAGCTCGCGCATCTGGATCGGGTGATCGAACGAATGCCGGCGGACAGTCGCCAGGTGTTCGCGCTGAATCGATTCGAAGGACTCACGCAGAAGCAGATTGCCGCGCGGCTGGGCGTCTCTGTCTCGACGGTGGAGAAGCACATCCGGATCGCGCTTCGCTGCCTCTGCGACGCGCGTCGTGAGTACAGCCACGACGCTCACACGGATCGTGGAAGCGAGGGCAACACGTGACGCCGGCAGTTTCACCGGCCGACGCGGCGACTCAGGAACGAGCGCAGCGTTGGGTGGTTAGCCTGCAGTCCGGTCGCATGACCGAGGCTGAGCTGAGCGAGCTGCGGGGCTGGCTCGCGGAGAATCGGGCGCATCGCAAGGCATTCGAAGAAGTGCGCGCGGCCTGGCGGGCGGCAGGCTCACTCGAGTCAAAATTCACTCAGCCAGAAAGCCAGGGCGCCGCGCGCGAAGCTCGTTCGAGCACTCCTCAACGCCAGCGCCGCAAGCGTCTCGCTGTACTCGCACTGGCTGCCGCTCTGGTGCTAACCATTCTCGCCCCGCAGTGGTGGACGTGGATGAGCTCCGACTATTCGACCGCGGAGGGCCAGATCCGCGTCGTCACGCTGCCAGACGGTTCGGTTGCGGAGCTCAATACAGACACCGCGCTTTCCATTCAATATCTGCCGGACGAACGCATCGTGCGACTGCTGCGCGGAGAAGCGTGGTTCAAGGTCGCAAAGAATCCGACGCGACCGTTCCGGGTGTTGGCGAACGGCCTGACTGCGCAGGCTGTCGGCACCGCATTCGCCGTTCACGCGGCAAGGGACGAAGTGACCGTCGCCGTCACGGAAGGTGAGGTCGCGGTGCAGCCGCCGCGCGCGCGCGGCGGTTCGTCCGAAGTCGTGCTCAGCGTCCATCGTGGGGAGATCGCAAACTGGTCGACTTCTGTGCAGCGTCCATCGCTGGCGCGCTTCGAGCCGGACGTCGAGCTCGCGTGGCGACAGCAACAAGTGGTAATCGAGCAGACGCCGCTGCGCGACGCGCTCGTTACCCTCGATCGCTATCGGCCGGGACGCATCCTGTTGCTCGATGAATCCCGCGCCTCCACGCCGGTGAGCGCAGTCATCAAGCTCGCCGACTCCGACGACGCACTCGAAGGTCTGGCCGCCTCGCAAGGCCTTCGAGTGACGTACCTCACCCGCTTCCTCGCCATCGTGCACTGACCTTCCTTCCAGCGGCGGCGCGACTGCTGCCTCAAGGTGAGCCCTCTCCCCGCTCGTCTCACCTCAAACTGCTGCATCCGAGGCGCACAGGTGCGCCGGAACCCCGGATGCCGCACGATGCGCCAGCACGGGGAGAGAAATGAAACATCCGGTCTGCGGTCTCCTTTTAGGTACCGCCTTGTCCTTGTCCAGCATGACGCCTGCGTTCGCGCAGAGTCCTGCCTCTGCGTCCACGCAGGAAACTCAATACCAGCTCGATATTCCGGTACAGCCGCTGAACAAAGCGCTTCGCGCGCTGAGTGAAGCGACGGGCCTGCAGTTCACTTACACAGCCGAGCTGGTGCGCGACGTGAACAGTCGCGCGATAGCGGGGCAGATGTCCGCAACGGCGGCACTCCAGCGAATGCTCGAAGGCAGCGGATTGATTCATCGCTTTGTGCGCGAACGCGTGGTCACGCTGGAAAAAGCGCCCGATGGCGCTCGCGTTCTCGGGCCGGTGCGTGTCGAAGGCGCGACGGCTGCTTCCGCGGGCGCCAACGGCAGCCGTGATCGAACGGCCACGGAGAACACGGGCAGCTACACCGCGAGTGCGCTCACCATCGGTTCGAAGACAGCCCAATCCATTCGCGAAACGCCGCAGAGCGTGAGCGTAGTGACGCAACAGCAGATGAAGGACCAGAACCTCACCGACCTGCGATCGGTGCTCAACCAGGCCACCGGCATCACGCTTCAACAATCCGCAACCAACTCGACGAACTACTTCGCGCGTGGCTTCCGCATCACCACGTTCCAGATCGACGGGGGCACGGCACTGATCGGCGACGGCTCCGCCGGCAGCGGCTCGCTCTCGTCGTTCTATCCACTCATGAGCATGGCCACGTATGACCACGTCGAAGTGCTGCGCGGCGCGGACGGAATTTTCAACGGCTACGGCGATCCGGGCGGCAGCGTGAGTCTCTCTCGCAAGCGCCCGCTCGATCATCCGCAGGTGCTGATGGAAGTCTCCGGCGGCTCCTGGTCCCACTACAGCACGACTTTCGATGGCACGGCACCGCTAGCAATGGACGGCCGCCTGCGCGGCCGCGCCGTATTCAACTATGAGAAGAAGGATTTCTTCTACGACACGGCTCAGGAGAAGACGAGCATCAACTACGGCATCCTCGAGCTCGATGTGACGCCGGAAACGCTCGTCACGGCCGGCGTCACGTATGGAACCAAGGACACCGTGCCGTGGCTGTATGCGCTGCCTCGCTACGGGAACGGTGACGATCTTCGTCTTCCACGCAGCACGTGCACGTGCTTGTCGTGGAATCGGCAGGACTTCATCGATCGCGAGCTCTTCACCACGATCGAGCAACAATTCGGGAGCCACTGGGAGGCGAAAGCAAGCCTCACCCAGCACAAGCAGACCAGCTATCGAAAAGGCGCATACGGCTACGGAGCCATACTGCCGGACGAAGGCACCGGGCAGTACCTGAGTGGCTATACCTATCCGGCCAGCAGCAAACAGCAGCTCGGTGAGATCACGCTGAGCGGCGAGTTCAGCTTGTTTGGCCAAACACAGAAATTGCTGGTCGGCGCCAACGCCCGCAATGTCGATGTGTCGGGAACGAACATCCAGGCCGACATCTACCCGTACCCCGGCCCGACGTTCGACATCTTCCACTTCAACGAGGCGGACTTTCCTGAACCGGCGACGGTGGGCGGCGGCCCGATCATCACCGCAAATATCCAGCGCCAGCGGGGCGCGTTCGCGAGCCTGCGTCTCACGCCGATCAACCGGCTGCATGTCGATGCGAGCGTGCGCTACTCCGAGTACCGCATGGTGACCGATACCGACAACAGCTATTACGGCGGCCCCGTCTCACACGAAAACTCGACCGATCACGACTTCACCTGGCCGCCCACGTGGTCGTTGTCGTATGACCTTCGTCCGGACCTCACGGTTTACGGCAGTGTCACTGACATTTACCAGCAACAGGACAACCTCGTCGATTTCAATCTGAAAAAAATTGCGCCGCTCACGGGGACCAATTTCGAAGGCGGCATCAAGTTCGCGAGCGACGACGGCCGGCTGAATGCCAGCCTGGCGCTCTATCGCGTCGAGCGAAACAATTTTCCCCAGTTCCTCGGATACGGCGACTACGAGGCGACGTTCGGGCAGGTGAGACCCGGCGTCGCCTGCTGCTACGACACGGACGAGAACCATACCGAGCTCAGCCAGGGACTGGATGCAGAAATCGGCGGCGAGCTGCTGCCGCGCTGGCAGGTTTCGGCCGGCTACACGTTCAATCAGAACTCGCAGCGAGGCTCCTACTACGGGCCGGACGAAGGCGCCAGTTTCAACTCCATCACGCCGAAACACATGTTGAAGCTGTTCACGAGCTATCGGTTCGACAGTTCCGGCCGGCTCGGCCGACTCACCATCGGCGGAGGCGTGAACGGGCAGACCAAAAACTTCGTGAGCGGCTCGGCCTGCACGGCCTACGCGCCTGCGATCAATCCGGACACCGGACTCGTTTTTCCGGAGTGCCAGGAGTACTCGCCGTTTCAGTACACGCAGGACCAGTACGCAATCGTGTCACTGCATGCGGGCTATCAACTGGACGATCGTTGGAGCGCGAACCTGAACGTCGGGAACCTGCTCGACACCGCTTACTATCAGACGATGGGTGGCAGCGACGGCGGCAACTTCTACGGCGAGCCGCGGAGCTACATGCTTTCGGTTCGCGGCACGTTCTGAGATCAAGGTTTGAGGCAGCAGCCGCCTGCGGTGAAGGCAGGCGGCTCGCTGTGGCGGCGGTGCTTCGGGCTCGCCGGCGCCGTGCGCCTGTTCAGTAGTTCCTGCTCGATGCTCAGCGCTGGCTCTGGGCTCAATGCTCAATGCCCCGGTGTCTGCCCCGTCTGTGATTCGCGAGCCCTGGCGGCCTCTTCCCTTCTCTGCTTCGCGTACGTGTACTCATTCATGTACGTCCCCACCCAGCTCTGCAGCTGCTCGATCGGCCGGTTGCCGCGAATAACCGAGCGCAGCCCACCGCCCCAGAAAATCATCAGCGTGGGAAAGCCTGTGACCGCGAACCGATTCGCGGTCTCGCGATGGCCCAGGTAGTCGAGCTTCACGACTTTCAGGTCGCCTTCGAGGTCGCTCGCGATCTCCGCCACCTTCGGCGCGATATCGCGGCAGGGGCCGCAGCCAGCTTCCATGTGGAAATCGACGAGAACAGGCGAAGTGCTCTCGAGCACTTCCTTCGCAAAGGTGGCGTCGGTGATGTCGATGATAGGCATGGTGGGGTTCCTGGGTGAGCGCCTGCGATAAAACGCTCGGCATTCGCCGACACCGCAACGAGCGGCATTGGGCGCTAGAGACCGGGACTCCGCGGCCGGCAATGTTTCCCCAGTGCCAACCGCGGAATCCCTGCCGTCCAGGAGGACGCGGCGCAGTGTCCCGATGCGCGAGCTGCAAAGCTCCCACCGGAAGTCGGAAATCGCGGGCCGCCGTCGGCACGGCCCGTCTCGCATCTAGAACTTGCCGCGCATCGTCAGCATGAAACTGCGCGGCTCGCCATACCAGTTGCCACCGTTCACGTCGCCCACCGACTGGTAATACACCTTGTCCAGCAGGTTGTTCACGTTCAGCGCGGCCAGCCATCGATCATTGACCCGAAACTCTGCACGCGCGCTCCAGATCGCATGGAAGTCTTCGGTGAAATTGAAAGGCGTGGTGGCTACGACGTTACCCTGGTCGTCGTAATCCTCGTGATAGCCAGCTGTATACGTCTTGGTCTGCGCGTTGACGCCGCCACCGACGCGCCATGCGCCAAGAACGCCGGGCAACGTCTTCATGGTCCAGAGTTTCAGCTGGTGCTTCGGCGACTGCGTCACGAGCGGCTGGCCGTTCTGGGACGCGTAGCCCGCGCTGTATTTGTTGATGTTGTACGAGTAGCTCGCATACATCTCCCAACCTGGGCCCAACTGGCCGGTGACCTCGGCGTCGACGCCTTTGCTCAGCTGCTGCGACTCATGAAAGAAACAGCAATAGCTGCCAGGAATCGGGCCCGGCTGATACTCGGGAAAGTTTGGGTCGGAGACCGCTCCGTTATTGCGCACGATCCGGTAAACGCTGAGCGAGCCGTTCAGCGTGCCGTCGTTCGACTCGGCCTTCCATCCCAGCTCCCAGTTGGTGCCAGTGAGCGGCGGCAGCGGCTGGCCGCCGGGCGCCGGGCCGGCGTAATAGTTCGACTGCGAGGAGAAGACTTCGGCGCGGCTCAGGTAGATCGACTGGGTCGGAGTCAAGTCGTAGGTCAACGCATAGAAGGGCGTGATCTCGCCTTTTTCCCTGCGGCTCTCTTCCATCTCGTAGTTGTAGATCTCCCCGCCGCCGTAGTCGTACTGCGCCATGAATTTGAGACGATACCGATACGCGCTATAGCGCGCGCCAGTCGCGAGCTTCAGCGCGTTCGTGAGCTGCAGATTGAGACTGAGATACGCGCCGTTCTGTCGCTGCGAGTTTTCCGGTGCGAAAGCATTGGGCGCGAGGCTCGCCGGCTCCGGGTAGCCGTGCGGATCGAACGTGAACACATCGACCTTCGGATAATCGCCGACGCCGTTGCCATACAGTTCGCCGGTGGCGTAGTTAAGGCCGGCGCCGTTGACGTCCTGCCAGTTGATCCCGGCGACGATCGCATGCTGGCGGCCCAGCAGATCGAATTTTCCGGCGACGTTGAAGTCGACCAGCAGCTGCGCGTTGGAAAAACCGTACTCGAATGCCGTGAGCAGCGGCACGTACGGATCGTGGGGAATGACCGGCACGGGATTGCCGTTCACCGAAGCAAACTTCGAGCGGCTCGTCTGCTTCGAATGCGACACGTTGAGCTTCACCTTCCAGCGCTCGCCGAGCGACTGCTCGAGCTCCGCGAACTGCTCGTTGGTCACGAAATTCCAGCGGCTCCAGTCGGTGCACAGGCACGTGCTCCGCGGCAGGTGCAGGTCGTTGCCGTTCTTGTAACGCATGAGGCCGGTCTCCCAGGGCAGCACGTCGCGCTTGTCATAACTGAACCCGAGCGTGAGCAGCGTGTCGGCCGTGAGATCCGCCTCGATGAGGCCGTAGAGCAGGGATTTGTCCTGGCTCGCCACGTCATAGAAAAAATCCCGGTCTTCATAGGCCGACAGGACTCGGCCGCGTAACTTGCCGTCATAGCCGAGCGGTCCCGTGGCATCCACTTCGGCGCGATAATTCTGCCAGCTGCCGGCATAGCCGTTCACGATGAGCTGCTGATGGTCGAGCGCCCGCTTGCGCGCGAGGTTGACCGTGCCGCCCGCGTTGCCCGCGCCGGAAAACAAGCCTTCTGCGCCACGCAGCACCTCGACGTGATCGAACATCGCAAGATCGGGGAGCGAGTAGCGATCGAAGCTCATCGTCATCGGCGAGCCACCGTCGAACTGGTAGTTCTTGATCTCGTAGCCACGCGAGTAGATGCGATTCTCCGCGCTGCTGAAGCCCTGCACGACCGTCACGCCGGTGGACTGGCCGAGCGCCTGCGTCAGGTCCGTCAGATTCTGGTCGTTGATGCGCTGGTTCGTGAGCACACTGACGGACTGCGGCGTTTCACGCAGCGTGCGCGCCGTTTTTCCGCCGATGGTGAGAGCCGAAGTCGTGTAGCTCGAGGTGCCTTCCGTTGCCGTGAGATCGCGACTGCCGTTCGCCGCAGTGGTTCCGGGCGTGGCACCTTCAACGCGCACCGGACCCAGTGTGCGCGTCGAAGCGGCGGGCGCTTTATCGATGGTGATGGTCTTCGGGCCTTGGAAACGATACGCGAGGCCCGTGCCGGCGAGCAGCCGGGTAATCGCTTCTTCCGCGGTGAAAGACCCGTTCAGGCCCGGTGATTCCAGCTGCTGCGCGATCGGCGTGGAGTAGACGAACTGCACGCCCGTCACGTCCGCGTATTTCATCAGCACGGTGGCGAGCGGGCCCGAGGGAATATCGAAACGGACGCGGGCAGCGGCCGCAGTGCTCGTGCCGGCGGCACGCACGTCCTGGGCGTGACCCGTATTCGGTACGCCGAAAATTCCGGCAGCCGCCGCGAGCGTGGCGAATACGATGATGTTGGCACGGCGATCTCGACGTGCACGACGAGGTTGTCTGATCAGCAAGGCGTTCATGATGTTCTCTTCATCCCCTGTGCTTCACATCGGAAGCTTGCAGGTGAGACACCGTTCGATGCGCTTGCCTAACCTCCTGCTGGCGCGCTCGCTCCGGCGTCCGTGACAATTACCAGATATCGGGTCAGGCGTGTGATGCGCACGCCTTGCGTGGCCGCCAGAGCGTCGAGACCTGAGTCGAGATCGTTGATCCACAGCGCTGCGCTGACCGCCCGGTTCGCCGCGCCGTCGCCGATCAGCACGATGCGGCCCGGCCGATACCGATCCATTTCCTGCAGCACTTCGCGCAACGGCGTGCCTCTGAAAAACAGTCGGCCGGATTGCCACGCGATGGCCGCCGCGTCGAAGGGCAGCGTAGGCATGGATTCGGTGCTGGCGCCGAAGCGCGTCGCCTGGCCGGCATTGAGCGTGAGATCGTGCCTTCGCCAGGCGACACGCACCGTGCCACGCTGGACACCCACGTCGATTGCTTTGCCGCTTCGGCGCACGCCGAAGAAAGTGCCGATGTCAGTGGTGCGGCTGTCGAGCGCGTCGACAACGAACGGTCGCGCGCGGTCGGGTTCGACGTCGAACCACGCCTCGCCGCGAACCAGCTCGATGCGGCGTTCGGTGGCGGTGTAGTGAAGGTTGAGGGCGGAGGCCGTGTCGAGCCAGATGGTCGTGCCGTCGGGAAGCTTCATCATGCGCACTTCGCCTTCGGCAGTGGTGATGTCCGCATCGCGCGCGTAGATCAGGCCGACAAATATTGCGACGAGAATTGCGGCGGCGGTTGCCAACCACGGGCTCTTCCATCGGGCTGCGGCGGTAGCGATGCGCCGAGAGCTGACGCGACTGGGCTCAGCTCCGTAGAGATCCGTCATGAAGGAGCGCATCTCGTCGAGGGTTTCCCAGGCCTCGCAGGCGCGTGAAAATGCGAGCCGCTGCGCGGGATCGGCCTCGAGCCACCGGCGAAGCGAAGCGATGTCCTCAGGAGTCGCCTCGCCGCTCTGCATGCGCAGGAACCAGCACCGGGCGGCTTCGCGCGGAGGAACGTCGGCGGCGGGCGGAGTCCAGGCGTCAGGTGAGGTCATGGTTGACGTGAGACACCGGACCCGCCAACTTCCCTAACCTCGCCCCGAAAATATTTCGCGCGCCCGAGACGCGAGGCGCGCCGGCTATCTGCGTGGGGAGCCCAGTCGCTATCCGCGCGGGGCCCCGGGGCCGATCCGCGCGACGGCCGCCGCCTATCCTCGCGGCGGGCCGGGCGGCTCGACCGCCTCCGCCAGCCGCGCAAAAGCTCGCCGCATGCTCTTCTCCACCGCTGTGGTGGATATCCCGAGGTGCTCGGCGATCTCACTTTGCGTGAGCCCTTCGAACCGATGCAGGTAGAACACGCGCCCACACTGCGGCGGCAGCTCGCGGATGGCGCGCTCGACTTGCGTGAGCGCTTCCGCCGCCAGCACCCGACGCTCGGGCGTTCGGGTTTCGGTGTCGCCCAGAACGTATTGCACGGCTTCGGAAAACGCCGCGCGCCGCCGCCCACCCCGCACGACATTGCGCATGAGATTGACGGCCGCCTGGAACAGGAAAGCGCGGGGATTCCGCACCTCTTCCGTATGGGTCGACAGGCGCAGGTAGGCTTCCTGCGCCACGTCTTCCGCCGTAGCGTGACACCGCAGGCGGCTGGTCAGAAAGCGCAACAACTCCGCCCGGGTATCACCGGAGGCGCTGAGGACTTCCGGTTCCACTGGGGCTGACATACCCGGTTAACGAGTGGCGCGGCGGGAGACCGCAATGGCCGGGACCTACGCGGCGCCGGGAATCGCCGCGTTCGGCCGCAAGACGGTGTCCGGGTCACCGCCCGTCGCTCAGAAGTTTCCGCGCAGATTCAGCGTGAAGCTGCGGGGCTCGCCGTACCAGTTACCGCCCGTGCTCGAACCCATGGTCTCGTAATAGACCTTGTCCAGCACGTTGTTGACGTTCAGCGAGACCATCCATCGCGGCGTGAGTCGGTACGCCGCCCGCATGCCGATCACTGCATACGGCCGCTGTACATAGTCGAAATCCGCGAACTGAGCGCACTCCGGTTGGAGGGCGCCGGTGACTGGATTCGTCCCTTGTGTATACGCGACGCAGGCCGTGCCCGAGACAAAGTGACTGGTCTGCGCATTCACTCCGCCTCCCACCGACAGTCCGTGCAAGGGGCCATCGCCTCGAAACTGGTACGTGCTGAACAACTTCAGCAGGTGTGCGGGGGTGTAGCTGTTGAATCGCTCGCCCCGCGTCTCGGCGTATCCCGCGCCCTTCAGCTCGTTGTCGTTATACGTATAGCCGAAGGAGAGCTGCCATCCCGGCAACACCTCGCCGGACACTTCCGCCTCGAGCCCCTGGCTCAGCTGCTTGCGCGCCGGGTCGGTGACGTAGCAGCAGATCGTGCCTTCACGCACCACGCCATAGGTGTTTTCGTAAGGCCCATACCCGGTCCACAGAGGAAAATTCTCGAGCAGCACGCGATACGCGACGACCGATGCATTCAGCTTGCGCGAAGCGCTCTCGAACTTGAGTCCCGCCTCGAGGTTGCTGCCGGTGAGCGGATCGATGCCCTGTCCCGCCTCGTCGATGTAGTTGAGCTGCGCGGTGTAGATATTTGCATAGGAAACATACGCGGCCAGCGAGGGTGTCACGTCATAGAGCAGCGAGTACCGCGGCGGCCACGAGAAGTCGTGGTCCCCGCTATGCGAGGGCGTAATCTGGTCGAGCTGCCGGGTCGCCGAGTCGTAGGCATACCGGGTGAAGTGCACGCCTGTGAGCACGTGCAGGCGCGGGATCGGCATCAGGTCCGCCTGCGTATAAGCATTCCACTGCTTCTGATCGTTCTTCACATAGCTGTAGTCGGAGGGCGGCGTGGCCGGCTCGAGGTAATCCGCTTGGTTGAAGTTGCGGATATCGAGCGTTTGCCCGGGATAGTCGTAGAAATTGTTGACGACATCTATGTCGCCCGAGTCGGCGCGCTGATAGCTGGCACCAAAAACCACCTTCTGCGGCAGCCCAAACGCCGTGAACTTGCCGTTGATGGTGAGGTCTGCCAGTTTCTCGCGCGTCGTGGCCGTCCAGAGATAGCCGGTGAGCGTCTGCCCGTCCTGCACACCCGCGACCACTGCGCCGTAGACGTAATCGCCCTTGCGATCGTTCGTCTGCACGAGATTCGTGACGTTCAACTTCGCCGTCCAGTTCTCGCCGATGTGCTGCTCCAGCTGCGCGAAGATTTCTGTGCTGTCGAAATCCCAGGAATTCCAGGCAAAGCAGGTACACGTGCTACGCGGAAGTCGCAGGTCGTCGCCGTTGTCGTTGCGGGGAAGTGCGTAGATCCAGGGGACCGAATTCTGTCGCGCGAAACTTCCGCCGACACTCAGCAGCGTGTTGCTGGTGAGGTCGGCTTCGACGATGCCGTAGAGAGTGGTTTTCTGCATGCTGGCGGTGTCATAGAAATAATCGCGGTCCACATAGCTCACAACGGCTCGGCCGCGCACGGCGCCGTCGAAGCCGAGCGGCTGGGTTCCGTCCACCGTCACGCGATAGTTACTCCATGATCCCGCTTCGCTTTCGACCGTGAGCTGCGGATGATCGAGCGGCCGCTTGCGCACCAGATTGACGGAGCCGCTCGGCTCGCCGTATCCGTTGAACATGCCGTCCGCCCCACGCAGCACTTCGACGTGGTCGTACATCGCAAGGTCCATGAGCGGATAGTAGGTCGACGTCTCACCGCCGATGCCGGTGCTCTGGATCAACGCCGCTCCGCCATCCACCTGAAAGTTCGTGATCTGAAAACCGCGCGCAAAGTAGGCGGTATAGACCGAGCTGTTCGTGCGAAGCGTGACACCCGTGGTCTGGTTGAGCGCGGAGCGAACGTCCGTGATGTTCTGGTCCTGCATGCGTTGCTGGGTGAGCACGCTCACCGACTGCGTGGTGCTCTTGAGGGACTGCGGATCTTTCGAACCCACGGTCAATGCATCGCTCGTGTAACTGCCGCTTCCCTCGGTGGCCGTCACGTCGCGGCTGCCGTTCACGCCCACTGCCAGCTCTTCAGCGGAGGCTCCTTGCACTCGAACCGGACCGAGCACACGCGCGCCGCTCGCGCTCTCGTCACGTGACAACGTCACTGTTCGAACACCGCTGAACTTGAAAGTGAGACCGGTGCCGACGAGCAGGATTCGCAATCCATCCTGTGGTGTGAAACTGCCTCGCAACGCGCTGCTCGTGAGACCTTTCGTCAACTGCGCGCTATAGAGCAGCTGAATGCCGGTGCGCTCAGCGAAAGATACGAGCGCGGCCTGCAGATCCTGAGGCGGAAGTGAGAGCTCGTAGACCTGCGGGTCTGCAGGTGCGGCCGCGCTCACCGCGAGGGGCGCCGCAAAGATGCAAAGCGCTGGGATCAACCCCGCGCGCAGCCATCCGCCGCACGTCGAGGCCAGAGTGAGGCCCAGGGCCCGAACGAATACACGTCTCGCCAACATCGTCTGAGTCATGAGCTCCCCCGTTTTCTGGATCGGATAACGGGGCTGACGAACGACGAGTGTGATTCTGAATCGGAGCGGTCTACCTCATCAGTGAATTATGGTCACGAATGGCGTGAGCCGCGTGACCCGCACCGGAAGACTCTGGCCGATGGCTTCGAGCACGGCGTCGGGCTCATGCATGTCGAACACGCCGGTGACAGAGTGTGTGCGGGCCGCCTCGCCAACGACGAAGACGAACCCCGGCCGGTATCGGACCAGCTCGTCCACGACCTCAGCGAGCGGCTGTGACTTGAATATGAGACGTCCCGTGCGCCACGCCAGCGCGGTGTGGATGTCCACGTCGTGCTTACGAAGCTGTTCGCCGTGAATCCAGGACACTTGTTCGGGCGGCCCCACGCGCACCGTCGGCCCGCCTCGCTGCAGGCTGGCTTCGACGCTGCCTTCGAGAACGGTCAGCATGGCGTCGTCGCCTGACCGCCGCACCTCGAACTGTGTGCCGGTGACGCGGATTCGGGCCGCCCCGGCCTGAACAAAGAAGGGATGCAAGGGATCGTGTGCGACCGAAAAGAACGCCTGCCCGGCCACGAGCGTGACGACACGACGATCCGGAAGACTCGAGTAGGAGAACGCCGTGCCACCATTGAGCTGCACACGCGAGCCGTCGGGCAGGCGAACTTCTCGCATTTCGCCGGCGGAAGTACGCGTATCGGCCAACAGCGCACGCACGCCGCCCGGGGGCATCATCGCTGTGAACAGCGCGACTGCGGCGAGCGTGGCTGCGATGGCGAGTGAGGCTCCGAGCCGGTGGCGAAAGCCATGGGTAGGGCGCATCGATCGCGCGTCGCCCGAGGCCGGCGCCGGCGCCGGCTCGATCGCTTTGTGCGGCTCGTCTAGCGAGCTTGGAGGCAGGCTCGCGAACAGCGCCCACACGCGCTCGGCGTCGCGGAAGGCCGTTTCATTCTCGGAGGCCGCTTTACGCCATCGCGCACAGGCTTCGCGATCCGCATCTGTCGCCGCGGGCGCATGTAGCGTGATGAGCCACGCGCGGGCGGCGGCACTGGCGTCTGTCGCAGTCGCATCCGTGGTCTGCAATGGATCCGTCATCCCGGTCTGCCCAGCCGATCCTGGCAATGCTCCAGGGCTTTGTTGACGTAGCGTCCCGCCATGCTCTCGGAAACGCCCAGCCGATCGCCGATCTGCCTTAGCGTGAGGCCGTGCAGGCGGTACCACAACAATGCGTTCCGATGCGCCGCCGGCAACTCCGCGAGCGCCGCCTGCAGTTGCGCGACGTCGGAGAGACCCGCGGCTACCGCTTCTGTGGCTGGCGCGGATACGGTGCTCGACAACTCCTGCTCGCGAGCGTCCGTACTCGAATCGAACAGTGCGCGCTCGACCTTGCGCTGGCGTCGCTGGTCGATGATGAGGTTGCGCGCGATCCGGTACAGGTAGGCGCGCACATCGCCGATGCGCTCGAGCCGCGGCACCTGCCGAAACCGGAGGTACACCTCCTGCCGGAGGTCCGCCGCCTGATGCGGGCACCTCACATTGCGGCGGAGAAAACTCAGCAGCTCATCGGAGTGGCGGCCATAGGCTTCGGACAGCGAGTCATCTGCCGAGGGGTCGACTGCGCCGGCCATCGACTCAGCAGCTCGCTTCGAAGGGAACCATGGCCGGAGAACGAACGGGGGCGATACTTACCGCAACCGCTACTTCTTCTTCGGCGCATGCTTGTCCATGAACTCCCGCACCTTCACGTGGTACTCGTTGATCCCACGAGCCGCATCGTTGCCGGATTCGGCATGGGCGCGGGCAAGGTCGTTGAAATGGCGCATGTCCACCTGGCGTTGCTGGATGAACGCCGTCACGCAGTCGGTGTAGACCTGCACCTTGTCGAGAAAATAGCGAACGTCTTCGTCAGGCATCGAAGCGCGCTCGGGAATCCTGGGCTTGTCGCAGCTCGCTGAAGGAATGGTGGCCAGCACCTCCGGTGATAACGGAGGCGGGGCGGCCTGGGGCGTCTCCGTCGTCGTCGCCGGCTCGTCTGCCAGCGCCGCGCAGGACAACAGCAAACCCAGCCCAACCGCGAGAACCTTGAGTCTCATCAACGTCGCTCCTCGAGGCAGCGCACGGCGCCACCTGCCGCCGCCGTCAACCCAGATCGCAAATTCCGCCGCCGCGCCAGCGCGAAGCGGCCCCTGCTGAAAAAGAGAGCGCGCCGTCCACCGCGACGGCGCGCTCCCCGGTCATCGTCCTGACAACCCCTTACGCATTGACCAGGCGCACTTACCAGCCGCACTCCGGACCGCACGCGCTCACTTCCGCGCCGCCGCCCATGCCAGCATATTTTTTCTTCTTCTCGCCCTTCTCGTCCTTGCCGGCGAGACCGATGCGCAGCGATTCATCCTTGAGGCTGTCGGCCATGCGGCCGCGCACGGCGATGATCGAGTCCACGGCGCGCTTGATGTAATCCGTGGCGGTCGAAGGCTTCACCTTCTTCACCAGGTCCGACGCGTACAGCGACTTCGCGTCACCCGCGATACGGCGCAGGTCGGCCGGCGTGAAACCGCCGGTGGCCGCGGCGAGCGACGCGTAGTCGATCTTGTCGTGGTCCGGCATCTCGGTGCCCATCCAGCGCTGCAGGATGCGCGCACGCGTCTCGACAGTCGGCGACTTCGTTTCGAGCCACAGCTCGACACGGCCCGAACGCAGCAGCGCTTCCGGGATCAGCTTCACGTTCATCGCCGTCATCATCACGCACACGTTGCTGGAGGTCTGGCTTTCCAGTCCGTCGAGCAGCGTGAGCAGGTAACGCGCGAGGCCCGCGATGTGCTCGATCCGGAACAGCACGTCCGCGTCGTCGATGAACAGCACCGAAGGTGAATTCTCCTTCGCTTCCTGCACGACCTTATCGATCTTCGCGAAGAACGCACCCGGCGGCTCGCTGATGAACGCGCCGTCGATCAGGAAGAACTTGCCCTTCATCCGGTGCGCCAGCGCGCGGCCGATGGAGGTCTTGCCGGTGCCCGGCGGCCCGTACAGCAGCACGCCGCGCTTCGGCTTGAGACCCAGGCGCTGCGCGAGCTGGCGATTCTCCAGCGGCAGCACGATGTGCGTCTCGAGCTTGCTCGTGATGTGCTCGGAGCCCGGCAGCGAGGAGAAGCTGAGCGCCTCGACCTCCTCCGTGCGCGTGTTGCTCGACAGGACGTAATCTTCGAGGCAGCTGATGAAGCCATCCGCCGAAGCGGGAAAGTTCTTCTTCACGATGAGCTCGCAGGCCATGCGCAGCTGATGGCCGTTGAGCAGCGAGGCGTAGCGATACAGCAGCTTGAAATCGATGTCCTTCGCGAATTTCGTGCCGAGCATGTTCGTGACGAGCTGCTCGTAGTCTGCAATCGCGAACGGCGCCATCGTCACCGGCGCGCTCTGGCCGCCGTAGAGGTCGCCAACCGATTCCCACATCTGCGGCACGCGGCCTGTGAGCACCAGGCGCTTACCCATCGCCGCGGCGGTCTGCCGCAGATGTTTCGCCGTCACGCCGTTGAAGAAGTTCGAGCGCGTGACGCCTTGAAGCGCCAGTGAAGTGAAATCGTCGATGACGACGAGATCTGAGCGCTGCAGGGCGCGGATGATCATCGGCGACACCGCCACGTCGGCGGAAACACCCTCGCGCACACCGGTGGCTTCGAGAATCTCCTGCATGGTGATGATCTCGCCACCGTGCTTCGCGACGAGCTGGCGCACGATGGTCGAGCGGCCGATACCTGCCGGCGCACACAGCGCGACGATGGGCGTCACCGTCAACAGGGTTTCCAGTTTGTCATAGGCAGTCTGCTGGCTCGGCGTGAGCGTCGGCAGCTCGACACCTGCGGCGCGAACCGCGGGCACCTGGGCGAATCGAGTCGTCTGAATCTGAGCGTTCATTGAATGAGGTTCCTTGTGATGAGAGCGCGCGCTTACCAGCCGCACTCCTCCGCATTGGTGTTGCCGAGATATTTCGCCTTGATGCTGCGGCCGACGCGCAGGCTGTCGTCGCCCAGTGTCTCGGCCATGTTGTCGCGAACGGTGATGATGTCTTCGACCGCGCGGCGCACGTAGTCGGTGGCGACGCTCGGATCGCGCTTGGCCACCAGGTCCGCGGCGTAGAGCGACTTCGCATCACCGGCGATACGACGCAGGTCAGCCGGCGTGAAGCCGTCCGTCAGCTCGGCGAGCGTCTTGTAGTCGATCTTCTCGTGCTCGGGCAGCTCGGTGCCCATCCAGCGCTTGAGGATCTCGCCGCGCACCTCGATCGTCGGCGTGCGCGTTTCGAGCCACAGCTCGACTCGGCCCGAGCGCAGCAGTGCTTCGGGGATCAGGCGCACGTTCATCGCCGTCATCATCACGCACACGCCGTTGGCGGTTTCGCTTTCGAGACCGTCGAGCAGCGACAGCAGGTAGCGGACGAGGCCGGAGATGTGGTCGATCTTGAACAGCACGTCCGCGTCGTCGATGAACAGCACCGAGGGCGAGTTGTCCTTCGCTTCCTGCACGACCTTCTGGATCTTGCCGAAGAACGCGCCCGGCGGTTCGCTGACGAACGAGCCGTCGATGATGAAGAACTTGCCCTTCATCCGATGCGCGAGTGCGCGCCCGATGCTGGTCTTGCCGGTGCCCGGCGGTCCATAGAGCAACACGCCGCGCTTGGGCTTGAGGCCCATCTTCTGCGCAAGCTCGCGGTTCTCGAGCGGCAGCACGATGTTGGTCTCGAGCTCGCTCACGATTCCTTCGGCGCCCGGCAGCGAATCGAACGACAGCGCTTCGACTTCGGCCGTGCGCGTGTTCGTCGTGACCACGAAATCTTCGAGGCACTTGATGACGTCGTCGGCCGAGAACGTCTTCTGCGACGTCGCCGCGAGCAGACCGAACGCTACACCGAGCTGGTAGCCGTTCAGGAACGATGCGTATTTGTACACGACGCGCATGTCGATGCCGGCGGCCGTCTCCTTACCGAGAATGCGATCGGCGAACGCCTGGTAATCGGCGAGCGTGAAGATCGGCATCGTGACGATGGCAGACTGATCGCCATACGCGTCAGACGGCGATTCCCAGCTATGCAGCGGCCGGCCGATGAACAGCAGGCGCTTGCCCATCCTGGTGGCAGCAGCGCACAGGTGGCGACCGACCATGCGGGGAATCACTCCACCGCGCATGTACGACTGCTGCGAAGCGCTCATCACCGGGATGTAATCGTCGATGACGACGAGATCCACGTAGTTGAACGCGTTCATCACGAGCGAATCGAACGCCTCTTCGAACGAGTCCGCGGGATGGCTCGACACGGCTTCGACCACGTCCGTGAGACTGATGACACGGCCGTGATATTTCGCAGCGAGCGTGCGCGCGATGCTCGTGCGGCCGGTGCCCTGCGCTCCAACGAATGCGCAGACGGGCGAGACGGACAACACGGTCTCGAGCTTGTCGTAAGCGGCCTGCTGAGCAGGCGTTAGCGTGAGAGTCTGCGAAGCCACCGCGCGAGGTGCCGTCGCAGACGGTGTGAAGCGGGCAGTTTCAACTTGGGCGTTCATGAGTCCTGGGTTCCTTGGGTAAAAGTAGGCCGCGCACGCGGACGGCCGCGCGCCGGTACGAGCTGCTAACGGGAAGCGAACAGTGGAGCGGTCGAGCGATCTGCCGCCGCTCGAGGGTCTTCGGGATTCACAAGCGTCGCGCATCGTAGGCGTCCTGCCCACGAGCCACACCCGTCGAAAGTACTGTCTTCCCCGGATTCACCCGGAGACGTCGGCAATAACCGTCCATTGCGATTCCAGAACGAGCGGCGCGCGGTGAGACCGCAACGAAAGCCGGCGCTCGATGATCGATCAGCGGCCGCGCGAATCGATCTGCAGCAGCGCTTCGGCCTCGCGCGCGATCATCGCGCCCGGTTCGGCCGCATCGCCGGCAACTACGGTCACCGCGACGACGACCATCGCGCCATCCGCCATCTGGATCAGGTCTTTGCCTGCAGCCTTCGTCGCCTCTGCTTTCGTGAGCTCCAGGCCCGAAGCCCTGCAGCGCTTCAGCTCATCGGCGAGCTTCCGGCCGGTCTCGACCCGATGCGCGTCATCGCCCGCGGGCGCGCGCGAGAAATCGAGCGCCGCCTGAAAATTCGCGCCGCACGGCTGCGCGGTGTACTGCGCGCGATAGCGCGCGACGAGCGTCTCGTAGAGCTTGCCTATCGCAGGCATCACCTGTCGTGCTTGCTTGATGCGCTCGTTCGCCTCGTATCCGGCGTAGTAGGCCCCAAAACTCATGCTGAACACGTCGCCAGCGCTATACGGGCTTCGAGCCTCGGGCGCACTACCGCCATTACCGGGTGAGCAGGACGCTCCCGCGAGCGCCACCAGCACCGCAGTCAGCGGCAAACGCATCCGGCTCGTGAATCGAATGGTCACGGTGTCCTCACGCTCGAATGGCTTCGGGCTGACGGGTGACCGGAATCGAGCTCATGACGCTCGCCGCGGTCACGAGATCCCAGGTGCCTCCCGGATGCAACCGAAGCCCGTTGATGTGGTGTTTCAGAATGGATTCGCGATGGCCCACGCTCACGAACGTGCAGCCGATCTCGCGCAGCGCGCGATAGAGATGCTCTTCCGTCGCGAGATCCACTGCGCTGGTGGATTCGTCGAGGAACACGTAGGCCGGTTTCATGATGAGCGCGCGCGCGAAACCGATGCGCTGCTGTTCACCGAGCGACAGCACCTTGGCCCAGTCACGTACGGCATCGAGTCCGCCGTGCTTTTCCAACAGGTTCGGCAGGCGCACGCGTTCGAGCACCTCTTGAAACTGCACGTCGGCCAGCGCGTTCTTTTCGTGCTCGCGCGGATAGAGCAGCTGCGAGCGCAAGTCTGACAGGATCATGTACGGCCGCTGCGGCAGGAACAGGCAGTCCGACACACGGGGCATCATCAGCTTGCCCGAACCCCGGCGCCAAAGTCCCGCCATCGCACGCAACAGCGAGCTCTTGCCGACGCCCGTTTGCCCGACGATCACGAGATGCTCTCCGGCGCGCACGGTGAGATCGAGGTCTTTCACCACGCATTGCTCGCCGCCTGGCGTGAGCAGCGTGAGCTTTTCCATCTTGATGCACGGGCCTTCCGTGATCGTGATGCGCGGAATCTTCGGATCGTCGTACGCGGCATCCATCTTGTCGAAGCGTTCGAGGATCTGCGCAAGCCGCACGGCCCGCGGCGCCATGCCTGTGACGGTGGGAATGAACTCCGACAGCGTGCTGATGGCCTGGAGCATCATTTGCGCGGCCATGCCGGCCTGCGCGATCGCGCCGTACTCGATCTGGCCCTTGAAATACAGCGGCGTGATGAGGAAGAACGGCATCGCCGTCCACAGCAGGCCGAGACCCTGGTTCACGCCACTCATCTTCATGTTGTAGATCAGCAGCGCGAGTTTCGTGCGCACGGCAGTTCCAAGTCGCACACGCACCTGCTCGTGCTCCGCTGGTTCGCCACGATAGAACGCGATCGTCTCGGCGTGATCGCGCACGTGAAGAATGCCGTAGCGAAGATCTGCCTCGGCGACCGTGCTGTCGAAGTTCAGTTTGATCGTCGGCGTGTAGAGCCACAGCGTCACGACCGCTTGCAGGACGGCGTAACCGATCACGAACCACACGATCTCGGGACTGATCGACGCGATGATCGCGGCGCCGACGAAGAATCCTGTGACCTGGCCCAGCACGCGACGGGGAATGTTCGACATCGTCGTCGTGACTGGCGAAACGTCTTCGTGGATGCGCTGGTCGGGGTTGTCCAGGTCTTCGGCAAGCGCGATGTCGTAGTACGTCTTGCGCGACAGGTAGCGGCCCACGAGCCAATCCGTGAGCCACTGGCGCCAGTGAATGTCGAGGCGGCTGTCGAAATACTGCATGATCGTCTGCACGGCCCACACGGCCACACCGAGCAGCGTCGTGTAGATGAACAGATCCTGGTACTTCGCTGCGTCCTTCGCGACGATGGCGTTGGTGAGATCCGCGCCCACCGACGACATGTATGCGTAGATGAACGTCCAGCCCGGCGCCATGATCAGCAACGTCACCATGACGATCCACGATCGCCAGTGTTCCTTGCGTGCCCAATAGGGCTTGGTCAGCCGCCAGATCCGGGCAAAGAGCTCTCGGGTGACCCGATAGTCCTTGCGGTCAATCTGGATTCCTTTGACAAAGGCCATTCAAACCCTTCGGCTGCAGCGTGCTCAACACGTCGGCAACGTCTGGAGTCCGAAAAAACCGCAACGCGCGGCCGGATGTCCCTACGGGAGACGGGAGCGAGGGAACGCTCCCACTTGTCTGAAGTCAGAGGCCTCTCGTGTACAGCGACTCGCCGTCCGCCTCATGCAGGCTCACGGGACCGAGATCGAGCGCGCGCACGCTGTCGCCGATGAGGTCGAGGTCGCCCGCGACCGTCCACACCATGCCATTCGGCACGATGAGGTCGCGCGCGGCCTCGTTGACTTCGCTCAGCGTCAGCGCGCGCATCCGGTCGATCTGACCTTCGAAGAACTCGTCGGGCAGGCGTTCCTGGACCAGATGCTCGATGGCGCCCGCGATGCCGCTCAGCGTGCCGAAATTCGCGCCGAAGCTGAGACAGGCCTGGCGCTTGGCGCGATCCAATTCTTCGGGTGTCACAGGCCGTGAGCCCACGATGCCGGCGAATTCGTTGCGCATTTCCGCCATCGCATCGGCGGTGCGGTCGATCTGCACCGGCGCACTCACGAAGTACAGCTGCGATCCCCGATAGCGCGCGATGCTCGTGCCAGCGCCGTACGACCAGTGCTTGTCTTCACGCAGATTCATGTTGATGCGCGAGGTGAAGCCGCCGCCCAGCACCGTATTCATGAACGACATCGGCAGCATCGCGACCGGATCGTGCATCGGCGGGAACAGAGTCGCGGCGGACACAATCGCTTGCGAGACGCCGGGCTTGTGGACGAGGTGAACTGCGGCGCCCGGCCTCGGCGGCGTCGGCGCTGCTATTGAGCGGCGTGCGCGCGTGGAGCGGGTCCAATGGCCGAAGTGCTTTTCCAGCAGCGGCTTGATGCGCTCGAGAGTCGTATCGCCGACCACGATGATCGTGGCGAGCGACGGGCTGAACTGCTCGGCATGCAGACGCACGATGTCGTCGCGCGTGATGCTGTTGATCTCGGACACGAGGCCGGTGCCGGAAAGCGGACGCGCGTACACGTGGCCCGCCGGATACATCAGGCCGGGCAGCAAACGCCCCACCGCCGCGCCGGGCGAGGAAACTTCATGCGCGATCTGCTCGATCGCATGGATGCGCTCGCGCTCGACGTCCGCAGCGTCGAAGCGGGGGCGCAGGATGTAGTCGGCGAACAGCTCGAGCGACCGATCGAGCTCTGCCTTCAGGCTCGAAACGGTGCAGCCGGTCCACTCCGGTGTCATGCCCGAACCAATGCTCGCGCCGAGACGCTGCGTGGCTTCGGAGAAGGCCAGCGCATCGCGCCCGCCCGAGCCGCGACCGAGCAGCACATTCATGAGTCGCGCCGAGCCGCGCGCGCTGGACGGCTCCATCATCATGCCGGTCTCGAACACCATCGAACATCGAACGAGCGGCAGCTGCGGTTGAGTGGCGAGAATGATTCGAATGCCGTTGGAAAGCGTGTCCCGCTGCAGCGGTGGCAGCTTCACGCTACGAGGCTCTCCGATCACGGGAATAATAGATCGGTCGACACCCGTCGCAGCGGCTTTGAACGCGGGAAAAGGCCGCACAGTGAGCACATACACGCCATCCGAGAGCCAGCGTTCGGCCGCGGTTCGAATCGTTTCGCCGGTGGCCGCCCGCACGAACGCGATCGCGTGTTCATGCGCATTCGGCTCGCCTGTGCGCACTTCGCTCATCGCGAGCATGTGCGCGATGGCAGGCAGTTGCTCGAGCTCGTTCAGGAAACCGGACAGCTCTCGCGTACGAACACGCTCGACTTCCGCCGGGCTCGCTGCGACGGTGCGCAGCTTGTGCAGCTCCTCGTGCACGGCGCGCTCGACGGCGGGGATATCCGCGCCGGCGCGAACGGTAACGGAAATCGTGAACTGGCTGCAGAGCGTGGCCGGCGACACGCCGACATTCACGCCGGACGCGAGCTTGTCTTCGAGCACCAGGCGACGACTGAGTCGCGAGGACACGCCATCACTCAGCATGCGCGCCAGCAGGCCGAGCAGCTCGATGTCCTGGTCGCCGAACGGCGGCACGTTCCACACCATGAAGAGATTCGTCTGCGGCACGCGATCTTCGAGCACCTCGCGCTTCGTGCCCGTCATCTTCGGCACCCAGGCAACGGCGTGGCTCAGCGGCTGACCCGGAGGGATATCGCCGAAATACTGGTTCACCTTGACGCGCGCGGTTTCGACGTCGATGTCACCGGCAAGACACAGCACGGCGTTCGAAGGCGCGTAGTACTTCTTGAACCACGCGCGAACGTCATCGAGCGTCGCCGCGGCAATGTCTTCGGCCGAGCCGATGACGGTGTGCGCGTAAGGATGTCCGACCGGATACGTCCCGAGCGAAATGCGCTCGCCGACGAGCCCGTAAGGTGCGCCTTCTCGCTGCAGCTTCTCGTTCTGGACGACACCCCGCTGCATCTCCAGCGTGTCTGAATTGATCGTCTCGTAGAAGTGCCCCATGCGGTCGGACTCGGCGAACAGCGCGTAGTCGAGCGCGCACGAGGGCACGGTCTGGTAGTAGTTCGTGCGATCGGTGCTCGTCGTACCGTTCAGGTTCGAGGCGCCTGCTTCGAGCAGGTTATTAATGAACAAACCGGGCACGTTCTGGCTGCCGCCGAACATGAGGTGCTCGAACAGATGCGCGAAGCCCGTCTTTCCGACTGGCTCGTCCTTCGAGCCCACGCGATAAATGATCTCCATCGACACGCGCGGCGCACGCCGATCCTCGTGGACGATCACAGTGAGCCCGTTGTCGAGCCGAAACTTTTCGTAGGGGATGTGCAGCGTGTCGACGGAAGCGGTCTGCGAAGCCTCGCCAGACGGCGGGCGAAGGGACGTGGGCTGGGTCACGAGGAAGTCCTGGAAAGTCGGCGGGGAATCGGCCACCCACGAGGCTAGCGTGGGAGCCGGTGCGGGCGCGCCCGACTAAAGATGGGACTGTGTGCGCTTCAGAACTTGCCGCGCAGCGTGAGCATCACGTTGCGTGGTTCGCCGTACCAGTTGCCGCTGGAGTCATTGCCGACCGTGGCGTAATACGTTCTGTCGAGAAGATTGTTGACGTTCAGCGAAGCCGTCCAGTTGCTCGTCGGACGATACTCCAGCAGGCCGTTCAGCACGGCATACGCGCCCTGCGTGAACGCATACGGCCGCTGGTCTGAGCAACTGAGACCCCACTCTTCCATCTGGTACGCAAAGCACGCGTAGCCGGCGTAGTAGCCTTTGCTCTGCGCGTTCGCACCGAAGCCCGCGCTCACTGCCGAAAGCGCGCCGCGCAGCCGGAACATCGACCAGAGCTTCAGCAGATGCTTCGGCGAACGCGTTTCGAGGCTCTGGCCCGATGAGCTGCCGAATCCACTGGTGTATTTGTTGATGTTGTAGGTGTAGCCGGCGGAAAGTTGCCAGCCCGGCATCACTTCCCCGGTGACTTCAGCGTCCACGCCCTCGCTCAGTTGCCTGGCGCCGTTCACGTAGCAGCAGAAGAACGAAGCATTCGTCGGGCTGTTGCCGTAGTTCGAATACGACTCGTACTGTTCCTGAACCTCCGGCAAGTCCTTTTGATCGATGCGATAGGCGGCCAGCGACGCGTTGAGTCGCCCCTCACGAAACTCGCCGCGAATACCGACTTCCAGGTTCCCACCCGTGGTGGGCTTCAGCGCCTCGCTGCCGGGCGGCGGGCCCGAACGATAGCTGTAGAGCGAGTTGAAGATGTCCGTGAAGCTCGCGTAGGCCGAGAGCTCGTCCGTGAGATCGTAAGTCGCGCCGTAGTAAGGCGTGATGACGGCAGATTCTTCCTTGTGCTCGTTGTAGTAGGTGACCAACGGATTGCCGTTTTCGTCGGGAGCATCCAGCCACGTGGACCGATGCAGGAAGTCATACGTGTACTGGCTGTAACGCGCGCCACCGAGAACATGAAGACGCGGCAGCACTTGCAGGTTGAGCGTGCCATAGGCGCCGCGTTGGACCTGGCCGTTCTTCAGGTAATAGCGATCCGGCACGAGTGCCGCGGGCTCAGGAAAAGCATGCGGGTTGAAGGCGAACACATCGACGAACGGCGGCTCCGGATAGAAGCCGCCGGCATTCTGAAGCTCGCCGCCGGAGCCATCGACGTTCTGCCAGCTCATGCCGACGATGAGCGAGTGATGGCCGCCGAACAGATCGAAACCGCCGGAGACCGTGAGATCCACCAGCTTCTGCAGATTGGCGTAGCCGTATGACCAGCCTGTGAGGGTCGGCGCATAGGTGTCCGCCGGATCCGTGGGCACGCCTCCCTGCAACGCGCCGTATTTCTCGAAGCTCGACTGGTCGCGCCGGGTGACGTTGAGCCGCGCCATCCAGTCGCCCCAGAGCTTCTGCTCGATGCGCGCAAAAAGGTCGGTGGTCTCGAACTCCCATCGGCTCCAATCTGTGCAGAGACAGGTGCTGCGCGAAAGCTTCAGGTCGCTGCCGTCCTTGTAGCGCGGCAGGCCATACACCCACGGCAACGTATCGCGATTCTCGTAGTCGATGCCGGCGGTCAGCAGCGTCGACGCCGTGAGGTCAGTTTCGACCGACCCGGAAATGAGCGTCTTCTTGTTGTAGGCCGCATCGTAGAAAAAATCGCGATCCTCGTAGACGCTGATCAGGCGCCCGCGAAAACGGCCTGCCGGATCGATGGGGCCCGTGATGTCGAGGTCCGCGCGATAGTTGTTCCAGCTGCCGGCCGTCACCGTGAGATTGAACTGCGCGTGATCGAGCGGACGCTTGCGCACGAGGTTCACCGAGCCGCCGGGCTGGCCGGCGCCGCCAAACATGCCATCCGCGCCTCGAAGCAACTCGATGTGATCGAACAACGCCATATCGGGCAGCGAGAAATTGCCGTAGGCGCCAAAACTGCCGGCGAAATACATGGGCGTGCCGCCGTCGAACTGGAACGCGGTGATCTCGTAGCCTCGCGAATAGAACGAAGTCTCCGTCGACGACTGACCTTGGATCAGCGTGACACCCGTGCTTTGATTGAGCGCCTGCGTCAGGTCGGTGAGATTCTGATCTGCAATGCGCTGAGCAGTGAGAACGCTGACGGACTGCTGCGCTTCACGCAGCGATCGAGCGGTCTTGCCGCCGATCATGAGCGCGCTCGTCGTGTACGAACCGCTGCCTTCGGTAGCGGTAACGTCGGTCGAACCATTGAGTCCGCTCGCCGGAAGTGTGCTGCGCGCAGCACCTTCCACCTTCACCGGGTTCAGGACGCGCGTCTGATTCGCGGCGCTGCTTCGCTCCAGCGTGATGGTCTGCGCATTCACGAAGCGAAAAGCGATTCCGGTGCCCTCGAGCATCGCTCGCAAAGCGCGATCGGGAGACAGCGTGCCCGCGACGACGCTCGATTCCCCTTTGAGCCCATCGCCCGCGGGATACACGATCTGGATGCCGGTGATTTCCGAGAATCGCGCCAGCGCTGCGATCAAGGGCATCGCATCGATGTCGAACCGGAACGTGCGCGGGGCATTTTCCGCTTTGGTTGAAGCACCTTCCGCCTGCGCGGCGGCTTGCGCGGGCGCGGGCGCCAGAGTGAGGGCCAGAGTGAGGGCCACAGTGAACGCCAGAGCGCAGGCCAGATCGATGACCTGTGCGCTGGCGAGCACCGCGGCTCGCGTCATCGCCTTCATCTCGAGTTGTTGTCGTTGCATGTCGAGACCCGTCGTTGTCATGAGCCTGCCGATGCAGGCACAACGGATCAGCACGCAAACTCCTCAACAGATCGACAACGCTCCTTCCGGCGTCCGTGCTCAGAATATAAGCACGGCGATGCCGGGAATTCGCACAATCTGCAGGTCGAGACCGCTTTCGACGGCCGCCAGCACTGCGTCGGGATCGTTGCTGCGAAAGATGCCGGAAATCCTGCGATTTCCGACAGCAGGCCGCATGACGATCACCCGGCCTCCTCCCTGGTGCTCGATCGCATTCACTACGTGCATGAGCGGCTCCTGTTCGAAGACGAGCCAGCCACTTCTCCAGGCGAACACGGCATCCGCCCGCGCGGTGTCGACAGTTGGCGCAACCGCTTCGGCCAGCCGCGCCTGCTCACCGGCAAGCAACGTTGCACTTTCACGCGAGCCATCCGAGCTGACTGAGACGCGCCCGCGCTCCACGACAACGCGTGTTTCGTCGGGCAGCCGATCAACAGTGAACGCAGTTCCGAGCACGCGCACTTTGCCGGGACCGGCAGCGACGAGAAACGGTCGGTTTGCGTCAGGCGATACATCGAACCAGGCACGGCCGCGAAGCAGCTCGACGTTGCGCGCGTCCCGTGTAAGAGACACGTTGATCGCCGCGTCACCGTCGAGCGTGATCGTCGAACCCTCTCGCAGCGAGAAAGTTCTTGGGCCTCCGGGAGCATTCGCATAGTCCGCGCGCAGCCGGTCGATGCGTCCAGGATCGACCAGCAATACAGCGACCATCACGAGCGCAAAACACATGGCGAGGGCCAGCGCAAAGTGCCGCGCGCGGGGTCGACTCACAGGAACCCGTTGGAGTCGGTCCGCGCGCAGCGCCTGCGCTGGCCCGGCCAGCAGGTGCCACATCCGCTCGGATTGGTCGTACGCGGCGGCATGCGCAGCACTCTTGCCGCGCCACGCTTCGAAGTCGCGACGATCGAGATCTGTAGCGGAGGGATCTTTGAGCCGCACGTGCCAGGCCTGCGCCTGCTTCGCGATGCTCTCGCCGCGCGACTCCGTGGGCCGCGGCAGCAGGTTTCGTTCGTGCTCGGCGTTCATCGGTGCAGGTCGTCTTTCACAGCGAGGCGGCACTGGTCGAGCGCCCACATGATTTCCTTTTCCACTGTGCTCACGGATACGCGGAGTCGAGTGGCGATCTCCGCGTAAGACTGTCCATCGAGACGGTTCAGCAAGAATATTTCTTGCGTGCGATCGGGCAGGCCACGAAGCGCGGCGAGCAACAAGTCGAGCTCCTGCGCAGCGGCGCCCGCAGTTTCCAGCGGCACGCCGACCGAGAGCTCGGCGACGAGTGCCTGCGACCTGACATATTGAGTTCGCACTCGACGCTCGCGCAGATGATCGATCGCGAGGTTCTGGGCTGTGCGAAAGATCAGGCTGCGATCGCCGCTGTCGAGCGGACGCGCCCAGAGGCGCAACAGCGTGTCGTGTGCAAGGTCTTCGGCCGTGGCGCGACAGCCGACGATGCGGCTGATGAGGCGGATGACGCGCTCCTGCTCAGCTACGAAGACTTGCAGCAGGGATGAGCGCGTGAGTTTCATTACCTGACCTGTTCGATCAGGAACGAGTGGGGCGAGGGTTTACAGCAATGAGATCAGGAAGCCGTCCATCGCCCGGCGGCTGGGAGCCCTCAGAGCGGCAACTGCGCCAACCGCTCGCTCTGCTTCCGAAGCATCGGCCCGAACCCCTGCGCATCGTAGAACGCGTGAAGCGCAGCGATATCCGGCACCCGCCGGCGTAACGCATCCTCGCCGCACTCGAGTGGCATATCGCAAGCAATGCCAGTGAGCTGCCGCGCCAGATACGCCGCTTCTCGATGTTCACGCAACCGCGCACCGACAGTGGCCGCGCCTCGCATCTTCAGTTGCGAGACGCGCTCGAGATCCGCGTAGATCTCATCGAGCGACGTAAAGTGCTTCATCAGCATCGAAGCCGTCTTCGGGCCGATGCCCGGGACGCCCTTGATGTTGTCGACAGAGTCGCCGACCAACGCGAGATAATCCGCAAACCGCTCCGGCACGACACCAAAACGCTCTTCCATCTGGTGATAGCCGAACGGCTCGCGGCCGCCGAAATCCCAGTACACATCGCCTTCGCCGATGAGCTGCGCGAGATCCTTGTCTCGCGTCACCACCGTTGAGCGCACGCCGGCGCGGCGCATGGCGTGCACGATCGTGCCGATGATGTCGTCCGCTTCGTATTCCGGGCTCGCGTAGGCCGCCACACCGAGCCGTCGACACAGCTCCATGCAGCGCTCCATCTGCAGCTGCAGGTCGGCGGGCGGCGGGTCGCGATTCGCCTTGTATGGCGGATAGATCGTGTTACGGAAGCAGCTCGTCAGGCTTTGATCGAACGCCACCGCGATGTACTTCGGCCGAGCGCGTTCGATGAGATCGCCAAGCACTCGCGCAAAACCATACAACGCGTGAACGGGATTGCCGTCGGGATCCATCATGTCCGGCGGCATGGAGTAATACGCGCGGAAGATGTAGACGGAGGCATCGACCAGATAGATCAAGAGCAAGCCTCAACATGAATGACAGTGCGCGCGGGCGTCGCTACGCGCCAAGGCAGGTGGCAAAAACCACGCTTTTTGCCGCCGTAAACGAAGCTGATGTCCGAAAAAAGCGCCGCAAGGCGACTTTTTTCCAATGAACTATCCAAGCCAACGCTGGATCCGCGCGTGCAGCGGGCTCGAGCGCGGGAAATGCGCGAGCAGGTATTCCATCTGGTCTGCCAGCACGCGGCGGCCCTTCAGGAAAATATATTCGGCGTACGTGGGCGTGAACGGCACGGCCAGCAGGTACATCTTCGCCTGCTCCGGCGTGCGCGACGCCTTCTGGTTGTTACACCGGCGGCACGCGGTTACGACGTTCGTCCACACATCCACGCCGCCCTGGCTGAACGGGCGGATGTGATCGCGTGACAACTCCCGCGAAGGGAAGCGAATTCCGCAGTACATGCACAGGTAGGCGTCGCGCCGGAACAGCGTCTGGTTGTTCAGCGGCGGGACGTAGTCATGACGCGTGTTGCCCGGGTTACCGGTGTGTCCAATGGTCGCGACGATCGAATTGACATCCAAAACCGTACGTCGGCCCGTAATGGCGTTGGTGCCACCGTACAGCTGATACAGCAGTGAGCCACACGTATAAGCGACCTGATTCTGGTGATAGAGCCGCGCCGCCTCTTTGTAGTCGATCCATTCGAGAGGCATGCCGGCGACGTCCGTTCGCAGGACATGATGCGAGAGGCCACGCACCGAAGTGTGCGCCACGATGCGCAGATCATCGTGGAGACCGCAGTCCGCCTTGTCGAGATCGATGCCAATCATGAGCGCTGTAAGATACGGCAGTTTTGTGCAAGAATTCAACGTCGCAAGATGTTCATTTGATTAAAGAATTCCAAGCGCCGTGGTCGGTCGGCCACGGGCTGACGTCCCCGCACTCGCCTGTTGAGAGGTCCGCATGCCCGTAACCCTCGGTGCACTCAGAGAAAGCGCGCCAAATGAAACCCGGGTCGGCCTGGTGCCGGAGGTCGCGGAGAAGTTCGCGGCCGCGGGGGCCAGGGTGCTCCTCGAACGAGGTGCGGGCACCAAAGCCCACTTTCCAGACACTCTATACAAGAAGGTGGACTGGGCGGCTTCCCCGGGCGAGGTGCTCGCCACGGCGGACGTGCTGCTCACCGTGCAGCCGCTGTCCGTGGAGCAGATCGGCCAGCTCAAGCGCGGTGCGGTAGTCATCGGCTTCCTGCAGCCGTATGCGCGCAAGGCCGAAGTGAAGGCCCTGCGAGACCGGCAAATCACCAGTTTCTCCGTCGAGCTCATCCCCCGCATCTCGCGCGCCCAGTCGATGGACGCCCTGTCGTCCCAGGCGGCCATCGCGGGCTACAAGGCCGTGCTCATCGCGGCCAACCACCTGCCGAAGTTCTTTCCGATGCTGACCACCGCGGCCGGCACCATCCGCCCGTCGCTGGTCCTGGTCATCGGGGCGGGAGTCGCGGGCCTGCAGGCAATCGCCACGGCCCGCCGGCTTGGGGCCGTCGTCGAGGCATACGATGTGCGGAGCGCCACGAAGGAACAGGTGAAGTCCCTCGGTGCCAAGTTCGTGGATACGGGTGTCAGCGCCGACGGCGCTGGCGGCTACGCGCGCGAGCTCACCGCCGAAGAGAAGGCAAAGCAGCAGGAAGTGCTGGATTCGCGCATCGCCGCGGCTGACGCCGTGGTCTCGACAGCCGCTGTGCCCGGGAGGCCCGCCCCGAAAATCATTTCGCGTTCGGCTGTCGAGCGCATGCGGCCGGGTTCGGTGGTCGTCGATATTGCTGCGGAGTCTGGCGGCAACTGCGAGCTCACGCGTGCAGGCGAGGTAGTCGTCCATAACGGCGTGAATATCATCGGGCCGCTGAACCTCCCCGCGCAGCTTGCCTATAACGCGAGCGAGATGTACTCGCGCAACCTGCTCAATTTCCTGAAGCCCGCCATCGACAAGGGCGAGCTGAAAATCGACTGGACCGACGAAGTGTTTGCGCAATCGTGTGTCACGCACGACGGCGTCGTGAAGCATGAACCGACATTGAAGGCGCTCGAGAGTTGAGGCCGCTCCCGGGCCGGGCGTAGCGACGCGCCAGCGCAGGCCGCAAGAAACCTGCTTTTAATGCCGGAAACGAAGCCAATGTCCGAGAAAAGTGCCGGGCCGCGCAGGCCGCAGGCGACTTTTCTCCAATAGAGGAAAGCTCATGACGGGTATCGTTGCTCTCTACATCTTCATGCTCGCGGCCTTCACGGGCTATGAAGTCATCTCACGCGTGCCGGTGATCCTGCACACGCCGCTGATGTCGGGCTCCAATTTCGTCCACGGCATCGTGCTCGTCGGCGCGATGGTGGCGCTCGGCAACGCGCATACGCCGCTGGAGCGCACCATCGGGTTCATCGGCGTAGTCCTCGCAGCAGGTAACGCGGTGGGCGGTTACGTCGTCACCGAACGCATGCTGGAAATGTTCATGTCGAGCGGCGCGCGGCGAGCTCCGAAGTCGGGTGGCCACTAATGGGCGACTTCAATGTGGATCTGCTGATCCAGGCGAGTTATCTCGTCACGGCAGCGTTGTTCATCCTCGGCCTCAAGCGCATGAGCTCGCCGGTGACAGCCCGCAGCGGCATCTTGTGGGCCGGCGCGGGCATGCTCGTTGCCACGCTCATCACGTTTCTCACGCCAGGCATCGACCCCACGAATTACTGGCTGATCCTGGCAGCCATTGCGGTAGGCGGCGTGCTGGCGTGGTGGAGCGGCAAGCGGGTCGCGATGACGGACATGCCGCAGATGATCGCGCTCTACAACGGCATGGGTGGTGGCGCGGCGGCGGCGATCGCGGCAGTGGAGCTGTACAAGCTGGCCATTCCGACAACCATCGCGGAAGCGACAACGGATGCGGCGACGGTCGTCGTACACGAAAGTTTGTCTGTCACGACGCTCGCGGTGATCGGCGGCATCATCGGCGCGGTGTCGTTCAGCGGCAGTGCCATTGCGTTCGGCAAGCTGCAGGGACTCATCACGAAGTCCATCCGGTTTCCGGGGCAACAGATCCTCAACATTCTCATCCTGGTGGGCGCGCTCGGGCTCGGCGCGCTGGTCGCGCTTCAGTTCCACGCCACACCCGGCGTCGTCACCGCGCTCTTCGTGCTCGCGCTGATTCTCGGCCTGACCATGACGCTGCCGATCGGCGGTGCGGACATGCCGGTGGTCATCTCGCTTTACAACGCGCTCACGGGTCTCGCGGTGGCGTTCGAAGGCTTCGTGCTGAACAACGCAGCGATGATCATTGCCGGCACGGTGGTCGGCTCGGCGGGCACGCTGCTCACGCAGTTGATGGCCAAGGCGATGAACCGCTCGCTCGGCAATGTGCTGTTCTCCGGCTTCGGCGAATCGGGCGGCGCTTCGACCACCGCGGTCACGGGCACGATGAAAGCCATCGACGCGCCGGACGTCGGCGTGATGATGGCCTTCGCACAGAAGGTGATCGTGGTGCCCGGCTATGGCATGGCCGTCGCGCAGGCCCAGCACAAGATCTGGGAACTGAGCCAGCTTCTCATCGACCGCGGCGTCACCGTGAAATTCGCGATCCATCCGGTCGCGGGCCGCATGCCAGGCCACATGAACGTGCTGCTCGCGGAAGCCGGAGTGCCATACGACCTCATCGCCGATCTCGACGAGATCAATGCCGAATTCGAGACGGCGGACGTGGCGCTGATCATCGGCGCGAACGACGTCGTCAATCCCGTGGCGCGTACGGACAAGTCGAGCCCGATCTACGGCATGCCGATCCTGAATGCGGACAAGGCGAAGAACGTCATCGTGATCAAGCGCGGCAAGGGCGCCGGGTTCTCGGGCATCGAGAACGGCTTGTTCTATCTCGATAACACCCGCATGTTGTACGGCGACGCGCAGAAGGCCGCTGCCGAGCTGATCCAGGCCGTGAAGGCGGCGGGCTGAAGCACGCGAGATGAATTCGGGTGATGTGCCGATTGTCCGCAGTATCGTTGCGGTGGGAGCCGGATTCTTCGCGGTAACGGTGCTGTCCGCCGCGGCGGACGTGGCGTTCACGCAGATGGCGCCGAATGCGTTCGACGCTTCCGGTCTTGCGCGCGCAGACAGCGCGCTGTTCGTGAAGCTCGCGTACGAAACCGTTTTCGCGCTGATCGCCGGCTACGTCACCGCACGGATCGCGATCCGACGTCCGTTTCTCCACGCGGGCGCAATGGCCGCGCTCGCGCTCGCGGGGCGTGCATTGGTCGCAGTGGGCGAGTGGGACGTGCGACCTGGTTGGTTCATCGCCGGTATATTGTTGCTCATCTTTCCTGCTGCCCTGCTGGGAGCGAAGCTGAGCTTATGGAACCGAGAGTCACCCTCATCACGCTAGGCGTCGCGGATCTCGCGCGAGCCGTGAAGTTCTATCGCGATGGACTGGGTTGGCCAACCACCTATCAGGATGGCGGCCCGGTCGCCTTCTTCAACACTGCGGGCACGCGCCTTTCACTCTTTCCGCTTGCAGATCTCGCCGCGGATATCGGCGGCGGCGTGAAGCCTGTTCGCGCGGGCTGGAGCGGCGTCACCTTCGCGCACAACGTGCGTACGCGTGAGGAAGTTGCGAGCACGCTGGCGCTCGCCGAACGCGCCGGCGGTCGAATCGTGAAGCCTGCGCAGAATGCGTTCTGGGGCGGTTACTACGGCTATTTCACGGATCCCGACGAGCACTATTGGGAAGTCGCGTGGAATCCCGGACTGCCGCTGGGCGCCGACGGTTTCATGAACCTCACGCCGTGACGCTCGTCGGCCTCATCTCCGATACGCATGGATTGATGCGACCCGAGGCGCTCGAGGCGCTGCGCGGGGTGTCGCATATCCTGCACGCAGGCGACATCGGTTCTGCGGAGGTGCTCGAACAACTTCGGGCGATCGCGCCGGTGACTGCCGTTCGCGGCAACAACGATACGCAGCCGTGGGCGAAAGGCATCGCCGAGCGCGAGGTGTATCAGTGTGACGGCCACGCGATCTACATGCTGCACGATCTGAAAGCGCTCGACCTCGATCCAGCGGCATCCGGTTTCGCGGCCGTCATCACCGGCCACTCGCACAAGCCGCTCATCACGAACAAAGACGGCGTGCTGTTCGTGAACCCCGGCAGTTCGGGTCCGCGACGATTCAAGTTACCGGTGACGGTGGGCGTGCTCGAAGTCGAGCCGGGTTCGATTCGGGCGTCGATTCGGTATCTGTTCCATGAGTGAGCGCCGTCACTCGCCGCGCAAGGACTCCTGAAGCGACCGCGCGGTCAGCAGACGTTCTCCGATTTCATCCAGCTCGGAAATCGAAGCTCGCTTGATCGTTCGCTGCGCAGCCGGGTCGAGAGGGCCGAATCGCAAGGTGAGCTGTCGGGTCAGCATTGCCGCGCGACCTTTCAGCTCACCTCTTTTCTCGCCTTTCTTTTCACCCTTTTCCTGGCCTTTCTTTTCGCCGAGCGCGATGTACTTGCGTGCGAAGGCACTCCTGAATACGTACTTTTGTGGATCCATGTTTTTCAGCGCGTCACGCGCCGCCTTTCCCAGTGAGTTCGTGATGAGGTCACAATAAATCCGCGAGCGATCCGGGTCGAGCCCCAGGCTGGCCTTCTGCGCGACAGACGCGATCTCGAGCGCTCGCTGCGCGTTGGCATCGTGCCCGTGAGCCATCGCGGACAGCACGGCCAGCTCCGGGTTATCCCGTGCCAATGCTTCATCCGTCACCTCCGGTATCCCGGAAGGGCCTAGTACATAGGGCGTGAACTGATGAAGCCCGCCGACCTGGACGAGCTTCCCAGCCCAGCGCGCCACTGCGTCATCGGGAGTCACAACCAGCAGCGAAACCGGACACCTTAGTCGCGCATGTAAATTCGCTGCGTAAGCCGGCCAGGTAAATCGCTTGCGATTGTCCTTGGAGAGTTGGATTCGCCCAGAAATGCGCGCTCGAACGAGCGCGTCGCGCGCTTCAGGTTTGAAGCAGCGTCGCGATCGCGTGCACGAGGGCCTGCGGATCCACTGGCTTCGTCATGTGAAGGTTGAACCCGGCAGCGAGTGCCCGCTCGCGATCTTCCACGCGACCGAATGCAGTAAGCGCAATCGCTGGAGTGTGCATCGTGGCCGGCTCGCGTCGGATTTCGCGAATGAAGTCGTAGCCCGTGCCGTTGGGCATGGCGATGTCGCTGACGATTGCGTTCGGCACGGACGTCTTCAGCTGCGCAAGCGCTTCTGGCATTGAGCCCGCGGCCACTACATTCGCGCCGGCGTGGCGCAGCGTCGTGCTGATGAGATCCCGCGCGTCCAGATCATCATCAACGACGAGCAACGTCGCGCCGTCCAACTCAGCTGACCCCAGTGCCGACTGCGCGGCATCCGTCGCACGGGAATTCTCAGCGATAGGTCGCGACCCCTGCATCGGCAGGCGCATCGTAAACGTCGACCCGTGACCTTCGCCGGCGCTTTCGGCAACGACCGTTCCGCCATGCATCTCGGCAAGATGCCGCACGAGCGCGAGCCCGATGCCGAGACCGCCGTGAGCACGCGACGCGGACGACGCGCCCTGCCGGAAACGCTCGAACACATGCGGCAATAGTTCGGGCGACATCCCTATGCCGTCGTCACGCACGGTCAGCACGGCATCCGACCCTTCGGCGGCGAGAGACACGTCGATGCGTCCGCCTTTGTGCGTGAACTTCGCCGAGTTCGTCAGCAGGTTCCACACGATCTGCTGCAACCGATCCGGATCGCCCGAGATCGGACCCACGCGTGGATCGAGCGTCACGTGAATCGACAGCTCCTTGGCATCCACCGCGGGCCGCACAGCATCGATCGCCGCCTGGATCACCGCCGGCAACTCGACCCGTCGCAAGTCGAGCCGTAAATGTCCCGTGACGACTCGCGACATGTCGAGCAGGTCTTCGATGAGCTGCGCCTGGGCGCGCGTATTTCGCTCGACCACCTCGAGCGCATGCGTGTGTTGCTGCTCGTTGAGGCTGCCCGTGCGAAGCAGCCGAACCCAACCGAAGATCGCATTCAGCGGCGTGCGCAGCTCATGCGAGATAGTCGCGACGAAATCATCTTTGCTCCGACTCAGCGCTTCCGCTTCGCGGCGCGCGGACTGCTCGCGATCCAGCAGCACTTGGCGGCGTCGCTCGGTCTCGCGCCTCCCGGAAGCATCGCGGAACACGAGCACGATGCCGATGAGCGAGCCATCGACGCTGCGAATCGGTGCAGCGCTGTCTTCGATGGGTGTTTCGCGTCCGTCTCGTGACAGCAGCACCGTGTGATTTGCGAGCCCGACGATGCGCCCTTCGCGAAACACCTTGCTGACGGGATTCTCGACGGGGCGGCGCGTCTCCTCTTGCACGATGTGGAACACGGTCTCGATAGGCTGACCCGTTGCCGCCGCTTCGCTCCAACCGGTCAACGCCTGCGCCACGGGATTCAGCAGCGTCACGCGACCTGCCGGATCCGTCGTGATCACCGCGTCGCCGATGCTTCGAAGCGTGACCGACAATCGCGCTTCGTCTTTCTCACTCGCAGAGCGAGCGACGCGTTCCGCGAGCAGCGCCTGATCGCGTTCCCGGATGCGCGCATCGAGAATCGAACCGGCCTCGAGCAATCCCGTGGCCAGTTCTTCGGCCTCGACGATGGACGACGGCAGCGGCATCACGGGCTCGCCTCGCGCGAGCGCTCGCGCGGCGGTGGAAGCACCGGTCATCGCCCGCACGACGAATGAGCTGAGCACCAGCGCGCACACGATACCGATCGCCAGAATCACCACGCCTGCCAGAACGACCGCGAACATCGAGCTGCGGATGGGCTGATCCATGTCCTCCGCGGGCATACCGATGCCCACCGTCCAACCGGTGAGCGGCGAACGGCTCACTGAAGCGTATGCCGGCGTCCCTTCCAACATTACGGAGCGCCAACTGCCTTCCGACATGCGCGCGATAGCCCGCTGGAAATCGTTACTCGGAGTCTTGCCGATGAACTGTGCTTCGCCGCGCGTGCGCGCCATGATCACCGGCGTGCCGTCCAGCAGTGTCATGACGCCATTCGGCGGCGTGCTCTGGCGCCGGAGAATTTCGCTCAGGCTGGTCGAGCGGATCTGCGCGGCGAGCACAGACTGCACTTCGCCTCCGCGCATCACCGGCACCGCGACGACGAAGAAATAGCCGCCGGCGGTTGCGTCCTGAAAAAGATTCGTCACGGTCGGCTGCCGTGACGTCACCACGCGGCGAACCCAGTCCGCCGTCGTAAAGGAGGGAATGTCGTTTTCGCCGAGCGCGGTGTCAGCGATGATCGCCCCGGAGGGATGAACGAGCAGCACCGCATACCAGCCGGGCTGGGTGGGCACGAGGCGTAACGCGACCTCGTTGAAGGCGAGTCGGTTGGGAACGGACAGCACGTCTGTCGCAGCCAGGGTCTGAAGTGCGGACCGGGCGCTTTCGACGTGCTGGTCGATCGACACCGACACGGCACGAGCCGTTTCCACGTTGCGCTGCTCGACGAGCGCGCGCTGCTGGTCGGCCGAACGAACGATGACCAGGCCGGAAAACAAAACCATCGGTACGCTCGTGGCGAGCACGAGCATTGCGAGAATGGCTCGAAGCCGGAACTTACCAAATCGCACGCGTGAGACCCTTTCGACCGCCGGGCCGCGAGGGCCGAGCCACGCAGGATGAACGAGGCCTACAGTCGCAAGCAGTTTACACTGCGCATTCCCAACCAAGGATGTACGCGTGCCAGTCCATACGAAAGTTTTCGTGGCTCCTGTCGCAGCACTCGCGTTCGGCGCAGTGGGCCCAGTGGGCCTGAGCAATAATTACAGCGCATCCGCCGCCGCGCCGGCCGCCGCCGCGCCGACTCCGGCGGCGCCGATTCGCACAATGGCGCAGGTTCTCGCGGACTCGAAGCCATCGGACTGGCGACCGCTGGATCCGTCGCGAACGCTGTACCTGGAGCTCGCCCGGAAGGCTGACCCGGGAAACGCACCGGCGCGCGTCATCATCGAGCTCGCCCCGCAATTCGCGCCGAATCACGTCGCGAACATTCTCACGATGGTCCGCGCTGGTTACTTCGACGGGCTCGCGGTCATGCGCGTGCAGGACAACTACGTCGCGCAGTGGGGTGACGCCGACGGGAAGCGCCCCGTCGGAAACGCGAAAAACACGCTGGTCGCGGAGTTCGACCGGCCCGCCGCGGGAGTGCCGTTCAGCCCGTTGGCCGACGCGGATACTTACGCGCCCGAAGTCGGTTTCTCCGACGGGTTTCCCGTCGCGCGCGACTCCAGCCAAGGTCGCGTGTGGATCACTCACTGTTACGGCACGGTCGGTGCCGGGCGGGACAACGACGCGGACAGCGGCGGTGGCAAGGAACTTTACGCCGTCATCGGCCATTCGCCGCGTCATCTCGATCGTAATGTCACGCTGGTCGGTCGAGTGGTGAAAGGCATCGATCTGCTCTCGTCGCTGCCGCGAGGCACCGCCGACCTCGGGTTCTACGAAAAGCCCGAGCAGCGCGTGCCGATCAAGTCCGTACGCGTGATGGCCGATGTACCGCAAGCCGAGCGCACACCCCTCGAAGTGATGCGCACGGATACGCCGACATTCAAGGCGCTGGTGGAATCGCGCCGGAATCGGACCGATGAGTGGTTCAAGTACCGGGCCGGACGTGTGGAGATCTGCAACGTACCGATTCCAGTACGCACGCCACCGAAGAGCTGAAGATCAGTCCGGACGGTGTTGCCGACGCTGCCGCTGGTCACGCATCTGGCGATGCTGGCGCGATCGTTCGAGCATGCGCTGGCGTTCGTCCGGCGTGGCGTTCTGCCACCGCTCGCGCAGCCTGCTACGCTGCTCCGGCGTGAGGTTCTTGAACTTGCGGAAATTCTCACGCACCGCGTCCTGCTCTTGCGGCGGCAAGGACTGGAACCGGTCCCAGCGATCGCGGAACTGACGGCGCTGATCGGGCGGCAGGTCGCGCCAGCGCTCGAAACGATCTTTCGCGCTTTCACGTTGCTCCGGCGGCATCGCGAGCCAGCGCTTGCTGCCGCGCGCGAGGTTCTGCTGACGCTCGGGCGGCAGTGAGCTCCACTTGTCGCGAAAGCGCTCGAGCAGCTTCTGCTGATCCGGCGACAGGTTCGACCAGGATTCGCCAGCCGGTTGCGCATCCGGCGCACCGGGCTGTGATCCCGCCTGCACACCCGACTGCGGCCGCTCCGGCGTCTGCTGCGCGAACGCCGGCACTGCCGCGAGCAGCAGCAAAGCCAGGCAGGTCGAGCGCCGATTGAGCATCATTTCTTCTTCACCTCGGTCGCTGGCGTCTCTTTCTTCGCCTTGGCGGCCGTTGCAGGGTCGGTCTGGGCCAGGTAGTCCATCCAGTCGGCATCGTCCGAATCGACGCTGCCGAGAAATTCCAGGAATTCATCGTCGACGGTCGCATTCTCTGCAGGCGCGGGCTTCGATGCAGGCGGCTTCTGCGGCGCAGGCTTCGCATCCTGCCCCAGGGCTACCACTGTCAAAGTCGCCATCGTCAGCGTCGTCAACAACAACGCCACGGTTCGCCAGAGGCCAGTGACTGCGAGCCCCGCTGCCCGGGGAACGCTCAACCGCTCGCTCCGTTATCCCCGTCTTCGCCTTCAGCGGCGGCCCATTCATAGAACGAGCCGTCGAAATTCTCGATGAGATCGAGCCCGTCGTTATCCGACAGCAACTCGATATCTTCAAACGTCTGCCCGCCTTCCGTGCCGGACAGTGCGCGCTCACCCTGATGCGTCATCAACAGCACGGCGACCACCACGGCGGTCGCAGCCGCACCTGCCGCCGGTACGATCGAGGGCAACCGCCAGAACGAACGCGGACGCTCGTCGATCTCGGCCAGCGCCGCCTGGCGCGCCTGGTTCAGCCGGGAGCGCACGTGGCCATTCACTCGCGTGACGCTCTCATCCAACACACGCCGAGCGTGCTGCTCGAATTCATCCGGCCGGTCGGCGTCGGTACTCATGACCAGACCTCTCCCAATTGCGCCCGCAGGGTGTTCAGCGCCCGGAAATAATGTGTCTTGACGCTGCCTTCAGAGCAACCCATCGCGGCGGCAGTTTGCGCGACGTCCATTCCTTCCAGGCTGCGCAGGAGGAAGGCCTGCTGCTGGCGGGCCGGCAGCGCCTGCACAGCCGCGTCGAGCGCAGTCATCGCCTCGTCCAGCTCGAGTCTGCGGCTGGGCGTGGGGTCAGGGCTAGCGGCCTGGTCCAGCGGGTCCAGCACATCTTCTTCGTCGTCGTTCTTGCGGAAGGGCAACCACGCCATCACCCGGTTGCGCACGATGCGACGGCGCTGCACGTCGCGGATTCGATTGGAGAGGATGCGGTAGAACAGCGGCTTCCATTCTTCCTCGGCGCGGGCGCCATACGCGCGTGCCAGCTGGAGCATGGCGTCCTGGACCACATCGAGCGCATCGTCCTCGTTGCGCAGGGTGAGCTGGGCAATCCGGAATGCCCGCACTTCCACGCTAGCGAGGAACTGATTCAGCGCCCGGGAGCGGGCTTTGGAACTTGCGTCGGGCAGATCCACGTCGCCGGGGGATGCGGCTGGCATGCTATAAACCGGCGCGAGCGTAACAAACGCAGACATGGCGCGTACAACGCCTGTCCCCGCGACCCGGTTGACCGACCGGCTGCTCCGGCGCCCGCCTTTTGACCGCGAGTCGCGCCCCGTTGCGCCCCCATTAGACAGAACCTCCGAGATTTTCGACCGGGTCACACGATTTGAGCGCCCAGCCCGCCCCTGCCGTCCTTCGGGTTGCCCTGGACCTGCCGATGCGACGGCTGTTCGACTACCTGCCGCCGAAGCCCGCCGGGGCCGACGGTGAGTTGTTCGCGGGCCAGCGGATCGCAGCGGGTCAGCGAGTGCGGGTGCCGTTCGGACGGCAGAGCCTAGTCGGCCTCGTGATCGACCCGAGCGTCACCTCGACCCTGGCACCGGACAAGCTGAAAAACGTCCTGGACGTGCTGGACGACGAGCCCGTGCTCGACCGGTCCGCGCTTCAGCTCATTCAATGGGCCGCGGACTACTACCACCACCCGATCGGCGAAGTTGTCGCGACAGCCATGCCAAAAGCTGTGCGCGAAGGCGCGGCGACGGTGGCGACGGAGCAGGTCTGGAGCATTACGCCGGAAGGGTCGGCTGCGAACGCGGCGGGCGAGCCGAAGCGCGCGCGGAAGCAGAAGCAGCTTCTGGAGTTAGTTGCGGAGCGAGGCGAGGTGGCGGCGCCGACGCTGACCACGCTGATGGAAGGATGGCAGGAGTCGGCCCGCGCATTGGCGAAGCGCGGATGGCTCGTGGGTTCGACGCGAGTCGTGCAGTCGAGTGGGAACTCGCAAGCAGAGGAAGCGCAATCGGAACACGCTTCAACGGGGCCGGAGGGATCGGAAGCATCGGCGCAATCGGAGCGAGAAGGCTCGCGCAAACTCGATCTCGCTCCGGAGCAACACGAAGCCGTCGAACGCATCTCGGCCTCGCTGGGAAACTTCAGCGCGTTCGTTCTCCACGGCATCACCGGCAGCGGCAAGACCGAGGTTTACCTTCAAGTCGTCGAGCGCGCACTCGCTCGCGGACAACGCGCACTGATTCTCGTGCCTGAAATCGGGCTCACGCCCCAGCTCGTCGAGCGATTCAGCGCGCGATTCGACGTGCCCCTCAGCGTGCTCCACTCAGCACTGACAGACACCGAGCGACTCGATGCTTGGCGTGCGGCATTCAGCGGGCACTCGCGCATCGTGCTGGGCACACGCTCTGCGGTGTTCGCACCAGTACGGGATCTGGGCGTCATCATCGTCGACGAAGAGCACGACGCGTCGTTCAAGCAACACGAAGGTGGGTTTCGCTACTCGGCGCGTGATCTCGCAGTCGTGCGCGCCCAGCAAGCGGGTGTTCCGGTGGTGCTCGGATCTGCGACGCCGGCGCTCGAGACGCTTCACAACGTCACCACTGGGCGATACGTGAAGCTGGTCCTGCCACGCAGGGCCGCGCAGTCCGTGCCGCCAAGAACAGCTCTCGTCGACCTGCGCGTGAATGCGGGCGAAGGTGGAATCTCGACGCCTGCCATTCAGGCCATCGATCGACACCTGAAAGACGGCGGACAGGTTCTCATCTACCTCAACCGCCGTGGATACGCGCCGACACTTCTGTGCACGGCCTGCGGTTGGGTTGCGCCATGCAAAGACTGCGACGCGCGTCTAACGGTTCATCGAAGCTCGGATCGCTTACGCTGCCATCACTGCGGCGCCGACCAGCCGCTGCCCCCACGCTGCCTGACATGCGGATTCACCGTGAAGCCTGTCGGCCAGGGCACCGAACGCATCGAAGAGACGCTCGCGAAACTGTTCCCGAACGTGCCGATCGTGCGGCTGGACCGCGATGTCGTCCGCAAGCGCGGCGACATGGAAATCGCCATGGCCCGCATGCACTCCGGCGAAGCGCGCTTGCTGGTCGGCACGCAGATGGTGACAAAAGGGCATCATTTTCCGAATGTCACGCTCGTCGTCGTGCTCAACGCGGATCAAGGCCTGTTCAGCACGGACTTCCGCGCGCCGGAACGATTGGCGCAGACGCTGATCCAGGTGGCGGGACGCGCAGGCCGTGGCGATAAACCCGGCGAAGTGCTGATCCAGACAGAGTTTCCCGAGCACCCGTTGCTCGGCCGATTGCTCACTGACGGATACGATGGCTTCGCCGTAGCGGCGCTCGACGAGCGTTCGCAGGCAGAATGGCCTCCCTTCAGTCGGCTCGCAGCGATTCGCGACTCGGCACCCACCGCCGAAGCAGCGCTGGAGTTTCTCAAAGATGCACGCGCGCTGATCGTTCCGCCACGCAATGTCCAAATGCGTGGCCCCGTGCCAGCGGCAATGGCGAAGCGCGCAGGCCGCTATCACGCGCAGTTGTTGCTGGAAAGTAGCGACCGCGGCGCTCTGCATCGATTTATAGACATGTGGTTGCCGCAGGTGGAACAGCTGAAGAGCGCACGCCGCGTCCGATGGGCACTCGACGTGGATCCGATCGAGCTGTTTTAGTGCGCTGAAGCGCTCAGCACGAGTGCGATGCGAGGTGCGTCCGTCTGCTTGCCGCGACGGCATCTTCATGCTCTGATCGGTCTCACAGCCAGCAAGGTTCGCTGGCGGAGGTTTCATGGAAGCGAGAGACATCTCCCGGTCGCACATTCCCCCGTTCGAGATTTCGCTGCGCATCCGGCATCCTTCCATCGACCCCGCGCAGATCTCGCGCGAGCTCAGACTCCAACCGGAGCATTGCTTCAAAGCCGGCGAACCTCGCGAATCAAGCAGCGGCAGTCCGCTCACGTCCGTTCACGCTGAGTCTTACTGGCTCGCATCGTTGGATAGCGTCACTGCAGCCGCCACGTCATCTCCGAGCGGTGCCATCGCTGCAATCGGTGGCATCAGTGAAGAGCGAGCACGCATGGCGCGTGAGAAGTGGAATGCAGCGACGCAGATGTCGCTTGGCATGGCGCTCGATGCGTTAGTTGTCGCCTTCCTCAGACCCCACGCCGAATTCATCCGGCGGCTGCAGGCGGAGGAAGGTCAGATGAGCCTGCTCATCGAATTGTCTATGCATCAACTCAGCGGCTTCACGCTGTCGCCACAGTTCACGCGTGTGCTGAGCGATCTGGGCATTTCGGTGGAGTTCGATTTCGTCAGCGACTAGTCGATGACCGTCGACGGGTCCGCAGATAGAAAACGGTCCGCCCGTGCTACGCCAGGTCCGTGCGGCTTAGGCCGGACAGCGCAATCGCCCCGCCGGCTGGCACTTGTCGCAATTCAGAAACCCCAGTGTGATGTCAACGGGGTTTCATGTCGGCTCCAGCATTGCCACAATGCCGCCCCCGCGCGTGCGGGGCGCCGATCCACTCAAGGCAATGACAGACACCGACGTCAGACTTTCCGCATCCATCGCTCGCACCATCGCCGCCGAAATCGGCGCGCAGCCCTCGCAGGCCAGCGCGGCCATCGCGCTGCTCGATGAAGGCTCCACAGTGCCATTCATTGCCCGCTACCGAAAGGAAGCGACGGGTGGCCTCGATGACACACAGCTCCGCAACCTCGAAGTGCGGCTCACCTATCTGCGCGAGCTCGAAGAGCGCCGCGCGGCGGTCATCGCGAGCGTTGCCGAGCAGGGCAAGCTGACAGACGAGCTTCGCAAAGAGCTCGAGACAGCAGACAGCAAGGCGCGACTGGAAGACCTGTATCTGCCGTACAAGCCGAAGCGCCGCACGCGAGCCATGATTGCACGCGAAGCCGGGCTGGAGCCGCTGGCAGACGGCCTCTTGTCCGACCCCTCGCAGACGCCGGAGACTTTTGCAGCGTCATTCGTGAACGCAGAAAAAGGCGTCGCGGACGTGAAGGCCGCGCTGGAAGGCGCGCGCGCGATCCTGATGGAGCGCTGGGGCGAGAACGCCGCGCTCATCGGCGACCTGCGCACCTGGCTCAACGATGTCGGGTTGATTCACGCGAAGGTCGCCGAGGGCAAGGAAACCGAAGGCGCTAAATATCGCGATTACTTCGACCACTCCGAGTCGCTGGCCAAGATCCCGTCGCACCGCCTGCTGGCGTTGTTCCGAGCACAGCGCGAACAGATTCTGGCGCTGGAGCTGGACCCAGGCGCAGAGCCCGAGGTCGGACATGCCCATGCGGAAGCCGTCGTCGCGCGGCATGCGGGTGTTTCAGACCGGGGTCGTCCTGCAGACAAGTGGCTGACAGACGCGTGCCGGCTCACGTGGCGCGCCAAGCTGCATTTGCATCTGTTGCTGGACTTGTTCGGCCAAGCCCGCGAACGTGCCGAAGCGCAGGCCATCACCGTGTTTGGTGACAACCTGAAAGACCTGTTGCTCGCAGCGCCGGCCGGCCCGCGCGCCGTGCTCGGCCTCGATCCCGGACTGCGCACCGGCGTGAAAGTCGCTGTGGTCGATCGCACGGGCAAGCTCGTGGCGACGGACACCATCTATCCGCACCAGCCAAAGAATCAGTGGGACGCGTCACTGCATTCGCTTCACGCGATCTGCGCGAAGCATGGCGTCGAGCTCATCGCCATCGGCAACGGCACCGCGTCCCGCGAGACAGACAAGCTAGCGGGCGAGCTCATCAAAAAGCATCCCGAGCTCAAGATGCAGAAAGTGGTCGTGAGTGAAGCAGGTGCATCCGTGTATTCCGCTTCGGAGCTTGCAGCCAAGGAATTCCCAACGCTCGATGTGAGCCTCCGTGGCGCCGTGTCCATCGCACGCCGCCTGCAGGATCCGCTCGCGGAGCTCGTGAAGATCGAGCCGAAAGCCATCGGCGTGGGCCAATACCAGCACGACGTCAATCCGCATCGCATGGCGAAGGCGCTCGACGCGAGGGTCGAAGACTGCGTGAACGCGGTCGGCGTGCTCGTGAACTCGGCTTCAGCGGCGTTGCTCGCACGCGTGTCGGGGCTTTCGTCGACCGTGGCGGAAAACATCATCAAATACCGTGATGAGCACGGCGCGTTCAAGAGCCGCAAGTCGCTGCTCGAAGTGCCGCGTCTCGGGCCGAAGCTGTATGAGCAGTGCGCGGGCTTCCTGCGCATCGCCGATGGCGACGAGCCGCTCGATGCGTCGTCGGTTCACCCGGAGGCTTATCCGGTGGTCGAGCGCATCGTGAAAAGCTGCGGTCGCGAGATCAAGCAGATCATCGGCGACAGCAGTTTCCTGCGCACGCTGAAGGCAGAAAAATTCACGGACGAGCAGTTCGGCGTACCCACGGTGCGCGACATTCTCAAGGAGCTGGAAAAACCGGGTCGCGATCCGCGTCCGGAGTTCAAGGCCGCGCGTTTCGCCGATGGCGTCGAATCGTTGGCGGACCTGAAGCCGGGCATGATTCTCGAGGGCGTGGTGAGCAACGTCGCCGCGTTCGGCGCGTTCGTGGATATCGGCGTGCATCAGGACGGGCTGATTCACATCTCCGCGCTGTCGGACAGTTTCGTGAAAGACCCGCGCGAGGTGGTGAAGGCCGGCGATATCGTGAAGGTGCGTGTGATCGAGGTGGACTTGCAGCGCAAGCGCATCGCGTTGTCGCGTCGTCTCGAAGAAGCACCGCGGCCGCAGAGGGATGATCGGAGTGCCGCGGGTGGCCCGGGTGGCCCGGGTGGCTCGGGTGGTCCCGGCGGTCAGCGCAACAATGGGCCGCGCGGCGGCGGCAACTACGGCGGTGGGCGCGATTCGAATCGCATGGGCGGTGGCGGCGGCGATCGCAATGGCGGAGGTCGCGGTGGCAACAGCGGCGGCGGCGCGCGGCCCTCAGCACCGGCCAGCAACGGGCTCATGGCTGAGGCGTTCGCGAAGGCGAAGCGCGGGCCGTAACTGCTGCGTTTGATTTTGGGCCTGTGGCGCGGGCCCAATGCTGCGATATAGCGCGCACGAGCACGTGCGGTGGCTGCGCGCCGCGGCCACCTCCCGCTTTGCGCGCTCGGCGCCGCTACCGGCGCCTCTGCCATACCTCCCTGCGCGGGCCCTGCCAAAACGCCGGGCGAAAGGCCGGCTTTGCCGGCCGCGAGGCCTCTGCCTCACGTCACCCTAATATTCCTTCGCCAGATCCACTTCCGACAACACCTTCCCACCCGCGATGTACCGCTTCAGGTTCTCGCGGGCGACGATGTATCGCCCCTCGCCCTGCATGTCCGAGCGCGACGAAACGTGTGGCGTGATGATGAGGTTCGGCGCCTTCCACAACGGATGCGTCGGCGGCAGCGGCTCCGGATCCACCACATCGAGCCCCGCTCCGGCGATGCGCCCGTCTTCGAGCGCCTTTTGCAAATCCGCAGTCACCACACTGCCGCCGCGCGCCACGTTGATGAAATACGCGCTCGGCTTGGTCACCGCGAAAAACTTCGCGTCGAACAGGCCTTTGGTTTCCGTGGTGAGCGGCGCGGTGTTCACGATCACGTCCGCGTCTTTCGCCAGCGTGAGCAGCTCTGACGGCGCGCCGACATAGCTCACATAGTCCGGCCCGGTTTTGCCGCTGTTGCGCGTGGCGACCACCTTCATGCCGAGTGCATGAGCGCGACTCGCGACTTCAGTGCCGATACCCCCAAGGCCGACGACGAGCATCGTCTTGCCGGTGAGCACCTGCATCCGTGCGCTGTTCTCACGACGCCACTGGCCCTGCTTCGTATCGACGACGAAGCGGTCCAACCCGCGCGCCAACGCCAATGCGAGCGCGACGGCGTGCTCCCCAATCGTCGCCGACTCCACCGCCCGCAGATTGGTAACGAGGATATTGCGACTCGCCACCGACGGCACCGCCATGCATCGCTCGACACCGGCGGACATCGACAGAATCCAGCGCAACTCCTTCGCGTTGTCGAGAATCTCGGGCTCGCAGATTCCCGGGAACGTGGTGAGCCCGACGATCACATCCGCATTCGCCGTCGCTTTTGCTGCGTCCTGCACATTCGTCACCGTGACCACTTCTGCCTTCGGCAGCAGCGCCGCGAACGAATCACGCTGAGCGCGCGTGGCGGGATCTCCGCCGAGCAGCACGATCTTCTTCGGTACACGCCATCCCTTGCGCTCGCGGACGGCGTGCTCCGATTCCCTGAGGCCCAGATCGCGAATGAGCGCTTCGACGTTCTGCGGATCAGCCGCTCCCGCCGCAGCAGGCGCTTGCGCACTGGCCATCGAGCCCAGGCAGAGCGCGAACGCGGACGCACCGATGAGAGCGGCAACGGAACGGCTGATCATGAGCGGATTCCTCAACCTGACGCGATGGGCCCCGACGATGGCGTCAGGACTTCGCCGCCGTCAACTTCGACTTGTTCACCTCAAAGAACGTCTTGAGGCTGGTCGGCGCGCGACCGGTGAGCTTCTGGAAATCGCCGCTCGCGAACGAAGCCGACGGACCGATGAACGGCGGCGGCGCCTTCGCATTCGGGTCCGGCTGGACGACCTCGATCTTCTTGCCGGTCACAGCCGTGACTGCGGCGGCAATGTCGGCGACGCCCACGACTTCCGGGCCGGTGATGTCATACGACTTGTTGTCATGTCCCGGCGTCGTCAACGCGGCGACAGCCGCCGCCGCGCAATCTTCGCGCGAGATGTATCCGAGCTTCACTTCGCTCGGCGGCACCGTGGCTTTGCCTTCTGCATAGATCTTCGCGCCCGCGGCGAGTGCGTTGTCCATGTAGATCGAGTTGCGCAGGAACGTATAAGCCACGCCGCTCTTCTTCAGCAGCTCTTCGGTGGCGGAGTGATCCACGCCGAGGCCGGTCTTGTCGTCTTTCGAGAGCGCGACCCACGAGGTGTACGCAATCTGCTTGACGCCCGCCTTCTTGGCGGCGTCGATCGCGTGGCCATGCAGGATCGGGCGCGGCACTTTTCCAAGCCCCACGCTGATGAGCAGCAGGCGCGTTCCGCCCGCATACGCCGTGACGAGCGAATCCGGCTTCTCGAAATCGCCGTAGCGCACGACCGCGCCCTGCTTCGCGTACTCCTGCAGAGTGTCGGGGGTGCGGGTGACGAGGATCAGGTTCTTCGCGGGCACGCCCTTGGCGAGCAGCCCTTTCACGACGAGCCCGCCGAGCTGGCCGGACGCGCCGGAGACGATGATCTTGTCATTGGATTGGGCATTAGCGGTGGTTGCCGTCATCAGAAACGCTCCAGTAGCCATCACCACCAGGGCGGCGGCGATGAGAAGTTTGCGAACCATGGTTAGTGTTCCCCCTGTGCGGAATCGTGGACCGACCGACCCGACATGGATCTGCGCGGCCGGGCATGTTAACGCCGCGTCGGACCGGCCGGGACCGATCCAGACGGCTGGCTGACCTTCGGACGAGACCGGCCGGAAGCGCCTCCGATTACCGCGTCCTCTACACTGCGCGCATGAGCGACTACACGATCTTCCACAACCCCCGCTGCAGCAAGAGCCGCGAAACCCTGGCCTTGCTCGAATCCCACGGAATCCAGCCGAACATCGTCGAGTACCTGAAGACGCCGCCGAGCGCCGCGGAGCTCGCCTCGATCGTCCGCAAGCTTGGCATCAAGCCCGAAGCGCTCGTGCGCAAGAGTGAGGACGGTTACAAATCCCGCTATGCGGGCCAGACGCTCACCGACGCGCAATGGATCGATGCGATGGTCGCCGACCCCGCGCTGATCGAGCGGCCCATCGTGCTGCACGGCTCGCGGGCCGTGCTCGGCAGGCCGCCTGCCAACGTGATGAGCTTGCTGAAGAAATAGCAGTCACAAATCGCAAGATCCGGAATGCGCTGCACGGCCCGGCGCTCGCATCATGCCCTTCCATTATGCGGAGGACGTGACCATGGCCTTCATGATTTCCGGGCTGGAATATCAGCCTTTTTCAAAGCTGTTTGGAATGACCGACGCGCAGCTCGCCGAGCGCAACATCGTGCGGCGGGTGGTCGAAGGGCGGCCGGGCTATCCGTGTCGCGTCAGCTTGCAGGATGCAGAGGTCGGTGAGACCGTCTTGCTCCTGAACTACGAGCATCTGCCCGTCGCATCGCCTTATCGCTCCACTCACGCTATCTATGTTCGCGAGAACGCGCGGCGTGCAAGCCTGAAGATGGACGAGATTCCTGAAGTGATGCGTACGCGCCTGCTGTCGATTCGCGCGTTCGATCGCAACGGCATGATGGTCAGCGCCGACGTTGCGCAGGGTGAGCAAGTAGACCCGCTGCTGCGGCACATGCTCTCAGATGATCGCGTCGCCTTCCTTCATGCGCACAACGCAAAGCACGGATGCTACTCCGCTAGGATCGATCGCGCGTAACGTGCCAGAGCCATACTTCCGTGCGCTGTCGGAACCCAACATGTTCGTAGAGCGACAGCGCGCGGACGTTATCGCGATGCACGTGCAGGAAAGGCTGCACGCCACGTTCGAGAATCTGATTGGTGATCAGAGCCACCAGACGTTGCGCGTAACCACGACCTAGAAATTCCGGGTGAGTGCAGACGGCGCTGATTTCCTGGTAGCCGTCCATGTGCATGCGCTCGCCCGCCATCGCGGCAAGCACACGCCCGTGATAGATGCCGTAGTAACGGCCCATCTCGATCGTGCGCGCGCGGAAAAAGCCGGGAAACACGAGCGCCGTGAGCGCGAGCATGTCCGAACGGTTTGCTTCGGTGAGCACGACGGGATCGGGTCCCGGGCGCACGACAACGGGCGACGTGCAGACGAGCTGCGGAATCTCCAGCATCGCCTCGACGCGCCAGCCGGCCCCAAACTCCGGCGCCACGCCAACGAGATAGACGGACTCGCCGCCATTCACCAACGCTTCGAGTTGTGTCAGCGCGGAGTGAGCCGGCGTGCTCACAGCCGCGAAAGGCGCGATCTGCGCAGGATAGCGAGCGGCTTGGCCCTGCAGCACCGCGAGCCGCGCATGCCGGGTGGTCAGTGAAGACCAGATCGGATTGTCGAGCGGATGATCCATGTATTCACATCGCGCCCGGGCGCCATGGCTACACCGCCCAGCCCGGACACGCTTCCCCTGCGCCGGAAGCTATCATTGCCCGATGAAATCTGCAGCGCTCATCGCGTCCGCAGGTATTGCCTCCAGCCACCGAACGACGTGATGTCGTGCGCTCCCTCGACCGCATGCGCTTCGCACAGAAAACCGCTCACCTGTTGTCCGTCTTCGAGATCAACTTTGCCGATCCCGAGTGGCGCGGGAATGCCGGCGACGAAGCTGCCGAAATGCTCCGCAGGGACGGACCACACTTCCACGTCGACAGACGCGCCGCCCGACGGGACACGCACCAGTCCCGGACGGAACGGCGGTCCGCCGGGCAGCGCAAAGAATTTGTACATTGGGACTGTGCGTGTGCGGCTTACGAACGTGGCGTTGCGACTCGTGAGCTGGTGATTCGCCGGCAATCCTTCCATATGCGCGCCGCAGACCGCGACTGCGATGCCGCCGGCGGCCTGGCCACCAGAGGCCAGCGAGACCGGCGGATTCGCAGCCGCTGGCAGTGCGGCGCCGAGCGCGCCTGCGTGCTCAACGCTCGCACGATGAAAGCGATCGGCAAGCCGGAGCAGGGCCGCGTCGCTCCACGCTTGTCCGACGAATGTGATACCGAATGGCATGCCGTCTTCGCGAAAACCGGCCGGCGCGGCGACGGCGGCGTAATCCAGGAAGTTCACGAAATTCGTGTAGTAGCCGAGATTCGAATTGAGCTTGATCGGATCGAACTCGACATCGCCGATCTGGTAGATCGTGCCGGCCGTCGGCGTGACGAGCACGTCGATATCGCCCCAGGCCTCATCCGCGGCGCGGCGCGCGTCCGCGAGCTTGTGAAAGCTTCGAAACGCATCTGCGGCGGAAAGAGAATTGCTCGCCAGAATCAACTGACGCGTGATCGCGTGCACCGACTCCGGATTGCGCTCGATGAATTCGCCGACGGCATCGTAGCGCTCCGCGATCCAGGCGCCGTTGTAGAGCAGTCGCGCCGCGGTTCGAAACGGCGCGAAGTCGATCTCGACGCACTCGCCACCGAGCCGCTCGAGACGCTTCACGCTATCGAAGAACAATTGCGCGTATTCGTTGTCGCCGAAGAACTCGAGCTGCTCGGCGCGCGGAATACCGAATTTGAAAGCCCCGCTCACGGCCGGTTCGCGGGTGGCTCGCCCCGACGCGCGCGAATACGCGTCTGCGCGATCGAAGCCTTCAGCCACCGCGCAGACTCGCGCGGCATCGTCCGCAGTGAGCGCGAAGATCGAGACACAATCAATCGATCGACAAGCGGGCACGACGCCTGTGGTGCTGAGCCTGCCGCACGTGGGCTTGAGCCCGATGATGTTGTTGAACGCCGCAGGCACGCGGCCCGAGCCGGCGGTATCCGTGCCGAGTGAAAAACTCACGAGGCCCGTGGCGACGGCCACCGCGGAACCCGCGCTCGAGCCGCCAGAGATGTAGTCCGGATCGATGCTGTTCTTGCAGGCGCCATAGGGCGAGCGCGTGCCGACGAGCCCCGTGGCGAACTGATCGAGGTTCGTCTTGCCGATCGGAATCGCGCCCGCTTGGATCAGCCGCTGCACCGTATGCGCGGACGCTTTGGGCATGTAGCCGTAGTCCGGGCACGCCGCCGTGGTCACCACGCCTTCGAGGTCGATGTTGTCCTTGATCGCGAACGGCACGCCGTAGAGTGGCAGGGAGTCCGGCGACTTCGACTCGAGCGCACGCACATACGCGAGCACGGTTTCGCGGGGCAAGTGCGAGATCCAGACGTGGCGCTCGGCTGCTTGCGCCACGCGGTTGAGCACGTGATCGATGACGCCCCCGACGGTGAGACGGCCGGCGCGGTAGCCCTTCAGCAGCTCGCCGATCGACAAGGTCGATGGCAGGCCGGATGTGTCAGCGGAAATCGCGTTCATGACAGCGCCTTCAGCACCAGGACGATTTCTCCGGCAGAGACCGTGCGCCCCCGGATACAACGAACTTCGACGACCTCACCTGGCTGTTCAGCCAGCACCGGCACTTCCATCTTCATGGCTTCCACGATCACGAGCGTGTCGCCGGCAGCGACCTTTGTCCCCGGCGAAACCGCGATCTCCCAGACGCTGCCCGTCACCGGGGTTGCTACGGGTACGCATCCAGCAGGCACTTCGGATGCTTCGGCCACCGGCGCTGTGACGGCCGGTTCCGCGTCCATCACCGCCGCGCCGGACTGCTTCCAGCGCTCGCGCTCTGCCTCGAACGCTTCCTGCTGGCGGGCTTTGAAGGCCGCGATCGAATCCGCCTGAGCCGCGAGAAATCGGCGCTGGTCGCCGAGCTTCAGCGTCGTGTGCTCGACGTCGAGCTTGAAACGGCCCTGCGGAAAATCCTCGCGCATCCGGAGCAACTGATCCGCGCTCACCGGGTAGAAGCGAATCTGGTCGAAGAACCGCAGCAGCCACTGATGGCCGTCGCGAAAGTCTTCGGTCTGGCGATAACGATTCCACATCTGCACCGTGCGGCCGACGAACTGATATCCGCCCGGGCCTTCCATGCCATACACGCACAGATACGCGCCGCCGATGCCGACTGCATTTTCGGGCGTCCAGGTTCGCGCAGGGTTGTACTTTGTCGTGACCAGGCGATGGCGCGGATCGAGCGGCGTCGCGACCGGCGCGCCGAGATACACGTCGCCGAGCCCCATCACGAGGTAGCTCGCTTCGAAAACGATCCGCCGGACCTCGTCGATCGAATCGAGGCCGTTGATGCGGCGGATGAACTCGATGTTGCTCGGACACCAGGGCGCGTCCGCCCGCACCGACTGCATGTACTTCTCGATCGCCAGACGCGTCGCCGGATCGTCCCATGACAAGGGCAAGTGCACGATGCGACTCGGCACTTCGAGATCTTCGAGCGGCGGCAGCGCTGCGTGCGTTTCGAGCACGAGTGCAACGGCTTTCGACTGCGATAGCGCGCGTGAATCGTAGTGAAGCTGCAGCGAGCGAATGCCCGGCGTGAGATCGATGATTGCCGGCAGGCGCTTTGTTTCTAGCGCCTGCATCAGCGCATGCACGCGGAATCGCAGCTCCAGATCGAGCACCGGCGGTCCGAACTCCACGAGCAGATAGTCTTCACCGGACTGGCGCACGCACAGGGCTTCATTCCCTGCGCCGGAAAGATGCAGCACGGACGAAGGGCGGCGCGCTGCCGAGTGCGCAGCGCTGCCGCGACGATCCGCTTCGATCATTTCGACCGACGCGTCACCCACCGGTTTTGGCTGGCCGTGGGGCGCTTCGAGTCCGATGAGGTATTCGTCCTGCTCGAGCCGTCGCGCCACCGCTTCATCGCAAGGAATGCAATAGAACCGAATGCGATCGCCCGAGCGCAGCTGGCCGAGCTTCCACAGATCCGCGCGCGCCACGATCGCGGGGCAGACGAATCCGCCGAGGCTGGGGCCGTCCGGCCCGAGAATCACCGGCATGTCGCCGGTGTAGTCGACAGCGCCAATCGCGTAGGCATTGTCGTGAACGTTCGAGGGATGCAGGCCCGCTTCGCCGCCATCCGTGCGTGCCCATTCCGGCTTCGGGCCGATCAGGCGCACGCCGGTGCGGCTGGAGTTGTAGTGCACTTCCCAATCCGCAGCGTAGAACGCGGCGATGTCGGCATCCGTGAAGAAGTCCGGCGCCGTGTGCGGTCCGGGCGTCACGGCGATGCTCCAGTTCTTGCCGTACTTCGGAATGAGCGCAGCAGGCGCGGGTGCCGCTTCTTCAGACGCTTCATCGGACTGCATGAAATGCCGCATGACGTCCGGATCAGAAAGCCGCAGCACATCACCTGTGCGCAACGCGCGGCCCACATGACCGCCGAACTGACCCAGCGTGAAAGTCGCTTTGCTGCCGAGATACTGGGGAACGACGAAGCCGCCTTTCACTGCAAGATAAGTGCGCTGTCCCGCGCCTTCGATGCCACCCATCGTCAGCGTGCTGCCTGCGGGCACTTTCACGGGCGTCCAATACGGAACCGGCGTGCCATCGAGCGTCGCTGTCATCTGCGCGCCCGCGAGCGCGATCATCGTCTCGATGCCGAACTTCAGTGTTGGCCCGGTGCCCGTGAGCTCCAGCGCCGCATGCCATTCACGATTGCCGACCACTCGATTGGCGAGACGGAACGCGAGCGGATCCATCGGCCCTGAAGGCGGCACGCCGACGTTCCAGTAACCGAGGCGTCCTGGATATTCCTGCACCGTCGAATGCGTGCCGGGCTTCAGCACCTCGACCGATCGAATCGGCAGCTCGAACGTCGACAGGAATTTCGTGTACTGCTGACCGGACCGGAACGTCTCGTGCGCGAGGATTCCGCGCAGATAATCGAGATTGGTTTCGATGCCATAGAGGCTCGTTTTCGCGAGCGCCTCTTCGAGCTTCGTGAGCGCCTGGTCGCGGGTCGCACCGTGCGCGATCACCTTGGCGAGCATCGGATCGTAGAACGACGAAATCTCGGTGCCGGTCTCGATCCACGCGTCGACGCGCACGTCCGTCGGCAACTCGACTTGCGACAACACGCCGCTCGACGGCCTGAAGTTGCGCGCGGGATCTTCCGCGTACACGCGCACCTGAATCGAATGGCCGTTCGGAACGTAACGATGCGAGCGCAGGTCCGGCGGGTCGCCGGCGGCCGTTCGCACCATCCACTCGACGAGATCGACGCCGGTGACTTCTTCGGTCACGCCGTGCTCGACCTGCAGGCGCGTATTCACTTCGAGGAAATAGAACTCGCCCGCCTGCACGTCGTAGACGAATTCGACCGTCCCCGCGGATCGATAGCCGACCGCCCGGCCGAGGCGAACCGCGGCGTCGAGCAGCCGCTGGCGCGTTTCTTCGGTGAGGCCCGGCGCAGGCGTTTCTTCGATGACTTTCTGATTGCGACGCTGCGTGGAGCAGTCGCGCTCGCCAAGTGCGATCACCGTGCCGGCGCCATCACCGAACAGCTGCACTTCGATGTGTCGCGCGCGCTCGATATATTTTTCGAGAAACAGGCCGCCGTCGCTGAAGTTGTTCTTCGCGAGACGCTCGACCGTGGCGTACGCGCCTTCCAGCTCGGCGATGTCGCGGCACAGTTGCATGCCGATGCCACCGCCGCCGGCTGTGCTCTTCAGCATCACTGGCAGTCCGATGCGCGCAGCTTCCGTGCGCGCCTGCGCAATGTCTGCGAGCAAGCCGCTGCCGGGCAGAAGAGGCAGCCCGTGCTCCGCTGCGAGCGCGCGGGCGCGATGCTTCAGGCCGAAGTCGCGCATCTGTTGCGGCGTCGGCCCGATGAACGCGATGCCATTCGCTGCGCAGCTCTCGGCGAACGCAGCGTTTTCGCTCAGGAAGCCATAGCCGGGGTGGATGGCCTTGGCGCCGGTGGCGCGGGCCGCGTCGAGGAGCTTGTCCTGCCTCAAATAACTGTCAGCGGCAGCGGAGCCGCCGAGCGCGACGGCTTCATCGGCCAGGCGGACGTGGGGCGAGTAACGGTCGACATCTGAATAGACGGCGACGGAGCGGATGCCCATGCGTTGGAGCGTGCGAAGAATGCGGCACGCGATGGCGCCGCGATTCGCGATGAGTACTTTGTCGAACATGCCCGCGAGTCTCCGGAAAGCGCGGGTCGGGTCGTCCCGACAAAATCACGCGGAGCGCCGGGTCGTCCCGGTTCCGTAGGCCTCTCAGCCGCCCGGCGATTGAGGGCTTCTTTATAGCGTCAATCCGGTCCCCACACCATGACTCGAACCGGCGTCGGATTATAGGCATTGCACGGGTTGTTCAACTGCGGGCAATTCGAGATGAGCACGATCACATCCATCTCCGCCCGCATCTCCACATACCGCCCCGCTGCAGAGATGCCATCCGCAAACGTGAGCTTGCCGTCCGGCGTCACCGGCACGTTCATGAAGAAATTGATGTTGCTCGGCAGGTCGCGCTTCGTGAGCCCAACGCCCGACCGCGCGAGCGCCAGCAGGAAGTTATCGCGGCAGCTGTGCATGTGCCGCTTTTCGAGCGCATAGCGCACCGTGTTGCTCTCGGCAGAGCATGCGCCACCCAGCGTGTCGTGGCGACCGCAGGTGTCGGCCGTGATGGTGAGCATCACGTTGCCGTCGTTCGAAAGCAGTTGCGTGCCGGTGGTGAGATACAGCCGGCCTTGCGATCGAATCGTGTCCGACGCGCTGTATCGCTCTTCACTGTTCGCGGCGTTGAAGAACAATGTATCAACGGCCTGGTTGCCTTCGATATCGACGATGCGAAACGTTTGCCCACGACACACCACGCCAAGCCACGGCTCGCCCGCCGGAATGATGTCGTTCAGGGACGCATTGGTCGGATCCCGACGACTCTCGATCAGCGTCGGTGCGTGAGCATCTTCCATGTAGGCCGCCTCACGCATACAACATCTCGGTATTGCGGAATCCGCGTGTATTTTCAGGACATTTCGTGCGGCACAGATCGTCTGCCGCCACCGGTGCAGCGGCGATGGCGCTCACCTGCACAGGTCGCGGCTCGTACTCGAGCGACGGATCGAGCGGGTGCTGGCACGTGGAGAGCATCACGAGCGTGTTCATCTCGAACCGCAGGTCGACGTAGCTGCCTTCTTTGGAGTGATTCACGTGGAAACGCAGGTCGCCTGCGTCGTCGGCCGTGACCTTGCTGAAGAAGTTGATGTTGGACACGAGATCGCGCTTGCCCAGACCGTACTTGCCCATTTCGTTCAGCAGGCTGTCGAAGCCGTTCTTGTAGTAGTCGTTGCGCTGTTCCTGGAACCGCGTCTTGCCGAAGCGCGCAGCGACCATTGCCGCATTAGATACGCCGCAGAACGTGTCGTGCCATCCACAGGTGTCGGCAATCACGGAGCAGAACACGCGGCCCATATCGGAGTAACAGACGTGCCCCGCGGTGAGATACGCGGTGTGCTGCGCCTTGAGCGTATCCGCCATGTTGTAGCGTTCGAGCCGCTCCTCATGGTTGAAGAACAGCGCGGATACGTTCGCACCGCCTTCCAGATCGGTGATGCGCAGGCGCACGCCACGCCGGACCAGCCCGGACCAGTGGGCGCCACTATGAAGATGCTCTTCCCAGAGCAATTGATCAGGTACTCGATCCGAGACCATGGCGCACATGCGCGCTGCCTCTCGCGTGAACAACTTTGGAGCGAGCGGTGTGCAAAGCCCGTACCAGCGCACTCAAACGGCTCTTGCCGCTGAATTCGCGCGCGTTTGGTCGCGCGGCGGCCGCACGAGAGCGCCCAATCGTGGAGCGCGGGGCCCGTCGCGCGCATTCAAACAGTGCGCATCGCGCCGCGGAAAGGGCTGATTTCCGCGTGAATTGCGCGGCATGCACCTTGCATCGTCGTCTCCACAATGTGCGTCTAGGGTTCCGGCTTCGAACGCGTGTCGCGCGCGAAGTGCTGGTCCGAGAGAGGCAGTCCTGCGGAAGACTTTCAGTCCGTGGGATACACGGCGGGATAAAAGCCCGGGAGATCGGTGAGGTGCACGCACACGCCCCTGCCTTCTCCGGCGCGCGCGAACGCCTCGATAAGAAACAGCCCCACAGCGTGGAGAGCTTCAATGCGCGCATCTCTCAAAGGTCTCTTTCGATCCGCCCTGCTCGCGATCGTCGCGATCGCAGCGATTCAACCCAGCCAGGCCGCCGACGCGAAGAAGAGCTTCAAGGTCGCCTGGAGTATCTATGTCGGCTGGATGCCCTGGGACTATGCCGACCAGAGCGGCATCCTCAAGAAATGGGCCGACAAGTACGGCATCGAGATCAAGCTCACGCAGGTCAACGACTACGTCGAGTCGATCAATCAATACACGGCGGGCAGCTTCGATGCCTGCGTGATGACGAACATGGACATGCTGACGATCCCGTCAGCGGGCGGCGTGGACTCGACGGCGCTCATCGTCGGCGACTATTCCAACGGCAACGACGGCGTGGTGCTCAAGGGCAAAGGCAAGACGCTCAAGGACATCAAAGGCCAGAACGTCAATCTCGTCGAGCTCTCAGTGTCGCACTACCTGCTCGCGCGCGGCCTCGAGACCGTGGGCCTGAAGGAGCGCGACATCAAGGTGGTGAACACGTCGGATGCGGATATCGTTGGCGCATTCAACGCGAAGGACTCCACGTCTGTCGTCACCTGGAAGCCGCAGCTCGCCGAAGTGGTGAAGGTGCCGAACACCACGCTGGTGTTCGACAGCAGCAAGATTCCCGGCGAAATTCTCGATCTCATGGTCGTGAACAGCGCGACGTTGAAGGCCAATCCGAACCTCGGCAAGGCACTCGTCGGCGCGTGGTACGAGACGCTGAAGGTGATGTTCGGCACCGACGCGAAGGCCACCGCGGCGCTCGCTCACATGGCGAAGGCTTCGGGCACAGACGTGCCGGGCTTCAAGAGCCAGCTCGCGACCACGAAGATGTATGCGACGCCGGCGGAAGCCTATGCGTTCATCACCAGCCCGGCGCCGGGCAAGACGATGGATCTCGTGCGGACGTTCTCCTTCGCGCATGGGCTGCTCGGGGAAGGCGCGAAGTCCGCGGATGCGGTGGGTATCGCGCTGGCGGACGGCAAGTCGCTCGGCGACGCGAAGAGCCCGAAGATGCGCTTCGACGCGAGCTACACGAAGCTGGCGGTCGACGGAAAGCTTTGAGCCTTAAATGCGCCGCCTCGTCAATCGACATCCGGGACGGGGCGGCGCATGGATGCTGGGCGCACTGCCGTTCATCCTCCTCGCGTTCGTCTACGTGATCGCCTCGAACCTGCGGTTCGCGGAAAATCCTGACGACAAGCTGCTTCCCACGCCCTCGGTCATCGCGGACACGGTGAAGCAATACTCGATCGAAGAAGACCGTCGCAGCGGCGAGATCCTCTTGTGGCTCGACACGTGGGCCAGTCTCGAACGCATCGCCATCGCACTGGCCATCAGCGCCGCGATCGGCTTGGTGTTCGGTGTCGCAACGGGCGTGATCCCGTTGATTCGCGCGACGCTCGCGCCATTCGTTGCGGCGCTGTCGATGATTCCGCCGCTGGCGATCCTGCCCATCCTGTTCATCGTGATGGGGCTGGGTGAAGTGGCGAAAGTGACGCTGATCGTCATCGGCATCACGCCCGTGATCATCCGCGACCTCGCGCTACGCGCCGGCGAATTGCCGAACGAACAGCTCATCAAGGCACAGACGCTCGGCGCTTCCACGTGGCAACTCATCCTCCGGGTGGTGCTGCCGCAGATCTGGCCGCGACTCATCGATTCGCTGCGACTCACGCTGGGCTCGGCGTGGCTGTTCCTGATTGCGGCCGAAGCCATCGCGTCCACTGAAGGACTCGGCTATCGAATCTTCCTAGTGCGCCGTTATCTCGCGATGGATGTGATCCTGCCTTACGTCGTGTGGATCACGGTGCTCGCGTTCACGATGGACTGGCTGCTCAAGCAAATCCGCTCGCGCGCCTGCCCGTGGATCGATATCGGGATGGCACGCTGACGTGGCGCGCGTCACCGCCAAAGGACTCTGGAAGACCTACGACGATCACGTCGTGCTCGAGAACGTGAACCTCGATGTCGCGGACCATGAGTTCGTCACGATTGTGGGTGCGTCCGGCTGCGGCAAGACGACGTTTCTCAAGATGCTGCTCGGCATGGATACGCCTTCGCGCGGGCAGCTGCTGATCGACGGCAAACCTATCGTGCCCGAGCCGAATGCGGAGCGCGGCATCGTGTTTCAGCGTTATTCGCTGTTCCCGCATCTCACCGTTCTGCAGAACGTGCTGCTCGGCCTGGAATTCGAGCGCTCGCGACTGCTCGGCCGGCTGTTCGGCACGAGCAAGCGGAATGCGATCGCGCACGCGGACAAGCTGCTGGATTCGATTGGGCTCGCCTCGTCGAAGGACAAGTATCCGGCGCAGCTGTCAGGCGGAATGCAGCAGCGGCTGTCGATCGCGCAGTCCGTGATTCGCCGGCCGAAGATCCTGCTGCTGGATGAGCCGTTCGGCGCGCTCGATCCCGGCATCACGCTGGACCTGCACAAGCTGATCCTCGAGCTGTGGGCGGCGAATGAAATGACGATCTTCATGATCACGCACGACATCAAGGAAAGCTTCCAGCTCGGCACGCGCCTGCTGGTGTTCGACAAGGTGCGGCACGACCCGCAAGCGCCCGACCGGTACGGCGCGCGTGTCACCTATGACCTGAAGCTCAAGGGGCACAAGGAACGGGCGATGTTGGCGGAGGCGCTGTCGGCCTGAGACGCGTCCGTCGGGACCTGCCGTTTTGCATCGTATGCGATGCATTTCAGTCCCTTTCCGGCGAAATGCATCGTATGGAATGCATTCCCGGCGTGCGCCAAAGAAAAAGCGGGCCGGCGGCTTTCGCCACCGGTCCGCTCGGGCTACGGCGCTGACCGGCAGGGAGAACGTAATCAGCGCTGGTCGGTGACTTGCGCGCCAGGTCAGCGCGCATCCGTCAGCCCGAATCCTCAGCCCAAGTTGTCAAACCCAGCTCGTTAGCGGCTCTGGCTCGAGGGCGCAGTGGTGCCGTCCGACGGCTCGCTCGAGCTGTCACCAGGGCCATGGAGGCGATGGCCCTTCCAACCGTTTGCCATGTGATGACGCGCGGCAGCCAGCTCTTCAGGACTCAGCTGACCATCCTTGTTCACGTCGAGCCGGTCGAAGTTGCGCGCGAGACGCGGCATGCCGGCGCTCACTTCGTCCTTCGAGAGCAGATGGTCGCCATTCTTGTCAGCAGCGTTGAAGCGAGCCTGTGCTTCGGCCTGCGCCTCTGCGCGACGCTTTTCACCGGCGGCCTTCATCTCGTCTTGAGTGATGAGGCCGTCATGGTTCGTATCGATCGAGTCGAACGACTTCACGAGCGGTGAGCCCGCGGCCGCTTCTTCCTTCGAGATCGCACCGTCCTTGTTGGTGTCGAGTCGGGCAAAGAGATCCCCGCCGCCGCGATGAGGCGCAGCAGTCGCAGCAGGGGTCGTATCAGAAGGGGCTGCCGCCGCCAGCAGCGCGGCAGGCGCGAGCGTGGCAAGGGCAGCGAGCACGAAAGTCTTGCGGATCATGAGGGCAGCTCCAGTGGGAGAGGTTTCGGGTACTGGAACGCGGGGTGTCGGTGGGGGTGCACAGGGGGCGACAAAGAAGTGCCGAGGTGTGGGCGGCGGGCGGCCAGCAGGGCGGCTGGAGCGATCCGTTTTCTGTAGACTTGCGCGCCTCAGCACACCCCGTCTCAGGTTTGTAAGCCCTTGAAACCCCAGCTCGAACAGCTTCTCCAGGCTGCCTTGCAGAAGCTCGCCGGCAATCTGATTGCCGAAGTGCCGGACGCCTCCGCGATTGTGGTGGAGCGCACGCGCGACTCAAAGCATGGTGACTTCGCCACGAACGTGGCCATGCGCTTGGCCAAATCGGCCGGCAAGAACCCTCGCGAGCTGGCGCAGGCGATCATTGCCGCGCTGCCGGCCAACCCGGTCGTTTCGAAGGCGGAGGTCGCGGGCGCCGGGTTCATCAATTTCTTCCTCGTCAAAGACGTGCTCGCACGCGAGATCCGCCGCATTCATGAGCTCGGCGAAAAATACGGCCAGAGCCAGGCGGGCCAGGGGCAGCGCGTCCTCGTCGAGTTCGTTTCTGCGAATCCGACGGGGCCATTGCACGTGGCGCATGGCCGGCACGCCGCATACGGTGCGTCGCTATCGAACGTGCTCGCGGCGGCGGGCTTCAAGGTGCATCGCGAGTACTACATCAACGATGCGGGACGTCAGATGGACATCCTCGCGTCGAGCCTGTGGCTGCGATACCTGGAGACGTTCGGCGAAGCCATTTCAATTCCGGCGAACGGCTACCCCGGCGAATACCTGAAGCCCATCGCGCAGAAGTTGCGCGAAGTCGTCGGCGATTCGCTGCGCAAGCCTGCGGCAGAGGTCTACAAAGATCTGCCGCCAGACGAACCTTCGGGCGGCGACAAAGAAGTCTATGTAGACGCGATCATCGAGCGCGTGCGACAGCTCATCGGGCTGAACCATTACGCGCGCGTGCTGGACGTGGCGCTCGAGCAGCTGCTCGGCGACATCCGCAACGATCTCGAGGAGTTCGGCGTGGTCTTCGACCAGTGGTATTCCGAACGCTCGCTCGAAACCACGGGCGCGATCGACCGCGCGCTCGGCAAGCTCGAACAGCAGGGCCACCTGTACAAGCAGGACGGCGCCCTCTGGTTTCGCGCCTCTCAGTTTGGGGACGAGAAAGACCGCGTCGTCGTGCGCGAAAACGGCCAGAAAACCTATTTCGCGTCCGACATCGCGTATCACTACGACAAGCGCCAGCGCGGCTTCGAAAAACTCATCGACGTGCTCGGCTCGGGTCATCACGGCTATATCGCGCGCGTCAAAGCGGGCCTCACTGCGTTGGGTGAGCCGGCGGAATCGCTGGATGTGCCGATGATCCAGATCGTCACGCTGTGGAGCGGTGGCGAGCAGGTGAAGATGAGCAAGCGCGCCGGCCAGTTCGTCACGCTACGACAGCTTCGCGCGGAAGTGGGCAACGACGCATGCCGGTTCTTCTACATGCTCCGCAGCCACGAGCAGACGCTGGACTTCGATCTGGATCTCGCCACCAAGCGCGCGTCAGACAACCCTGTGTTTTACGTGCAATACGCCCATGCGCGCGTAGCGAGCGTGATGAAAGAAGTGGTCGCGCGCGGCTTCACTTACGACAAGGCGAGCGGGCTCGACAGCCTTGCGTTGCTGGACAAACCCACCGAGCAGGCGCTCATCACCGAGATCATGCGCCTCACGGAAGTCGTGGAGCAGGCGGCGACGAATCACACGCCGCACTCCATCGTTTACTATCTGCGGGACGTGGCCAACGCCTTCCACTCTTATTATCAGGCCGAGAAGTGGATCGCCGACGACGCGAACCTGCGCAATGCGCGGCTCACGCTCGTGCAGGCCGCGGGTCAGGTGATTCGCAATGGCCTCGCCCTGCTCGGTGTTTCGGCTCCGGAGAGCATGTAAATGGCACGACCCGCGTCGCGGCTCACGCGAGACTACAAGCGCCCCTCGCGCCGCGCGCCGTTCGAATTCAGCCGGTTTCGGGATCTGGGACTCGGCCTGCTCGTCGGCATCGCCCTGACCGCAGCGGTGTTTGTCTATAAGAGCGACTCGAAAAAGAGCACCGAGCTGGATCGCCCGCGCCCCGAGCCTCAGCAGCGTGGCGCAGCGGCGCAAGCCGACGCTGAGCCCGCGGGTGCCAGCGCCGAAAGCAGCGAACGCTACGATTTCTACGAAATGCTGCCGAACTTCGAAGTCGTGGTGCCGGAGAAAGATCGCGAAGTGAAGCGCGATCAGCGCGCGGCGCGCATCGAACGGCAGGGTGTGTATGTGCTGCAGGCCGGCTCTTATCGCAACGTGGCCGATGCGGAACGGGTGAGTGCGCAGCTCAATCTCCAGGGCATCAGCGCGAAAGTGCAGCGAGTCGCCGTGGATAACGATGTGTGGCATCGGGTTCGCGTCGGGCCGATCAGCGACCTCAATGAGCTGAATCGCGTGCGCAAACAACTTCAGGCCGCCGACATAGACGGGCTGGTGATTCGCGTCGGGGATTGACGGTGCGCCACGGTCACGCGCGTCTCGTTCTGCTGGCCGCCGTTGCGTGGCTTGCTTCGTGTGCATCGGAGCCGCAGCGACACACTCCGCCGCCGCCGGTTGAAGTTGCGCCACCTCCGCCGGCTCCGGTGGTGATCAATCCGGGCGGGATCACATTCGCTGCGGTGGGCGATGTGATGATGGGGACGGATTATCCCGATAACGTTTTGCCGGATGACGATGGTGTGTCGTTTCTGGCGAGCGTGACGCCGGTGTTGAGTGCGGCCGATATCGCTTTCGGGAATCTCGAAGGCGTGTTGATGGATGGGGGCGAGGCGATCAAGCGGTGTCGGCCGGCGGTGAAGGCGAAAGGGATTTCTAAGAAAGAGGTCCCTGTAACGACAGTGCCTGCTGTTGCGCCGGTGCCCGCGACCGCGCCGCCGGCGCCGGTTGTTGCGCCAGTGCCTGCCACGGTGCCGGGGCCTTCCCCGGCGCAAGCGCCTGCCGCCGCGCCTGCGTCCGCACAGAACCCGTTCTCTGTTGAGCGCGACGATCGTCCGATCGATGCCGTGCCGGTGGAAGAGTCGGCGACGGCTGAGCGGAGTGAACAGGTCGCGCGACCTGATGCCGCTTCTACGTCGGGCGCCGACGGCCCGACGGACGCGCCAAGCTCTACGACACCTCCAGCCCCAGCCGCGCCGGCCACACCTGTAGCGACGCCTCCGCCCGCCTCCGCAAGCACCACCGACGCCGCCACCAACCCCCCGCCCACCGGCGGCAGTTGCTTCGTGTTCCGCTCGCCGACCCGCTACGCAACCTATCTTCAGCAGGCCGGCTTCGACGTCATGAGCCTCGCCAACAATCACGCGCAGGATTTCGGCGATCCCGGCCGGGATTCGTCCATGCGCACGCTCGACCAGGTGGGCATTCACCATTCCGGCCGCGACGGCGACGTCGCCGAATGGACCACGAAAGGCCGCAAGTTCGCGCTCGTCGCGTTCGCGCCGAACGTCGGCTCGCATCAGCTCAACGATCTGGTGCGCGCCCAGGACCTCGTCACGCAGCTCGCCGCGAAACACGACATCGTCATCGTGTCGTTCCATGGAGGTGCCGAAGGTGACGGCGCGTCGAAGCTGACCTTCGCTCGCGAAAACTACGCCGGCGAAGATCGCGGCGACGTCGTCGAATTCGCGCACACCGTCATCGATGCCGGTGCGGATCTCGTCATCGGCCACGGCCCGCACGTCATGCGTCCGATCGAGCTGTATCGCGACCGGCTCATCGCATACAGCCTCGGCAACTTCGCCACGTATTACGGCATCAGTGTGAACGGCATCCGCGGCACATCAGGCATTCTGGCCACGCGGCTCGCTGACGATGGTCGTTTCATGGAAGCGCGCTTCACGCCGACTGTGCAGATTCGCCCGGGCGGCCCGCAACCGGACCCGCAGCAACGCGCGTTGAATCAGCTTCGTGACCTCACGACGGAAGCGTTTCCCCAAGGCGCACTCGTCATCGAAAACGACGGGCGCATCGAGCGGAAGTCACCCTCGCCCGCCGCTACTGCAACGGCAACACCGCAGTGATGTCACCATTTGCCGGATTCACGTCCAGCAAATAATAGCGATCATTCCCCACGCCACAGAACACAACCCGCACCGTGGGTGGCGTGTGCTCGATGGGCGATTCGAACCACGTGAACTCACCCGTCACTCGCTGCCCCTCGATGACGACGGGGCTTTCCAGCCGGCACAACTGCGCGCCGCGGGCATCGATGAATTCCAGTGCATTTGCGAAGCGCCCGTGAGGCGACGAGCGCAGAACGGCGACCACGCGACGGTCCGGCAACACCTGGGCGGTGAGGCCATACAGATGTTCGATCTCGATGCCGCGTCCGCCGCACTTCCATTGCAACCGGACGATGGTCGATGACTTCCAGCGCTCGACGGCCGCGGGCCGCCGCGGCTTCTCGCCGACGGCGCGACCATCGGTGCACAACTCCCGGAATTGCTCGATTGTGTCCATGAATCGCCCGTCGCCCCGCCTGCGAACCCGATGCTTGGCACAACTGCCCACCCTGTCTCTGTAATCACGCGATCAAGCATTACCGCCGGAATCGAAACCGCGTGTCCTGCGATTGCATTGAGTCAAATGCGCTTCTCGGGTAGTTTTCAAAGCGCGCTACGCCATACAGGGAAGACCGCGATGACTGATCTCGCCCGACTGCAGGCCGCCGTGAGCAACGATCCTCTGAATGCCGAGTTGCGCTATCTGCTGGGCGCAGAGCTGGCGGAAGGCGGCGATCACGAACACGCCATCGTGGAGCTGGCCACCGCCGTGAAACTGAAGCCCGAGTTGCATACGGCGCGTTTTCAGCTCGGCCTGCTGCATCTCACGCTTGCGCGTCCCAACGAATGCATTGCTGCCTGGGAGCCGCTGGATGCCGCCGAAGGCCAGCCGTACCTGAAGCTGTTCAAACACGGCATGGAAGCGTTGATCCGCGATGACTTCCGCCAGTGCATCGATCTGTTGCAGCGGGGCATCACGCTCAACACCACCAACGCACCGCTGAATCGCGACATGGCGATGGTCATCGCCAAAGCACAGGAAGCGTTCGACGCCCGCGCGGCGCTTCAGCCGGCCGCGCCGCCGACGGAAGAGCCCTCCACCGTTCGCACGGACTTCTCGCTCTACAACCAGACGCGCCAATGACCGATCCGCTGCGACCGTTCGCGGACATGATCCGCTCCCTGTGGCTCGCGAAAGCACAGGGAAACGGCAAGGCCAGGGGCATGCAGTCAACGCCCGCGGCCGCCACCGCCGCGCGCGCAGAGGGTCCCCAAACCAAACCGGCCCGATCATTCAGGGCGCAGCTCAAAGCGCGCGTTTCGGCGAGCCGCGCCAGCGGTCCCGCGCGCATGCGCGAAGTGTTTGTGGAGACGGTGTTGTTATGGGAGCTCGGCGAACAACTCGCGCCGGATCCTGCGTTTGGTGAGATGGTGACGACGGTGTCCGATCAGCTGGCGTCGGATCCTGTGGTGGGCGAGCGGCTGAACCGTGCGCTTCAGAGGCTCACCGCTGAGGTCTAGGGCAATTCTGATTTACTGGAAAATAGTATTTTTTGTTTTCGGAAAGCAGTAGGTCAGAGCTTCGCCAGCGGGTTTCTGCCCGCAAATTCTCAGAGACTCCGGTCGAAGTTCGGCGCAGCCTTCAAGAGCTCCCGGATGTGAATCAGCGCCTGCGCGTGAAGCTGCGACACGCGCCCCGGCGTCACCATCATCTCCCGCGCGATCTCCCTAAACTCACAATGCTCGAAGTAATGCCGGCGAATGAGCAACTGCTCGCGCTGAGGCAGGCGCGCAACGCTGATACGCACGACTTCGCGTAACTGCGAGAATTCCGCCATCGCGTAGGGATTGGCCTGCGCGGTCTCGTCTGGCAGCTCCGTCTCTTCGGCGTCGAGCAGAAAGCCGATGGCCAGGCCCACCGTCATGCGTGCGAGCTCTTCCAGCTCTTCGTCGCCCGTGCTGGCGGGTGCGGGTTGCAGGGATTCGATGCGCTCAGCGAGTCGCGTGCGCCAGAAACTGCGCTGCGCGGCGACTTCGGTCTCGCGGCCGAGCCCGTTCAACATCGCCCCGCGAATCCGGTAACTCGAGTAAGTCTCGAACGACGCCTCGCGGCTCGGATCGAACCCATCGATCGCTTCGACGAGCCCGAGTCGCGCGTATTGCAGATAGTCCGAGAACGGCACACCGCTGGTCGCGTGCAGACGAAACAGCCTCGCCGCCGCGGAGCGCGCCAGCGGCAGATATCGTTCGATGAGCCAGCCGCGCAGCCGCGGATCTCGCGACTGCCTGAACTGCGCCCACTGCTTCAGGGTTTTCTCGTCCGTGAGTGAAGCGGCCCTGGCCGCGCGCAGTGGCATGGCGTCAATGAAAGCTGCCGAGCAGCGCGCGCACCGTCAGGCCCCATCCATCGATCAGCACGAACATCAGGATTTTCAGCGGCAGCGAGATGATCGTCGGCGGCACCATCAACATGCCCATCGACATCAGCACGCTCGCCACCACGAGGTCGAGCAACAGGAACGGCAGAAAGATCACGAACCCGATCTGGAACGCGGTCTTCAGCTCGCTCAGCAAAAATGCGGGCACGAGCTGCAGCGTCGGCACCTGCTCGACGCTATCAGGCACGTTGGCGTGTGCCACGCTCAGGATCAGCTCGAGATCTTTCTCGCGCGTCTGCCGGATCATGAACTCACGCAGCGGTTTGACGCCTTCGACGATCGCGGCCTGCATCGTGATCTCGCCGCGTTCCAGCGGTTGCAGGCCATGCTCGTTCATCTGCTCGATGGCCGGCGCCATCGTGAACAGCGTGAGGAACAGGGCAAGACTCAGCAGCACCATGTTTGGCGGCGTGTCCTGCATACCGAACGCGTGACGGAGCAGCGACAGCACGATGATGGTTCGCGTGAACGAAGTCATTGCGATGACCATCGCCGGCAGCATCGCCAGCAACGTGAGCATGACGACAATGCGAAGCGCGCTGACAACCGACTGGCCACCGGGCGCAACGGGATCCAGCGTGATCCCCAGCGGATTCGTCGCGGCAGCCTGGCTCCACGCGATCGGCGCCATCAGCAGGCCAGCGCCCGCGATGAACAGCACGGACGCCCACTTCGCGCGCGCGTTCAAAGTGAACGCCCTGTGGTTTCCGTCACTGCGGGCGGCGGCGCGTCGGCCGCCAGTGTCGTGAGTCCTACACCGTTGCGTCCTTCCGCAACGACGACTCTCGTCCCGTCGACTTCAACGAGATGCACCGTCAACGTCCGCGATACCGCGGCATGCCCGAGCGGACGCACCCGCTTTCCCGAAGCGCCGCGCACGGCGATTCCGGGCCAGAATCGGCGAATGGCATAAGCCGCGCCGATCGCAAGAGCCGCGGTGATCAGAAAGCCGAGCACCACCCGGCCGAGGCCGGGAATCGCGAGGTCTGCAACGCCACCGCCCAATCGCGCTACTCCGAGAGGATCTCGCTGATGCGCACGCCGAAGCGATCGTCGGCGGCCACGAGGTGACCGCGTGCGATGAGCTTGCCGTGCATGCGAATGTCCACCGGCGCGTCGACATCGCGATCGAGCGTGACCACGTCGCCGGCAGCGAGCGAAAACAACTTGCCGAGCGGCATCTCGGCGCCGCCGAGCGTCACGCTCAACTTCACCTTCACGTGCTCGATGAGATCGAAGCGCTCGCCGAGCACGTTCGAGGGCGCGCGCTCGGCCGGCGCGCTCACCAGCGCGGGCAGGTCGATTGCGCTGACAATCTTGGGGCTGACAGTGCTCATGCGGCTCTTCCTCTCATCTGAATCGCTCGTTTGCCATCGACGCGGCCGGGCGCAATGCCCGCTACGCGCTCGCCGCCGCGCACGGCCAGGACGCCGGCGTCGGACAGCGATTGTTGAAGGACGATCACGTCGCCCACCGCCAGCGCCGCAAGGTCTGCCAGCGACACTTCGGCGTGGCCCAGAACTCCTTCGATCTCCACCATCTGTTCCGCCGCAGCGAGGCGCCGTCGCTCCATGCGCTCAGTCGTGGGCGCGGCGGGACGTTCGGGAAGCAGTTGTTCGGCGAGATGCGGTGAAATCAGCGCGTCCAACACACAGCGCGCATCCCCGAGAGTGACGCACGCGCAGGCATAGCGGGCCGCGTCGTAATCCCGAAACACATCCATCGCACCGAGCGGCATTCGGGCGAGCTCGAGCTCATTCGTCGACTTGCGCAGCACGCACGCGGCGAGTCGCACCAGCGCTTCCCGCTCGAGCGCTGCTGCAAGACTACGATCATCGGCAAACCGGCTCGAGGCTTCGGCGCCATGCGATGGCGCGCCAACGAGACCCGCAAGCGACCGGCGCGGCACGATGAGCACGAGCGGCGTCTCTCCGCTCACAGACACACGAAAACAGCACGCCTCGTGCGCGCGGATGTCGACAGGTCTTGCCTTCACATCCTCGATGTCGACGCTGAGTGTCTGCGTCGAATCGGGCAACCAGTTGCGCTGCCATTCCCTGAGCAACGCGGCCATCCGTTGCGCGACCGCGCGTCGACGCGATTCGCCCCACAACAATAGCGGTACCGCCGCCGCGCTCATCGCTTGTCTCCCATGGCGAGCAACTGCTGCATCATTTCGTTCGCGACGGAGGTCATCTGCGAGCTGGCCTGATAACCGCGCTGGATGATGATCAAGTCCGTGAACTGCTGCGTGAGGTCGACGTTCGACATTTCGACCTTGCTTCCGACGATGTTGCCGCGCCCCTGGCTCTGCGCCGGCGCGAGCGCGACGCTGGCGCCGGCCCTTGCGACATAGAGTCCTTCACCGAGCGCGCGCAGCTGCTCGGAGCTGTTGAACTGCGCCAGCAGCAGCGTCGCGGGCGTGCGCTTCTCGCCGTTCGAATAGGTCAACGTCAACTTGCCGTGATCGTCGAACGAGGTCGTGGACAACACGCCGCGCTCGACGCCGTTCTGCTTCAACACGCTGATCTGCGATGACGTATTGCTCGAAAGGCTATTCACGCCGGAGAACTTGCCGGCCGCGCCGAAGCTCAGCGTCACGTCGAACGCCGGCAAATCCTTGGGCTTCACGCTGACCGCGATCTTGTTGAAATCCGCGACCGGCGTGCCGTCCGCGTTGAAGTGCACTTCGCCGCTGCCGATCAGGTTGTTGTCCGCGTCCGTCACTTCGGCCTTCCAGACGGTCGCGTCCGTATCGCTGCGGACCAGCTTTGCCTTGAGTGCCTGGCGCGCGCCGGAAGCATCCACGACGGAAATGTTGGTGATGTCGTACTGAGCCGTGCCCGTGCGCGACAGCGTTCCGAGCAACGTGACTTCTGTTGTCGCTTTCGGATCGTAGGTGCGAAAGTCGTCGAGATCGAACTCGGCGAGATCGCTCGCCTCCATGCTCACGATCACTTTCGCGCCGGTGGCGCGGTCGACGAGCACGCCGTCCTTGTTGAACTCGAACTGGCCGGCGCGGGTGTAGAGCGTCTCCCCGTCGCGATCGAGCGCAAAGAAACCATTGCCCTCGACGCCTGCGTCCATCGAATTGCCGGTGTCGCGCATCTCGCCTTGCCTGAACGACGCGCGATCCGTGTTCACGGACACGCCTGCTCCGCCGGTGGAGGTGCCGGAAGACCCTTCGATTGCGCCGCCATTGCGGTAGAGCGCGTCGCTGAACGTCGGGTCCGTGAGCTTGAAGCCCGGCGTATTGAGGTTCGCGACGTTGTTGCTGATGACGTCGAGGCCCTTCGAATAGGCCGTCATGCCAGACAGCCCGATGTAGATGGTTCCGAGCATGCGAAGGCTCCTTGCGTCAGCGAACGAGTGAGACGTCGGACAACTTCACGTCGACCAGCGTCGTCGTGTCGGTTTTCACGGTGAGACGCGGCTCACCTGAGCTGAAAGTGATCGCCGTCACCTGCCCCACCCCACCGGCCGAAACGCTGGACCCTGCCTGCACATTCTTGCCGAGCAGCCCGATCGCCTGGTTCGCGCCATCGATCGTCAGCAGCGTGTCGATCTTGTCGCTCTGCTGGCGATTGATCTCGAGCGCACTGAACTGCGCGAGCTGCGCCACGAATTGCTGGTTGTCGACGGGTTTCAGCGGATCCTGGAAGCGCAGCTGCGTGAGCATGATGCGCAGGAAATCGTCCTGCCCGATGCTCGCCGCCTGCGGGGTCGACGTCGCGCTGTTGTTTACGAGACCAATTGCGTCAACGGCCATCGGCGTGCTCCTGCTCTCACGAGAGCGTGATCGTCCAGCTTCTTCTGTTCGGTGCGGGCCGCTTCGAGCGCGGCGTACTCCGCGCGGCGCGCGCGCAGGTCTTCGATTGCGGAAAGCGCCTGAAAACGACGTGTGACTTCGGCCAGCGCCTGCTCGGCCTTTTCCTCTGCGTGCTTCACGCGCTGCTCTTGCTCAGCAAGCACATGAAGTTGCCACCTGGCGTAAACACTCGATCGGCGCAGCTCATCTGCCGAGACACCTCGCTCGCCGCGCATCTGATCCCGAGCCAGACCGTGCGCTTCGTCTATGCGACTCTGGATTTGCCGCGCTTTCTCGCGCTGGCGGTCCGCTGCTTCCTCTGCAGCGGCACGCGCTACCCGGGCTTGCTCGAGCTGCAGCTCGAACAGTCGCGCGACAGTGGCGAGCTTCTCGCTCATGCCGCTTTCACCGGGACTGCGAGCAGCGCGTTGAGCCGCTCCATCGAAGCGGCGCGTGTCTCGATGTCGTCAGGTCGCTGCGCGAGAAACTTCTCCAGCGCCGGAACGAGCTGAATGGCCCGGTCCACCGAGGGATTCGTGCCGGCGCGGTAAGCGCCAACCTCGATGAGATCGCGCGAGGCTTCGTACAGCGCGAGGGTTTTGACGACGTCGGCCATCGCTTTCGCGTCCGCATCGGAGACGATGGACGACGCCAGTCGGCTCACACTTTGCGTGACGTCCACTGCGGGATAGCGTCCACGCTGCGCGATGGCGCGCGACAGCACGACATGACCATCGAGGATGGAGCGTGTCGAATCGGAGATCGGATCGTTGAAGTCGTCGCCTTCAACCAGCACCGTGTACAGCGCCGTGAGGGAACCACCGGCGGCACGTACGCCACCACGCTCCAACAACCGCGGCAGCATCGCGAACACGGATGGCGTGTAACCGCGCGCCGTCGGCATCTCACCGCCAGCGAGGCCAATCTCACGCTGTGCCATCGCGACGCGAGTGACCGAATCCATGGTCAAACAGACGTGCAGGCCCTGGTCGCGGAAATATTCGGCAATCGCCGTGGCGAGAAAGGCTGCGCGTCGACGCACGAGCGGAGGTTGATCCGAGGTTGCCGCAACGACGACACATCGTTCACGAGCTTCCGGCGCGAGGCCGGACTCCACGAATGCCTTCACCTCGCGCCCGCGCTCGCCGACCAGCGCGATGACCGATACATCGCACTTCACGTGGCGCGCGATCATCCCGAGCACCGTGCTCTTTCCCACGCCACTGCCCGAAAAGATGCCCACTCGCTGACCGCGCGCGAGCGTGAGCAGTGCGTCGATCGAGCGGATGCCGGTTTCCAGAACGTCCCGCGGAGTGCCGCGATCGAGCGGGTTGATCGGGGGTGGATACAACGGCATGCGCACGCCATTGCGCGGAAGCGGCTTGCCATCCAGTGCCGCTCCGAATCCATCGATGACGCGACCGAGCAGCCACGGGCCCGCCGTCACCGAGGCGCTTTCGCCCGTCGCCACCACTTCGCTGCCGGCTTCGATGCCGATGAGCTCGCCATACGGCATCAGCAGCACGTGACCTTCGGTGAATCCCACGACTTCGGCGAGCGCCGTCGTGCCGCGCGTGCGCGGACGAATTTCGCAAAGCTCACCGACACGTGCGTCCGGTCCGCGCGATTCGAGCGCGAGGCCGATGAAGCGCGTGATGCGGCCGGTGCGACCGATCCAATCCGCGGCTCGCACCGTGTCGAGAAGTTGGGCCGCGCGACTCATGCCGTCTCCGGGCCCGCCGTTTTGGCCGAACGCAGGGTCTCCGCAAGTGCTCGCAACTGCACGTCGAAGCGACCATCGAGACTGCCGAGCGAAGACTCGACGATGCAGCCACCGGCTTCCACGCGCTGATCGGGAATGAGCGTGAAACGCCGGCCCGCGCAGGCTTTCTCGATGTCGTCGACGCTCTCGCGAAGGCCCGGCAGGTCATGTGCGCTCACGCGGATGGTGAGCTCGCGTTCGTCCTTCACGCGCTTCAGCACTTCGAGCACCGTGCCGAGTGCGGCCTCGCGCATGCTGAGCACAGGACCGGCAATCTTCGCGAGGGCCGCGCAAACCACTTCGGCGCACAGGCCGGAAAGCTCGTCCGCCTCCGCCTGCAACGCCAACTCCGCGTGGGAAACGACGTTTTCGAGCGCTTCGAGCAGACTTTTCGACTGTGCCTTGGTGCTCGCGAGTGCCTCTGCTTTGCCCGCCGCGAGCCCCTCGGCCCGCGCGGCTGCGCGAAGCGAGCTGATATCGTCAGCAAGATATCGAGCAACACGTTCGCGCGCGTCGGGTTGTTCCAGCCAATCCAGCACTGCGTCGTAGGTGATCGGCGCGGGCACGATGCGCTCGACCACCGGCGTCGGAGCGCTCTCTTTCATCATCAGCGCAGAACGGTCTTTGCGCGACGGCTCGAGCGATAGCCGATTCTCCGAGATCACGGCGCCGCGCAGGATCATCGGCGCGCGCTCCGACGAAAACGGCCGATGAACGCGTTCAATCCCGTGGGTGCCGGCGGCGCCGGCGGCCAGCTCTGCGCGCGACGCGCCAGCTCGCCAACCAGCGAGCGAGTCGCCGGCCGACTCAGGCCGGTCCCTTCGCGAGACATCGCGACGAGGTCCGCGCGCAGCGATGCAGGAAGCGCTTTTCTCACTTCCTCGGCCCAAGGCCAGCGAGCCGCACGCAACAGCGCATCGACGATCCACGCGGGCTCAGACTGCAGCGCCTGCACGAGCGAGTCGCGGTTTGCAGCTGAAAGCTGCGCGACGGCGCGGTCCCATTCGAAGTCTTCGTCTGCCGGAAGGTCGAAGGACGGCGTTTCGCGCGATGGTTCGACCTCGCGCATTTCGTCCACGTGTTCCGCCAGCCGTGCGCGCGCGGCGATCGGCAAACGCTCGAGGATCCAGCGCCGATCTTCGACACCCAGATCGCCGAGCAGTCGCAGCGCCGTCTCCGGCGTGCTCACGTCGAGATCCTCTGGCTCGACAGCGGCGTGCTTTCGTCGAGCGCCTTCTGAATCTCGAGCAGCAGCGCTTCGCGCTCGTTCTCCGATAACATCGTGCCGCGCGAACGCCGATTCTTCGTTAGCGCCAGTCGCGTGACCCACAACAGCGCGAGGAGCGCCACACCCGCCGCGAGCCACGGGAGCATCTCGCGTAAAGACGCGACAGTGCGCGCAGGTATCGGCGCGGCCTGCTCTGGCAGCGTGTCTTGCGCACCAACGAGCGCGTCCGCCTTTTCGATGGGAAGCGAAGAACGTGCGCTCACCTGATCCAGCGGCAGCACGACGATCGCATCTCCGCGCGCGTCGTTGATGCCGGCAGCCATGCGCACGAGCTCCGTCACGCGCTTCTGCTTGTCGGCATCGAGCGCGCCCGGAACGATCACGCCAACACTGAGTCTCGTGATGCCGCCGGGCGCGGCAACGATCTGCTCCACGCGGCGCCCGTATTCGTACTCGACATCGGTTGACGAGTTGGAAGGCGGTGGCTGCGCAACCGCGTCGACTCCCGCAAGATCATTCGCTTCCGAGGCACCCGAACCCGCGACCACCTGACGACGACGACGAACGCCGCTCGGCTGCAGGTCCTGCACGGTGCGACGAATCTCATCGAAGTTGAGCGCAACGTCCGCGCTGACGATCGCCTGACCCGGACCAAACGCGCTGTCGAGAAGACGCGCGACTTTGCGTGTCACGTAGTCTTCGATATCGCGCTTCATTTCGAGCCGAGCGCCGGTGGCGATGCCACCATCACCGGCCGCATCGTTGCCGGAAAGCGTGATGCCGCGCTGATCGGTGATCACCACGTGCGAGACGTCCAGCCCCTGCACCGAAGCCGCGACGAGTCGCTGCACACCGAGCACCTGCTCGCGACTCAGCACCGCACCCGGCTTCAACGTCAGTGTGATTGCGGCTCGCGCTTCCTGCCGATCTCGCCGAAACAACGTGGACTCGGGCATCACGAGATGCACGCGCGCCTGTTTCACGTCATCGAGCGCACCGATCGTGCGCGCGAGCTCGCCCTGCAGAGCGCGCTGATACGACACTCGCTGCGATTGTTCGGTGGCGCCGAGACCTTGCTTGTCGAAGATTTCGAAGCCCACGCCCCCCGCGAGCGGCACGCCGCTGGACATCAGTCGCAGACGCGTTTCGTGCACTTGTTGTGCGGGCACTTCGATGGTCGTGCCGGCATCCGCCAGCACATACGGAACCTTCTGCTTGCGCAGTTGTTCGACGATCGACGCCGCATCGCTCTCGGAAAGCTGAGTGAACAGCGCCGCGTATTCCGTGCGCAAAAAGTGCCATGACAGCGCCGCGGTCAGCACCAGGATGAGTGCCGCGGCCAATCCGAAGCGCACACGCGCGCCCGGTCCCAGTCGAGTCCAGAAGTCGAATGCGCTCACGTCAAACCTGCATGCGCATCAGTTCCTGATACGCCTCGAGAACTTTGTTACGCACGGCGAGCATCAGCTCGAACTGCAGCCGCGTCTGTTCGCCATTGATCATGATCTGGTGCAGGTTGTCCGCCTGCCCGAGCGCGAGCTGCGTGGTCGATGCGCTGCCCGCCTGGACCTGCGTGTTGAGGCTTTCCAGGTTCTGCATCAGCGAGTCGAACACGACGCCGGACATATCCGGAGATACGTCGACGGGCTCGATGAAATCCGTCGGTGCGACGATCTGGCTCGGGCTCGCCCCGACGGCGGCAATGGCTTCGAGGGTCATCGGCGGCTCCCGAGATCCAGCGTTTTCTGGAGCAGCGAGCGCGTGACATCGAACGCGCGAAGGTTCGCTTCGTAGCCGCGCGAGATCGAGATCAGGTCGAGCATCGACGAGATCGGGTCGACTCCGGGCAAGCTCACGAAGCCGCGCTCATCCGCATCCGGATGGCCGGGGTTGTAGACGAGCCGCGGCGCGGCGTCCGTCGGCACGGTCTGGGCGACAACCGGCTTCGGCAGGGATTCGGCGACGTTCGCCATCTCGCCCGGCAGCGCGACGCCTCGTGCGGATTTCACGCTGTGAATCACCACTTCGAGCGGGCGATACGGCTGCGTCCCGGGCGCGGTGCTCGTATTCGAGTTGGCCAGGTTGAGCGAGGCTGCTTCGAGCCGCGCCTGCTGCACGTCCATGCCTGCGGCGCTGATGTCGAGAATGTTGAAGAGTCCCATGATCAGCCCTCCCGGCCTTCACGAATCGCCAGCCGCAGCAGGCCGAACGAGCGGTCTGCCGCGTTGAGCAGCGCCTGGTACTGCACGGCGTCTTTCGCCATCAGCGCCATTTCACGATCGAGCCGCACGGTCTCGTTCGTGGTGACGACGTGAGCGGTGGTCATCGAATCCGAAGTCGTCGGGTCCATACCCAACGCGGCGCTCGCGCGCGCAAGCTCAGACTCGAATGACACATCGAGACGGCGAAAACCTTCGACGCCGGCATTCGCGATGTTGGAGGTATGCACGGCCTGCCTTAGCGCAGCGTTGTCCAGCGCTTGCGAAAGTACGGCGGAGACGGGATTGGCGAGGGTCACGATGCGCTCCTGTCACTGAACGATGAGCTCGGCGTGCAAAGCACCGGCTCGTTTGATTCCCTGCAGAACCGCGATGACTTCGCGGGACGTGGCCTTGATCGCGCGCAGCGCGGTGACCAGCTCGGCGATGGTCGCGCCCTGGCGCAGATTGACGGCTTCCGTTTGCGATTCCTGCACGCGCACGCGCGTCTGCGGCACGATGGCCGTGCGAATGTCCGGCCCCGGGCGAATGAATCCACCGTTGGGCTGCGAGACGATGTAGTCCTCGGTGATCGAAACTTTGATATCGCCTTGTGTCACCGTTACCGCGGACAGCCAGACGTTACCGCCGGACACGATGGTGCCGGTGCGCTCGTTCACGACCACTCGCGCGCTCACATCCGGCTCCACCGAAAGAGATTCCACCGCCGCGATCAGACTCACCACACCCGCCTGGCTGTCGTCGCCGAGTTTCAGTCGCACGCGCCCTGACTCGAGCGCGGAAGCCGACGTCTGCGGAAGCGTCGCGTTGATGCGCGCGGCGACGCGCGTTGCGGTGGTGTAGTCCGGATCGTTGATGATGAGATCGATCGTCCCGTCGCCACGAGCAAGCGCCGGCGACACCGCGCGCTCCGCCACCGCACCATCCACGACCGTTCCGGATGTCGGGAAATTCTTTTGTTCGACGTTGCCGTTCTGCTCGAAGCGATAGCCGCCGACGGCGAGCGCGCCTTGCGCGGTGGCGTAGATCTTTCGATCTGTTCCGATGAGCGGCGTGTGGAGCAGCGTTCCGCCCGCGAGGCTGCGCGCATCGCCGATCGAAGAGACGCTCGCATCCAGCCGATCGCCGAGTCGAAGCATCCCAGGCAGCGACGCAGTGACCATCACCGCGGCAACGTTACGGCTGCTCACGGAAATGGGCGGCACCTGCAAGCCGAACTCGCGCAGCATGTTCGAGACGGATTGAAGCGTTGCGAGGTTTCGTTGTGAGTCGCCGGTTCCCGGCAGGCCCACGACGAGGCCGTAGCCGAGAATGGCGTCATCGCGAGTGCCTTCGAAGCGCGCGAGATCCTTGATGCGCACTTCTGCATTGGCTTGCGACGCGCTTGCCGCCCAGACCACAGCTAGCGGAACAACGAGCATGAGTAAGCGGCGAATGCGCATGCCTACTCCCAGAACCACGACAGGATCCGCGTGAGCAGCCCCGGCGCTTGCTTGCGAGCGAGGAATCCCTTGCCGGTGAATTCGATCTGCGCGCCGCTCACGCGCCACGATGGAATCGTGTTGTCCGGCCCGATGTCTTCGGGCCGCACGGTGCCATCGAGACGGATGCGCTGGCGCTCATTGTTGATCTGGATGTCCTGCTCGCCGTGCACGAGCAGGTTGCCGCTGCCATCCACGCCGGACACGGTGACCGCGAGCTTCGCGATGAGCTTGCCGGTGCGCTCGATCTGTCCGCCGCCGTCGAAGTTGTTGTCGAGGTTGGCCGAGGCGACATCGAGATGCGTCGTGCCGCGCGCGAGGGAGGCCGAGGCCGATTCGGACTTGCCGGTGCTCGTGCGCGCCGAGGCTTCAACTGTAGAGAATTCGGTGATGACGACGGTGAGCATGTCGCCCACGTCGCGCGCGCGGCGGTCGGCGAAGAAAGATGGGGGTGGGGCGAGCCGGGTCGTCGTTGCGCGAGAGGGCGCCTCGGCGGATTCGACAACTCCACCAGCCTGTGCGGCGGCCGGCGCGGACATGGCTGCGGCGCTCGCAGTGAGGACCGCAACAACGACGGCCAACCATGGCAGCGAGCGGAGGTTCTTTTCATTCATGGATCGTCACCTCGCCGACGCCGCTCACTGTCGCTGCAAACGAGTCTTTCGACTTCGCATGGCTCACGACCAGTAAGTCCCCGACATTCCCATCTGCCTTCGCAACGGCCTTCGTGAGCAGCACCACGCGTGCGCCAACGTAACGAACTGTCACTGTGTCTCCACGCGAAACCGTTGGGCGTGGCTCGATCGACTGGGTGCAAATCACTTCATTCGCTCGCAACGGGCGACGCGCGCGCATTCCAGTCAACGCGGAGGGGTCCGTCAGCGGGTCGCAGTTTGCAGCGATCACGTCGCGCTCTTTGACTCGTCCTTCCGTGGCACTGAGCGCCGTGCCCACACCGAGGTTGCGAGCGGCGCTGACTACGTCCTGAAACCCTGCGACCGCGAACCACTGCAGCCGATGGCCCACTCTCACGGCGCTGCGCGCGCCGACCCGTACGACGCTCGGCACCGCGCCGACGCTTTCGCGATCGTCAAACCGCCGAATCTCCCACCGCTGCACGTTCGGAAACTTTTGTTGGAGCGTCGAGCGAAGCATGTCTTCAGCAGATTCCGTGTCGGCGTGCGCGAGCGGTGCGGCCAGGATCGAGGCGAGCAGCAGCGATGAGCAGCGCATGGTCAGGTGCGATAAAGCCCGTTCGTAATGGCCATCATCTGATCGGCCGCCTGCACCACGCGCCCATCCAGCTCGAACGCGCGTTGCGCGAGCATCATCGCGACCATCTCTTCGACCAGCTCCACGTTCGAAGACTCCAGGAATCCCTGGCGGATCGCGCCAAGTCCTTCCTGCGACGGTGTGCCCGCACGCGCGGCGCCAGACTCCGCGGTGGCGACGAACTGGTTGCCGCCCACCGCTTCGAGCGCCGCCGGATTGCCGAACGTCACCAGCTCGATGTGTCCGGCTTCCACCGGATCGGTCTGGCCTTCGACCACCGCGAGCACGGTGCCCTCGGCGTTGATGCGAATCTCCTTCGCGTCCGGCGGAAGCGCGATCCGCCCCGCGAGCGGCGTGCCGTCGTCGAGCGCAAGCAAGCCGTCGGGATTGATCGAGAGCGCGCCCGCGCGCGTGTAGCCCGGCGTGCCGTCCGGACGAACCACTTCCAGGAAACCGTTGCCGTCGATCGCGATATCGAGCGGTTGATTCGTCTGCTTCAACTCACCGCCGGTTGTCGACAGCGTGGAGTGAGCGAGCGCACCGGCTCCGCGCAGCGTGTTGAGCACCGATGTCGGAACGCCGACGCCCTCAACCCCGGTGTTGCTGCTCACCGGCGAAACGGACGCCGTGGCCTCCGAAAACGAAACGACACTGCGGCGAAATCCCACGGTGTTGAGGTTGGCCACGTTGTGCGCAATCGCATCCACCTGCGACTGGTGGGCGTGCATGCCGGTGGCGGCGATATAGAGAGCGTCGAACATCGGTGAACTTCCTGTTTCAGACCTTGCCGAGCGTGGTGATGGCGTTATCGACCATCGAGTCGTAGCCGTGGATGAAGCGTTGCGCGGCTTCGAAGCGTCGCATCGTTTCCATGAGCGAGATCATTTCGTCGACGGACTGAACGTTGGACGTTTCGAGATAGCCCTGGCGCACCTGCGCCGCGCTCGTGTCGAACGCTTCTTCGCCCGCCGCGACGGCATACAGGCCATTACCTTCAGGCTGAAGTGCCGCCGCACTCGTCACTTCGACGAGCTTCAGGCGATCCATCACGGCGTCGTTCACGCGCACCGAACCGTCCGAGCCGATCGCAGGTTTCGCGCCCTGCACCTGGATCGGTCCATTCGTTCCGAGCACCGCCTCGCCGCTCGGCGTGACGATTCGTCCCTCGGCATCGAGACGAAAGTCCCCGCGACGCGTGAGTCGCTCGCCGTTCGCGGTATTTACAACAAAGAACGCAGCGCCTTCGATGGCGAGATCGAGCGGCTCGCCCGTCCGCTGCATCGTGCCGGGCCGCAGGTCGACAGACGTATCGAGCGTCAACGGATCCGCATTCACCACCGTGCTGGTGGCGGCCGCCTCGAAGTTCGAGTACACCAGCGGCACTTCGCGCCGATAAGCGGGTGTCTGCGCGTTCGCTACGTTCTGGCTGATGACGCGCAAGGCTTCGGCATCCGCGCGCATCGCGCTCGCCACGATCGCAATCGAGTCGGTCATCGCGAGATCTCCCACTGCGTATCCGTGAAAGCCCAGCCGAGTCGGTGCGCCAGCGCAGTGACTTCCTGCGCGTATTGATTCTGTGTCTCGAGATCCGGATCCATCGCACTCTCGAGCGAGATCACGAGAGTATCGTTCTCGAGATGGGCATCGACGGTGACGGAGCCCGCCGCCGGCGCTTCGAGCACGATCGAGAGTCGACGTGTCGGCCCCGCTTCGCGCGAAGGCTTTCGTTCGCGCAACAGCGTCAGCTCGACGAGTTGGCCTGCGACCATCACGGGCAGCGTGCTGTGATGCGCGGTGTAAGCGGAAGGGTCGAACTTATGGCGACCGTGCGACATGGAGGTTGTCTCGCTCGCATTCTCAGGAGACTGCAGCGCGCCGGCGCTGCGCGGCGCGGCGGAGTCGGGCAACTCGCTCGTCGATGGCGCAAAGTCGGGCGAAGCCGCTGCGACGATGCGCTCGCTGCGCACTGGTGTTGTCTGCGGGTTCGACGTTGCAGCGAACTGCGCTGCCAGCATCTCGCCGTGCCCGGCCTGCACTGTCTGCACCGTCTGCGCCGCTTGCACCGCCACCGTCGCGGCGATCAGATCGAAGATGCCCGCCGGTTCATCGTCCGCGGTGCCCTGACGTCCTTGACGCATCGGCATCCACTGCGCGCCAATCGAAGGCAGGCTCACAGCTTCACCACGCCGAATCCGCGAAGACTCACGTGTCCCGGGATTTCCCCGAGCGAGACGACGACGAGCTGCGGGACGAGCCGCTCTGTGAACCGCCGAAGGTGCCGGCGCAGATTCGGCGCACACAACAGCACCGGCCGCAGGTTGCCGCGAGTCATGCGCTCCACTTCCTCAGTGAGCCGGCGCAGCAGTTGCTCGGCAAAGCGCGGCTCGAGAATCAGCGTGGGCTTCTCTTCCACCGCGCGGATCGACGCTGCGACGGATTGCTCCACAGCGGCGTCGAGCGTGATCACCTGCATCTGCCCCTTTGCATCGGCCAGCGGCTGGCAGATCACCGGGCCGAGTCTCTCGCGCACCTGTTCGGTGAGCAGCTCGGTGTCTTTCACCTTCGCGCCCAGATCCGCGAGCACTTCGAGAATCGCCTCGATGTTGCGAATCGGCACGCGCTCACGGACCAGCGCCTGCAGAACCCGTTGCACGTCGCCTATGGAAAGCAGTTTGGGCACGAGCTCGTCAACGAGCCCGGATTGTGTCGCGCGCACGCGCGCCACGAGCTTTTCCGTTTCTGCTCGCGTGAGCAGGTTGTGCGCCTGCTGTTTGAGCACTTCCGTCAGATGCGTGACGAAGACGGTGCTCGCGTCGACAACGGTATAGCCGCCGGTCTTGGCGTTCTGCCGCGTGCCCTCTTCGATCCACACCGCAGGCAGGCCATACGCCGGGTCCGTCGCGGTGATGCCGGTGAGCGGAGGACGAGGACCGCCCGGGTTGATCGCGAGCAACCAACCGGAACGCGCTTCGCCATCTGCGACGCGAGTGCCGAACAAGCGGATTTCGTAACGGTCCGGCCCCTGCCGTCGATCCTCGCGCACACGCACCGGCGGCAGCACCACGCCCATGTCTAGCGCGAACTGCTTACGGAACGTCGCGAGCTTTTCGGCAAGCACGCTGCCGTCCGCGCCCGCGAGCGGAACGAGTCCGCTACCGATCGCGAGCTCAACCGGGTCGACCTTCAGCGACGCGTACAGGTCTTCACTGTCCGTGGACTGCGCTGATTCAGCTTCGTTCTGCTCTGGCGTCGTCGCGGTGGAGCGTTTGAACGCATACCAGAACAACGCCGCGGCACCGACTGCCAGCACGAGCACCGGGAACGCTGGCAGGCCAGGCAGCAATGCCAGCGCCAGCAACACGATGACGACCATCGCGATCGTGCGCGGATAGGCCATCACCTGGCGCGTCACTTCAGCGCCTAAACGAGCGTCCGATGCTGCGCGCGTCACGATGATGCCGGTGCCGGTTGCGATGATCAGCGCGGGCACCTGCGTGACGATGCCATCACCCACCGTCAGCAACGTATAGGTCTGCAGCGCCTCGCCCCAGCTCATCCCTTTCTGCGCCACGCCGATCGCGAGGCCACCAATGATGTCAACGAGAATGATGATGATGCCGGCGATCGCGTCGCCCTTCACGAAGCGGCTGGCGCCATCCATTGCACCGTAGAAATTCGCCTCGCGCTCGATGTTCTTGCGGCGCTCGCGGGCTTCGTTCTGGTCGATGAGACCCATGTTCAGGTCCGCATCGATGCTCATCTGCTTGCCGGGCATGCCATCGAGCGTGAAGCGCGCGGCAACTTCAGCGACACGCTGCGCGCCGTTGGTGACGACCACGTACTGCACGACGATCAGCACGATGAACACGATGAGGCCGATCACGTAGTTGCCGCCGACCACGTGATTGCCGATCGCGGCGATCACCTGGCCTGCGTTGGCGTCGGACAGGATCAATCTCGTCGCGGCGACGTTCAGGCCGAGACGGAACAATGTGGCCACGAGCAGGAGCGACGGAAACGTTGAGAACTCCAGCGGCCGCTGCATGTAGAACGTGAGCAGCAGCACCAGCAGCGCGAGCGAGAAGTTACTGATGAGCAGGAAATCGAGCAGCCCTGCAGGAATCGGTGCGAACAACACCAGCAGGATGCCGGCCAGCAGGCCGACGAGTGCGAGCTCGCTGCGCTCTCCCAGAATCCGGTTGAGCCACTGCTTGGTTGGCGAGCCGGCGCCGGCACCTCCACCTGCCCCCGACGAGCCACCGCGAGGCGTGCTCGTCGGCCCACCCGCGCCCTTTGCGCTTGCGCCACGCGCCGGAGCGCCCGGCGGAGTCGCTGGCTTGCTCACAGGCATGTTCATTGGCGCACCACCTGCAACCGGGCACGACGCTCCTGCTCCGCCTGCACATACACACGCGCGACATCGACGTACGTATGGGGAGGCACCGGCCGATTGAGCTGGCCGCGACGGAACAACTCACGCGCTAGCGGCTTGCGCTCGACGATCGGAATATCGTGCAGCCGCGCGATACGCCGCATGTCCGCGGCCCACGCTTCCATGCCCTTCGCGACGACGTGAGGCGCGGCCATCTTCCCGCGCTCATAGCGAAGGGCAATGGCGAAGTGTTGCGGATTCGTGATGAGCACGTCCGACTGAGGCACGCGACTCATCGACTTCGTTTGCTCGAGGTTCGCCCGCTGCAACTCGCGCAGCTTCGCCTTGATCAGTGGATCGCCTTCGCGGCGCTTGACCTCTTCCTTGAGCTCGCGACGGCTCATCATCATCTGCTTGCCGTATTGCCAGCGCACGTACGCCACATCGAGCAGCGCGACGACGAGCATCGCCAGGCCCATGCGGAAGAGCAGCGACGTGCCCGTAGACGACAGCCACTGCGCCTGCACGCCGACATCGCCCACCGCGAGAGCGGGAAGCCCCGGCAGTACACTCGAGAAAAACGCGTACAGCACGGCCGTGAAGAACGAGAATTTCAGGACCGTCTTGAACGCTTCGAACAGCATCTTCTTGTTGAAGACGCGTTTGAAGCCGGCGACGGGATTGATGCGCTCGAATTTCGGCTTGAGCGGTACCGCCGTGAAGATCGGGCCGGTCTGCACGAGATTCGCGAGCACCGAGAACACGACGCCGATGGCAGCAAACGGCACGACGATGCCGAGAAACGCACGCAGGAATTGCGTCATCCACGCTGCCGCGTCGCCCGGTGTATCGAGCGTGAGATCCGCAGATGCGGCGAACAGCCATGACTCGAGGCCAGCAAGCGTGCGGAACGTGCCGCCCCCCAGCCCGATGATCGCCAGCAGCAAGGCGCAGATCGCCGCGAACGAGTTGAAGTCCATGCTCTTCGCGATCTGCCCCTGCTTCTTCGCATCCGCGAGCTTGAACGGCGTCGCGGGCTCGGAGCGATTCTGTTCTTGTTCGGCCATGGTCAGCGGGGTCCGGCGACGTTTTCCCAGAAGCCGTAGGTGGTTCCAAAGAGCGCGGTCAGCAATCCGTCAGCGAGTCGCACCGACGCGGCGAGACCGGTGAGTCCGAGCACGACTTTCACCGTGAAGCTGAGGACGAACACGTTCAGCTGCGGCATGCTTCGCGCGAGCACCGCGAGTGACAGGTCTGCGAGAAGAAGCCCGAGCATCACGGGTGCCGCGAGCCCGAGCCCGAACGTGAACATCACACCGGACTGGCGCAGGAACGCGGACCAGTCCAGCGCAAACGTGAACGAGCCGGGCGGCGCGTTTTCTGCGGAAAGCGCAAGCGCGCGGATGAGCACGTGATGCCCGTCCATGCCGAGGAAGAACGCGACGGCGACCATGCCGAACAGCGTGCCGAGCAACGGCGACATGTTCTGCGTCGCTGGATTCAGCACGGCACCCGCGCCGAAACCGATCTGGATGTCGAGCGCGCGCCCGGCCACTTGAGTCGCCGCGTACGCCGCGAGAAAACCGAACGAAAGACTCGCGCCGATGACGAGCTCTATGAGCGCAGACCCCATGAGACCGGTGAGCGAGTCGAATGCCGTGGTGACGGCAGCGGGCGTCGGTAACGCGGCGACGAGCAGAACCGCAAGCGTCATTGCGAACACCACTCGCGCGACCGCCGGAATCTGCGCCGGCCCGAGCACAGGTGCGAGCATCGTCGCGGCCCCGATTCGCAGCGATAGCAGCAGGGTGGTGAGCAGCCACGCCGTGTCGACATGCAGGGTCATCCGTGGGGTCCCGGGGCGGGTCAGAAATAAGACGGGATGTTGGCGATCAGCCTGGTAGCGAATTGCGTGAGGGTCGTGAGCATCCAGCCGCCGAGTACGAGCAGTACGCCGGCGGCGGCGATGAGCTTGGGCACGAAGGAGAGCGAAGACTCCTGCACCTGGGTGACGACCTGCAGGACGCTCACCACCAGCCCGACCACCGTCACGAATCCAATCAACGGAGCGCAAAGCAGGATTGCGGTCCACAACGTTTCAGACGTCAACGCAAGCGCGAGCTCCGACCCAAGATCGCCCATGACTCTCTCCCGGTTCTTCCGTGTCGACCTGCTGCTCGTTGCGTTGTGTCTATTAATTCGCAACGTCAGTTGTTCTAAGTTGTGATTATGGTAATCACTCCATGAGTTGTTATGTCAAGGCATCGGTCATGAAGTTTCATTCCAGCGAAACAAAAAGATCCGTCAGATGGCTTCCGGAAAATCCGCTTGTGCTGAATGGCAGACATGCTGTATTCGCGCGCGCGTTGCCTATTGCAACGGCATCACCGCAGCGATGACACCAGTGGTCGCGTCGACGTCGAGCAGGAAGTAGCGGTCGCCTTGCGTCGACCAGAAGACCAGCCGCACGACACGGGATGACTCGTCGAGCGGCGATTCGAACCACGCGAACTCGCCCACGACCTCGCGCCCTTCGATGCGAACGGGACTTTCCAGGATGAAGCGCGTAGTGCCATCGGGCTCGATCATCTCGAGCGCGGGCGAGAACCGACTGCGCACGGACGCGCGCAGGATCGCGACCCCGCTTCGATCCGGCAGCAGCTGCGCCATGAGCCCGTAGATGTGCGCGATTTCGACGCGTTTGCCCGCGCATTGCCAGTCCACTTTGACGATGGTCGTGGGCTTCCATCGGCGCCGGCTGATATCCGTGAGCGTCCGCTGCTCATCGAGCGCGCGCCCATCCGAGCAGAGCGCCCTGTATCGTTCGATCCTGTGCATCCCCGACTCATCGTTGTGAAGATGTGGCGCGCAGGCCACGAGCCGATGCGCCGCGCAGGCGGCGAAGGCTGGTCGGAGGAATATCCGGGGAATGACGGAAAAGTTTAGGGTGAGATACGCGAGAGCGGATTTTTTTTCTAAACCTGCTCCCGTCTCCTATCTGGTCTGGGCTACTCGGGCATGTCACGAAGACGGCGTCGACGTAACCCAGCTCTTCCTTCAGCCGAAACACTCGCGACTCAACGCGAGAGTGATGCTCGTGAGTCTTGTACTGCTGGGCCAGTAGCGCGTTCAAGTCTAGCGAGAACATCGTGGGAAATTCTCGAGCTCGTGGCGAACGGTTTCGAACGAACGGCGCGTAATTAGCGGTACTAAGAGCTCGCCACGAACGTTACGCCGCTCACATTCCACGTCGCGCAAATGGATGCACTTGGCAAAACGACACCGCGAACACCGCGGACCGCCTGAATCCAAGTTGTATCTTCATTAGACTTCGCGCGCCTCAACGGGAGGCATAACAATAACGGAAGGCAAAAGGAACATGCTCAAAAAAGGACTACTGACGATCGCACTCCTCACCGCAACGGCCGCTGCGCAAGCGGACGAAACGCGCGGATTCGAATTCGGCCTCGGCGCCGCACGCAACGACTTCACACTCGACCGCGACTACTTCGGCGCCGAGCTCAAAGACAAGACAACCGGCTACAGCGCCCTCTTCGGCTACCGGTTCGCGCCACAGTTCGCGGTGGAAGGGCACTACTTCGACGGCGGTAAGGCGGAGTGGTCCGTGCCGGGCGTGCGATTGACGCTCAAGAGCAAAGCGTATGGTGCTTCGGCGCTGGGCACGCTACCCCTGGGTGAAAGCTTCGGCGTCTTTGCTCGCGTCGGATACCTGCACGGAGAGCTGGAAACGCGGGCGACTATCGACGGCGATCTCTTCGGCGAAGACACCAATGACAACGAGCCTTTCTATGGAGTCGGCGTGCGCACGATGATGGAAGGAGCGCAGGTCCGCCTCGAGTACAACAAGGTGGACTTCGACATCGTGGACACGCAGCAGTATCAGCTCAGCGTGGTTTGGCAGTTTTAGTGGGAGCGCTCCGGCTCAGGGATGAGCCGGGGTGATTTTCGATGCCAGCGATCCAACGATAGTCCGCGCCCGCGGCGGAAAACGTCGGGATGGAAGCTCGCGGTCAATGCCCTTCTGATTCCCCCACTACCTTGAACCCACAGCTTTCCACGCGTCGCGGAGTTCCTGGTTGGCGTTATTCGAGCCGCCTTTTATCGAACCCGATTCGTTACACCCCGAAGCCAACACAAAACTCCTCAATACGAAGCTGTGCTTGACGCTGTTCCAGAGGTTTTTTGTGTCACCCGGACCGGGTTGGGCGCCGCATCGGCGCGTCTTCGCGTTACCCGAATCGAGCTTCGTGTTACCTAAATCGTTTTTCCTCTTACCCAAAGCGTCGGCAAAGAGTCGAATCGGCGTTCAGAATCAACGGCTTAAAGAGACGCCTCTGGGAGAGCACGTTCTCCCTCTTACCTAAGCCTGTCTTCCTCTTACCCAACAGGGTCTCCCTCCCACCTTTTCACTTCTTTCTCATGCCCAAGCCGTCAGGACTCGGCCCCAACGGATCTTTCCTCGAACCCGGACTGTTCTTCGCGTTACCCGTTCGATGTTTCGCCATACCCAACGTGATGTTGCTCGCACCCAGGCCGTCATTCCCGATACCCCGCGGCGTGTGACTGTTACTCGAGCGATCATTCCTCTTACCCAAGCAGTTTTTGTTCGAGGAGGTGAAATCGTTCTTCGAGCGGCGACAGAAAGGGGGTAGAGCCATTCAGAAAAATGGCCGTTTCAAAAACAAAACAACAACAAGAAAAAAAAGGAAAAATAACTATGTCACCAATCATTGACCCCTTCGAAAAGGTGAGGGATATCACCCAGGCGTGGGAGGCTCATGCTCCCCAATCGATCTTCTCCGGATTCACGCTGGAGAAGTTCAAGGAAACCGTCCAGCCTCACTTGGACGTTCGCAACCAGCTCGCTCATGTCGACACCCTTGCAATGGGTCTCCGGGCAAAGCGGGCAACAGGCTCGGTGGATTGCCGGAAGCTGACGGACCGCATCACTGCGGGCGTTCGCGCCGATCCGGAGCACGGGCCGGATAGTGCAATGTGGGCTGCCATGGGTTTCGTTCGCGTGAGCGATCGAGGCACCGGGCTCACCCGCAAGGGCAGAGGCAAGAGCTCGCAGTCGAACGGAGGCCCGACGGGGCCGACGGGCGGCGAGAGCTCGAACACTCCCGCATAACGCACCACGAAGCAGATCCTTGAGATCTGCACAACACATCCCCCGCCATACGATTGGCGGGACACCGTTCGCATCGCCTTCCTGGCTTGCGAACATTTTCATTTCACCCACTTAAGATTTTTTGTTCCTGGTCGCAACGCTCCCACGTTGCGGGACTGGGCGTCATGCATTTCTCGCAAAATCGCCCCTATTACCGCGGGATTCTCGTTCCTTTTAGGACTACCTTTCGCACACTCGATCACGTGATCGAGTCGGCGCCCGGCAGTGCTAGTAACACCACCGGGCACCTGATGAACGCCAACCTTTAGGAGAAGGCGCCCATGTCCGAAACACTCAATCGCGGTCCATCCGCGCTAAACGTACCACCCCTCGACTCTACCTTGGAACATCAGTTTCCCATCCACGTGCGCGATGCCGTGCGACGGATGAAGCGGATCGTTCCAGTCCTCGCTGTCGTTATTCTGGCGCTACGTCGTCAGAACGCAGAGTTGGATGAAGAGATTGCCAGCGTGCTCGACCGATACGCCGGCGAGCCTCTGGATGTTCTCGTCGATGAGCTGGAGATGCTTATCGAGGAAATCGTGGTCGAGCGGAGGCAGAAAGGGAGGGCAAACGCGTGAGCGCGTCACGCGGAACTGCGGGCGGCGCTGGCCCGACAGAAAACTTGCACGCCAATCTTCCGATGCTTCAGGCGCAAGCAGCGATGCTGGTGCCGGGGATGAGACATGCGCGGTCGTTACTGGATACCGCCATCTGCGTGCTGGAGTACTTCGAGACGCAGGCTGCCAGGGATGCGTCGGGGGATCGAGTCGCCAAGCCATCCCAAGCTGATCCGGGTCTGGCGGAAGAGGCGGAAAGGATGGTGGCAATGCTCAGCGCGTTCAGGCACTTGACGTAGAGAAGGGGATCCAGGGTTGCTCGTCGTATTGCGGCGGGCAACTCTCCGCTTGAATCGACTGTATCAAGAGTGACGCCTCGCGAGCTTCGACGCACGGCGATGATCAGATATTCGTCACTCCGGGTTCATTCAACTGAATCGTCACGAAGCCCATTCAGTGAGGTCTGGCATGCGACCCGCGGCCCACTCTTTGCGCAACTTAGCGGCCGCACGGGCAAAAAGTTGCTTCTTGTCGTCCCCCGGCATGGGCGTGAGGAGACTGGTCGTGGCGTCGCGCTTCGAAAAACGAAGGGTCCCCGCCGCACCGAAGCTGTCTTCGAATCGATAGGTCGCCGAGTTTTCGTCCTCAGCTGCTTTAACTATCCTGACATAAAACCCCATCGTCTCACTCCCGCTCCCACGCCGAGCCGCGAGCCGACGCAGCCCTATGTGCAGTGATGTACTTGGTCTTGCCGTTCCGCTGAGCACCGAGCGGATACTTAGCTACGTGTGGGGTGAAAATTCTTGTCCACGAATTCTCTCGCAAAAGTTTCGGGCTCGATTGCGAGCTGCTGAGCCGCGGCAATGGCGACATTTTTTTTCCAGATCTCAGCAATCTTTGCGGGCAGGGAGTCCGGGAACTTCATTTGCCTTGCCACAATCTCAGCCCAGGTTCCGGTCGTCTGATATGTTCGGGCGAGTTTCGGTTGCATCCGCTCGAGCACTTGCCGCTGTTGCGAGCTCAGCTCGCCGATCGCTTCGAGCACGTAGCATTCCAACAGTCGCAAGAATGACTTGTCGGCATAGCGATCCATTGCACTCCCTTCACACGAAATCTGGATTCGGCTCGAGCGCATCCAGAAACTAGTCAAAGCTGTCCGCCACTCTTAAACGACGATTACTCTCGTCGTGTAGGAATAACCACACCGACCCGTCCGTGATGTCGATATAAAGCTGATTTCCTCCCCCATCGCGTCCGATGGGCAAAGCGTTCGTTCCCAGAACGCGTTGCCAGTCTCTCAACGCCCGGTCGATGCTATCAGTAGCCGAACCACCCAACGAATAAAACCTGTCGACGTCAAATATGTTCTCAACCACACTATCAAGTGGCCTGAAACAACCTATCTCCGGATGCCCACCGTTAGCGTGGCGGAGAAAATCCACATAGGCCGGCGGCAACGCCGAGCCTAGCCTCGACTCTAGATCACGAATCAAAGCCTCCCCTCCAGACAGGCCCGACACGGGCCTACCTCGATCATTAACGTTCAAGCGCTCGACATCCATTGCCATACTCTAGTTCCTCGGCGCGCGGTCAGGAATGGCCCGTTCCGCATAACCTCCGGCCGCGCCAGCGTTGGGGTGAATCGCCCTCCACCAGCTAGACCCTGCCGTGTGCTGGTACTCCGGCACTAGCCGCATTACACCCATCCGTCCGAAGGCGGTGGAAGTCGATGCGTGTTCCCATACCCACCCCGTCGGCGTCTGCCGACCGCCCACGGACGACACCGATGCCCCCACCTCAGGAATAAGTTCTTCCATCAGGGCCGCAAACTCCTGATCGGACTGAAGCGCTTTATCCAAAGCCGCATTGGCTCGATTGAAATGAACTGAACGAGCCCTCCCATAATCCATCGGGTCGAGCTCCGTCTCGAACGCGACGCTGTAGCCTCGCTTCGGTCCACCGAAGCCGAAGACACCCAGATTCAGATTTCCGCGCTGAGCGCCGAGACGATGCTATTCCCCAGTGCATTGCCAAACGCACCGGCAGTTTCTCGGGCGTCCGCAACGGAGCTGAGCCGCTAGTACTCGTACTCCGTGCGATAACGCCCGTCCGGCTGCAGCGTGAACTTGCACTTACTAAACAGCCCACGTTCCGGCGTGCTCACCAGTCTTGCAAGCTGCCGAAAGCATGCGGCAAATTCCGCATCCTCCTCGCCATCGTGAATCGCGAACCAGTCTTTTGCGCCGGTTTGATCAGGGTAGTAGATCAATTCCGACGTCACCATTTCATCTTCGTGATCGATTTCCACGAGCGCCTCGATCGAGCGCCATGGTGCGGGGACGTTGCACATCAGATAGCTGGCAATCGCTTCTGAGCACTCAATGTAGTTCGAATACTGACGTTCCATCTCAACTCCTCTAACCACCGGGCGCCCGGTTCGGTAGCGTCACGTTGATGCGCGGTTTGCCAGAAACGGAGACGCGCACCCGGAACGAATCCGGACGGTTGGTGAGGCTCCCGCGATTGTAAACCGCTTCGAAGCGACCCACGACGCGCCGGCCCGGATTCTCGTTGATCAACGCCTGGATCTTCCGTTCTATCTTGGCATAAGAGGTTCGATTGAGCGCGCTATTGCCAGGAACGACGTTCAGCCCACCTCCAGGGAAACCGAACTGATCCCCACCGAGATGAAATCCGATATCACCTTCTTCGCCCGACCGGCCAATGAGTCTGTCGTAATACGCGAACCGATTGTCACGCGCTCCAGTCGCATCGACAGGGATTCGCCGAGCCGTGATCTGCACTTCGCTCAACTCATCCGCGTCTCCACCGTTCACGATCCGAGACTGGGTACCCGCGTCGAACTGCTCGCACTGACTATGCTATTCCCCAGCGCATTGCCAAACGCATCCGAAGTGTTGCTACTCCGCAGCGCTATCTGCTGCGATCCCAACCACGCTGAGGGGCTGTCTCCGGCGCAAAGCGAAGGCAATCTCGCTGCTCTTTATGGGCTCCCGATCGTTCGCTCGACGACCCGGTCATCAGCAGGATGGCGCGACAAGAAGTGATCCTGCAACGTGGCCCCTAGAGGAGTCGAGCCATGCATCAACTTGAACGGCACCGTCTGCCCCGGCAGCCTCGCAGCGCCGTCCAGCACGGCGAGCGTGCTAGACACCGCATCTATAGTGACCTGCCCAACGATGTGCATTAGTACCGTTCTTTGTGTGTCTGAGAGCGAATCGAACAGCTCGAGAGCCTGCTTCCAGTAAGGATCGGAGACCTTCGATCTGACGGTCTTCCTGAACAGACCGTCATAGATGCGAATGTTGTCCTCAACGACCACCTCGTCGATCGCCGCCGCAAAATCAGCCTCGTTCATGGTCGAGTTGCCTTTGCCAAATCCGGGTACATCTGTTTGTTCATCTCGACGAGTCTCTGCAATGTGCTCGTAGGTATGTCCGGATACACTCTTCGCAATTCCCGGACGTCTCGCGCCAGAACATCTCTGGCATTCTCGAACCCGGACATGCTGCGAGAGACGATACCGTTTGGCCCGCGAATCGTGTGCCCGGCTTTCGGTACGAGGATAGCAGGCGCGACATTCGGATCGAGTAGCTGCCACCAAGCGGCGTTGGCCGCATATCTTCATCACCCAGTCCGAGCATGCGCTGATGGCGGATCATGAAGTCCTTGACGTGTGTTTCGGCGCTCCCAAGTCCTGAAGTCCCAAGTCGATCCACAATACCCAGGCGGTGTTGCGTTCCAAGCAGGAACTCCTCAAGGACAGCAGCCTTGCTGGGATCAGGACGTAGAAAGATATCGTCGGGACCGAGCGAAGCAGCTTCAGCATTGCGGAAATTGAGATATCTCTCAACATCGGAGCCCTCTGTGGCCCATGTTATGGATCTCCTCTGACCCACTGCGTCAAGTAGGCTCTGCGATGCACGCTCCACGCCCGCCAATTCATCTGAGCTAAACAGGACTCTCTACTTTCAAAGCAACATTCGGCAGATCATCGAGTAGACCAAGCGCACGGCCCATCCTTCCAACACGCGCCCCCGTGCCGAGGGCCGCACCTGGCGCGAGCAGTTCCCCGAACGGCTCGCCCGCAACGCGCCCAGACAACGCCGGGTCGGCGCCGTTGAGCGGAACCACACGTGAGCCATAGTCACGCAACTCTCGCCTCATCCACGTCGTAGGTGACTACCGACCCCGTATGCGAAACGGTGGTGCTGCCATCGTCATACCTGGCCGTAGTCTGCGTATCCAGGTGGGAGTCCTCGTCGTACTCCGTGGTGCGCAGGCGCGTAACGAGCTTCTGGCCCTCGACAATCTTCGTCGTATCCGTGATCTCACGCGAAGCCTTGTCCTACGTGCGCGTGCTTATCGCAGTGGTCAGATCCGTAACGTGGAGCGGTGATCCGCCAGAGGACTCGCGGTACTCACCGCTGCGCTGGAGCAGCGTGAGGCGACCTGCCATCACCTGCCCGGCATGGTCGTGAAATCTCAGCCCGACATGCCGTGAAGTCCCGGCCCGGCTTCCGCGGAATGCGCCGTCATATCCATAGGTACGGGCTTCAAGGCCACTATCGGCATCGGGCTGATAGATCGCGTTGCTTGGATTTTTCTACAGCCCCTTACTTATCTCCAGCTCATCGAGCGACAGAGCATCCAGCTCGCTGTCGCGATAGCCGGACGGATCAAAGCCTCCGGAGGAGAAGCCGCGCTTCGCCAGTTGGTCCACCGTCGCCGCTTCGGCCGCGCTCGCCTGCTGCGCAGAGACGATGCTGTTGCCTAAAGCGTTGCCAACCGCGTTTGGTTGCGGTGACCATCTCACCCGCAACAAGCTCATGCAGCGGTACTACAGCAGGCTGAAACGCATTCCGGCAGCGACATCCTCGATCTTGCGGATCTTCGGTCCAACGATAAGCCGTTCAACCCGGCTTGATGCCAAGTTTTCTACGTAGCACTCGAAACGGCCTTGCTGCAGTCTGGGCGGGTGCCACACCGCGGCCCAGTCTTTCATATAGGGCAGTACTTCACCGATTACTTTGCGGAGAACAGGTGAAATGAGTGGAATGGCATCGCAAAGCTGCCGCAGGTCTGTGTTCAAGGCGACTGCGTTGCAGAGAAGTGCGGCGAAACTCTCGTCACTTTCATTTGGCACGGACACCGTTCCCTCGGTTGAAGTGAACGTGCATACGCGACGCGAGGGTAGGGAGTGAGCGTTGCGCCATACGGTCAGCACGCCCCCCGCAAACTCCCGACCAGAAATCTCTTCCGCTTCCTCGCCTAGGAAACCCTGAATAGTCTGCTTCTCGGAATTGCCCATGTTCTCGCCTCAATAACCATATCGACCCTTGATGTACTCCAAGGCCCTGGGCCGAGAACCAAGTTCCTGCTCAAGTCGCCCGAGAGTGCCCAGTCGCGGCATTCCAACACTATCAGCGAAATGTTGCTCGGCGAGGAATGCACGTGCTTCGAAGTACATCTCGTTCGACTTCATACCCTTGACCACCGTCGTGCCGAAGATCGAAGGCCCGAGAATCTCTCCGAGGTAAATGCCCGTGTAATAGGCCACTACAATCACAACGATCGCGACGATGATCTGCCCGATGATCCCGCAGCCCTTCTTTTTCGACACAGGCGGCATCGCCTGCGTCGGCGTCGTATCTCCAATCGCATCGGACACGTCGAACGGCTTGAACGACGACGCCGTGTTACTCAGCAACACGACCTCGTTCGGAATGCGCAGGGACGAGCCTTCCGTCAGCTGCGCATCGGGGTCGGAAAGCCCGTTCTCTTCGGCGATCAGATACCAGAGCGTTGCATCACCGAACACGCGCTGCGCAACCGTGCGCAGCGTGTCGCCGGACTGCGCGATCACCTGCGACGGCACGGAGCTCGGGTATGCCTGCGACAGCAGCGCGTCCTGCTCGAAGAGCTCACCGAGGTCCTCGCTCGGCCCGCCGCCACCAAGCGCCTCGCCCTCATCGGCAAGACCCACCACGAGGTGCTCTCCGCCTACCTCGAGGTGATCGAGCTCGCCGAGCCCACCGAGATCCCGCGCGTCGTGCGCGATCCCGATGACGATCATGTCATCGCCGCAGCCCTCGCCGCGCGTGCCTCGCTCATCGTCTCCGGTGATCGTGACCTGCTGGATATCGGCTCCTTCCGCGATATCCGCATCCTCAACGCCGCTGAGGCTCTGCGCACACTCAGCGCTTAGTCGCCCTCTTTCCCTCGCGGAGCCGGGGCCCCAGCTTTAACCTGAGGGCTCAAGATGGTTTATAAGATTGCTGATAAGGTCGGTGAAGCTACCGGCTACCACAGACGCTGACTCTCGACTCATCTGTTCGTCCTTGAAAGCGACAACCGGCACTCCCGGTCGGTGATAATCAAAAGCGTACGATGTACCTTGGCCGTCCGACCCAAAGATCAAGAGCCCCGGCGCAAACTCGTCAACGGCGGCCGCCAAGTTGATCTCCTTCAGATCTCCAACACGGAACAACTGCACGTACACCTCTTGTCGAAGGTATCCCTCAGCACCGTTGCTGCCACGAATGAACTTGACGAAGTCAGCCGGCAGTACGCGACCGAGCTGACGTTGCGCATCCGCGATCTCGATGTCATTAGCGCCCATACGTCGTGCATCAGCAGGCAGTACCGCCAAGAGATCTCTCGTCATTTTCCCTTACCTTCCAAGTAGCGCTGCAGGCGCAAGAAGTACGTGTTCAGTCGATAATGCTCCGCAGGCGTTATGGCGACTTTATTCGCAATGCCAACGGGGTCCCCGCCGAACTTGACCGGCAGTATCTCGTGGATCTGCTTTCCAGCATAAGCGCTGGGATTGCCCGACCTCGACGCGCTATTCGCAGCATCCGCTTGCGAGCGGGCGGTAAGGTACTCCTCTCCCTGTAAAAGTCTTGCCGGCCCGGTAGGACGGGGAACGCCCGAGATTGTTGGATACTCTGCGAAATCGACGATCGAGAACTTGCCTCCTGAGTACTCCACAGGCACTGTGCGGACGAACGGGTTCTGTACCCCTTTGATGCCGAATGCAGCCATCTCCCCGGCGCCGACCGGCACCAGCGGTGATCTCACCTCAACCGCGCGTAGCGCGTCAGCCAGATCACCGAGGGTTCTACCGAGCCCGGTCAGAACTCCGGAGGTCTCGACCACCTCCCCCGCTCCTCCCGTCACTGCAGCGATCAGCAACTCAGCCGGCAGCTTTCCAAGCATCTCCGCCTGGGTGACCTGCGAGCTGCCGCTGTAGATCTCAGCAACCGTATCCATGAGAGCAGTGCGGGTTTCCGCATCGCCCAGCACGGTGCTCACGATCATTCCGCACGCTGGGCTTTCTCCTTGGCATCCGCGAAGGGGCTGCTGAAGTCATCAAGCACAGCGGAGAAGTCCCCGTGTAGGGTGTCGCCCAGCCACCGTCTCTCCCATTCGAGCTGACCGACCGCGAGATCCTTCATTCCGACGAGCCCCGATTTCGCAGACTCGTACATCCCGTTAGCGATGCCGCCCCAGGAAAGTCCGATGCGGCCCCACGTCGAGACACCTTCCAGTGTCTGCTCCTTCAACCGCTCGTCATAAAGGTGATCCTCCTTCCATGCCTTGAACGTTCCGATGAGCTGCTGTCGCAGGTCATAGACCCGTGCCTGCTCCGGAGTCATGCGTGTACCGGCGACGACGATCGCCGCCAGCTCGTCAGGCGGCTGACCGCTTCCTTGATCATCCAGCGTCACGGCGCTTGCAGCATCGACGATAGCGTTCGAGGGATTGTTCGTGAGCCGGTAGCCGTTAACATCGGTGGGGATGCGCCGCGCTGTGATCCGCACTTCGCTCAGCTCATCCGCATCGCCACCGATCATCGCTCCGGCACCACCCCTCACCGGAGTCGGACTGCCCGCCGAGACGATGCTGTTGCCGAGCGCATTCCCAAACGCATCCGCCACCAGATTCGCGTAGTCAACACGTCCGCCATTGAACACCACGCCTGAGAGTTGCTGAACCGCTCCGGACGCCAGATGGGCAGTGAAGTCGATGGTGCTCTTGCTGAACGAGCCCGCCATCGCGTCTTTGACGCTGTCCGACGCGGCATCCGCTAGCGGTGCTGCCGCGGCCGCCGCTGCAACCGCACCCCAGCTGAACTTGTCCTGCAACCCCAGCCCTATGTTGACGCCCTGCCCCACAGCATTGTTCAGCGCTCCAACGGCGATCTGCCGAGCAGTAGTGGCGCTACCAATCGCGGAGCTCACCGCGCCGCCGATTCCTCCGCTCAATCCGGCTGCGGCAACGGCTTTCCAGTTGAACGAGTCCTGCTGGCCGATAGCAATGCCGACCGCCTGGCTCGCGACGCTGCCGGCTACAGCCCCAGCCCGAAGAACTCGCCGATGTCCTCAACCGGCCGGCGGCCGCCAAGCGCCTCGCACTCATCGGCAAGACCCACCGCAAGGTCCTGTCCTCCTACCTCGAGGTGATCGAGCTCGCCGAGCCCACCGACATCCCGCGCATCGTGCGCGAACCCGACGATGATCACGTCCTCGCCACAGCACTCGCTGCACGCGCCTCGCTCATCGTCTCCGGTGATCGCGATCTGCTGGATATCGGCTCCTTCCGCGATGTCCGCATCCTCAACGCCGCCGAGGCCCTGCGCATGCTCGGCGCTTAGTTGTGAAGTGCGATCCTAAAAAGAAGCCGCTTGAGGCTCAGAGACTTGGCGAGCACCCGCAGCCTTGCATAACCACTTCAGCGCACCCATTGCGAACGGAACACTCTCGGAGACGACCTGCACTTCTGCATGATTGGCATCGACAACCCTGGCATTCCACCAGTACCAGGATCTTTCCGATGGCCTGAACCAGTGAGTCCACGCCCCGACCGACCATTGCTCAGCCAGTCGCTCGCGATCTGCCATGGGAAGTCGGCGACGGCGCTCCGCCTCTTCGCGGGTGACTTCAGGAAAGCAGGCATCCACGAACCACTTCGGAAGTGTCTTGCCCCACTGCTCAACAGACGGCCATGGATCGAGGTTCACAGCCGACACCGACCCAAGAACTTCTTTGCAGCGCCCCAGCACTTCCTCAGCGTTCCCGTCACAGATCAAGTTGAAGCTCGTGAGAACACCTTTCGGCTTCTCACCGGCACTCGGGCCGCTGTGTAAGCGCTGCGCCTCATCCGTCATGGTGGATTTCGGTGCGGGAACGCGAGGCGCCGGAAGTCCTGCAGCAAATGCGCGCCTTTGACTCTGTCTCCAGCCTGGTACGCGGCATGAGCCGAGCCCAGTACTTCCTGTATCTTCGCAAACGCGGCTGCATCTGGGATCTTCGTCCGCACCATCTCCATTGCGCCATTCATTTCTGCGAAGGCCTTGTCTACCGTCAGCTGGTGATCGTCACTGAGAAAATCCTTTCTCGGAAAGTTCGGCGCGTACAAAACGACGTACATGACGAAGTCATAGAGTGCATCGAGACTCCCTGCCCAGATACTTTCGCTCATCGGCCTCACCATAGGATCGAGTAGCTGCCGCCAAGCGGCGTTGGCCGCACGATTGTAATCCGGTCTCCCAGCGAGAAGTTCCGGAAATTCACTATCTGCGGCGTAGTGCTCCATTTCGTACCAACCGTCGCATCAAAGATTTGCTGGGCACCAGTGATGCGGACATCAGGTACGACGTAGGCACCGCTGCCCGTTGGATCCCGCAGCCAACGGTTGACGTCGACAAGGCCGCCAGGCCCATCGCCGATGCCTTCGGATTTCAACCACGCGCGTATATCGGCTCTGGCAGCGTCATCGACGGCGCGTCCCAGCCTCGTGTTAGGGTTTCCGGTAAGAAGCCCATCACGCTCTGCAGCGACCGCCGCTGTATAAGCATCATCCACTGCGGTCTGGTAGCGGACGTACAGCGCATCTGACAGTTCGCCCGTAGACTTGAACCCCGATCGCCCGATCAGAGGTCCAACGAATTCCGCGTCGGAAGCGCCGCTGTAGGTCAGCCGAATCGCGTCGAGCTCCGCCGCCGACTGCACAGGCATCGTCCCCGCACGCCACGCGCCGGCCGCCGCGCCTACGGGCACAACCGAACCTGCAGCCGTGAACGAAGAGGCGCCAGATGACACCGCATCGAGGAGGGCAAGGTTTCGCGTGAACGGATCATCCGTCAGCCCCGCGATCGCAAGATCCTGCCCCAGACGCTTCGCGCCGTAAGGGATGTTGAGTATCCCGCGTCCGATTTCCTCCCCTATGGCCAGCGGCGCCGCCGCGATCGCCAGCCCGAGATTCGTCGCCCGGTAGCCGAAGCTATTGTTGCCATTCTCCACTTCAGCGGACGCACTGTAGAACGCGCTCGCCACAAATCCCGGCGCAAAGTAGCTCGATTCATCGAACTCCGGCAGCACCGCACCGGCATTGCCGGGTGCGCGTATCCTCGCTTCCTGGTCCAGTGTTGAGAGCGCGATCTGTCCCGCGCGCGGCTGTCCGGTCGCGAACGTTACCTGGTCGGCCAGAGCCTCGCGCAGGTAGTGCGTCGGCTGCACGCCCCGCTGTCGCAACCGATAGCTCAGCTCCGCCAGATCGCCCAGCTGATCGATCGCGCCCTGCTGCACAGGTGAGCGGCCTGCGCGCTGTTGAGACATCAGTGCAAACAGGTCCAGCCCGACATCCTCTCCCGGCAAGATACGTCGTCCGCTCACCACGACTTCTTCCATCGCCCGCTGCTCATCCGGCGACATCGCCTGTGCCGCGTCGATGATGGAGCCCGATGGATTGTTCGAGAGCCGATAGCCGTTGGCATCCGTCGGAATGCGCTGAGCGGTGATCTGCACTTCACTGAGCTCGTCAGCTGCAGTGATCGCTGTTCCGCTCGTACGTGCAGCTGCGGGGTTCTGCGTGCTCGCGCTGACGATGCTATTCCCCAGCGCATTGCCAAACGCGTCCCGCAATAGTTGATATAGACGAGACCTCGGCTTCAGCGCGTGCCGGACTGGATCCGGCGGAGAAGCGCGAGCAGCTTCTTCCCTTGCTCAGTCACATCCCGGGACCCCGCATTCGAGACGATTTGCCAGCTCTGCGGCGGCTTCTCGAACTCATCTGCCCAATCGAACAACTCTTTCCGCAGCCACACTGGCAGTTCCGCGACGTCCTCCGGCGTGCCGCTTTCGGCAAGCTCCAGCGCCACGCTAATGAACAGCGCCCTTCGAGTGAAGGCGCGCTGTTCATGCAACTTCAAAGCTTCCGCGATTCCAGGCTTCATTCGGGCCCTTTGTAGTTGGTCCGCCGCGTGCGGATATCCAGCAGCAATGTGTCCGCGTGCTTCTCCGCTAGGTTATGCGGTGTACCCATGTTAACAGTCTGGCGTTTTACCAAGTTATCGTACTTCTCAAACGACATCGCCCAGCCATTTTTGGAAAAGGCTTGCTCGAGAAGCATGATTTCATGGGACTCGTGTCCGAGGATTGTCACGATGGCCTCATCGCTCGCCAGCACAGACTTTCGTACAGCGACAGGAATGATGCCATCCTCAGCAATGTCCTCCCATTTAACTATCGAGCTCAGGGCTTTGTTGTCGAACTGCCCGTAACTCGCGTACGAGTCGCCAAATTTGGAAACGATGTACTTCTCATAGAGTGCATCGTCGACGTACTTGAACATTACGTTGTCTTGAATCTCCACTCCGTTCGCCTCGGCGATCGCAAGTGCTTCATGCTCACTTCGTGGCCCATCCACGTTGGGCCGAAAATTGTACTTCGTCGAGCTAGCGGCACCCCCGACCGTCAGTCTGGTATCGAGCGCGTAATCCAATTCCGGGAAGAGGCGCCGCGCCCCGGTGCCAGCCCCGAGCACGCCAAGCGTATCCAGGGCAAATTCGCCTCCAGCACGAGCGATAGCGGCCCCTTCTGTTCCGAGCTTGTCCTCGGTCCAGGCCTGGATGCGTCTCAGGCCCGGCGCCGCTGCCTGTCCCAGCATATCGCCCCACGGCGAATCGACGTTGATATGCGCGTGGTTCACCCAGTCCCGGACCGACACTGCATTGTCGACCCCAAACGGTAGCGCCTGCATTGCAGCCAATCCGCCGACCGCCTTGATCCCAAGATTGCCCAATGCGGCGGCACCGTGCTTCAGGTGACCGTAGGGGCTGAACCCATCCAGTAGGATATTCACATCGCGAGCCCGCGAGAGCGGGTCGGCAAGCCGGATGTCGTGCGCATACACGTATCGCGCCCGCTCTGCGGCTCGATCCTCCCCATATCGATTCAGGCCCAACAACGACGAGTTCATAAGCTGCTGATAGATCAGTTCCTCGCCCAACGCCCAGTGCGGCGACGTGACGGTCACTTCCGGAACGGCGCCGCCATTGGTCGCAGCGTTCGCGTCATCCTGATTCAGGGCTTTTTCTGGTTGATAGATGCACCGGGTTTTTCAACGGCCTGTTAGGTTAGGACGATCTTTCCATCATTGGTCACGGTAATCGATCCAGACGGCCAGAAGGGCTGGCCCGCCTTCAGATCTTTACTTCCGCGAACACCGAAACGGCGGGCAGCTCCACTCGAATCAACTGTGTTGAGAATGACGGCTAGCGCCCTTCGAGGCACCGACGCAACGGATGTCGCTACATCGAAGCGATAGGCTCGCCAAGAGCCGTAAGTTGATCCGCCTTTTGCCCATCGGATCTAGACCCATTCCGCAACATCATCGAAGTCTTATTCGATCTTTGATGAGGGCTGAGAGATGCTGCGAAGAATCCGCTTAGCCCTCTGACGCGCTTGCTGTGGGTTTGCCGTGTTTTCCGCAAAGTTCTGCAGCTCGCTCTTGAACATTTTCTGCAAGCCCTTGTCTGCCTCCAGCCAGCCCAAGGCTTTCTCCGGCCAATATGCAGAAACCGAGCTATGGAAAATGTGCTTGAGCAAGAGCGCTTTTGGAAAACTGCTTATCAGATCCGCATGCGACGGAAGCAAAATCTGAGCTCTGCTCAGAAATTCCGAAAACTCCGCCCATCCGATTTCGAGAATAGGCCCGAGCGGAACACACTTTTCCTCGGAATCAAAGAAGACGATGCGTTCATCCAGCTGCATGCACCATCCATCGCGCTCGTGAACACCCAACTTGCGTAAGTCCATGTAAACCAGCCATCCGTAAGGCGGAACGACGACCGGTGCCGAGAGCAAGTTGATCTTCATCAGGGATTCCAAGCGCCATGTTCGACAACAAGCCCTAGCCGGTCGCTCAACCAACTCTGGAATTGCTGCCTGGTGGCGTCCGTCCAGTTGGGTCCGTAGTGTCCACTCTGCTCGGTAGTGATGACTTCGCCGTTCAGGCCTCGATTGAACGTTCCGCCAACAACCGGGCGATCGTAAGCACCAATAGACCGGGCAAGCTGCTCGTGAGGCGAACCGTCAAACAATCCCCGCAAGGGTCGGCCGACAACAAACGTGTTCGTGGACGGATCATAGACGAATTCGACCCCGCCCTTCGGGCGATAGTTGCGGAGGGCCCCGACTGAGGTCCGATCTGTAATACCTATCGTTCCGGAGACAGGCCCGGACCCACCTACGCCTGGCCAGCCCCTCACGGCAGCGCCCCTCAGAAACATCAGGGGCGCCACCGCCAATAGCTCCGCAGCACCTCCCGCGAGCGCAGCCATGCGTACTGCCCACTCGATTGATCTATCGACGCCTGGCTCTCCGATGGAAAGGCGACCTGGCAGTAAGGGGTCTGCGGTTCGCCACAGATCGATCTGCTGTCCGAATGCGCTGTCGATGGTCGCCACGGGAACGTCGAGGCCAGCGAAGCTCGCAGCGATCTGCTCGTACAGCCCCGAGTCGGATATCCGCTGCTGCAGGTAGGCCTCGGACTGACCGCGAACATATGTCAGGTCGAGCGCCTCGTTGCCAAGGTTGATCTGATCTAGCAGATTCTGGCCAACTTCCTCGGTGAAGTAGCCGCCGCCAATGCTGATTGCCGCAAGCAATTTGTCCTTTGGGCTTACGTTGTCGGCGAACGAGGCTATCAGCTGCGCCTCGCCGCGGTTGAAGTCCTCCGCCACGGCCAACTGGCCCCGAAGACGCTCTTTCGCTGCGAAATCCGAACCCTCCCTTACAAGACCACCGTGCCCACCGCGCTGGTAGCGGATCGCATCCGCGTCGAAGATCCGCACGTTCTTTGTGCTTGCGCGCCCGCTCCGTGAGATCGTCTGCAGAGCATCGAACAGATCCGCTCGGCGGAGCATCGCCGCCTTCTGCGCATCAGTCGGTCCTTGCGCGGTGACGACGACTTCCTCTAGCAGCGAGTCTGCATCTGGACGCCGCAGTACCGTTATTTGCACTTCTTCAATCAAGGCCTCTGATCCAGCATTCCGCTGCTCATCCGGCGTCATCGCTGACACGCCACCGGGGTTCATTGCCCCCCGATTGTTCGCCAGCTCGGAATCACTCCCCAACTCGTCGAGCGTCACCGCCTCCAGCTCGCTGTTGCGGTAGCCGGACGCATCAAAACCTCCGGAAAAGCCGCGCCTCGCAAGCCGATCCACCGTCGCCGTCTCGGCGGCAGCAGCCTTCGAGATCTGCGCATCAACAATGCTATTCCCCAGCGCATTCCCAAACGCATCCGCCACCAGATTCACGTAATCAACCCGCCCCCCATTGAACACAACGCTCGAGAGTTGCTGAACCGCTCCGGACGCCAGATGGGCAGTAAAGTCGGTGGTGCTCCTGTTGAACGACCCCGCCATCGCGTCTTTGACGCTGTCGGATGCAGCGTTTGCCAAGGGTGCCGCCGCGCTCGCCGCCGCCACTGCGCCCCAGCTGAACTTGTCCTGCAGGCCCAGCGCAATGTTCACGCCCTGACTGACGGCGCTGTTGAGTCCGGCCATGGCGACCTGGCCTGCTGCGCTCAGGCCCGTTGAGACCGCACTCACACCCGCGCCCACTCCACCGCTGATCGCAGCGGCCGCGACGGCTTTCCAGTTGAACGAGTCCTGTTGACCGATTGCGATTCCGACGGCCTGACCGACCACGCTTCCCGCAGTCGCTGCGATAGCGCCACCGGCGACCGCTCCACCGGTGCCACCGCCAGCGATGGAGTTTCCCAGCGTCGCCGCCCAACCAGTACCTTGTCCATAGCTCAGCACCGTCACGACGATCACCACAACGATGATGAGGATCATCCCAAAAACACCGCAGCCCTTCTTTTTCGATACCGGCGGCATCGCCTGCGTCGGCGTCGTATCTCCGATCGCATCGGACACATCGAACGGCTTGAACGACGACGCCGTGTTACTCAGCGACACGACCTCGTTCGGAATGCGTAAGGACGAGCCTTCCGTCAGTGGTGCGTCGGGATCGGAAAGTCCGTTCTCTTCGGCAATCAGATACCAAAGGGTCGCGTCACCGAACACGCGCTGCGCGACGATGCGCAGTGTGTCGCCGGACTGTGCAATCACCTGTGAGGGCACGGAGCTCGGATACGCCTGCGAAACCGGCGTGAAGTTCACATCGAAGTTCGCTTCGAATTGACCGTTCGCATCCGTGAGCTGGCCAAAGCTGCCGAGCTGCTGGCCGTTGGCGAAGAAGAAGTGCTGGGACTTCGTTGAGTTGTCCGGCTTCAGCAGCGCATCGCGCAGTGCTTGCGCGGCCTGGCCTGATCCTTCGAAGTTGCCCTGGACAACCGTAAGCGCCTGACCGTCGCTGTTGTTCGCAAAGTAGCGGTTGTTCTCGGGCTTTTCGCTGTCTGCGATCGCGACGAGCTGCAGGTTCGCGTCGTAACGGCGCGTGGTTACAGCCGGGAGCGGAGCCACTCCATGCCTGACGTTGGTCCAGCTGCTCGCGCTTTCCTTGTATTGCAGATACGTATCGGCCGCGATGTAGTCGTACGTGTATGTCGTCGTGTATCGATAGAAGCCGCTGTCGTACACGTCGACAGAGTATCCACGGAGCACGCCGGCTGCGTCATAGCCCTGTGTCCAGTAGTAATACGAGACTGCGTCACCGACGAATACATCGGTGTAGTAGGCAGGCGTGTAGAAGGCGTTTCCATACTTCACCACCGACTCGAGTCCGCCGTTGCGCATCGTGGTCTGGGTGACAGGTCGGCCGTCGGCGTCATAGATCGTCGTGCGCACCCGCGTGATCAGCGCGCTGCTTTCCACGCTCAGGTTCGTATCCGAGATCTCGCGCGACGCGCCGTCGTAAACGCGCGTGTTCGTGCGCAGGACATAGTCGCTCTCATCGCCGAAGCTGTTGATCGACGCGACCTGATCGGTCGTTGTCAGGCGGCCCGCGCCGTCGTAGCCATAGAAATTCGTCACGAACGACAGGTGTGCCTGATAGAGCTCGATCGGCGGATTGCCCGGCGTCTGCTGGTCGAACGCGATGAAATAGAAAATGCGCTCGCCCCACGTGCGCGAGCTCGTGCGCTGGCCGGCCTCGTTGTACGTGAGCTCCACGCCCTGGTTCATGTCGATGACCAGGTGACCTGCGGTGTTCGCCGCCTGGCTCAGCGTTACGCGGTTCATCTCGTCGTAGCTGTACCAGAGATCCTGCGTCTGGTTCGTGCGGGTGTGATCGAGATAAGTCGCGTGTACTCGCGTGCGGTTGCCGGCCCCGTCGTAGAAATACTCAACCGTATAAAGCGAATCGACCGTACTGCTGAGGCGCCCCTGCGCGTCGTAATACAGCCTCGTGTCCGAGTGGATGACTCCGTCGATGGTCACCGTCTCACGGGTGCGATTGCCCGCGGCATCGTACTCATAGCTCGTTTCCTTGTTCGTGGCGGCCAGCGACTGCAGCGTGCTGCTCGAGCTCCTGTCAACAATCCGGATCAGCCGGCCGCGAGCGTCGTATTCGTAGTCGATCCGCTGCCCGTAACCGCTCGTCTTGCGCGTGAGCAGGCCAGCGCCGTTATATGTGTACTGAGTGGGGATACCGCTGAGATCGGTGGATGTCAGGACCCTGCCAAAAAGGTCTTCGGTCCAAGACAACTCGTTGCCATTGGCATCCGTCTCCAGGACCTTCTGGCCGCGCTCGTTGTAGTCATACGCCGTGACGTGACCTTCCGGCGTGATCCGCCGAACGAGGTTGTCGGTCAGGTCATACTCGTACTCGATGGTCTCGTTGAGATCGTTGCTCTCGCGGATGCGGCGACCGGACTCGTCGTAGACATACGTGCTGGTGAGCAGGTTGGCCTGGTTGGCCGCCGCGAGAGCGCCGCTCACGAGCTCCTGCTCCGTCTTGACGAGACGATTCGCCTTGTCGAACTCGCTGCGGGTGAGAAAGCCCAGCTCGTCCTCGGCCTGCACGCGATTGCCAAACGCGTCGTAGATGTAGTGCTTCTCGCCGCCATCCGCATGCAGCTCGTTCAGAATCTGGCCGCCTGCGTTGTACTGCGCGGTCGAAACATTGCCGTTGCCGTCGCGCGTGCCGATGAGTTGGCCGAGCACGTCGTAGTAGTTGTAGGAAATCGGGCGATCGGTGGACGTCGTCACCTCGCCATTATTCGTGTCGACAACAATGGAGAGCGGCCGCTTTATAGTGACCACCTGGTTCAGCTGGTTGTACGCGTAGTCCGTCGTGTTGTGGCGGGCGTCGATGACGGTGAGCGCGTTGCCCCAACGATCGAGCTGCTGCGCCGGCGTCGGCAACACGAGAACGTATTCGCCTTCCTGCTCCGTCGTGTCGCTCACCTCCGCCAGGCCGGCGTGACGCACTTCGTGGAGTGTCATGGTGCCGGTGCCGATTGCATAGGGCTCCGTTTCGCCCGACCGCACGTAGTTGATCTCGTAGTAGTAGGTGCCGAGCGGCAGCGCACTCGGGTCGACCTTGTAGGCGCCGGCGGCCCACGTCGCCGTGAGCGTGCTCCATGTAGGGCTCTCCACCGTGCGATACCGGAAGGTCACGGTCGAACCCGTTTCGGCCGGCGTGGACCACGACAGCAGCTGGCCATCGTTTCGCACGGGCTGGATCGGAAGCGGTTCAGTGGTGATCGTCTGGCGCTGAGAGACCTGGAGACTCGACGCCGTCACGCGAAGTGGAACGACCCTGTTCAACGCGCCGGTTGCCTGCGCGTAGGGCTCAGAGCTTCCACTGTGGGTGTAGAGGATTTCGAACTCGAGCTCCGCAAGTCCGGCACCGGGTACCGCGACCGTGTAGGTCGGCCCCGCGCCCGAAACAGCAACAGCGGTCCAGACCACCGAACCTTGGGCGCGCGATCGCAGGACGATGCTGTCGCCCGAATCTGGCGCACGCGACCAGGTGATACTCGCGCCGTCCGACGTAATGAGGCCAATCGGGCCAAGGCCTTCGTCGAAGGCAACGTTGTTCTGCGAAACGCCGATGGTGCTGCCGTACTGGACGGCATCGAGCGTGAACGCGCCCGTCGCGACAGAAACCGGCACGCCGTTGCGCTCGTATGTGAGCTCATAGTCGTAAGTGCCTGCGGCGAGGCCGCTCAACGACACCGTGCTGTAAGTATCTACCAGCGCGACATTGAGCCGCTGCCAGATGTCGGATCCACTCTCCTTGTAACGAAACACCTGGCGCAGCGTGCCTTCGTTCGGGAATGCCCAATACAAACTCTTTCCCGGTACGGGCGCCGCGTTGTCACGGTCGTACTTGAGAACCCATTCTCCCGACGAATTCTTGACGAATACCTGTACGCGATTGATGCGCGTGATGCCGCCGATCTGGGTGTTCGCGCCTTCGGTCCAGCTCAGCGTGGCGCCGGTCGAGGCGTTGGAAAACTCGAACGACTTCGTCGCAGCGAATCCGGTCACTGCGCCGGGGTCGAGGCTCCACATGTGAGGCTGATCGGAACGAATACCCAGAGTGTCGCCATAGTTGAAGCCGGGCCGGTAGCTCTCGTAATCGAGCTCGACGCGCACGTCGCCGGGGCCCAGATCGTCCCAGCTCAGGGCCACCTCATTGGTGCCGTCCCATTCGAAGGGCACCGGGAAATAGTCATCACGGTCGTGTCCGCTCAGGTGATACGGAGTTCCGGTCACCTGGACTTCGGCCGACTGCATCGACAGCACGGTCACCGGCCCGACATTCGCGCCTCGAATCGGCGCGACGCTCTCCGCGACCTTCGCCACCGGCTCGGGCGGCGGGCCGTTCAGCAGTCCCACGGACCTCGCATACGGCGCGTCGATGCTCGAACGGTAGTACAGAATTTCGAACTCGACGCTGCCGGCGCCAAGATCGAACGAGTAGCTGGGGGCCGTACCCTGCGGCGAAGACGTCTGCCATGTCGTTTCGCCAAGCAAGCGGTGGCGGACGACAACGGTCGTTCCAACCTGAGGCGCGCGGCTCCACGCGATCGTGGAGCCCGACACTGAAACCGGCCCCACCGAGCCCATGTCATCCGGCAACAGCAGCGTGCTCTGTGTCACTTCGAGCGGGTCGCCCGACCCCACACTCGGCACAGCGAGCTGGCCGGTGGCCACGGAGAGAATGCGCGTCCCGACTGTCGCGGAATCGACGCCGGTGTAGGTGATGCGATAGTCGTAATCGCCGCTGAGCTCTGAAAGGTCGACGGTAAAGAGGCTGTCGATCCGCTCGACGGAAACGTCCTGCCACTCGTCCTCGCCCAGTGGACTGATCTCGACCCGAACACGCACAGCGTCCGCCGAAGGTGCGTTCCAGTACATCACGCGATGATGCGGGAGGGGATCGAGACTCGACTGGTACTGCAGAACCCAGTTGCCACCGCCATCCTTCGTGTAAACACGCACGGCCTGCACGGATCCGATGCCACCGTTCGTGGTAGAGTCCGTCCACTCCAGCACCGCATTGTCCGGAGCAGAGGCGAACTCAAAGCTCCTGGACTGAGCGATCCCTGGCTGACTCCCCGAGACTCTCCAACGTGCCGGAGAGCCGCTGCTCGAATAGGTCGGGATCTCGCGAGTCGTGTAGTCGAGCTCGACTTTCACCGGGCCGGTGAGCGCGGGCCACGCGACATCCACGACGTTGGTTCCCGCCCAACCGAGAACCGGTTGCTGTGAGTACCCGCTCACGTACTCCGTTCCGCCGCTGACCGTCAGCGCGGCGCTCGTGTACCCGCCATAGCTCAGCTCGATGTCATCCTCCGAGCCTTCCGAGACCAGAATGGGTGCGACCGCTTCCGGATTGGGAGGCGGAAGCGGTGCACTCTCGTCGTCGTCATCAATGAAGTCGTGCGTGTAGCCACCGCCCGTCACATCGATCTCGCCCTCCGCTCTAGCCGTGATCGTGCTGTCGCGCGTGTAGGTAACGCGGTATTCCCACGTACCGTTCGTGAGAGCGGCGGTGTCGACCAGATAGCTCTGGTATTGGCGGACGACAGCGAGCGATTGCCACGTTGTCGAGCCCTTTAGTCTCACCTCGAAGGTGGCTTCGACAGTCGCGTTGCGAGGCGCGGCCCAAGTGATCTTTGAAGTCGGCGCAGCCGCTGTTGTTGTAACGGTCGGGGCCTTGGTGATGCCGCCGGTCTGCATGATCACTTGCTGGTGGCGGTCGATGACGCGGATATTCGTCACGGACGTAATGCCACCCGGGCCCTGAATTCCCGCAGGCTCGAACCAGGTCAGCGTAAGGCCCTGCGCGGCGTTCGACGCGTCGTCCACATACAGGGCAATCGTTCGCGACTCCTTCGGATACACCAGCCCGGCACCGATACTGAAAATCGCATCGTCCGTCACGTATTCGATCTCGACGATGACGTGATCGTCCACCGACGGAAACCGCACTTCGATCGAGTTGGCGCCTTTATAAAACATCGACGCGCCCGCGCTGTCGTCGATCACGGCGGAGCTTCTGACGCTTGCCGTGACGGGCATCAGCGACGGCTCCACGCCGCTCGCACTGCCTGGCGCGTAAACGATGCTGATCGGCGCTACGGTGCCGGACTCATCGAGATAATCAGGACGAACGACAGGCTCTGTACGAAGAGCGCCCGTGAGCTCGAGGGTGCCCGTCGCGCGCGTATACGGTTCGGTGTCGCCCGAATGGGTGTACTCGACGCGATACTCATAAGAGCCGGCCGGCAGCAGGTCGACGTTGATGCCCAGCTGCCCGTTCGCCAGCGAGTCGATCGGCATCGCCTGCCACTCGCCGTCGGGATCCGACGCGAGCCGATATTCGAACGTCCGCGTGTCGCCAATGCTGCCCGTCGCATTCCAGTGGAGATAGTGAAACTCCACGAGCTCGTAGTACGGATCCTGGACGTAGTTCGTGCCGTCGAAATAGAAGCCGCCATCCTGATCGACCGACGCACCGGGATCGACGACGAAACTGATGCCGTTCGGCCCGAATACCTGACGATAAATCGCAGCTGGATTATTCGGCACCACCAGCGTGCTGACGCTGAACGGCACACGCAGCGGTTCGACTGCCCCAGGCACGAACGTTCTCGATATCGTGTAAAAGCCCGGATCCTGCTGGTCGACGACACGACCCGCCAGGTCGTAACGCGTATTGGTGCGAATCGAGCTCGTCAGGGCGCTCGCGGACGCCGGCGAGCCGATCAGCCGAATCGTATTGCTGCCCGGATCGTGGATTTCCGCGGTGACCTGTCCGGCCAGGTTGTAGAGATAGACCCTGTAAACACCGTCGCCGGTATTCGTGCGCCAGACATTGCCGGCCAGGTCGTATTCGAACGTCTCGTGATAGACCTGGGTGTCGTCGCCATCGTCCGGGTCGTCGAATCCACGCCCCGTGATTTCGCCGAACGCGTTGTAACGCGTGATCTGCGCGACATACTTCGGCGTGCCGCTCCCGAAATCCTGCGGCTCGATCATCGAGATCTGCTGCCCGAGCTTGTCGTAGTCGTAGAACGTCACGAGCGTGCTGATGACGCCCGCGTTGTCATGGACCTGCTGCCACTCTTTCATCACGTCGCCACGCACGTTGTACGACGCGTGCCGAACGGCTCCTGTCGCGTCTTGCGTGGCGACGATGTGGCCGTACCCATCCAGCTTGAAATACGACGTGCGGTCGGCGCTGCTCGGCGTGGCTGCCGTGAAAGACGTGGCATTCGCCGAGCTGGTGCCATTGGCACGCTCGATTTGCACGGCGAGATTGCCGAAGGCATCCCTCAGCGTTTCGGTCAGGGGCGTAAGCGAAGTGCTGTTGCCGAGAGCGCGAGCGGGCTGAACGGTCGCAACCGAACGGCCCAGCACATCGTAATAAAAATAGGTGGAGCGGCCCGCCGCATCCGTCGTCCGGGTCTGGTTGCCGACCGCGTCATAGCCAAACGTCGTGATCCGATCTTCAATCGTGATCGCGGTGACGTTCGACGCACTGGCGTGCGCGAAGTTGACGAGCCGCTCTTCCGTCTTGCGGTTGAGCCGGTCGTAGGTGTACCGAGTGTCACGATCGTAGCCTTCGACGGGCGGTGCGACCGAGGTCTGTGGAATGTTGGCGGTCGGCAGCGAATAATCCGTCAGCGACCACTGAGCGCTCGTCAGAGCGCGCGCGTACTCGACCTTACGCGTCGTGTTGCCACTAGCGTCGTACTCGAACTTCGTGACGTATCCCAGCGGGTCTACAGTCGCTGCGACATTTCCGCGCCGATCGTAGTACGAGTAGGTGTCCGCCCAGACGTTGTCGAAGGCGCTGACGAGTCGCGACTCCTTCACCACCTTGCCGAACGCGTCATACTGGAACGTGGTCGTCGCGCCGGCAGAATAGGTCTGCCCGCCCGACGAAGCGTAGAGCGATTCGAAATAGAACCGGGTGGGCTGTATGACCCTCGAGAGCCTGTTGAGGCGGTCGTACTCGCTGACGATCTTTCGATCCTGCAGGACGTTCGTCGTGAGACGGCTCGAGACCGAAGCGGCGTTCAGTACGGTGGACGCGGTGATTCCGGAATCATCCAGCTTACTGGCGAATCGGGTGATCGAGATCTGGTTGCCGAATGTGTCGTACGCACGCTGGGTTACGTAGCGCTCCGCGTCGACCTCGTAGATCACCCTGCCGAGCTGATCGTAGACCTTGTGGCTGTAGTTGCCCGCGACATCGCGGTTCATCACCGCGTTGCCAAGCGTGTCGTAAGTGACCTCACTGTAGGGGAAAGCCTGCGTCTCGGTCCTGACGACTGCAGTGCCCGAGCGATCGATCGCGTCCGCCACCGGGTCGTAAACCATCACCGGTGGGAAATCGACGCGAACTTGTCGACCGAGCGCGTCGTACGCATAGGCCGTGGTGCGCTCTTCGCCCACGCGACCGAAAGCTTCCGTTCTCGTCTCGAGGTTGCCCAGGGCGTCGTACGTCATCTTCGTGACGAGGGATGCACTCGTCGTCGTCGATGTCAGACCGCCGCCCGACGCACTGACCTGCGTGATGCTGACGACCGGGCTATGCTCCTCTAGCAACCGATGATTGGCGTCGTAGACATACGTCCACACGTCGCCCTTCTTGTTCGTCATCGTCTTGCGGTTGCCGACTTCGTCGTAGGTATACGACTCCGTGTTCGACTCCGCATCGGTGACGGACTCGAGGCGGCCTGCGCCGTCGTAGACGCGCGTGATCGTGCGGTCGTGCGCAACGTCAACGATCAAGGCAACAGCATTAGCGACGTCAGAAAGATCGGCGTTTGCCGCCACCGGAACCGGATTGGCATAGGACACGTCGGACGTGACGTTCCCCGCGCCATCGTAATTGTTCTGGGTGAGATAACCCTCGGCGTCGAGGGTGTATTTGAGACGGTTCGCGCCGTCGTACCAGAAACGTGTCGTGCGATCGTGCGCGGCATCGAGGTGGGCAGGCGTGCCGACCCACTCGTCCATCGTCTGCTGATCCGGCACATCTGACAGCGTACGAAGATTCGCAAAGGCCGTGCGCGCGATCAGGTTCCCTACGTCGTCGTACGTGTTGCGCACCACTGCGCCCGTCGCGTCGATTACAAACACAGCACGATTGCGCGCGTCGTAAACCATGCGCACATCGCGATCGTTGCTGGCATTGTTGTCACTGACGGACGCGAGCGCGCTGGTGACGGATGCGACCGTGGTGTACGTGCCGTCCGCGATTCGCTCGGAATAGATGTGCTGGCGGACGATATTGCCGCTGTCGTCGTAGTCCTTCTGCGTGACGCCGCCTGCGGCATCGATCAGGAAGACCTGGCGACCATCGGCGTCGTAAACGGTTTGCTGGACGCGATCCAGGCTGGAGCTCGCGAGCAGCGCCTCGAGCTGAACGGACGGGGTCACGCCCGTTGCGGGCAGGCTCGCCACATTCACAGCCGTCGCGTAGCGACGCACGCTGATGACACGGCCTTCGGCGTCGTACCCGTTCCTCGTGACGCCGCCCAGCGCGTCAACCGTGTAGATGAGCCGGCCGGCTGCGTCGTAGACGAAGCGCGTCGAGTCATTCTTCGCGTCGATCTTTCGAACGACGTTGCCGTTGCCGTCGTACTCGTAGCGCGTCGTCAGATTGAGCTTGCCCGATCCGGGGTCGGCGATCTCCGAAGTGCGACGACCGAGTGCATCATAAACGTATCGCGTCGCGCGCGGATTCGCGCTACCAGCGCCCTCGGTGACGAGCAAGACGTTGCCCACATCGTCGTACTGATACTCCGTGCGCAGGTTCAGGTGCGGCGACGAACCAAAATCGGACACGACAGCCGTGACACGGCCGTCCTTGTCGTATTCCGTGTGGGTGATGACGCCTCGCGCGTCGGTGACGTCTGTAACCCTGCCCTGGCCGTCGTAGGTATAGGTTGTCGTCAGCGCGGGCTCACCGTTGTCGAGCTCGACCGAACGGGTGAATACGCGATTGGCCGCATCGTAAGAAATTGTCGTGACGACATCGCGACCGTCTTCGACGGTGAGCAGGCGGCCAGCCTTGTCGTACGTTCGCTCACTCAGCTCGCCGAGGGAGTCCGTCGTCAGCGTCAACTGACCGTTCTGGTCGTATTGATAGGTTGTCGTATTGCCGCGTCCATCCGAGACGGTCGCCGTCTCCCCGTGACGATTGCGAGTCGTGGTGAGCGAGATCCCTTCCGGCGTTGTCACGACGACGCTGCGAAGCGTGTCGTCGTAAACATAGGTGGTGGTATTGCCGATCGCGTCGGTCATCGACAGCACGCGCCCGAATGCGTCGTATGACGTCGACCGACTCGAGCTCAACGCATCGACCGACGTGATGACCTGGCCCAGCCGATCGTAGGCAAAGGTCGTCGTCTTGCCGTTCGCGTCCGTCGACGCGACGACTCGGCCGAACGCGTCGTATTCGTTCACCTCGCTGGTATTCAGCCCCGCTGGATCCCAGTGCGTGGTCTCGAGCAGGCCTCGTGAATTGAACGCGTAGCTGTGCGTGAGCGAATGCGTCGAATCGATGGACTGAACGCTGCCCGTCTGATTGCCGAATGCGTTATAGCTGTAGGTAACCTGACTGCCCTGCGCGGTCGTCGCCGAGTGGACCCGTCCCGTCAGCGTGTAGGCGAGTGTCGTCTTCGCGTCTTTGTTCGCATCAGCCGCCGCATTTAGTCGCGATGTCAGCGTTGCGTTGACCAGGCCGCCCGTGAGGCTGCCGGTCGAAATACGGTTAGTGTAGGTAATCGTGTCGGTGAGCTGGTTGAGCCCGTTATACCGCTGCTCCACCACTTCGCCGAGTGCATTTACTGTGTGCGTGAGACGGCCATCCACATCGTAGAAGAACAGCGTCTTGTTGCCGTTCTGGTCCGTCGTGGAGATCCGGCGGCCTGACAGGTCGTACTGATGAGTGACGCCATACTGTGCCCACACCGCGTCGATCTGCGGCTGGGTCATTCCTCCCGTGAGCGCGGCACTACCTTCCGCAGTGAGCTCGGCGATGAGTCTGCCCATGACGTCGTAACGCGCCTGCACTTGGCGCGCTTCGATCGTGCCCTGGGCGCGCGTCGTGCCAATCAAGTTGCCGACAGAGTCGTAGACATAGCTCGTCACCGTGCCTTCCGGATTGGTCTCGGAAACGAGCTGATTTTTTCCGTCGTAGCTGAATGTGCGGACCTGTGAGCTACCGAGCGAGGCCGGCCGCAGATCGGCGAGCGTCGCGCCAGCGGTATAGGTCCGCCGCACGTCATAGCGAAGAGTCTGCGCTACGTTACCTGCCGCGTCGTAGACGGTTTCGGTGAGATAGCGCTCGCCATCGAGCGTGCCGACTCTGCGCCCCTGCGCGTCATAGAAAAAATAGGCGGTGATGTCGTTCGTCGCATCGGCCGTCGGACGCAACGCCGCCAGATTTCCCGCCGCCCGTTGAGCCGATGGCGTGGGATTCGCGTATCCAATCGTGCGCGTGAGCTGGCCGGCCCCGTCATACACGAGCTCAACGAGGTAGCCCGCCGCATCGAGCGCGCCGATGATGTGCCCGTCGTTGTCGTACAGATTGCGCGCGTGGCGATCGTTGCTCGAGGGCGAGAGAAGGCCCGTAACGGTCCCGACACTCACCAGGTTCGTGGCAGCAGCGATCGAGACCGGTGTGGCGTAGGCGACTGTGTCGGTGACTCGCGAAACACCGTCATAGCGCGTTTCTGTCACTGCGCCTTCCGCGTCCACAGTGAAGACGAGACGGTTCGCGCTGTCGTACACAGCGCGCGTAACGCGATTTGCCGCGGGATTGCCGTTCGCAGAGTTACGTAGCTGAGCAACGTCCACGCTGGTGAGCGGCTCGTTCGAGCCATTCACCAGCAATGCCGAATTCGCGACTCCGGCATACTGAATCGTCTTGATGAGATTGCTGGTGTCGTCGTAGACGTATTCGGTCAGCGATCCATCCGCGTCGACATCGAACTGCTTCCGACCTGCTGCGTCGTAGACAAAGTGTGTCGCGACGCCAAGCGGATCGGTAGCCCGGCGGAGGCGCCCATCGTCATCGTAGTCATACGTTGTCGTGCCGAGCATCTGGGCGCCGCTGGAATGGGCCACGCTCAACAAGCGGCCAGCTGTGTCGTAGGTTCGGGTCTCGAGCAGGCCGTTCGCGGATGTCACCTCGATCTGATGATTGGCATCGTCATAGAACGTCGACGTGGTGCGCGTGACACCCGTTTTTTCCCACGCGGTAACGGACTCGATCCTCCCGAGACCATCGTAGTTGAACGAGGTCACGTAATCGTCTGGGACGAGCGGCGTGCCATCTCCGCGAGCATCGATGGTCTGCAACAGCTGGCCGCGTTGGTCGTAGACAAAGTGAGTGACGGATGCGCCAGCAGATACGCCGTTGCCGGAGCTGTCGATCTGGGTGTAGGTCGTCGTTGACGAGAGATTGCCGCGCCAGTCATACGCGTAGTCCACACGCTCGCTCTTCGTCAGCGTCCGCGCGCTTGTCCAGGTGGCGAGCTGAGATTCGCTGAGGGAGGTGGTTGCAGACACACCGCTCAGGTCGTAGAAGGCGTCCGCGTATGCGATCGTCGCCGTACGCTGCCCAAGGTTGTTGTACCGGCTTTCGCTGACACGGCCGTCATGGCTGACGACGAAGCGAAGATTGTCATGTGAATCGTAGGCGTAGCGCGTTGTCAGCGCGCCGCTGGGCTGACCGCTTCCGCTGCCATCTGGATCGGCGATGGTATAGCGAGTCTCCGTGAGCAACTGGTTGGTGGCGCTGTAGGTACGCGTAACGGTGTTGCCCGCGGCGTCCCGCGACAGAATCAGGTTGCCCTGGGCGTCGTACTCGAGGCTCGTGATGCGATTCAGACCCGTGGGGTCTTCGGTGACACGGATGACGTTGCCGCTCGTGTCATAGGCATACGTCGTTTCGAGACGCGCGCCGCCGCTCGCCGCGGGCGACTTCACGGTGAGCAGACGCCCCGACGTATCGTTCACCATCGTCGTCGCGAGCCCGAGTGGGCTCTCGATCGTCACTTCCGTTGAAACACCGGCCGTGCCACCGCCGCCGCCATAAGTGAGCGAGAGAGGAATCGTGAGATGCAGGCCGACCGTGAGCGTGGGTGATCCGGTCGCCGTCTGCAGCGCCGACACGAGCGCGCTATCGGAGCTACCGTAAACGGTAGCCGCAATCGACGACCACGTATCACCGCTCTGAACGACGTAGTAAGCCGGAACGGTGGTCGTCACCTCCTGCAGCTCGGTGTTGTGAGCGACGTTCAGATCGATCGCGACGCTCTCCGAGCTGACCGCATCGAGATCGACGAGCGCCTGTGGAAGGTCTTCGAGCGGCAGGCTCGGCGCCAGGGTGGGATTTCCAAAGGCCGCAGCAAGCTCGTCCGCGACGTCGCTGGTTCCATAGAGCGCGAGCGCGATGGAATTCCACGTGTCGCCGGACTGTACGACGTAGTCCTGTCCCGCGAGATTGAACGTGTCGACCGTATCGGCTGCGTCTTCCTGCGCGTACCACGGACCCACAAGCGAGCCCGGTGCCGGGCCTGCCGAAACGGCGTCGACGGTGACGGTAGCCTGGGGCGAGGAGCCGTCCCAGTACGACTCCATGAACATCTGCATGCCGCCCCAGTCGGTGAACGGCGTCTGATAGGAATAGCCTGCCGAGCGCGACGAACCCTTCGCGTAAACGTAAAGAGTGACGCCGGTCGCCGAGGCTTCGAGCTCGACGACATAGGTCGTGCCGGCGGTGGCGTTGCCGAGCAGAACGTTGCTGACAGTCGAATCGCGGAAAGTGGTGCGAATCTCGCTGCCCGTCAGGAGCACGGAGAACATGCGGTGGCGCGACTCGTTGATGACGCCGAAAGCGACATAGCCGCCAAGCGGATCGTCCGCAGTCGTCACTTCCGCGCGAAACACGGGCAGGTCCGCGAAATCGAGCAGCGTACTGTGGAAGCTGTCTTCCGGGCCCTGAGACGAGCTGTCACCTTTCACGCCGACAGTGAGCGCGCCATTGCTCACGGCCATGTAGCCGGCCGGCATCGTGCTGAAGCCGCCGATGCCGGATGCGAAATCCTCCCCGATCCAGGGGAGCGTCGGCGCAATCGCGTGCTGACGGCGGGAAACCAGGTTGCCCGCCGAATCCGTTTCGTAACTCGTCAGGCTGCCGTCGGCGTGCAGCGTCCCGACAAGATGACCGAGATCGTCGAGATACGTGTGTACGACGGGTGAAGTGTTGCCACCGCTGTCGTTCAGAACGTAGCCGGCCGAGTGGAGCACAGACAGCGTGACGGTGCTCGGCAAGCCCGTCAGTTTCTGCGGGTTCACGAGTGTCGGGTTGCCGAGCGCCGTCTGCAGTTCATTGCCGGCCGCGGACGAGCCGTAGAGAGTCGTCGCAATGCTGGCCCACGTGTCGCCATAGCGAACGGCGAACGCGTCGCTCGAAGTGCCGACTGTCGCAACCGTGTCGCTCGGGCTGTCCGATACGATCTGGCCGCCGACGAGCGTGCCTTTCGCGGCTGCGACGCCGATGTTATCGATCTTGACGCTCGACGCGGTGTACGAGTCAGCACCGGTCTCGACGAACATCTGGAGGTCGCCCCAGTCGGTCGTGTCGGTGGAAAAGTGCGCTCCGTCGTCGCGCGACGACCCCTTCTCATAGACCCACAGCGTGCTGCCGGTGGAAGTGGTTTCGATCTCCACGACATACGTGGTGTTGGCACTCGCGGTACCGAGTGACTGCGAGCTCCAGGTGCCTTCTTTATAAGTCGTGCCGATGACGGAATGCGAAATGAGGGCCGTCAGGCCGCGAGTCTGGTCCGTGTTCAGGAGGCCGAAAGCGACGTAACCCGCCATGAGCTCGGGGCCGAATGTCAGCTCCGCGCGATAGGTGTAGTGGCTGTCGTAGTCGTAGGTCGCCGTGCTGAAGCTGTCCCACGGACCCCAGTTGGAGTTGTCATCGAGATTCCGAACGACCCATGAACCGCTGGCGACACTCGCGACGCCGGACGGGAACGCGTCGAAACCCGATGCGTTGGTCGCGAAGTCCTGAAGGAACACGGGCGTCGTTGCCGCGTTCGCGTGAATTCGCTGCTCGAGCAGCGCGCCCGTGAGAGGTTGATACGCGAACGTCGTGATGGAGCCGTTCGCGTGAGTCGTCGAGAGCACGCGGCCCTGCGCGTCGGTCTGTGAGCTCACGACCGGAGACGTGTTGAGCGCCGTTCCACCCCGAATGTATGTAGCGCCCGTCGTGCTATCGATGAGCACGGCAGGAAGTGCGGTGAGCTGCTGAGCAGCGGCGAGCGTGGGATTTCCAAGGGCGGTACGCAAAGCGTCCGCGTAACCTGCGTCTCCATAAACCCGTGCGGCCAGAGACGCCCACGTCTCGCCGGGCTGCACGTAGACGTATGGCGGGACGGACACCTCTTCGACCGAAGTTTCCGTCGTGGAAAGAACCCCAGTATTTGCGTTGACGGTTTGCGAAGACCCACCACCGCCCGACGCGGCGGTGGTCGTCACGTAGTTGAGCGTAGTGACGTTGCCCGCGCCGTCCGTGAACGTTTTGACGCGGTAGCTGCCTTCGATTTCCTGGTACGTGAAGCTCACCGACGTGCCGTCGGTCTGTGTGATCGAGGCGACCCGCTTGCTCGTGCCGTCGTAGGTGTACGTCGTCACGTAGACATTGCCGTCGGTTATTCCGTCGGACTCGGGCGAGAGGTCGACCTTGACCTGGCTCAGGCGTCCCTGCGAGTCGTAGGCGTAGCGCGTGAGAGTCTGCGTCACGCCATTCGAAGCGACGCGGACCTGGGTGAGATTGTTACCCGTGTAGTCGAAATAGACGGTTTGCGGATTAGATGAGCTGTCGGTCACCTGCGTGAGCCGGTTGCCGGTGTACGAGTACGTGAGCCCGTTCCCGTCTGCATCGTGGGATGACGTCAGGCGACCGGCGGCGTCGTAGGTTTCGGTGTTGCGGGCGGAGCCATCGGTCCAGATCCATTCGCTGGTCCCTGCGTTCCAGCTGAGCGAATCGTGCGCGCCGTCGCCGTCAGTGCTGACGTAGCGGGAGAGCGTGGTGTCGTAGGTGTAGACAACTTCCGCACCGTCACCAAACGTCTTGGTGATCGTGCTGCCGGCGGTGTTGACCGTGCCGGTAAGACCGTGAAGGCGCTGGTGCACGCCGAGGCGCCAGTTGTCGCCGTTGTCGTCGTCGAGCAGGCCTTGCGAGTTATAGGTCCGGACGATCGACGCGTGGATGCCGAGGCCGGTGAGCGTCTCGTCGCGATCCTGAATGACGAGGTTGCCCGTCGCGGAGTTGACGAATGCCTGTTCGCCGCTGCGTCCCACCGAAGCATCGGCAACCTGCCCGCCGCCACCCAGAATATTTCGAGACGAAGTAGTGAGACCGAGCGAGGTCCCGGAAACGACAGCGACCATGAGCACATCCTTACGTTCGTCGAGTTACGAACGGGTGTGCTTTCAGCCGGTTGGACATGAACCACACCCCTGTGGATGTGGATATCCAGCAAAACGCGGATGGGTTTAGGGCTTTGGTCGGGAGAGATGCCTTTTATTCAGTGCCGCGTCGCCCGCTTCAACGCCGTGCCGATCACGCCGTCGCCCGACGACAGCGCCGCAAACGCATCGTCGATGATCTTGCGGGCCGCCACGGAATCACCGCCGCGGGCCATGAGCACGCTGCGCGCGAACTGCATCGACAGGCCGTCGGAGTCGAGCCGATGCGCGATTTCGATTTCGCGTTCGGCGCCTGTGCGGTCGCCACGCATCGCGAGCACTGCGCCGAGCGCGCCGTGTGCTTCGGCGAAATTCCGATCGAGCTCGAGCGTGTGTCGCAGGGTCTGTTCCGCTGCGTCGAGCTGGGTCGAAAGAATGTGTACCCACGCGAGCAGCAGCCACGAACCGGTATGGTTCGGCAGGTATTGCAGGCCGCGTTCGATCTGCTGGCCGGCCAGTTTGAAATCGCGTTCGAGCAGCGCGAGCGAGCCGAGGCCGATCCACGCGCGGCCGGTGCCCGGCGCAAGCTCGAGCGCGCGCGCGTAACGCGTGCGCGCGGGTTCCACGCGCAGGCGAATCGAATCGAGCGATGCCTGGGCCACGAGGCCGTCAACCGAGTCCGGATTGGCGGCGAGCGCCTGGGCCGCGTAACGGGCCGCGGGCATCGGCTGCTCCGCGTCGATATACAAGAGCGCATAGACGCCGGGCAGCGCCGAGCCGCACTGGGGCGGCGCCGGATTGGCATCGGCAATCGCCACGGCCGCATCGATCATCGCGAGATGGTGATACGTGGAGACGATGAGCCGCAGCGTATCGACCGACCGATCACCGGCGGCATAGGCCGCTTCGAGCGGCGTGCGGGCCTGGTCGTAGTGTCCGAGCGCGTAGTGACACAGTCCGAGATTCACCTGCGCGGCGACGATGTCAGGCGCCATCGTGACCAACGTCTCGAGCGATTCGATGGCCGCGCCGTATTCGCGCTTACCCATGAGCGCGGTCGCGCGCTGGAACAAGGCATTGACGTCATCCGGCGCGGCGACGAGCGCGGCCGTGGATTGCTCGAGTGCGAAGTCGTAATCGCCGGCTTCGAGGGCGAGACCGACGGCGTCGCGCGCCAGGCGCGGGTTGCCCGGATCGGCCTTCAAAAGGTTTTTCAGCCGGGTCAGCCGCTCCGACCGCGCCGCCTGGATCCCTGCTTCTCGTTCCGATGCCATTCTGGTTTTCCCCGCACGCGCCGCGGAGCCGAGCGTATCCCATGCTCCCGGACCAGCGCGAGAAGGTATATCCGCCCGATCCCGGCAGAGTTTAGGGGGCGAGCTACAGCGACTGGCGTAGCGCCGTCGTATGGCGCTGCCGGGCCAGCAAGGCTTCGATCTGGGACACCGGAACAGGCCGGGAATGCAGGAAGCCCTGCGACTGGTCGCACTTGAGGTTCCGAAGCAGCTCGAGCTGGCCAGAGGTCTCCACGCCTTCGGCGATCGACGTGAGATTGAACGCGGACGCGAGGCTCACGATGCTCGAAACCAGCGTCACGCTCGCTCGATCCGCGGGGAGTCCGCTGATGAACGCGCGATCGATCTTCAGCAGATCCACCGGCAGTTTCGAAAGCAACCCAAGAGACGAATAACCGGTGCCGAAATCGTCTATGGCGATGCGCAGCCCGGCACTGCGCAGCTCGCGCAGCTTGCGGCTCGTGCCTTCGAGGTCCTGCAGCAGGCCGGTCTCGGTGATTTCGATGTCGACGCCGTAATCTTCCGTCGTCCATCCGCTCGCGACCTTCAACACGCTGTCGACAAACGTACGACGACGCACCTGGAGCGCCGATACATTCACCGCCACGCGCACGGGCCCGAGCGCGAGTCGCTGCCAACGTCGGCAGTCGTCCGTCGCTTTGCGCAGCACCCATTCGCCCACCGGCACGATCATTCCAGAGGATTCGAGCACAGGCAGGAAGCGTGCGGGTGCGACGAGGCCTTCCTGCGGGTCCTGCCACCGCAGCAGCGCTTCCACGCCGTCGATTCGGCCGGTGCCGACATTCACCTGCGGCTGGTAATACAGCACGAACTGTTCTTCATCGAGCGCCGCACGCAGCCGGTGCTCCAGCGACAGCCGCTCCGCCAGCTCGCTGTGCATCTGAATCTGATAATGCAGATACTGCTCGCCGGAAGCCTTCGCCTGCTTCAACGCTGCTTCCGCACGCTGCACGAGCATGTTGCCGTCTTCGCCCACGCCAGCGTAACGCGCGATGCCGCTCTTGAAGGACACACGCAGCGTGTGCCCGTCGATATCGAAGGGATCGCGGAACACGCCGGCCTCGAGCAACGACGTGGCGTTCTCGTCGGAGGTCTCCGGCAACGGCAATACCATTGCGAACGTGCCGCCACCGAGATAACCGAGCCGATCGTCGTCATCGAGCTGGTGCTTCAGCCGCTCAGACACTTTCTGCAGCAACAGGTCGCCCACGTGGCGCCCGAAGCTATCGTTCACATGGCTCAGGCGATCCACGTCGAAGGCGACCACGACCGGTCGCGCGGCGGGACCGAAGCCATCCTGCAACAGATCGTCGAGCCGCTCGCAGAACAACGCGCGCTTGGCCAGACCGGTGAGCGGATCGAAATACGCGAGCTGCTGGAACGCGTCTTCCTTCTGTCGGAACTGCAACGCGAAGGCGATGTTGGACATCACTTCCTGCAGCAGGCGGATCTCTTCTTCCTGCACGAGATCGCTCTCGCGCGAGCAAAGCGTGAGGGCACCGACGCGTCCACCATCCACGATGAACGGCAGCGCGACCATCGAGCGATAGCCGCGCCTCAAGAGCTCTGCGCGATTGGCAACAGGCGGTTCAGACTGCGCGAGATCATTGGCGACCGTGATCTCGCCAGTGCGCAGCGCGCGGCCGATGAGACTCGTGTCAGGCTCGATGCCATCGCCAATCGGAAATTCAACGGGCGTGCGTTTGTCGACATCGCCGCCGGCCCAGTACCACGGCACGACGTGACGGCCATCCGCAGTCACCATCGACACGACGGTGTGGTCGTAGCCCCCGACTGTCATCGCAAGTCGGCACGTCTCGCGGAGCAGAGCGTCCCGGTCGCGAATACGCACGACAGCTGCGTTGATGCCACTCTGCATCTGAAGCACGCGAGTGAGGCGCGCGATGCGCTCCTGCTGCTGCATGCGTTCGGTGATGTCACGGTGAGTGCCGCGGAAACCCGTAACAACGCCATCGCGCCCGATCAACGTCAGCAGGTTGCCTTCGAGCCAGCGGTAGTCGCCGTCCTTATGGCGCCAACGAGCCACGATGCCCGTGGCCGTGCGCCGATGGTTGTCGAGACGCGCAAGAGTGTCTGCAAACGCCGCAGCGTCCTCTTCGTGAATGTAGTCACTGAAGTGCGTGCCGCTGAGATCGTCTGGCGACAAGCCGAGCATGCCGCGGACGGATTCGCTGCTGAACACGTAGCGTCCGCCGGAAGCCAGCTCCCAAATCCAGTCCTGCGCGGTGTCGATGATGTCTCGCAGCCGCTGCTCGCTCTCGCGGATACGCAGCTCTGCGAAGCGACGCCGACGGCGCTCCGCCACTTCACGTAACGCGCGCCGAACGGCCGGTGCGAGCCGGGCAGGATTGGTCTTCAGCACATAGTCGACCGCGCCCCGGCGCAGCGCTTCGATCGCGCGCTCTTCGCCGATGGTTCCGGAAAGGAAAATGAAGGGGACGTCGGGGGCGGCCTCGAGCGCAATGTCGAGCGCAGCCATCCCGTCGAACTGCGGAATCGTGAAATCGGAGAGGATGAGGTGCGGACGGAAATCCGTCAGCGCTTTGCGAAACGCCGGTTCCGTCTCGACCCGATGATGGACACAGCCAATGCCGCTGCGTTCGAGCTGCTTTACGGCCAGCTCGGCGTCAGTCGCAATGTCCTCGACTATCAGTACCCTGAGGTCCAGTGGCACCCCGTCCTCCGTGGTCGCACACGTCACCCTCGGACTCTGCGGCAATGCCACAGAGGTCGAGGAAAGCGGGCCTCCTGCCCTGGCTCATGCCGTTGGTCGCACGCGCGACCTTCCGTGGCGGTCACGAACGTCGGTGCACTTGATGGTCCGACGCATATTCGATGCCTTACTGCGCGGAAGGACGGAAATATTTCACACGATCGAGCGAAAGTCCCGAAACGTGAGCGAGTTAACGCTTCAGTCTTCGCTCACGTTGCGGAAATCGACGCCCAACGAGCGCAGCTTCCGATAAAGATGCGTCCTTTCCATGCCGACCCGCTTCGCCAGCTGGCCGACCTTCCCGTTGCACAAAAGTAGTTGCTGCTGGAGGTAGGCGCGTTCGAATTGTTCACGTGCCTCGCGAAGAGGCAGGGCCAGCAGGTCCTGTTTGACTAACGGTTCACCCTGCGGCGCCTGGACGGCCAGCTCCCGCTCGATTTCCTCAAGCCGGATCTCTTCCTGCCCGCCCTGGATCAGCAGCCGATGGACGAGGGTCTTCAGCTCCCGGATGTTGTCCGGCCACGGATAGTTACGCAGCCGGTTCTGGGCGGCGACGCTGAACCGGCGGAACGGCAGCCCTTCCGTGTCCACAGCGCGGTCCACGTAGTGTCGAAGCAGCTCCGGCACGTCTTCGGCGTACTCGCGGAGCGGCGGCACCCGGACGATGAGCGTGTTCAGGTGCGCGAGCAGGTCCCGACGAAAGCCTTCCGGCCCAACGCGACCTTCGATGCCGGGCTGTGCAGCCGACACCACCCGCGCGGAAAACTCGATCGGATCGCTGCCGCCCACGCGTGTGAATCGTCCCGACTCCAGCACGCCAACCAGCGCCCGCTGCACGTTAGGCGGCAGGTCTTCGATCTGGTTGATGAACAACGTGCCGCCAGCTGCCTCTTCGAGCAGGCCGACGCGACGTGTGCCATTCGCATCCGTTCCAAACAGCGCGGCGTCCGCCTCTGAGTCGCGCAGGCTGCTCGATACGACCGAAACGAAAGGCTGCGCGGAACGCGAGCTCTGCTCGTGCAGATACCGTGCGAACGCCTCCCGACCGGTGCCCGACTCGCCAACGAGCAGCACCGACGACGGATTCGCTGCGATCTGTTGAAGCTCTGCGCGCAGCTGCTGCATGAGCTTGCTCTTGCCGATCGGCACCATGAGCTGCGGCACCATCAGCTTGCCGGACTGGCGGCGGCGCTTGCCCGCATCGAGCGCGCGCTCGACCGTGCGCAGCAGCTTCGCGAGCGACAGCGGTTTTTCGACGAAGTCGAACGCGCCGAGGCGGGTGGCTTCGACAGCCGTTTCGACGGTGCCGTGCCCGGACATCATCACCACCGGGCAGCCGTTCGTTGCAGTGGCCGACCACTCCCGAAGCAGCGTGATGCCATCGACGTCCGGCATCCAGATATCCAACAGCACGAGGTCAGGCGTCTGCTTCGCGCGGGACGCGCGCGCCTGCGCGGCGTTCGCGGCGACGTCCACCTCGTAGCCCTCTTCGGAGAGAATCTCCTTGAGCAGCGTGCGGATGTCCGCTTCGTCATCGACCACCAGGATGTGTGCCGTACTCATGCTCGCTCCCTACGCAGCTCGCCGCGTCTGTCACGTGTGTTCGAAGCCGACCGAGTGCTGTCTTTCACCGGCAGCACGACGCGCACCCGCGCGCCTCCCTCGGGACGATTGTCGGCATCGATGCGTCCCCCATGCTCTTCAACGATTTTCTTCACGATGGCGAGGCCCAGTCCCGTGCCTTTCGGCTTGCTCGTGACATACGGATCGAAAACCCGGCTCAACAGTTCCCGCTGGAAACCAGGCCCGTTGTCGCAGACCGTCACGACCGCGTAGGCGGCATCGCTTCCCTGTTCCAGCCTCGTGGTGACTTCGAGGCGGGGATTCGTCACGCCGTCCAGCGCCTCGAGCGCATTCGTGACGAGGTTGTTCAGGATCTGGCGCACGCGCGTGCGATCCGCTTCGAGCGGCCCGACGCTGTCGTCCAGATCGAGCTTGATTTCCGGATGCGTGTGATGCGAGCGGTACAGGTCGACCACTTCTCCGACCAGTTGGTTCAGGTTGAAGTGGGTGATGTTCATGTCGGGCGCGCGTGCGTATTCGCTGAACGCGTTCACCATCTGCTGCATGCTTTCCACCTGCTGCACGATCGTACGCGTGGACCGCTCGAGCATCTCCGCATCCGGCGGGCTCATGGTGGAGAGGAAGCGGCGGCGCATACGCTCGGCCGACAGCTGAATCGGCGTGAGCGGATTCTTGATCTCGTGCGCGAGACGGCGAGCCACCTCGCCCCAGGCAGCGTCACGCTGTGCCTGCAACAGCGCGGTGATGTCGTCGAACACGATGATGTAGCCGACGTCGCTATCCGCATCCGGCAGCGGCGTGCACGCACACATGAGGGTGCGGCGGCCGGCGCTGCCGTCGAGATCGATCTGTTCGCGCCATTCTTCACGGCCCGCAGCGAAACGCACGGCAAGCGCGGCAACGAACTGGCCGAGACGCTCGTTATTCGCAGCGAGCTCCGGCAGCGTTTGACCGGTGGCAGCGGAAAGGTCTGTTCCCAGAATGGCGCCCGCGGCAGTGTTGGCTGTGCGTACGGTGAGCATGCGATCCACCGCGAGCACGCCGGTGGAGAGTCTCGCGAGAAGGATCGCGAGGCGCGCGCGCTCGCGCTCAACGGCCTGCTGGCTGCGCGTGGCCTCTTCACGAGCGCGCCGCAAGCGCTTCGTCATATCGTTGAACGAGTGAACGAGAAAGCCCATCTCGTCGCGCGAGGGCAGCGGCAAGCGTGTGCCGAAATCGCCTTTACCGACCGCGCGCGTACCCGCGATGAGGTCCTGCACGGGACGCGTGAGTTTCTGCGCGAAAAAGATGGCGCCGTAGATTGCCGCGAGCATCGCGAGCAGCAGCACCATCGTCAGCGTGAGTCGGAAGCTGTATTTGAGCGGCTCGCGCAGATCTGCCATATCGCCGTATTGCGCGTACGCGTGCTGAACGGCCTCGGACAGCTTTGATAACTGCGTCGGCACGCGATAAACGGCGACGAAATAGCGATCGTCGCCGCGCGCCAGCGTGGTGTTGCCGATCGGCGCGGCCGTCCTGATGAGATAGCGCCCGTCTTCCTCGGGTTCGAGGCTCACGTAAGTTCGGCCTTCGACAACCTGCCGCACGAGGTCCGCAGGCGGGCGCGAAGGCAAAGGCTCGAGCGGATTGTCCAGGCTCGCGGCGTAGATGCGCTCGTGCCCGCCGAACACTGCCATCTCTAGCGCGCCACTCGAGCGGCGCTCTTCGTCCACGCGACGCGCGATGTCTTCTACGGGAGTGTTCCCCAGCACGCGCGCGAGCCGTTCGGTGCGCTCGGAATATTCGCGCATGCCCATGTCGAGCGCGGAGCGCGACAATTTCAACGCGTCATTGAGCCCCTGCTTCACCTCGACGCGAAACCAGCTGTCGATGCCGCGGTTCAGGAACTCCAGCGAGAACAGATAAACAATGAGCAGCGGCGCGATGACCAGCGCGCCGAAGATTGCGACCGTGCGTGCGGTGAGGCGCGAGCCGGGCACGTGATCGCGGTAGTCCCGCACCAACTGCAGCAGCTTGCGCGCAATGAGCGTGCTCAGCGCGATCACACCGATGAGATTCAGCAGCAGGATGAATGGCTGCAGGCGCCCGAACTCGCCCGAGTTCTGCACGCTCTTGCCGAGCAGCAGCAAGGCGCCCACGCCGATGGCTCCCCACAGGAGGACGAGCGCTACGCCGCTCCAGCGCGTCCACCAGGTTGCCGACGCGTTCACACCGGGAGAGACCATGAGTACCACTCACTCGTACGGTGCCAATCGTCCGTCCAGAACATGAGCGCCCGCAGCGAAGATGGCAACCTCCCGCGACGCACGCCCGCGCGGACGCTCACCTCATACATGCCGCCATCGAGCTGCGGCTCCACCAGGATGGGCCAGCCATCCACGGTACCAAGTTGTTTCAGCGCCTCTTCTATAGTCGCGTAGCTCTGCTGGTCACCGCTGCGTACATCGCGAACGATGTAGCGCTCACTCACGGCGTGATACGAGAGCTCGCGGCGCAAGGTCAATGCAACGATCTCGGCGTCGAGCCAGTAGCGGCGTTTGCGTTCGACACGCGTATCGAGATCGAATGAGAGGGTGATGCCATCGCGCAACGCGTCCCGGATTTCCGGGTTGTTCGGATACTCGATGCGCGCGTGGAGCAGGAACACGCCGTTGTCGACGTTCACGTACGCAGAGCGCACCTCCAGCACACCATCGAGTGCGTCCGCATGCGCTGAAACCGCGAGTCCCAGCAGGGTCGCGGAAAACAGCGCCACGAACAGGCGGCGCATCAGTGGTGTCATGGCAAACATCGGGGGGCGGTGGACTCTCGCTCAGGGCGGACCAGCCTCTTCGATCAGCTTCCGCCAGTTGTCTTTTCGACACAAGCATAGTGGAAACCATCGGTGCCCGCCTCCGCTCCCGGTAAGAATTGAACGCCCGAACCGGCCGGCTGCGCGCCCGGAACCTCGGCCGCCAGCGTCACCGGGACGGCCTTCGCACGCCGATGCGTCTTGAGGAATTCGGCGACGACTTCCTGGTTCTCGGCGGGCAGGATCGAGCACGTTGCGTAGAGGAGACGTCCGCCGGGGGCGAGCATGCGAAAGCAGGCATCGAGAATCGCCAGCTGGGTCGTGGCAAGCGTTTCGATATCGGTGGGACGACGCAGGAGCTTGATGTCGGGATGCCTGCGGATCACGCCGGTGGAGGAGCACGGGGCGTCCACGAGGATGCGATCGAAGGGGCGGCCATCCCACCAAGTGTCGGGCTTGCTCACATCGGCTGCGACTAAAGTCGCCGTTCGGCCGAGGCGCTCCAGGTTTTCACGCACGCGGCCGAAGCGCCGCTCTTCGATGTCGACGGCGATCAGCTCTGCGAGTCCCGGCGTATGTTCGAGCAGGTGCCCCGTCTTGCCGCCGGGCGCGGCGCAAGCATCCAGCACGCGCATGCCAGGCTTCGCGTCCAGGAGTGGAGCGGCCAACTGCGCGCCAGCGTCTTGTACAGAGACACGACCCTCACTGAAACCCGGCAGCGCAGTCACCGCGGCCGCCTGCGTGAGCTGCACTGCTGACGGCGCCCACGGAAGTGCTTTCGCTTCGATGTTTGCAGCGGCGAGCTCAGCGAGGTAGTCCGCCACGCTGACGCGCGAAGTGTCGACACGCAGAACCATCGGCGGATGACCGTTGTTGGCAACGAGGATCGATTCGAGCTGCGCGGGCCAAGCAGCCTGAATCTCATCGACGAGCCACTGCGGATGCGCGGTGCGGTTCGCGAGTGACTCGTCCGCCTTCGCGAGAAGTTGCGCCTTCTCCCGCGTAAAACGGCGGAGCACACCATTGACGAGCCCGGCAGTGCGTTCTTGATTCAGCACACGTGCCGCGTCGACAGCGGCGTCGACAGTCGAATGCAAAGGGTTGCGCGAGTATTCGATCTGGTGAAGCGCGGTGGCGAGCAGCGTGCGTACTTCCGGCTCCAGTTTTTCGGGACGTTCGAGCAGCTGGTCGAGTACAGCAGTGAGGCGGATGTACCAGCGGACGGTGCCGAGCGTGACTGCGCGAATCGCTGAGCGATCTTTCGCAGTGTCGAACGTGGTGAGCGCATCGTCGGCGGTGCGACCCGTGAACGAGATGCGCGCGACTGCGCGCGCGGCGTTCGCCATCGTTTCGGCGCCGGGTGCCCACTTGCCGCGGCTGACTTTCGAGTCACCCGTATCGCTGCTGGGTTTGGGCGCGACAGGCTTACGAAAATTGCCGCCGCGTTGGGTCGGTGCGGCCACCCCGACGGGCGCCTGCGCACGAGGCGCGCTGCGGGCTGGCTTGCGCGGCTCACTCGCGCCATTGCCACGGGTTTTGTCACGGCCACGGTAAAGGCTGCTGCCCGATGGTTTGTCTGTTTTGTCGTTCACGAGTAGAGGTTTAACCGAGTCGACGGCCCACGAGGGGCGCCTGATTAGCGAAGTCGCGGGCACTGACCGGACGTTTGCCGGGACGCTGAACCCCGGTGAGCGCGAGCCGCCCCGCGCCACACTGAACGAGCACGCCGCACTCCGAGGTTGAAAGGATGGTGCCCGGCGGCTGCCCGTCGGGGAGAGCCGAGTCAACGGCCAACGCTTTGGTATCAGCCTTCGCCTCGGCTGTCACTTTGGCGCTGGCCTCAACGGCAGGCTGAGCCTTGGCCGCCAGCACGCGCAGTTGCTCACCCTCGTACCGAGTCTCGGCGATGGGCCATGGACTGAACGCACGCACCTGCCGCTCGATCTCAACGGCACTCCCCGTCCAGTCGATGCGCGCTTCCGCCTTATCGAGCTTGGCCGCGTACGTCACGCCTGCTTCAGGCTGGCGCTCCGCCACCGCCGTTCCGTCGGCGAGACGATCCAGCGCTTCCAGTATCGCACTGGCACCCTCGGCGGCGAGACGATCGTGAAGTGAGCCGCCGGTCTCGTCCGGCCGAATCGGGACAACCCGCCGGAGGAGCATGGGCCCGGTGTCGAGCCCAGCATCCATCTGCATGATGGTGATGCCGCTTTCCGCGTCGCCGGCCAGGATCGCGCGCTGAATCGGAGCCGCTCCGCGCCAGCGAGGCAGCAGCGACGCATGGATATTCACGCACCCGAGCCGCGGGATCGCCAATGCAGCGAGGGGCAGGATGAGCCCATACGCCACTACAACCAGCACGTCGGGCTTCCAGGCAACCAGAGGCTGCCGTCCCTCGTCCGTCTTGAGCGTGAGCGGCTGTGCCACGGGAAGGCCCGCTGCAAGCGCGGCAGCCTTCACCGGACTGGCCGAAAGCTGCTGCCCGCGACCCTTCGGGCGGTCAGGCTGCGTGAGGACGCCGACTACGGTATGTGCCGAAGATACGAGCGCTTGCAGGGCGGGCACCGAAAAATCTGGTGTGCCCGCGAATGCGATCCGGAGGGGAACGGCGGCTTGCTCAGTTGGCGCGCGCCGTCGCGGCGGGCGCTTTGGAAGCCTTTTCTTTGCGGTCTTTGTCGAGCTTCTTGCGGATGCGCTCGCGCTTCAGGTCCGACAGGTAATCGACGAACAGCTTGCCCTCGAGATGATCCATCTCGTGCTGCACGCAGACGGCCAGGATGTCGTCGCAGTCCCGCTCGAACACATTGCCGTGCCGATCCAGGGCCCGCACGCGGATGTTCGCCGCCCGCACGATCTCGTCGAAAATCCCTGGCACCGACAGGCAGCCCTCTTCCAGGGTGCCCACGCCGTCTTTTGACAGAATCTCGGGATTGATGAACACCAGCGGCTCGGCCCGATCCTTCGAGACGTCGATGACCAGCAGGCGCTTGTGAAAATCCACCTGCGTCGCAGCGAGGCCGATGCCCGGTGCGGCATACATGGTCTCGAACATCTGGTCGATGAACGTCTGCAACTCCGGCTTGAAATCAGCCGGGGTCATCGCGTCAGCCTTGATGCGCAGGCGCGGGTTCGGGTATTCGAGAATCGTCAGAAGAGCCATGGCGTGTCACTCAATCCGCTTCGTGCATTCGACCAGATATTGCTGCTAATGTTCTGATGCGAGTCGGGAAATTCGCGTCGTGTCGTGTCGCCATCGGCGCCCTTTCCCGCGCTCACTGTCGCCTCCCGGAGGCGTCGTGAACCAGCGCACACTGCCGACATTAAATCGTGTCACAGCGTGGCAGGCCGATTATAACAGCGGGGTCGCTTGCCCCACCCGCACGACAGGAGTGGAGGATGGTCTCAAATCAAAGAATCGAGGCTCGCAAATTCGCGGGCCTCTTCGCCGTGTCCGTGGCCGTTGCCACCGCGCTCGCCGGCTGCTCCACCATGAGGGGGATGTTCGGGCGGGAGGACGATTCCTCAAGCCCGCCCCCTGTGGCGTCGGCACCGGTTACGGCCCAGCCCGTGGCCGAGCCTGAGGAACCCACGGCGACGGAAGTGGCTACCGAAACGGCCGCCGCCCCGCCTGAATCGGCGGACGGTGCGGCGTCGGCGTCATTGATCCGTTCGGACGCGCCGCGCAGCTACACCGTGAAACGCGGTGACACGCTGTGGGATATCGCGTCGATGTTCCTCAAAGACCCGTGGCTTTGGCCCGAGGTCTGGATCATCAACCCGCAGGTCGAGAACCCGCACCTTATCTATCCGGGCGATACGCTCGCGCTCGCCTATGGCGCGAACGGCTCTCCGCAGATCCGTCTCACGGGTGGCGGCGCCGCGCGGCTGAATCCGCGTCTGCGCAGCTCACCGCTCGACGGTGCGATTCCGACGCTGGCGTATTCGTCCATCGCGGCGTTCCTGTCGCGCCCGACGGTGCTGACGAAAGACCAGATCAAGCAGGCGCCTTCAGTGCTCGCGTTCCGCGAGAAGCACCTCATCGGTGGCGCCACCAACGAAATCTACGTGCGGAATCTGAATGCGCCGACTGCCTCGCGCTTCAGCGTTGTGCACGTGGGTGAGGCTTTGAAAGATCCGGATAGCGGTGATGTCCTCGGTTACGAAGGCATCTACACGGCGACTGCGTCGGTGCTCACGACGTCGAATCCGTCGAAGGCCGTGCTGACGGATTCTGCACGGGAAACGCTAGAGGGTGACAAGCTGATCCTGGCGGATCAGCAGACGCCGCTCAATTTCGTCCTGAGCGCTCCGCCGGAGAATCTGAAGGGCCGCATCATCTCGGTGGTCGACGGCACGTATCTCATCGGTCAGTACCAGGTGGTCGTAATCAACCGCGGTTCACGTCACGGCGTGGTGCCCGGCAATGTCATGGCGATCGACCAGGCCGGTGATCTCGTGCGTGATCGCAGTGGCAGTCGTGGCTTCACGGCCGCGGTGTTTGGTGCCAGTAAGAAAGTGCGTCTGCCGGAAGAGCGTGCGGGGACGCTGCTGGTATTCCGCACGTTCGATCGTCTGAGCTACGGCCTCGTGGTCGGCGCGTCGTCGGAGATTCACGTCGCGGATTACGTCCGCAACCCGTAAATCCCGGGCATTCGTCATCGGCAAACGCCGCGAAGGGTCACCTTCGCGGCGTTTTGCTTTCCGGGCAGTCGATGCCGTGGTGCAGGCATTTCTATACGTTTCCACCCGATATGCGTGATTACACGGACGGCACGCGTGTCTATCGTGCCGTCGCATGGATTCACTCTACGCACTGGCAAAACTCGGCCGCGCGCCGTCATTCAACGCGGACTCGCTGAGGGCGCTCGTCGCAGCCACCGGCAGTCTCGAAGCCGCGGCGAACATCGGCGCCGCCGGAATTCCGGGCGTCGAGCTACCGCGCTCGACCCGGGACTATTTCGCGGCACCCGACGAAGCTGCGATCGGCGCGGATCTGGACTGGATCCAGAGCCGCAACTGCAAGCTCGTTCCTTGCACGTCACTCGAATATCCGGCGTTGCTCGCGCAAACGAGCCGCGCACCCGCCGTGCTGTATGTGCTGGGCAACGTCTCCGCACTACACACGCCGCAACTCGCCATCGTGGGTTCGCGGTCACCCACCGCGAGTGGGCGCGAAACCGCGCGTCACTTCGCTGAATACTTTGCGCGGGCCGGCATCAGCGTCACGAGCGGGCTCGCGCTCGGCATCGACTCGGCGAGTCACGAAGGCGCGCTCATCGCGGGCGGTCGAACGATCGCCGTGTGCGGCACCGGCCTCGACATCGTTTATCCCCGGCAGAATCTTCCGCTCGCGCGGCGAATCGAAGAACGGGGCGCCCTCGTATCAGAGTTTCCACCGCGCACGCCGCCGCTCGCGCCGCACTTCCCGCGACGAAACCGCATCATCAGCGGTCTTTCTTTCGGGACACTGGTGGTCGAGGCGGCGCGCAGCAGCGGCTCGCTCATTACTGCGCGGCACGCCACCGACCAGGGGCGCGAGGTGTTTGCGGTGCCGGGCTCGATCCACAATCCACTCTCGCGCGGTTGCCACGACCTGATCCGTGCCGGAGCAAAGCTCGTGGAGAACGCGGAAGACGTACTGGTCGAGGTGCTGAATTTCCTTCAGCCGCAGTCACTTGCGACCTGCACACCACGCCTCGCGGCGGTGGCTGGAGCGGCTCCCCCGTTGGACAAGGAATACGAAATACTGTTAGATGCGCTCGGCTTCGAACCCGCAAGCATTGATGTTCTCGTCGCGCGCACGGGCTTTCCCAGCGATTCGGTCACCTCGATGCTGCTGATTCTCGAGCTCCAGGGGCGTCTGGCAATACAGCCAGGCGGTCGTTACGGACGGTTACCGTCCGCGCGATGAGCAACGGTGCTGACCCCGCGAAGAGGCCATCGCGAAGAAGATTTGGGCTGAAGACTAAAGTGACCGGCAGCGTTCTCGACATTCTGATTTACGTTTTCGATCGCTACATGCTCGATGAGGTGCCCGAAGTGCCCGAGCGTGAAGACCTTGCGCGCCAGCTCGAAGGCGCTGGATTCACGCATCGAAACGTCGAGCGCGCGCTCGACTGGCTCGCCGATCTCGCGTGTGTCCGCGATGCGCTGCCGCTCGAAGGCAGCGGCCCGGCGGTGCGGGTGTTCTGCGAAGGCGAGCTCGCGCGGTTGTCTACGGAGTGTCGCGGTTTCCTGCTGACGCTCGAACGGCTCGGAATTCTGTCGCCTCAGCAGCGCGAAGTGGTCATCGAGCGAATGCTCGCACTCGACGCGGATGAGCTCGACACCGAGCAGCTGAAGTGGGTCGTGTTGATGGTGCTCTCGAGTCAGCCAGACCAGGAACATGCGTTCGCGCGACTGGAAGATCTGGTAGTGACCGCACCCAGCGGCGTGCCTCATTGAGCGACGTTGCTGCGCGTCAGTTTGCACTTCCGCGGCTCGTCCGCGGTTTTTCGTTTTTGGAGGACTCTCGCCGGGATGGCTGACAATCTCGTCATCGTCGAATCGCCCGCCAAGGCCAAAACCATCAAGAAGTACCTGGGCAAGGACTTCGAGGTGCTCGCGTCCTATGGTCACGTGCGCGACCTCGTGCCGAAAGAAGGCGCGGTGGATCCCGAGGCCGGCTTCGCCATGCAGTATCAGGTGCTGGAGAAAAACGAACGCCACGTCGATTCGATCTCGAAGGCGCTGAAGAAAGCCAAGACGCTTTACCTCGCGACCGATCCGGACCGCGAGGGTGAAGCGATCTCCTGGCATCTGTCGGAGATCCTGAAAGAGCGCGGCGACCTCGCGCACAAGAAGATGCATCGCGTGGTCTTCTACGAGATCACCAAATCCGCTGTGCGCGAAGCCATTTCGCAGCCGCGCGACCTCTCCTTCGATCTCGTAAACGCGCAGCAGGCGCGCCGCGCGCTCGACTATCTCGTCGGCTTCAACCTCTCGCCGCTGCTGTGGAAGAAAGTGCGGCGCGGACTTTCCGCGGGGCGCGTGCAGAGCCCTGCGCTGCGCATGATCTGCGAGCGTGAAGAGGAAATCCTCGCGTTCATTCCGCAGGAATACTGGACGCTCGACGGTGAAGGCGAGCACAGCTCGAAGCGCTTCCCGCTGAAGCTGATCGAATACAAGGGCGCGAAGGTCGAGCAGTTCAGCTTCACGAACACCGACTCCGCTCACGACGTCGAAAAGAACATCATCGACGCCGCGCGCTCCGCCGGCGCGTCGGGCGATGCGCTGGGCACGCTGAAAGTTGCCGGCATCGATCGCAAAGAACGCCGCCGCAACCCGGCGCCGCCGTTCACCACGTCGACCCTGCAGCAGGAAGCCGCGCGCAAACTGGGCTTCAACGCCCGGCGCACGATGCGTCTCGCGCAGCAGCTTTATGAGGGCATCGACATCGGCGAAGGCGCCATCGGCCTCATCACGTATATGCGTACGGACTCCGTGAACCTCGCGGACGAAGCGATTCGCGAGATCCGGGAAGTCGCGGGCCGGCTCTACGGCAAGGCCGAAGTCGCAGAAGAGCCGCGCGTCTACAAGACGAAGTCGAAGAACGCGCAGGAAGCGCACGAAGCCATCCGCCCGACCTCCGCGGCCATCGTGCCGGCGGACATCGAGAGCAAGCTCGATGCGGATCAGTATCGCCTCTACTCGCTCATCTGGAAGCGTGCGGTCGCCTCGCAAATGAGTCATGCCGTGTTCGACACGGTTGCCGTCGACATGCTCGCGGGACCAGATGGTCCGCAGCGTCACATGTTGCGAGCGAACGGCTCCACGCTCGTGAAGCCCGGCTACATGAGCGTGTACCAGGAAGGCGCGGACGACGTGAAGGCGGACGACGACGATCACGTGCTGCCGCCGATGAACGAAGGCGACAACGTCGCGCTCGCCGCCTTCAAGGCTGCGCAGCACTTCACCGAGCCGCCGCCGCGTTATTCGGAAGCGTCGCTGGTAAAAGCGCTCGAAGAGCACGGCATCGGCCGCCCGTCCACGTACGCCACGATCATCTCGACGCTGCAGGATCGGGAATACGTCGAGATGGACAATCGCCGCTTCATCCCGACGGACATCGGCAAGATCGTCGGCAAGTTTCTGACGACCTATTTCCATCGCTATGTGGAATACGGCTTCACGGCCGCGCTGGAAGACGAGCTCGATGCCGTCTCGCGTGGCGAAGAAGACTGGACGATTCCGCTCTCGAAGTTCTGGAAGCCCTTCATCAAGGAAGTGGAGAACATCGAGAAAACCGTGTCGCGCGAGCAGGTCGCGATGGCGCGCGATCTCGGTATCCACGCGGAGTCCGGCAAGCCGATGAGCGTGCGCATGGGCCGCTTCGGCCCGTTCGTGCAGATCGGCACGAAAGACGACGAAGAGAAGCCGAAGTTCGCGGGCCTGCGCCCCGGGCAGAAGATGGATTCGATCACGATGGAGCAGGCGCTCGAGCTGTTCAAGCTGCCGCGCAAGCTCGGTGTGACCGAAGCCGGCGACGAGGTCATCGCGAACGTGGGACGTTTCGGGCCGTACATCAAATACGGCGCGAAGTATGTTTCGCTGAAGGAAGACGATCCTTACGTCGTCGAGCTGCCGCGGGCGCTCGAGCTCATCCGCCTGAAGCAGGAAGCGGACGCCAACCGCATCATCGCGGACTTTGCGAGTGACGGCATCCAGGTGCTGAACGGGCGCTTCGGCCCGTACGTCACCAATGGCAAGAAGAACGCGAAGATTCCGAAGGATCGCGACCCGAAGTCGATCACTCTCGAAGAAGCGAAGGTGATGATCGAACAGGCGCCGGAACGGGGCTTCGGCCGCTTCGGCCGCGGCAAGCGTCCGGGTGGCCCGGGCGCGAACAAGGGCGGCGCGAAAGGTTTCGCCGGCAAGGGCGGCGCGGCGAAGGGTACGGCCGCGCGAGCCGACGGCGTTATCTCCACATCCAACGGCGCTGGCAAAGACGCCGCTCCGAAAGCCGCCAAGGCGAAGAAGAAAGCCCCGGCGGGGGGTGGCAAGGCATCCGCTGCAGGTGCCGGTGCGGGCAAGCCCATGGGTTCGGGCAATACAGCGCCTGCCGCGGCGAAAAAAGCCAAATCGTCGCGAGGGTCATCATCGCCCACGCCGAAAGGTGTGACGAATGTGGTACGAAAAGGCCATTCGGTGAGGGCGAAAGCCCACGCGGGCAAAACGGCCGCCCGGGCCGAGCGCGCAGCGGGCAAGACGCCGGCGAAACGCGCCCGCAGCTGAAGTAGTCTTGCCGCGCGGCTGAGGCAGGCCGCGCGCCGGGACTTCTGACCGGCCAATCGGGGAGCGAGCGGGATGACCCCTTCTGCTCCGGGCGCTGGGGAACAGCGACCGGACCACGAACATCACAACACTGGGCTGGCGCGTCTGGGATCGCTGATCCTGGGCGTGCTGCTGACCCTTGCCGTGTCCGGCATGGCGCACTCGACTGCCAGCACCCGCCGCCTTCAGTCCCCGGCCTCGGCCTTCAAGCTCGACCAGTCGCTCGCCCGCTCCCGCGGTTCGGTCGATGTGATCGTGCAGCTCGCCGGCCAACCGCTCGCTGTCATGAATGGCGTTGACGCGCGTCGCGGTGGCGGCCGGCTCAATCGCGTTCAGCAGATTGCGTATTCGCAGCAGCTGCGGCGCGCACAGGATGCTGTGGTGTCCCGCGTGCTCGCGCTCGGCGGCAAGGAGATTGGGCGCGTGCGCATCGCGTACAACGCAGCGATCGTACGTATCGATGCGAGCCGCCTCGATCAACTCGCGACGATTCCTGGCGTCGCATCCGTGCAGCGCGCACAGGACTTTCGCGTCAGCCTCAGTGAGACCGTGCCCTATGTCGGCGCCACGGCTGTGCAGTCTGCGGGGCTCACGGGCAAAGGCGTGCGGATTGCCGTGCTGGACTCTGGCATCGACTACACCCATCGCAATCTAGGCGGGCCGGGCACGAAGGCCGCGTACGAAGCGGCGTGGGGCAAGAGCGCGGACGACGCGCGCAACACCAATCGCGATGGCCTGTTTCCAACGGCGAAAGTCGTCGAAGGCCGCGACTTCGTCGGTGAAGCGTGGACGGGCGAGGAAGACTCCCCGCCGCTCGCGGAAGACGCCGATCCCATCGATTCACTCGGTCACGGCACGCACGTCGCCGACATCATCGCCGGCCGCAGCAACGATGGTAAGCACGTCGGCGTGGCGCCGGGCGCTTCACTCATCGCAGTGAAAGTCTGCAGCGCCGTGACGACCGCGTGCAGCGGCATCGCGCTGCTCGAAGGCATCGACTACGCGCTCGATCCAAATGATGACGGCAGCGTCGACGATGCCGCCGATGTTCTCAACTTGTCGCTCGGCGCGCCCTATGGTCAGCGCGAAGACAGCACCGCGGTGGCCGCCGCCAACGCGGCGCGCATGGGCGTCATCGTCGTCACGGCCGCTGGCAACAGCAGCGACAAGCCTTACGATCTCGGCTCGCCCGGCATCGCGCCGGAAGTCATTACGGTTGCGCAAACTCAGGTGCCGAGTGCAGCGGCGATTCCGCTGGTCGTCACCGCTCCTTCCGCTATCGCAGGCACGTACAAGAGCACGGCCACGCTCGACTGGGCGCGCGTCGATGGCGATACGGAAGGGCAGGTTGCTTATGTGGGTCGCGGTTGCCGGAGCGACGCTTATCGTACGAATCCCGCGGGATTCATCGCGCTCATCGATCGCGGCGATTGCAACGTCAGCCTGAAAGTTCGGCTCGCGAGTGACGCCGGCGCGAAAGCCGTGATCCTCGCGCTCGACAAAGACGGCGACCCGACTACCTTCTCGAACGGCGGCGACTGTCCCGCTGCGGAAGGCGTGTGCAAACCCACCATCGTGATTCCGCTCGCGCTCGCAGACACGCTGCGCGCGAATCTCGCAGCCGGGGTGAAGGCGCAGATTTCGGAAGTGAACGGCATCGCGCTCGACGCCAGCATCGCGGGCACTTCGGCGCGCGGGCCGAGCTACGACTACAACCAGATCAAGCCCGACATTGCCGCGCCCGGCGCATCCGTCTCCGCGCAGGTGGGCACGGGCACTGGCGAAACGGCATTCGGCGGCACTTCAGGCTCGACGCCGATGGTCTCGGGAGCCGCGGCCTTGGTGCTGGAGGCTTACCCGAATCGTTCGCCGACGCAGATCAAAGCGGCGTTGATGAATTCCGCGGACTCGAAAATCTACGCGGACCCGGTGTTTCAGCCGCTCGTGCTCGCGCCTGTCACACGCATCGGCGCGGGCGAGCTGCAAGTGGACAAGGCGGTCGCGAGCACTACTGCAGCGTGGGAAGTGTCCCAGCGCACCGGCAGCCTCTCGTTTGGGTATCTGAACGTATCGCGTGATCAAACGCTGGTACGCACCGTGAAAGTCCAGAACTTCAGCGGCGCCGCCCGCCGTTATGAGGTGCGCAACGAATTCCGTTTTGCCGATGATGCGTCGACGGGTGCCGTGAAAATCTTCGCACCCGCGACGCTGAGCGTGCCCGCGTACGGAAGCGCTTCGTTCGATGTCATCATGAAAATCGATGCCGCCCGCTTGCCCGCGTGGGGCCTATTCGGCGGCGCGAACAATGGCTCGGGCGCGTTGCTGAAGAGTGCGGAGTTCGACGGCTATCTCACTCTGCGAGATTCCGTAGATACCGTGCGCATGCCGTGGCAAGTGTTGCCGCATCGTTCAGCGGATCCGCACGTTGTGAATTCGAGCGTCGTGCTGCCGGCGAAGGGCGTTGGCATGCTGGGACTCGTGAATCTCTCGAGTGCGCAGTCCGCTGCATTCGACGTATTCGCGCTCACAGGAACGAGCCCGCGACTTCGCGTCCCGCCGAACTCGAACGAAGCGGATGAGCTCACCGTTCACGACATCGCCGCGGTCGGCGTGCGTCAGGATGTGGATCGCGACGGTAACGACGTCGTGCAGTTTGCGATTCACACGTACGGCCGGCGCGCCCATCCGGCTTATCCTGGCCGCTTCGATGTGTTCATCGATGCTGACAACGACGGGGTGCCCGACTATCGCGTGTTCAACGCGGAGCTCGGCGCGTTTGATTCGAGCGGTGAGACGGTCATTGGCATCGACAATCTCTCGATCCCGACAGACATCGATGCACGGGCGTATTACTACGCCGATGCGGATCTCGACTCCGCGAATCTCATCATGACGGTGCCGATGGCGCAGGTGGGAATTCGCGCGGATCGCCAGTTCCGGTTCGATGTCGAGGCCCACGATAATTATTTCAGCGGCTCGCTGGACAAGGGGCTGACGGATGCCGTGCGCGGGAATGTCGTCACGTTGCAGAAGTTGAAGTATCGGATGGAGCCGAATGTGCCGTTGCCGGTTGACGGTGTGCCGGTGCGCAGCGGTGTGCTGCTGAAGGTTGAAGCGGTGGCAGGTGGTGAATCGGCTTCACCGTCGCAGAGTGGGTTTTTGGTGATGTATCGGGATGCGGCGGTGGAGGCGGAAACGGTTTCGGTGGCAAGAAGCCCTCAATCGCCGGGCGGCTAGGAAGCTCCCCGTGGCACCCGCGCCTTGGCGATACCCGTACACAACCTGAACCGCCCCTTCTCGCTGGTGTGATACGAATACCGCTGCCCGTTGACGTCCAGCTCGATGCGATACCCCGGCACGATCGCCTGCGTCACCATCTCGCCCGGTTTGCCGCAGCCGAGCGCGCCGTTCGGCCACATCACCGCTTCCGAGCTCACGAGCTTCACCGCAGCGGCGTCAACGCCGGCGCGTGCTGCAGCGTCTGCACGAACCTTGTCGAGAATCTCCGCGGGGGCTTCGCGCTTCGCGCCGGTCGACTCCGCAGGCTGTGAAGGTTCACGCACGGGCGTCGGCTTCTGTGAGGATGGCAGCGGTTCGTTGGCCATCGAGCAGGCGCTGACCGCCAGCCCCAGCAACAGGACCGAAGCACGCAGACGGGTCATGTCGAAGCTCCTCCACTATCATTCGCGTCCTGAAAACAACGGTCCACGGCGCACCAGCGGGTCATGAAATATCGTCACAGTTTCCATGCGGGCAACTTTGCAGACGTGCACAAGCACGTCACTGTGCTCGCTCTCGTGGCCGCACTCCAGCGCAAAGACAAAGGCTTCTTCTACCTCGAGACGCACGCCGGCTCCGGCGACTACGGCGCCTCGGACGAGGCGGACGCGGGCATCACACGCCTCGACACCCTCACGTTCAAGGCCGAGGAGCTCAAGCGCTACCTCGCTGGCGTCGGCGGATTTCGCAAGGAGAAAGGCTCACCGAGGGCGTATCCCGGCTCACCGGTGCTCGTCGCGAACCAGCTGCGCGACCAGGATCGCGCCATCGCCGTGGAAATCCAGGCGCCGGAAGCCCGCGCGCTGGAACGCGCGTTGGGCCCCGGCTCGCGCATGCGAGTCGAGACCGGCGACGGTTTCGAACGGCTGCGCGCTTACATGCCGCCGACAGAACGTCGCGGGCTCGTGCTCATCGACCCGCCCTACGAAGAAACGAAGCAGGATTTCGATCGCGTCACGACCGTCATCGCCGATGCTGTCCGTCGCTTCGAGAGCGGCGTGTTCTGCGCGTGGTATCCGATCAAAGACCAGCGCGACGTCGCGACCTGGCGCACAGGCTTCGCGCGCACGATCGGACGCGAAGTGTTGTTCAGCGAATTGTGGCTGTATCCGCGCGACTCGCGCGTGGGCCTGAATGGCTCGGGCCTCGCCATCGTGAATCCGCCGTATCAGATCGACGAGCGAATGAAGGTGTGGATGCCAGAGCTGCACGCGGCTCTCGACATCGCGCGCACGGGCGGATGGAGTGCAGAAATCGTCAGCCCGGCGGCCGCGCCTCGATAGGATGTACGGCGTCGCGGATCTCCGCGGCGTAGCGCTCCATGTCCACATCACCGCGACTCAGCACGACGATGCTGCCTTTCTGCGCATCGGGCAGGATCACGCCTTTGTAGCCCGCCCCGTCGAAATGCTCGAGAGATTTCACCGGCTCATCGGGCAACACGAGCACAGTCGCGGTGCCGTGCTGCGCGCGAACGACGAAGTGCGGCACGAATCGGCCGCGCAGGAAACACGTCCGGATGAACACGATATTCGGGTTGATCGGACTCAGGTGCAGTCCGGAACGCTCCATCACCTCGCGCACGATCGCTTCATCCACCGGACTTTCCAGCGGCCCGTCGATCGGCTCACTCACGACGTGCGACACGACATCCGCCGCGAGTGAGTGGCTCGGCAACGCGCCCCACAACACCAGCACGGCAGTGACGGCAATCAACACGCTCGCGGCCAGCGCCCACTGGCGCCCGCGCGAATAGCCCGAAATCCGCGTCCTTTCAGAAGCCGGCTTCTCAGAAGCCGGCTTCGCGGCCGGCAGGTTGATCATCAACGCGTGACGGATCTTGTCTTCGAGACGCAGCATCTCGCGCTGGTACTGCACGCATTCCGGACATTCACGCAGATGCGCCTCGAGCTCGGGGCTCGTCGCGTTCGGCTCTGCGCCGAGATGCAAATGCACGTCGCCGCAGTTCATGGCGTGCCCTCGACGGACGTGCCATCCAAAGACCGCTCGCCCGTGGGCTCGCAGTCGAGTCCGGGCTTGAGGCCATAGATTTCACGCAGACGGTTCCGCGCGCGGAACAGCCGTGTCAGCACGGCGGGAATCGACAAGCTCATCTCCTTCGCAATCTCAGCGGTGGAATAGCCGCCCAGCACCTGCATGACGAGGGGCTCGCGGTAATCGTCCGGCAGCCGGAGGATCGCGCGCCGCAGGTCGAGCAACTCGGTGTTGCTCACACCCTGGCCCTCGACGTGGCCCTCGCCGTAATCCGGGCCGTCACCGGTGCTCGCAAGGGCGATATCTTCACGTGCCACGATTTCGCTCACGTCGACCGTGACCAGCCGCTTGCGCTCGTAGAGGCGCGCATGCTCGCGGCGAACGATCGTGAGCAACCAATGGCGCACGGCGGCTGCATCCTTCAGCTCCGAGCGCGCGCGCCATGCGCGTAGCATGGCCTCTTGAACGACATCTTCAGCAACCGATCGATCGCGTGCCAGCCAGTACGCAAAACGCACCAGCTCGGGACGCACGGATTCGAGAAGCTGGCCGAATGCATCTCCCAGGCGCTCTCCGCTCTCGTCAGGGCGTGATTGATTCATGTATAAGACCGGCCTCTCACGATCCACATTGCCATGAACGACGCTCATTTGCAGGCCCGTCGCGGGCCGGCCCCGACCGCCGCCTGCGCCGCGCGCCAAACCCCTGAAACCGCCCGTCTTTTCGAGCGCGGCGCGTGAGCGTGGCACCGGATCTGTATGGCGTCGTGGGCCACCCGGTGGCGCACAGCTGGTCACCGTTCATCCATGGCATGTTCGCGCGGCAGACCGGCGAGCCCGTCACTTACCGGCTGCATGACGTGCTGCCCGAAGACTTTCGCATCCACGTGCTCGATTTCTTCGCGCATGGCGGGCGCGGCCTGAACATCACGGTGCCCCACAAACTCGCGGCCGCAGCACTGGCGGACGAACTCACGCCGCGGGCCGAACGCGCGGGTGCCGTCAATACTCTTGCCCTGCAAAGGGACGGCCGCATCCTCGGCGATAACACGGATGGCGCCGGGCTCGTGCATGACCTGCGCGACAACCTGGGCGTCACTCTCGGCGGACGTCGCGTGCTCATCGTCGGCGCGGGTGGCGCTACGCGCGGAGTGGTCGCGCCGCTGCTCGTATTGCGGCCGTCGGAGCTGGTCATCGCGAATCGCACAGCCGAGCGCGCGAAAGCGTTCGCGGCAGACTTTCAGGATCTGGGTGCCGTGCTGGGTTGTGGCTTCGACGAAGTGAGCGGCGCGCCGTTCGACCTGATCATCAACGCCACGTCCGCAAGTCTCGCAGGCGAAGTGCCGGCCATTCCGTCGAGCGTCATCAAGGCAGACTCGCTCTGCTACGACATGGCGTATAGCAAAGGCGACACGCCGTTTCTCAAATGGGCGCGCGAGCAAGGCTGCCCGCACGCGGTACAGGGTTGGGGCATGCTGGTGGAGCAGGCGGCGGAATCGTTCCAGCTGTGGCGGGGGGTGCGGCCGCAGACGGCGCCGGTGCTCGTCGCGCTGCGTGAGCGCACCACGAGCTAGTGATTAGCTTCTGCTGCTTTTGGAAAGAAAAAAATACATTGATTTCCGGATGACCCGAGAGCCCCGGAAATCGGAGCGCCTCACTTCATCGTCACGAATTCTTCCGAGCTGGTCGGGTGAATCGCCACGGTGTCGTCGAAATCCTGCTTCGTCGCGCCCATGCGCAGCGCCACTGCGAAGCCCTGAAGCATTTCATCCGCACCCCAACCGATCACGTGCGCGCCGACGATCTTGCGATGGGCGCCGGTCGTGATGAGCTTCATTTCGGCCCGCACTTTGCGGGTGGTCATGGCGTGATACATCGGCACGAAGCCGGAAATGAACACTTCGACTTCATCGCCGTATTTCGCGCGCGCCGCGGCTTCCGTCATGCCGACCGTGCCGATCGGCGGATGGCTGAAGATCACGGTGGGAATATTGTCGTAGTCGAGAAAGCGATCGGACTGGCCGTTGAACAGCCGGTCGCTGAGCCGACGTCCCGCCGCGATGGCCACCGGCGTGAGCTGCGCGCGGCCGGTGACATCGCCGACGGCATAAATTCCATCGACGTTCGTCGACTGATACTTGTCTGTCTCGATGTAGCCGTACGGGTCGAGCTTCACGCCCGCGGCGGCCAGCCCCAGGGCTTCGACGCACGGCTGCCGGCCAATCGCCCATAGCACGCAATCTGCGGGCGGCAGGCGCTTGCCATTGGTCAGCACCAGCTCGAGCTCGCCCTTGGCATTCCGCTCGAGTGCCTGCGGATAGGAATTGGGGACGACGTCGATGCCTTCGTCGCGCATCGACTTCATGAGCACCGACGCGAGCATCGCGTCGAAGCTCTTCAGCACGGTTTCACCGCGAATCACCATCGTCACCTTGGAACCGAGTGCCGCGAAGGTGCCGCCCAGCTCCACCGCGATGTAGCCGCTGCCGACCACGATGACCCGCTGCGGCTGGGTCGGCAGCTCGAAATAGCCGTCGGAGGTGATGCCCAGCTCGGCACCCGGAATGTCCGGCAGCATGGGGCGCCCGCCCGTGGCGACGACGATGTGGCGGGCCGAAAGGGTGCGCTCGCCGACGACCAGCTCGTGCGGCCCGGTGAATTTGGCGAAGCCGCGAACGATCTCGACCTTGTCGTTGTTGAGGTTGCGCTCGTAGATGTCGTTGAGGCGCCCGATGTACGCGTCGCGCTTCGTCTTGAGGCTGGACCAGTCGAAACCGCCGTAGGCATGCACCGAAGCGTCGATTGGAAAGCCGTATTCCGACGCGTCCCGTAGCGAATCGGCGACGTGCGCGGCATTCCACATGACCTTCTTGGGCACACAGCCGACGTTCACGCAGGTGCCGCCCAACCGCCCGGACTCGATGACCACCGCACGCGCCCCGTACGCCGCCGCACGTCGGGCGCAGGCCAACCCGCCGCTGCCGCCCCCGATGACCGCCAGATCGTATTGGTAGGCGTCCGTCATGGGCCGCGCCTCGGGCTTGCGTTGTTCGACATCGCTCTCATCTACCCCTCTGGGGTCGGACCGAAGCGTGATGGTACATGCCCGCTCTCTGGACCGATTAGAATGCGCTTCGCACACTGACGGTCGAGGGTCCATGGAAAACCCACTGCTCGCATACGCGCCGTTACCGGCCTTCTCCTACATCCGCCCCGAGCACGTCGAACCGGCAGTGCGGGAGGTGCTGGCCGCCAGCCGGGCGCGCATCGATGAGCTGGCCGGGCTGAATGCCCCGTCGTTCCGCGAAGTCGTCGAGCCGTTGGAAGAGCTGCATCACCGCATCTCCAGAGTGTGGTCTCCGGTGAGCCATCTCAATGCTGTGCTGAACTCCGAGGCACTGCGGGCGAGCTACAACGCATGCCTGCCGCTTCTATCGGCATATCAAACCGATCTGGCGCAGAGCGAGCCGCTCTACCGCGCCTACGAAGGCATTTCGAAGCGCGAGGGTGAAGCACTCGGGCCTGTCGAAAAACGCGTTGTCGAGCATGCACTGCGGGACTTCCGCCTCGCGGGCGTCGGCCTCGACGCGGAGCGCAAGCGCCGCTTCAAGAACGTGATGCTCGAGCTGACGCAGCTGCAAGCGAAGTTCGAAGAGAACGTGCTCGATGCCACCAACGGTTGGACGCATCACGTGAAGGACGCGGAGCACCTGCGCGGCCTCAACGAGACGCTCGTCGAGCAGGCACGCAAACGGGCGCAGGACAAGCACCTGGAAGGCTGGCTGCTGACGCTGGATCAACCCACGTACGTCGCGGTCGTCACCGATGCGGAATACGAGCCGCTGCGCCGAGCCGTTTACGAAGCCTGGACGACGCGCGCGTCCGATCGCGGCCCGAATGCCGGCCGGTGGGACAATTCGCCGGTGATGGAAAACATCCTGCGCCTGCGCAGCGAAGCTGCGCGGCTGCTCGAGTTCTCCAGCTATGCGGAATACGCGCTCGCCACGCGCATGGCGCGCACGGTGGATGAAGTCATCAGCTTCCTGCGTGCGCTCGCGAAATCCGCGCGCGACGCGGCCCGCAAAGAATTCGAAGAGCTCGAGGCCTTCGCCGGTCACAAGCTCAACGCGTGGGATGTCGGCTTCTACGCCGAACGCATGCAACGCGAGCGTTACTCGATTTCGCAGGAAGAGCTGCGGCCGTATTTCCCGCTGCCGCATGTGTTGAACGGACTGTTCCAGACCGCAGAGCAATTGTTCGACCTGAAGATCCGCGAACGCAAGGACGCGCCCGTGTGGCATCCCGACGTGCGCTTCTTCGATCTGGAGACGAGCAACGGCCGCGCGATCGGCAGTTTCTATCTCGACGCATATGCCCGCCCCAACAAGCGCAGCGGCGCGTGGATGGATGAATGCGTCGGCCGCAAGAAGCTCGCAACAGGTGCGGCGTTGCCGGTGGCCTATCTCGTCTGCAACGTGCTGCCGCCGAATGGCGGCCAACCCGCGCTGCTCACGCATGACGATGTCGTCACGCTGTTCCACGAGTTTGGCCACGGGCTGCATCACCTGCTCACGCGCGTGGATTATCCGAGCCTCGCTGGCATCAACGGCGTGGCATGGGATGCGGTGGAGCTGCCCAGCCAGTTCCTCGAGAACTACGCGTGGCATCCGGATGTGCTGCAGAAAATCTCCAAGCACGTGCGCACCGGCGCAACGCTGCCGACGGATCTGCAGTCGCAGCTCATCGCCACCCGCAGCTTTCATGCAGGCCTGCAGACGATGCGGCAGCTCGAGTTCGCGCTGTTCGACTTCAGAATCCACGCGGAATACGACCCTGCGAAGGGCGGGCGTATCGCTGAAATTCTCGGCGAAGTGCGTCGCGAAGTGGCCGTGGTGCCGGTGCCGGACTGGAATCGCTTTCCGAACAGCTTCGGGCACATCTTTGCGGGCGGCTACGCGGCGGGTTACTACAGCTACAAATGGGCCGAGGTGCTCGCGGCCGATGCGTTCTCCGCGTTCGAGGAGACCGGCGTGTTCGATCACGCGACCGCGAACCGCTTCCTCGACTCGATTCTGGTCCGGGGCGGCAGCCGCGATCCCCTCGATGCGTTCGTCGAGTTCCGCGGGCGGCGTCCGGATGTGCGTGCGCTGCTGAAACAGCACGGGATCGCTGCGGACGATCAGGCCGCTTGATTCGCCCAGGCGTGACTCAGCGCGTGACCAAAGCGGCGGCCATCGCCGTGGCTCATGGGCTTGCGCTGCTCGCGTGCACCACCGCGAGTGCCCAGAATGAAACGCTCTACGTCATCGAACAGCTCGTCGTCGGCGTGAGTGCGACGGCCGATGGCTCGGGTGATCGCGTCACGCAGATCAAGAGCGGCGACCGCGTCGAGGTGATCGAACGTGAAGGCGATCAGTCCCACGTGAAGCTGGCTTCCGGCGAGGAAGGCTGGGTGCGCACGTCGTATCTCTCGCCCGCGCCGCCGCTGCGCGAGCAGCTCAAAGCCCGCACCGACGAGCTGGAAAAACTCAGGCAGGACAAAACGAAGCTCGAGGCGGATCTCGCGAGCGCGCGAAAAGCAGCTGCCGCGGCTGCCAATGTATCGACCGGCGCGACGGTGGGCGCGTCAGCCAATTCGTCGATCGGCAACTCATCGATCAATGGGTCGTCGAGCGCCGTTTCGAGTGGTGCCGCCGGGGCACCGGCCGCGAGTGACGTGGCCGATGGTTCGGCGACAGCCGGCAGCGCCGATGCCAACTCCGCCGATTCCGCGCGGAGAGACCTGCCGCCTTCGAACCCTTCGTTGTTCTCGGAAGAAGGAATCTTGCCGGCGCGGCCCACGTGGATCGTTGCGCTCATCGCAGCAATCGTGGCGCTGGTGGTCGGATTCGTGCTCGGCTGGCGCGTGCTCGATCAGCGCATCCGCGCGAAATACGGCGGCCTGCGCATTTACTGACGGGTGCAAGCTTTTCGATACCTCTGGCTGCCCTCGAATCGTCGACGGCAAGTGGCCGATCTCAATCGTCCTCAGTGGCCAACAAGGTCGGCGCGCCGCTGACTTCCGGCTGCACAGCCGCGGCCGCCGCTTGCGCTCCGGGACGCGTCCAGCCACAAACTTTGTCACATAGGTAGTTTCCGGCACCCCCTTAAGGAGGGCCTGCCGTGGGTCAAAACTGTGCGTTGCTTCGCTGGTTTCCCCGGAAGGTGCGGCCTAGACTTTCCGCACACGAAACGGGGATTTTCGGCCATTCATCCGGCCGTTCGCGGCCCATAAAATGACAAGCGCACGGCGCAACGATTACGACGTCACCAACACCGTTCAGGTGAGCTCCACGAATGCGGTCCATGCGGCTGTCGAAGCGCTCGTGCGCTCGGCCTGGCCGGATGCACCGTTGCACGAGCTGGCCAGCGCGTTCGAACATTTCGACGATGTGTTTGCCGGCCGTTTTCCCGGCTATTTCGGCGTCGACACGGTTTATCACGATCGCCAGCACACGCTGGATATCACCCTGGCACTCGCTCGCATGCTCGTCGGTTACGAGCGGCAGGTGGAGCCGGAACTGCGCATGGGTGGCGAGCGCGCGGTGCTCGGGCTCGTGGTCGCCCTGTTCCACGATGTCGGATATCTCCGTCGGGTGGGCGAAGACGAGGCATCGCGCAACGGCGCGGAATTCACGCGCACCCACGTGTCGCGCGGCGCGCGTTTCCTGGCCGAATACCTGCCGAATACGACCCTCGCCGCATGGACCGGCCGGGCCTGCGAGATCGTGCACTACACCGGCTACGAAGTGCCGATTGCCAAGATCAACATCACCGACCCGCGCGACATCAAGCTCGGGCACATGCTCGGAACTGCGGACATGATCGCGCAGATGTCCGACCGCTGTTACCTGGAAAAATGCCGGGACCGGCTGTACGCGGAGTTCGTGCTGGGTGGCGTCGCCCTGCCGGTCGCGAACAACGGTGGGCGCCAGGTGAAATACGCTTCGGGCCTTGACCTGCTGCGCCAGACCCCTGAATTCGTGTCGGAAGTGCGCACGAAGCGACTCGATGGCGAGTTCGGCGCGGTGTATCGCTACCTCGAGATTCTGTACGGCGGCGAGAATCCCTACGTCGACGCCATCGACCGCAATGTCGAATTCCTGCGGCAGATCCTTCGCAGCGAAAACTGGCGGCTGCTGCGGCGGAACCCGCCGATTTTCGCGGCCATCGCCGATCCGATGACGACGATGCGCGGACTCATGCTGGGCTATATCAAGAAAGCCTGGACGAATCGCTGATCTGAACGCGCTGGCGAACGGCGCCCGCCCGTAACCAGCCGGGCGGAACCTGTCGCCGAATCACGGCGAGTCCACCGACCGCACGTACCTGTCGTACAGCTCCGGCAACAGCGCGAGCACGGTTTCGCGCCCCGCCAACTCGCTGCCATCGATCGCATCCTTCAGGATTTCCAGCGAGAAAGACTGCAACGCAGGCACGGACACGGGCGCGTAACTCAAATGCCAGGGCTCGGGCCGCACCCCGCCGCGGTCGGTCGTGTAAGGCCGGAAGAATCCGTGGTTTGCCATATTGCCGGCCAGCCACTCGTTCAGGCGTACGAATGGTCCCTCGCCTGTGAATTCCGCCACTGTTAACTGCACTCGATAGTCCGGGCCGAGCGCGGCCAGCGCCGCCCGGTCGATGACGTCGAAATCCGTTCCCCAGTGATGCCGGCTCGCGCCCGGCAGCGCGGACCAGATGAGGATCGTCCGCACGCGCTGGAGGTCGTCGAGTTTCCCCACTTCCAGCGGCTGGCCAGCGTGATCGAGCAACGGCCGCTCACCGCGGAATTTGCCGTTCCAGATCGCACTCTGGCGCTCGAAATCCCGGAAGGCAGAGACGACTTCGAGCTCGATTCCGGCTGCGGCGGAAGCTTCGCGCAGGCCCGCGAGCGCCACGTGTACCTGTGGGTGCAAGCGCAGATGCGCAAGGCCTGGCACCTCCTGCACGTGAGTTGTCTCGCGACCGGTCAGTTGTCTCGAATTCAGCGGAACCATGTGCGTCTCGCAGCCATTACTTTTGGTCGACACCGCAATCGCCGGGGCCTCCGGCAGCAGCGGTCATAGCAGAATAATCATCGCTCGTCGTCGCGGCCGGGCGACGCAAATCACTCATTATTCAGGTGGCCTCACGAGGCGGGCCGGGGGTAGTATCCGTTGAAGAATCAAACGGGATCGCCGGGCGTTCCACATCGCCGGCGCATAGATTGAACATCGTCAGCCTGAAACTGAAGTACGCCGGTGCTGCGTTCGCAGCCGTGCTCGTGGGCACGCTGATTGTCATGGCCCTGCTGGCCTGGCAACAGCGCGCGGGCACGCGTCAGGTGGCGCAGCTCGCGCAGGGTTTCAGCACCGGGCAGGTCGACGTCGAAGTGCAGGCCCGTGCCACTTCGATCGCGCGACATGCGGCCGAAGCCGCCGCGCCACTCATGGGCCGCGGCGAAGGCGAAGCGCTCGCACGACGCATGGCGAGCTTTTCCGAAGACGCCACGCTCGATTCGCTCGTGATACGCGATGCAGCGGGCAACGTGCTGTATCAGTGGCACCGGCCGGAAGGTGCTCCGGAGCGCCGCACGGATTCGAAGACGCTGAAGGAACACTCGGCCACCGAATCCATCCGCACGATGTTCGAGAGCATTCCGGGCGCGGCAACTCCGAAGACGCTCGGCGAAGCGCGTGTCGTCGTGACGCAGGCGATTCCGCTGAGCGGCGCCGGGCTCATCGAACGCATCGATGCACTGAGTCGCGATGAGCTCATCCGCGGCTTCACGATTGCCGGCGGTCTCGCGGTATTCGGGGCGCTCGTCGGCGCGGTGCTGGGCTGGCGCGCGGGCCGCAAGCTGGAGCAGCCCATCAACGCGCTGATCCGCAGCGCAGATCGCATCGGTCAGGGAGACTACACACGCCAGCTCGACGTCGTGCGTCGTGATGAAATTGGCGACCTCCAGCAAGCGCTCGAGCGCATGCGCGGCAAGCTGCGCCAGAGCACGATCAACAAGAATTATCTCACCAGCGTTCTGAACAGCATGACGGACGCGGTGTTCGTCACCTCGCCGGACGGTGTCATCAAGACCGCCAACGCCGCCGCCTGCAAGCTGCTCGGCTACAGCGAAGAAGAGATCCTCGGTCGCGGCATCGCTGCGATTCTCGACGAAAGCGAGCGCGAAGATTTCGACCTGCTGCAGGCTGCACAGGAAACGCGTGAAACCGTCGTGCGCACCCGGCAGGCCCAGACGATTCCGGTTTCGCTGACAGGCTCGCAGATCGCGAGCGACGATCCGCAGTTCCAGGGCAACATCTTCGTCGCCCGCAACATCACGGATCGCAAGCGCGCCGAACGCCGCATTCGTTACCTCGCGCGGTACGACGCACTCACGAAAGTGCCGAACCGCATGCAGTTCCATCACCTGCTGCAGCAGGCGATTGCGCGGGGCCTGCGCAGCGGGCAGTCCGTGGCGCTGCTGTATCTCGACATGGATCGCTTCAAGGAAGTGAACGATACGTTCGGTCACGGCTCCGGCGATCGCGTGCTCGAAGTGCTGGCAGAACGGCTCACGCGCGCGCTACCGAAAGACACGGTCATCGGTCGCCTCGCCGGCGACGAGTTCGCGCTGTTCGTCGACGGATTGCCGGCCGAGTCGGATAACCGCGGACCGATCGCGCATCTCGCCCGCTCGATCCTCACGGACGTGTGCCGCGCGTTCCAGCTGAATCAGCACGAAGTGTTTCTCACGTCGAGCATCGGCATCGCCTTCTGCCCGCGCGATGCCGAGAACGTCATCGACCTGATCCGCAACGCTGACGCGGCGATGTATTACTCCAAGCAGAACGGCGGCAACACGTTCGCCTTCTACTCGCCGGAGATGAACGCGGCCGCTGTCGAACGGCTGATGCTGAAGAGCAAGCTGCGTCGTGCGCTGGAGCGGGACGAGCTCGTGATCCGCTACCAGCCGAAAGTGGATCTGCGTTCGGGGCGCATCATCGGTGCCGAGGCGCTGTTGCGCTGGCGGCTGCCGGGCCACGGCGACATTCCGCCCGGCCAGTTCATTCCGCTCGCGGAAGAAACCAACCTGATTCTCGACATCGGCGAATGGGTGCTGAACCGCGTGTGCCTGGATTACCGGCACATGCAGGGCGAAGTCGGCGATCCGGGCCGCATCTCGCTCAACCTGTCGTTGAAGCAGCTGCGCCAGGCGAGCTTCATTCTCCGCTGCCGTTCGGTGTTCCGCCGGCACGGCGTGTCGCCCACTTCGTTCGAGCTCGAGATCACCGAGACCACGCTCATGGCAGACGCCAAGCGCACTGTGCGCCTGCTGGATGAGCTCTATGCGATGGGACTGCACCTTTCGATCGACGATTTCGGCACCGGCTATTCGTCGCTGTCCGCGCTCCAGCAGTTCCCCATCGGCACACTGAAGATCGACCAGTCCTTCGTGCGCGACGTGGGTGAAGATGCTGGAGATGCAACCATCGTACGCACGATCATCGACATGGGACGCAGCCTGGGAATGGATGTGGTGGCTGAAGGCATCGAGTCTCAGCGCCACCTCGAGTTCCTGCGCAGGCATCACTGCCACTACGGCCAGGGCCGGTTGTTCGGCGAGCCGTGTACCAGTGAAGAGCTGCAGGCGCTGCTAGCTCGGCAAGCCAGTGGCACCCCACCATTCGCTCACCTGTTGCCGGCCATCGAATCGCTCAGCAGTCGTTCGGCATAACTGTCGTCACGAAGCGCGGGCATCCTCGAAGCCATAACAGCAGGCCAGAGCCCCAAGCCAGTACAGCACGCGCCAGCAGCCCAAACCGGTCGATGTCTGCGCCCTTACCGACACCGGAAGAACCGGCCCTCATCGATGCACCTGTGAAGGCCGCGCCGCCGCCGCGACGGCGTCGCTGGGGCCGCGTCGCGTGGTATGCATTTCTCGCGTTGTGGGCCGCCACGTCGATCTGGGAGGCGAACAAGCCCCTGCCTCCCGGCACCCACGTGAACACGGAGTGGCAAGCGCTGCCCGCTGCGGATGTCACGTTCATTGCCGACATCACCGCAGCAGATGCCTACGGCCGCGCAGTGATGAGCCAGGCGATCTTCGATCAAGTGCTGTCGATCGTGCGCGGCGCCCAGCGATTCCTCGTGATCGACTACTTCCTGTTCAATCCACATCGGGGCGTCGAAGGCGGCCCTGCGCCGGCACGCGCGCTGTCGAGCGAGCTGCGCGACGCGATCATCGAGCGCAAGAAGCAGCAGCCGGATCTTCGCGTGCTGTTCATCACCGACCCGATCAACGACGTGTATGGCGGCGATCCGTCGGCCGATCTCGAGATGCTGCGGGCGGCGGACATCGACGTCGTCGTCACCGATCTCGATTCACTGCGCGACTCGAACTTCATCTATTCAGGCTTCTGGCGAATTGCGCTGCGCTGGTGGAGCGGCAGTGGCCGCGGCAAGGGCTGGTTACCCAATCCGCTGGACGAGTCCTCGCAGGACGTGACGTTCGGTTCGTACGCGCGGCTCGCAAACTTCAAAGCCAATCATCGCAAGGTGATCATCGGCGACGATGGCCGCGGCGGGCTCACCGGCATCGTGGCCTCCGCCAATCCGCACGACGGCAGCAGTGCGCATTCGAACGTCGCCACGCGCATCAACGGCCCGGCCCTCGCGCCCTTGCTGGCGAGCGAGATGGAAGTGGCTCGATTTTCAGGCTGGCAAGGCGTCATCGCCGTAGAGCCACCGCGCGGCGGGCCGCCCGCAAATGACTCCACCGCGCTTGTCGGCGGGCAGATCGCGCGCATGCAGGTGCTGACGGAAGGTGCGATTCGTGACGCCATCGTCGAACGCATCGACGCAGCCGTGCGCGGCGAGTCCATCGACATCGCGATGTTCTACATTTCGGATCGTCACGTCATCGATGCGTTGGTGGCGGCCGCGGGCCGCGGCGTGAGCGTCCGGCTGATCCTCGATCCAAACAAGGACGCCTTCGGGCACGAGAAAAACGGCATTCCGAATCGGCCCGTCGCGAGCGAGCTGCTCGCGGCGAGCGATGGCGCGATCCATGTGCGTTGGTATCGCACGCACGGCGAGCAGTTCCATACCAAGCTCGTGATGATCTACGGGCCGGATCGCGTGTGGCTCTCGCTCGGCTCCGCGAATCTCACGCGCCGGAACATCGGCGACTACAACCTGGAAGCGAACGTCGCGATCGAAACGGCGCGCACGTCGCCGCTCGGCACTCAGGTGCTGGAATATTTCGACACGCTGTGGGGAAACCGCGCGGGACTCGGCATCGAATACACGGCGGACTTCGGCGTTTACGCCGACCCGACGCAGGGCAACTACTGGCTCTACCGCGTCATGGAGTCGACGGGCCTGTCGACGTTTTGATCGCCGCGGCGCTGCGCTCTGCCATGCTCCCGAGCGCGGCATGCGCGGCTTTCTCGAAGGCCGCGACGACAGCGCTCATCGTGTTCGCATCGGCATCCGCCACGCCCTCCGCGACGAAGCTCGTGATCAGCTCACGGCCGATCCGCCGCGCGATCGTGCAATCCAGCGTCACGAAAACTTTGGGCGATCCGGCGTCCCCGCCACCCGCCGTGTAATCCGCTTCGAACCGGCGGATCGTGATCTGCAGAAGATAGTCCGCAGCGAACGGACTCGGCGCGTCATGGACCGACGCCCAATTGCCGCTCGCGCGCAACGTATCGATGGCCAGCGTCTCCACGACGTCGGGCAGCGAGCCAGCCCAACTGCTGGCGGCGTAACGATCCATGCGATGATCGGAACGCACGAGGGTGATGAGCTCGGTCGCCAGGCCGGGATCCGCCTGCGGACGTGGCACCTGCAGGCTCGGTGGTACGCCCAGGCTCGTTGTCAGCGGCGCAGGGCCGCTCGCTGAACCGCTCGGCGCGGCGGCCGCTGCCGCCGCGCGCGCGGTATCGAGCGCCTGCGCTTCTGCGTTCGCGGCACGAGTCGGTGAGACTGCCGCACGCAATACATAGACCTGCACCGGCGGCGCTTCGCTCTTGAGCAGGCTGCCGCAGCCGCTGAGCGCACCCGTCATCAACGCCATCGACGCGAACAAGGTCGACACGGTCGCGAGTCGGATCATCGGGGAATCTCGACGCCCGTCGCGGGCGGCTGATACAGAAGTTGGGAAGGATCTTCTTTCAGGCTGCGCGACAGCTCGCGGAACTCACGCGCCGCGGACCGGCCTTCGCGCAGGAAGCGCTCCAGCTCCGGCAAGCCCTCGCGCGTGAACGAGCGAATGTCCTGCCGATTCTCTTCGACGAGCTTGTCGAGCCGATCGCTCGCGTTCGCGAGGTTGTCCGCAACCGCGCGAACGCGGGTCATCGCCGTGGTGACTTCCGGCCCGGCCCTTTCCAGAACGGTGTTGGCGTGCGTTGCGACGACCCGCACTTCGCCCGCGACACCACGCAGCTCCGCCACGAGACCCTCCACTTCACGCAGCGTCTGCGGCAGCGTGGCGCTCGCCTTGTCGAGGTTCGCGAGCGCGTTCGACACGGAGGCAATGTTCTTGTCGCTCAGCATGCGGGCCGCGCGGTCCGCGACATCGCTGGCCAGGCCGACGAGATCCGGCAGCGACGCGAGCAGCACGTCGAAGCTCGAACGCGCCGAACGGATCACCGGGTATTTCTCACTCGGCACAGCCTTCGTGAGACGGCGCGTGCCGGTGTCCAGGATGAGGTCCATGTACAGCAGGCCGGTGACGCCCTGGAGCGAAAGCTCCGCGATGGTCTTGTCCGACACGGGCGCGCTCGAGTCGAGATCCACGAGCACCTGCACGCGGCTCGAATCCCGCGGATCGATGCGCATGCTGTAAACGCGGCCGATGTCGACGCCGAGGTAACGCACCTGCGCGCCGCGTTCGAGCCCGCTCACGCTGCCTTCGAAATACACTTCGTAGCGGCGGTAATCGCGGTGCTCGCGCGAGTCGGAATACCAATAGACGAACAGCACGGCCATGACGACCACCAGCACCACGAAGGCGCCAACGGCTGCGTAGTTCGCTTCACGCTCCATGGCGGCCTCCCGAAGCGCTCACGTGCTCGGCATGGGCACGGGCCCGCTCGCCATGGAAATAGGCGCGGATCCAGGGATGCTCGTGCTTCACGATGCCCTCGAGCGTATCGATTTCCATTTTGCGGTCGACGATCACGCCGACACGATTGCAGGTACGGAAGATCGTGTCCAGATCGTGGGTGATCATGACCACCGTCAGTTTGAGCTGGCTCTGCAGCTCCATGATCAACGCATCGAAATCGGCCGCGCTGATGGGGTCGAGCCCGGACGTAGGCTCGTCGAGGAACAGCAACCGCGGGTCCAGCGCCAGCGCACGGGCCAGCGCCGCACGCTTGACCATGCCGCCGGACAGCTGGCTCGGATATTTCTGCGCCGCTTCGGATGGCAGGCCGACGAGTCGAATCTTCAGCATCGCGAGCTCATCGCGCATGCGCGGCGTGAGCTTCACGTGCTCGATCATCGGCAGCTGCACGTTTTGCAGCACCGTGAGCGAAGTGAAGAGCGCGCCGCCCTGGAAAGTGACGCCGTACCGCGCCTTCACGGCACGCAGCTTCTCTTCGCTGAGCTTCGTGATGTCCTGGCCTTCGAGGCGGACGATGCCTTCCTGCGGCTTCTGCAGCCCCAGGATCGTTCGCAGCAGCACGGACTTGCCGGTGCCCGAGCCGCCGACGATGCCGAACACCTCGTTCTCGACGACGGTCATGTCGAGATGGTCGTGCACCACCTGGGTCCCGAAGCGGTTGACGATGCCGAGCGCCTCGACCATCGGCCTGTGCCCGTTCATCAAATGCCGAGCTCCATGAAGAGCACGGCAAACAGCGCATCCGCCAGGATCACCAGGAAGATGGACTGCACCACAGCAACCGTCGTGAGCCGACCGAGCTCCCGCGAAGAGTCCTTCACCTGCATGCCGCGGTAAACGCCGGCCATCGCGATGAGCATCGCGAACACGGGCGCCTTCACGATGCCGACCCAGAATGTGGTGGCGGCGATGGAGTCGTTCACTCGCTCGATGTACTGCGTCAGTGGCATGTCGAGCAGATAACGGCACAGCAACGCGCCGCCCGCGAGTCCGATGGCATCGGAAATCACAGTGAGCAGCGGTAGCGCGATGACGAGCCCCCACACCCGTGGCACCACCAGCACTTCGAACGGATCGACGCCGGTCGCCTTCAGTGCATCGACCTCCTCGTTGAGCTGCATGGCGCCGATCTCGGCGGCGAACGCGCTGCCCGAGCGGCCAGCCACGATAATCGCGGTGAGCAGCACGCTCATTTCGCGAAGCACGCCGATGGTGACGAGATCCACCACGAACACTTCCGCGCCGAACTTCTGCAACTGCTGCGCGCTCATGTACGCAATGATCACGCTGATGAGAAACGCGATCAGCGAAACGATCGGGATCGCGGTGATTCCCGTGTCATACACATGCCGCGCCACCGAGATTGGACGGATGCGCTTCGGATTCACCAGCGCGCGCAGGCTGGTCATGGTGACCCGGCCCATGAACTCCATGGACCGAACCACATCGCGCCAGCGACGCACCACCTGGCGACCGAGCGCTTCCACCGGCTCGATGCCGGTTTCATCGTTCGCGGCAGGCGGGCGATACGGCGCCTTGGCGAGACAGTCGGTGATCAGGCTGAGTTGTTCAGGCTCCGCGCCTTCGAACGAGATTTCGCCGTCGAGCTGACGGACCCGCTGCACGAAATCGCGCAGGCGCCAAGCGGCGGAGAAATCGAGCAACGCGAGCCGGCTGGTGTCGATGCGGACGTGACGTATACCGGCGAGATCGATGGCGGCCAGCATCCGGTCGATTTCGGAAAGCTCACCGACGCGCCATTCACCCGCGAGATCGAGGTGCAGCTCGTCGCCGGAGCGCCGGCTGGCAAGCGCCTGCGTCAAGACTCGACCCGTGCGTGGCGGGCTCGCGTACACATCCCCATGGCCGCAGTCTAGGGAATTTCCGCGTGAGCGGTTTTGGAAAAAATGAATATTTTTTCCCTGCGGGCTCCCTGAATTGGCGGAAAAGCAGCGCCCACATCAGGGCAGCGCGAGAATCAGGCGTCGTCGCGGTGCCGGCGAATGCGAATGGTGACGTAGAGCATCAGTGCCGCGGCCGCCAGTCCGATCCACAGCGACGGCAGCCACAGCAGCTCGATGAGGTTCGCCTTGTCGAACAAGCCGGCCACGCCATCGATGTCGCGGTTCGGAAGCCGACGTACGACGCCGCCGAGCCGGTCACCCGTGAACCCCGCAAGGGACCAGCTGTTGAAGAACAGGCGCTGGCCGAAAATCAGGATCAGCGGCGGCAACACCGTCCACACCATCGCGGCCCGCGGCACGGCCACCGACACGAGCAGCTGATAGGCGGCAATCGGCGCGAACCACAAGGCAAGGATGAGCACATCCATCAGCAACAGGGCCTGCAGGTGCAGCCAATCGAGACTGGCCCAATGGTCGGAAGCCGACACCGCAACCGGCCCGAAGTTGATCCGGAACACGATGAACGACAGCACGTTCGCAACGAACGCGAAGGCGAACACCACGAGCGGCACGGCGATCAGCGCGACGAGCAGCTTCGACAACACCGTCATCGAATCGGAGACGGGCATCGACTTCCAGAACAGGATGCTGCGGTCCTTGCGCTCGTTATAGAGGGCATCGCAGAGATAGGCGAACACGACGACGGCCATCAGCGCGTAGAGCAGCATCGTGAAGACGATGTTCAGCAGCAGATAAAAGGTCGGCTGCATCGCCGGGCCGAGGCTCGTTTCCGATCCGTCGATGACGAACATCGTGGGGCTGAAGCGAGTCCCGGCGAGCAGGGACAGCGCCAGATACAGCACGGACATCACCGCCGGCGCGATGAGGAAAACGCGATGCTCCCAGAACTCGCGGCGAACGAGCGTCACCATCGTCTTCATGCCGATGCTCCCGACATCCGGGCGACGAAGAGATCCGAAATGGAGGGCGTGCGCACTTCGCCGAGCGCGGCGAGCTGGTCGACCGGTTGGCCTTCGAAGAACATCGCGACGCGGCCGAACACTTCCCGCTCATAGAAAGGCTTGAGGCTGCGGGCGCGCTGGGCCTGGTCCGGATTCACGTTCAGCTGCACGAAGCGCTCGGCGAGGCCTTCGACGGTCGAGTCGAGCACGACGCGGCCGTGGTTGATGAAAATCACGTCCGTCAGCAGGTTTTCGATCTCTTCCACCTGATGCGTGGTGAGAAGGATCGTGCGTTCCTTGTCGTAGTAGTCGTTCAGCAGCGTGTCGTAGAACTGCCGGCGATACAGCAGGTCGAGGCCGAGCGTGGGCTCGTCCAGCACCAGCAAGCGCGCGTCGATCGCGAGGATGAGCGCCAGATGCAGCTGCGTGACCATGCCCTTCGACAGCTCGCGGACGCGGCTCTTCATCTTGATGTCGGTCTTGCGCAGGAACTCTTCGGCGCGCGCCCGCTCGAAACGCGGATGCACGCCCTGCACGTAATCGAGCGCGTTGCAGACGCGCAGCCACTTGGGCAGCACCGCGACATCTGCGATGAAACAGACTTCGCGCATCAGCGCGTCGCGCTGCGTGTAGGGATTCTTGCCGAGCACCTGCAGCTCACCTTCGTATGAGGTGAGCCCGAGAATCGACTTGAGGGCCGTGGTCTTGCCAGCGCCGTTCGGCCCGATCAGTCCGACGATACGACCCGGCTCGATGCCGAAGCTGACGTGGTCGAGCGCGCGCGTGGCGCCGAACGAGCGCGTGAGCCCCTTGGCCTCGATCACCTTGCCGACGTGCGGGCGGTCGACCCGGCTACCACCGAGGCCGCTTTCGCGGATTGGGGCTTCACGGGTCTCGCCGCCCGGAATCGCGTCACCGCGGATGGGGTCTTCACTCTGGGTCATGGTCCGATCCTGACGTCGGCGGCGCCGACCCCGATACGGTGGTGGGCCACGGCGCCGAGTGAGGCTCGGCACCCTGCCGCAGCAGCTCGGTCGCCGACAGACCCAGGCGCTGGATCGTCGCGTAAACCTTCGGCCACTCGGCTTCGAGGAAGCGAGTGCGCTCGTCTTTCATCAGCGCCTTGCGCGCCCCGTCGCTGACGAACATGCCGCGACCACGGCGCTTCTCGACGAGCTGCTCGTCCACGAGTTGTTGATAACCCTTGAGCACGGTCAGCGGATTCAGCCTGAACTCGGCAGCGACGCTGCGCACGGAGGGCAGCGGGTCGCCTTCTTTGAGCGCGCCCTCGAGAATCATGGCGACCACCCGGTCACGCAGTTGCCGGTAGATCGGCAGGCTGTCGTCCCACTGTGGATCCATGAGATCTCCGGCGCGCTCCCGTGTCAGGCCTGTGTCTGAGAACAATAGCCAACTACTGTAGCAGACCAGCTGTGGTCGACTGCGACACGCGGACGTTCGCCACGGCGTGCTCCGCCTTCGCGAGAATCACGACCGTCGCCATGTCCTCATGCCAGTACGCGTGTGCCGTCGATTCGACGATCACCCAGCTCGACGCGAGCGTCAGCGCCACAGAAGCCGCACCACAGACCATCACCTTCGTCAGACCATTTACCGTGTTCATGTTTCTCTCCCGTTCGGCCCCGACCTCGATCTGCCCTATGCCGATCGCCGTTGCCATGGTGTTATATATAACTACAACACTACTGTACTGTCAACACCAGCACAGGGGACGCCCCAGCCGCGACAGACGCGGTGCCAACTCCTTGATTCAGTGGATGGCCCGTCTCGCGACGGCCCGAAGAAGTTCGGTGAGGACTGACCCGAATGCCGGTCCGCGACCGTTAAAAGCCATCACGGGAGGTCGTCTTGCGTGAACACCATGAGCATTTCGGGCGTCGATGCCGAGCCACTCGGCACTTCGCGTAGAGTTCGCGCGATGGCGGAGGTCGACGACGGCGAGTTGATGATCCGGTATGCCGGCGGGGACCTGCGGGCGTTCGAAGCGTTGTACCGTCGACATCGAAGTGCGCTGTACCGCTATCTCGCGCGTCACACGCGCGATCCCGAAGTAGCGAACGACATCTTCCAGGAAGTCTGGAGTCGCGTGATCTCGAGCCGCGCGCGCTATGAGCCGCGCGCCAAGTTCAGCACCTTCCTGTACCGAATTGCGCACAACTGCTTCATCGATCACTGCCGCCGCGCGTCGGCGCGGCAGGATCGGGCCAACGTCAGCCACGAGGACCTGGATCTGGAACGAGCGCTGCCCGCACCGATTGCCGATCTGCCCGACACTCGCGCGGAGCATATGCAGACGCTCACGCGCTATCGATCCGCGCTCGCGTCGCTGCCGGCGGAGCAACGCGACACGTTCCTGCTTTACGAAGAATCAGGCCTCACGCTCGAAGAGATCGGCTCGATCACCGGCGTGAGCATGGAGACAGCGAAGAGCCGTCTTCGATATGCGCTCAGCAAGCTGCGTCACGCGCTCAGCACTTTGCGCGACAACGGCGGCGCGCGCGCCGCTGCGGAACCGGGCGCATGAGTCCGCCGCTGAACGAGTCCGAGCGCGACGAGGAATTCGAGAATTTCCTGCGGCGCCGCTCGCCGATGCACCGGCGGCTGTCGGACTTCGACGATGCCCAGCCGTCCGTCGAGCTCGACCGCGTGGTGCTGAATCGCGCGCGTGAAGCGATCGAAACGCCGAAGCAGCCGGCCATGTTTCGCGGCAGCCGGTGGGCCATGCCGCTGGGGCTCGCCGCGACCATCCTGATTGCGTTCACGCTCCTGCTGAACGTGGAGCACTCACCCCGGAAGGTTGCCGCTGCACAGAGCACTGCGGTTGCGAATGCTCCGCAGATGTCGCCTGCCGAGGCCGAACGAGCGGACTCGGCTTCGGCTGAGCTGGCGGATTCGGCATCGGCGGCAGCGCGGGCTGCGCCGCCCTCGCCTGCGGCGTCACTGCCGACGTCCATGGCGCGGGAAGCGAAGCGGGCGGCGGTTGCTGGGGATCACGCTGAGGCTTCTGTGCCCGTGCCAAGTGCGCCGCCAGCGGTAGCTGGCAATGCAGCCGTTGCGCCTTCGGCTGCGATGGAGTCGAAGACGGAAGCGGCTGCGGATACCGAAAGCCCCGCGCACGCCGATGCCGACAGCTGGTTACGTGAAATCGAGCGACTGCGCGCGGCGGGGCGCAACGCGGATGCGGAGCGGGAGTGGGTGGCGTTTCGGCGGGCATTTCCCAGTCATTCGGGAGCGTCGGTCGCTCAGCCGCCAACTCGCTGAGAAACGGACGCCCACGTCCGCCACGCCCTCGCGCAATCCGTCTAGAATTGCGCCCCCTTTCAAGTCCGACCCCAGGTCCCTTTCGGAGCAGTCATGAAGCAACCCGTAAACGTCGCGATCACCGGCGCTGCCGGCCAAATCGGCTATGCCTTGGCCTTTCGTGTGGCCTCCGGGCAGATGCTCGGACCGGACCAGCCGGTCAATCTTCATCTGCTCGAGATCACCCCGGCCCTGGGCGCGCTGAACGGCGTCGTGATGGAGCTGAACGACTGCGCCTTCCCCACGCTGAACAAGATCGTCGCCACCGATGACGCCAAAGTGGCTTTCAAGGATCTCAACGTCGGTCTGCTCGTCGGCGCCCGCCCGCGCGGCCCCGGCATGGAGCGCAAGGACCTGCTGCTCGCCAACGCGCAGATCTTCTCCGCGCAGGGCAAGGCGCTGAACGAAGTGGCCGATCGCAACGTGAAGATTCTCGTCGTCGGCAACCCGGCGAACACGAACGCGCTGATTGCGCGCGCGAACGCGAAAGACCTCAACTCCCGCAACTTCACCGCGATGACCCGCCTCGACCAGAACCGTGCGTTGTCGCAGCTCGCGGAGAAGACGGGCAGCCACACCACGGCGATCAAGAAGGTGACGATCTGGGGCAACCACTCGGCAACGCAGTATCCGGACATCAATCACGCGACCATCGCTGGCAAGGCCGCCACGTCGCTGGTCGATGCGAACTGGGTGAAGGAGACGTTCATCCCGGTGGTGCAGCAGCGCGGTGCCGCCATCATCAAGGCGCGTGGCCAGTCATCTGCCGCCTCGGCCGCGTCGGCCGCCATCGACCATGTGCGCGACTGGGTGCGCGGCACAGCAGAAGGTGACTGGACCAGCATGGGTGTGCCGTCGGATGGCAGCTATGGCATCAAGGAAGGGCTGATTTATTCGTACCCGGTGACGTGCCGCAATGGCGAGTACCAGGTGGTGCAGGGACTTTCGATTGATGAGTTCAGCCGGAGCCGGATGGAGGCGACGGAGAAGGAACTGCGTGAAGAGCGGGATGGGGTGAAGGACCTGCTCTAAGGCGGTGGGTCTGGGCTTTTTGTTCAAGAACGGGAAGCCCTCAATCGCCGGGCGGCTCGGAGCGCGTTGATCAAAGCGCTCTCGGCCGCCTGTCCTGCAGCGTGCTCGGCGGCCCTCTGAGCGGCGCGCCTTGCAGCGCTCCGCTCTTAACCTCTCTCTTAGCCTCTCTCTGCCGCCGGGCGATGAGGGCTTCTTCGCCCCTCGCCCACATCCCCTACCTTCGAGGCGATGCGCCCCCGCCACCGCCCCGATATAGTCGGTGCAATCCCCTTGATCCCTAAGGAGGGGTTTCATGCTCGGCGCGATCGTCATTCTGCTTCTTCTCGCCGCGGCGGCGTATGCCGCAACCACGGCTGGCGGCGCCATCGCGCTCGTCTTCATCGCAGCCGTGCTGTTCCTGGCCTACAAGCGGCTCTCACTGCTCACGTTCACGGCAACGTTCACCGTTCTGCTGGCGGCCTACACCATCCTCGGTGAATCGAGTGCGCCCGCGGGGATCTGGCGCGGCTTTCTGTGGCTCATGCTGGCCTCGCTGTGGCTGCTGAACATTCGCGCCCTGCGCAAGGCCGTCATCAGCCGCCGCTTCCTCAAGACCTATCGAAAGCTATTGCCCTCGATGTCGCAGACCGAGCGCGAAGCGCTCGAAGCCGGCACGGTCTGGTGGGATGGCGAGCTGTTCACCGGCGCGCCGAAGTGGAGCAAGTTGCTGTCGGCCAAGGCGCCGCGCCTGTCGCCCGAAGAGCAGGCTTTCATCGACGGCCCGTGCGAAGAGCTGTGCCTGATGCTCGATGACTGGGACATCACCCACAAACGGGGCGACATGCCGCCGCAGGTGTGGGACTACCTCAAGTCGAAGGGCTTCTTCGCGATGATCATCCCGAAGAAATATGGTGGACTCGAATTCTCTGCGTACGCGCATTCGTGCGTGCTCACGAAGATCGGCAGCCGCAGCGTGACCGCGTCTTCGACGGTTGCCGTGCCCAATTCGCTCGGCCCGGCAGAGCTGCTCAACCACTACGGCACTGAAGAGCAGAAAGACCACTACCTGCCGCGTCTCGCGCGAGGCGAAGAGATTCCCTGCTTTGCGTTGACGGGACCGCGGGCCGGCTCCGATGCCGCGTCGCTGCCGGATACGGGCATCGTCTGCAAAGGGCAGTGGCAGGGCAAAGAGATCGTCGGCATCCGGCTGAATTTTTCGAAGCGCTACATCACGCTCGCGCCGATCGCGACCGTCATCGGCCTCGCGTTCAGGTTGTTCGATCCCGACAAGCTGCTCGGCGAGACGGCGGATCGCGGCATCACTTGCGCGCTCATTCCGCGTGGCACGGCGGGCATCACGATCGGGCGGCGGCATTTCCCGCTCAATATTCCGTTCCAGAACGGACCGATCCAGGGCAAGGACGTGTTCGTGCCGCTCGACTTCATCATCGGCGGGCAGAAGATGATCGGCCAGGGCTGGCGCATGCTCGTCGAGCAGTTGTCTGTTGGACGTTGCATCTCGTTGCCTTCGAACGCCACCGGCGGTGCGAAGGCTGCCACGTGGGCTTCCGGTGCGTATGGGCGCATCCGCCGGCAATTCAACTTACCCGTGGGCAAGTTCGAAGGTGTCGAGGCGGTGCTCGCGCGCATGGCGGGTCTCACGTACACGATCGACGCCGCACGCTCCGTGACGGCTGGCGCGATCGATGGCGGCGAGAAGCCGTCGGTGCCATCCGCGATGCTGAAATATCACGCTACCGAGATGAGTCGCATCGTCGCCAACGACGGCATGGACGTTCACGGCGGCAAAGGCATCTGCCTCGGGCCGCGCAACTATATGGGCCGAGGTTACCAGGCCGTGCCGATCGCGATCACGGTGGAAGGCGCGAACATTCTCACGCGCAGCCTCATCATCTTCGGCCAGGGCGCGATCCGCTGCCATCCGTTCGTGCTGAGGGAAATGAACGCGGCCCGCAATCCGGATCGCACGAAAGGAGTCGATGAGTTCGACCGCGCGCTGTTCGGGCACATCGGCTTCACCATCTCGAACGCCGTGCGCTCGTTCATCATGGCGCTCACCAACGCGCGCTTCACACGCTCGCCGGTGAGTGGCCCGACGTCCCGGTATTACCAGCACATCGTGCGCTTCAGCGCGTCGTTTGCATTCGTCGTCGACGTCGCGATGCTGACGCTCGGCGGCTATCTCAAGAAGAAAGAGAACCTGTCGGCACGACTCGGCGACGTGCTGTCGTGCATGTATCTCGCGTCGATGGTGCTGAAACACTACGAAAACCAGGGCCGCCACGATGCGGACCTACCGATCGTCGAGTGGGCGTGCCGCAATCTGCTCTATCGCGCGCAGGAGCAACTCCACAGCTTCCTGCGCAATTTCCCGAATCCGTTTCTCGGCGCGGTGATGCGGCTGCTGGTGCTGCCGCGCGGGCTCACGTATTCCGCCCCGAGCGACCGGCTCGGCGCCTCGATCGCGGAGCTCATCAGCAGCCCGACGGAATCGCGCGAACGGCTTGGGCATTACATCTACAAGACTGTCGAGCCGACCAATCCGCTCGGCCTGCTGCAGGAAGCGCTGATCCTGTCGCAGACGGCGGAGCCGCTCGAGAAACGTCTGCGCGTCGATGGCGTGAAAACCGGCAAGGTGACGGCGCTCGACCTGCCGAGCCAGATCTCGCAGGCACTCGCGGTCGGCATCTTTTCTGAAACGGAAGCCGCGATGTTGCGCGACTACGATCGCAAGGTGATGGACCTCATCAACGTCGACGACTTCGCGCCGAACGAGCTCGGCGCGCAGGCCCAGCCGGCGCCGCAAACGCAGACGCCGGCCACGGTCGCCAGCTTCCACGTCGCCTGACTCGGGGGAGCCGGACGACGCATGTCGGGGGAGGTTGTGCCAGCCGGTGAGCTTTGCTCGAACTGCAACGCTCCACTTCACGGCCGCTTTTGTTCCGAATGCGGTCAGCGCTACGAGAAGCACGTCCACTCGTTCCATGAGTTCGCGAGCGAAGCGTTCGAAAGCGTCACGCACGCAGACTCGCGTGTCTGGCGCACGCTCTGGCTGCTGCTCTCGAAGCCCGGATTTCTCACGAGAGAATTCGCGGAAGGACGGCGCGCGCGATATCTGCCGCCCTTCAGGCTCTACCTGGTACTCAGCGTGGTGCTCTTCCTGGTATTCGCGCTGGTCAGCCATCCGCGGGTGGAAACGATAAGTTATCCCGCGGCTGACGGCGGCATCCTGCCGAAGAAGCTGAACGACGTGCGCGTCGAGACGATTCCGCGCAAGCCGACGGAGTCGAAAGAGGATCACGCTCGCAGAGTCTGCGCCGGCACAGAATTCGCGGTGCCGGCAGCGTGGATGCCTCGTCTCGAGGAAGCGTGCGTGAAAGTTGTCGCCGACGACGGTCATGCCTTCGCCGAAGCGATGATCCACAACATTCCGCGCGCGTTGTTCGTGCTGATTCCGCTGCTCGCGCTCGTCATGAAGGCAATGTACTGGCGGCACTATTACGTCGAGCACCTGCTGTTCTTCATCCACAACCACGCTTTCACGTTCGTGCTGTTCACACTGTTCCTGCTCGCGATGGCGGTGACGAGCTCGGCATGGCTGATCACGCTGCTCGTGCTCATCGTGGTGATCTATCCGCCGATCTACACGTACAAGGCGATGCGTCGGGTGTACGCACAGGGGCGCTGGATTACCCGCGCAAAGTTCTCGGCGCTGACACTCGGCTACCTGACGTTGCTGCTGGTGCTCGCGGTAGTTACCAGCCTCTACAGCCTGGTCACGCTGTGACCACATCCATGCACCGATTGTCTTTGCACCAGCAGGCTGGATAAGCTGAAGTTGCGGCCCGAGCCTGAGGCCGTTGTCACGAACCACCCGGAGTATTCAGATGCGTGCCGTTGCCATTGCTGCTGTCGTCATTGCCGCTGCCGCCACCGCCGTTTGGGCGCAAGAGCGCACGCCTGCCCCCGCGGGGGCCGAGGTCTACATCATCAGTCCGAAGGACGGCGCCACCGTCTCGAGCCCGGTCACGATCCAGTTCGGTCTCAAGGGCATGGGCGTCGCGCCGGCGGGCGTGAAGTTCGAAAACTCGGGTCATCATCACCTGCTGATCGACACGGATGCGCCGACAGACGCGAGCCTGCCGCTGCCGACGAGCGACAACGTGCGCCACTTCGGCAAGGGCCAGACCGAAGCCAGCATCGAGCTGAAGCCCGGCAAGCACACGCTGCAGCTCCTGCTGGGCGACCAGAACCACACGCCACACAATCCGCCCGTGATCTCGAAGAAGATCACCATCACGGTGAAATGACGCAGAGCTGCTCTGGTGAGACTCGCGTGCCACGCCTTCTGCGACTGGTCCTTTTGCCATGACTTCCGCAACGGGCGATCGCGCGATTCTTCACGTCGACATGGATGCGTTCTACGCGTCCATCGAGCAGCGTGACGACCCCTCGCTGAAAGGCCGCCCTGTCATCGTCGGTGGCACGGGCGGCCGCGGTGTCGTTGCGGCCGCAAGCTACGAAGTGCGCAAGTTCGGTGTGCACTCGGCAATGCCGATGGGCGCGGCGCTGCGCCTTTGCCCGCATGCGGTGTGCGTGAATCCGCGCATCCAGCACTACGCATCGGTGTCGCGCGAGATCTTCGCGATCTTTCACGAGTTCACGCCTGTGGTGCAGGGGCTCTCGCTCGACGAAGCATTTCTCGATGTGACCGCGAGCCTGGCGTTGATGGGGGATGCGGTGTCGATCGCGCGAGCCATCAAAAAGCGGATCAACCAGACGACGCAGCTGACGGCGTCGGTGGGCGTGGCGCCGAACAAGCTCATCGCGAAGATCGCATCGGACGTGCACAAGCCGGACGGGCTCACCGTCGTGACCCGCGACAACGTGCATGACGTGCTCGACAAGCTTTCCGTACGACGGCTTCCGGGGCTCGGCCGCAAGACTGGCGCCAGAGTCGAGGACGCCGGCATTCACACCTTCGCCCAGCTGCGAACGGCCAGCGACGCGGTGCTGTGGCCCATTTTCGGCCGCGATACCAAGCGCATGCGCGAACGCGCAGCGGGCATCGACGACCGCGCCGTCGAGCCCGACCTCGAAGAAAAATCGATCAGCGCGGAAGATACGTTCCACAACGACATCGGCGATCCGGCGCGCCTGCAGTCCGAGCTCGCGCGGCTCGCAGACCGGACGTCGACGCGGGTGCGCAAGAGCGGGCTCGTCACGTCCTGCGTCACCGTGAAGATCCGCCGCGCGGACTTCACCACGTACACCCGCCAGAAGCGGTTCACACCTCCCACCAACGATACGCAGACCATCACTTCGGTAGCCCGCGGGCTGCTCGTCACGTGGATCACCGAAAACCCCGGCGTGAAGGTGCGGCTGCTCGGGGTGGGGGCGAGCCAGCTCACCGAAGCGGAGCAGCTGGATCTCTTCAGCGCGCCGCCGGCGAATGTCGCCAGCAATACTCCGCACGCCGCGGCGAACACGAGCCGACTCGATACGGCACTCGATGCGATACGACAGAAGTTTGGGCCTAACGCGTTGACCCGGGCGGGGAATCTCGAAGACAAGGACTGAGAGACGGACCGAGGACGGGAGGCAGACCAAACTCCCGCCCGGAACGCGCCGCCACCCCATCAGGGTCGGAGCCGCAATCGAAGCGTGGACGAGGGGCGGCTCCGACCCCTGCGCAAGGCCTGGACGCGCCCCGATTGGCGAGCCGGACATCCGACGTCCGTGCATCTAACCACCCCCGCCCCACGTCTCCGTTTAACCACACGCCAAGCTTCGAACTCCGCGCCCCCAAATGCGCCCAACCCCCCTCCCATGCAATACTCCCGCCCCAAAGCGCCCACCCACCCTGCGGGTGTCAGGGCGAGCGCAAGCGCCAGTCAGCTCTGAGCCGCTCATGTACCTGTCCTTTTTCGGCCTGAACGAAAAACCCTTCGCGATCACCCCCGATCCGCGATACCTGTATCTGAGCGAACGCCACGCCGAGGCCCTGGCTCACCTCCTCTATGGCATCAACGAGGCGGGCGGCTTCGTGCAGCTCACCGGGGAAGTCGGCACGGGCAAGACCACCACGATTCGTTCGCTGCTCGCGCAGACGCCCAAGAACGCCGAGGTCGCGCTCATCCTGAACCCGCGCATGACCGCGCCGGAGTTCCTGCTGACCATCTGCGAGGAAATCGGCATCGGCGTGCCCGATGACGCGATGGACAGCCTCAAAGACCTCGTCGACATCCTCAACGACTACCTGCTGAAGGCCCACGCCGGTGGCCGCCGTGTCGTGCTCGTGGTCGACGAAGCGCAGAACCTCGCCACGGAAGTGCTGGAGCAGGTCCGACTGCTCACGAATCTTGAGACGAACACTCAGAAGCTGCTGCAGATCATCCTCATCGGTCAGCCCGAGCTGCGAGAGCTGTTGAGCCGGAATGAGCTGCGTCAGCTCGCACAGCGAGTCACAGGCCGTTATCACCTGGATCCGTTGTCTGTCGACGAAACCGCTGCGTACGTTCGCCATCGCCTGCGCGTCGCAGGCGCGACAACGGACATCTTCACTGCGCCGGCGCTGCGCGAGGTGTACAGGTTGTCCGGCGGCGTGCCCCGCGTGGTCAATGTGATTGCCGATCGCGCTCTGCTCGGCGCTTACACGCAGGACCGGCATCGAGTTGCCGGCGGACTCGTGCGTGACGCAGCGGCCGAAGTGTTCGGCAGAAAGTTTGCGCCGCCGTGGTTGCCGTGGGCCGGAGCGGCGGCCGCGGGCCTGGCATTGATCGTCACCTCGCTACTCCTGTGGCAATTCGCTCCGTGGGCCAGCGCGTCTTCCGCGGTGGCAGGCACGCCTGCGCCGACGAGAAAGACCGCTACGAATACAACGCCGCCTGCTGCTCCGTCGAACACAGCCGCAGGCAATGGCGCACCCCTTCGCGTCGCTTCGATCGAAAAACCTCCGCCGACAGAGCCGCTCGCGCAGGTGCTCACGAAACATCGCGCCGAGACCGCTCCGGACGAAGCCTTCGGCAAGCTGTTCCGGCTATGGGGACTGAACTACGTCGCCGGCACAGAAGATCCCTGCACGCAGGCCGTGGGCCAAGGCCTCGAATGTCTCGTGCAGCGTGGATCCTTCGGGCAGCTTCGCCAGTTCAACCGGCCAGCGATTCTCCTGCTGAATGATGAGGCAGGAAATTCACATCAGGTCGTGCTCACGAATCTCGGCGACGAGAGTGCGAAGGTCACCTTCGGCAATGAGCAGCGCGAGGTCGGTATCGGTGAGCTGTCCCGCTATTGGTTCGGAGACTTCGTGATGCTCTGGCGGCCCGCGACGCAATCGGTGAAGCCGCTGTCCGTGGGAATGCGCGGTGCAGACGTGCGCTGGCTGCGGCAAGCCCTGCAACGGCTGAACGGCACCACCACGACATCCGACGTGCCGGAGAGCGATGTGTTCGACGCAGAGCTGAGCCGGCAGGTGATGGACTTCCAGCGCCGCAACCAGCTTTCGGTGGACGGAATCGCCGGTGTCCAAACGCAGATCGTGCTCGCCAGCGCAGTGTCAGGTCCGGACTCTCCGCTGCTGCGCCTCGCTCCGACCCACGGCGGTTGACCCATGTCTTTCATCCTCGACGCGCTCAAGAAATCCGAGAACGACCGCCAGCGGCAGACCGGTCCAGCCCTGTTCGAAGTGCGCGTGGCGCCTCCGAAATCCAAGTTTCCGATCCTCGCGGTCTCGATCGTCTCGCTGCTCGTGGTGAACCTGGGCGTCGTGGGATGGCTCATGCTTCGCAAACCGGCGGTCGCGGCAGTGCCGCCCGCAGCGGCGGCAATACCGCAAGGGGATGCCGTTACACCAACTCCGCAGCAACAGCAGGCGGCAGTGCAGGCTGTGACTCCACCGTCGCCTGCACAGATGAACCAAAGTGGTTATGGGCAGCAAGCGCCAGCTGCTGGCGCGCCAGGTAGCTATCAGCAGCAGCAAGTGCCAGCGGGCGTACCGGGCGCGTACCAACAGCAGCAGTACGCGCAGCAGCCATATAACTCACAGCCCCCTGCAAACGGATACCCGCAGCAGAACGTGCAAGGAAGCGCGGGCGGGTTTCCCACGCCGGGCTTACGCGAGCCAATGCTCGCGGACGAGAACGGCGCGAGTCGCTCGCTCAATCCCGAAGACTTCGAACCCGCGCAAGACGCGCCGCCACCGGGGGCTGGTGCAGGACGCGTAGTTCAATCCACCGCCAGCGGTCTGCCGACATACGAAGAAGCGGCGACCCGCACGAGCATCCCGCCGATTCACATGGACCTGCACAGCTACGCGCCGGACCCTGCGAAGCGGTTCGTGCTGATCAACATGAAGCGGCTGTATGAAGGGCAGTCCCTGCCTGAAGGCGTGAAGGTCGAGAGCATCACGAACGACGGTGCGATCCTGTCGTACAGCGGAACACGCTTCGTGATGGACAGCGACTGAGCGAGATTCGTCGTCAGACGCACTGCCTGTTTCACCGGGAAAACATCGTATTTCTTGTTCAGCCGCCCGGCGATCGAGGGCTTCTGCTTCTTACTCCGCGATGTACCACTTGCGGTCGACCTGCTCGATCACAAACCGATCAAACGGCAACCCCTGCCCACTGACGTCGTAAACCGCTTTCTGCCCCTCGAATTCGAAGCTGGGCACCAGGTCTTTCACGATGCGCACGGTGGCCACCAGCATTTCGCGTGTCCCCATGCTCGTCTTGCAGCTCTGGATGAGCGACTCCAACGCTTTCTTTGAAGTGACCTTGCGAAAGTTCGGGCTCATGTACTTGTTGTAGTAGTCCTCGCAGTTCGGCACGGAGAGGGCCTTCCCAGCATCGTCCAGCAGTGTGACGATCGCCGTCGGAATGCCTTTCTCGCCCTCTGCCGCGCCGGGCACGGGAGCGGCGGCTGCCGGGGGAGGCAGGCGCGCATAGATGTTCCGGCGGGCATAGATGAGGTCGTCGATCTGCGCCTCGATCTCGCTCGGCACGGTCGCCTTCCAGTCTTTGCCGTAGGGACGCAGCGTCACGACATTCACGACGTCCACCCGCTTCTGGCCGCGCTCTTTGGGCTGCTCGCCACGCAGGATGACCTGCACGGTTTCGTTCTTATCGGGGATCGCGGCAATCCAGTCGGCGTCCTTGTACTCCCGACCGAACAAGTAGAGCTTCGGGCCCAGCGCCACGTAGAAATCGATAGCTGTCATCCGCTCGAGTTCCGACAGCGGTTTAGCGCGGCCGAACAGGCGCACGCGCACCGTGCTTTCACCCTTTGCAGCTTCTTCGCGCAGCTGCGTGAGCACCTTGGTACGCAAGGCCTCGAGGTCGGTGGGGTGAATGGCAAAGGCCACGGCCTGGGGACTGCCGCTGGCTACAGCATCAAGGTATTGCCCTGCTGCCTGCTTCTGCGCGGAAGTCGGCCTTTCCGATGCGGCGGCAAGGGCCGGCACGAGCAACAGACAGAGCATCACAGACAACACTCGATTCAAGGTCATGCGCGTCAGACTCACGGCAGGCCAGCCCGGTTCCGAAGCATAACCTCCCTCAGAGGACGAGGTCCGCCACGATGGGAAAGTGATCGGAGCCGATCGACGTCCCCTTCCCGAAATGCTCCACGGTGACCCGGGAGTTCACCAGCGCATGGTCGATCTGGATGCCGGCCGGGGGCATGAAGGTGGGCCACGTGGCCTGCCAGCCGAACCCTTCCGCGCCGGAGCGCAAGCCACCGTCAGCCAGCAACTTTTTGAAGTGCGGCGAGAAAGGCGTGATGTTCAGGTCTCCCACCACGATCAGGGGCAGGGTGACCGCGCGGGCCTGTTCAGCAAGCCGATAAAGCTGCTGATTGCGGCGGCCGGCAGACGCAGGCGCCATCGGCCAGGTCGTATGCACCGCGAACATGCGCACTTCGCGGCCGTTCACTTCCAGGGTGGCTGCAATTGCAGGCTCCGCCCGCACGCCGATGGGTAAGACGCCGACATCTTTCATCGGCAGCCGGGACCACAACGTGATGCCGCGCCCGCCGTTGCCGGTGGTCTGATAGCGGTACGGAAAGTCCTTGAGCAGCGGCTCCAGGGACTTTCGCCAGCCGGCGTTCATCTCCATCAGCGCGACGGCGTCGGGCCGCTCGCGGCGAAGGAAATCGATGACGGTCGCGTGGTCGTCATTGCCGTAGAAAACATTGATCGACACGATCCGCAGCCGCACGGGCTCTCCCGAGGCAGGGTCGCCGGCCACGCGGGGCATGCTGACGGGATGTGTCACCAGGACTGGAGCCGCGCACATAGCGCTATAGCCCGCCACCGCAAGGGCCAGCAGTGCCCAGGCGGGGGACCGTGCAATGAGCAGCAGGATGAATCCAATGAGACCCAGGGCTGCGTACTGGACATAGAAATGCACGGCAAGCTCGAACAGCCAGACGTAGTCCGCCGCCGCGGCGCATAGGGTGGCAGCCAGCAGGGTTAAGGTTAAAACGACCCCCGCCGCGAGAATTCCGCGCCGAATCGCTTGATCGCGCACTGCGATAAATTCACCATGCGCACCGCGCTCTGCCATTGAGCGGTCCACTGCCATCGAAAGCCCTGGAATTCTGATGAGTCAGCCCCTGGAACGGCCGAGCCTGATTGCCTGCGCCCCTCGCCCCGGCGTTTCGCAGGCATTTAGCCTGTGCCGCACGGGCCCGAGGTGGATGAGTGTCACAGAAACCCATGCGGGGCCGCGACAAGTGTCGGTCAACTGCGTCATCGTGCCGCGGACCTGTCGACAGAGCGACACTTCAGTAACGGCCTCCATCCGGAGCACCGGAGCGTCAGCGCAATGAACGCTTCGACACACGACGTCGTCACGGACGTTCCCGAGAGCCTCGTCGTGCTCACGCACGATCTGGAGCTCCTGCAGACATTACGGGCAGTCGCGGCCGACCACGATATTTCCACAGTCGGTGCCGAGGCGGAGCTTGCAGCTCACCTCATCAACGATCACGCCGGTGTGGCGGTGCTCGACACCTCCGCGGTGACGAGCCCCATCGGCCAACTCTGCGACCGCCTGAAGTCGCAATTTCCGGACCTCGTGCTCGTCGTCGCGGGCCGTATTGAAGACCAGGCACTGCTGACCGCGCAGATCACCCGCGGCACGGTGTATCGCTTTCTGCACAAGCCCGTTTCCGAACAGCGCGTCCGCCTGTTCGTCACGGCTGCGTGGCGCCGGCACGGCGTCGAGCACCAGGAAATCATCGAAGCGACGGCCACGAATCTGCGCAAGCCCAACTGGGTGGCGCCGAAGCCTGCCCAGAAGAACATGTTGTGGGTCGGCGTGGCGGCTGCAGTGGTGGTCATTCTCGCCGGCGCTTGGCTGTTCTCCGGCGGAGATGAAAAGCCGGCAACGCCGCCTGCCGTCGTCCAATCTTCGACGGACACGACGCCCAACGTAGGCCCGAACGCTGAGCTCGACAGGCTGCTGGACCGCGCAGACGGCGCCCTGCAGAGAGGCGCGCTTACCGCACCCGCCGGCGACAACGCACTCGAGCTCTATCGCCTGGCCCTGCGCCTGAATCCGAACGAGCAGCGCGCCGTCATCGGCCTGGAACGCCTGCTCGATCGCGTGCTCACCTCGGCCGAGCAGGCCCTGCTGCAGGAAAGGATCGACGACGCCGCGAAGTTCGTCGAGACCGCGCGCAGCATCAACCCGGATCACGTGCGCGTCGCCTTTCTCACGGCGCAGATCGGCAAAGAGCGCGAACGCGCCGTGCTGGCCCAGGCGCGCAGCGCTGCCTCGCGCGGCAACGTCCAGCAGGCCATCGCCGTTCTCGATCGCGCGTCCATCGCCGGAACCAGTGCGCCCGTCGTCGCCGATGCGCGCAACGACCTCGCCCAGAGAAATATCGACAACCGCGTCAGTGATTTCTTGCGTCGGGCGAGTGAACGGCTGCGCGCCGGCGCGCTCGTCGAGCCAGCGCAGAACAACGCGCGATTCTTCATCGAATCCGCACGCGCCATTTCGCCGAACCAGGCCGAAGTGCGCACGGCGCAGAAACAGCTCAGCGATCGCATCTTCGCGCAGGCGCGCTCGGCCATCTCCGCCGGCAACGCGGAAGAAGCCGACAAGTGGATCGACGCCGCGGGCGACTCAGGCGTGCCGCGCGAGGACATCACCGCGCTCACTCGCGATGTGCAGCGACTGCGCATCGCGGTGCGCGCCGACGCGATGGCGAAACTGTCGCAGTCGTTCAATCAGCGACTCGCGCAGGGACGACTCGTAGAGCCCGCGAACGACAGCGCGAAATTCTTTCTCACCGAGCTGTCGCAGGCCGAAGCGAATCACCCCTCCACGCAGCTCGCACGGCAAGCGCTCGGCGCGCGGTTGCTCGACGAAGCGCGAAGCTCGATCTCGCGGCAGGATTTTGCGGGCGCACGTCGTTGGATGAGCGAAGCACGCGAAGTCGGCGTGGATGAGTCCGGCACGGCCAGCCTCGAGAAAGACATCGTGGCGGCCCAGAACACCAACGCCCGGCGCCCGACCGACGACGTGATCTCGGCAACGCAGCTCACGATGACACGCACCGCGAAGCCGGAATTTCCGAGCTCTGCGCGCGAGCGCGGCATCGGCGGCTGGGTCGACGTGATGTTCACGGTGCGCGTTGACGGCACTACGACCGACATCAGCGTCACGGGCGCAGAGCCCGCCGGCATTTTTGAACAGAGCGCGATGGCCGCCGTGCGCCGGTGGAAATACGAGCCCGTCCGGCGCGGCGGTCGCGCCATCGAACAGCGTGCGCGGGTTCGCATCCGCTTCGCGATCGAGGAATAGCGCCTCCATGACTGCACGGCTGCTGATCGTCGACAAAGACCAGAAGTACGCGGAGTGGCTTCGCCATCATCTCGGTGTGCTGTACCCGGACGCGTCCGTCAGCGCCATGACGCCCGAGAAATTCGATATCGAACGCGAAAGCCTGACGTTCGACGATTTCGAGCTGGTGCTGCTCGCCACCGGATTCGGCGATCACCCCGAAGACCCGAAGGCCGAAGGCATCAATCTGCTGCGGTATTTCCGCACGCGCCCGAATTTCCCGGCGGTGCTGGCGATTGCCGAAGAAGGCAACGAGCTCACGGCGGTGCGCGCCCTGCAACTGGGCGCGGTGGACTATCTGCCGAAGCGACTGCTCACGCCGGAGCGACTGGGAACGGCCGTGCGGCTCGCGCTGAGACGGATCGAACGCCGAGTGGCACGTCGCTCAGCCAAGCTGGCGCAGAGCGGTGAGCATGTCGACGGCGGCATGAGGACCGGCGATCCGCCGCTGCCCAACGAAGCGAGAGCGGCCAAATCTCGCGCCGATGCTCACGTCGATGCTCAGGCCGATTCTCAGGCCGAACCGGCAGCGGAGTCGCCGCCGGAAGACGTTCCGGAGGTCATCCCGACCGATCTCGTGCCGGGCTACACCATTCGCTCGCTGATCGGCGAATCCGAGAAAGCCCGCGTCTTCCTGGCCACGAGCGACGCGCTCGGGCGCGACATCGCGCTGAAAGTCAGCACGATGGAAAGCGACGAGCCGCAGGGCCGCCACCTGCTCGCGCGCGAGTACGAAGCGGTTTCGAACATTCGCCACCCCGCCGTGGTGGAACTGCACGACTACGGGGTGCATGCGGGCCACGAATACCTCGCGATGGAATATTTCGCCCGCGGCGATCTCAAGGCACGCATGCAGATCGGCATCACGGAAGGCGAGGCGCTGCGCTACGTGGAGCACATCGCGGCGGCGCTGCGCATCGTGCATCACGCCGGCATCCTGCATCGGGACCTTAAGCCACCCAATGTGATGCTGAGGGACACGGACGAAGTCTCGCTCATCGACTTCGGTCTGGCGCGCAATCTGGAAGGTAGCCTGCAGAGCTCGACACGCACCGGCGTGCTGCGCGGATCACCGTATTACATGAGCCCCGAGCAGGCGCTCGGCGAAGAGCTCGATGCGCGCACGGACTTCTACAGCCTCGGCATCATCTTTTACGAAATGCTCACCGGCCGTAAGCCGTTCGCCGGACAGTCCGCCATCGAGGTTCTGCAGCAGCACGTGAACGCGCCGGTGCCGAAGCTGCCGGAGCGGTATTCGCATCATCAGCCGCTGATCGACCGGCTGCTCGCCAAATCCCGCGAAATGCGGTTCGCGAGCGCCGAGGAAGTGATCGAAGCGGTCAGCGCTGCGCGTGACGCCCGGCGGCCCGAGACCACAGCGGCGTAACGTCGAGGTCGACGGAGAGCCCTTGCGGCCCTCCGCCGAGTCAGCCCCGTCGTACCGCTCTAATGACCCTGCCCGCGAGCGGCGAGCGCGGCAGCGGCGTTTGCGTCGCGCGTGTCCGCCGAGTCCGCCTTGCGACCGAGCATCCAGCCATTGATGAGCCACGCGAAGGCAACGCCCGCGCCCACGAGGGCAACGTGCGCTGGCGAGCTGCCTGCGCTCTGGATCCAGGAGCTGACCTGCGCGGACAACGCATCCGCGCCTCGATACACCGGCACGTCGATGACGTTCTTCGCCTTGTACTTCGTCTCGTTGTCCACGCGACCGAACAGCATCTCGCGGGCCGGACGAACGAAAGCGTATTCGCCCACGCGACGCGCGACGAACACGACGAGCAGCACCGTCAGCGTTCCCGTCGCGGCGAGCGACAGGAAGCCGCCGATCATGAAGATCGGGACGATGATGAGCAGCGTGGTCAGGCCGAGCTTCGAGGCGATGCGGCCGGTCAGGAAAATCTGGCACAGCACCGTGAGGCTCTGCACGATCCAGTCGAGCCGCGCGAACAGACGCGTGCGCTCACCGGTGTCCGCAATGGCCTCTTCGACCAGACGCAGCTGTTCGAAGTAGAGGAACGTGTTCACCGTGCTGATGAAAACGACGAACAACGCGATGCCGAGCAGATACGGTGACGTCAGCACCTTCACGAAGCCCGCGAAAGGATTGCCGCCGATCGGCCGGTCGCCGCGCACCTTGCCGCCGCCCGCATCGGCGGCCGCCGTCGTGGCAGTGCTGGTCGAGTCACTGGGCGGATGGCTGCCCCAGATCTTCAGCAGCGCGCGCTGGAAGAACAGCGTCAGCGCGAACATGAAGGCGCCGAAGAACAGCACACCGCTGTTGCCGATGGAGCTGACCGCGAAGTCCGTGAAAAACGGCCCGGCGAGCGCGCCGACCGTGCCGCCGGCCGCGATGACGCCGAACAGGCGCTTGCTCTGCGGCTGGGTGAAGAGCTCGAGCAGGAAGCTCCAGAACACCGAGACGATGAACAGGTTCAGTACGCTGATGAAGACGTAGAAGAACGTGCCCGAAGCGACGTTACCCTCGTCCGCCTTCAGCACCAGTCCGACGATCGCGAGGGCCACCGCGATGCCGCCGTAGATGAATGGCAGGAACACGCTGCGGCGGAACTTGCCGACCAGGTACCCATAGATGGGAATGATGGCGAGCGAGGCGATCCAGGTGATCAGGAACAGGTCCTTGACCCGATCCTTCCCCAGCACGGTGGCGATGGTCTCGCGCACCGGCCGGACCGAGAAATACCCGGCGAAGACGCAGAAAAACAGGCAGAAGGCGATGACGACGGCCGGCACTTCCTTCGGCTCGATCGGCGCGACCCTGGAAAGGAGCCGACCGAGCCCACGGCTGGCGGCATTTTGTTCAGCGGACATCAGGCCTCAAATCGTTGTACAGACTCGCCCACTCGATGCGGGGACGGGCATGGTCGCCGACAATCTCGAAAGTCTTCCCGTAGAGATCCTGGCGACCGATCACGCTCACCAGCACGGCGGCGACGTCGGAGCGTGACACGGCTCCCTCGCCGTTAACAGGGTCGCCTTGCATGATGCGCACACCGCGGCGGCCACCCGGCTCGTTAGTGAGCTCGCCCGGCCGCACGATGGTGTAGGGAATGCCCGTGGCCCGCACTGCGTCTTCGCCTTTCAGCTTCCAGCTGAGGATGTTGTCCAGCATCGCGTTCAGCTGGTGATCAGGGTGGGTGACTCCCATCGAAGATACGAGGATGAACTGCGAGACGCCCGCCGCCTTGGCCGCCTCCGCAAGTGCTTTGACGCCCGCGTAATCCACGAGCTCGGGACTGTTTTCCGGATCCCGCTGCACATTCGCGCCCAGCGCGGAGATGACCTGGTCTGCGCCCTTCACCGCGCGCCGCAGCGAGCGCGGCTCCCGCACATCGCCCACGACGTACTGGACGCGGTTGCCGAACAGCATGCGAGCCTTGGCTTCGTCCCGAACCAGTGCCCGTACGCGATAACCGCGCGCCAGCGCCTGGTCGACCACCTCCTGGCCGGTGCCGCCGGTTGCGCCGGCAACCAGGACGAGTGACGCATCTCCGTTGGACGCGACTTTCGGTCCACTGTCCGCCGTCGCACAGGCTGCCATGAGCAGCATGAAAATCCCGCCGGTGGTCGCCGCAATGAATCCACGAATCGTCCGAGCCATGAGATCGCCCCTGAGTGTGAGATCGAGGTAGACCGCCGAACGCGCGAGGAGTGCGGCGGTGGACCGCCCGCGCGCGAAATAGCGGAAAAAACACTCATAGTCGATCACAAGCTTCTGTGAAAGATGTCGCCAATTCGTTACAAAATTGTACGTTCACGGACGGGGCGGATCCGGCGCGGGCTCAGGCGGAGCCATAAGCATGCCACCGCAGCGCACGTGCTCGACTTATCGGCGCCAGGTCCGTAATCGACGCAGCCGAAATCGCAAACCTGTCCACTGCTGCAGACAGCGCGGCCCGCATTCATTACGTAGCTGTTTCAGTAGTTGCCTCTAATGTGAGACACGCTCCGCGTTACGTTTCGAGCGGACGATAGAGTGCGTTCCATGGTCAATTCGAAACAGCAGATCTGCAGCCCCTCGCCCCTCGGCGTTACTCAGTTGGTTACTCCTCGTGCGCTGTGTTTGTGGCGCGTGACGGGACAAGCCGCTGGATCACTCGAGCTGCACGCCACCCAAACGCCGGCCACGTGCGGACTGAAATCACGCCGCTCGCCGCGCGCGCCACACAAGCGCCGCTGCCAAACGACGGATCGATCGAATCACTGAGGCCGCGACGGACTCGCGGGCCCCCCGACGCTCGCTTTGATCGATGGCACAGACGCCGTTGCGCAATCGAGTGCGCAACGGCGTCTTTGTCTGCGCAATGCAATGCATGGCCGCGCCAGTCTGTGCGGCCCGACAGGCGCTGCAATCGGCTTGACACAAATTTGTCGGAAAGGTGCAATGCAGGCCCGAAGTTTGCTGAAGCCCGATGGCACCCCAGCCCAGTGAGCCTCATGCATCTCGTCGACACGACACTGTTCTATTCGCCAACGAGCGGTGGGGTGAAGCGATATCTCACCGCGAAGCATGCGTGGCTCAAGGCGAACACGAGCTGGAAACATTCCATCCTCGTCCCGGGTGAGACGGAGCACATCGAACCCGGCGCCGTGTCGACCGTGCCGGGTCATCCCTGGCCGGGCACTTTCAATTACCGCCTGCCGTTGAATCCCCGTCGCTGGGCTCGCCTGCTGGACCGCCTCGAACCCGACCTCATCGAAGCCGGCGACGCGTTTCATCCCGCCTGGTGTGCGTGGCGCGTAGCGAAACGGCGGCGCATTCCTCTCGTCGCGTTCTATCACTCGAATATGCCGCAGATCATTGCGCGGCGTGTCGGGGGACCCACCGAACGCGTGCTGGGACGTTACGTGCGCTGGCTGTACGAGCGATTCGACGCGGTGCTCGTCCCCAGTCGCCACATGTGCGATTACCTGAGCTCGCTCGGTGTGCATCACACGATTCACCAGCCGCTCGGGGTCGACGCGGATATTTTTCGGCCAGAGCGTCGCAAGTTGGATCTGCGCGCCAAGCTGGGCCTGCCCGACAACACGCGCCTGCTGGCATTTGCCGGCCGTTTCTCGGGCGAGAAGAACGTAGACGTGCTGCTGCAAGCGTTCGCGCGTCTCGGCGCTCCGTATCACCTGTTGCTCATCGGCAGTGACAAGTACACGAGGCCGATGCCGAATGTCACGATGGTTCCTTATCGGCGAGACAGCACGGAGCTCGCGGAATGGCTGGCCTCTGTCGATGCGCTCGTGCACGCCGGAACGAAAGAGACTTTCGGGCTGGTCATTCTCGAAGCGATGGCGTGTGGCAGACCGGTGGTGGCTGCACGCGCAGGTGCGATACCCGAGATCGTCGATGAAAGCGTCGGACTCCTCGCGAAGCCGGGCGACGCCGGGAACATGGTGGAGACGATCGCGTCGCTCTATGACCGCGATGTCGAAGCGATTGGCGCTGCGGCTCGCGCGCGAGTGCTGAAGCAGTTCACGTGGACGCAGTCATTCACGGCAGAAGTGAATGCGTATACGAGTCTCGTCGGCGCGCGGCGCCTTCACGTGCCGGCAGCGCCCGCGCCGGAGATCGAGGAAGTGGACGTTGTCAGGGGATAAGGCGCGCTGAGTGCGCCTCGTCGTTGCTCAGGCCGTGCAGCGGTTCTGCAGCTGCAGCGGCTCTGCCAGCTCATCGAAAAACCTGATCTTGTGGTTTTTCGAAACCCGTGATCGCAATCGCTCAGCGCGTCGCCAGCTCGTAGATCGTCAATCGACCTTTCGCCTCGCCCACCGCGAGCCGCTTGCCATCCGGTGACCATCGCACGGCGGTGATCTCACCGCCTGCGAGATTCGCGTCCACCGCCTGCTTTTCCTTGCCCGGCTGCCACAACGTGAGCCGCCAGTCCCGACCGGCGGAAACGAGCCACGGACCGTTCGGTTGAAACGCGAGATGCGTCACGCGATCTGTATGCCCCGTCAACTCGAGCGGCGCGGAACCTTCAGGTCCCTTGCCACCGAAATCCCACACGACGACTTCCGCCGCGGCAGACGTGGCGAGATAACGGCCATTCGAGCTCCACTCGGTGAGCGTCACCTTCGAGCCGTAGCCGCGCATCTGCGAATCCTTGCCGGTGGTCAGCATCCAGAAATGCACCGTGCCGTCCTGCATGCCGCTCGCGAGCACTTTTCCGTTCGAGCTGAACGCCGCGGTGAGGCACGCCGCGGGCCAGGAATATTTGCGCATCGTGAACTGCGGCGGCTCGATACGATGAACGACGACCGCGCCCGCGGTGGCCGCGGCGAGATCCCGCCCCGGTTTGTCCCACGCGATCGCGGCGATGGCGCCGGCGAGCGGCTCGAACTGATGAACCTTCTCGCCCTTGTCGTCCCACAACGTGAGGACCTTGCCCGTTGCGGTGGCGAGCAGCGCGCCGTCAGGCGCGAAAGCTATGTGCTCGGTCCACGCCATGCCCGGACGAAAGCGCTTCAGCTCGGTGTTCGTCGTGGAATCCCACAACGCGACGGCACCATCCTGTCCAGATGACGCGATCACTTTGTTGCCCGCTGGCTGCCACACCACCGAAATGACGCCCATCCCGTGCTCACCGAGCACTTGGGAACGCGGCTGTGCCGCCGCGATGTCCACGCGAATTACCGCGCCTTCGCCGCCGGCCACGGCGATCGACGCCGCGTCCGGGGACCACGCGAGATCGACGATGTACGTGTCGAGCGCGATGTTCGCGCTCTCTTTCAAAGTAGCGAGACTCAAGCGGACCTCACGCGACGCACGATTCGAAGCCCGCTTCGATCTCCTGCCGATCGAGCTTGCGCCCGATGAACACGAGGCTGTTGTGACGCGGCGTGCTGCCCCACGGCCGTTCGAACTTGCCGTCGAACATCATGTGCACGCCGTGAAAAACGTAACGCCGGTCTTCGTCCTTCAGGCTGAGCAGGCCCTTCATGCGGAAGATGTCCTGGCCCTGGCTCTGCATCAGGTAGTTGAGCCAGTCGTCGAGCTTGCGGCCATCGAGCGGGCGCGGATCGGAGATGCCAATGGAAATAATCTCTTCGTCGTGATGGTGATGCGACGCGAACTGGCGCTCGACGAGCGGCTTCAGGTCGCCGAAGCGAAGCGCGAATTCCTGCGGAACGTGCTCGCAGAACGCGACGTAGAGGCCGGGCTCGTTCACGGCGAGCGTGAATTCCGCGCCGGGATGACCTACGTCGAGGCGGAAGAAATTGGCGCCGAGCTCGAGACGGCCGTTGCACGCGATGTCGATAGGCGTTTCGGCAAACGCACGTTGTGCCGCAGGAATTTGCTGGGTGATTTCCTCGGCGCTGCCTTCGGCGACCCGGAAGAACGTGAGGCCGAGACCGGAGTGATAGAGGTGTCCGTGCGCGAGCTCGACGCCGCCTTCGGCCGGCGCATGCCCGGACTCGCTGCCGTGCCCGGCGCCCGCTTCGCTCGCGCCAACTGCATTAGCAATACCCGCCGCCGGCGCATGACCGGATGCGCCGTGGTCCTCGTGGTGGTGATGTCCACCGTGGTTGTGCCCATCATGGTCGTGCGAGTGCTCGTGCTCCCCGCCCGTGCGAATGGGCACCTCGCCTTTCTCGAACCGAAACACGCCCGCCCATTCGAACGGATACTCCGGCTCCAGAAATCCCTTATCCACCGCGAGCGCGCGATCGAGGTCGAACGCGCCCACATTCAGCACACTGTCGATCGGCACCGTCGCCGCCTGCGTGCGAAACAACTTCGCCGTCCGGTTGATCGCGCGAATGCGCCGCTCGACGCGCGCCAGGTCCTGCTCCGAGACCAGATCGGTCTTGTTCAGCAGCACCAGGTCCGCGAACGCAATCTGTTCAGACGCCGCGCGCACCTCTTCGAGATGTCGCTCGGCATGCTTCGCATCCACCAGCGTGATGATCGCGTCGAGCTGGAAGTGCTCGCGCAGGTCGTCATCGATGAAGAACGTCTGCGCGACCGGCCCGGGGTCGGCGAGGCCCGTGGTTTCGACGATGACGTAGTCGAACTTGTCCCGCCGCTTCACGAGCTGGCCGAGGATGCGGATCAGGTCGCCGCGCACCGTGCAGCAGATGCAGCCGTTGGCGGTCTCGAAGATTTCTTCTTCCGCGCCGATGACGATCTGGTGGTCGACGCCGACCTCACCGAACTCGTTCTCGATGACGGCGATGCGCTTGCCATGCTGCTCCGACAGGATGCGGTTCAGCAGCGTGGTCTTGCCCGAGCCCAGAAAGCCGGTGAGCACGGTGACGGGAACGCGGCTCGGATTCGTCATGAAAAACCTTGGCCAGAACGGGCCCTTGGCCCGGGGCCGGCGATTCTATCGCGAGCGCAGTAACAGGCGCCGGCCGAGCGGATTCGCCGCGAGCGCGAGCATCACGCGCCAGAACACTCGCTTCTTGAACGGCACGTGCCGTGGCGGCAGCGCTTTGTAGAAGGCCGTGGCGACTTCGCGATGAACGTGAGCCGCACCCTGCAGGGCCCAGCTCCGGCCGCCGCTCGTCAGTCGTTGGCGATTGCCGCCGAGAAATTCGAGCCGCGCGTCTTCGAGTGCATCGGGCAGGTCGGCTGGAGCGGGGCAGGAGAACGCGACCTGCACGGCCTCCTCACGGCGATGCTGGGTGGTGCGCCCGACGAGAATCAGGCCGAGCGGACCTTCACCGTCGCGGCGGCAGGAAATCCAGCCGCGAAAATGAATGCTGCGGGGCTCGTCGCCCGAGGGCGCCGTCATACGCGCCCGAGACGCAGCGAGAGCGGCCAGCTCACGTCGCGAGTGCGCGAGCCCCAGTACGGCGTGAACAGCTCTTCCACCTTCACCACAGGATCTTCACCGCGAGCGTCGACGAAGCGCCCGACGGACGACCAGCTGCGCAGGTAGCCCAGAAACTGCGGCAGGGTCCAGTTCTCTCGCATGCTCAGCGACGGCGCGAAGATTTCCGTGAAGGGAAAATCGATGGAGCGGTAGCCATCCTCGACGTAGCGCCGCTCGGGCGGCCAGAACTCGCCGACGGTCTCCCAATAGAACGTCTGCATCACGCGGTCGAGGTTACCGTCGTTCAGGCGCGGAATGCCGTAGGTCCAGACTGCGATCACGCCTTGCGGCTTCAGCACCCGCCGCGCTTCCGTATAGAACGCCGGCCGATCGAACCAGTGGAGCGCTTGCGCGACGGTAATGAGATCGAGTGACGCATCCGCCAAGCCGCTGCTCTCGGCTTTGGCCACGGCATAGCGCACCCGGGGATGCGGCTTGGCGACGGCGATCTGCTGCGCGCTCGCGTCCGTACCGACGACGGATTCGAAGCGTTCCGCCAGGTCGACCGTGGCCTGACCGCTGCCGCACGCACAGTCCCAGGCGGTCGCGCGGCCGGGCGCGATGCGGGCCAGCAGATCGAACAACGCGCCCGGGTAGCGCGGACGAAACTCCACGTACTGGGCTGCGAGGCGCGAAAAATGGTCCTTGAACGTCACGGGTCAGTCCGACGCGCTGGATGGTGGACTCTGTTGCTTTGCGACTATGAACCGGACTCGAGGTCCCAGACTGTGAGCGGCACCCCACGACGAAGCCAGAACCCCGACCCCAGATCCCGAAAACTACGCCGCAAGCCCTTTCGATACCACTCCGCGGTGCGCAGGTAGACCTCGGAATCGGTGCGGCTCTGGTCGCAGTTCTCTTCCCAGTCCTTTTTGGTCAGGGCCGTGAAATACAGCATTCCGTGGCACAGTCGCGCGAGGTTATTGAGCGCGCGCTTGGCCGTGGCGGAATCCAGGTATTGCACGACGTCGTAGCAGATCACGAGGTCGAAGGGCTTCTTGTTCCGATAGGTCTGGATGAGGCCATGGTCCCAACCGTAGCGCTCGCACAGGTATTCGCTCGTTTCCATGCCGGTGTATTCGGCGCGCTTCAGTTGTCTGAGCAACGGCGCACGCAGCATGCCGGTGCCGCACCCTGCATCGAGAATGCGTTTAACTGGCAACCCGATGTACTCGGCGTGGGCGGCGATGAGACGCGCCCGGTTGCGAGCTTCGATTTGGGAGGTGACGGCCGTGCGGGCGTTGTAATAGAAGCGCTGGTAGTAAGCACGGTCGAACGGCATGGAACCTCGATGACGGGGTCAGGAATGTTGCGGGTCAACAGGGAACGGCCGCGACAGTACATGAAGTCGAGGGGCGGGAAACAGGGCCCAACGATAAGGGGCCCGCAACAGGACGCGAATCCGACCCGGCCCGACGCCCGCTTCAGTGAGCCCACGACTCTTCGAATGCTGCGATTTTTAGCTCCAAATGGCGCCCCTCCGGGTTTCGCCGATGCGCCCTGGACGAGCGCCGCATCCAGATTTGCCGGCCGGGCAGGCCCAGCGTAGGCTCTCGCCGCCATGTCATCCGACCCCTCCCACCCCTCAGCTCACGGCACTGCCGAGCGTCCCCAGGCCATGTGGCCCTGGCTGCTCCTGCCGCTCGTGGCGCTCACGCTGTTCTTCGCCCTGCATCGGGTGAAGCAGGCGTCGGCCCACCATGCCCTTCATCCCGACGAGTCGGCTGAGACGGCATCCAGCGAGGCGGGCGAGTCGCCCTAGCGTCCGGTTTCCTTTCCTATGTCGTCTTCCCAGCGCGCTCCCAAAGTCGGGTTCGTGAGCCTTGGCTGTCCCAAGGCTCTGGTCGATTCCGAACGCATCCTCACGCAGCTTCGTGCCGAAGGCTATGAGGTCGCGCCGAGCTATGACTCGGCGGATGTCGTGGTCGTGAACACCTGCGGCTTCATCGACTCCGCGGTGGACGAGTCGCTCGATGCCATCGGCGAGGCACTGGACCAGAACGGGCGCGTCATCGTCACCGGCTGTCTCGGCGCGAAGCCAGAGCGAATCCTCGAGCGGCATCCGCGCGTGCTCAAGGTGACGGGGCCGCATGCCTACGAAGACGTGATGTCCGCGGTTCATGAACATGTGCCGCCCGCGCACGATCCGTTCATGGACCTCGTGCCGCCGCAGGGCATCCGGCTCACGCCGCGTCACTACGCGTATCTGAAAATTTCCGAGGGCTGCAACAACAAGTGCAGCTTCTGCATCATCCCGTCGATGCGCGGTCGGCTTGCGAGCCGGCCCATCGAAGACGTGCTGCGCGAAGGCGAGCGGCTCGTGCGCGCGGGCGTGAAAGAGCTGCTGGTGATTTCGCAGGACACGAGCGCTTACGGCGTCGACATCAAGTACCGCAAGGGCGGCTGGCGCGATCAGGTTTATGAAACCCGCTTCATCGATCTCGCGCGCGGCCTCGGTTCACTCGGCGCGTGGGTGCGCATGCACTACGTGTATCCGTATCCGCATGTCGACGCAGTCATGCCGCTGATGGCCGAGCGCAAAGTGCTGCCGTACCTCGACATTCCGTTCCAGCACGGCAGCCCGAGCGTGCTGAAGCGCATGAGGCGGCCCGCCGGCGCGGATGATTCACTCGCACGCATCAAGGCATGGCGCGATGTGTGTCCGGACCTCGTGATTCGCAGCACTTTCATCGTCGGCTTTCCGGGTGAAACGGAAGCGGAGTTCGAAGAGCTGCTCGCGTGGCTCGAAGAAGCACAGCTCGATCGCGTCGGCTGTTTCAAGTATTCGCCGGTCGAGGGCGCCACCTCGAACGCACTGCCGGATCACGTTGCGCCCGAAGTGCAGGAAGAGCGGTATCAGCGCTTCATGGAGCTGGCCGGCGAGATCAGCGCGGAGCGACTGCAGCGGCGCGTCGGGCAGAAGATGCGTGTGCTGGTGGATTCAGTGGGTGACGGCGCCGCCGTGGCCCGTTCCGAAGGCGATGCGCCGGAGATCGACGGCGTGGTGCACATCGAAGCGGCCGGCAAACTGAAGGCCGGCGACTGGGCCGACGTGGAAATCACGTCAGCGGACGATTACGACCTGCACGGCACGCTGACCCCAAGTTGAGCGATCGTTTTCGAGCCGGCGCGCCAGCGACCGTCGAGGCAGGGCCATCCTGTCCGGCGACCGCTGGCCCTCATCGAAGCCCCTTCCTTCCTCTCATACATCCTTCTGCGACGACTTCGACACCGCTCGTCTGGGCACCCTCGCCGCCTTCTCGTTCTGGCGAGCCGCTTCGGTTGCCACCGCTTTGAATTCCCGCCGCGCCAGGTTATCGAACTTGCGCGACAGCACGCCGTAACGTCTCACCAGGTCTTCGCCCAGCTCGGTGAGCTTCACGCCGCCGCCGCCCTTGCCGCCCACGCTGGCCGTCGTCACCGCGGAATTGAAGGACCGGTTGAGGCCATCGACGAGCAGCCATGCGCGCCGATAGCTCATCCCGAGCTGCTGGGCCGCGCGCCGGAGCGAGCCACTTTCCTGGATCCCCTGGAGCAACGCGATCTTGCCCGGCCCAATCGAGCAGGCCGGACTCACGTCGAGTCGAAAGCGAACGGTGATCATCGACAGCGCTCCTGGGTGCGTACGCACCCAAGAATCGCCGGGCCGGCCGGCCCTGACAAGAGTCCGGCCGGCAATGCTCGCCAGAAGCGACACCGCGAGCAGCGTCAGCCGGCTCGTCAGAAGTTCGTCAGAACAAGGACGCGCGCCATCGCTGCGCCCACGGCCGCCCGCGCGGGCACCGTAGTATTCTGGCCGATCTAACGCATGACAGGACCTTTCGAAGTCAGCGTGGAAAGTTTTTGTACGAGCTTGATTGGGTCGAGGGCGCGCGCGCATTGTGGTTACCACAGCACATATCGAACACCGATCGCAGCGCCCCGCCATGCTGTGATCGACCGCAGTCCGGAGACAGGCTTCCGATGAACGCAAAAACTTCTTTCACGCGAGCCTGCAGCGTCGACGCGCGCCCGGTACACTGCGCCATTTTTCGGGGCCGACAGGCCGTTCTTCTGGAACCGTTACCGCCGAATCGATGAACACAATCGCTGCCGCCGCCATCCAGGCGCCGACTCTGGAAATCCGCTTTGGTCAGGTCAGCCTTCCTCAGGTGCGCATCCGCACGACTGATCCAGGCGCGATCCTCGATGAGCTCACCGGTCGCGTGGCTTCTGCGCCGCGCTTCTTCGAGCGCACAGCGGTGTGCCTCGACCTGAGCGCACTCGAGAAAGAGCCGGAAGTCGCCGAAGTGCGCGCGGTGCTCGATGCGATCGGCCGCGCCGGCATGGTGCCCGCCGGTCTCGCGCACGGCACGGCGGCGGTCGATGCGCTCGCACTGGCGCTCGAGCTGCCGGTGCTCACTTACTTCCGTGCGCCGCCGACGAAATCACCGCCGGTGCTGCAGCCGGCGGATCCGGCGCCGCAGGAATTTGCGAAGCCCGCGCTCATGAATCACAGTCCCGTCCGGTCAGGCCAGCGCGTGTATGCGCGGCATCGTGACCTCGTCGTAACCAACACGGTGGGTGCAGGCGCGGAAGTCATGGCCGACGGCTGTGTACACATCTACGGCGCGTTGCGCGGTCGCGCGATGGCCGGCGCGCGTGGTGAAGCCACCGCGCGGGTTTTCTGCCAGGAATTTCATGCGGAGCTCGTGTCGGTGGCCGGCGTGTTCCGCGTTTTCGAAACCATTCCGCCGGAGCTCAAAGGCCAACCCGTGCAGGCCTGGCTCGCCGGCGACGAGCTTCGTTTCGCCCGCATCGGCGCGTGAGGCCAGCCATTTACAAAGACCAGGGGCCAATTTGAAGGGGATAAAGCATTGACCGAAATCATCGTGGTGACTTCAGGTAAGGGAGGCGTCGGCAAGACGACCACCTCCGCCAGCATCGCCTGCGGGCTCGCCAAACGCGGCAAGCGTGTGGCCGTCATCGACTTCGACATCGGCCTGCGCAACCTCGACCTCATCATGGGGTGCGAGCGTCGCGTGGTGTACGACTTCGTGAACGTCATCCAGGGCGACTGTTCGCTGAAGCAGGCGTTGATCAAGGACAAGCGCATCGACACGCTCTTCGTGCTCGCGGCCTCGCAGACGCGCGACAAGGATGCGCTGTCCGAAGAAGGCGTCAAGCGCGTGCTCGACGAGCTCACGCAGGACGGCTTCGACTACATCATCTGCGACTCGCCCGCCGGCATCGAAAAAGGCGCGCACCTGGCGATGTACTTCGCGGATCGCGCGGTCGTCGTGGTGAATCCGGAAGTTTCTTCGGTGCGCGATTCCGACCGCATCCTCGGCCTGCTCTCCAGCAAGACGGCCAAAGCCGAACAGGGCAACGGCGGCGTGAAGGAGCACCTGCTGCTCACGCGATACAGCCCGAAGCGCGTCGCCACCGGCGAGATGATGAGCGTCGCGGACGTGAAGGACATCCTGGGCCTCGACGTCATCGGCGTCGTGCCGGAGTCGCCGGATGTGCTGTCCGCGTCGAACGCCGGCACCCCCGTGATCCTCAACGAGCAGAGCGACGCGGCCGAAGCCTACACCGACGCCGTCGCCCGCCTACTCGGCGAAACCAAACCGCTGCGCTTCACGGACGAGCCCAGGAAGGGGTTCTTCGCGCGCATGTTTGGGGGTTGAGCGATGGGGTTGTTAGCGCTTTTTCGCAGCAAACCGTCGTCGGCGCAGGTGGCCAAGGAACGCTTGCGGATCATTGTGTCGCAGGAGCGGGGCAATCGGGGGGGACCGGATTATTTGCCTCTACTTCGCAAGGAACTGCTGGAAGTCATCCGGAAGTATGTGAATGTGAATCCGGATGCGATTCAGGTTTCTGTTGAGAAGGAAGATGGGCACGAGGTGTTGGAGCTGACGGTTGCGTTGCCGGAGCAGGCTAAGTAGCTGTCAGCGAGCTTGGGGCGACGGGAAGGTTTACGGGGTATTGGGTTGCGTTACTCGAGCGCGCTTCGAAAAAATCCGCGGCGGATTTTTTCGGCGTCCCCCGCATCCGCCGGGGGCCATGCGATCTTCTTATCTCGCAAGATTTCCGGGGCCCCACTCGCATGGCCCTGATCCGGCGAATGCGGGCGCTCGACAAACGCAACCCAATACCCCGTAAACCTTCCCATCGCCCCAAGCTCGCCTCACGACCGACTTAGCTTTGGGTTGAGTGGGGAAAAGAGCGCGCGGGCGTTGGGGGGAGTTGGGCTGGAGGGGGGAAGTTTCCCTTCCCCTCTGGCGTGTCTCGAGCGCCCGCGTTCGCCGGTTAAGGCCATGCGAGTGGTGCCTGGAAATCTGGCGAGATAAGAAGATCGCATGGCCTCCGGCGATCGCGGGGAACGCCGGAAAAATCCCGCTGCGGGATTTTTTCGAAGCGCGCTCGAGTCACGCTAGAGGGGAAGGGAAACTTCCCCCCTCCAGCCCGACTCCGGGCGCGACCTACTCCACCGTAACGCTCTTAGCCAAATTCCGAGGCTGATCCACATCCGTCCCCTTGAGGATCGCCACGTGATACGCCAACAACTGCAGCGGAATCGTATAAACCGCAGGCGCCTGAAAATACGTCACATGCTTCGGCATCGTGATCACGGTAACGCCATCCGAAGGCGTGATCCCCGACTCCGGATCCGCGAACACGATCAGCTCGCCGCCGCGCGCCCGGACCTCCTGCAGGTTCGACTTCAGCTTCTCGAGCAGGTCGTTATTAGGTGCCACCGTGATGACCGGCATGTCCGCATCGACGAGTGCCAACGGGCCATGCTTCAACTCACCGGCGGCATACGCCTCCGCGTGAATGTATGAAATTTCCTTGAGCTTCAGCGCGCCCTCCATCGCGATCGGATGCAGTACGCCGCGCCCCAGGAACAGCGTGTGATGCTTGTCCGAGAAGCGCTTGGCGAGCTGCTCGATCACCGGATCCAGCGCCAGGGTTTTCTCGATGAGCGACGGCAGCTCGATCAAGCGCGACACCAACCCGCGTTCGCGCTCCGCATCCGCGCCGCGATGCTTCGCCAAACCGATCACCAGCATGTTGAATGCAGCAAGCTGCGTCGTGAACGCCTTCGTGGAAGCGACGCCGATTTCCGGCCCCGCGCGCGTCAGCATGACGAGCTCGGACTCCCGCACCAGCGAGCTCTCCGGCACGTTGCAGATCGCGAGTGTCGAGAGATAACCGCCCTCTTTCGCGAGCCGCAAAGCCGCGAGCGTGTCTGCCGTCTCGCCCGACTGCGAAACCGTCACGAACAGCGAGTTGCGAACCACGACCGGGCTGCGATAACGATATTCGCTGGCGATCTCCACCGAACACGGCAACTTGCAGATCTGCTCGATCAGATACCGCGCCACCGACGCCGCGTGATAGCTCGTGCCGCACGCGACGATATGAACGTGTTCCGTGCGCTTGAAAACTTCGGTGGCCGCCGGCCCAAACGCGGCTTCGAGCAAGCGACCGTTGGCCACGCGCTCCTGCAGCGTGTTGGCGAACGCGCGCGGCTGCTCATGAATCTCTTTCAGCATGAAGTGCCGATACGGGCCCTTCTCCGCCGCATCCGCCGACAGTTCGCTTTCGCGTGCCGGGCGTTCGACGGTATTGCCTTCCTTGTCGATGATCCGAACGGACTTGCGCTTGATCTCCGCAACGTCGCCTTCTTCGAGGAACATGAACCTGCGCGTCACCGGCAGCAGCGCAGCCACATCCGACGCGACGAAGTTCTCTTCGACCCCCAGGCCGATGACGACCGGACAACCCTCGCGCGCGAGGATGATGCGGTCCTTGTCGTGCTCGCTGACGACGGCGAGCGCATACGCGCCCTCGAGCTCCGCCACCGTGGCGCGCACCGCCTTGAACAGGTCTTTCACCGTTTCGAGATGAAAGTGAATGCGATGGGCGATGACTTCGGTGTCGGTTTCAGAAGTGAACTGGTACCCGAGCCGCTTCAGCTCTTCGCGCAGCTCTTCGTGATTCTCGATGATGCCGTTGTGGACGATGGCGAGACCGTCCAGCGAGATGTGGGGATGCGCGTTGCGCTCGCTCGGGACACCATGAGTGGCCCAGCGGGTGTGGGCGATGCCGACGTTACCGTGGGTGGGACTTTGCTCCAGCGCCTCCTGCAGCATCTTCACCTTGCCGACGGTGCGCACGCGCTTGAGGTGGTGCGTGCCGTTGAGCACGGCGAGCCCGGCAGAGTCGTAGCCGCGATATTCCAGCCGGCGCAAACCCTCCATGAGGATGGGCACGATGTTGCGCTCAGCAATGGCTCCGACGATTCCGCACATGGCTCGAGAGGTCCCGGATTTTTGAGTTTTGGGGCGCGATTTTGCCCGAACTTGCCTTAACGCGTTGATTCGGCGCGGCTAGTTGTGAATGGGGTCGCGTTACTGGACCGGGGCGGGAGTGCGCCCAAGCGGTGCCTGGACGGAAGTCGCTGATCCTAAAAGGATTCGGGCAGAGCGGTGAATCGAGGCGCGGGGAGTAGATGCGGAGCTGTCGGCGCTCGTCCGGGCGGCCGGTTCAGGGCCGGCTTGCCGGCCGGCCCTCGGCCAGCATCGAAGGTGCCGCTGAGCCGAGGCGACGATCGCCCTTACCGCCGCAACCCTCGCCCACCGTCGCCCGCTTCAGGCAACCTTCGCCCGCTTCATGCTGGCGAACACGCGAATCGCGGCGAGGCCCAACAGGCCGAACCAGCCGAAGTTTCCGCCACCGCCGCCGCCACTGGGCCCAGCCGCAGCGATCGTCACGTTCACGGACTGTTCCGACGAGCGTCCACCCGCTCCCGTGCAGGACAGCTTGAATGTCGTCGCGCTGGTGAGCGCCACGGTGGTTTCCGTTCCAGACGTCGCCTTCGTGCCGCTCCACACACCCGCCGGCGTGGACGATGCCGTACACGTCGTCGCGTTCGTCGTGCTCCAGGTGAGCTTCGCAGTGTTGCCGCTCGTCACCGTCTGCGAGTCAGAGCTGAGTGTGATCGTCGGCCCGGCCGGCGACTGCGTGAAGCTCAGGCCGTACGTCGCTGCGCGTTCCGTGTCGGACGGCTGCGCGATCACCGTCAGTGAATAGTTCGCTGCGCTCGCATCGAAGTCCGGCAGCGTCGTCGTGCCGCCTTGTTGGGTGTTCCCGCCGCCGTTGCCGACGAGAAGCGTGCCCAGGCGTTGCGCGCCACGCGAAACCACCGCCGCCAGGTCGTGGAACACTTCCGGGAAACCGAGATCTGCCAACGTGATGTCGTACTTGCCCGCCTGCGTGACGCTCACTTTGCGCACGCTGATCAGCGGGCCAACGCCCTGCGCAACATCGAGCACCAGCTGGGTCCCGCCCGACGGCGTCAGCTCGAGACCGAACGCGCCGCTCTGGCGCGTTCCCGAAATCGCCGCCGGCTTCACGATCGCAATCGCGGTCGCAGGGCCAGCTGCCAGATTCGCGAGATCCAACGTCAGCGTCGGGCCGGGGTCCGACGCAGTCGTCTTGCCGACGACCACGCCGTTCTGCACGACCGCGAGCCGTGTAGAGCTGAGCGCAACGGGAAACTGGAAGTCCGCGAGCTTCGCGCGATATGCACCGGCGGTCGCAACGTCCGCGGCATACGTGTACGCGAGCGGGCTGCCTGAAGCGCTTCCCACAGCCTGAACAACCGCCAGCGGTGTAGTGCCGCCCGAACGCGCGACGTCCACTTCATAGCTGCCGGCGGCTTCAATCGCATCCGGCAACGAATACGCGAAGACGTCGTACGGCGAGTTGTCTGCGGCAACCGTGAAAGGCACGTTCGGTGCGAGCGTCGTGGCGAGCGACGCCTGCCCGCCACCGACAACGAGCGCACTCAGCGAGGTCAAGTCTGCGGGGAACTTCAGGTCCTTCAACTTCAGGGTGTGCTGGCCCGCGTTGAGCACGAACGACGCAGGACTCACGCGCTTGACCGCGCCGAGCTCGACGGTGCGGCTGTGAATCACCGTGCCATCCGATGTCGCGCGGATGCGCACGCTGAACACGCCCGCATCCGACGAGTGATCTTCTGCCAGCGCGCCCGCCGCGACGACGGTATATTTGCCCGCTGCGAGCGTGACGGTGCGAGTGGCGAGGCAGTTGGACGCCACGACTTCAGGAATCGCGAGGCAGGCCGTGATCGCCGACGCGCCGGCCTCGAACAGGAACACGCCAGACTGCTCGATCGCGCGCGGGAACTGCAGATCGGTGAGTGTCAGCTCATAGTCCCCGGCGACCGGAACATCGATCTCCGCCTGGTAAGTGCGAACGTCGGTGCTCACTGTTTCCGGCGCGGCCAACGTCCCGCCGAGCGTGAGAACGGCGGCATTCGACGCGACATTTTCGACGAGCACGGAGATCGGCCCTGAACCGGTGCCAGTGCCCGGCTTGCCGACAACGTGCACGGCATACGTGCCGGGCGTTGCATCGAACGTGGCCGTGTCGACGGGGCCGGCGTTGGCCGCACCGTCGATCGTCACGACAACGGTCTTGCCGCGCGTGATCACGAGCTTCACGGAATCCAGCGGCGCCGGAGCGGGCGCCGTGAACTGCGCACCGATGTCGGTGAGCTTCACACGGTACTGACCTGCGCCGGACTGAGGAATGTCGAACTCGCGCTCGACCGGCACGATGTCCGATGCGAGCGTCGCCACCGTTTCGAACGGAGCAACCTGGGCGTGCGCCACGCCGCCGGTCGCCAGCGCCACTGCCAGGGACATCGCCAACGTCCTGGCCCAGGTCATCGGCCAAATCGTCGACGAGTTGTTGAACCCTTTTCCAGGTGAGGCCACACACCCGCCCGCCGGCACCTCATGCGCGCATCGCGCCTGCCACGTCATCCGCTTCCCCACGCTCCTGCGCGCATTCATCCTGCCGAACCTCTTCATGTCTGTTTATCCGCGAGCGCTGCCCTTGAGCGTGGCGAGCGTCGTGCGCGCTTCGTCCGCGCCGGAGAACTTCGCGCCACCATCCAGCGCTCTTTCCAGCGAGTGGATCGCGCGATCGCGATCGCCTGCCTTGTACTGGGCCATGCCGAGATGGAACAGCAACACCTTGGAATTCGGGGACTGCGCGGCCGCGCGCTCGAGCACCGGCAACGCCTGATTGACTTCACCGCGCTTGAAGCGCACCCAGCCGTGGGTGTCGAGATACGCGCCGACGTTCGACGTCGCGAACGGCGCGCTGAGATCCCGTGCGCGATCGAGGCTCGACTGATCCTTGCGATAGGTGATCAGCAGCATCGCGAGGTTGTTGGCCGCAACTTCGAGCCGCGGATTGCGCTGATGCAGATCTTCGTACTGTTTGATCGCGTCATCGACGCGGCCCAGCTGTTCGTAGAGGCCCGCGAGATCGATCATCAACGTGGGCTGATGATTCGTGGCCTGAATGCCGGTTTCGTAGGCTGCAACCGCGCCGGCCTGATCTTTCTGCGCAAGCTTTGCGAGCGCAAGGTTCCGGTACGGCAGCCACCACTTGGGCGCCGTCTGGATGGTCTGCGACAGGACGTCGACAGCCTTCGCCGGCTCCTTCGCGCCGACGAACACTTCGCCGAGCATGTTCGAAACGAGCGGATTCTTCGGATCGGCGGCAATTCGCGCCTGCAGGCGCGCCACCGCCTGGGGCGTGCGGCCGCGATCGATATCGAGACGGGTGATGGCCGTGAGCGCATCCATCGCGTTCGGCTGCAGCTCCAGCGCTTTATCCAGCTCGCGTTGCGCGTCTTCGTAACGATGCTGTGCGTACGCGACCATGCCGGACAGGAACGGGCCCGTCGCGAGCGTCGGCCCGGCGAGCTTCAGGTCCTCGGCGGCGCGCCGCGCGGACTCGAGATCGTTCGCGGCGATATACGCACGCACCAGCGCTTCACGCGCCGGAACGCTATCCGGTTTCTGCTTCACCGCTTCTTCGAGCAGCGCAACGGCCTGTTCTCCACGGCCGCTCTGGCTCAGCAACTGACCGAGCTCCACGCGAACCGCCGTGTCTGCGGGCGCCGCTTCCATCGCGGTACGCAGGCTTTCTTCCGCGAGCGCCGCCTCACCGTTCGCGATGTGCGCTCGGGCGAGCGTGCGCAGAAGGCCAACGGCACGCGGCTGATCACGCAGGACTGCGCGCAGGTCCGCAATAGCCGCTGCCGGATCATTCTTCTCGAGCGCGATGTTGCCGCGGAGAATCAGCGCGTCGTTGTCGCGCGGGTTTTCCTTGATGACTTCCGCGACGAGCCGCGAAGCGTTATCGAACCGGCGCGCGGCGACATCGATCGCCGCGATACGCAGTCGCGCGTTGATCGCCTGCACGCCTTCCTTGTTCGCGGCCAGGATCTTGTTGTAGGTGACGAGCGCATCGTCCGTGCGGTTGTAGCGCTGCTGAAGCGCACCGAGACCGAACTGCAGCTCATAGTTCTTCGGCTCGCGCGTCACGAAATCCCTCATCGCCGCCATCGCCCGCTCGGGCGTGCGCTGGCTGGAAAGGAAATCGACGTACGCGATCTTCGCCGCACTGTTGTCCGGCATCGCCTTGATGGCGTCGAGCAGCACCTGCTCGGCCTGGTCGACTTTCTTCGCGCCGAGATACGCGCCCACGAGTTGCGCCCGATAGCGCAGCTCCTTCGGTTCCTGTTCGATGACTTTGCGCAGCTGTTCTTCGGCGAGATCCTGCTCGCCCATCGTCGCGTACAGGCTCGCGAGCACCTGGCGCAGGTCGACCGACTTCGGTACGCGTTCCAGCGTGGAGTTGATGAGCTCCGCGGCCTTGCCCGGCTCGCCGGACTGCCGATACAGCGACGCCAGCAAAGCGGCGGCATTCTCGTCGTCCGGTTTGATCCGCAGGGCTTTCTGCGCGTCGGCCAGCGCGCCTTCGCGATCTTTGAGCTGCACGCGCGCGGCGCCGCGCACCGTGAGCAGCGCCGGATCGTCCGGATGTTTCACGAGCGCCGGCTCGACGAGCTCCTTCGCTTTTTCGGGGACACCCGAGAACACATAGAGGCGGCCGAGCGCGGCTCGCGCCTGATAGTTTTCCGGATTGTCGTCGATGGTCGCCTGGTAGAGCTGCGCGGCCTCATTGAGGTTGCCCAGCTTCTCCGCGACCCGCGCGGTCATGAAGCGCGCTTCCACATCGTTGGGCGCAACCTGCAAAGCGTTCCGGAACTCGACGCGCGCCTTGTCGTAATTTCCCTGCGCGAAATATTCGTTCCCGCGCTCCATGTGGTTGCTACGACGCGCATCGGCGCCACCACAGCCACTCAAAGTGAAGGAACAGACAAGAACTGCGGCGAGGCCCGCCGCGACGGCGCGTGTTGTTCTCATCGAGCGCTCGCTCTTTGGTCTTCTCGAAGGGACGGGGACTTTAGTGCAGCACCTGTGACGGACGTGTGACATCCGTCCACACGATTTTTAACGTCAGGCGCCCAGCCATAAACCGCGCACGCCCGCAATCGTAAGTGTCGCGAGAGCTGCCCAATTCAACACGTGCCAACGACCGGCAGCGCGCTCGGTGATGACTTCGCAGCCATAGAACAACACGATGGCGTACGTCACAAACTGCGTGGTTGCGTTCACCGAGCTGCCGGAGCGGTTGAACAGCACCAGCACCGCGAGACCAAAGGCCAGCAGGAAGTCCGTTGGCGTGGTGCTGAACTTTTTCTCCGAGAAAAACCGGATGAAGACGGCGAGTGCGAGAGCCAGCATCACCATCATCACGTCTGCGAGATGCAACGTCACGGGGCCTGCGACTCCCGGGTAAGTCACCAGCAGATACGCTGAAAACGCCGCCGTCGCGTAGATAGCGGCCCGCATGGCGAGCGAAGCGGTGGCACGTCCGCGCACCATCTGCGTGAGCATTAGTGCAGCGAGCGCACTGGCGACAGCACCAAAGTCTGACGGAATCACCTGCACCGACAGCGCGCCGAGCAACATGAACATCGGCACGACGATCGTGATCGTCATCAACGGCACGCTGCGCAAGGTTGGATTGCGGCTGAGCCGGCGGAGCGCTTCGGGAATATGCGCGCCAGTTGAAGCGCCCAGCGGCGACAGCTTCCAGCCACGACGTTCCGCGACGGTCAGCGTCGCGAACAGCACGGTGATCACGAGGATGTACGTCGCGCCGACGACGAGGTCGTCCTGGTATCGCATCAGCACCGAGCACGCGGCCAGCAGCGCCTGGATGGAATAGATGATCACGACCGTCTGAAAGTGGCTGAACCCGAGATTCAGCAGCCGGTGATGAACGTGATTGCGCGTCGCCTTGAACCAATGCATGCCGCCGCTGATGCGCTGGTAGAGCACGGCCAGAATGTCCGCAATCGGCAAGCCCAGCAGCAGCAGCGGCAAGGCCGCGCTCACGGCTGGATAAGCCACCTGCGTCAGGTAAACAAGCAAAACACCCAACGTGAAGCCGAGTGACTGGCTTCCCGCATCTCCCATGAACACACGCGCCGGATGCGTGTTGTAACGAAGGAAACCGAGCGTGCCGCCGATGGTCGACAGCGCGATGCCGATCACGAGCGCGTTGCCGGCGAGATAGCCGAGGAATGCGATCGCCATCAGCGTGAGCAGCGATTCACCGCTCGCGAGCCCATCGAGCCCGTCCGAGTGGTTGATCGCGTTGATCACGCCAACGATCGCGAAGATCGTGAACGGCTGGCCGATCGCCGGGCTCAAGGTCAGCGCATCGAAGAACGGAACACGCGTGACGTACAGATCGCCGTGATAGACGATGAGCCCGGCCGCGAACAGCTGGCCGACGAACTTGATCCAGTGGCTGACCTGTCTTGCGTCATCCCACAGGCCGAACAGGAAGAGGATCAGCCCGCCCGCGACGAACGCCTGCAGCAGCGGATTGAAATCGAACACCAGCATCAGCGGCACGAGGCTGCCGATCGCGATTCCCCAGCCGCCCACCCGCGGCACCGGCGCACTGTGCACCTTGCGCGGATCGGGCATGTCCACCATGCCGAGCCGCGGCGCGAGCCGGATGGCCAGCGGGATCAGCATCATGCTCAACGCGATGGCCAGCGTCAGCAGGAAGAAACCGTTCATGTCTCAGTCGGGCACGTAGCGCGGCAGGCTGGAAACAGCCTCTGCCGCGAAATCGGCGAGCCGGGCATCGGCTGCCTGCACCGGCTCGCCTTCACGCACAGGCGTGATGAGCCGGACCAGAGCCCCATCCGTGCGGCTGCGAGTCAGCGAATCCTGGAACAGATACCACTTCACGAGAAATTCACTGGTCAGGTCGCGACCGCGCTGCTGGAACCAGTAGTACACGAGCTGTCGCGAATTGCCTTTCTGGATCACCGCGCGATTCACACGCAGCGCCGCGCCACCGACGCGCACTCCGGGCACTTCGCTCTGATCGAAACTTTCCATGCGCCAACCGCCGCCCGGCAGGCACGACGCCGGCGAATGCGCCGACACGCCCGTGCGCTGGGACGCGTAATAGGCCACGTAGAAATTCACCGACGGCTCACCACCGCGCGAGTAATTAGCCTGGACGTAATCGTCCAGCTTCAGCACATCGAGATAGACCTGCTCGATGGACTCCGGCCGACCGTGCCACTGCGCGATCTGCATCGGATACGTGGCGAACACGGAGCGCTCGGGAGTCTGCTCTTCACGGTGAGGCACCGCGCGCGACGGATATACCGCGATCAACAGGAGCGCGAGTGCCACGGTGGCAGGCACGGCGATTCGGCGCATCTGCGCGGGCGTATCCGACTTCTGCTTCGACGGCGCCGGCGGTGGCGCGAACAGTTCGCGGAAGCTGCGCTTTTCGCCGGTGAGCCGCGCGAGACCCCACGCCTCGAACGTCAGCAACGCAAGGCAGATCATGAACACCACCCAGCCTTCGAAGGCGTGGATGAAGCCTTGCGCCTGCTCGACTCCGAACCGGTCGACGAGCACGCCGATCACGCCGATGCGGAAGCTGTTCATCAGCAGGGTCAGAGGAATCGTCGACAGGAAAATCACCCAACGCTGCCAGGTCCGCGCGTTGATGAGGTACGCCATGATCGCGCCGACGCTCATCAACGGGAACAGATAACGCAGTCCGCTGCACGCCTCGGCCACCTGCAACTGATAGGTGCCGAGGTCGATGACATTGCCTTCGAGATACACACTGATGCCGAGCAGCCGGATGACCGCAACGCCGATCTTCGACGACAGCAGCTGCAGGGAGGACGAAAGGTTGTTGTAGAAGAATGCCGGCAGCGGATTCATCAGCAGCAGCAGCGCCACCGGCACCAGCGCGAGCTTGAAGGCTTTCCAGCCCATCACCGCGAGCACGCAGCCCGCAATTACGATGACGAACGCGTACGCGTCGATCGTCGTGATCGCCGCGAGCGTGCCGAGGAAATAGATCGTCAGCCCGACTGCAACGAGGCCGACACCGGCCCACGAGCCTTCAAACGGCAGGCTCGCGAACTGCGCGCGCCGTTGCCAGAGCAGATAGAGGCTGATCAGCGGGATGAGTATGCCGTGGCTGTACTCCTCCATCTGCCACGTCGCCAGCAACAGGCCGAACGTGCTCTGGAAGATGACGGCCAGCACGAGTGCGCCGAAGGCGGCACCCACCAGCTGCGCGCGAGTGAACGTAAAGCGTGCGGTACGCATTTCTAATCGTTGTGGACAACCGACGTGCGCGCCAGTCTATGAAGCGGATGTGTCAACTTTGTGGATGACCTGCACCCGCACCGACAGATCCGCAATTGCACGACGCAGGATCGTGCTGCGTTCCCAGTTCGCGAGCGCGTATTCCCGGCCGGAATTGCCCAGTCGAACGCGCATCGGGGCGTCGGCCAGCAGGCGACCGATCGCATCGGAGAATGCAACGGCGTCGCCGGGCGGAACGACGATGCCGCCCGCGGCCGCCGCGCGTCCCACTTCCGAATCGCGGCCCGCACCGGCCACCACGGGCCGACCGCTCGCCATGATCGCGGTGAGCTTCGACGGCATCACGAGCCCTTCCACGTCCTGTCGTTGCGGCAGGAGGTGAATATCCGCGAGATTCAGCAGCTCGTTGAGCTGTTCCATCGGCTGCAAGGGAATGAATCGGACGTTCGTCAGACCGGCCGCGGCCTTCTCGATGCGCGCGCGGGCCGCGCCATCGCCACACAGGACGAACTGGGCTTTCTCGGTGGATTCAAAGGCGCGCGCCACTTCGACGATCACCTCGAGGCCCTGCTTCTCACCCATGTTGCCGGAATAGAGCAGCACCGGTGTTTCCGCGTCCAGCCCCAGCTTTTCGCGCAGGACACTCGCGCCCTTGAGCGGGCGAATCACATCGGTGTCGACCCAGTTTGGGAAGAAGCCGAGACGATCGTCGGCCACGCCTTTCTCTCGCAACCGCGCGAGCATGCGCTGGGAGATGCTGGTGATGCGGTCGAACCGGCGCATCAGGCTGCGCTCCATCGCCAGCACCAGCTTGCGCAACCAGGCGGACTTGAGCATGCCGAGATCAAACGCGGCGTCGACTTCGAGATCCTGCACGTGCAGCCAGGCACGCGCGCCACAAAGACGCGCAGCGGCCCAGGCCGACGGCGCGCAAGCGAGCGGTGGCTCGATCACCATCACGACTTGCGGCCGCCACGTCAGCGCCTGCCACAGCACCACGGGCAGGCTCGAGATGGCGAATGAAAGCAGATGAAAAATGCGGCTCAGGCCGCCGGGGCGCTTCGGCACCCACAGCGGGCAGCGAAAAACTTTCGCGCCGGACAGATGTTCCGTGCTGTATCGACGGGCTGAATAGCCGTCCAGCACCGACCACGAAGGATAATAAGGAGGCGCGGTGACCACGCGGACGTCGAGACCGGCCTCGCCCATCCACGCTGTCATATCCCCGACATATTTGCCGATGCCGGTGAGCTCGGGCGCGAAATTGATAGCGACGATCAGAATGCGCACGCGGGACAGTGCTCCCCAAAACCGAACCTGTTCACAATCGGGCTGACACCTGGTTCACACCGGGCTCGCAACCCAGGCTCACGACCTGGGCCGACAACCTGACTCTTGCCGGCAGCTGCCTGCTGGCGTGCGCGATAGTGGCAGGCGTAATGCGTAATTCACGTTACGGTCTTATAACAATCGCTCGCATCGCTCCGATGTGGACAGTGGCGTCAGGATCTTCGGCCGTATGGCACCTCCGATAAAACCGGTGCGGACAACTTCCGCAAAGCCGGTGCGTCTCCTGCAGGTCATTCCTTCGATGAATCCCGCACAGGGCGGGCCGTCGGAGAACGCGGCACAGATCTGTCGCGCCCTCACCGGGCTCGGCGGCTCCGCAGATATCGCCACGCTCGATGAGCCTTCCGTCACCTGGGGTGACGGGCTCGGTCGCGTGTTCAGGCTCGGGCCCACGCGCCTGGGCACGTATGGATACAGCGAACGACTCGTCGGCTGGCTGCGCGCTCACGCGATCGAATACAACGCCGTTGTCGTGCATGGGCTGTGGCAGTACCACGGGCTCGCAACGTGGCGCGCCCTGTCCGGCACCCAGGTGCCGTACTACGTTTTCACCCACGGCATGCTCGATCCGTGGTTCAAGCACCGCTTTCCGCTGAAACACCTGAAAAAGCAGCTCTATTGGCCGTGGGCGGAATACCGTGTCCTGCGTGACGCGAGCGCCGTGCTGTTCACGTGCGAAGAAGAGCGGCGACTCGCGAGACAGAGCTTCGGTCAGTACCGCGCGAATGAAGCAGTGGTCGGTTGCGGCATCTCGAGCCCGCCGGGCAACGCCGCGGAACAACGCGAATTATTTCTGCGCAGGTTTCCCGAGCTGCGCGACAAGCGCCTGCTGCTGTTTCTCGGTCGACTGCATCCGAAGAAAGGCTGTGATCTCGTGGTGGAGTCTTTCTCGGCCGTCGCGCAGAAAGATCCCTCATTGCATCTGGTGATGGCCGGCCCCGATCACGCCGGCTATCAGGCGGAGCTGATGAGCCTCGCGATGCGCGCGGGCGTCGCTTCACGCATCTGCTGGACCGGCATGCTGAGGGACGAGCTCAAATGGGGCGCATTCCGCGCGGCGCAGGCATTCACCTTGCCCTCGCATCAGGAAAACTTCGGCATCTCGGTCGCCGAAGCGCTCGCTTGCAGCCTGCCCGTGCTCCTCTCGAACAAGGTCAACATCTGGCGCGAGATCGCGAGCGCGCAAGCGGGGCTCGTGGGCGATGACACACCTGCAGGCGCAACCAGCACGCTGCAGACATGGGTTGCGCTGGACGCGACACAACGAGAGCGCATGGCCCAGAATGCGCTGCGTTGTTTTCACGACCACTTTCACATCGACGCGACCACTGCGCAGCTCATGAACACGATCGGCGCGCCACCGGTCACGCCCCCGCACCAGTCCGCGGCGTGATCCGTGCGTAACGTCCAGTTCACCTAGCGCCTTTATAAAGGGACGTCGTGCGCACTCTACAGATCATCTCATCGCTCAATCCTGCGATGGGCGGCCCGCCGGAAGGCGCCGCGCAGATATGCCGTGCGCTGCGCCGTCTCGATGTCGATGCAGAGATCGCAACGCTCGACCGAGAAGATGTCACGTGGGGCGGCGACTGCTGTTCGGTGCGACTCGGCCCCGCACGATGGGGCATGTATTCCTATTGCGAACGGCTCGTCGAATGGCTCGAAGCGAATGCGCGCACGTACGACGCTGTGATCGTGCACGGGCTGTGGCAGTTTCCGGGCCTGGCGACTTGGCGGGCTCTGCGCGGAGGTGACACGCCTTACTTCGTGTTCCCGCACGGCATGCTCGACCCGTGGTTCAAGCGTCGCTACCCGCTCAAGCACCTGAAGAAGCAGTTGTACTGGCCGGCCGAATACCGCGTGCTGCGGGATGCGCAGGCGGTGTTGTTCACGTCTGAAGAAGAACGCGAGCTCGCGCGACTCAGCTTCCGGCACTACGACGTCAACGAAGTCGTCATCGGCTATGGCATCACCGGTCGTCCGAATTGCGATGCTGACGCGTTACGCGAAGCCTTCCTCGAGAGTCACCCGAACCTCCGCGACAAACGCTTGCTGCTGTTTCTCGGGCGGCTGCACGTCAAGAAAGGATGCGACCTGCTCATCGACGCGTTCGCGACGGTGGCGCATCGTGACCCGACGTTGCACCTCGTGATCGCCGGCCCCGGTGACCAGACCTATCGCGCGTCATTGATGGCACGCGCGGAGGCGCTCGGTCTCGCGTCCCGCATCACCTGGCCGGGCCTGCTTCGCGGTGAGATGAAGTGGGGCGCGTTCCATGCCGCAGAGGCATTCGTGTTGCCGTCTCACCAGGAAAACTTCGGAATCGCCGTGGCTGAAGCGCTGGCGTGCGGCGTGCCCGTGCTCATCTCGAACAGGATCAACATCTGGCGCGAGATCGAAGGCGACCACGCCGGACTCGTGGCCGAAGACAGCCTCGAAGGCACCACAGACCTGATGCACCGCTGGCTCGACCTGCCGGCACCCGAGCGCGTCGGCATGAAGCGAAATGCGCTCCGGTGTTTCGCCGAGCACTTCCACATCGACGTCGCCGCCCAAAAGCTGCTCGACACCCTGAAAGAACCCCAATGCCGGGCCCAGCACACCTCCGCCGCCTGATCCCGCCCGGGCTCTACCCGGACGTGGATCCTTACGAGCAGCCGCAGACCACGTTCCGCAACAAGCTCGGCCGGTTTCTGTGGAGCTTCGTGCATCTGTTCCTGTTCCGGCCTTCACTGCGCCCGATGCATGCGTGGCGAGCGTTCCTGCTCCGCTGCTTTGGCGCAAAGATCGGCCCGAAGTCCCGCATCCATGCTGGTGTGGAAATCTGGGCGCCGTGGAATCTCATCTGCGAAGACCTCGTCGTCGTGGGCGACGGCGCGGTCATCTACAACGCGGCCGAGGTGCGTCTCGGTTCGCATGCCGTCGTGTCCCAGCAGGCTTATCTCTGCACCGGCACGCATGATTTCGATGATCCCGAATTTCCGATGATCGTTGCGCCGATCACGCTGGGTGCCTACGCATGGGTGTGTGCACGGGCTTGCGTGATGCCAGGAATCACGATGGGCGACGGTGCCGTGCTGGGCCTCGGCGGCATCGGCACGAAGAACATGGACGCGTGGCAGGTCTACGCGGGCAATCCCGCGCAGCGGGTGCGGGCCCGCAAGCACGTCAAATGATGAAGCCCTTGGCGCGCGTGAAGTACTTCATCTGCGGATCGAGCGTCGCCACCGCTTTGGCCGGCACGCCGGCATAGAGACGATAGGTTTCGTCGTGAGCCTTATTGAGAAGCGCGTTGGCGCCGACGACGCAATGATCGGGAACCACCGTACCGCCGAGCATCGTGCACGCGGTACCGATGAACGAGTACGCGCCGATGTGCACGGGCTTCGCGTCCTGACGCGATTCGGCGAGATCCACACTGTGCGTCAGGATCTGCGAGCGGTAGCCCGCCATCGTCGTATACGCGCCGATCGTCACTTCATCCGTGCAGTCGATGATGTGGCGATGAGTGATCGCCGCGTGCGCGCCGAGGATGAGCTGCGGCTTGCGCCCGGTGAGATGCGCGAAATGCGGCGGCTGATTCAGCGGCCAGGCGCTGATCCAGTTGAGCCGCCCGATGCTCGTGTGCGCGCCCAGCTCGAGACGCTCGAGCCCTTTGCACACGGTGAGATGCCCGATGCTCGCGCCCTCGCCCATCACGAGGTGCCGCGGAAACACCCACGCAAGGCCGATGCGGCTGCGGGGATGAAGCTCGTACTTGTAGAGCACCCGCAGGAGAAATCGCTTGAGAGGCCACGGCAGCAGGACGATCAGCAGTCGCATTGTTATTCGAAGAACGCACTCACGCCCGAGGCTTTGGCCACCGGACACTATGACCGCCGAGTGCTACAGGAACGTGAATCTTCCCGTCCGCAGGCATTCGCTTAGACTCGCGCCACCATGAACATCAGCTTCTTCCTGTATCGCCGCTTCTGTCAGTGGATCACGTGCGAGCTGCGCCTGCCGTTCCAGTCGAAGGTTTCGCTCGCTTCGAAATACGACATCGGCAGCTTCCAGGACGTGTTCTGCCATCCGTATTACTGGCAGGTGTTCTCCTGGCTGCGCGAGCCGCCGAAGCGGGTGGTGGATTGCGGCGCGAATTGCGGACACTTCGCCATTCTCATGGACACCTGCATCCGCGTCCGCTTCGGCCGTTCCGAAACGCAGTTCGTGCTGGTCGAGCCGAATCCCGCGCTTCGGCCGATTCTGGAACGCAATCTCGAAGAAGCGGGCCTCACGGGTCGCACGCGCATTCTCACCGGGCTGCTCGGGCCGAAAACGGGCACCAGCACGTTGTGGATCCACCCGAAGAACTTCCTCGCATCGAGCATGACGCAGTTCGACGGAGCCAAGCCGCACGTCGTGCCGTTCATCGACCTCGCCGAGAGTCTGGGTGGCGCGCCCATCGACGTCATGAAGGTGGACATCGAAGGCGGTGAATATCCCTTCGTGCGCGAGAACGCCGACGTGCTCGCACTCACTTGCATGCTGATGATGGAAATCCACGACGCGCCGACGGAAGAGCGCTCCGCGATGTTCGGCGCCATCCAGGCCGCGGGCCTCCTGCCGCATGGGCAGGACGTGAAATCAGACGGCCTGTGGCTGCGTGCGTGGGAACGTCTCGGGCCGCCCGCGACCACGCGGGATCACGGCGCGGAAAACTCCAGGTCCGCCAGATCCACCATCAGCGGATAAACGTTTCCCGACTGCCAGAAAAATATCTGCAGCGAGCGCGGCTTCTGCCAGTGACTCGCGGGGTCGAGCACGCCCGTCGTCAGAGGCTCTGCGTTTTCCAGGGAAAACGTGATCTGCCCGTTCGCGGCAGAAATGCCGAATCGCTGCGGCACGCCGGCCATGGTGGCGCCCCACACTGACTGCGGAAGGTCTGAGAGCACCACGCGATTGGCGATGTATTTCACGCGCGGAACCAGAATCGCGGGGTTCAGTCGCGCGATGACTTTGCCGTTGTCGTCGAGAACCTGAACATACGCGCCCGTGGTCTGCCCTTGCCCGCTCTCGCCGAGATTCGGCGTATTGCCCCAGGTGAGGCGGCCCTGCAACCTCCATTGATCTCTGGGCGCCGCGTCTGCCGGCAACAGATCGCGTGACACAGTGGCGGTACCCGGTCGAGTGAAACTCGCTCGAACGTCGGAAGGCCGATCGCGTCGATAAGAGTAGACATTCGTGTCGACCACCCACCACCGCGTCAGGCGGTCGGTCCGATCGTCATCGACAGGATTGCGATGCCAGCCGTAAAGCGAATCGCGCACCAGCTCCATGTAGCCCCAGCCATCATTCAGATCAGCGCCGTCGCGCGGCGCGCGTACGCCCACGAACTTCAGGCTCGATCGCGGAACGACCTGTTTCGCCTGGCTCGCGCTCGACCAGGAAAGATCCGGGCGGACATCGCAGGTCGGTGAGGCGTATTCGAGCCGGATCGGATACCACTTGCCGGCTTCGAGGTCGATCGTGCCCGTCCACTCCGTCGCCGGTGCCCTCTGCCACTGATCGATGATGAGCTCGCCTGCGACGAACAGCCGCGCGCCAGCCGGCCCCGCGGTGTGGAAGGTGTAGCTCTCCGTGCGTTGAGCCTGAATGAAGCCCTGCCACCGAGCCATGTTGGGATACGGGTGCGTGACCTTCAGGCCCGCCGAAGCATTCGATTCGAGCGTGATCGGCGTGGATTGCTCGCTGACCGTGTCGAGCCCCGTCACGTGCCAGCGATGCAGGCCGCCGTGCCAGGCTTCATCGTTGTGATAGATGTAGAGCGAGCCATCCGCAGCCGGCACCACGGCGCTGGCGAATGCGTTGCCCGCCATACCGGGCGTGCCGTCTGGGAGATACCAGCTCGGCCCCGGCACGCCGAACTGGCCGACGACGAGCCCGTCATCGTACAGATGCGTCCACACATTCGTCTGGCCGTTCTTCCAACCCTCGCCGTGATATTCCCAGAACACGTGACGACCGCTTGCATGATTTCCGCCGCCGGCATAGAGGCTGAAGCTGTTGTTACCGACGTCGAACGCACCGTCCTTAGGATACGGACCCGAATAGGTGACATTCGTGCTCGGCGCTGCTTTCCACTTCCATCGACCCGTCGCCACGTCGAGACCTTGCAGGTGCCAGCCGTACGTATCGCTGAAATCGTCGAATGCCAGCACGATTCCGGAGCTCGTCACTTCCCACGCTCGCGTGCCGCGCATGCAAGCATCGTTGGGCACGAGTGGAGGCGATGTCACTGCGGCTGTGGGAACGCTCTCCCAGATCGGATTGTTCGACGCGTCCATTCCAAGCAGCGCCTGTTTCCGCCACACGACTGGATTGCTCGGACACACGACGACGCTACGCAGGTCGCCTTGCGCATCGATGAAATTCGAGAGTCCCGTCAGCTCGATGCCCGTGAAGCGCAGCTTGCCGTTCGCCGGCAATTCGACGACAGCCAGGCGACTCTCCGCGATCTTGCGGGACAGCGCGTACGTTCGGCCGTTCGACAGCGTGGTGATCGATTTGAGATTGACGAGCGTGTCCTGGTAGTTGGCCGGAACACCCCAGGCCCAGTTCTTCGCGAGCGTCCAGGAGCCATTGTCCGGCGCGAGCGGCTTTGAATAGTCGATGTGAAACTCGAGATAACTAGCGAACACGCGTGTGCCGTCGTTCGCGTCGACGTTCATGTTGTAGAACGCGGGCAAGTACTGGATGCGATCGAGGAAGCGGCCCGCCGCATCGAATCGCTGCGCGCGTGCGTTGGCGGGATCGCCAATCCACAAGTTGCCGTCTGGTTCGCTGGCAAGGTAGGTCCAGTCTGCGCCCGCGCCAGTGGAATCCGCGTTCAGCGTGAGCCGGCTCGTCACGCGGAAGAAGAACTTCTCGTCCGTCACATCCGGGCCGTTGGCGTATCCGCCCGGCAGACCTATCGTCGCTTGCAACGACAGCACGTCGCCGCCGCGATTGTCGTAGACCTTCACCGTTTGGGCGTTGCCGCCGTCGGCGATGTAGAGCTTCGTGCCATCCCGTGAAACGGCCAACGCGAGCGGCTTCGAAAGACCCGCGGAGATCGCCGCGATCGGATCCAGGTTTCCGTCTTCTTTCACCGCATATTTCATGACGGCGGTCGTGCCCATCACCATCCACAGAGAGCCGTCCGGATCGGTGGCCAGCGCGCCGGGTTTCGAATACGTCAGCGACTGCACCAGCGCGCCGCTGGTCTTGTCGAGCACATCGAGCCGATTCAAGCCTTGCCGCGAAACGAACAGAAACGGGCCCGACGCCTGCACGGCGAGCCCGGTGATGAACGTGCCGGCGCCGTTGGCGGCATCGATTGCGCTGGTGTAAGTGCGACCATAAGTGGCCGTCAGCGGAACCGCCTCTGCCAGCGCCGCCTCCGCGTCGTCGCTCACGCGCGTGACATAGACGAACGAGTTCTCCGCGATGAAGTGATCGCGCGCGGCCCAGTAGACGTTGATTCCATCCGTCGCCACGTGCGTCGCAATGGCGCCTTTGTCGAGAATCGGCACGCGGCTGCGAATGTTCGTCGTCCAGGTCTTGAACGACGCGGTGATCTGCTCGTTGTAGCCCACCGCCAGGTAAATCGTCTGGCCCGTCACGGCCATCCCGAAAATCGTGTCGAGCGCATGGTGATAGGTGCCGCTCGTGAACGAATCCGAGTTGTTTCCGAGCACGCCCTCCCATGTGTACTGCACGTTCGACGACAGCGTGCGTAACTCATACTCGCCATCGGGACGCAGCACGCCCTCATCATCGATGCCGTTCCACACCGTGCCCGGATCAAGCGTACGAATCAGCGCGCCATTCGAATCGAAAATTCCGGCGCTGGTCACGGCCGCCGAGACCGGTAGCGCGCACAGCATCGTCGCCATGAGCGCGTAGGAGATCTTCATCTGCTGCATTCCCTGCACAGCGCGATTGCGCGCCTGTGTAGGCTTTACCCGGCAGGTTTCAGTCGCGTTAATCCGCGGAGAAAATTCGCGACGGAGGCAATCGCCTGCACCGCGGCGACGGCGATGCTCAACCAGAACATCGAAGCTACTGCGTCGAGCGGCAAGACAAGCACCAGCAGCACTTGCACCGCGATGCCCGGCGGAATCGAGACGAAAGGCGACACCACCACACCGCGCACCGCCGAAAGTCCTATGAGCGCGCTGGAAATCACGGTGAGCGCGCCCGATGCAACCGCGAGGACGACTTCGTGCGTCAGCGAGGAATACTTCGCGCCGAGGATGAACAACACCGCACTTGGCGCGAGCCACGTGAACGCGACCGCTGCGACACCTACGGCTGTGAGTCCGCCCAAGAGGAGCAGATATACACGCCGCAACTGCACAGTCTCACGCGCTGGAATACGCGCATAGCGCGGCAACGCGATGAGCTGAAACACCGCGAGCAGAAACGACATCAGCAGCGCGATCCGGCAAAGCGCGCCGAACTGCGCGACGGCCTCTGTCGTGCCGAACAGCGAGATGAGTAGCACGCTCAGCTGACTCACGAGCACGTAGTAGATCGTGCCCGGCACTGCGCGCATGACCTGCGCGGTGATTTTCTGATGTGCGGTTTCGTCGCGTGGCGCATCGAGCGTGGCCAGCTCTCGAATGCCAGACCTAAGTCGCGCGTTCAATAGCAACTGCGGAACGAGCCCGCCGAGCACTACGGCCCACGCCATTGGAAATATAAGGAGCACCGCGAGAACGAACGCGAGCCGCACCACTCCGGAGAAAACCTGGAGCCATTGCAGCCGCTTCAGCTGCTGGTGAATCCGCAATGGGATTTCCAGCATCGGCGACATCGTCGTCGCGAGAAAAACCGGAATCAACGCCGCGCACAGCAGAGCGCCATCTATGAAGCTGCCGCCCTGACGCATCACCAACACTGCGAGCACCGGTGCGATCAACAGCGCGCTGGCGATAGCGATCTTGCGACGAATCGCGATTCCCGCGGCGAGTGCCGCGCCGAGCCGATGCGGCTCGCGCCACACCGCGCCGGCTTGGGCCATCACCGCATCACGCATGCCGCTGTCAGCGATCGTCGTCGCGACGCCGAGCATCGCAGTGGCGAGCGTATAGAACGCGTACTGCTCCAACGTCAGCTCGCGCACGAGCACGATGCCCGTTACGAACACGAGCAGCTGCGCGAGTACTTGCAGGGCAGCCGTACCCACAAGCAGCTTGAATGCGCTGAACAGCACTATGGATCGGGTGGAAGACACGACCGCCTAAGATCGCGTAATCCCATGTCACTGAGGTTGCACCGGATCGTCAAACTGTCACGAACGCTCCCTATGCTGGTCGGGAGGTTTTATCTGTGCGAATGAAGCGGCGCGAGTTTCTTTCATTGAGCGGTCTTTCGGTGGGAACGGCGCTGCTCTCCGGGTGTGGTGGTGGCGGATCCGCGGACCCACCGCAGGATCCTGCTCCTCCACCGTCGCAGCCTAATCCGCCGGCACCACCACCGGTAACGCCCGATCCGCCTCCGGCCACGCCTCCGCTCTCTGCGGAAATGCAGGCATTGCGCGCGCATCTGCAGGCCAACGCGCGAGCAGGCTTCGTGCTGCCGGATGTGAATCTCAACCCGCCCACGATCTCATGGGCCGGCGCGTTGACGGCGGGACCTTCGGCAGCAACCACTCTGCCCGCGGGCGTCATCGTGCCTGCATCGAGTCCGCTCATCGGCGGGCCGATTCGCGATCTCTACAAGGCCAACCTTCCGGGCAATCCGCAAGTCGACGGCAAGCCGTGCCTCGCGGTGAGTCGGCCGTACACGTGCAAGGGTGAGGCTCGCACCGTCAGCTCGCAGACCATCATGAGACTGCGCACCGATGCGCCGGTGCTCGAGCTCACGGGCGTGGTGGTCGATGGTCTCGCCACCGTGCAGACATTGATCGTGGATGGAACGCTCACGCCGCCCTCCGTGCTGTGCGCATCTCGCGGCGTCGGCGGCTGGAGCTTCGGCACGATCCGCATCGACTTCGGCTCGCGCGCGATGCGCGACGTGTGGATCGAGACCGGCCTGAATGTCGCGTATCTCAAGATCGACTCGCAGGACACGCTGCAGGCGCCCGATGAATCCGCGGAACCTCAGATCACCGTCGTCGGCGACTCGTATCTGCAAAGCCGCGCGCCGACTTTCGGCAACGGCGGCGCGATCGCGCTCGAGCTCGGCGCACGCCTCGGCATCCGCAAGATCGCGACGGACAGCATCGGTGGCACGGGTTACCAGAACTCCGGCAATGATCTCGGCAATCTCAACGACCGGCTGGCCGCGCACGGGGCTGATGATTCGCTCGTCTATCTCGTGCTCGCCGGGCTCAACGATTACGGTGATATCAGCGGCTCGCAGATCGTCTGGTCTACGCGCGAAGAATACGAGCAGACCGTGCGCGGCTACCTGAAAAAACTGCGGCAGGCCCAGCGCAAGGCACTCATCGTCGTGACAGCGCCATTCTGTCCGGTCGCGCCGATGTCGGACTCTTCATATGTTTCCCATCCCGACACGAACAGCAGCGGCGTGGGGGATTTTCTCTACCGGGCGCAGCTTCACAAGGCGGCCGTACAGGACATCGATGGGCCGTGGGTCTACATCGACGTGCTCATGGGCGGCGGTTGGCTGAACTCGTCGGGCGCGAAAGGCGACATCACGAATTTGCAGTGGTTTACGGGTGGGACGCCCGGTGTCGGCACGAGTGCCACGAACAAGCCGGGCAATACGGTCGGTGGCGGCGGCGGTGGCTTCGGTGGAATCGCGAGCGTTCCGATTCTCACGCCGGGCCAGTATTCCCAGGCGCCGGAAGTGCGCGTGAGTGGCGGATCGGGCAAGGGGCTGCTGCTCGCGTCGAAGATCGATGAAACCGGCGCGCTCACTTCGATCCAGATCGTGCAACCGGGGTACGACTACACCAGCGGCTCGGGGCTTCCTTCGATCACGCTCGATACGACGTGGGAAATCACGCCGGCTACGCTCGGTGACGCTGAGATCATTGAAGGCATCAATCCCGAAGGTGCCTATCCGCTGCCTTCGTTCGCGCCAGCGGGAGCGACAGACCTGAACAACATCTATCGGTTGTTGATGAAGGACCAGACGCATCCGTCGCCGCTCGGCGCTCAATATCTTTCGAAGCGACTCGCGCAGGACATCTACGACGCCGTCATGGCGCTTTGAGCGGAACCTGTAGCACCGCGTCGGCCGCGCGCTGCGCATAGGCGCTCCACGTGTGGCGCAACGCCTGCTCGCGGGCGTTTCGACCCATCTGCTCGCGCAATTGCGGGTCGTTGTACAGCTGCTCGAGGCGCGCGGCAATCGCGTCCGAATCCCGGATCGGCACGAAGAAACCGTCGACGCCCTCGCGCACGATATCCGCCGGCCCGTGCGTTGTCGTGATCACCGGTAGTCCGCAAGCCATGGCTTCGAGCACGACGAGCGGCATGCCTTCGATGAGGCTCGGAAACACGAACACGTCGGCCTGATGATAGAGCGCGGGAAGATCTTTCTGCGGGACGTTGGCCGTATGTTTGTAGAGGTGCTGGTAACGCGAATAAACCTCGTGGCCCGCGCCGATGCTGCCGACGAGATAAAGCTCCGAATCTGCGCGACGAAATTTCTCGTAGCCTTGCAACAGGTAGCTCATTCCCTTGCGCTGGCCGATCTGGCCGACGAACAGCGCGCGGAACACCCCATCGCGACGTGGCGACGGCGGCGGCACGAAGCGATCCGTGTCCACGCCGTAAGGCGTAATGGTGAACTTCGCGGCGTCGTACCCCGACTCGACGAACGACTGCTGCACGAAGCGCGAGCCGACGATAATGCGATCCGCCATGTCGCACTCAGCGTCGAGTCGCTCTGAATACTCGGCAGGCAATTTCTCCAGCCTCGGCAAAGCCGCGGCGAATTCTGGCGCCAACGCGGCTTCCTCCTCGTAAAGCCTGGCCTGATAGCGATTGTGAGCGATCGGATAGCTGAGCACCGCGCGCCCGCCGGAGCGACGCACGGCTTCGAAGGCATAACGACCGGTACCGTAGCTCGCGACGACGATATCCGCGCCGTGTGCGAGCCGCCCCGCTTTGCGCGCCACTTCGCGCTCGGCCGCGAAAATGAGGTCGTGCGATTTACGACGGCGCCAGTCGCGACTCATCAGCGACAGTCGATTGACGGCCGCCGCGGCGAAGTCCTCCGTCACACCAGCCTCGATGACTCTGTCGAGCGGCAATGCCGGCGGCGGCGTGCGACGGCCCAGTGTGCGCTCGTACGTTTTGCCAATTCCGGGCGCGCTCGCGAGCGCGCGCTCCCACCAGCGCTGGCGGTTGATATAAGGCCGAACGTAGCTTTTCAGAACGCCACGATGCGCGAGCTCCACGCCGAGGCGGTTGATCTCCGGCGCGCTCAGGTTGGCGACCACGACGGACGGACCGGCGTTACGGATGGACGGCATGACCATCGCTCATCTCTTCGCGACCTTGCAATAGCGCCAGCCATCGCCCGAGCAACGCACGCTCGCCGAATCGCGCGGCGTAGAAAGCCTGTTGAGCGGCGACGTTCAACTCGCCGTTGACGATTCGTGCGCGCATCTCGATGCAGGCTTGCACAACTTTCTCGTAGTCATCGAGGCTTACCAGCGTGCAGCTGGCCGTGTCGTGTGCGAGCTCTGGAATGCCGCCCTGTGCCGTCGCCATCCAGGGTTTGCCGGTCGCCATCACTTCCATCAACGACACGGGCAAGCCTTCCGGCACCGAGGAAAACAGCGCGAAACAATCGATCTCGTCGAGCGCCGCGCGCAGGCCCGCCTCGTCCGAAAACTCACCTCGATAACTCACGAGCGGATAGGACTCGAAGTCTTTCGCGCGATACGCACCTTCACCGCCCCAGAGTTTCCACCGGATTCCGGCAAGTCGCGCGTCGCGGCTCAACCGCAGAATCCAGCCGACGCCTTTTGCATCGACGAGCCGGCCGAAGTACCCGAACGAGACCGGCGCGTCCGGATCACGCAGCTTGCGGGTGACGGGCACGTTGCGTGAGAAGCAGTAGACGACTTGAACATCATCGCGCCCGATCGCGGTCTGCATCCGATGCCGGATGAAATCCGCGCAGACCACCAGACCATCGGCTCGCTTTATCGCTTCACGGTACGCCGGCGGCCACAACGCGATGTCCGATTCATCGCACGACGTGTGGTGGTGATGAATCACGCGCGCACGACCCCGATACCAGGCGCAAACCTGCGCGGGATTTCGCCCTTGCCCATTGGTGTACACGACATCGAATCGTCGCGGCGTGAGTCGCAGCAGCGCGCCCAGCGTCCAAAGCCACTTTCGAGCAGGCGAGCTGGACGACCAGCCTGCGCTGTTGAGCATGAGGTCGACGCCCGCCGCGAGAAGCCGCGCAATGGCGCGCGAATCCATGCAGCAGCGACTGCAAAGGAGCGTGACCTTCTGGCCGGCAGCACTCATGCGCAGACAGAATTCGATCACGTGGCTTTCGATGCCGCCGATCGCTTCCATCTGCGCCGAATAAACCAGCACGCGCTGCGCGGCGGATGCGCTCATGAGCCGCCCGCCGCGACGAGATCCAGGCGACTGACGGAAACGTCGTCCAAGAGAAGCTCGAGCACGTCCCCATCAGCCTGCAGGGAAATTGGCAGGCTCATGGCCAACGAAGACGGCAAGGTGCTTCGGTATTGCTGCAAGCCTCGGTCAACACCCGCGCCATTCGGCATCGCTGCGAAGTCGAACGACACGCGCACGAACTGCGGAGTGCGCGGCTCGGGCAGCAGCTTCAATAGGTTTTGCCGGCGGCCGGGCGTCGAGAAAAGGTCGTAGCCGGGATCTGCCATGAGCGCGACTTCCGAGGCCGGGCCGAGGTTCGCCTTCAGGACTCGCACTCGCGCCTCGACCCGGTACATCTCAGGCGGCGAACCACGCGCGCGGCCGACGGATGCGTTCAGTGCTTTGTAGAGCGCGCCCGATGCCGTCCACACGACGCGGGCGTTGAACGTCGCCGCGCCGGCGGGCTTGCGCACAAAGACGCGAAGCGCGTGATTCCGCGCGTCGGCAGGGTCTGCGATCACCGCCATTTCGGCGCTGGCGGGCGCCGCGCCCGGCGATTCCAGTCGCAGGCCCGGCGGTGGTGCTTCGAAGCTCTGCGACTCGAGCACGACGGGTCGCGCTGGCGCGGTGAAACGCACGTGATTTGAGTAGTCCGAGTTCCCGTCGGCAAAGCGTGCGCGCACGCGATAGACGCTTGCCTGGCCGGGCAACGGACCGGCGTCGACGAACGTCGTCGCATTCGCCGGCAGCTGCGCAATCGGCTCGAACCGCGGCCCCACCCACGTGGGCTGCAGCCGCTGCACTTCGACGCCCGCGGCACCCCGCGCCGAGTTCTTCCATTCGAGTGCGGCTTGCTTGCCAGACAACCGCACCGATAACGCCGTCGGCGCCGCATTCGCATGCGGCGGACCCGCGTTTCGTGCGACGTGCGCGGCGGGGCCGACCGGCTCGGTCGGCACGACCGGCGCGGCAGGCGCGACGGGGGTGACCAGCGCGAGAGTGACGCGATCGCCCAGCCTGCCGCGCGCTGAAAGCTCGCGCATCCACTCCACGCCATCAAGCCGCCAGCGCTGCAACCCCGCGTGCAAGTTCTCGTCGTTATGCCACAGATAGGTCGCGCCATTCGCACGCGCGAGCTGGATCGAAAATGAATTACCGGCCAGTCCTGCAGCCGCCGGCGGAATCCCGCGCAGGTTCGGCGCGCCGAACTGACCCACGAACAAGCCATCGCGCGACCAATGCAGAAACTGGTTTGCCTGGCCGGCGTTGTGCCAGCCTTCGCCATGAAAGTTGTAGACGATTTGATCGTCGAGCGCCGTCACCGTGAGGCCCGCGTACCACGGCTTGCTCGAATCAAACGCGCCATCCGGCTGGGCCAGATTGAACGGCCCGGACTCGGGACTCGCGCGCCACTGCCAACGACCGCTAGAGCCTTGAGTCGCGGCGAGATGAAACTGTGGCGGCTCGCCAGGCCGGGAAGAGGTTGCGCTGATCGGATCGTAGAGCACGTACAGATCCGGTTCGACGATCGCCACGCGCCGCTCGAGCGTATGGTTCATCGGCCCCGCGTGCGGATCGCGCGGTGAGCGCGGCACGCGCGCGAGCGTTTCTTCACGACTCCACACCGGCACGCCGTCATCGAATCCCGTGAGCGAACGGCGCCAGAATTCGGCGTGCCCGGCGCTGTCCGCACGCACGGAATACAGATCGCCGCGCTCGTTCATGAAGACGGGCAACGTGAGTCGCGGCGGCAGCCGCTTCAGGTCGCCCTGCGCCGGAATCTCCACGAGATCGATTCCGTGCAGCCGGCGCAGCAGGCCATACGTTCGGCCGTTGCTGAGCGTCGCCACATCCGCAAAGCCGCCGTTCACGAGCGAATGATATTCGCCATCCTGCGGCAGGCCGTCGCCATAGAAACGCACGAGCTTCCACGAGCGCTGCATCGGCTGTGCGTAGTCGACCGAGTATTCGCGGTGTTCCGAGAACACTCGCGTCGGATTGTTGTGATCCACGGCGAGCTGATAGTTGATCGGCACGAAGCCGATCTCCGTCGAGTAGCGCCGCTCGGGATCGAAGCGCAGCACCCGACTGAGCCCGGTATCGCCGATCCATAGCGAACCGTCCGGCTGGAAGCCCAGCACCGTTTGTTCCGCGCGCTCGATCTTCGTACCGCGATCGACGAAGCGGTTGAACGAAAACTTGTCCGTCGTGACGTCGGGACCGTTGGCGCGATAGCCGCCGGGCTTGCCCATCGTCCAGGCCGGTGCGCCAGTGTTGCTATCGAACGCTTTCACCTGCTGGCTCGCGCCGGCATCCGCCACGACGATCTGCTTTCCATCCGCGGACAGCGCAAGACCGACCGGACTTTCGAATCCCTCGAGCGTACGCACGATCTGCATGGCATATCCGGGCGCAGCGCCGATGCGCAGCCGACTCACCACCCGGCCGCGCTTCCCATCATGAATGGCCCACAGATCGTCTTGACCGGGCCCCACGACGAGCCGGCCCACGCCCGCCAGCGGAAAGCTCGCGAGCTGTTTGCCCGTGCGCTTGTCGAAGAGGCGAATGTCCGGCTCCGACACCAGACCGTGAGCGACGAACAGTAGTGGGCCGTCGTTCTGAACGGCGAGTCCCGTGACGTCGTTGCGCGAGCCTTCGTAGGTCAGCGTCGCGGCGTCTTCACGGAACTCGGTGACGAGATCGATGACGCTCTTGAAGCTGCAATCGGCCTCGTTATCACGATAACAACGCTCGCCCAACTTCAGCACGCAGGTCGGCGAACCGTTCTCGAAAGGCAACTCGCGCGACAGATCCCGATCCGTGGCGAACACGAAAGACTGGTCGCCGCCCTTGCCCCACGTGTGCTTGAACGGCGAAGAATCGTGCGTCCAGTACACGCGCTCTCGATCCGCTGCGACGAGCCCGACATCTGCCCCGTAAGAAACAGGCATTCCCGGACGCGCGCGCCAGTACTGCGGATCGTCCAGCTTGAAATACCGAATCGTCGGGATCGGACCTTCCGCCGGCGTGGTGAAATAAGCGCGATCGCCGGACACCGCGAGGTCTTTGAAAAAATACGGCGCGTCGTGATGAAACGGCGACGTGAGATCCGGCGACGTCGTGCCGATTGCTCCATCCCACGTGTAGATGACGTTGTGCGTGAGCATGCGGATTTCGTAGCTCGCGCTCGCGGATAGCTCCCGTCCATCGTCGTCGCGACCGTCCCACTGTGCTTCGTGGGGGCCAGCGGGATACCGAACATTGCTCCAGAGCGTGCGGACCAGCGTGCCGCGTTCGTCGTACGCGCCAGCACTCGTCGCGTAATCATTGTCGAGCGTGAACTCGAAGCGCAGCGGCGCGGTGGCTGCGAGCGCCGCGAGGGTCAGCGAGGCGAAGGTGCTCACAGCGGGCTCGATCAGCGCATCAGGTTGGCAAATCGCGGCGTCGACGCCGCAGCAGGCGATGCCGCTTCCACTTTCGCCGTGGACTGCGCAAACGCCGCAAAGCAGAAGCCGGTGAACAGCCAGACGTAGCCATTCACCGATCCGTGTCCGGTCACCTGGCCCACCAGTAGCTCGAAGCTGACGTAAGCAAACAGCATCACGGCAAGGGGATCGGCGAGGCGCCGCGCGCTGGACAGGCTGCGAAGGCCGAGCCAGCTCGTGAACAGCACGCGATACGCGATGAACAGCACGCCGAGCACCGGACCGAGATCGACGATATGCCGCGACCAGTCCGCTTCGGCCCAGCCCGTGAAACCCGTGATGTTCTGGATGCCGAGCGTGATGCTCGCGTTACCCGCGACGCCGAGTCCATAGCCCGCGAGCGGCGTGTCGCCCATCATGCCGATGAATTCGACGAAGCCGTACAGTGCACGACCGAAGACGCCCCATTTGAAATAGCGAGTCTCCGAGACAGCGGCTGCATCCCAGCGCCACATGAACGAGGCGTAGCTTTCCGGGAAAAGCACGGGATACAGCATCACCGCGGCCACGCCGATCACCGCCGGCAGCACCAGCGCGCGCACTGAAACACTGCCCTTGCGGATGACAGCGGCGCAGAACACCGCTGCGATCATCACGATTCCACAGTGAAGCATCGCGCCCCGGCTACCGCTCACTGCAAGGCAGGCGAGCACCGCGCCGGTTGCCGGTATGAGCAGCCAGATCTTCACGAAGCGCCGCGCCGCTGGGGCAATCCACAACCCCAGCACCATCGCGAGCGCACTCGTGATGAACTGCTTCTGGCCGACGTTCGACGTGAACGTACCCATCGGTCGCGTGTGGTCCTTGTCGACCGTGAGCCCGTGGAATTGCGAAGCGGAGTCCGACGCGATGCCGACGTTGATCGGCGAATTCAGCGGCGACATGTATTGCAGGAACGCCAGTGCCGCGATCGGAATCGCCAGCACCAGCGTGATCTTCACGATGCGTTCCAGATCCGCGCGCTGGAACGTGGCGCCAATGACGAACGCCAGCGGAATGTAGAAGAAATAATTGCGCCAGCCGTAGCCTTCCACCAGCAGCAGGCCCTGCACGCCCGCGCCAATCGACAGCAGCTGGACCGCGCCGAGCAGAATGCCCAGCACGCCGAACGCGATGCTCGCGTTGAACATGAATCCGCGCGGCGCGAAGAAGTCGTGCCGCAGTGCCAGCCAGTAGGCAATCAAAACGAATGGATCGCGAATGAAGAACAGCGCCTGGCTCGCGGAAGGGAACAGCCACTTGCGCAGCACGCCCTCGAAGATGAGCAGCAGGTAGATGAACGTGACCAGCCACACGAGCTTGCGCCGCGCGGCTTCTTTCACGGAGCTCATGCGCGGCCTGCAACCCGGTCATACAACGAGACGAAGCGTTCGATCATCACCGCGCGGTCGTATCGAAGCGCGTTTCCCAGCCCGGCACGCACGAGCGCCTCGCGTCGTCGCGGTTGCTGGGAAAGCTCGAGGATCGCGCGGCCGAACGCCTGATGATCGTCCGGCTCGCACAGGATGGCGCCACCGCCCGCGACTTCGCGCATCGGCTCGACGGTGCTGCAGATCACAGCACAGGCGCACGCCTGCGCTTCGATGACCGGCCAGCCGAAGCCTTCGAATCGCGACGGAAACAGCAGCGCCAGCGCGCCGTTGTAGAGTGCTTCGAGCAGTTCGTTCGCCGGCTTCGGGACTTCGACGATGCGATCGCTGATGCCAAGCCGCTCCGCGCGGGCACGAAGCTCGTCGCTCAGCGGCTGGCCGGCAAATACGAACACGCCACTCCAGGAGCCCGCAATCGAGGCGAGCGCATCCAGCGCTGTCTCGCGATTTTTCCGGCGCAGGTTCGAGCCGACGTTCAGCACGAATTCGCGCTTCCCATCGAGTGCTGAAATTTGCGCAAGCCGCTCTCGCACGACCTGCGCATCGAGCTTGCGATACGGATAATTCAACGAGTTTGGCGCGACGACGAGCTCGCCCGCGTAACCGCTCATGAGTCGCTGCGCGTCCCGCAGCGTGGCGCCTGAAACGCAGGCAACGGCGTGCGCGCGACGAAGTCCGCTGAGAATGCTCTTCTGCAGCTGGCGGCCCGCAAAGCTCGCGGGGCAATCGGTTTCTTCACCCATCGCGCCGCGCACGGCAAGCAGATCATGGCACGTGACGACGAACGGCTTGCGCGGGCTCGCCGGCACATACACCGCATTGCTGTGATCGCAGACGTGCACGACATCTGCTTTGCGCGCGGCCCGGGCCAGCTCCGCGGGATGCAAAAGATATTTGTCGACGTACCCGATCCACTTCCAGATGCCCGACGCGGGGCGGCCCGAATAGTTCAGCACCTGGCGGGGCGCGACGTATTCGACTTCATGCCCTGCATGCTCCAGACCTTCGCGCAGCAGGGTCGCATAGCGAAGCATGCTTTCCTGCCGGTCCGGCGCATAGTTTCCGACGAGCAGGATTTTCACGGCCGACCAATCGCGTCAGTAGTAATACTGCGTGTCTGGCGTGCGCGAGCCGTTGAGCACGGTTCCGACCACCGGCGTGTCGCGCAAGAGCTCCAGCGTTCGCGTGACATCTTCGCGACGCGTGTGCCGCTCGTTCACCACGAGCAGCGCGGCCTGAATGTGGCGCGAGAACGCGAGCACGTCGTCCGCCTGCAGCACCGGCGGCAGGTCGAAGATCATGATGCGGTTGAGATAGCGGTTGCGCAGCTCGGTGACGAGATCACCCGCACGCTGTGTATTCAGCAGCTCAGACGATTGCTCGACACGCGCGCGGGTCGGCAGCACGGTGAGACGCTCATACCCTTCGATGCGAACCAGCGCATCCTGCGGCGGAACGCCCGATTGCAGGCAATCGTCCGCACCGGCCTGCGGCTCGAAGCCGAAACGCTTGTGAATGCCGGGATTGCGCAGGTCGAAGTCGACGAGCAGCGAGGTTCGATCCGCGGCCGCGGCAATGGTGATCGCGAGGTTGATCGCGGTGAGCGTCTTGCCATCCTGCGAGCAAGGGCTGATGACGGCGAGCGACGTCGCCCCCAACTGTTCGAGGCGCCGAAGCACCTGCGTGCGAAGCATCTTATAAGGCGCGCCATTCGGCCCGCCCGCGCCGGACGGCAGGATTCGCGCGCGTTCGAGCGCTGCCGGATCGACCTTCACCGGCGCCGTTCGCAGCACCGCCGAAGCACTGAAATCCATGACCGGCGCGACGACGTCGGACGGCGCCTGCGCGCCGTCGAGCGGCGTGCGTTCGAGATCGAACAGTCGAGTGAAGTTCTTCACAGGTTGCCCAGTCGTCGCATCAGATTCAGCCACACGATGTCGAGCGGCCGATACAGGAGGTGGATCATCGAAACCAGCAGCACCATCGAGCCCACCGCGCCCGCGAGCGCATAGCGGCGCTGGCGCTTGCGACGGATGCGATCGTCGATCGTCTCGATCCACGGCAGCACGGCGAGCGGCGGCGTGGCGAGCAGGTTCATCAGATCGCGCCGGCCGCGCACGCTCGTATCCAGCGACTCGAGCGTGAAGATCACGCCGCCGGTGATACCCAGCGCGAGCACGAGACCCAGGATCAGGATCGCCCAGCGATTCGGGCTCACCGGCTCTTCCGGCGGCATCGGCGGCTCGATCACGGTGAAGCGCTCGCCCTTGCGCTCCGTCTCGAGGTTTTGGGCGAGCTGCGCTTCCATCTGCTTGGCGCGCAGTTCCTGGTACTTCGTTTGCGCGCTCTCGTAGTCCCGCAGCAGCGTGCGATATTCCCGCTCCACCTGCGGCGCGCCGGCGACTTGGCGCTCATAGGTATTCATCTGCGCGCGCAGCTGTTCCATGCGGGTTTTCAGCGCGCTCTGCTCGTTGAGCGTCGCCTGCAACTGCGTTTGCAGCTGGATATACGCTGGATTGTCCGGCGTTTCGGTGGGTTTGCGCGGCGTGGCGGGCCCGGCGGGAAGTTTCGCGAGCTCCGCTTCGAGACCGGCCACATTGCGCTCGAGCCTCTGCACATCGGGATGGCCAGGCGCGTAGCGATCACGTGCCGCGGCCAGCTCGCCGCGCGCAGTCTCGATATTCCGCTGCAATTCATTCGACGACGTCGGCTCGGGGTCGCCGCCAACATCTGCTTCGAGGCCGGTGATTTCCCGCTGCAGGCGAGCGATGTCCGGATGATCCGGCGCGTAGATCGCTTTGGCGCTCGCGAGCCGCGACTTCGCGATGCGCAGCCGATCCTGCGTCGACAGCACGCGCTCGCCGCCGTCCGTCGTCAGCATCGAGTTCGGCTTCACCTCGACGAGCTGCGCTTCGATGAACACGCGCTGCTGGTCGAGCGACATGTTGCGCATCTCGGCGGCCCGCAAGTCCTGCTCGGTGCGGTCGAGCAGCGAGCGATTCAGGTTTTCCAGCTCCGGCAGCGCATCGGCATGCTTCGCCTTGAAATCGGCGAGCTTCGACTCGGTCGCCGAGATCTGCTTGCTGATCCGCTCGCTTTCTTCATCGAGGAAGCTCGTCGCATTCGACGCGAGCCGCTGCCGCTCGGTGAGATTCTCGTTCAGGTAGAGCGACATCAACTCGTTCGCGACCTTCACGGAATGGTCCGCGGAACGGCTCGTGTACGACACCGAGAACGCGATCGTCGCCTGGCGCGGCGAACCGCTGCGCGGGTCGATGACGTCGGCGTTGATGAGCTTGAGCGCCACATCGTCGCGCATGCGCTCAACGAGCTTCTCGCGCGTGTCCTTGCCCTGGCGCTCTGGATAGAGGCCGTAGCGAGTCATGATGTTGACGAGGTTCTGCGACGTCATCACGCGCTGGTTGATCACCTGCAGGCGCTGGTCCGCATAAGCGCTCACGGTGGAACGCACGAGATCCTGCGGCACTTCCTGCTGCTCGATCAGGATCGTGCCGGTCGAGCGATAGTGCGGCGGCAGCAGCACGGCAAACAGAATCGCCGCCAGCACGCAGGGAACGATCGTGAGGACCGCAACCCTGCGCCGACGCGCGATCGCGTTCACGAAATCGCGCAGGCTGAACGGCTGCCGGACTTCAGTATTGTTGTCGTTCACGATCCAGTCCTAGTTCACTCTGGGCTTGCCGAGCCAGCCCAGCGACACGCGCGTGTAGTAGCCGTGCGCCGTATCTTCATTTCTCAGGAAGGCGTCCGCGCGTTGCGTACTGCCGCCCACGAGCACCGACAGTTGCCAGGTCGCGAGCGGTCGCCACGTCACGCCGAGATCGGCATGCGAATAGCGCACTTCCTGCAGGTCCAGGCCGAATGCGCTCAGCGCGTCCGTGCGATGGGACATCGCCGCGTTCGCCGTGCCGGTGAGCTGTTCCGTGAACTTGAACACCGCACCGAGCGATGCCTCTTCGACTTCGGTGAGCACGCCGCGACCCGAAGGCGACTGTCGGCGACTCACGCCGAACGACAACGAGCCACGCTCCAGCGTGCGCGAGATTCCCGCGTCGTAGATCGAGCCGCTCTGGGTTTTGCCGTCATCGGGGCGGATCCAGGAAGGACCGGCGGAAACGTCGACGGTCCACAGCGATGACAATGCATGTCGAACCTGCAGCGACACGCTGGCGTTGTCAGATCCCGGCCGTCCGCCGCCGCTCGTCAGCCTTCCGGCCGAAGCGGCAATCGAAACAGCGGTGCGATCGCTGAAGTTGTATCCGAGATACGTGGAACCGGTGCGGTAGTGGCTGCCCGTCAGCACTGTGCCAGAGAGCCCGGGATAGCGTTCCACCTGCCACGCCGCTGTGGAGCCCCACGAAAGACGCTCGCTGAGCTGCCATTCCGGTCCCAGCGACGCGCTGAAATTTTCGTGGCGAAAATTTCCCTGCGTCAGTCCGGTGGTGCCGAGCTCGCTCGTCAGTGTCGTATCGCGCACGCCGTTGGCCGTGCCCCGCCAGTGGATGTGCTCGCCCTGCCACGTGAAGCCGGACGCGAGTTGCTGGTCGTTCCGATCGAGATCTTCGACGTTCTGATAGCGTGCGAGGCCGGCGCTGGGCTGAATCGACAACAGCAGCTGTTCGGTACGCCGTTGCATGCGCACCGCTGCGCGCGTGCCGAATGCCGTCGCGTCGTCGTCATTGCCGGCGATGAGACGCGGATTCTGCTGCGCGAGCGTGAACAACTCGGCCGTGGGTTCCACAGTCCACTCCGCTGCCATCGCAGCGGAGCTCGACAGGCCAGCAGCAACCGCCGCTGCCTGCCACAGCGGCCGGGCTGCCGCTGCGGATTTCATGGCACGACCACCGTGTCGCCGCTTTCGAGCAGCACGTTCTGCTCGAGATGACGGCCGCGTTCGACGTCTTCGTAGCGGAACGGAATCGAGATCTGTCTGCCCTTGTCGTCCCGACGCAGGATGCGGATATCGTTGAGCGAGGCGAACGACGTTCCACCGCCCGCGAGGCTCAACGACTGCATCACGTCCAGCGGACGGCTGAACGGAAATTCACCGGGCCGATTCACCTTGCCGACGACATAGATGCGATTACCGCCGAGCTGACGCACGGCGACGGTGACCACAGGATCCGGAATGTATTTTTTCAGGCGCTCGATCAGCGACAGGCGCAGCTCATCGACCGTGCGGCCCAGGGCGCGCTGATCTCCCGCGAGCGGAAAAGACAGGCCGCCATCCGGGCGAACCAGCACTTCCATCTGCAGGTCGGGCTCTTTCCATACGGAAATGATGAGCAGATCGCCAGGCTGGATGTGGTACGAGCCCGGTGCTTCGGGCACATCAGCACTGTCGCACCACGCGGGCGTGGCGAGCAGCGTCGCGATCACGAGGAGTATGAGCGGCGGCAGTTTCATGGGGCCTGGATGTTCTGCTGGTGGCGCGGCTCCGGCAGATTCGCCTGGCCCGCGGCATACGATTGTCATACTAAGTGCCGTCCATGACGCTTTGGTTGCGACGTGACGGGCGACGAACATCTGCCCTGCCGCCGCTGCGCCCGGCGGCAGGGCTTGCGGATCAGCAGCTCACGAGCCCCGGGCCCGTGAAAGATTCATCGCCGCGCGAACGAAGCATCCCACGCCGACGTTGCAAACCGATGGCCGCCCCGACACCGGCCAGCAATAGCCACACTCCCGCAGGCAGCGGCACTGGCGTGGCGGATGGCGTGAACACGACCTGCCACGAAAGCACTCCGATGTTGAAGCGGCCGCCCGCGACCGCGTTGATGCACACCGTGTAGAGACCGGCGGCGTTGATCCCGAGCACCACTTCACCGCTGTTTTCGTGAAGCGCGAGCGGGCTCTTGCCATTGTCGATGGAGAAGCTGAGCGATGACAGCCGATCGCCGATGGTGAGCGGCACGCCGAGATCCGTCACTTTCACCGACAGGAAGCCGGGGCCGGAAATCTGCAGGCTGTCCGTGATCGTCAGGCTGCCCAGCACGCCCTGCCCACCGGGCAGCGTCGAGGCGCGGCTCGCTGGTGAAACCGCCAGCATCGCCAGCACCAGCGCAAAGAGCGCTCCACCGGCTCGAATTCTCTTTCCCCACTGCTCACTCATGATGTCCTCCCGCGACGGCCAGGCGCACGGGCAACTCCGCCCGCGGCTCACTTCGAAAAACATATTTGTCATAGAGGTACTGGCGCAGTGAGGCGGCGAGCTGGCTCGCGTCCCCCTGCTCCGGCTCACCGCGATTGAGCTCACTGAGCTTCAATGCGGCGTACGGCGTTTGTCCGCTCGTCAGCGCAATGAGCGCGACGTCGTCACGGTCTACTCGCTTCGACGGCTCGACGCCCTCGTTGATGATGGCTTCGAGCCGCGGCGCATCGAGCTCGAAGAATCGCAGCAGCTCCGTGCCCGACTCGACGAACACCGGCACGAGGTTGCGACCGCGCACCTCCGCGTCGTAGAGCGGCCCGAGCCGCGCCAGCATCGATTTCACCGCGAAACGAATCACGTCCGAATCCCTCACGCCGAGGCGATTCGCAAGCTTCTTCACCTTGCGTACGTCGCCCACGTTCATGCGGATGGATACCGCCTGTTTGCGAATCTCGATCACATCCGCCCCCGATCGTCTGCCTGTTGTGCTGAGTTCGTTGTCGAACTTTGCATAAGAATGTAGGCAGCCAGTGTTGCAGTCCTTTGGCGACTATGTGACGTATGTCCGGGAAACGCGGTGCGAATGGTGACGCGGCGAAGTGACAGGCGAAGCAACGCGTATTCCGCAGCAAGCGGCGCGCCGTCAACGGGGAGTCAGATGAGGGAGTGCGGCAGGAAGCCGCGGTGCTCGGGAAAAAGGGCCCCGCCCAAAGGCGGGGCTAATGACGCACAGAGAAGCAACCTTGAGCCGTCAGGTTGCGGAAGTTGCCTGCAGGGCGTGACAAGAGGGTGAACGGGAAGCGAAGGGATGAAGACGCGGCGCCTGGCGCGCTGGCGCCAGGTTCGCTAGTCAGCGCGGCGGAGTGGCACCGGCGCCGAGGGACAGCTTCTGGTCTTCCGCCCGATACCGATAGTTCTCGATGATGTTCTCGAGCTCCACACGCTTGAGCCGCGTAAAAGGCTCCGCCTGGCCGACGCGCGACCAGAATCCCTGGTCGCTGAAATGCGTGAGCACTTCGTCATTCAGCTTGTACAGCGCATCGTTGCTCTTCAAGCAGGCGTCGAGCTCCGTCATGCGCGCGGTCAGCGCCTGTTTCGCCGTCGCGCGGTCCGTCTCGACTTCGCGCATCGCTTGCACGGTCTCGCGGAACTTGGCGATCAGCTCCTGCGTATTCGCCTTCGTCTTTGACAGCTCGGCTTCGAGCGCGTCCCGCTCACGCGAACTGCGGGCAACAGCCGCCTCCGCGGCGGCCCGGTCGCGCTGGCCGGCGGATGCCTGGCTGGCTTTGAGCGTGTCGCGTTCCTTGCGCAGATCCTCGATCTCCTTCTTCATGCGCGCCTGCTCAGCCAACAACGCCGTGCGCTCCGAGCCAAGCTGCTGCAGCTGCTGAACGAGCTGCGCGTTCGCGCCACCGCCGCCGCCTGATCGCGCCGTCTGCGCATGCACAGGCTGCGTGCTGGTGGCCAGAAGCGTCGCGACGGCGAGCGCAAAGGAAGCCTGGAGGCGGAATTCAACGTTTCGCATGGACAAACTCCTCGCGCGGCTCGGCTGCGCGTCAGAACGCTGCGTTCACATCCAGCTGCAGCACGTCGACGCCGTACTGCTGACCATCGATCTCATTGGCACTGAGATAACGCACGCGCCCGAACACGCGCTCGCTCAGCCAGAAGTCGCCGGTGATGATGTAGCCCTTGGCGTTGGTCCCGCCCAAGTGGAAATCGGAATCCGCGAACGCATCGAGCACCGAATCCGACTCCAGGTAGCGGTAGCCGAGCGACACGCGCCACGCACCGGGCCGCGCCATCTGCGTGGCGCCGAAGCTCAGGTCCGCGAGATAAGCCGTGTCGCGTTGCTTCACGTCGAGACCCGAGCGCGCGAGCATCTTCGCGCTGTCGTATCCCACGTTCTTGGCGTATTCGCCGGTGAGCGAAAGCCGATAGCTCGACGAGAGCTGCCAGTCGAAGCCGAACGTCGCATCGGCAATTTCGAAATCGGACGCCAGCGCGAACAGGTTGGTGTTGTTGTCCTGGTCGTTGCGGATGTCGAACACCGAGTTGCCGAGCTGCATGAACTGCGGCGCCGTGTAATCCAGCTGCCCGTCGTTCAGCACGTTCCGCTTGCCTGCGATGTTCGAGAAATAGTAGTAGCCGAGCCCGAAGCGCGCGCGGCTGCCGCCATCGAAGCGCCAGTCGAGCCCGGTCTGCGCGCCGTAGAGCCACTTGTCGTCCTTCGACATCTCCACTTCCTGGATCGGAAAGGCGCCGAGCGTGATGAACGCGAAGTGCGAGGACTGCGCATCGCGCGTGAAGCCGCGGCGATAGCTGGTGCTCACGCCTTCGAAGGTGAGGTCGGGATCCCAGACCAGATCGTTCGACAGCCAGGGATTCGGAATGCGGCCACCGCTGAACAGCAGCGTATTGCGCTGATCTGAGCTCGTGCCCGACCAGCCGAGCCACGCCAGATCGATGTCGGTCTGGTAACGATTGCCCGTGTTGCCGAGCGTTTGATTCGTCGAAACCGGATCCCGCAGGTTGCCCGTCGTCAGCCGCGAGCCGACGACCCAGCCGCGACCCAGCTCCGCGTCCAGACCCAGACGCAAGCGAGCGCGCAGACGATTCCGGTCCTGCGAGGTGTTCACCAGCGAACCGAGCAGCCCGGCCTTGCCGGCGCCGCCGGCATCGTTGATCGCCTGAAAGTCGAAAATGTTCGTGGCGTTGTCGTCTGCGAACAGGTCGCTCTGCCCGCGCAGACGCATGTCGCCAGACCAGCGTACGCGGCGAATCCAATCCGGCAGCGCGCCCGGCCAGCCGTCGACGCGAGCCTGGTCCATCACGTTCTGCGCCACTTGGGGCGCGAGGTCTGCGGCGACCTGCTTGCGGATTTCGTCCTTCACGATTTGCGGGATGTAGGGCACGCGAACCGCGCCAGCATCAGCAGCGTCCTGCGCGGCGCCTTGAGCTTGCGCGAGCGCGGCATCAGCAGCTGCTTTTTCCTGTGCCTTGGCCACGAGGCCTTCGGCCTGATCGCGCGTCATGACGCCGCGCTCCACCAGTGCCTGCAGCAGGTTCACCACGGTGTTACGCAGCTCGTTGAGATTGCGCTCTTCCTGCGATTGCGCGGCGAGTGCCGGGCCGCTGAGCGTCGTCGCCGCCAGCAGCACCGCAGGAATCAGGCCATTGAGAGAGAAGGACTTCGCGGACATCAGCATCGCTTCCGTTGTTGTAGTCGGTCGTCGCGCACGCCGCTCAGGCGCGCGAGACGATCCGCAGATTGATCGGCTGGGGCATATCGGCCGGCGGTGCCTGCGACACCCGGCCGATGCGCGTCAGCGCCTGCTCGATGGCGCGGTCGCGCTCACGGTCTCCGCTCGATTGCGCGAGGCCGATGCGCTCGATGGTCCCGTCTGGCTTCACCCACACGCGCACCATCACCGAGTAGCTGCCGCTGCGAATCTTCTTCTCTTCCTGCAGCTGCCCCAGAATTTCTGTTTTCAGCAGGCCGGCGTACCACGTGTACGCACTGCCGCCGGACGCGAGCAGGTCGCGACCGCCTTTGCGAGCTGCGAGTCCAAACCCGTCGCCACCCGCGCTGCCTTCGGCATCGAGTCCCAGCTGCTCGGACGGCGGCGGCTCGTTCGATGCGACCGGATCTGGTTCGGGCTCCGGCTCGTTGATGTCCACCTTTTCTTCAGGGGGTGGCGGCGGCGGTGGCGGTACATCCGGCGGGGGTGGCGGCGGCCGGATGACGCGAATTTCCTGCACGACCTTCTTCGGCGCCACCGGCGTGCTGTTGAAGAAGTTCCTGACCAGCCAGATCAGACCGAACGCCACGACGAGCACGACCGCCGCGCCGACCGCGATCCCAAGATAACGTCGCTGGGGCGGCTGATCGCTCACGGCGTCACGCCCGCGTTCCGGTCAGCCGCGCACTCATTTCACGAGTTTCTGCGTGACGAGTCCGAGCTGGCTGATTTCCAGTCGTCCGACGAGGTCCAGCACATCCACGACGCGCTGGTAGGGAATCGACGAATCGGCCTTGATGATCACCGGCAGATCCGGCGTCTGCGACTTGTACTGCCGCAGCAGGTTTTCCAGCTCCGGCAACGTAACGGGGAACGTGTCGAGGTAGATCGTGCCGTCCGCCGTGATGCTGATCGCCTTGGTCTTGTTCTCTGCGAGACTCGGCTGCGCGCTGGCCTTGGGCAGATTGACCTTGATGCCCTGGACAGTCGCTGTCGTCAGGATGATGAAGATGATGAGCAACACATACGCCAGATCCAGCAACGGCGTCACGTTGATCTGGTCATAGACGTCTGAATCACCACTGCTTGCTGCGGCCATGTCCAGCGCTCCTTACGAGTAAGTCTCGGCGATGCGGGTGACGAACTCGTCCACGAACACGCGCATGTCAGCGGTGATCTCTTTCACGCGCGTGTTGAGGTAGTTGTAGCCAAACAGGCAGGGGATCGCGACGCCGAGGCCGGCAACGGTCGCGACCAGCGCGGCGGCAGTGCCGGGCGCGATGGCGTTGATGTTCACGTCGCCCGTCGCCGCAATGGCGGCAAATGTGATCATGACGCCGACCACGGTGCCGAGCAGACCCAGGAACGGACCGCCGGAGATGGAGATGGTGAGCAGCACCATCTGGCTGCCCAGGCGCTGGCTCATGCGAACGAGTGATGCATCCATCGTCGCGCGAATCGCCTCGATGGACTGCGGAGACAAGATGCGTGCGCGATCTGCACCTGCGGCGCGGCCTTCGAGGCGCTTCATCGTTTCGCGCATGCCGCTGTCGTAGAGATTCCAGAGCGTCGAAGTACTGCCGCCCACGTCGATCGCGGTGAGCTCGTCCTTCTGCTTGTGGAACTCGTCGAGAAACTTCGTGTTGCCGCGAGCCACGCGCGCCAGGTAGAGCGACTTGCCCACCATCACGATCACCGACACGACGAACATCACCACGAGAATGCCGATGATCACCCAGCCATCGACGGTCACGTTCCGAAGCGTGGTGGTGAAATACGACTCACCGCCGCCACTGTCTTTCTGCACGTCACCGCCGTAGACGACCAGCGGAGCGACCATTCCCTGGCTGCGCGCGGCAGTCTTGAGCCACTCCGTGGAACGCGCGACGTTCGACACTTCAAGCTCGTCCAGCTCGCCGGTCAGGACGTTGGCGTTCTGTGCGGAACTACCGATCGTCAGCGTGCCGCCGACTTCTGCGAGGGTGACGTTCGCCTGACCGGCTTCGGCACCATCCACGATGAGCGTCATGTGGCCGTCGCCTACGCGGAGCGCGAGGTGATGCCATTCACCGGTGGTCATCTGGACGCCACTCTGTGCGACGACCGCCGGGCTCGCGCCATCGCTCCAGCGACCGAAGATGGTCGTGCCGTCGAGGCCGAGAATCAGGGACTTGGGGCCGTCTTCGAGCGCAGCGACGTACGCGTTCTGCTGAGCGGCGTCGATACGCACCCACGCCGAGATCGTCAGGCCCTGCGCAGGCACCAGGCGGAGCGCGCCTTTCGCCGGAATCGAGATGTTGTGCGCGCCGGAGAACTTCGCGCCGGAGCCGATGAGCGCGGCCGGATTCACTTCCGCCGTGAAGGCAGTGGGCTCTGTCTTGTACGCAGTCGCATCCTGCGGAGCACTCGCCGGCGCGCCGAAGTGATACACGAGCGCCTGGTTCTTGTCGTAGCTGCCGGCACTGGCGGAAGCGCCAGTCACTTCCTTATTGCCGTAATACAGGTAGATCTTGTCAGTGTTGGCGCCACCGGTGAGCCGCGGCACGCGTACCCACACGAACGCGATCTGCGCGGTCGCGTCGTAACGCTCGATGTGGGATTCGAGAGGCGTCTTGTCGTCGCCGGCGACAAAGCGAAGATCCGAACCATCGGGCTTCGTGTCGCCGAAGTAGCCGAAGTTCGCGAGGCTGAGACGCACGAGCACCGGCACGTCGGCCGGTGCGGCGGTGACATCTGCGCCGGTCGGCGTCAGGTCGAACGTGATTTCCTTGCGGAAGGCCCACTTGTCGTTCCACCACGCGTGCGCCGGCGACGCGAAGCCGAGCGCTCCCGTGAACAACAACACCATGAGCAGAGCGCTCGAACGAAAGGCACGCATCGGCAGGCATCCCCGGACAGACCACCCGCAAATGGCGGCCGGGGCATTATTGAGAGGTCCTGTGACGGTTCTGTTGCACGAGCGACAGTACATCGCGCTGACACATGGCACGCGTAACTTTCCGCGTCCCACCGGATTCCGCCTGCGGCTCCCAGCATGAGAAGAAAGAATCTGTCGGCCCTAATGGTGTTGTTGGCAGGCGCCGTGATCACGCACACCGCTCTGGCGGCGGATTCATTCGCGGACCTCCGCAAGGTGCTTCAGGCGCGCTATCCAGAAGTAAAGATCGTCGACATCAAGCCGACGCCGATCACCGGGCTCTACGAGGTCTACACCGGCGACGCGATCGTGTATTCCAACGACAGTGGCGGTTTTCTGGTCGCGGGTCCGCTGGTCGACACCCGCACGCGCGAGAACCTCACCGCCACGAGTCTCGACACACGTAACGCTGTCGATTTCTCCACGCTGCCGCTCGACAAGGCCATCAAGACGGTCAAGGGCACGGGCGTCCGCAAGATGGCGGTGTTCGCCGATCCGGATTGCCCTTACTGCAAGAAACTCGAGCACGAGCTCGTTTCAGTCAACAACGTCACGATCTACACCTTCTTATATCCGCTGGAGGAATTGCATCCGGATGCCAAGGCGCGAGCGCGAGCAATCTGGTGCTCGTCGGATCGCTCTCAGGCGTGGACGAAGTGGATCGTCGATGGAAAAGAGCCTGCCGCCGCGCCTGCCACTTGCAAGCAGGACCCTCTTGCTGAGATGCGCGCCCTGGGCGTCAAGCTACGCGTCAACAGCACGCCCACCTTGATCTTTGCGAACGGCCGCCGGACGAGCGGTGCGCTCGAGGCCGCTCAGCTCGAACAGCGCCTGGACGCCAAAAAGCCGGGCGCGACATCACCCGGCTCCTGACCGATGGAGTACGCACGCCTCGCACAGGCTGCCAGCAGCGAAGGTCGTATCGAGGATTCGATCGAGTACCTTCGCATGGCGATCTCGCTCGCGAAGGACAATGCCGAGTATCACTACGCGCTGGGGCGCTCGTACAAACTGCGCGATCAGAACGAGCTGGCCGAGCTTGAGTATCGCGAAGCATTGAGGCTGCGTCCGGAGTTCACTGACGCATGGATCAGCCTCGGCATCCTGCTGCGCCATCTCGGTCGCCCTGCAGAAGCGGAACAGTGCCACCGCGAAGCACTGCGCATCGACCCGAAGAATTTTCTGGCGTTGCTGAACTTGGGCAATGCCCTGCTCTCGCAGGATCGTTTCGCCCAGGCGGCTGACCTGGCGGGCCATTCGCGCGACTGGCTCGAGGAGACCGCGCAGTGCTTCCGCGAGGCGCTGGAACGGAACCCGCGCTCGGCCGAAGCGCACAACAATCTGGGTCGCGTTCTCCTTCTTCTGAATCCCGCACTGGCGCCTCAACACTTCCGTCGCGCGCTTCATCTCAACCCCGACTACTTCGAGGCTGCCGAGAGTCTCGGACGTTGTCTGCATGACACCGGGGAGTTCGAAGAAGCGGCGGCGGCGCTCGCAGTCGCGGCGCGTGTACGTCCTGGCTATTCGGAGTTGGAGCTGACACTCGCAGACGCGTACCGCGCGGCGCGGCGTCTGGAGGAAGCCACAGCAGTGTATGACGCCGTGCTACGCCGCGACCCGAACTCGCCGCGGGCGAAGGCTGGTCTGGCCGCGACGTTCGCCGACCGCGGCCAGTACACGAAGCCGCGTGCGTTGTTCGAGCAGGCGCTCGCCGTCGATCCGGACAACGCCTCCACGCGCTTCAGCTACTCGCTGTTCCTGCTGAGAAGCGGCGATTTCGAAAGGGGCTGGCCGCTGTATGAGTCCCGCTGGCACATCGGCCGGACACGCGAGCCCGTAGAACGCAGCTTCTCGCAACCGCTGTGGCAAGGGGAGTCGCTAGCCGGCAAGACATTGCTCGTGTGCTGCGAGCAGGGGCTGGGCGACGAGATCATGTTCAGCTCGGTGCTTCCGGAGATTCTGCAGGAGGCAGGCCACTGCATCATCGAGTGCGATGAACGATTGGCGCCTCTCTTCAGCCGCTCTTTCCCGGCGGCCACCGTGTTCAGTGTGGATCGTCAGGTGAACGAGTGGAATCGCGTAATCGAGCGCAGTGGCGATCGCGTGCCTGCATTCGACTACTGGACGCTCGCCGGCACGTTACCTATGCATCGCCGAGGTAGCGCCGAGAAATTCCCAAAGCATCAAGGTTATCTCGGCGCGGATTCCGCACGCGTAGGGCACTGGCGCGAAAAGCTGAGCGAGCTCGGTAAAGGGTTGAAAGTCGGCATCAGCTGGCGCGGCGGCACGGTGCTCTCGCGCGCGGACCTTCGCTCGTTGACGCTCGATCAACTCCGTCCGCTGCTCGCGGTGAACGGCGTGCACTTCGTGAACCTGCAGTACGGCGATACACGCGGCGAGATCGAAGGCTTTCCCGTGCATCACTACCCGGAAGCGCTGGACGATTACGACGAGACGGCAAGCCTGGTCGGCGCACTGGATCTGGTCGTCAGCGTGTGCACGGCGGTTGTGCATCTGGGCGGCGCGCTTGGGCGACCGGTCTGGGTGATGGCGCCGTCGGTCGCCGAGTGGCGCTACGGACATCAGGATCCCTCGATGATCTGGTATCCGAGCGTGCGCGTGTTTCGTCAGGCGTCGGCAGGAAAATGGGACACGGTGATCACGCAGGTCATCCGATCCCTCCAGAAGATGCAGCGGGGAAACGGCTGATGCAGCTCGCCAGCCACGATGCGCAGGAGCACTACAACCGCGGTCGGGCGCTGCTTGCGGACGAGCGTCTGCAAGAATCCGCTGAATGCTTCCTGCACGCGCTGCGCCTGAATCCAAGCCATTTCGAAGCGGCAGAGTATCTGGGAAAGTGCTTCTTCGATGTGGGCGCGTTCGATCACGCCATCACGACATTCCAGCATGCTCGGCAGCTCAAGCCCGCTGCCGTGGGGATTCGCCTCGATCTCGCCGGCACGTTCGCGGCCGCGCGCAAGTTCGATCAGTCGATTGCTGAATACCAGGCGCTGCTGCGCGAGCACCCGGAATTGCCAGATGCGCTGAGCGGTCTGGCCACCGTGCTGGGTTCGCTCGGTCAATTTGCCGAAGCCCACCAGCTGTTCGAACGCGCTCTCGCTCGCGACCCCGCCAATGAATCTGCGCGCTTCCACTACGCGCCGCTACTGCTGCGAGCCGGTGAGTTCGCCAAGGGCTGGCCGCACTACGAGCTGCGGTGGATGAGCGGCAACAGCGAAGAAATGCAGCGGCAACTTCCGGTGCCGCGATGGAACGGCGAACCGCTGGCCGGTAAACGGCTGTTGATCACCTGCGAGCAAGGTCTGGGCGACGAGCTGATGTTCGCGTCCATCTTCCCCGAGCTACTCGCTGAGGCCGCGGCCTGCACGATCGAGTGCGACGAGAGGCTGGAGAAGGTGTTCAGGCGTTCGTTCCCGAAAGCCACGCTGTTTCCCGTCAACCGCAAAGCCGTCCACTGGTATCGGAAGCTGCCCGCGCAGCGAGAGACGCTGGCGCCAATCGACTATTGGAGTCCGGCGGGTTCGATTGCTCAGTACCGGCGCACGAGCGCCGCGCAGTTTCCGAAACACAGCGGATATCTGCAGGCCGACGCCACGAAGATCGCGCGTTGGAAAGATCGGCTCGAGGCGCTCGGGCCCGGCGTGAAAGTCGGCTTGAGCTGGCGCGGAGGGACTGCAGGCACCTGGAGCGAGATTCGGTCACTCGCGCTCGCCCAATTGCAACCGCTGCTGGCGTTGCCCGGCACTCAGTTCGTCAATCTGCAGTACGGCGAGACGCAAGCGGAAGTCCACGGGTTCGCCGCAGCGACGGGCGTTCAGATCCATCACTGGGAAGACGCCCTGGCGGACTACGACGAGACGGCCGCACTCGTCAGCGCAGTCGACATCGTCGTGAGCGTTTGCACAGCCATCGTTCACCTCAGCGGCGCGCTTGGTCGCCCCGCGTGGGTGATGGCGCCGTTCGTGCCCGAGTGGCGCTATGGCCAGCACGGGTCGACGATGGTCTGGTACCCGAGCGTTCGCGTGTTCCGTCAGAAAACTCCCGGTGACTGGGGCACCGTGCTGACGAGTGTCGCGCGCCAGCTGCAAGTGCTCACCGCGCAGCGCGAAGTCGATGCGCAGCCCGGCTCGGCGCAGGCGCGATACAAACTCGGCACGGCGATGCTCCACGCGGGCGATCCGGATGGCGAAGCGCAGCTCGTCGACGCGATGCGTCTCGATGCTGAATTCTTCGACGCGCCCGCTGCACTCGGTCGCTTCCTGTTCCAGTGCGGTGAGTACACGCGCGCCGCGCCGATCCTGGCGCAAGCCTCTGCACTCCGGCCGGAGAATCCGGAAGTGCGTCTCGAGCTGGCGGACTCGTACCTCTCGTCCCGCCAGTTCGAAAAGGCCGCCGTCGAGTTCGATCACATTCGGCGGCAACACCCAGAGCGTCCCATTGCCCTCGCGGGGCTGGCTGTGATTCACGCAGCGCATGGGCGATACGACCAGGCCCGTAGTTACTTCGAGCGCGCCATCGAGCGGCAGCCGGAGAACACGTGGATCGCGTTCCAATACTCGCTGTTCCTGCTGCGCTGTGGAGATTTCGCACGCGGCTGGCAGCACTACGAGGTACGCCGGCGCGGCTTCCTCGGTCGCGACGTTTTCGCGCGTCCGCTGCAGCAGCCGCTGTGGGACGGCGGATCGCTCACGGGCAAGCGCCTGCTCATCACCGCTGAACAGGGACTCGGCGACGAGATCATGTTCGCGTCGATGTATGGCGAGCTGATCCGCGAAGCGGCCCATTGCATCATCGAGTGCGACCACCGGCTGGTGCCACTCATCCGCCGCTCGTTCCCGACGGCGACCGTGTTCGGGGCCGACCGTCGTTCGCGAACCTGGAACGTCGAGCTGGAACGCAGTCTCGCCACGTTGCCGCCGTTCGACTGCTGGATTGCGGCCGGAACGCTGCCTCTATATCGACGCAGAAGCGCGGACCAGTTCCCGCGTCACACCGGCTATTTCAAGGCAGACGCCGCGCGAATCGCGCAGGCGCGCGAACGGCTGCGCGCGCTGGGATCGGGCCTCAAGATCGGCCTCAGCTGGCGTGGCGGCACCGCGCAAACCAACGCCGGCGCGCGCTCGATGACGCTCGAGCGACTGCGCCCGCTGCTGTCGCTGCCGAACGTGAAGTTCGTGAGCCTGCAGTACGGTCCATGCGACGAGGAGCTCGCGGCCTTCGAAGCGACGACCGGCATCAAAGTCCAGCACTGGCAGGACGTCGTCGACGATTACGACGCGACCGCCGCGCTCGTGAGCGCTTTGGACCTGGTGATCGGCGTCTGCACAGCCGTCGTTCATCTCACCGGTGCGCTCGGGCGACCCGCTTGGGTGATGACGCCGTTCGTGCCGGAGTGGCGCTACGGGCACAAAGGCACATCGATGATCTGGTACCCGAGCGTGCGACTGTTTCGGCAGCCCGCGCTGGACGAGTGGGAGCCTGCCATCACCGAGATCACCACGCAGCTCCACGAGATCGTGCGGTGAGCGCGACGTTCGTCTTCCTGCACGTCGGCCCCGCGAGCGGGTTTCCGACGCTACTCGTACGATCGATTCGCGCGATCCAGCCGGAAGCGGAGATCGTCCAGTGCACCGATGCGACGACACTCGCAGTTGAAGGCGTGAATTCGGTCGTACGTTCCGTCGGCGACACGTCGAATCTGATGATCTTCCGCCTGCAGAGCTTCGCCGCGTTGAGCGCCGCGAAGCCCGCTCTCTACCTCGACACCGACATGCTCTGCGTGTCGCGAATCGATCCCGCGTTCGAGCTGGGCGATGGCGACGTGGCCGTCTGCCATCGCGAATTCAACTGCGCTTCGCCGTTCAACACCGGTTTCGCCGGACTGGATCTCTCGGAGTACAGCAACATGACACTCGCGGAGGTTTACCCTTACGTTGCCTGCGCGACAGTCACTCGCGACAACCGGTTCTGGGCCGCGTGCCTCGAGAACCTGCAAACCCTCGCGTCAAAGTTTCACTATTGGTACGGCGACCAGGAAGCGATCCGCAACGTGATCCGCACCGGCCGATTCAATTCGAAACGACTGCCGGAGAGCCGCTTCGGTTGCCTGCCCGAGGCGCAACCCTCAGCAAGCGAGGCGCCGTACCTGATGCATTTCAAAGGCGCGCACCGCAAGCCGCTGATGCTGGAATTCGCGCGGAAGCGAGGTCTCGCGCCATGACCCTTCCGGGAGTCGAGCTGGTGAAAACGCCGGGCGGCGCGTTTCTCACGCTCTCGACGGATACAGTCATTCCGCGCGCGCTGAAAGCAGAAGGCGGCTTCGAGCGGCATCTCGCCCAGATCGCCACCGAAGTGTATCGACACTATCGCGGCAGGGCCGGCGTCCTCGTCGATGTCGGTGCGAATATCGGCACGTTTTCGGTTCCGGTCGCGCGCGCCACGGGCTGCAGCGTCGTCACGTTCGAAGCGCAACGCGTGATCAGCCAGCTTCTCGGCGCAAACCTCGTGATCAACGGCATCGAGCGCGGCTGGGTGCGGAACGTGATCCTCGGGGCTCCCGGTCACGAGCCGGTTCTGCACGTGCCGCAGGTCGACTATGGGCAGCAGGGAAACTTCGGCGCGTATGCCGTAGACCGCAGCCTTTTCGAATCGCAATCGCTGAGTCGCATGCGGTCGCTGCATGAAACAGAGGCAGTGCAGGTCCACACGCTCGATGACTTCAATCTCGCTGATGTGTTCCTGATCAAGATCGACGTTGAAGGGGCTGAGCTGGACGTGCTGCGCGGCGCGGTTCGCACGCTGGAGCGCAACCAATTCCCGCCGCTGCTGTTCGAAACCTGGCGCGACGACTGGTGGCAACCGAAGCGCGACGCGCTGCTGTCGTTCGTCGAGCAGCTCGGTTACGACGTGACGGCCATGGACGAAAACTATTTCGCGCAACACCGGACGAGCCTGTCCCGCATCGAGCTGGAGCTGGCATGACGACCCTGAACCCGCTGAACATCTCCGCGCGCCTGCTGAGCGAGGTGGTCTGGAAGAAGCTGCTGGAAAGCTCGGCAAACCGGCTCATCCAGCGACGACAGTCGTTCTTCGAGCTGATGGCTTCGCTGGAGTCGCTGCGCAGGGACGCTGCTTACGACACCGGCTCGATCACGACCGGCGCGGCGTGGGCGCTGTACTCCCTTGCGCATTATTTCGCGCCCCGGCGCATGCTCGAGATCGGCACGTTCATCGGCAAATCCACACTGGCGCTCGCGCAAGGTGCAGATGACGCGGGCACCGGAGTGGATCTGCACACCTGCGACATGAGCAACACGCTCGAGTTGCCGCGCGTGACGAAGTGCAACGTGCGTCAGTACGCCGGATTTTCGAGCACCGCGATGCTCACCGAGCTCGCTGGCGGTGGCCGCAACGAAGGCAGCTTCCAGCTTCTCTACGTGGACGGCCGGCTACAGCTGGACGATTTTCCGCTGCTCCAGCGCCTGTGCGCGCCAGACGTTATCGTGGCACTCGACGATTTCGAAGGCATCGAGAAAGGCGTCGCCAACCTCTTCAACTTCCAGAACCAGCGGCTTGCGCCCTCGAGCGTGCTGATCCATCCGTGCACCGACGAGTTGCTGCGCCAGTTCGGTTTCGCCGATCACTCCACCGTCGCGCTGCTGATACCGCAGTCGCTGCTTCGATTCACCGCTCAGTAAATCGAGTTCACCGCTGTCGTAACGCTGAGCGAAGTCGAGCAGAGAGGCAAGCGGGAAGCGTACCCGTCGTGCGCTTCTCGAGCGCCCGCGTCGGCCGGATCAGGGCCGTGCGAGTGGAGAAACCGAATCTTGGGAAAGCGCCCGTGACGCACGGCCCCCGGCCGATGCGGGGAACGCCGAAGAAATCCCGCCGCGGGATTTCTTCGAAGCGCGCTCGAGCAGCGCACGACGGGTATGCTTCCCGCTTGCCTCTCTGCTCGACTTCGCCCGACGCGCTCTCAGTGCCCCGGCTGCGATTCAAGCGCGGCCGCCGTCGGCGGGAAATCCGAGAACGTATCCTTCAGGCGCCTCGAAAACAGCACATACCCCAGGATATAGAGATCGAGAAACAGAAACGCCACAGTAAACGAAGGCGTTTCGCTGACCGTCAACGTGGTCAGGTACAAAACGGCCATCCCGATTTCAAGCAGCGCGGAAGCGGCGAGGAACAAGCGCCCATGCTTCCAGACCCACCGCGGAAACCTCCCTCCATTCGGGCTCCGCCGAATCAGCGCAAACAACACGAGCGCCGCCGGCACCCCTGTGATCGCAAGACTGCTCGGATGGTCCCCACTCTGCAGCAACAGCCCCATGTCCCCGGTGCTCCCCTTCACCGAAGCAAGCATGTAGATCGCCAGCAGCAGAAAACTGCGGCACAAATAGATGATCGCAACCGTGAGCACCGCCGGCGGTTTCAGGCAGTAGTAGTCGTCGAACGCCCACGCTTCATAGCGCTTGATGTCGTAGCTCTTGGCCATGGGTTGCGCGCTCAGGGCTTCGGCTTCGAGCGATTGCGCTCGAGGCAGGCCGTGTCGTTCGGTTTGCAGACTTCGTCGCCAAAGCCTTCGACGAACACATCGAGCCAGCCCAGTGCGCTCTCGGCGAGCGGCGCGGCCTGTTGCGCGCTGTTCTTCTTGTCCTCCAGCGCGGAGTCGGCCGAGGACGAAGACGCGCTCGACACGGCCGACACCGAGGTCAGCGATGCGCCGAGGCTGCTCACTTCGGCCGGCACACCCGTCGACGTTCCACCCACCTGAATGTTGTCGAGACCGACGACCGAAGCGGCCGCGACGTTCAGGTTGCCCGCGGCGCCAATGCCCGCGTCACCTGCATTCACGATGCCGGCCGGCGCGATGAGATCGACATCGCCCGGCTTCACGTCATCGCCCGCGGCGATCGTGCGGATGCCGCTGCCCTGAACGGCGCCGGCGAAGTTGATGGCCACCTGACCGGTCGAATCGATGAGCACCACCGGCGGCGGCGCGGATACCGCGGACTTCGAACCGCGACCCGCATCGATGTCGCCCGTGGTCGACCACACGGCGATATTTCCGCCGCCCAGCGTGAAGATACGGGAAGCGTTCACCAGCACGTCGTCATTCGCGAAGATGCGCACATCGCCCGCACGCTGCGCGACGATGCCCAACTGCGACGCCTGTTTCGTCGCGAGTGTCGGCGGCGGATTCGCGAGGCCGACGTTCACGAGTCCGCCCGGTGCGAGCAGCGAGACGTTGCCGCCGGAAACGGTATAGATGCGGCTGAACGTGAGGTTGATGTCGCCGGCATAAGGGCTCGGCGTCGTCGAACCTTCTTCCGGCCGGCTGCCCGGGAACAGCGCGTCGATCGCGGCATAACCGCGTTTGAATTCCGTGGTCGGATCGCGATTCGCGTCGCGCCCCGCGCCGACCAGCTCGCGGAAGAACAGCTCGAGCAACAGCGGCCGCTGCTCGGCCGGATCGAGCTGCGTGAACTTCGCGAGCGCCGCGTCGTAACCCAGTCCCGCCTCGCCGGTTTCGCGCTGAACGTAGGCGACGAGCATGTCGCGATAGTCCTTCGACTCCGCCACGATGTCCGTGAGGAACTTCGTCGCCTCGATCGGCTGACCGGCGCCAGCGATCACCGTGAGATCGGCCCCTTCAGCCGTGCCCAGGTCCGCATTGCGAATGTTGCCATCGGTGGTGATGCCGCGTGAAAAGCCGAGGTCGACGTTGCGACCCGCGATGACGTCGAGACGGCCCGGGCCGCCCACTTCGAGGCGTCCGTCGCGCTGCTCGGCGTTGTAACGCAGGTCCCGGCCGGCATAGACGAGCGTGCTGTCGTCGCTGTTCAGGTTTTGTGTCGATAGCACTGTATCGATGATGTCGCGGCCGGCGATCACCTTCACCGACTTCGCCAGGTTCAGCGTGCCGCCGATGATGTCGCGACCCGCGGTGACGAGCGCGTCGAGCGGATCATTGCGGTGACGCGCGCTCGCCGAATGCGGCGCGTTGCGGAAGCCTTCGGAGACCGTTGCGGTCGGGTTTAACGGCGTCGCCGTGGAACCGACCGGAATCGCCGACATGATGATCTCGGCGCCGCCCGAGAAATCGAGATCGCGGGCGGCGAACAGGTCGAGCTGGCCGGCGTCCGACTGGAACAACGTCAGCGGACCGGCCATGGCGATGTCGCCGCTCAGCGCTGCCATCGTGAGCGTCGGCGGCAGGCTCGAATCCAATCCCTGATTCGGAAAGTCGCTCATCAGCACAGCGAGCGTCTCGGGTTTGTACTGCATCGACACGTCGCCCGCCGCGCTCTGCACGTGCAGGGCAGCGGACTCGTCATAGGTGAAGTAGTTGATGCGGCCGCTGTTGATGCGGGCCGGCTGCGGAATCCAGGTCGAATTGAGCGCGGTTTCGAGCAGCGCACCGGTGCGGGCATTCACGAAAACATTCGCGTCGTTCTGCATGAACATCACGCTGCCGATGCCGCTGCCGTCCGATGCGGTACGCGAGCTACCGAGCTTGCCGCCCGCTTCGATGCGGTTGTAACCGCCGGACATGTGCAGCATCGCCGTGTTGATGTCGTTGCCGCTGTCGACCGTGAGATTTCCGCCCTGGAAACGCACGAGCTTGCCGTCGATCACACGAGCGCTATCGGCCGCGGTGGCCGAGAGATCGTTGATATCGTTGCCCGCGCGAATCGACACGCCGCCGCCGCCCAAAGACCCGACGTTCCAGTTGAAGTTGCGCAGGTCGACGCCCCATGCGGGGTCTTGAGTCGATCGTGCGCGCGACTGCCAGTTCGCGATCGAAGCCGTCGCGGGCGGCAGAGGGCGGCCGACGAGGTCATGTCCCGCGGAGAGCGAAACCTGCCCGCCGCCCACCGGAAAGGCGACCGGGCTTGCCTGCGTCGGATTGAGTGTTGCCGCACCGGGATGCCCGGCTGTGTAAATCGAAGCGCCATTGCCGGCGAACACGATGTCGTGCGCGGCAGCGACTTCGATGTTGCCGGTACCGGTGCGCACGATCGCATTCGCCGCCAGCGAGAAATTGCTTTCCACGTTGCTCGAGGCCAGCGCGAGCGGATTCGCGCCGGTCAACGAAGAACCTGCGGCGAAGCGGAGCGTCGCGGACGGGCTGTCCAGCAACTGCAGTCTCGCGGTCGTGCCGGTACCGATGGTCTGGAAGCCATCGGAAATCGTATTCGCGACGGTGATGGAGCCGGTCGCGCGTACGGTAATGGCGGCAGCCGTCTGCGCCGCGTCCGGCGTCGGATCCGTCGTGAAACGCCACGAAGCGAGATCGATCGCTCCGTTGGCGCCGAGCGCGCCGAGCGTCAGATCACCGGTGTGACGCAGCTCGACGCCCGGCTCGAGGCTGATCGTCGGGCCGCCGTTCACCTGCACCCGATTGCGAATGTTCGCAGCGGACGCGTTGACGAAGTCGTCGACCTGGGCGTGTATCGTGTTCAGGTCAGCCGAGGTGAGCGTGTTCGCCGCGATGTCGAACACCACCACGGGCTCGATCGTCACCGCACTGGCCCCTTCGACGCGACCCAACAGCGGATCGATCGCGACATCATTGCCGACGCGCGCTGCGCGCAGCCGGACCGTGCCGACTTCGCCCTTGCCCGCGGCGGACATCAGGCTGCCGGCAGCCACCGAAATGCGCCCATCCGATGACCCCAGCACGATGTCGCCGCCGCGCCCGGTGTCACCGATGCCATCAGCGCGCAACACGCCGGTGGAGGCAAGCGAAACGCCGTTCGCGCCGAAGAGGCTGATCTTCGAGCGTTCATCTGCGGAGAGCGCGTTGATCGTTCCAGCGACGCGAACGCTTCCGCCATCCGCCTGCAGCAGCACGTTCCGCGCAGTGATCGTTTCACCTGCTCCGAGCGACAGATCGCCGAGTGCAGTGGTGATACTCCGCAGCTCGTTGAAGCCGCCGTTTTCCAGGCTCGCGTTGAGCTGCGAGAAATTACCGAGCTGGCCCGCACTCAGATCGAACGAAGCGCCGCGCGCGCCGGTGCCCGCGTGGCCGTCGAGCGTTCCGGCAAAGGTCGCCGTTCCGCCTGCGCTCGCGTGAATGTCGCCCGCATCGGTGCTGCCGGCGCCGTTGACTTGCAGCTTCGAGCCGCTCGCCACCGTGAGATCGCCCGCTGCCTTCAGCGTGATGGCGCCGCCGGAAGAGCTCACCGTGCGTCCAGCTGCGGTCACTCCGCGGCCCGAGACATCGACGAGCGCACCGTCGAGCACCGACAGCTGCCCGCTCGCTGAGAGCGTGACGAGGCCCGACGGCATCACGATATTGCCGGCCTGAAAGATGTCGTGGCCGGAAATCGAAAGCGCGCCACCGAGCTCGTTCGTCTGCGTGGGCGAGCGGGTGCTGTTGATGCGCACGATGCTCTGGTCCGTGCCCTGAATATTCAGGTTCGCGCCACTCGCCGTGGTGAGCAGGCCCGCGTTGATCGCAAGGTCACCCGCGAATCTCAGCAGGGATTTGCCTTCGCCGCGCACTCGGCTCGTCGCATCGATCGTCGTTGTGCCGAAGCCGCCAAGTGCGACTGAGCCTTCGCCCAGCGCAACATCTGAGGCGACCAAATGAAGTGTGCTGGTGCCGGCGACCGGCGCGTCAGCGCCCGGCGCATCGGCGCCCGGCGCATCGGCGGGCATAGCGGCGCCAGCTAGCGAGATCTTCGACGCTTCGAGCGTCACGTCGATCCCGGCGGCACCACTCTGGATCGTTCCCGCCTGCAACGAAATCGATTGGAGCGATGAACCGGATCCGCCGAGATGCACGGAATCCAGGAAGTCGATGCCGCCGCTCGACACGAAGCTCGCCGAATTGCCTTTTTGCAGCTGCGCGAACAGCCCCGAATCAATCGCGAGGCCGTCGGCGATGGCCTCTGCGCCGAACGCGATTCGCTGCGAACCGATCTGCCAGGCGGCCCCATCGCCCTGAAGTGCGTTCGCCGCGAGCTGGCCGCCACCCGGCGCATCGAGCATCAAGCTGCCGCGCGACCCGACCAGCGCACCGTTCTCCACCGTGAGACGAGCGGCCGGAGCACCGTTGCCTGTCTCGCGCTCGACGTTGAACAACGAGATGTCGGAGACCGCGAGCAGCGACGCCTGCGCGCTGCCGCCATTCAGCTCGAGAGTGCGTTCCTCGAGCTTCGAAATGTCGATCTTGCTGCCATTTTCGGCCGCAGTCGTCTGCAGCGAGGCGCCTTCTTCGACGCGCACATCGTCCAGCGCCGCCGCAACCACCTCGCTCAACGACAACTTCACGCCATCTTTGAACACGACGGACTGCGCCACGACGTCGACGGTCTCGCCATCGGACTGGCCGCCGGATTCGCTGTCGAAGTGACGCGTGCCGCCGAGAAGCAGCTGCGCCGGATTCCACTGCTCGAGAACGTCCGCAGAAATCTGCACGACGCCGGTCGCGGTCGGATCGAGCGTGCGCACCACCTCGAGATTCTGGGCAGCGAGATCGATTTTCGCGCCGAGGCCGCCTTCGGCCGCGCCGGACAGCACCTTGCCCGACGCGCTGAGCGAAGAGCCCGCAACGATGGCGAGCGCGCCCGCATCCGCCGGAAGCACGGGCGCGGGCAGATCCTTGCTCGCCGCGCGAGCCGGGAAAAATTTCGACGCGAGGCTGATGTTGTAAGTCGCGAGGTCCTTGCCGTAGCTGCCGGGGCGAATCGCGAAACCCGTTGTGCGCGTATCGCCAAGGCCCGTGGTCCCGAACGTGCGGTAACCGGAGACGACGGGCGTGCCATCGGCAAGCGCACCCGTCTGCCCCGCGGCGAAGTCGGCGGAATTGTTGACCGCCTGAACGAGATAAGCGCCCGGCAGCAGCGCGTATCGCGCAGGGAGCAGCGTGTAGGTGCCAGCGGGCACTCCTGCGCCGCCGCTCAGGTGAACGCTGTCGCCGATACTCAAGCCCGACGCATCGAATTCCGCCGGATCATACGGCGCGTAATTGCTGCCGAGCGCGGGAACGATGGCGTAGAGCCCGGGCGTCGTGCCGCCGGCGAGCGCATCTTTCGAGCCACCCGTGCCCGGGACCCATTCGTACGCGTAAAGATCGCCGCCACCGCGCAGATCGACCGTGGCGCCGGATTTGAAATCGATCGAATCGCCCTCGAGCGAAATGCTGCGCGTTGGCACGCCATCCTGCGTGAGCGGCGTGCCGCCTTCCGAATAGAGCCATTCGCCCAGCTGGGTCTGACCGAACGGAAAGATGCCGCCGGTGCCGGAAACCGAAGTGATGCTGCGAGCAGTGAGCTGCAACGTGTCCGACGCGACGAGGTCGAGCGTGCCGAACGGCGCGAGCAGCGTGCCATCCTGCACGATCTGTTTGCCTTCGATGCGAACGGAACCTGCCACGGCGAGCGGCAGTTTGCTGTTCATCGTCGCGGCCTGTTCGAGGCGCACGACGTCATTCGTGCCGCCGGCCGCGATGAGCGAGAAATTTGTAGCGGTGTTCGGATAAATCCGCTCGGCGCGCAGCGTGAGGTCGCCGGCCAGGTTCAGCGAGCCGGTGAACTTGTTGTCCTGAGCGACGCCGGTCATGCGGATGTCGCCGCTGCTGTCGAACGTCGCCTTGCCTACTTTCTGCAGGCTGCTGATGCCGACGAGATCGATGAGATCGCCGTGAACGTTCAGCGTGCCGCCGCCGGTCGTCTGTGAGGTGGCGAACTGCGTGGCCGGATTCGAGTTGCCGAACGAGACGTATGCGGCGCTCAGGTTGACGTTGCCGCCGGTCTGCAGCGCGATGACGGGCGCATCCACGGTGAGCTGGCGCGCGAGGTTGATGTTGACGCCTGCATCGAGCTCGATGCGCCCGCTCGATTCGATGCGCAGGCTGTCGATGCCGCTGTCCCGAATCGTTGCGGTGTTGAGAATACCGAGACCGTTCGGCGGATTCGGGCCGACGGCGAGCAGATCGGAGGTGACGCGCAGGACGCGCGAGTCTTCGGGGAACGCGAACTCACCCGGCTGGAAGCCGCGGGCGCGCGTGAGCTGTACAGAAAGCGAGCCACCTACCGCTTTGCCCGAACCGTTGAAATCCTGGCCCACACCGGCCGCGGCCTGCAGGTCGCCAAGAAACACGATGGACTCTGGCGCGCGCAGCTCGAGACTGCCGCCGGCACTGGCGACCGTGCGTCGTGTGAACGTGGGCCGCACACCGGATTTGTCGGGGAAGTCGATCGTATCCGACGTGCCGGACACGTCGAGCTTCGCGCCATCGTTCACGACGACGGAGCCGCGATTGGCCGCGAGGCTGATCTTGCCGCCATCGAGCACTTCGCCCGTGCGCTGTCCGCCGCCGCTGACGATGACCTGCGATGTCCCGGAGACATCCAGGCGGGCCGTCGACGCGACATCGATCTTCAGGCGCGGGTCGTAACCTGTATCGATCACCGCTGCGGGATTGTCGACGAACGCGCTGATGGTGCCGGAATGCGCAGTGATATCGCCCGCGAGAGCGATGCCGCCGATGCCGGAGAAGGCGAAGGTCGAACCCGGGTCCGCAAACATCACGCTGCCTGCTTCCACAGACAACGTGCCCTGGGAGCCGATTCGCTGAGGCGCGACTGACAGCGACACCTTCGTCGCCGCGCGGTCGTAGTCGAGCGGCAGCACGACTGTGCCGAGGCCATCGATCGTTCCTGCGGAGCTCTGCGTGGCGGAGCTCTCACTCAGCAGGATCGACCTGGCCCGCGCATCCACCGTCGTGCCACTGCGCACGACCAGCGCTTCGGGGCCTGCTTCGTCGATCGCCGATCCCGTTGCGGTGAGGCTCACGGACGAGAAGCCGTAATCGGAGAACAGGCTGGAGCCGATCTTGAAGAACGCCGAGCCTTCACCGGAGCTGCGGTCGAGCCGCTGCGCCTTCGCCCACTGCGAGCCCGATCCGATTTCGATGCGGGGCGCGGAGAGCAGGAAGCTGCCTCCCGCGGCGCCCTGAACGCCGAACGCGTCGAGGCCGATGTTGCTGCCGACCTGCAGATCGCTTTCCGCCAGCGCGAGATCCGTGCGCCCGGCACGAATGGCGATGGAGCCGCCCTTGCCGCCGGACACAGTGCCGTCCGACTGACGCCACGCGCCGCCGCTGGCGCGCAAATTGACGTTCGAGCCGATGACCACCTGCGCGTCGAACTGTGGATCGGGCAGCTTGTCGAGGTCCCGCGTCGTCAGGCCGAGATCGATCGTGCCGCCATCCTTGAAGATCGGAGCAAGCAGCGCGTTGCCCGACGCGAGCGCCTGCTCGTCGTTGGTCCACTGGCCGCGCACGTCGAGCGTCACGTCGTCGCCCACATACACGCCAGCTCGTGGCAGCTCGAGGCCGGCAACGCCAGCCGTCTTGTCGGCGGTTGCCTTGATGGTGCCGCTCGCCGCGGTGATGTTCGAAAGAATGTCGACGCGGTTCGCGACGATGCTGAGCGAAGAGCCGGCCGCCAGATTGAGCGGCGTATCCGCCGGCACCGTGACGTTGCCGTTGCTGTAGATCTCGGTCTTCGTGAAGCCGCTGCCTGTGAGCAGGTCCACGGGCAACTCGAGCGCGCGCGGTCCCGCCAGCGTCGCATTGTCGCCGACGATGATGTTCGGCCGCTCTGTCACGAACGAGATGGAAGGCGCGACGTAATCGAAGTTCGCGGGGTCAGTGAGTGGGCTGCCGATGATCAGCTTGCCGCCCGAAGGCACTTTACCCGCGTCGCGCTGCAGAGCTCCGGCAGTCGCCGTACCGAGCAGCGAGCCGTTCAACACCATCGAAGGCGCGGTGAATTGCACGACGCCTGCGGAGCGGCCTTCATCGTACGACTGCTCGTAACGACCGATCGTCACCCCTTGCAGCGTTTCCTTGACGCCCCAGCGATCATAGGTTTTGGTGTAGGTCGGATTGATCAGCCCGACATACGTGCGTGACGGATCGGCCTTGCCGATGTCGTAGATCTTGCCGTCCGCGCCGATCAGCTGCGTCGTCTGAACGGTGCCGCCCTCGTAATGGACCGTACCGCCGGACACGTCGATGTGCGCGCCGTCGCCGAACACGACATCGCCGGACGAGCTGAACTTGACCGAGCCACCGTTCGACGTGCGTTCGTCGATCCCTTTGGGAACCGCGGCGAGCGCACCGGAAACGTCTGCGAGCGGCGTGCCGACACGCGCGTCGACGAACACGTGCTGACCGCGCAGGACGCCGTCGCGCTGGTTCGGCGCGTCTTTCAACTCGTTCGCGCGCAGCTCCACTTCCACGATCGCGCGCGAGACAGGCAGCGTGACGTCGCTGCCGGAGAGATCGATGTTGACGCCCGATTCGACGCGAATTTTCGCCTCGGGATCCGGCTGTGTGCTGTTGGGAACGTTCCAGAACAACGGATTGCTGCCGGCCGAAACCGTCAGCGTTCCGCCGGGCGCGGTGATGCTCGATCCACCGCGCAGGAATACCGACTTGCCGCCGAGCTCGATGCTGGAGGGCAGCTGCGCCTGCTCGTCCACGGCCGTCGACGTGTCCGTAGGGTCCGGCAACACTTCGATCTTGCTGCTCGCGCCGATTTCCAGCGTGCCGCCGTTTTTCGCGACCAGGTTGCCGATCGCCGCCTGGTCGTGATCGATGTTTCCGCGCGCCACCAGCTTCACGGAGCCGTTCGCCGCCACCGTGGTGGTTGCGGAGATGCGCCCCTGCTGATTGACGGCGAGACCGACGACAGTGATGTTGCCGCGAGCGGCATCGAGGTGACCGGAAAGCCGGTTGTACGCCTCACCCTTGCCGTCCACTTCAACGAGCAGGCCGCGCAGGTTCGGATCCGTGCCGGCCTGCAGATAGATTTTTTCGCCGGCCGCGAGCACGAGCTGGCCGCCCGGCGTTTCGATGCTGCCTGCGTTGTCGACGATCTGCCCGGCCAGCATTGCGCGGCCGCCGCTGGTCGTCGTGGAAATCTTGGCGCCGTCCGCGACGATGAGGCTCACCGGGATCGGCTTGCCGTTCGCATCGAGTTTTGGCTTGCCGTCCGCGCCGAGAATGAAGTTCCTGTCTTCATCCGTGCGCGTGGATGCGAGCGCTGGCGTGTCCCGGCGGGGCGCGGCAAGGCCCGAATCGAACACGGAGTCCGACATGTCGAGCGTCGACACCAGTAGGCTGCCCACCTTCACGCGCGAGCCGGCGCCGAACAGGAAGCCGTTCTGGTTGACGAGATAGATCTGCCCGTTCGCTTCGACGGCGCCGAAAATCTTGCTGGGATCGTTCTGGAAAATGCGGTTCAGCGCGATCGAGGAGCTGTTCGGCTGCTCGAACACGACCTTGCCGTCCGCACCGACATTGAAGCTCTGCCAGTTCAGGATCGCTTTGTCGGATCCCTGCCGGATATGAAACGTATCCGACGTGACGATCGCGGCGGCAGAACCTTTCGACACCCACCCGAGCCCATTGCAGGCGCCGCCGCTGCACGCGATGGGCAACTCGGCTGCCATGCCGGGATCGGAAATCAGGACAACTGCGAAACCCAGCCCCGCGGCCAGCACTCGTGACGAATTCACGTCTTTACCTCACCAGGACGCACGGATGGAAAACAGCAACCGGGAATCGCCTTCGAACGTGCGTGACCCGTCCACGAGCGGATAGGCCCACACGAGGCTGCCATCCACCATCTGATACAACACCGTGTTGAGACCGACGCCCGCGCTTCTCAAATTCGTATTGCGCGATTCGCCCGGCAAAGGCTCCAGCGTCGAGACGATTCCCGCGTCGTAGAACACGAAACCGGCGAGCTGCAGGCGGTCTTCACCGAAGCGCAGCGGCGGCGAATTGGCCTGCAGCGACGCCTTGGCACCGATGTCGGACAACTCTTCGGCTTCGAGATAGCCGCGCACGCCATCGGCACCACCGATGTTGAACTGCTCGTTGCTGATGATCGGATCGACGGCGTATTGGCCCGAGAAACGCGTCTGCAGCGTCCAGCCCTTGAAGAACATCGGCGTGTTCAGGATGGCGGTGCTGCGCAGGTAGAAATAGTTCGGCCGCGCCTTGAAGCGCTTGTCCGCGAACTCCGCTTCGCTGTTGCCGAGCCCGCGCAGGCCGAAGTTGAGCGTGTTATCGAGCGTGAAGTTGACGTTCGGAGAGCGCCAGACGTTCGTCTGCCCGAACGACAGGTTGCTGTAGGAGATCGGCGTCTCGAGCGAGCTCTCGTCGTCGAGGCGGATGTTCTCCTTGAAGTCCTTGTATTCGGCGCCGAACGTGAAGGAGTGCGTCGCCGCGGCCGTGTTTTCGAATGGCACGTTGTAGCGCAGCCCGGTGATCTGGCCGGCACCCAGCACCGAGAGCGTGCCGAGTGCGGCGACGTCGTTGTTCGAGTCGATGTGATAAATGCTCAGCGTCTCGCCGCGCGGGCCGAGCCGCATGGAATAGCTCAGCGCCAGAACGTCCAGCTCGCTGCGCTCCTGGGGCGCGGTCTGATACTGCACCGAGAAGCTGTCCAGGTGATTGAACAGGTTGTCGTAGCTGAGCGAGGCGCTCGCGCGCAGCGTCGACGTATCGGCGCTGTACTGATTGTTCACTTCGAGGCTGGCGTGCAGCGGCAGTCGGTCGTCGACGCGCACGGTGAGATCCATGGTGCCCGGCTGCCGGCCAGGCGCGAGCACGGGGACGATAGTGCGTTCACCCGGCGCTTCGGAGTTGTACTGGGCGATCTGCGCTTGAAGCACGGGCAGCGAAGGAACCGCGCCCGATTGTGCTTCCGGCAAGCGCTCGCGAATCTCTTTCGCCGATACGAAACGCGCACCCTGCACGCGAACTCGGTCCAGCTTGCCTTCGGTGACGTGCAGTCGAACGATGCCCTGCTCGACGTTCTGCTCTGGAATATCGACGAACACGGTTCCGTAACCGGCTGTCTTGTAGGCCTGCTCGAGTGCGGCGCGCGCGCCTTCCACGTCCTGCAGCGATTTGTCCGGACCGAGATGCGGGTAGACGGCTTTCTCGATCTCGACCTGCGGCAACACCTGGTTGCCGAGCACGCGAAACTCGAGCACATCGAAAGTCTGGGAGTCCTGCGCCGACGCGGACATCGCGACGAATGCGCAGAGCATGAATGAGCGGGCGGCGAGGCTGTGCATAGAACGGGAAAGCCTAGCCGCGCTGCATGAACGAAAAGTGACTCGAAACAAAAAGGGGCCGGCACGATTGCCGGCCCCGCTTCATCGGATCAACAGACTCTTAGTTCTGAGCCTGCGGCTTCTGGCAGCTGTTGCCGGCCGTCGAACCGCGACGCGCGAGCGCGATCGGGCGCGTGGGCTGCTCGGCAGCGGTAATGCTCGGAACGTTCGGCGCGGAGATCGGGCCGAGGCCGGAGAGCGCGAACGCGGACAACACGTTCGGCACCGATCCGTCATCCTGAACGGCGGCGATGAGGCCGTCCGCCAGCAGACCGACCGTCGCGACGAGACCGCTGGCCTTCGTCATGGTGGCTTCGAACCAGTACGGGTACTGGCCAGTGGCCGCCGTGTTGTGGTTGGCCGGAATGCCGTCGATCGTCACGAACTTCGTGTTCGTCGGAGCCGTGTTGGCGACAGCGATGCCGATCGAGCCCGGGTTGTTCACGACGCAGGTCGCGAGGGAACCGGAGGTGGAGTTCTCGATGACCGTGTTGCCGAAGATTGGCGGGTTATCAGTGGAGTGGACGAAACTCAGAGCGGCGGGGCTGCAGTTCGCGCCGTTGAAGAACACTTCCGCACCGGTCTGCGTGCCCGAGCCACGCTCGCGACGGCAGATCGTGATCGGGCCGGACGTGTTCGAACCACGCACCTGGCTCCAGTCGCCGTAGTTGCCAGTGAAGATCGAAGTGATGTCCTGCGTCGTCAGGTTCGTGATGTTCGAACCGGTCGGCACGATCACGCCGAACGTCTGGCCGAACACCGGAACGGCCGGCAGTGCGGCCAGCGCATTGGCGGAAGGCTGGTTGCCCAACTGCGTGCCCGGCTCCGGCCAGTTCGCGCCAACGAACATCGTTGGCTCGAGGTCGGCCACGCCCAGCTGCACGGCCGTGCGCGTGATGTTGCCCGTGGCGCCCACGGTGCCGTCATTGGACAGCGTGTAGCCGTTCACAGCGCAGATGTAGTTCGGCGACTCCGAGAGCGTGCAGTTCGCGTTCACAACGAGACGCGCAACAGGCACGTTCTTGGCGATGGCGCCAGGACCCCAGACCGAGCCGCCTTCCGAGCGGTAGTACACAACGACGTTGTCGCCTTCGACGGAGTCGTTGAAGTACGGCGTGCCCGTGGCCAGCGTGCAGCTGTAGGCGCGCAGGTCAGGCGTGTTGCTGGCGCTGGCGCGGAAGCGCGTGACGGTGCCGGCGACGCAAACGCGCGTGTCGTTGAAGATGGCTTCGACAGCGTCACGTGCGGCAGAAGCGCCCGCAACGATCAGCGTGTGGTCGGCCGGGATGGCGGCCGTGACAGTCGGGTTGAGAGCGAAAGCCGACGTGGTGCCGGCGAGGGCGGCCGCGACAGAGGCGGCGACAATCAGATTCTTGGAACGCATTTCGAAAACTCCTAGGGTGCAGGAGACCGCGCGCACACCGTGATGTGCGCGAAGTCGACGTTTCAATTCAGGGACCAGCGGATCGCCCGATCCCTCGGGCGATCACACTGAGATCAGGCCGAGGCCGTGCCGTCCAGGCGACGACGCAGACCCGCGAAACCAGCCAGCGCGCTGCCGAGCAGCCACACTGCCGGCGGCAGAGGAACTTCAGGACCGGTGCCGCCAACCGACTCGAGCGTGCCGTTCGCGGTCAGGCGGAGCTGACCGAGCAGGTACTGACGGCCGGCCGCCGACGTGGTGCCGCCACTGGTGGTCAGCAGGTAGAAGCCCGCGGTGTCGCCCAGGGTCACCTTGTTGTTCACGCCCAGACCGGGGCTGAACCAGACATCCGCGCCTTCAGCCTGCGGACCGGCGCCAGCCTGATCCCACAGACCGCCCGACGCGACGGACGAATTGTCGCTGCCGTCCGGCAGCACCGAGTTCAGCGTGCCGACGAAGGTGTTGAACTGCGAAAGCGACGTGTTGATAGCGGAATTCGACGGCGTGGTGATCGCGCTCGTGGAGGTGGAGATGAGGCGCTTGTCGCCGACGGCGAGGCCGCCCGACGAGTCACCGAGCATCAGGCCCCACGAGTACGAACCACCCGCACCCAGGAACGCGGTCAGGTTGCTGTCCGGGCCGATCGGCGAGGACAGGGAGAACGACAGGCTCGTGTCCGGCGTCGCGCCGCTGCCCGTGTAGGTGTCACCCTGCAGGCTGGCCTGCGTTGCCACCTGGTTAGCGGTGAGGCTGATACCCCGCGCGTACACAACGCCCGTTGTTTCGTTCTTCACGAACAGCACCGCCTGGCCAACACCTTCGCTGGGCACAGCGACGTCGGCATACGCACCGGCCGACGCGGCGAGCGCGCAGCCTACGAGCGCAACTTTGGTCAAAGACTTCATAAAAATCTCTCTCCTGAAAAAAATTGAATAGACCTTCGTGCGGTTTGCGACGGACTGCTCTCACAGTCCTTTTCGCCGCCGGCCCGTCACAAGCCGCCTTTGCTTCTCGTAGAACTAACGCCTCACTGCATTCGGTTCGGCGCGTTTTTTTGCCGCAGGCGTCGCCCACGGCTGTCAACCGACGTGTGCAAGTTAGAAGAGAGGGATGACAGTTAATTGAAGGATTGTTGAAGCGCGTCACGCAGCTGCGTGCAGTTACGAAGCGCTGCTGGCGGTGTGTATGACACTCGTATGCCGTGTCGACGACGTTGTTGAGGCTGAAGTCTCGTTGGGCTGCGCGACGAACAGCATCTGCTCGCGTTCCGCGAACCATTCGTCTGCGTATTGGCAGGAGTTGTAGCGTGTGAAGTATGGGCCGCCGGTCGTGTAGTGAACGATTGCGGCCTCGGGGTCGTATGCGTCATAGCCGACGAGATGGTTCCAACGTGCCGGCAACGCACCGATGAGCTCGTCGTTGCCGAGCCACTTGAACTGATGCAGCTCGAGGCCGGTCGCGGTATTCACGTAGTCCGGCGTCAGCGCACGGCATTTCGCGTTGTTGAACAGCATGACGCTCGACCAGTTCTTCTTCTGGTATTTCGTCTGCGTCTCGCCGAGGAATTTCTTATCTTCGAGCGGCACGTGCTCGTGTTTCACCACCTGCACGGCGTAGCGCTCGTCCCGCAAATTCCAGAGCTTTGCGACGTCTTCGCGCGCGAGCATGTCGCAGTCCATGAACAGCGACCAGCCTTCGAAGTTGCAGTAATACGGCGTGAGGAAGCGCGAGAACGAGAAGTCCGTCGATTGCAGCGGATGCCGCTCGCGCGTGAGCACGTTCTTCATCTGCGGCAGCATCAGCGGTGATATCTGCACCGGCTGCGACGAGCGCGAACAGATGCTGTAGGAGAGAACGGAAAACGCGACGGTTTCGCGCGCGTCGAAACCGATGAAGACCTTGATCAAGGGACACTCCTCCGGCGCTGCGTGCGCGGCCGACGCGCGCACGGGGACGTGGAGTGTCCGCCCCGAAGGTAAACGCTTTGTGACGGTTACGCGGCGGCGAACGTGCCGTTGAAGCCGAGCGATTCGCTGAGGTTGAAGCGCTTGCGGGTCAGCACGCCGAGCGCACCGAGTCCGCCGAGCAGCAGCCACACGCTCGCAGGCAGCGGGACTTCCGCCACTGGTACCACGGTGAAGTTCGTGTCGAACGTAACTTTGTCGCCAGCGGAAAGATTGAATTTGAGGATCGTGCTGATCGAGGTCGCGACGCCAGGTCCGGGAATCGTTCCACCCGGGAGGCCGTCCTGATCGCTTGACGTCGCCGAGCATCCGGCGCTCACGCCCGTGCAATTCAGGGCTATACCGAACAGGTGGAGCACCGTGCTGCTGTCGATGAGCCCCTGATAGATACCGGGGCTCGCATCGGCGGCGGTCGACGGCGCAACGGTCGCGGTGTGATCGCCGTTGAGGTCGACCACGGTCGCGGTGATCGAACCGCCGTAGAGCGACGGCGTGAACGCCGTGACCGGCAAGTTGACCAGCACACTGAAATTGCGCGACGTGTTGCTGAGGTTCGTGATGCTGACCGAGCCGTTGATGAACGGGTCGTAGTCAACGGTGAGGGCCCAGTCGAGTTGCCACGTAGGGCTGGGCGCACCGCCGGACTGCGTGCCGGTGAGCGTGAACGAGCCATCGGGATTCGAAACGACCGCGCCATTGCCGACATCCGTGGTGCCGATCTGGAGCACGGGATCACCGCCGCTCAGCGCGACGGATTCCGCTCGGGCCGTGCCCGCACCCGCGGCGCACGCCGCGACCAGCAGCGCGCTCGCCGTAGCAGTCCTTTTGAGCCAATGGCTCTTCGCAATCCCCGCACCCGACATCGTCTCGTCCCCTGGATCAGGTTCAGATTGAACCTATTGCTTTGCGCCGCTCAAGATGGCGGGCGAGGATGACGGTTTCTTTGCAGAGTGATGACATCGCGTTAAGTCGTTCGAGCAGCGCGCCTCGGCCTATTTTTTTCTGGCGGACTTTTTGAGAAAGGTTTTTCCCGCGTCTTGAAATCTGGAAACGTCTGCGGTGGTGACCATGACACGGGCCATAGCGTTAAAGAGCCGTATGGAGAAATTTTCGAATCTCATGCTGCTGCAACTCGCTGTGCGCAGTTAGCCGGCTTCGAGTCGGGGGTTGAAGACAAACGAGGCAAAAACCCAATCACCTTTAGCAAGAACGCGGCGAGAAAGAAGAGGGGAAAAACCTGAATCGAATGACTACGTCCGAATTGCATGATGGCGGGCTCGTACGAACACAGGCACGTTCATCCTGGGGAGAGGAAGGATAAGCGACCATAAATGCCACCACTACATTAGCCATCAGCAATTGACCACGACAATCCAGTTTTTTGGGGGTTGGGCGGTCAGGCGGCACTATTCCTCATATCGGAATTCGAGATAGCCCGAAACGCCGGCCAGCCACGGCAGAACTGCATTTCGCCTCCGCGGCCACAGCGCAATAAACACGCAGTAGAGACGTCGGCGAGAACGGCTGTCGCGAAACTGACGCCGTCCATTGAAGCGCATCCATCAGCTCTTGCAGAAGTGCACACCCGCGATTGTCGTATCTGGCGCCGTGATGACGTGCACTCTGAGGTTCGGGGATTTCGCGTCTGGTACCGCACGATGTCAGAACCATTCCATGAGAGCACTGACGTGATCGACTGAATCATCCCAAAACACATTGGGAGCGATACGGTCGACGCGTTCTGCCACACCGGCGCCGAGACCCATCCACCCGTTCCGCGGAACACCTCGACGCTATCGGATCCGTCAGCTCGCGCTATGTAGAGCCGGTAGCGAGTCGACCCGAGCGTGCCCTCTTCGAGACGCTCGAGCCTCGCTATGTAAGCTTTGTCCGGCGCCTCCGCGGTGGCAATCACCTCATATGTTCGATTCGAGCAGGCGCTCACCAGCGGCACGACCCCCAGCAGCACTGTGATTCGTTTCAACTCGATATTCCGACCATTGCGCATGCGCACGAGGTAGAGCACGCCTCGGATCCGCGACTACGATTCTTGATGCCTCATTGAGCACCCCAAGATCTTGGGACCTCAGTGCTGTCGCTCCACAGTCAGCACAACAGGCATCGCCAACGTCGCGTCGGGAAACCGCCAGCGGAGCAGGCGAACCTGATTGCCGTTCACTTGTGCCTCCCAGCGCGCATAGAGCTTTCGATGAAAGTCGTTCAGGCGGACGCTTTGGCAGGCGATGGGTCCACCGTCCAGATTGAGCGCGACAGTCAATTCCAACGGGGTGTTTTGCAGAAATTCCGCAAGGCGCTCGAGGGAGAAGAAGGCCTCTTTTGTCGTACCGATCACGATGCGGCCCAGCCGGTCCTGCCCCACGAACGTGCGATTGGCCAGCCATCGACTTTTGACGGGCACACGAGTCTGGCCGTCGTCTCCGATGAGCAGGGGGTAGGACACCATCGCATTCGCGGCTCCTGCGAATGCCTCCTGCCAACCCTGTTGCGACAGATCTCTTATTCCAGCGGTATTCTTGCCAGCGACAAAAGCGCCGGCTTTGGCGTCATAGCTTCGCGGCCCAAGGATTTCCCCTTCGGTGATGAAAGGGGTGTCGGGCTTGCCTTTCGCATCGTAGTAGCTGCCGTTGACGATCAGCACCGCTTTTGGCAGCGCGCGCTCCCATTCGTCCAGGCCCCTCGTGCCATCGGCGGCATTGCGTACCACAAAACGAAAACGCGTCGGGTCGATGCGATTGAGCAGAATCCGGTCGACTTCACCGTCGTGGGCGATGACCGGCAATTCGGCAACCTCAAAGCCCTCGTCGATTTCCTTCCAGGCGAACGCGCCGGGCACCACGGCAGGAGGCGGATTTTTCAGCGCAAGGCGCATGGACGGTGGCAATTTCGGGTCGTCGGCATTCAAGTCTATCCAGTACGTGCCGCCGTGCCGGAGCAGCACATTGAAACCGTAGACACCATGGCGCTGCCAGATCCAGCCGCATACGCCGAGTATTGCGAGTAACAGAGTCAGGGCCGAGATCGTCAGCTTGCGTTTCAGGGACATTGTTCCGTTGCCACTCTTGATACAGATCAAAGGCAACGGTGCGCCTGCAAGGTGGCGCGAAACGGGATTGAATTCGGATCAATTCGGGCAACCCGGTCGCCGGCTCAGGGCGCCGGGTCCGCCGCGTCGGAGAGCGCAGCGAGCGTGCTCGTCGCGGGCACCAGGTGATTCGCGCCGCTCGCGGTGACAAGAGAAGCCGCAAGCGCCTGCACATTCGTGCGCTCGCGAATCGTCGGCACGTGCCACCACTCCGACTGCATTCGATCGCGATTGAGGTCGACGACCACGTAGCCACGCTTGTTCAGCTCGATGAATTTCATGTGCGGGCTGAGGAAGCGCAGCCCGGCGGCCTGCTGGGCGGCGGCGACAGGGTCTTCGATGCCGGGGGACGTGACGCCGGGGCAGACGAGCTCGACGCCGACGGAACCGCGGCCAGTCGCTGGATCGTATTGCGCGGGGTCGTAGGGATTGGACGAGAGGTCGCTGCCCCACGACGAATGAATGTCACCCGTCAGCACGACGACGTTGTCGATGTTCAAATCCCGAATGTGCTGGAACAGCCGTTCGCGGGCTGGCGCGTAGCCGTCCCACTGATCGACGTTCAGCACCGAAGCGCCGCGCGACGTGGAGAGCTGCGCCATCATCACCTGCTGGCCGAGCACTCTCCACTGCACGCCTTGCGACTGCGACTGATAGAGCCGGTTGAACAGCCAGTTTTCCTGCTCCACGCCGAGCAACTGCCGGGTGGGATCGTTCAACGTCGCGGTATCGGCTGGGCTCGCGGCCTGTTTATCGCGGCCGTAGAGCCGCGTATCGAGCATGTCGATCTCTGCAAGATTGCCGTAGCGGAACACGCGATAGATCTGGCTCTTCGGCTTCCACGGGAATTCGCGAATCGGCATCCACTCGAAGTAGGCCTTGATCGCGACGCGCTTGCGCGTTTCCCAATCGCCTTCGCCCAGCAACGGGTTGTGATTCTCGGCGCCGTCGTGCCACGAATCGTTCGCGGTTTCGTGGTCGTCCCACACCGTGATGAACGGATGCTGGCGATGCGCTTCCTGCAGGTCCGGATCCGTCTTGTACGTGGCGTGGCGCTGGCGATAGTCGGTGAGTGAGAGGATCTCGTGATCCGGCTGGACGAGCCGGCCGATGGCCGCACCGTCGCCGTACTGCCCGTTGCCGTACTCATAGATGTAGTCGCCCGGATGCAGCACGAAATCGAGATCCGCGCGCTCGGCGATGCGCCGGTACACCTGGAAGTATCCGTAGGGATAATTCGAGCACGACGCGAACGCGAAGCGCAGCGAGCGCGCGTGGAACAACGGCAGCGTCTTCGTACGGCCGATCGGCGACTTCGCGCCCTGCACTTCGAACTGGTAGTAATACGTGCGATTCGGGTCGAGGCGGTCGGCGTCGACTTTCACCGTGAAATCGCGGGACGCATCCGTCCACACGCGTCCGCCGCACTCTTCGCGCTTCATGCGCGGGTCGCGGGCGATGCTCCATCTCACGAGCACCGAGTCGTCGTTGCGCTTCGGGGTGACGCGCGTCCAGAGAATCACGCGATCGTGCAGCGGATCGCCGCTCGCAACGCCGTGAAGGAATTCGAGACTGTTACGTGGCCCGCCGCCGCCGTTGTTGTGCGGGAAGGCGCGCGTGGCGGCGCCGAGCCCGGCCATCGAAGCGGCAACGACAAATCCACGACGCGACAGTTCTTTCACGAGCGGCTCCTTCGAGTACTGGCCTGGCCAGGGGCTGGGTCGCGGAAACTTGTCAGCAGTGCGTTACAAGAAACTGACGCTTGCGTGAAACGCAGCGGCAACGACGAGAAATCAGGCCTCGGCGAGGTAGGCGACGCTGTAAGTGGTGCCGCTGCGAGCCTGTTGCTGGCGCGAATACCAGTCCCAGGTACTGGCGAGCCCGGCATCGAGCGACGTTCGCGCATGCCAGCCCAGCGCGGCGAGACGCGAAACGTCCAGGATCTTGCGAGGCGTGCCATCGGGCCGGCTGCTGTCGTATTCGAACTGGCCCCGAAATCCCACGACGCCGGCAATCTTCGTCGCGAGCTCGCGAATGGTGAGGTCTTCGCCGCAGCCGATATTCACGGGGTCTGCCTGCGAGTAGCGTTGCATCAGGAATATGCACGCGTCGGCGAGATCGTCGACATACAGAAACTCGCGCTTCGGTGTGCCCGTGCCCCAGAGCTTGACCGTCGTGGCGCCGCTCGCGCGTGCGTCCGCAATCTTGCGAATCAGCGCCGGCAGGACATGCGATGACTCCAGATCGAAATTGTCGCCGGGGCCATACAGGTTCGTGGGCAGCACGCTGATGGCGTCGAAATGATGCTGGCGGCGATAGGCCTGGCACATCTTGAGTCCGGCCAGCTTCGCGATGGCGTACCACTCGTTGGTCGGCTCGAGCGCACTGGTCAACAGGTATTCTTCACGCAAAGGCTGCGGCGCGAGCTTGGGGTAGATGCAGCTCGAGCCCAGAAACATCAGCTTGCGCGTGCCGCTACGCCACGCGGCGTCGATCACGTTTGTGGCGATCAGCAGATTGTCGCGAATGAAATCCGCCGGCTGCGAGTTGTTTGCTTGAATGCCCCCAACGCGCCCAGCTGCATGGAACACGTATTCCGGCCGCTCGCGCGCGAAGAACTCATTCACGCGCTGCTGATCGCAAAGATCGAGCTCGCTGCGCGCCGGCAGCAGCAGATTATTGAAGCCCAGCTCGCGGCAGCGACGGACCAGCGCCGAGCCGACCAGCCCGCGATGACCGGCAACATAGATACGTGAATTGCGCTCCACGACTTACTCCGCAACAGCCACGGCGGCGTAACCCTCACGGGCCACGAGCGCGTCGCGACGGGCCAGCGCGAGATCGCACGTCACCATTTCGGCGATCAGCGCTTCGAAGCTGACGCTCGGGGTCCAGTTGAGCTCCCGATGTGCGCGCGACGCGTCGCCAAGCAGCGTGTCGACCTCCGCAGGCCTGAAATACCGCGGATCGATCCGCACGACGGTGCGCCCGCCGCGAGCATCGAAGCCGATCTCGTCTTCGCCACGCTGACGCCACTCGAGGCGCATCCCCAGATGCGCGCCGGCCTTCTCGACGAACTCACGCACGGAATGCTGCTGGCCGGTCGCGATGACCAGGTCCTGCGGCTGTTCCTGCTGAAGCATCAGCCACTGGGCGTTCACGTAGTCCCGCGCATGGCCCCAGTCGCGACGCGCATCGAGATTGCCCAGGTAGAGGCAGCTCTGCAGCCCTTCGGCGATGCGCGTGAGACCGCGCGTGATCTTGCGAGACACGAAGGTTTCGCCGCGGATCGGTGATTCGTGGTTGAACAGAATTCCGCTGCACGCGTACATACCGTAGGACTCGCGGTAGTTCACCGTGATCCAATGGGCATACAACTTGGCGACGCCATACGGCGAGCGTGGGTAGAACGGCGTCGCTTCAGTCTGCGGAACCTGCTGTACGCGGCCGAACATCTCCGACGTCGAGGCCTGATAGAAACGCGTGCGTTTCTCCAGCTTCAGAATGCGGATCGCTTCGAGGATGCGAAGCGTGCCGATGGCGTCGGAATTCGCTGTGTATTCCGGTGTTTCGAACGACACGGCAACGTGGCTTTGCGCGCCGAGGTTATAGATCTCGTCCGGCTGCACTTGCTGGATGACCCGCAGTAGGTTGGTCGCATCCGTGAGGTCGCCGTAATGCAGGCGCAGGCGCGCGTTCGGCGTGTGCGGGTCCTGGTAGAGATGGTCGATGCGGCCGGTGTTGAACGAAGAGGCCCGGCGCACGATTCCGTGCACTTCATAGCCCTTCTGCAGCAGCAGCTCAGCGAGGTACGCGCCATCCTGGCCCGTGACGCCCGTGATGAGAGCGCGCTTCGTCATGTATTGCTCCGATGATTCGTGCAGAACTGCGCGAGCCGGCGCACGGCCACGCGGTATTCCTGGTCGAGCCAGGAGAATTCGAGCCAGAACTCACGCTGCGCGGAGGCGATGGCGACGAAGCGGCTGGCGGTGAAAATGCGCAAGGCGGTGTTCCGGTCGGTTGAAAGCCGGCGCACGGACAGCTGGAGCTGGCCCAGCTCCTCGAGCACGTGGCGGGATAGCACTCGGGGTGCCACAGCTCGGCGCGTCAGATGGAATGCGTGCGGAGGACTTCGAGCTCGGCTGTCGCCTGATCGAGCTCGGCAATCACTTCGCAGTAACGCTCCCATGCTTCCCTGAGCGTATCGGCCTGCGCGGACTCCAGCCCTCGCCGCACGCTTTCGTGCTCGGATTGCAAACGCTGGTGACGGGCCTCGAGAAGATCGAGCCTTTCCCAGAAGGAATTATCGAGCCAGTCGGCGCGACTGGATTCGGACGCGCTCATTGTTCTCCCCAATCGACGTCGCTTTGGTCAGCGATTGGGAAGGTACAGAGGGAGTGCTACAGAAGCGTTTCAAGAAGCCCTCAATCGCCGGGCGGCTGCGAGTGCGAGTTGAAAGGGCTGACTCGGAGGACACGCCGAAGGGCTGACTGAAGGCTCCGAGCCACCCGGCGATTGAGGGCTATTTTTTAAGCTTTGTCGGCCGCACCCACTCGTTGATCACCACCTGGCGTGCACGGGCCAGAGTCAACTTGTTCGCCGGCACTTGTCGGGTGACCGTTGAACCGGCGCCGATCGTCGCACCGGCTCCGACCGTGATCGGCGCCACCAGCACGCTGTTCGATCCGGTGTGCGCGTCGTCCTCGATGACGGTGCGATGTTTATTGGCACCGTCGTAGTTGGCGATGATCGTGCCGGCGCCGATGTTCACGCGGCGGCCGACTTCGGCGTCACCGACATAGGACAGGTGATTGGCCTTCGAGCCCTGCCCCATTTTCGAATTCTTCACTTCGACGAAATTGCCAATGTGCACCTCGCCGGCCAGCGAAGCGCCAGGCCGCAGCCGGGCGAACGGGCCGATGATGCATTCCGCTCCCACATCCGCGCTGTCGAGCACGCAGTTCGACAGGATCTCCGTGTCGTCGCCGATGGACGCCTCGCGCACGACGCAGTTGGGCCCGATGCGCACGCGGTTTCCCAAGGTCACCTTGCCTTCGAACACGACGTTCACGTCGATCGCGCAATCGGCGCCGCACGTGAGCGTGCCCCGAACATCCACACGCGCCGGGTCTGCGAGCGTGACGCCGGCGATCATGAGCTCCCGCGCGACGAGCTTGCGCCGGTGAGCCTCGACTTCGGCAAGCTGCACCTTGTCGTTCACGCCGAGCACTTCGGCCGCAGTCGGCGCGACGAGCGCCTGCACCTTCACCTTATCTTTGACCGCCATCGCGACCACGTCGGTCAGGTAATACTCGCCCTGGGCGTTGTTGTTCTTCAGTTTGCCGAGCCATTTGCGCAGCAGCTTCGCCGGCACGACCATGATGCCCGTGTTGCATTCACGAATCCGCAGCTGGGATTTCGAAGCATCCTTGTGCTCGACGATCTTCTGCACCTGCCCGCGCGCGTTACGCACGATGCGGCCATAGCCAGTGGGATCGTCCACTTCCATCGACAGCACGCTCATCGACTTCGCATCCGCCAGCTTCACGAGCGCCTCGAGCGTGGCGCGCTGAATGAGCGGCACATCTCCGTAGAGCACGAGCACCAGCGAGCCATCTTTGAGCCCCGGCAGTGCCTGTTGCACGGCGTGGCCCGTGCCCTTCTGCTCAGCCTGCAATGCCCAGCCGACTTTTTCGTCCTTCAGTGTTTCGCGCACCACATCGCCACCGTGGCCGTAAACCACCGTGACGTCTGTGGGCTCGAGCGACTGGGCCACCTCGATGACGTGCTTCAACAGCGGCCGTCCCGCGAGCGGATGCAGCACCTTCGGAAGCGCGGACTTCATCCGCTTACCCTGCCCGGCGGCCAGAATCACGACACTGAGTTGCATGGTTCGATTCTAACTAGTTGTGTGCCTGGGGTGGAGCCAGCGGCAGCGTACCGAGCGAAGCGAGCTTTTCACGCATGGCCTTTCCGAGATACATCTGCGGATTCGACGGCGTCAGCTTCTCTTCCTTCTCGCGCGCGCGGATGGCAGCGCGCGCCGTCTTGAAGGCCTGTTCCAGGGACGTGGCCTTGGGCAGCGCATCCCGCAGGAACGCTTCGCCGAAATACGTGAGATCCCGATCGTCGGCGCATCCGAACGAGGTGTGTTCGGCATCCGCGGCGGTGATCACGAGCGTGTGATCGTCTTTCAGCGGCTCGACAAAAATGCCCGCATAGCACGCGGACACGATGACGATGCGCCACTGGATCCGCGAGGCATCCAGCGCGCGTCGCAGCGGTTCCGGCTCGATATCGGAGAGCGGGAAACCGCCGTTCTGCACGGAGATGCCGCTGGACTGAGAACCGTGCGACGTGAGGAACAGCACCAGGATGTCTTCGCTCGGATTCATGCGCGAGCCGAGCAGCGAAAGCGCATATCGCAATCCGCTGAGCGAGCCGAGCGGATGAGCGATGCGATCGTTCTCGTCGTTGATCAGCTCGAGAGAACGGGGGCCGGTGCCCATGCGCGCGGCAAATGTTTTCTCGCCAAACAGCGCTTCACGACGGAACACGCCCTGCGAGCCATCACCCGCGAAGCCAACGTAGTACACATCGCTCGTGCCAGGGGTTTCGGAAGCCAGCGCATCCACCGCTTCGGTGATTCGCTCGGGCTCGTTGAAGAGCTGGGATTCGGTGGCGTCCCAATCGGAGTAAGACTCTTCCTCGGGCGACTCATCGCCGGCCTGCCACATGTGCGTGTCGAGGTAGATGTACTGATCTGCGCGAGCCAGCACGAGGCTCGCAATCAGCACGACGACGAGAGACCCCATCGAAACGAAACCCTGGGACACGCGCACCACGACGAGGCCCACGTACAGCAGGATCGCGATCATCAGAATCGAGAACGCGTCCGGCAAGCTCTCGAGCACGGGGATTTTGCCGAGCAGCCACAGGCCTGTGAGCAACGCCGGCATCACCGACAACGCGATCACGAGCACTTTGCGAGTATCGGCCACGGTGCTCTGAATTCGGGCCAGCGCGGCGCAGGTTACGACGCCCATGCCGAGCCACATCGACCACGAATAGAAGCCGTCCTTGGTCAACACGGCGCCTGCGGGCGCGCGCTGCCAATCCAGCAACAACGCGAGGGCGACCGTGACGATGAGCAGCGCGAGAACCTGATCGAACGTGCTGACGAAGCGGCTAGCGGACACGTTGCGCGCGCCGAGCACACGCAGGCCGGAGATCAGGTTGGATCGCAACGATTGCCACAGCGGCGGCTGCTCAACCGGTGCAAGCACCTTCACCGTCATCCACGCGGGCAGCGGCTCAGTGTTGATCGACGCAACGGGCTCGGGGACCGCCGCGACAGTCGATGCGGCGTTGGACGCGCCTGCGGTGGGCACGGCGGCGGCAACGAATCCCTCGCGGAACGCGCGCAAGCGATTCACGAATTCCTCCGGCGTCACCGAGGTGATCGAGCGCTTGGGGATGACGTACGCGATCGCGCGATCGATTGCGATGAAGACGTGCAGGGAGGCTTCGTCGACGGCCTGAACCGAGCCCCAATCCGAGAACGACGCGAAGCCGGCACGACTCGACCGGATGCCGGTCGCATCGAATTGCAGGCGGGTGGGATAGAACAGCCGCGAGTCCGGTGTCGGCCGGAGCTGTTTCGTTCGACGACTGAGCTGCACGCTGAGGAAGGCGACTCCGACAATGACACCGATCGCCATGCCGGGCAGCACGTCCCTGCCGAAGATGACTTCGCTTCCGAAGAGCAGTGCGACCGCGAAGGCCACCGCTCCCAGGAACCCGACGACGCGCTTCACCGTTCGCGGCGGGCCCATGGCGCGGCGGGTCAGGTAATACTGCAGGGCCTGCCAATCCCCGATTTCGAGGGAAGTCTCGACGACGAGGGGTTCCATGACGCCCTTTTAGCCGTGCGAGAGCACGGTTGCCGAGAGGAGAATCACAGGCGCGGGACCTGTTGGCAAATCAGCGCGGGCGGGGCACGCGTTCGACTGAGAGTGCCGACACTCCGGGCGCGATGGATCCGATTCGTTCCGAAATCAGCCGCGGATCTTTCGCAGCTTCTCGAGCATCTTCAACTGCGCGGCCGCGCGGGCCAGCTCGGCGAGCGCCTCGGCCTGCGTGATGTCGCCTTCCTTGTTCTTCAGCGCCTCTTCGGCCTTCTGCTTGGCGGCCAACGCGGCGGCTTCATCGATGTCCTTCGCGCGCAGGGCGGTGTCGGCCAGCACGGTGACGTGGTGAGGCTGCACTTCGAGCGCACCACCGCCGACGAAGAAACTCTGCTCTTCGCCGCCGGGGACTTTCACGCGCACTTCGCCGGCTTTGAGCAGCGTGAGCAACGGCGCATGGCGAGGGGCGATGCCGAGCTCACCCATGGACGCGGGGGCGAACACCATCTCTGCCGGGCCGGAGAAAATCTCGCCCTCAGCGCTGACGATGTCGACCTGGATGGTGTGAGCGGCGGCTTCGGCCATGTGTGTGAGTCCTGCGTGGTGGCAACCCGAAGGTTGCCGCTAACTTTCGACCGGCACGCGCCGGTTTGACGGGGTGGGGTTTCCCCACCCCAAAACCTTACTGAAGGGTCTTCGCCTTCGCGACGGCCTCATCGATCGAGCCGACCATGTAGAAGGCCTGCTCCGGCAGCGAATCGTACTCGCCGCTGATGATGCCCTTGAAGCCGCGGATGGTGTCCTGCAGGGACACGATCTTGCCATCCTGGCCCGTGAACACCTTCGCGACGTTGAACGGCTGCGACAGGAAGCGCTCGACCTTACGCGCGCGGAACACGGTGAGCTTGTCCTCCGCTGACAGCTCGTCCATGCCCAGGATCGCGATGATGTCCTGCAGCTCCTTGTAACGCTGGAGCACGCCCTGCACACCGCGAGCGGTGTTGTAGTGCTCTTCACCAACGACCAGCGGATCGAGCTGGCGGCTGGTGGAGTCGAGCGGATCCACGGCCGGGTAAATGCCCTTCGCCGCGATCTGACGCGACAGCACCACGGTTGCGTCCAAATGCGCGAACGTGGTGGCGGGTGACGGGTCGGTCAAGTCGTCCGCCGGAACGTACACGGCCTGGATCGACGTGATCGAACCGGTCTTCGTGGACGTGATGCGCTCCTGCAGAACGCCCATCTCTTCAGCGAGCGTCGGCTGGTAACCCACCGCCGAAGGCATACGGCCGAGCAGTGCCGACACTTCGGTGCCGGCGAGCGTGTAGCGATAGATATTGTCGACGAAGAACAGCACGTCGCGGCCTTTCTTGCCGTCTTCGCGCACTTCGTCGCGGAAGTATTCGGCCATCGTGAGACCGGAGAGCGCCACGCGCAGGCGGTTGCCCGGCGGCTCGTTCATCTGGCCGTACACCATCGCCACTTTCGAGTTCTCGAGGTTCACCGGGTCGATAACGCCCGACTCGATCATCTCGTGATAGAAGTCGTTGCCTTCACGAGTGCGCTCGCCCACGCCCGCGAACACGGACAGACCGCTGTACTGCTTGGCGATGTTGTTGATGAGCTCGAGCATGTTGACGGTCTTGCCGACGCCGGCGCCGCCGAACAGGCCGACCTTACCGCCCTTGGCGAACGGCACGAGCAGATCGATCACCTTGATGCCCGTGACCAGCAGGTCACCGCCACCCGCCTGCTCGTCGAACGACGGCGCGGGGCGGTGAATGGGCAGCGTTTCTTTAGCGGCGACAGGACCGCGGTTGTCCTGCGGCGCGCCGAGCACGTCCATGATGCGACCGAGCGTGGCCTTGCCGACCGGCACGTTGATCGCCTTGCCGGTGCCTTCCACTTCGAGGCCGCGACGCAGACCTTCGGAGGCGCCCATGGCGATCGTGCGAACGACGCCGTCGCCGAGCTGCTGCTGCACTTCGAGCGTGAGGTCGACGTCCTTCAACTTCAGCGCGTCGTAAACCTTCGGGATCGACTCGCGCGGAAACTGCACGTCGATAACTGCGCCGATGATCTGGGTGATCTTGCCGCTTGCCATGATGATTCCTCTAAAGAACCCCCTGCGGGGGTTCGGAAAAAACTTTTCAGCCCCGGCGGGGCTCGACCCAAAACTTCACGAACCCCCGCAGGGGTTCAAGACAACTAGACCGCAGCCGCGCCGCCGACGATCTCCGAAAGCTCTTTCGTGATCGCGGCCTGACGGGCCTTGTTGTAGATCAATTGAAGCTCGCTGATGAGCTTGCCCGCGTTGTCGGTCGCCGCCTTCATGGCCACCATGCGCGCCGCCATTTCAGAGGCGACGTTCTCGACCGCCGCGCGATACACCTGAGATTCGATGTAGCGCATCAGCAGCCCGTCGAGGATCTCTCTCGAATCGGGCTCATAGATGTAATCCCAGTGCTGCTGCAGGCCGGAGTTGTCGACCGACTGCACCGGCAACAGCTGCGACACCACCGGCGTCTGCGTCATCGTGTTCACGAAGGACGCGTTCACCAGGAACAGCCGATCGATCTTGCCTTCGCGATACGCGTCCAGCATGACCTTCACGGTGCCGATGAGGTCCTTCACGTGCGGACGATCGCCGAGGCCGGAGACGTTCGCGAGAATCGGCAAGCCCAGGCGGCGGAAGAACACCGTGCCCTTCGTGCCGATGAGGCAGAGGTTCACGGTTGCGCCCTTGCCTTGCCACTCACGCAGCAGCAGCAGCACGTTCTTGAACACGTTCGCGTTCAAACCGCCCGCGAGGCCGCGATCCGTCGAGATGACGATGATGCCGATCGACTTCGGCTCGCGCTCCTGCAGAAACGGGTGCCGGTAGTCCGGATTCGCCTCGTTCAGGTGACCGATCACCGCGCGGATCTTGTCCGCGTACGGCCGCGCGAGTTTCATGCGGTCCTGCGCACGACGCATCTTGCTCGTGGCCACCATCTGCATGGCCTTCGTGATCTTCTGAGTGCTCTTCACACTCGCGATCTTCGTGCGGATTTCCTTGGTGCCCGGCATCTGTTTCTTACAGCCTCAGTTTGAAAACAAACAAACTCAGGTTTGTTCTTAATAGGTGCCCGTCGCGACGAACGCTTCGATCACCTGCTTCAGCGCGGCCTCGTGCTTCTTCAGCGTCGGGTCCGCGTTGATCGCATCGACGGTCGCCTTGTGGCTGGAGTTCGCGAAGCCGCGCAGCGCCGCTTCGAAATCCACCACCTTGTTGAGCGGCACCTTGTCGAAGTAGCCGTTGTTGACGGCGTAGATCACGATGGCCATTTCGGCGACGGACAGCGGCGCGTACTGCTTCTGCTTCATCACCTCAGTCGTGCGCTGGCCGCGCTCGAGCTGCTTGCGGGTCGCTTCGTCGAGGTCCGATGCGAACTGCGAGAACGCCGCAAGCTCGCGATACTGCGCGAGCGCGAGACGGATACCGCCGCCGAGGCGCTTGATGATGTCCGTCTGGGCCGCGCCACCGACGCGCGACACCGAGATGCCGGCGTTCATGGCCGGGCGGATGCCGGCGTTGAAGAGGTCGGTCTCGAGGAAGATCTGGCCGTCGGTGATGGAGATGACGTTCGTCGGCACGAACGCGGTCACGTCACCCGCCTGGGTCTCGATGATCGGCAGACCCGTGAGCGAGCCGGTCTTGCCCTTCACCCGGCCATTGGTGGCCTTCTCGACGTATTCCTCGTTCACGCGCGCGCTGCGCTCGAGCAGGCGGCTGTGCAAATAGAACACGTCGCCGGGGAACGCTTCGCGACCCGGGGGACGACGCAGCAGCAGCGAGATCTGGCGATACGCCACGGCCTGCTTCGACAGATCGTCGTAAATGATCAGCGCGTCTTCGCCGTTGTCCATGAAGTATTCGCCCATCGTCACGCCCGAGTAGGCGGAGATGTACTGCATGGCGGCCGGCGTCGAGGCGGGCGCGGCCACGATGATCGTGTGCTTCATGGCGCCGTGCTCTTCGAGCTTGCGCACCACGTTCGCGATCGTGGAAGCCTTCTGGCCGATAGCGACGTACACGCACTTAATGCCGGACGTCTTCTGGTTGATGATCGTGTCGACGGCCATCGCCGTCTTGCCGGTCTGGCGATCGCCGATGATCAGCTCCCGCTGGCCGCGGCCGATCGGCACCATCGCGTCGACGGCCTTGTAGCCCGTCTGCACCGGCTGGCTCACCGACTTGCGATAAATAACGCCGGGCGCCACGCGCTCGATCGGCGCTGTCTTGGTCGCGTTGATCGGACCCTTGCCGTCGATCGGCTGACCCAGCGCGTCCACGACGCGACCGAGCAGCTCCGTTCCGACCGGCACTTCGAGAATGCGGCCCGTGGTCTTCACGGTGTCGCCTTCCTTCAGGCTCTTGTACTCACCGAGCACCACCGCGCCGACCGAGTCCTGCTCGAGGTTCAGCGCGAGGCCGAAAATGCCGCCGGGGAACTCGAGCATCTCACCGTAACGCGCATCGGCGAGGCCATGGATGCGCGTGATGCCGTCCGTCACCGACACGATCGTGCCGACGTTGCGGGCTTCGGTGACCGATTTGAAGTTCTCGATCCGCTGCTTGATGAGATCGCTGATCTCAGTTGCCTTGATGGCCATCTCTAGAATTCCTCAGGGGCTGCGCCCCGGATTTACCAGGGTTGCTTCGCAACCCCGCGAACAACGATTTACGCAGTCAATTCGGCGGCGATACGGTCCAGTCGCGTGCGCAACGAGCCGTCGATCACCAGGTCCCCGGCGCGCAGGACCGCGCCACCAATCAATGACGCATCCGTCTCGCAATGCAGGCGCACCTGGCGCTTCAACTTGCGCGACAGCGCCTCGCTGAGCGTGAGCTGCTGTTGCTGGTCGAGCGGCGCGGCGGAGGTGACCGTGACGTCGACGATGCCTTCTTCGGCATCCTTCAGCTCATTGAAGATCGCCGCAATCTCGGGCAGGTAGCCCAGACGACGGTTCTCTGCGAGGGTCTGCACGAAGTTCTTCGCATCCTGATCGATGCCGTTGCCGGCGATGTCGATCACGAACTGCGCGAGCTCCGCCGGCGTGACGCGCGGATGGTCGAGCAGGCGCTTCACGCGATCATCCTGCACGACGGCGGCGCCGGTGTTGATGGCGTCAGACCACGGCGCAAGGCGCTTGTCGGCCAGCGCCTCGGCGAAGGCGGCGCGTGCGTAAGGCCGGGCGATGGTGCTGCGATCAGCCATTGTCAGGTGCCATTCCGTTAGGGAAAGCGCTACTTTTTTCCATGAGTTCCAGCATTGCCCCAGTGGATCAGAGCGTTCTCAGATCTGCGTTGCGAGCTTGCTGATCAGGTCCGCGTGCGCGCGAGGATCGATCTCCCGCTCGAGCAGCTTGGACGCCGTGGTCACGGCGAGCTGCGCCACTTCCTTGCGCAGGCTTTCCCGCGCGCGGTTGGCTTCGAGGTCGATCTGCTGCTGTGCGGAGGCCACGAGACGCTGGCCTTCCTGCGTCGCCGTCGACTTCGCCTGCTCGACGATCTCGTTGGCGCGGTGCTGCGCCTGATCGATGATCTGCTGCGCGCGGTCACGCGCCTCGCGGATGATCGAATCCGAGTTCGTCCGTGCCTGCGACAGCTCCTGCTGGCCCTTTTCGGCGGCCGCAAGCCCCGCTGCGATCTTCTTCTCGCGCGCCTCCATGGCGCCGAGAATGATCGGCCACACGAACTTCATCGTGAACCCGATCAGCAGCAGGAACACTACTACCTGGACGATGAGCGTGAGATTGATATTCACGGTCGGTCTCCTGCCTGAGCCTCGAACAGGCCCACGAATCTTCAGCCCGCCGCAGGCTGCACGGCAGCGAGGAACGGATTCGCGAACGTGAAGAACAGCGCGAAGCCGATGCCGATCATCGCGACCGCGTCGACGAGCGCCGCGACGATGAACATCTTGGTCTGCAGCATCGGGGTCAGCTCTGGCTGGCGCGCGGCACCTTCCAGGAAACGGCCACCGAGAATACCGAAGCCAATGGCGGTACCGAGCGCGCCGAGGCCGAAGATGATGCCCACGGCAAGCACGGTCATGCCCTGGATCGTTGCAATGCTTTCCACGAAAACCTCCTAGAACAAAAACAGCTATCTAAATCGAAACGAAAACTCAGTGATGCTCGTGCGCCATCGACAGGTAGATGATGGTGAGCACCATGAAAATGAAGGCCTGCAGCGTGATCACGAGAATGTGGAAGATCGCCCACACGAGGCCGAGCACCAACTGCGCGATCACGCCGAGCCAGCCGCCAAAGCCCGTGAGCTGCTCCACGCCATTGAGCGTGAGCAGCGCGATGAGCAGGAAAATCATTTCGCCGGCGAACAGGTTGCCGAACAACCGCAGGCTGAGCGAGATGGGACGTGCGATGAACGGCACGATCTCGAGCAGCAGGTTCGCGGGAATCAGCAGCACCTTCACGACGGGATTCTTCGCCGCAAAGGGCTGCATGGTGAATTCGCTAACGAACCCGCCCAGGCCCTTCATCTTGATGCTGTAGAAAATGATGAGCGCGAACACCGTGAGCGACATGCCGAACGTGATGTTCACGTCGGTGCTCGGCACGGACTTCAAATAGTGCACGCCGAAGAACCGGCCCACCCAGGGCAGCAGGTCGACGGGCAGCATGTCCATGAAGTTGAAGAGGAACACCCAGGCAAAGATCGTCAGCGCGAGCGGCGCGATCACCCGGCTGTGGTGGCTGAAGCTCTCCTTCACCGTGGTGTCGATGAAGTCGATGATCAGCTCGACGAAGCTCTGGAAACCCTTCGGTACCCCGACGCTCGAGGCGCGGCGCGCGGCGAGCCAGAAGGAGCCGGCGAACAGCACAGCGAGCAGAACGGAAAAGAACACGCTATCCCAGTGGATGACGTGGAAATCGACGATACCGCCCGGTTCCCTGTTCTTGAGGAACGTCAGGTGGTGAACGATGTACTCGTTAGCAGTGGGCGCTTTCTCAGCAGCGCTAGCAGCGTGTTCTACAGCAGCCATGATCGTTCCAAGTCACCCCTCGCGCCGCGCAGGCACTGCTTCGGCCGTCGCACCACCCTTCGGTGCACCCAGCGTTGGCAGCGCGTTGGCCAGCGCAACCCAAAAAACGATGAAGGTCGCCATGAAGGCAGCGAACATCGCCAGCGGCGAGACCTTCAGTGTTCGCAAAACCACCGCGAACAGCACGACGACGGTGGCGAGCTTTGCAGCCTCTCCCACGTAGAACCCGCGGATCGCGCTTTGCGCGTTCGCCAGCGTGGACGTCCTGAAGCAGAGGACGGCCATCACGAGGCTTGCGAGTGTGCTGATACCGCCGCCCAGCAACGCTGACATTGCAGCGAAGCGGCCGGACATCGCGTAACTGGCGAGCGCGACGACGACAGTGACGGCGCCCTGCCAGGCCACGACGGTGTAAGCCACTCGACGTGCCTGCGCGGCATCGATTGAGACCACTGCGGCGCTCGCGTTCATCGCCCGAGACATTAAAAAAGCCACTTTCTTAACTCTTGTTGAGTGAGGAAGTGGCTTCGCTTTTACTCTGGCCAGACAACTACTTAGGCAGTCCAGCGCGAAGCCGCGGGATTATAGAGAGCCGCACTTTGAAATTCCACACCGCGGGCTGCCGCAGCGTGGATTTTTTTCTAATGATCGCTGTCCGAGGCCGAGCGGCCGGATGCGTCCGGTGATCGGCCTGCGGTTAACGCATGCCGCTTTACTGAATGTGGGCCAGGATACCGTCGAGCTCGTCGAGGCTGTTGTACGCGACGACGACTTTGCCCTTGCCCGACGCTGCGTGCTGAATGGTCACCTTCGCGCCGAGCTTCTCCGCCAGATCCTGCTCCAGTTTCGACACGTTCGGGTCCGCGGCAGCGACGGAGTCACCACCTGATGTGGCCGAACGATCTGCGCCAGGCTGCTGCAGCCGCCTGACCATGGCTTCTGTGTCGCGCACCGACATGCCCCTCTTCGCGACGATCGAAGCGATCTCTGCCTGCTTGCGCTTGTTGGTGAGGCCGAGCAGCGCGCGCGCATGTCCCATCTCGAGAGAGTGCGTTGCGACCATCTCGCACACTTCCGGCGCGGCTTCGAGCAGACGCAGCAGATTGGACACGGCCGCACGCGAGCGGCCGATCGCATCGGCGCATTGCTGGTGCGTGAGCTGGAATTCGTTGATGAGACGATCCAGCGCGCGCGCTTCTTCCAGCGAGTTCAGGTCTTCGCGCTGGATGTTCTCGATGAGTGCAACAGCAATCGCCGCTTCATCCGGGATGTGCCGGATGATCGCCGGAATGTCCGGCAGGCCAGCAAGCTGGGACGCGCGCCAGCGGCGCTCGCCAGCAATGATCTCGTAGCGCTGCGACTCGCCGGCGCCAGGCGTCCCCACCGGACGTACGACGATGGGCTGCACGACGCCCTGCGCCTTGATGGAGTCTGCGAGCTCTTGCAGTGTCTCCTGCCGCATATCCACGCGTGGCTGGTACTTGCCACGCTGTAGCAAATCCAGCGGCAGCTTTGCCAGCTCATCGCCCGGAGCGAGCGCCGAAGGGCCCGAAGCGGGTGTGCCCTGCGAATCGGTTGCGGCGCCGGGAGACGCGGGCACCTGCGCGAACGTGTTCGGCAACAGGGCTGCGAGGCTTCGGCCGAGCGTTGGCTTCTTCTGGGACATTGGCCGCGATCATAACGAATCGCGCGCGCGACGCATCAGCTGGGTTGAGTCGCGGGCTCGACAGGATCTTCGGCGGGCGGCGCCGACTCCGGCGCCGGAGGGTTCCGGGCCTCTTCCTCACGACGGATCATTTCGCCAGCCAGCGCGAGATAGGCGAGCGCGCCACGCGACTCCCTGTCGTGCAGAAGCACGGGCTTGCCGAACGAAGGCGCCTCGGCGAGACGCACGTTGCGCGGAATAACTGTGCGGAACACCTTGTCGCCGAAATGCATGATGAGCTGCGCGCTCACTTCATTCGCGAGGTTATTCCGTGGGTCGAACATCGTGCGCAACAGGCCTTCGAGCCCCAGGCCAGGATTCACGGCGGACCTGATCTGCTCGACGGTCGAGAGCAGCGCGGATAAGCCTTCCAGCGCGTAGTACTCACACTGCATAGGAATGAGCACGCTGTCAGCAGCAACGAGCGCGTTCACCGTCAGCATGTTCAGCGACGGTGGGCAGTCGATGAGAATGACGTCGTAGTTATCCCGCACAGGGCGAAGCGCGTTTTGCAGCTTCGACTCTCGGCCGACAGTCGTCGTGAGCAGGCGGACTTCGGCTGCGACCAGATCCTGGTTCGTCGGCAGTATCGTGAAGCCAGCCTCGGGCAACTCGAGTAACGCAGACTGGATGTCCGCCTCGCCGAGCAGAACCTCGCACGTGCCACGCTGAAGCTGCGACTTGTCGACGCCGCAGCCCATGGTCGCATTGCCTTGCGGATCAAGGTCTATCAACAAGGTGCGGCGCTTGGTAGCGGCGAGCGACGCGGCCAGATTGACGGCCGTGGTCGTCTTGCCGACCCCGCCCTTCTGGTTCGCCACTGCCATCACTCGCTTCATTGGAGGCGAGTTTATTTGAAAAAGCTCCCAGCGGTGCTTTTTCGCCCCTGATGCGCAGGGACGTCGCCGTCAGGCGACGAGGCGGCGCTGCGCGGAGTCGATGCGCTCCTGTGCGAGGCGGTCCGCCACGACGTTGGTCGGACGGCTCTCGCGACGGGCACGGTCGAAGATCTCGGCGAGGCGATCGCCGATTGCGTGAATTTCGCTGTTCACCTGTGACTCGCTCGCGCCGCCGGCGTATTCGCGTGCAACGCTGATGATGCCGCCGGCGTTGATCACATAGTCCGGTGCGTAGAGCACGCCTGCAGCCACGAGAGCTGCTCCGTCAGAATCCTTGGCGAGCTGGTTGTTTGCCGCACCCGCCACGATGCGTGCGCGCAGAGTTGGAATGGAATGCTCATTGAGGATCGCACCGAGGGCGCAAGGAGCGAACACATCTACGTCTTCGGCCAGTACGCTTTCGACAGGAACTACGGTTGCGTTCAGTTCGTCACGCACGCGCTCCGTGGCTGTGGCACGCGTGTCCGCTACGCGCAGCACGGCGCCATCGGCGGCAAGCAGACGACACAGGTGATAACCCACGCCGCCGACGCCCTGCACCGCTACACGCAGCCCGTTGATCTCGTTGCGACCCCAGCGGAATTTCGCGGCGGCCTTGATGCCGAGATAAACGCCGAGCGCGGTCTTCGGTGACGGATCGCCGCCGAACTCGCCAGCGCGACGATGAAGTCCGCTGACGAAGCTCGTCTGCTTCGCGACGCTTTCCATATCTGCTGTGGTGGTGCCGACGTCCTCGGCCGTGATGTACATGCCACCGAGCGTGTCGACGAAACGGCCATAAGCCTCGAACAGCTGCGGGGTCTTGCGGCGGGAGTCGCCAATGATGACCGCCTTGCCACCGCCAAATGGCAGGTTGGCCATCGCGTTCTTGTAGCTCATGCCGCGAGACAGGCGGAGCGCATCGGTAATCGCTTCATCGGTCGACGCATACGGCCACATGCGGCAGCCGCCGGCGGCGGGCCCGAGAGCGGTGGAGTGGACGGCGATGATGGCGCGGAGCCCAGTCGGCCCATCGCTGCCGAACACGACCTGCTCATGCCCGTTGAATTCGCGGTTGTCGAAAACACTCATGAAGGAAGCGCTCCGTCAGCAATGAGAAGGCCAGCAATGAGAGGGGAAGGATGGGTGCCAGCCTACCGTTGCGGGGCCGCACGACGCGTTACAAAACTTGCCTCGGCAGGCCTTTGAGTGAACTATCCATCCCACTTCTTCAGCCCCTTACGGTATTTCTCATGCATGTCGAGCTGGACAAGGCGGACCTGCGGATATTGGAAGTCCTGCAGCACCACGGAAACCTTTCTGCGGCCGAGGTCGCGGAGAAGGTCGACATGACGACGTCGACTTGCTGGCGCCGGATGTCGCGGCTGGAGCAGACCGGGGTTATCAAGAGTCGGGTGACTTTGCTCGACCGCGAAAAAGTCGGACTGAACGTCACCGTGTTCTCGCGCGTGAAGCTCGTCGCGCACGGACGGGATTCGCTCGGCAAATTCGAGCAAGCCGTCCGCGAGCACCCGGAAGTGCTCGAGTGCTACACGCTGATGGGCGACACGGACTTCCTGCTACGCATCGTGGTGCGCGACATCAAAGCGTACGAGGCGTTCTTTCTCGATCACCTGTCGAAGATGCCCGGCGTTGAATCGGTGCATTCATCGATTGCGCTGTCGACGATCAAGGAGACGACGGTGTTGCCGCTGTCGCGGCGGTAACGACGCTCCTCGAAAGCAGCACGCTGAGGTCCGCTATCGCCGAGTGTCGATCACTGGATACGGACGAGGTCAGCTATCGGCGTTCTCGTCGTCGAGCGTGTAGGCCGGAGTGCACGCGACTTGAGAGGGACTTTTTTCATGATGCGTCATAGCGCACCAAACAGAGTCGCTGATACATAAAACCATATCCCGTCAGGTCTCGAACAGCTGCCTCTCGATATCCCGAAAGGCTTTGAACTCCAGCGCATTGCCCGACGGGTCGAGCAGGAACATCGTGGCCTGTTCGCCCGGCAGGCCTTTGAACCTCACGTAGGGTTCGATCACGAAGGTTTCGCCGGCTTCACGGATGCGGCGGGCAAGCGCATCGAAGCCATCCATCGTGAGCACCACCCCGCAGTGGGGCACTGGCACGCCGTGACCGTCGACGGCGTTGTGGATCTGGGTGACCTTGCCGTCCTTGCCCAGCGACGCGTTCAGGTGAACGACGAACTGGTGGCCGAACAGATTGAAGTCGACCCACTGCGAACTGCTGCGGCCTTCGGAGCAACCGAGCGCGCCTTTGTAGAAACGGCGGGCTTCCTCGAGATCGCGAACCTGGACGGCGATGTGGAAGGGAGTCAGGGTCAAGATGATGTTCCTCGAGCTGGCGCGGCCCGATGGGGCCGTGACGAGCCGGTAAGCGGGCACAGGCGAGCCGCGGTGTCGGGCCTAGGTGAGCTGCAGTGTAACGAGGTGCCGCTCTTCGTTCAGGCCCGGCACCGCGAGCGGCCGCACGTCGAGAATCTTCCAGTCGGACGGCACAGCGGCGATCTCATCGTCGGGGCGCTTGCCCTTCATCGCCAGCACATGAGTGTCCGGACCGCACAGAGGAGAGACGAGCCGCAGCAGCTCCGGGAGCGCGGCGAAAGCTCGCGCGATCACCGTATCGAACGTCGCGTCCGGCGAGGACTGCCCGCTCACGCCAGCAGCCGCCCTCGCAGTGGCCCCGGCCCCGGTATTCGGGCCGCTCCCGAAATTCTCGGCCCGTGAGTGCACGGCCGTCACGTTCTTCAGCGCCAGCGTGCGCGCGGCATGTGCCACGAATCGTACCTTCTTGTTGTTCGAGTCGATCAACGTGAAGCGCCGTTCCGGCTCGACGATCGCCAGCGGCAGGCCGGGAAATCCCGCACCGGTGCCGACATCCGCGACAGTGAGCCCATGCAACGCGGTGCGAACCGAAAGACTGTCCAGCAGATGATGCGTGATCATCTCGTCACGCCGCGTGATCGCCGTGAGGTTGTACGCGGCGTTCCACTTGGTGAGCTCGTCGATGAGCTTCAGCAGCGAGCCGGCGGAGCCCGTCGTCAGCAAGGTGCCGAGCGAGCCCGCCGCGTCGATCAGCGCGGATCGTTCATCCGCCACCGTTCGTTACCAACGTGGCCACGAGCTCGTTCACGGGCAACGCGTCGAGCTTCGCCGAATCGTTGAACGTGCTGAGGATGCGCGCCGTCTGCTTCGGTTGGAAATGCGCCGCGACCGACGTCTCGAACTTCTTCACCAACACCGGCATGCCTTCCGCGCGGCGCTTGCGATGGCCGATGGGGAAATCCACATGAATGCGCGGCGTGGAGCTGCCGTCCTTGAAGAACACCTGGATCGCGTTGCCGATGTAGCGCTTGTCGGCCGCGTAGTATTCCTGCGTGAACGTCGGGTTCTCGCGCACCTGCATCTTCGAGCGCAGCGCGTCGATGCGCGGATCGCCCGCCACCGTGTTCTCGTAATCTTCTGCCGTGAGCCGGCCGAAGATCAGCGGCACGGCCACCATATACTGAATGCAGTGATCGCGATCGGCGGGATTCGCGAGCGGGCCGCTTTTGTCGATGATGCGAACACCCGGCTCCTGCGTCTCGATGACGATACGTTCGATGTTATCGATCTTGTCCTTCACCTGCGGATGCAGCTGCATCGCGCATTCCACCGCCGTCTGCGCATGGAACTCCGCCGGGAAGGAAATCTTGAACAGCACGTTCTCCATCACGTAGCTGCCGAATGGCTGCGGCAGTGAGAACGGCTTGCCTTTGAACAGCACGTCGTAGAAACCCCAGGTCTTCGCCGATAGCGCAGACGGGTAACCCATTTCGTTCTTCAACGCGATGAACGCATGTCGCACGGCGCGCGACGTCGCATCGCCCGCTGCCCAGCTCTTGCGCGAACCCGTGTTGGGCGCATGACGATACGTCCGCAGCGCACCGCCATCGATCCACGCATTCGAAACCGCGTTGACGATCTGATCGCGCGTGCCGCCGAGCATGGCCGTGACAACGGCCGTCGAGGCCACGCGAACCAGGATCACGTGATCGAGCCCGACACGATTGAAGCTGTTCTCCAGCGCGAGCACGCCCTGGATCTCGTGGGCCTTGATCATCGCCGTCAGCACATCGCGCACGGTGAGCGGCTTCTCGCCTTCCATCACACTCTTGCGCGCAAGGTAATCCGCGACGGCGAGAATGCCGCCGAGATTGTCGGAAGGATGACCCCACTCAGCGGCGAGCCAGGTGTCGTTGAAATCCAGCCACCGCACCATGGCGCCGATGTTGAACGCCGCCTGCACGGGATCCAGCTCGTATGACGTGCCCGGCACCCGCGCGCCGCCCGCCATCACCGCGCCCGGCACCACGGGCCCAAGCAATTTCGTGCACGCCGGATACTTCAGCGCCTGGAAGCCGCACGCGAGCGTATCCATGAGGCAATAGCGCGCGGTGTCGTACGCGTCTTTGCTATCGAACTTCGCGGCATGCGCGTAGTCCGCGATGGCGACGAGGACAGAATCCGGATCCGGCCGCTGGGCCGATTTGTAATCGTGGCTCGACATGGCTCAGGCACGCTTCTCGATCGGAACGAACGCGAGATTCTCGGGACCGGTGTAATTCGCGGCAGGCCGGATGATCTTGCCATCCTGCCGCTGCTCGATGACGTGCGCCGCCCAACCGGTGGTGCGCGCGATGACGAACAGCGGCGTGAACATCGCCGTCGGCACACCCATGAGGTGATACGACACGGCCGAAAACCAGTCCAGGTTCGGGAACATCTTCTTGAGCGACATCATCTCGCTCTCGATGCGGTCCGCGATGTTGAACGCCTTCATGTCGCCGACCTCCTTGCTGAGGCCGCGCGCCACTTCCTTGATGATCTGGTTGCGCGGATCGGAAACCGTGTAGACCGGATGCCCGAAGCCGATGATCACTTCCTTGTTGCCGACGCGCGTGCGGATGTCCGCAGCGGCTTCATCCGGCGTCTGATAGCGGCTCTGAATTTCGAACGCGACTTCATTCGCGCCACCGTGCTTCGGCCCGCGCAACGCGCCGATAGCGCCAGTGATGCACGAATGAATATCCGCGCCCGTTCCTGCGATGACACGTGCAGCGAACGTCGACGCGTTGAACTCGTGCTCAGCGTAGAGAATGAGCGACGTGTGCATCGCCCGAATCCATGAATCGGAAGGCTGGCGACGATGCAGAAGATGCAGGAAATGCCCGCCAACCGAATCGTCTTCCGTTTCGACGTGAATCGTCTGACCGGAATGACTGTAGTGATACCAATACGTGAGCATCGAGCCGAACGACGCCACGAGGCGATCCGCAATGTCGCGCGCACCCGCAGCGCTGTGATCGTCTTTCTCAGGCAATGCGCAGCCGAGCGCCGAAACGCCGGTGCGCATCACATCCATCGGGTGTGACCCGGCGGGCAGAGCCTCCAGCGCCGCACGCACCACCAACGGCAATCCGCGCAGACTCTTCAGCTTCGCCTTGTAGGCCGTGAGCTCCGCGCGAGTGGGCAGCCGCTCGTGAATGAGCAGATGCGCGATCTCTTCGAACTCGCAGCGATTCGCGATCTCGAGGATGTCGTAGCCGCGATAGTGAAGATCGTTGCCCGTGCGCCCGACGGTGCACAGCGCCGTGTTGCCGGCCACGACGCCCGACAGCGCGACGGATTTTTTGGCCTTCGGGCCCGCACCCGGAAGATTCGATTCCTGACTCATTGCCTCTGTTTTCCTTCCGAAGCGCCGAACAACTCGTCCAGCTTCTTCTCGTAATCGAGATAACCGAGATGGTCGTACAACTCCGTGCGCGTCTGCATGAGCGGCACCGCGGCCTTCTGCGTGCCGTCGCGCCGAATGGTGCTGTAGACCTCGAGCGCCGCCTTGCTCATCGCGCGGAACGCCGAAAGCGGATACAACGCGAGCCGCACGCCCACCGAGGCCAGCTCTTGCGTCGTGAACAACGGAGTCTTGCCGAACTCCGTGAGATTGGCGAGCACGGGCACGCGAATGACTTTCGTGAACTGCCGGTATTCGTCCAGTGTGGTGAGCGCTTCCGCGAAAATCATGTCCGCGCCCGCTTCGACGTATTTCGCGGCCCGATCGAGCGCGGCCTGCTGACCTTCGACGGCGTGCGCGTCAGTGCGCGCCATCAGCACGAAGTCGCTGTCGACGCGACCATCCACGGCAGCCTTGATGCGATCGACCATCTCTTCTGCCGCCACCAGCTCTTTGCCAGGCCGATGGCCGCAACGTTTGCTCGCCACCTGATCTTCGAGATGCAGGGCCGCGGCACCGGCTTTCTCGAGCTGCTGGCACGTGCGCGCGATGTTGAAAGCGCCGCCCCAGCCCGTGTCCGCATCGACGAGTAACGGAATTTCCGTTGCAGACGTGATTCGCCGGACGTCTTCACACACATCGTTCAGCGACGTCATGCCGAGATCCGGCAGGCCGAACGATGCATTGGCGACACCGGCGCCGGATAAATAAAGAGCCTTGAAGCCCGCGGCTTCCGCAAGCAAGGCGGAATAGGCGTTGACGGTGCCGACGACCTGCAGGGGACGCTCCTGCTCCAGCGCTGCGCGAAAGCGGGCACCGGCCGAAACCTTGTGTGTCATGCCGCAAGTGTAGCGGGTTCAGCCGATGCGCACGACCGTGCGGCCGGTGATTTCGCCCTTCACGTAGTCCAGAAAGCTACTCATGAGTAGGTCGAAGGGGATTTCGCGCGTGACGATGCGATCGAGGTGCCGGGGCGCGAGGTCGGATGCAATGCGGGCCCACACCTCCAGCCGCAGCGGTCGGGGCGTCGCCACACTGTTGATGCCGAGCAGATTGATCGCGCGAAGTATGAACGGCATCACCGTGGTATCGAGGTTCGCGCCGCCCGCGAGGCCAACGCTGGCGATGTTGCCGCCGTACATCGTGGTGCGTGTGAGCCACGTCAGCACGTTGCCTCCGACGCTGTCTATTGCGCCGCCAAACTGCGCGCGTTCCAAAGGCCGCGAGCCCAGGTCGATGGTCTGACGCGACATCACTTTCGAGGCGCCAATCGAGCGCAGATAGCTTTCGGCCTGCGGCTTGCCCGACACGGCGATCACTTCGTATCCGCGCGCACTCAGCATGTCGATGGCGAGGCTGCCCACCCCGCCCGTCGCACCTGTGACAACGATCGGACCGAGCGTGGGTGTCTGGCCATTTTGTTCCATGCGATGGATCGCGAGCGCGGCCGTGAACCCTGCCGTGCCGATCGCCATCGCGGAGCGCTCGTCGAGCCCCGGCGGAATTGGCACCACACAATCACCCGGCACGCGCGCGAGCTCTGCGTAGCCACCGTCACGGGTTTCCGAGAGATCGCAGCCCGTGACGAGCACGCGATCGCCGACGCGGTATCGCTCATCGCCAGATTGTTCGACGACGCCCGCGAGATCGATGCCGCCCACCAACGGATACTTGCGAAGAATCTTCCCCGCACCGGTCGCGGCCAGCGCGTCTTTGTAATTGATGTCCGACCAGCTCACGCGGATGACAACGTTGCCCGGCGACAGGTCGTCGAGCGCCAACGTCTCGTAGCGGGCAACGATGCGCCCGCCCTCTTCGTGAATGCGGAACGCTCTAAGCGGCACGCTTCTGCCGCTCGAGCCAGACGACGAGACCCTGCGCATTCAGGTCCAGGTCGGTTGCGAGCAATTCGTCGATGCGCGACTCGGATAACGTGCACTGATGTTCGCGCAACAGCGTGAGCCACAGCTGCCGCATGTCATTCATGATTCCCGCTTTCGCATCAGCCGAGCCGAGATGATTGCGGGCGATCTCGACGAACTGCCGCACCTGTGATTCCAGCGCTTCGGCGAGCCGCGGGATACCGGTGACGCGGCTGTAATGCATGAGATAGACCGACTCGGGCTGGTAACTCGCGATGCGGCGAATCGAAGCGATGAGCTGATCCGGATCGAACTGGGTGGGCGTCGTCGTCGGCACGATGAACGCACCGTGCGCCGTGTCGAATTCGCGATACGACAGGCCGAACGTATCACCGGTGAATACCGCGGAATATTGCAGGTCCACGATGCACTGGTGATGAAGCGCGTGGCCAGGCGTGTGAATGAATTCCAGCGGCCGGCCGGCAAGCTCGATGTGCTGGCCGTCCTGAGTCGTCACGACACGATCGGCCGCGATCGGCACGATTTCGCCATAGAGATTGTCGAACACCGCGGCGCCATACACGGCACGCGAGCCGGCGATGAGCTTTGCAGGTTCGATGAGATGCGGCGCCCCTCGGGGATGCAGCACAGCTTTCGCGTTTGGAAGCGCCTGCATGAGTGCGCCCGCACCGCCCGCATGATCCAGATGAACGTGCGTGAGGATCATGTACTCGACAGCGCTGCGGGCAATACCCAACTCATCCAGCGCGGCAAGCAGATACGGAACCGAATGGGTAGTGCCCACGTCTACGAATGCCGCACGCCCGCCTTCGTGAATGAGGTGCGCGGCAGCGAGACCCGGTCGCATGTATTCGGTATCCACCGCAAAGAGGCCGTGCGGATGGCGCGTAATCGTGGGTTGAGTCATGAGATGTGCCGCTCCCGCTTTCGTCGGCGTGCGCGTTTCGGGCACCATAGCAAAATGCGAACCAGACATCTCGTTGCCTCCAGTCACTTCGTCCTTGCCACCTTGTCGCTGCTTGCCGGCAGCGCTGCGAGCCTCACCGCCAACGCACAGCAACCCACACCTGTCACGCTGAGGCGTGAGAGCGGCAATCTCGTGCTGGAAGGCGTGCCGGCGCGGGATCCGGTGATGACCGAGAAGCTCGGGCGCTATGTGAATGGCCGCGACGCCAAGTTCCTGGACTGGCAGCCCGATGGCAGCCTGCTCGTCGCCACTCGCTTTGGTGACGTGGACGAGGTTCACCGCGTCACGGCGCCACTCGGTGCCCGTGAACAGCTCACGTTTTACCCGGAGCCCATTTCCGTTGCCGCCGCGAACACGACGGGCTTCGTTTTCCTGAAAGACAAGGGCGGCGACGAGAACTCGCAGATCTATTACTACCGGAATGCAGATCGCAGCACACGCCTGCTGACCGATGGCAAGTCTCTCAACGGCAGCCCGGTGTGGGCTCACGACGGCAAGCGGCTGGCGTTTCACAGCAACGCGCGAGACGGCGTGAGCTATGACATCTACGTCGTCGACGTGGAGGCCGGCAGCGCGCCGCGTCTCGCCGTGGGCGGTCGGCAGGAGACGTGGTATCCGCTCGACTGGTCTCCGGACGACACGAAGCTGCTGCTATGGAAATACGTTTCCATCAACGAGAGCTATCTGTTCATTGCGGATGTGAACACCGGCAGCGTCGCGCCGCTCGAAAGCGAAGCGACGAACGGCAAGTCGAAGCGCGACCGCGCCAACCAGAAAGGCGACGGCAAGGTCAGCATCAAGACGGCGCAGTTCGCGCCGGATGGCCGCGGCTTGTACATCGTCACCGACGAAAGCGGCGAGTTCGCGCAGCTGCAGTACTACGATCCGATCACGAAGGAAAAACGCACCATTTCGCCGGATGGCGCGCAGTGGGACGTTGATGCATTCGACGTGAGCCCCGACGGTCGCTACATCGCGTACGTGATGAATGAAGACGGACGCAGCCGGCTCACGGTCATCGACAACCAGATGAAGCTCGAGCTCGCGCCGCCGGGCGTGCCGGACGGGCGCATCCGTGAGCTCACGTTCGACAAGACGGGCAAGCGGCTCGCGTTCTCGGCCGAGTCCGCGCAATCGCCGCGCGACGTTTATGTGTACGACCTGACGAAGAGCGCGCTCGAACGCTGGACCCGGAGCGAACCTGGCCCGGTCGACAACAGCAAGTTCGTTGCGCCAGAGCTGGTCCACTATCCAACGTGGGATCGCGTGCAGGGCAAGCAGCGCATGCTGTCGGCCTTCCTCTACTTACCAAAAACGCCGGGCCCGCACCCGGTGCTGTTGAGCATCCATGGCGGGCCTGAAGAGCAGTTCCGGCCGGGCTACGACTCGTTCTTTCAGTTTCTGGTGAACGAGCTCGGTTATGCGGTCGTCGCCCCCAACGTGCGCGGCTCGTCGGGTTACGGCAAGACGTTCCTCAAGCTCGACAACGGCGTGCTGCGCGAGGATTCGGTGAAAGACATCGGCTCGCTGCTGATCTGGATCGGCGTGCAGCCGATGCTCGATCGCGAGCGCGTCGTCGTGATGGGCGGGTCGTATGGGGGCTACATGAGCCTGGCGACGCTCGTGTCGTACAGCGATCGGCTGCGCGGCGGCGTCGACGTGGTGGGCATCAGCAACTTCAATACGTTCCTGAGCAACACGTCGGCCTATCGCCAGGATCTGCGCCGGCAGGAATACGGCGACGAGCGCGATCCGAAGATGCGGGCATTTTTCTCGCGGATTTCGCCGTTCAACAACGCGACGGCGATTCGCCGGCCGTTGCTCGTCGTGCAGGGATTGAACGATCCGCGCGTGCCGGCTTCAGAGTCGGAGCAGATGGTGGCGCGGGTGCGGGCGAACGGCGGCGAGGCGTGGTATCTCGCGGCGAAGGATGAAGGCCACGGGTTCAGGAAGAAGTCGAATCGGGACTTTTATCTCGAGACGGTGGCGGTGTTTCTCGAGAAGCTGGCGAAGAAGTAGGCGCTTACTGGGGCTGAGAGCGGGGAGCTAAGAAGCCCTCAATCGCCGGGCGGCTGGAAGCACCTATTCACGCCCTCTTAGCCGCCCGGCGATTGAGGGCTTCTGAAGCTGACTCCCTGTCAGCTCAGTGCTTGTCACTCATCGTCAAAATCGAGCTGGGCCGCGTTTCCGTCTCGAGCGTCGGCTTCTGCTGCGCGTAGTACTTCGCCAGCGTACGGATGTCCTCTTCTTTGATCTGCGCCGCGAACGTTCCCATGATGGCGTTCTTGCGACCGCCCTTCCGGTAGTCGTGCAATGCATGCTCGATGTAATCCGCATGCTGACCGGCGAGCGTCGGGTACTGCCCCGTGATGCCCACGCCGTTCTCACCGTGGCACGCCACGCAAACCTGGGCCGATTCTGGCGGCTTGCCTTCAGCCGGGTTGTTGTCCTTGCCCACCACTTCGCCGCTGAAGTACGAGGCGATGTCCGCCATGTCCTGGTCGGAAAGGGATGACGCCTGCGAGTGCATCGTGAGGTGCGAGCGCTCGCCGGACCGATAGGCCTGCAAAGCGATGACGATGTATTCGGGATGCTGCCCTTCGAGCTTGGGCACGCTGTAGTTCGGATAAGCGTTGCGGTAGCCCGGCACGCCGTGGCAACCGAGGCAGGTGTTGGCGAGCGCCTTGCCCTTCTGGGGGTCACCGGCCGCCTGTGCGAAGACTGAAGCGCTCGCGAATGCGGCAGTGGCCACGAACGAGAGAAGAACCGCCGAACGCACGCGAGACCGCATTATTTCCAAGCTCCGCCCACCCCAAAACGGCCCCGAATCTTACGGACTCGTCTCACCAAAAGCCAACGGAAGTGCTTGAGCGGGCTGCACTGTGCGCGGTTACCCTTGCGCGCCATGATTGCCTTGATACAGCGAGTGACGCACGCGGAGGTGCGAATCGGCGACCGGATTGCAGGCGCGATCGGCACCGGAATACTGGCCCTCGTCGGTGTGGCGAAGGGGGACGACGAGGCCGCCGCCGACCGGCTGCTGGACCGGGTGCTCACTTATCGAATCTTCCCCGATACCCAGGGCCGCATGAACGCGAGCCTGCGAGAGACAGCCGGCGGGCTGCTCCTGGTACCCCAGTTCACGCTGGCGGCAGACACCCGTAAGGGCACGCGAGCGGGCTTCAGCACGGCAGCAGCGCCAGAGGATGCCCGCAAGCTGTTCGACTACGTGCTGGCCCGCGCCCGCGGCGCGCATCCGACTGTCGCGGCCGGCGAATTCGGCGCTGACATGCAAGTTTCTTTGACGAATGATGGGCCTGTAACGTTCTGGCTGGAGGCTCCCGCCCGGCAGCCGGTCGCGTGAACCGGTTGGCGGCAGGCACAGAACTTTATGGGCCCGCCGCGGCTCTTTAGCCTATGATCCACGAGGTTTTACACGCAGGAGTCCAGCCATGGGTATTGGGATGAAAGAGCTTCTGGTCATCCTGGCCATTGCGCTGCTCGTTTTTGGCGCCAAGAAGCTGAAGAACATCGGGTCTGACCTCGGTGGTGCCGTCCGTGGCTTCAAGAAGGCCATGAACGAGGGCGAGGAAGACGGCAAGAAAGAGAGCGACGAGTCGCTCAGGCAGATCCGTTCGGACCAGCCGGACGCGGAATTTGCTGAAGCCGCGAAGAAGAAAGAAGACGCCAAGGTTTGATGCTGCGCTCACGCGCAGTGCGCCTCGATGTTCGAAGTCGGCTTCACCGAGATCCTGTTGATTTCCATTCTGGCCCTGGTCGTCCTGGGGCCGGAGAAGCTACCGCGGGTGGCTGCTCAGGTCGGTAGATGGGTCGGTCGCGCGCGCACGATGGCGCGTCAGTTCCGCGAGCAGCTCGAAGACGAAGTCCAGCTCGCCGAGACCACCAAGCCCAAGCCTGCCAGTTCGTCGTCCAGCGATAGCACCGGCACGTCTGAATCGACCTCCGGCCCGAACGTCATCTATCCCGAGCACACGCCGCCGCCGGAAGTCGCTGCCGCCGAAGATGCCGCCCACGTTCACGCGGAAACTGCGCATTCGGACTACACCGGTCCGGCGCCAGAGCCCGAGGCCGCGGCGTATGAGCCGCCGGCTTACGCTCATCCAGTTTCGAGCAGCGAGTCCACAGTCCACGCTCCGAGCGGTGGGAATGACGGCGCGCCCGACACGGCGCACACTTCCGCTGTAGAGTCCGCCCCCCATTCCGACGATCCGCCGCGCAAGCCGGCCGATTTCATCACCAGCACGCATGAGCGGGGAATCTGAAAAACTGGCCGAAGGCACGCTGATCTCCCATCTGCTGGAGCTGCGTGACCGACTGATCCGCTGCCTCATCGCGGTCGGTGTGGCATTCGGTCCGTGCGCCTATTTCGCGAACGACCTCTACACGTTCGTCGCCCAGCCGATCCTCGAGCAGTTGCCGCCAGGCGCGAAGCTGATTGCGATCAATCCGATCTCGCCGTTCATGGCGCCGTTCAAGCTCTCCATGATCGTGGCGCTGTTCATCGCCATCCCCTACGTCCTCTTCCAGATCTGGGCGTTCGTCGCCCCCGGTCTGTACAAGCACGAGAAGCGCTTCGCGATTCCGCTCATCGTCTCGTCGATCGTGCTGTTCTATACGGGCGTCGCGTTCGCCTACAAATTCGTGTTTCCGGTGATCTTCCACTACTTCATCGCGACCACCCCGGAAGGCGTCACCGCCACGCCGGACATCACGGCGTACCTGGACTTTGTGCTCGTGATGTCGCTGTGCTTCGGGGTCGCGTTCGAAGTGCCGATCGCGGTGGTGCTGCTGGTGATTACCGGCATCATCAGTCTCGAGAAGCTGAAGGCTGCCCGCGGCTATGTGCTCATCGGCATTTTCGTGATCGCCGCGTTCCTCACCCCGCCGGACGCGGTGTCCCAATGCATCATGGCCGTGCCCATGTACGTCCTCTACGAGGGCGGAATGATCATGGCCCGCATCCTCATGAAGGTCCGTCGCGAAGGCCAGGCGCAGGCCGAGAAAGAAGCCGGCGCGTCCTGACAAACTAATTTCGCTGCGGTTCGGGGCCCTCAACCTGGCCTGGATTTCACTCATCCCGACGTACGGAAAACCTGATCGCCGTACGTCTAAGTCCTCGCACGTGCCGTGATCTTGCTGCTCCCGGAGTCGTTCGTCAGACTCCGCGGCATCGCACCTCCACGGTGCCAGAACGATTAACGGCAAGCATTCATGACCGATCACACTGCGACAACGGCGGTGGCACCTGGATCTCGCGCGACGATCCTCGGGCACCCCGTCGGGCTGGCCACGCTGTTCCTCACGGAAATGGGGGAGCGATTCACGTACTACGGCATGCGGGCCATCCTGATCCTGTTCCTCGTCGGCGCCGTCGCGAGCGGCGGACTCGGAATCGACGACAAGACCGCGAGCGCCATCTACGGTCTCTACATCTCCGGCACCTACCTGCTGTCACTCTACGGCGGCTGGATCGCAGACCGGCTCATTGGTGCCCAGCGCGCAGTGTGGGCGGGCGGCATTCTCATCTTCGTCGGCAACACGCTGCTGGCCATCGGCACGCCGCAGATTTTCTTCCTGGGCCTCGTGGTCATCGTGTTCGGCGTCGGGCTGCTGAAGCCGAACATCAGTGCGATCGTTGCGCAGATTTATCCGGAAGGCGGCTCGCGTCGCGATGCCGGGTTCTCGATTTTCTACATGGGCATCAACCTCGGCGCCTTCCTCGGCTCGACGATCGTGCCGGCGATGGCCATGGCGTACGGTTGGCGCTGGGGCTTCGGGTCTTCGGCGGTGGGCATGCTGGTCGCGCTCGTCTTCTTCGCGACGATGCGCCACTACCTTGGGAGCGCAGGGGTACTGCCGGGGGTCGCGCAGACGGAGGGTCGCAACAACCGCGTCGCCTGGATCGCCGTCATCGCGATCACCGCCGTGCTGGCTGCTGTGTGCGGGGCCGCCATTCTCGGGCACTTCCCGGTCGATGCGGTGAAGCTGCTGGATGGCTCGTTCTGGGTGATGGCGATCTTCACCGTGGGCTACTTCGGCTACCTGCTGTTCTTCGCGGGACTCGATTCGGCGGAACGCAAGCGCGTGCTCGTCATGATCGCACTGTTCATCGCGTGTGCCGTGTTCTGGGCCGGCTTCGAACAAACCGGCGCGTCGCTCACGCTGTTCGCGGAGCGCTATACCGACCGACACATCTTCGGATGGGAAATCTCGGCGGGCATGCTCCAGAACATCAACCCGTTCTTCATCATCGTGTTCTCGCCAATGTTCGCGGCGCTGTGGGTGTCGCTCGGCCGGCGCAACCTGGATTTCTCGGCGCCCGCGAAATTTGCGCTGGGTCTCATCCTGATGGGCGTTGGCTTCGTGGTGATGTACTTCGCCGCGTTGTATGTCGTGCGCGGCGAGCAGGTGCTGCCGACGTGGCTGATCATCACGTACATGTTCCACACATGGGGTGAGCTCTGCCTGTCGCCGGTGGGCCTCAGCTCCATGTCGAAGCTCGCGCCACAGCGGTTCGTGGGCCAGGCGCTGGGCGTGTGGTTTCTGGCGACCGCCATCGGCAACAATCTCGCCGGCCAGATCTCCGGCGAATTCGACAAGGACAACGTGGCCGCGATGCCCGGGCAGTTCCTGAGCATCGTCTGGCTTGGATTCATCGCAGGCGCCGTGATGCTGGCCATCACACCGTTCGCGAAGCGCCTGATGGGTGGTGTGAAATGAGCGCCGCGATTGTTCCGCTGCGCGCAGACGGCCCTATCGAACACGGACTGCTCGTGGGGACGGTCGCGGCGCTCTTGCTGACCTTGAGTGCCTGCAGCGGCAAACCGGCTACGACCGGCGCCGCCGATGCAGGCGCTCAGAAGCAAGAGACCGCTGACGAGTTCGTGGTTCGAGTCAATCGCGAGACTGCGGAGAACGACAAGGAACAGGGCGCTGCGGACTTCACGCAGAAGACCTTCATCAACGTCGACACGCAGCTGCTGAACGCGCGCGCCTCAGATCGCCAGCTGGCATACATCAGCAAGGCGGCAGAGGAGTCGAAGCGATACGACAACGAGAAGCTGTCACCGGAAACGGCTCGCGCGATTCAATTGCTGCGCGTGAACGTCGCGGCGCCGGCGCCGCGGGATGCCGCGAAGCGCGCGGAGATGACGACGCTGTTGTCGAAGCTCAGCGCGATGTATGGCGAAGGCAAGTACTGCCCGCCGAACAAAGGTCCCGAGGCGTGCCAGCATCTCGATGAGCTCTCCGCGACGCTCGCGAAGAGCCGTAACTACGATGAGCTCGTCGAAGCGTGGAAAGGCTGGCACGACACTGCCGCACCGATGCGCGAACCCTATCGGCGGTTCGCGGAGCTCGCGAACGAAGGCGCGCGCGAGCTCGGATACAAGGACCTCGGTGTGATGTGGCGAGCGCGCTATGACATGGCGCCCGAGGAATTCGACGCCGTCGCGGAGAAACTCTGGCAGCAGGTGAAGCCGCTTTACGACGAGCTCCACTGCCACACGCGCGCCGCGCTTGCGAAGAAATACGGCGAGGACAAAGTGCCGGCGGGCCAGCCGATTCCGGCGCAGCTGCTCGGCAACATGTGGTCGCAGGCGTGGAACAACATCTACGACGACATCCTGAAGCCCTATCCCGGCGCCAGCATCGAGACGGCCGATCGCAAGCTGAAGGCGGAAAAATGGGACGCGGTGAAGATGACGCGCTCCGCCGAGAGCTTCTACACATCGCTCGGTTTCCCGCAGCTGCCGCAGACGTTCTGGGAACGCTCGATGCTCGTGCGCCCACGCGATCGCGAAGTGGTCTGCCATGCGAGCGCGTGGGACATGAATCCCGCCGAGCACGACGTGCGCATCAAGATGTGCATGGGGCCGACGGAAGAAGACCTGTTCACGATCTATCACGAGCTCGGTCATGTGTATTACTACCTGAGCTACAGCCAGCTGCCGAACCTGTTCCGCACGGGCGCGAACGACGGCTTCCATGAAGCGATCGGCGACACGGTGAATCTCTCGGTGACGCCGGGCTATCTCGCGAGGATCGGGCTGATCAACGCGGTGAAGCCGAGCCCCGAAGCGGTGATCAACCAGCAGATGAAGATGGCGCTCGACAAGATCGCCTTCCTGCCGTTCGGGCGGCTCATCGACCAGTGGCGCTGGAAAGTATTCTCGGGCGAGATCCCGCCGGAACACTACAACCAGGCGTGGTGGGAGTTGCGCCGGCACTATCAGGGCATCGCGCCGCCGGTGCCGCGCACCGAGAAGGATTTCGATCCGGGCGCGAAATTTCACATCCCCGACAACACGCCGTACACGCGGTATTTCCTGTCGTACATCCTGCAGTTCCAGTTCCACAAGGCGCTGTGTGACGCGTCCGGATACAAAGGTCCGCTGCACGAGTGCTCGGTGTTCGAGAGCAAAGAGGCCGGTCGCCGCTTCCAGGAAATGCTGGCGCTCGGCGCAAGCCAGCCGTGGCCGGCCACGCTGGAAAAGCTCACCGGCACGCGGGAGATCGATGCGGGCCCGATCATCGAATACTTCCAGCCGCTGATCGCCTGGCTCAAGGAACAGAACAAGGGGCAGAAGTGCGGGTGGGAGTGAGCGGCCCGCGCCACGCCGTTGCGATTCAATTCAGGGTTCTATTCAATCAGGCGGCGAATGTCAGGCTATGTACCTGAATATTTTGGAATTATTCTATTCACTATTCTATTCAGATTGCCATTCATTCTGTGATCATTTCGCGCGCAGTCGCCGCACATGACGCGGTGTCGAAGGACTTTGCTGCCCAGGCAAAAGCGAATGTCGATCGGGTGAAAGCGGCTATGACGACACGGTAGCGGCTGATGAGATCAGCGCGCTGATCTCCGGAACACACGACCCACAGTTGGTACCCGCTTTGAGATGAACTCCGACGGCGGAAGTGGTCTTGAGCTGGTGGCATTTGATGGCATCGACGATCGTGCCGCGGCCGACGCGAAAGCAGCTGCAAACGAGCGGGCCAGCGTCGGGACCGGCGGCGAGCGCGCGGCCTGCGAGCAGCGCGCGGCGGTCGGCGTCGTCGATGCGCTTCTTCGAAGCTAGTGCGGACAGCCACTCGCGCGAAGGAAGCTCCGGGCGGCTGGAGATGAACACGCAGCCGACGAGCCGGCCGTCGACCACGAAGGCGGCACGGTAGATGGCGGAGGATGCGTCTTCGTAGTCGAGGTAGTCGCCGCCGTGTTCGGGCACGCGCATCAGGGTGCGAGCCCAGGATTCGCGGTGCACGCGAGCGGCGCGGGCGCGCTCGAAGAGCTTGTCGCGACCGGCCATTTCATAGCGGATGAAGCCGTCGCCGGTGACGCGAGTCCACCAGGTTACGTCGGGCGCGGCGGCGCGCGTCCCTTCGCCCGCATGGCGCACGAACAGCACGCCGTACCACTCCACTCGCATGGGTTCCACGCGCGCGGGCGTGTGCTTGAACTCTGGTTCGCCCGAAACGGCATCGACGATAGGATTCACGAGCGTACCGACCCGGGCATCGGACGCGTTCGTACCGCTCCAGTGGATCGGCACGAAAACCGAGCCGCGCGCGAGTTGTCCGCTGGTTCTCAGCCGCGCGACGAGCGATCCCCAGCGCGTCGTCACCCGCGCGAGCTCGCCAGCGCGAACGCCGCTCTGAAGCGCGTCCTGCGCGTGCATATCAACAAACGGTTCGGGCAGATGTTCGGCGAGCCGCGGTGAAAGGCCGGTGCGCGTCATGGTGTGCCACTGATCGCGAATGCGGCCGGTATTGAGTACGAGCGGAAAGTCTTCATCGACACCGTTCACGGGCCCACGCGGTGGCGTGGCGACGAAACGCGCCTTGCCGTCACGATGATAGAAGCGCCCGCCGACGCCGAGCCGCAGCGTTCCGCCTGCGAGCATGCGCGCGTGCGCCAAGGCATTGCCCCGACCCGCAGCAAGACCCTTGGCAGCGCCACTCGCAAGGCTATTTACGACTCCGCCCACCGTGCCGTACGCGCTGGCGTTGGCAGCCAACCGCCCGTCATGAATCGTCGCCGGCACCGGCCACTGAACCGGTTCCAGTGTCTCGTACTCTTCACGTGATAGATCCGCGAGCCCGCCGATGTCGAACGCACGAGTGCCATCATTCCCGTAACCCGACAACCGCGCATGCTCCAGAAACACATCGTGCGCGGATTCGAACCCGAACGCCGCTCCAAATCCCATGCGTCGCGCGACCTCGCAGACGATCCACCAATCCGGTTTCGCCTCGCCGACCGGGGGCAGGAACGCGCGCTGTCGGCTGATGCGCCGTTCGGAATTCGTCACGGTGCCCTCTTTCTCGCCCCAAGCCGCCGCAGGCAGTAATACGTGCGCGAGCGCAGTCGTATCTGTTTCGGCAACACAGTCGGACACGACCACCAGCTCGCACCGCTGAAGCGCCTCACGCACACGCTCCGCGTCGGGAAGGCTCACCACCGGATTCGTCGCCATGATCCACACCGCCTTGATGCGGCCAGCATGGATCGCCTCGAACAGATCGACCGCTTTCAACCCAGGCGCCGTCGCAATCGTCGGGCTATCCCAGAAAGTCTGCACGAGCTGCTGATGAGCGACGTCAGCAAGATCCATCTGAGCCGCGAGCATGTTCGCCATGCCGCCGACCTCGCGCCCGCCCATCGCATTCGGCTGGCCGGTCAGCGAGAGCGGCCCCATGCCCGGCCGGCCGATGCGGCCGGTGAGCAGGTGGCAATTGATGATGCTGTTGACCTTGTCCGTGCCCGACGAAGACTGGTTCACGCCTTGCGAGAACACCGTGACGACGCGCGAAGTGCTCGCGAACAGCTCGTAGAACTCGCGCAGCTGCGCGCGCTCGAGGCCACACATCGCCGCCACCGCGTCCAGGTCGCCGGCCTGCTCGTGCGCAACGGCCAGCGCCTCCGAAACATCGACCGTGTGGCGGGACACGAACGCCGAATCGATGTGGCCCTGTTGATGCAGCCACGACAGCAATCCGGCGAACAACCAGACATCAGTCCCCGCGCGCACCGGCAAATGAATCGCGGCAAGATCGCACGTCGGCGTGCGGCGTGGATCGATCACGACGATCTCGAGCTCCAGCCGCTGTTCCTTCGCACGCACGATGCGCTGATACAAAACGGGATGGCACCACGCCGTATTCGAGCCCACGAGGACGATCACATCCGCGAGCTCGAGGTCTTCATAGCAGCCGGGCACGATGTCCGCGCCGAACGCGCGCTTGTGGCCCGCCACCGCAGACGCCATGCAAAGCCGCGAATTGGTGTCGATGTTCGCGGTGCCGATGAAACCTTTCATCAGCTTGTTGGCGACGTAGTAATCCTCGGTGAGCAGCTGTCCGGAAACATAGAGCGCCACCGAGTCGCGGCCGTGCTCGCGCACGATACGCGCAAATTCGTCGGCGACGTGCGTCAAAGCCTGGTCCCACGACGCACGCTGCCCGTCAATCGACGGGTGCAGCAGCCGCCCTTCCGCGCCGAGCGTGTCCGCCAGCGCCGAGCCCTTCGAGCATAGCCGCCCGCGATTCGCCGCGTGCGCCGGATCCCCTGCGATGTCGACGCGGGCGTTGCCTCGGGTCGCGATGACTCCGCACCCCACGCCGCAGTACGGGCACGTGGTGCGGACGGCGTTAGTCATGTGTCTGGTCCGAAAATGAGGCGATCGCGAAGTGACGCGACGTCCTTGCCCGCTTCGATCAGCTCCGCGTACCACGGCCCCGCGCTCGCATCACCGAACAGCACGGCGCCGCGCAGTTTGTTATCGCGAACGATCAACCGCTTGTAGACGTGGCGACCCGGGTCGCGCAGCACGATGTCTTCCGCATGCTCCGCATCGTGAAACTCGCCGGCTGAATAGAGCTCTATGCCAGGCACCTTCAGCTGAGTTGCAGGCAGCGAACCGCGATAGCGCGAAGTGCCTCGCTCTGCCAGATGCAAAGCGCACACGCGCGCTTGTTCCCACAACGGCGCAACCAGCCCGAACGTCACCTTGCGATGTTGAACGCACTCGCCCACCGCGTAGACGCTCGGGTCGAACGTCTGCAGCGTGTCGTCAACGAGCACACCGCGCTCGCACTGAATGCCCGCCGATCGCGCGAGCGCGATGTTCGGCCGAACACCCACCGCCATCACGACCAGGTCCGCCAGCACTTCCGAGCCATCCTTGAAGCGGACAGCGCGCACGTGATCTTCTCCGACGAGCTCTGCCGTCTGCGCCGGCATCTTGAACGTGAGCCCGCGACTGGCCAGCGACGCACGCAACAACGCCGCGGCGGCGGCGTCGAGCTGGCGCTCCATCAGCGTATCCAGCAGATGCACCACCGTGACGTCCATGCCGCGCACGCGCAGGCCATTCGCAGCCTCGAGCCCGAGCAGGCCGCCGCCGATGACGACCGCACGCTTGCCGCACGCAGACGCCGCGAGCATCGTCTCGACATCCGCGAGATCGCGGAACGTCACAACTCCCGGCAAATCAGCGCCCGGAATTGGCAATACGATCGGCTGCGAGCCGGTGGCCATGAGCAAGCGGTCGTAGGTCACTTCAACGCCCCGCTGCGATTTCACGAGCCGTTTGCGACGGTCGATCGCTACGACCGGGTCGCCCGCATGCAGGGTGACGTCATGTTCGGCGTACCACTCCGGTGAATGCAGAACGATCTCTTCCGCCTTCTTTTCGCCCGCGAGCACGGGCGACAGCAGGATGCGGTTGTAATTGCCATGCGGCTCCGCGCCGAACACGACGATCTCGTATGCGTCCGGCGAATGCTTCAACAGCTCTTCGACCACGCGCATACCTGCCATCCCATTGCCGACCACGACGAGACGTCGCTTACCGTAGCGGCGGGGTTGCGGGGCGCGAACGTTCACCATCACGTGCCCGTCGACGACGCGCGCAGGAAAGACGTCGACGTAAAGATCCGGGTCTTCCTGGCATCGGCCCGTCATCAACGAGTAGTGGTGCTTGTAGATCGGCGACGCGACGACCAGCTCACCCTTCAAGTCGCAGACGAGACCGCGCGAGAGCACGTTCGCGTTGCTCGCCGGATCGCGATTCGAAATGGCGTAGACCTGCGCGCCGACACGGAAGATCGCGACCTGTCTGCCGTCGATGAGCGCGCACACGCCCGCGCCGGGCAGGATTTCGTCGATCTCGCAGACTTTCACGACGCCAGTTCCTCTGCGCGCGCCGGGCGAATCTGCCCGCGTTCCTTCACGAACTTCACGCCTTCGTCTGCCTCACTACTGTTGACGAAGTGGCGGAAGCGTTTGAGCGTTTGCGGATCTTCCACGGCACGCTTCCATTCGCACTCGTACGTCGCAACGATGCGCGCCATGTCTGCTTCGAGGTCCGCGCCAATACCGAGCTTGTCTTCGCACACCACTTGCTTCACGTAGTCGAGCCCGCCTTCGAGGTTGTCGAGCCACGTCGACGTGCGCTGCAGCCGATCGGCAGTGCGGATGTAGAACATCAGGAACCGGTCGATGTAGCGGATGAGCGTGGGTGTATCAATGTCGCCCGCAAGCAGATCCGCGTGGCGCGGCTTCATTCCGCCGTTGCCGCACACGTAGAGGTTCCAGCCCTTCTCCGTGGCAATGACACCAACGTCTTTGCTTCGCGCTTCCGCGCACTCGCGCGTGCAACCCGACACTGCGAGCTTGATCTTGTGAGGCGAGCGCAGGCCGCGATACCGGTTCTCGATATCGATGGCCATGCCCACACTGTCCTGCACGCCGTATCGGCACCATGTCGAACCGACGCACGACTTCACGGTACGCATCGCCTTGCCGTAGGCATGGCCGGATTCGAATCCGGCGTCGATCAGCTCTTTCCAGATGACCGGCAGCTCGTGCACCTGCGCGCCAAAGAGATCGATGCGCTGACCGCCCGTAATCTTCGTATACAGCCCGAATTTCTTGGCGACCGCGCCGATGGCAATGAGCTTGTCGGGCGTGATCTCTCCGCCCGGCACGCGCGGAACGACCGAATAGGTGCCGTCTTTCTGAATGTTCGCGAGGTAGTAGTCATTCGTGTCCTGCAGGGGTTGCTTGTCTTTCGCGAGCACGAACTCGTTCCAGCACGAAGCGAGGATCGACGCGACGGTCGGCTTGCAGATATCGCACCCGAGCCCGCGGCCGTGTTTGCCCAGCACGACGTCGAAGCTCTTCAATTCGCCGACACGGACGAGGTGGAACAGCTCCTGGCGCGAGAAGGCGAAGTGCTCGCAGAGGTGGTTGTTGACCGTGACACCCTTCGCGGCGAGCTGCGCTTTCAGAATCTGCGTGACGAGCGGAACGCAGCCGCCACACGTGCTGCCCGCTTTCGTTTTCGATTTGAGCTGGCCCACCGTCGTACAGCCGGCATCGACGGCACCGCACAGCGCCCCTTTGCTCACGTTGTTACAGGAACAGATCTGCGCAGTGTCCGGCAACGCGAGCGGCCCGCTCAATGCTCCAGTACCGCCGCCCGCCAACGCGCTGCCCGACGAGGCCGGCACCAGCAGGATCTCAGGCGCTTCGGGCAGCACCATGTCGTTCAGCATCATCTGCAGCCAGGTGCCGTAGTCCCTCGCATCTCCCACGAGGACTGCACCGAGCACGCGCTTGCCGTCTGCATCGACGACGAGTTTCTTGTAAACCTGCCGACGCTCATCGGTGAACGCATAGGCCTTTGCGCCTGGCGTCGCCGCGTGCGCATCGCCGATCGAAGCGACTTCGATGCCGAGCAATTTGAGCTTGGTGCTCATGTCCGCGCCGCTGAAGGCCGCGTCCGCACGGCCGGCCAGCTGATTCGCGACCGTCTGCGCCATCTGATAACCGGGCGCGACGAGGCCGAAAATGCGGCCTTGCCAGAGCGCGCACTCGCCAATCGCGAAGATGTTCGGATCGGACGTGCGACACGCATCGTCCACCACGATGCCGCCACGCTCGCCGACCGCGAGTCCGGCGCTGCGCGCGAGATCGTCGCGAGGCCGAATCCCTGCGGAGAACACTACGACGTCCGCTTCCAGGACGCGCCCGTCCGTAAATTCCAGGCGATTCTTCGCGCCCTCGCCGGCGATGATCTGTCGGGTATTCGCGCCGGTGTGCACCTTCACCCCGATGGACTCGATCTTCGAGCGCAGCAGCGCGCCACCCCCCGCGTCCACCTGAACGGCCATGAGCCGCGGCGCGAATTCGACGACGTGCGTGTCGAGGCCGAGATCCACCAGCGCCTTCGCCGCTTCCAGCCCGAGCAGCCCGCCGCCGATCACCACGCCGACCTTCGACTGCTGTGCGTCCGCGCGAATCGCTTCCAGATCTTCGATCGTGCGATACACGAAGCAGCCGGGCCGATCGCGCCCGGGTACCGGCGGAACGAACGGGAAGGAGCCCGTGGCCACAACGACGGAGTCGTACGGCAACTCCGCGCCGGACGAGGTGCGCACGACCTTCGCGTCACGATCGATCATCGTCGCGCGCTCGCCGAGTCGCAGCTCGATGCCGTGCCTCAGAAAAAAGCCCGGCGGCACCACGGAGAGATCATCCGCCGTTTTGCCGGAGAAAAACGACGTCAGCTGCACCCGATCATAGGCTGCGCGAGGCTCTTCCCCGACCACCGTGATCTCGAAGCGTCCGCGCGCGGCATCGACGAGCTGCTCGAGGAAACGCTGCCCGACCATCCCGTTGCCGATGACGACCAACTTCGATTGCGCACCCATTTTCCGATCTCCCAAAACGAAAACGCCGCCAGACGATTCGCGCAATCGCTTCGGAGGAAGCGTGCGCGGACGAATGGCGGCGTTGCCGGTCGGGCCTGAAACGTGACCCGTTGTAGGCGCGGAGCTGCAACCCGCATGCCATGAAGCGCGGGAGCGGCCAGTGTGAGCGTGGACGGGCACTTACCTGAACACCGTGCCCACGTGTGTCGAAAAATTGATCCGTGAGGGAGCAGGCGCTCGGGTCTATGCACGATGTTCGTGCAGCCATGCTTGAGCACGGCTCACCTGAAGCCACTGTGGCCGTGGCATGGCCGTTGCACCCTCGCTCTCGTCACATGAACGGGCATCATGAACGAGCCTTCGTTACGCATCCTGCTGGTCGACCAGAACGCCGAGCGCGCCGCCATCCTGGAGGAAGGCCTTCGCGAAGCCGGCTGCCGTGACATCACGGTCGTACGTGAGATGCACAACCTGATGCGGCGGATCGTCGACGCGGATCCGGACGTCATCTTCATCGACCTCGAGAACCCGAACCGCGACGTGCTGGAGCAGATGTTCCAGGTATCCCGCAGCGTGCGACGCCCGATCGCGATGTTCGTGGACCAGGCGGATACCGAGTCGATTCACGCTGCAGTCGAATCCGGCGTGGGCGCGTATGTGGTCGATGGACTGCGCAAGGAACGCGTGAAGACCATCCTCGACACCGCTGTCAGCCACTTCAACACCTTCAACCGACTGCGCGAGCAGCTCGAGCGCGCCAACCAGGCCCTCGAGGAACGCAAAGTCGTCGAGCGGGCCAAGGGCATCCTGATGAAAGAACGTGGATTCAACGAGGCCGAAGCCTATTCACTGCTGCGTACCGCTGCGATGAACGAGAACCGGCGCATCGTGGATGTGGCGCGCAGCGTGGTCCTCGCAGCCGGGCTGCTGAAATGAAGCAGATCCGCATCGGGTTCATTCCCTTGCTCGATTGCGCGGCGCTGGTTGCCGCCGTGGAGCAGGGATTCACGGCGGCCGAAGGGCTCGATGTACGGCTCGTGCGCGAAACGTCGTGGGCCAACATCCGCGACCGGCTGATCGTCGGGCATTTCGATGCGGCCCATCTGCTCGGGCCGATGGCCGTGGCGTCATCGCTAGGTGTAGGCCATCTGAAGGCGCCGCTGATCGCACCGTTCTCGCTCGGTTTGGGCGGCAACGCGATTACCGCTTCGATCCCGCTGTGGGATCGGATGAAGGCGGAAGGCGCCGCGCTCGGCGCCGGTCCGCATACTCAGGGCAAGGCGCTCGCGCGCGTGGTCGAATCCCGCGCGCGCAGCGGGCTCGAGCCGCTGACGTTCGGCATGGTGTATCCGTTCTCGTGCCACAACTACCAGCTACGCTACTGGCTCGCGGCGGTCGGCATCGACCCGGATCGGGATGTGCGGCTCGTCGTGATCCCGCCGCCGTTTCTGGCGGATGCGATGCGCACGGCTCAGATCGATGGCTTTTGCGTCGGCGAACCGTGGAGCAGCGTGGCGGTCGATGCGGGCGTCGGCAACATCATCGCCACGACGACGTCCATCTGGCCGCTGAGCCCGGAAAAAGTGGTCGGCTGCCGCGCGCAATGGGCGCAGGACAATGCGGAACAGCTGGATGCGCTCATCCGCGCACTGTACCGCGCAGCGTTGTGGTGTGAAGATCCGGCAAATCATGCGGATCTCGCGCATATGCTCGGTGCGGCCCGGTATGTCGGCGCGCGCACGAACCTGATCCAGAACGCACTCGGCAATCGGCTACCCCTGACTGCCGGCGCCACGCCAGTTTCGATTCCGGATTTCCACTTCATGGCGCGACATCACGCCACGTTCCCGTGGGTGAGTCACGCACTGTGGTTCTATTCCCAGATGCTTCGCTGGCGACAGATTGAAGTCGCAGTCGACGACATCACCGTCGTTCGCAATACCTACCGGCCCGACATTTATCGTCGCGCGCTCGCGCCGTTGAAGATCGAACTGCCCGCGTCCGACACGAAGATCGAACGCTTCTTCGACGAAGGTATTTTCATCCCGTAGACGCGCGACGTCCTGCACGATCATCGTGCGAACGGCGCGAATCGTGCGCGATGGCGGATCAAAACGCCGCGCCAGGCACGCGCGCGCCGTCCGCGCGACGAAGCCTAAGTGCTTGGCGCAGTTCGATTGACGTACATCGCGACGGCCGTGGCACGGTCGTTGCACCTGTCACCGCGACGATTCAGGCCCAACAGCGGGCCTTCTAGGCAAAGCCGCCGACTTCTCTGCATGCGACACCCGCGTGCGTGCAGAGAAGCCGGCGGTTTTTTTTTGCCTGCGAGGCCGGAGAAAACCATGTCACGCAGCTCGATATCTTTTCCTCGCACGCTCACCGGTGCCGCCTTGCTTGCGATGCTGCTCATCGCCAGCGCAGCCAGCACTGCCGCGCACGCGGCGGGACTCAAGCTCGAGAAAGAGCAACTCAAGCTCGGGTTCATCAAGCTCACCGACATGGCGCCGCTCGCCATCGCCTACGAAAAAGGCTACTTCGAGGACGAAGGCCTGTACGTGACGCTCGAGCCGCAAGCCAACTGGAAAGTGGTGCTCGATCGGCTCATCACCGGAGAGCTCGACGGCGCGCACATGCTGGCGGGACAGCCCATCGGCGCCACCATCGGCTTCGGCACGAAGGCCGACATCGTGAGCGCGTTCAGCATGGACCTGAACGGCAACGCCACCACGGTTTCGAACGAAGTGTGGAATCTGATGAAGGCGTCCGTGCCCGTCGATGCGCAGGGCAAGCCGGTGCATCCGATTCGCTCGGAGTCGCTGAAGCCGGCCATCGAGCGATTCAGGGCGGACGGCAAGCCGTTTCGCATGGCGATGGTGTTCCCCGTTTCCACGCACAACTACGAGCTGCGTTACTGGCTCGCCGCGGGCGGCATTCATCCCGGCTTCTATTCGCCGAGCGACGTGACGGGCCAGATCAAAGGCGACGTGCTGATTTCCGTCACGCCGCCGCCGCAAATGCCGGCGACGCTCGAAGCGGGAACGATCAACGGTTACGCCGTCGGCGAGCCGTGGAATCAGCAGGCGATCGCGAAAGGCGTCGGCGTACCGGTGATCACGGACTACGAGATCTGGAAGAACAATCCGGAGAAAGTATTCGGTGTCACGAAGGCGTGGGCGCAGAAGAATCCGAACACGCATCTGGCGGTGCTGAAGGCGCTGATCCGCGCGGGCATGTGGCTCGATGCGAACAACGGCGCGAACCGCAAAGAGGCCGCGCAAATTTTGTCGCGACCGGAATATGTCGGCGCGGACTATCGCGTGATCGCGAACAGCATGACCGGCACGTTCGAATACACGAAGGGCGACAAGCGCCCGGTGCCGGACTTCAACGTGTTCTTTCGCTACTACGCGAACTACCCGTTCTACAGCGATGCCGTCTGGTACCTCACGCAGATGCGCCGCTGGGGCCAGATCCCCGAGGGCAAATCGGATCAGTGGTACGCCGATGTCGCAAAGAGTGTTTATCGCCCGGACATTTACCTGCAGGCGGCAAAGCTGCTCGTGGCTGAAGGCAAGGCCAGGAAGGAAGACTTTCCGTGGGACGCGGATGGGTATCGGGCACCGACAAAGGAGTTCATCGATGAGGTGGAGTACGACGGGCGCAAGCCGAACGACTACCTCGCGAAATTGAAGATCGGGTTGAAGGGGAACGAGAAAGTGGAGAACGGCAATGTCGTTGCACGGTAATGCGGTGTTGAAGCGGGACGCGACTGCACAGGGAGCCGCCGGTGCAACTGTGCCGTCGAGCGGCGTCGAGCCCGAGGGGACGCAGGCAGGCGCGAGCGCGTCGACAGCCTCGACAGCATCGATCGCGACTCGACCGCCCTCTCCTTCGGAACCCTCCGCGCTACGCCCCGCGAAGCGCTTCATGTCCGTACGCGCATTGCTCGCCACAGCCTGGCGAAGCGCAGGCATCCCGCTCTTTGCGGTCGCGGTGTTCCTCTTGGTGTGGAGCCGTCTCTCCGCCGGCATTGAAACCAGCCTGGGTCGCATTCCCGGCCCGATGGCAGTGGTCGAGCAGGCCGGCGCGCTTTGGTCCGACCATCGCGCCGAGCGCGAAAAACGCACCGCCTTCTATCAGCGCCAGAAGGAACGCAATGCTGCCCGCCTCGCCGAAGATCCCACGCTGAAGATCGTCGAGCGCAAATACACGGGCAAACCCACCTACATCGACCAGATCTTCACCAGCCTCAAAACCGTCTTCGCCGGCTTCCTGCTCGCGACCGTGTTCGCGGTGCCGATCGGCATCCTGTGCGGCCTCTCGAAAACGGTGAACACCGCGTTCAATCCGTTCATCCAGTTGTTCAAGCCAGTGTCGCCGCTCGCGTGGCTGCCCATCGTCACGCTGCTCGTGAGCGCGCTCTACACCAGCGAAAACCCGCTGTTCGAGAAGTCGTTCGTGAACTCGGCCATCACGGTGACGTTGTGTTCGCTCTGGCCCACGGTGATCAACACCGCACTCGGCGTCGGCTCCATCGATCGCGATCTCCTGAACGTGGCGCGAGTGTTGAACCTGGGCATGTTCACGCGGCTGTTCAAGCTGGTGCTACCCGCGTCGCTGCCGCTGATCTTTACCGGACTGCGCCTGTCGCTGGGGGTGGGTTGGATGGTGCTGATCGCGTCCGAGATGCTCGCGCAGAATCCGGGCCTCGGAAAATTCATCTGGGACGAGTTCCAGAACGGCAGCTCCAACTCGCTCGCGCGCATCATGGTGGCGGTATTCACCATCGGCTTCGTCGGCTTCCTGCTCGATCGCGTGATGTACGCCCTGCAGAGCCTGTTCACGTTCGGGGCGCAGCGCTGATGGCCCTCCTGGAAGTCGAAGCGCTCTGCAAATCGTATGGCGCGACGGAAGTGCTGCACGACGTGAATCTTTCCATCGAAGCCGGCGAGTTCGTCGCGATCGTCGGTTTTTCCGGCAGCGGCAAGACGACGCTCGTTTCCGCAATCGCGGGACTGCTTGCGCCGGATTCGGGCGAGATCCGCGTCAAAGGCCAGCGTGTGACTTCTGCCGGCCACGATCGCGGCGTCGTGTTTCAGAGCTATTCGCTGATGCCATGGCTCACGGTCCAGGGAAACATTGCGCTCGCAGTCGACGCGTGTTTTCCGAAGTGGTCGAAGCAGCAGCGGCGCGAGCAGGTCGCGAAATACATCGAGCTCGTCGGTCTTTCGCATGCCGCGGATCGTCGGCCCGCACAGCTTTCGGGGGGCATGCGACAGCGTGTGGCCGTTGCCCGCGCATTGGCGATGCAGCCGGAAATTCTGCTGCTCGATGAGCCACTGAGCGCACTGGATGCACTCACCCGATCCCGTCTGCAGGACGAAATCGAAGCGCTGTGGAGCAAAGAGCGCAAGACGGTGGTGATGGTGACGAACGATGTGGACGAGGCGCTGCTGCTCGCGGATCGCATCATCCCGCTGACGCCCGCGCCACGCGCCACGCTCGCACGTGAGTTCCGCGTACCGCAGGCGCGGCCGCGCAATCGTCATGCCGCCAATCACGACGCGGCGTATCGCCATCTGCGCGCCGAAATCACGCAGTACCTCATCGAGGCCGGCAAGGCGCATGCGCAGCCGGAAGACACGCGGCTGCGGCTGCCGGACGTCATTCCGATCACGTCGAGTGATTTCGTGCCGAAGGCGGTGCGCTCGGCGAACCGCACCAAGGTGGCGGCGAACGTCGATAAGTTCTGCGAGTTCTACGAAGTCTCGAAGACCTTCCCGTCGGCGCAAGGTCCGCTGACGGTGGTGGATCGGTTTTCACTCGACATCCGCAAAGGGGAGTTCATCTCGCTCATCGGACATTCGGGCTGTGGCAAGTCGACCGTGCTGTCGATGGTGGCCGGACTCACGAATGTCACCGATGGCGGCATCGCGCTCGATGGTCGCGAAGTCGTCGCCGCCGGTCCCGATCGCGGCGTCGTGTTCCAGGCGCCGAATCTTCTGCCGTGGCTCACCGCGCGCGAGAACGTGCAGATGGGCGTGGATCGCGTTTATCCGCACGCTTCGGCAAGCGAACGCAAGGACATCACTGAGTACTACCTTGCGCGCGTTGGCCTGTCTGGTTCGCTGGACAAGCGCGCGAATGAGCTGTCGAACGGCATGAAACAGCGCGTCGGTCTCGCGCGTGCATTTGCCCTTTCGCCCAAGTTGCTGCTGCTCGACGAGCCTTTCGGAATGCTCGACGCGCTCACACGCTGGGAGCTGCAGGAAGTGCTCATGGAAATCTGGCAGCGAACGCGCGTCACCGCCATCTGCGTCACGCACGACGTGGATGAAGCGATTTTGCTCGCGGACCGCGTCGTGATGATGACCAACGGGCCGCACGCCCGCATCGGCAAAGTCATGAACGTCGACCTGCCGCGACCGCGGACGCGCAAGGCACTGCTCGAACATCCCGGCTACTACGGCTATCGCGAAGAGCTGATGACGTTCCTCGAAGAACACGAACGCAGGAAGGCGCACGCTGCATGAATACTCGGGTCTGTTTTTTCGCATCGGGCACGGCCGCTAGCGCACTGGCGTGCCTCGCTTCCACGGCGACGTATGCGGATGGCTTGCAGCCCGCGGTGAGCGCGGCGCGCGAATCCAAGCCGATCATCGACCTTCGCGTTCGCTCCGAGTCGGTCGACCAGGACGGCATGGCCAACGACGCCGACGCGATCACGTTCCGCGCGCGTCTCGGTTTCGAAACCGGCAAGGCGTGGGACACGACGTTTCTCGCGGAAGGTGACTTCCTCACGCCCCTCGAATCCCATTACAACAGCACGGTGAATGGAAAGACGGCGTATCCGGTTGTTGCCGACGCAGAGACCTACGAGGTGAACCGTCTTCAGCTCACCAACACCTCGCTCGCGGACACGACGATCACCCTCGGCCGCCAACGCATCAACCTCGACGACCAGCGTTTCGTCGGCAATGTCGGCTGGCGTCAGAACGAGCAGACGTATGACGGCGTGCGCTTCGTCAACAAGAGCCTGCGAAATCTCACAGTCGACGTGACGTATTTCGACCAGGTGAATCGCGTGTTCGGCAAGGACTCGCCGGTTGGTCGCTACAACGGCGACAACTATCTGGCGAACGTGGCGTATGAACTTCCTGTGGGCAAGCTAACGGCGTTCGCCTATCTGACGGATTTCGATGAAGCGCCACGTGATTCCGCGGAGACGCTGGGTCTTCGCTTCGCGGGCGAGAAGCCGGTGATGAAGGTGAAGCTGGCGTATCTCGTTTCGTGGGCCCAGCAGACCGAGCGCGCAAACAATCCGCTCAGCTTCTCGCAGGATTTCTACGCTGCGGAGCTCGTCGGCACATTCCGCCAGTACAGCATCGGCGCCGGTTTCGAGGTGATGGAGGGCAACGGCGTGCGCGGCTTCGCGACGCCGCTCGCCACGTTTCATAAGTTCGACGGTTGGGCGGACAAGTTCCTCACGACTCCGCCGAACGGCCTCGAGCGCGGCTACGTCACGCTCGGCTACACCACGAAAGGCGTCGGCATCCTCGACACCCTCGCGGCGAACGCTGTGTATCACGAGTTCAAGTCGGAGCGGTTGGCGATCGACTACGGGTCGGAAGTCGACCTGCAACTGCAGGCCAAGTACCGCCGCTTCAACTTCCTGCTCAAGTACGCCGACTACAGCGCGGACCGGTTCGCGACGGACACCAACAAGTACTGGGTGCAGATGGATTACGTCTGGTAGCGAGTCGACGGCGACGTTGAGGGCCGGCCACCGCCGCTAGGCGTTAGTGGTTCGCGGTCGGCCTTCGTTTTCGAGATCACTCGCGATCTCCTCCATGATCTCTGCCAGGAATTCGCCAAGCGCCGCGATGGCGGCTTCCTCGCTCGCAAAATCTGCACTGTCGAACACGGGCATACCCATCGCCCGCAATTCCTCTTCCGGCGCACAGAGGAGCTCCCAGTTGAACGGCGGGTGGTCGTGGGCAAGGTGCATCTGGTCGTGGATGCCGCCGCGATAGTCGGTGTCGTAGCGGTAGCGCACGGTGTCGATCTCGATGGCGACGTCGTCGGGGTCGTAAATCGTAATGAACATGAAGCGAGCTCCGGCAGGGATGTGCGCGAAGTGTTCGCCTGCGGCGAGGCGCTTTCACCGGACAAATCGGGTGGAAACGACTAGAAATGAAATGGCGTCGGGCGATGGGAGGCGTCTTCTGCCCGCGGGCCGGTCGCCCGCCGACGCGTCGCGCGAGGTCATCGATGTGGGCACTCGGCGATGTGGGGGTCGATCGTTACACCTGTAACGGACAGTCACGTTCGTAAATTGTCCGGTGCGGCGGTACATTAGCCGCCATTTCGCCCGCCGCAATGGAGCGTCCATGAGCAAGCCTGTTCCGCAGCTGACCGTGCGCGCGGTGCTTTTGTCCGTCGTGCTCGCTGCGATCCTCGCAGCGGCGAACACCTATCTCGGTCTATTTGCCGGCCTCACCATTGCCTCCGCCATTCCCGCCGCCGTGATTTCCATGGGCGTGCTCGGGGCACTGGGCCGCGCGGGAATCCTGGAGAACAACATCGTGTCGACCGGCGCATCGGCCGGCTGCTCGATCGCGTCGGGCATCATCTTCACGCTGCCGGCGCTCATCTTCCTGGGCTACTGGAAGGAATTCGACTACCTGTGGGTCGCCGCCATCGGTGGTCTCGGCGGCCTGCTCGGTGTGCTGTTTTCGGTGCCGCTGCGTCGCTCGCTCGTCGTCGAGCAGGGCATGAGCTTCCCCGAAGGCCAGGCTGCCGCTGAAGTGCTGCGCACGGGCGATAACCCGTCGCAAGGCCTGAAAATCCTGGGCGGCTCCGCGGCTGCCGGCGGGATCATGAAGTTCGCCGCTGCCAGCGGCATGCGCCTCATCCCCGATACGGCTGCATGGTCTGCGTATTGGGGCAAGGGCATCGCCTATTTCGGAACGAACCTGTCACCCGCGCTGCTGGGTGTTGGCTACATCGTCGGCCTGAACATCGGTGCAGTGATGCTCGCTGGCGGCATCATCGCGTGGAATATCGCTATCCCGATCTACTCCGTGTATTTCCTCGATGGCAATCCTGAGCTTGCGAAAGCGGTTGCCGGGCTGTCCGCGGCGGACGCCGCCGGCACCATTCGCGGCGCGCAAATTCGTTACCTGGGCGTCGGCGCCATGCTCATCGGCGGCGTCTACACGCTGTTCTCGATCCGTCGTTCCATTCTCTCCGGCATCAAGAGCGGTCTCGCCGCTACGCGCGTCACGATGGACGCCGCCGTCGCGCAGACCGAGCGCGACCTGCCAATGAAATATGTGTTGATCGGCATCGTGGCCTTCACGCTGCCGCTCGCCGCTCTGTACTACGCCATCGTGGGCCACCTCGGCGTCGCCTTCACGATGACCGTCATCATGATTCTCGCCGGCTTCGTGTTCTGCTCGGTGTCGGGGTACATGGCGGGGCTCGTCGGCTCGTCGAACAGCCCGGTCTCGGGCATCACGATCTGCACGATCCTGTTCGCAGCCCTCGTTTTGACGCTGCTGCTGGGGCGAAACGCAGAGTCCGGCCCTGTCGCCACGATCATGATCGGCGCCGTGGTGTGTTGTGCTGCTTCGATCGCCGGCGACAACCTGCAGGACCTCAAGGCCGGTCACATGATCGGCGCGTCGCCGTGGCGTCAGCAGGTGATGCTCGGCGTCGGCGCCATCGCCAGCGCACTCATCATGGCTCCTGTTCTGAATCTTCTGCTCAAGGCTTACGGCATGGGCCCCGCGACTGCAGAACATCCGCAGTCATTGCAGGCAGCGCAAGCCACTCTGATGGAGTCAGTGTCGCGCGGCATGTTCGGCGGCCACCTGCCGTGGAGCATGGTCATTGCGGGCATGGGCATCGGCGCAGCCATCATCATCGTTGATGAGATCCTGAAGGCCGGCAAGTCGGGCGTGCGCACGCCGGTGCTCGCTGCCGCGGTCGGCATCTATCTGCCGCTGGAGCTGGAAGTGCCGATCTTCCTTGGCGGCCTGCTTGCGTACATCGCAGAGCGCCGACTCACCGCAGGCATCGGCCTCTTCAAACCCGCACCGGAAGAAATCGAACGACTCACCCGCCGTGGCATGCTGTTCGCAGCCGGACTCATCACCGGCGAGGCGCTGGTGGGTGTGCTCATCGCCATTCCCATCGTCGTGAGTGGCCGTGACGATGTGTTCGCGCTGCCTGAATCCCTGCGCTTTGGTGGATGGCTCGGCCTGACGTTCCTCGCCGTGCTGGCATACGCGATGTTCCGGGTGGGCACTACGCCCCCGGATCAAACGCCGCAGAAGCCTGCGTCTGCAACGAGCTGAGAACGTGGCGACGGGTTGAGAGCTGCGGCGCGTATCGCCGCAGCACCTCAGCTCTTCCGGCGGTAAACCTCGACCTTCGCCTGCGAACCGAACAGCGTAGAACCGATCCATCCGGTCACGCTGACGACCAACGCAGCGAGCACGGCCGTCCAGAATCCGTTGATGTGAAAGCCGGGCAGAACGAGCGCGACGAGACCAAGCATGGCGCCGTTGACGACGAGCAGGAACAATCCCAACGTAATGATGGTGAACGGAAACGTGAGGATGACGGCGATGGGCCGCACCACCGCGTTCACCACGCCAAGCAGCGCACCCGCCAGAATCAGCGTGGCGGCGCTGTCGATGTAGATGCCGGAAACCCACCGCGTCGCGAGCCACAGGCCGAGCGCTGCGATCACCGCCCTCAATAAGAATCCGATCATTTGCGTGTCCCCGGTAGTGCGCCTGAAGGCGAGGCACCACGCGCGGTGCCGCCGGCGGTAGTGCCCCCTCGCGCGGCACCCATCTGCGTTTCCACGTAGACCTTGAGACGGGACAGCGCCGCAGACCATCCCACCTTCATCCGCTTGACCTGGGTTTCCCACTGCGGCCCATCAGGGCCCGAACCCAGCACCCGGATAATGACCCCACCGCCCGGCGGAGGGGATGGTTCGACGATGAAATCGGTCACGACGGCGGTGTCCGACGGCGGCAAGGTGGGCGATGGCAGGTAAATGAGCCGCAGCCGGCGATTGGGGTCGAACACGTCGATGCTGGCCTCCAGCTCTGTGACGCGGTCCACACTTGCCCGGAACAGCCCACCGGCCCGCGGACGCATCTGCGCATCCGGCGCACACCAGCGCGTGAGGTGAGGAGCCTCGGTCATTGCGCGCCACACCGTCGGCACGTCGCCCACGATGTCCACCCGATGTGCATAGCCTTTAACGCGTTCGCCCATGGCGTTGCATTGTAGCGAGGCCGCGCTGTTCGCAGTTCTGCGATGTGACCTCGGTCTATACGGCAGGCAGTTTTCGAACGTGTGAAGCCGGTCGCGCCCCTGGAGTGCCGGCCCGTAGCGGGCTCGTTTATTCTTACGTTTCACGTAATCCAGACAACGCCATGCATTGTTTTCGAGGCGGCTCACCGTTGACGCTGCAGTCCATGAGAACGCTGGCTCCATGAAGGGATCGGCATGAACACCGCGCTGCTCTATTCCGCCGCCGCGGCGCTGGCGCTTGCCGTGCTGAGCATCGTCGTGCTTCGACGCGCCAAGCATGCGGAACGTGACCGAGTTCTCGCCCAGCAGGAAGCGCGTGAGCGCGAGCGCTCGGAAGCGGCGCTCAAGGCGGCGCTGCTGCGAAGTGAGGCGGCGGAGGCGCAGGTGCGGCGCGGCCGGCATCTGCTCGATACGGTCGCCAACATGGCGCGCATCGGCGGTTGGGAGCTCGACCTCGCCACGATGATGCCCATCTGGTCCGACGAGGCGTACCGCATTCACGAGGTGGATCCGGCGCAGCGCCCCACTTTCCCCGAGACGATGAGCTTCTACCCGGGCGAAGCGCGCGCGCAGGTGGAAACCGCAATCCGCAAGGCACTCGAGAAAGGCACGCCTTACGACCTCACGGTACCGTTCGTCACCCGCGCTGGCCGGAAGCTCTGGGTGCGCGTCATGGGCGCCGCCGAGATGCGCACCGGTGTGGTCACCCGTGTGTCAGGCGCACTTCAGGACGTCACCGAGCAGCACGAAGCGGAAGAAGCGCGCATCGCCGCGAAGGACGCGGAAGCCGCAGCGATCCGCGCGAAGGCGAACTTCCTCGCCAACATGAGTCACGAGATTCGCACGCCGATGAACGGCGTCATCGGCATGACCGAGCTGCTGCTCGACACGCCGCTGCAGTCGTCCCAGCGCGAGTTCGCCGAGACCATCCGCACCAGCGCAACCTCGCTGCTCTCGATCATCAACGACATTCTCGACTTCTCGAAGATCGAGGCCGGCAAGCTCGGCGTCGAGCGTGTCGAAATGCACGTGAGGGACTGCGTCGAAGACATCGGGATGGAAATGGCGGCGCAGGCCGCGGCGAAGAATCTCGAGCTGATCGTCAACGTCGATCCGGGAGTGCCGGACCGCGTGCTCGGCGATCCGCAGCGCCTGCGACAGGTGCTGACCAACCTTGTCGGCAACGCCGTGAAGTTCACGCCGAACGGCGAGATCGTCATCGAAGTGTTTCCGCTCGCGCTCCAGAACGGGCGAGCGCTGCTGAGCTTCGAAGTGCGCGATACCGGCATCGGCATGGCGCCCGAGACGATTTCGCAGCTGTTCGAGCCCTTCGTGCAGGCAGACGATTCGAGCACCCGTAATTACGGCGGCATGGGCCTGGGGCTCGCCATCGTGCGCCGGCTCGTCACGCTGATGGGCGGACGCATCGAAGTGTCTTCCCGCCTCGGCGGCGGCTCGACGTTCACGTTCTCGGTTCCGTTCGACGCGGTCTACGACGCAGCAGACATCGCGTCCACCTCACGCGTCGCCATGCGGGGCAAACGCATCCTGGTGATGGACGACAACCCGACGAACCGGCGCGTGCTGTGCGGACAGCTCCAACCGGTGGGTTTCGACGTGAAGGCCACCGCCACCGGCGCGGAAACACTCAAGGCGCTGGGCGACGCGCAGGCGACCGGTGCTCCCTTTGACGTCGTCATCGCGGATGACCAGATGCCGGATTGCGATGGGGTGGGGTTTGCGGCGAAAGTGCGCGCCACGGCCAGCGTCGCGCGTACGCCGCTCATTCTGCTCACGTCAATGGACAGGCCCGGCGCAACGAACACTCTGGCGCGCGCTGGATTCGCGGCGTACATGACGAAGCCCGTCCGCGGCACCGAGCTGCGTGCGTGCATCGAGCGCGTGCTCGAACAGCAGGCGGACGCGGCAACGACGGGCCGCTATCAGAAGTTCGTCACGCGTAACACGCTCGCGACCGAACAGGGGCAGGGCCAGTTCCAGGGTCGCGTTCTCGTCGTCGAAGACAACGTGGTGAACCAGCAGGTCGCGCGCCGGTTCCTGCAGCGCCTCGGTCTCGAGGTGCTCGTGGCCGAGAACGGCAAGCGCGGCGTCGACGAATATTTCAAGAGCGATTACGGCCTGGTGCTGATGGATGTGCAGATGCCCGTCATGGACGGCCTGGCCGCCACCCGCGAGATCCGCGGCCGCGAGCCCGCCGGCAAGCGCGTGCCGATCATTGCCCTCACCGCAAGCGCCATGACCGACGAGAGGGAACGCTGCACTGCCGCTGGCATGGATGGCCTGATGATCAAGCCGCTCGAGCTGTCGCGGCTGTGTGAGCTGCTCGATGCTTATGGTTTCCGTCCCGCGCCTCCCCAGGCTGCAGCAAACGTCGTCGTGCCCGTGTCCGCGCCACCGGCCCCGGCGGTCGTCCACAAGCCCGTCGACCTGGATCAACTTCGAACCATTGTGGGCGATGACCGCGAATTCATGAACGAGCTGTGCGAGACTTTCGTCTCCAGCAGCTCGCGCATCGTGGAGGAGCTCACGCGCGCACTGTCTGCCGGCGATCGCGCGGTGCTCAGTGCCATGGCACACAAGCTGAAGGGCGGCAGCTCCAGCATCTGCGCGCACGATCTCGCGAAGCTCGCCGCCTCGCTCGAAAAAGATGCCAAAGAGAAACCGTTGCCTGAGCTCGAAGACTCACTGAATACCCTGCGCCGCGCGTTCGATGACGCGGCCGGCTACGTCACCGCGTCGCTGGCTGCATGAGTCGTCTCGCATGAGCGCACCGGATAAATTCAGGCTGCTGCTGGTGGAAGACGAGCCCACCCAGCGCATGATGCTCGAGCGCCAGCTCACGAAGGCAGGCTATATCGTCGAGACAGCCGAGAACGGCGCCGAGGCGCTCACGAAGATTCTTGCCGGACCGTTCCAGATCCTGCTCACCGACTGGGACATGCCCGGCATGGATGGTCCCACGCTGTGCAAGCGCGTGCGTGAAGCCAACTTGTCCACGTATGTCTACATCTTGCTGCTCACCGGGCACCTGACGACGGACGATGTCGTGTTAGGTCTCGGCGCAGGCGCGGATGATTACGTGCGCAAGCCTGCCAACCAGGCCGAGCTGCTCGCACGCCTGAGCGCAGGCATCCGCATCGTGAAGCTGGAACAGTCCCTGCGCGAAGCGAACCAGAAGATTCAGGTGCTCTCGATCACGGATTCGCTCGCGGGCACGTTCAACCGGCGCTATCTCAACGACCAGCTGCTGAAAGAAGTCGATCGCGCGCGCCGCTATGGGCATCCGCTGTCCGCGATCATGGCGGACCTGGATCGCTTCAAGAAGATCAACGACGAGCGCGGACACCACAGCGGCGACGAAGTGCTGCGCCGGTTTGCCGATCTCGCCAAAACGCTGATCCGGCCGTCGGACTGGATCGCACGTTATGGCGGAGAAGAATTTGTGATCGTGCTGCCTGAAACGGACGCGGGCGGCGCAGCGATCGTAGCGGAGAAGATTCGCGCGCAGTGCGCGGGGAACCCGATGCCGCTGACGTCGGGCGAGCTGTCGGTGACGTCCAGTTTCGGAGTGGCGGCGCTATCCGGTGCGGGCCTATCGGCAGAGGCGGCGGCCGCGGAAATGCTCAAAGAAGCGGATGCGGCTTTGTATAACAGCAAGCATGAGGGCCGGAATCGGGTGACGGTGGCGGGGCATTACCAGTTGTCGGATACGTACACTGGGCCGCTGCGGAAATAGAGAATCAGAAGCCCTCGATCGCCCGGCGGCTGAGAGGGTGGTCGTAAGCTTTCTGTAGAACCCTCTTGGCCGCCCGGCGATTGAGGGCTTCCCGAATCTTCAGCCTTTCCCGCGCCGAAAAAACGCAATCACCCCCGGCAACACCGACACCACGATGATCACGATCGTCACGATGCCGAAGTGATTCTTGATGGCGGGAATGTTGCCGAACAGATAACCGCCCCAGATGAACAACATCACCCACGACACCCCGCCGATGACGTTCCACAGCTGAAATCGTCCGTACGGCATCTGCCCAATGCCTGCCACGAACGGAGCGAACGTTCTGACGATGGGCACGAAGCGCGACATCACGATGGTCATGCCGCCGTAGCGGTCGAAAAATCCCTGCGTCCGTCGCAGGTATTCCACTTTCAGGAACCGGACGCGTCCCGTGAAGGCGCGCGGACCGATCGCGCGGCCGATGGAATAGTTGAGCGTGTTGCCGCCGATGGCCGCGACGATGAGCACGAGGGACAGCACGGGCGCCTTGAGCGTCCCGCTGGTATCGACTGCAGACAGCGCGCCCGCTGCGAACAGCAGCGAATCGCCCGGCAGGATCGGTGTGACGACGAAGCCCGTCTCGGCGAAGACGATGAGGAACAGGATGGCGTAGACCCACGGCCCGAACTGGCCCAGCAGCTCGACGAGGTGTCGGTCGAGGTGCAGCACCACATCGATGAACCAATGCAGCAGCTCAGGAATCCAGGCGAACAGTTCCAACGGTAAGCCTTGCGTCTCGGGCGCAGCTTGCGCCCGGCGCAGAGCTTACTTACTTCACCGCTGCAATGTCGGCCTTCGAGGCGACGCGGCCCGGCATGACTTCGCGTGACTTGAGCGTATCCAGCGCAAGCTTCACTTCCTGGTCACGCGAGGCGAGCGGCAGATCCGGCTTGCCGGAGACACGGATGTCCGCCGGAGCCGCTTCCGGCGTATCGGCGACGACATCGGGAATGATGCCCTTGCCGTGAATCGATACGCCCGACGGCGTGTAGTAACGCGACGTGGTGAGCTTGATGGCACCGCCCTGCGCCAGCGGCATCACTGTCTGCACCGAGCCCTTGCCGTAAGTCTTGTGGCCGATGAGCTCGGCGCGGTTGTGATCCTTCAACGCACCCGCAACGATTTCCGACGCGGAGGCCGAGCCACCATTCACCAGCACCACGAGCTCGGCGCCATCGATCAGATCGCCCGGCGTGGCTTCCATGCGGAAGCGCGCGTCCGGCGTGCGGCCGTCGGCCGTGACGATGACGCCCTCATTCAGGAACGCATCCGCGACAGCCACGCCCGCTTCGAGCACGCCACCGGGATTGTTGCGCAAGTCGAGCACGAGCCCGTGCAGGCCCTTCGGATTCTCACGCTTTAGCGCGGCAACGGCACGACCCACATCGTCCGCGGTCGTTTCGCTGAAGCTGGTGATGCGCACGTAGCCGAAGCCAGGATCGAGCGTGGTCTGCGACACGCTGCGAACATCGACCTTGGCGCGGCGGAGAGAGAAGTCCAGGAGCTCGCCGGTATTCGGACGGCGAACGGTGAATTTCACAGCGCTGCCCGCGGGCCCGCGCATGCGCGTGATCGCGCCGGCGAGATCCGCGCCGACATCGTTATCGTCGATCTTCACGATGAGATCGCCGGCCTCGATGCCGGCCTGATCGGCGGGCGAGCCTTCGATCGGCCGCAGCACTTTCACGGCCGAGTCTTCGGCCACCACTTCGATGCCCACGCCGGGATAGGACCCCATCGTCGACAAACGGATTTCTTCGAACTCCTCGGTGTCGAGGAAGGCGGAGTGCGGGTCGAGTGCCGCGACCATGCCGCGGATCGCCTTGTCCATGAGCTGTTTGTCGTCGACCTCGTCGACGTACTCACGCTTGATGCGTTCGTAGACCTCGGCGAACAGCCGCGCCTGTTCCCACGGAAGTGCGTTCGGTCGGGCCGCGGCGGCGGCGGGAGAAACGGTTTCGTCTGCACGGCGCTCGGCCATGACATCGCCGGCTATGGCGCCGGAAAAACCAAACACCGCTCCCACGCAGAGAGCGATCAGCGTGCGCGATCGCATCGTCATCTTTGTAAGACCCCCGAACCGTACGCTTCGGAAATACACCAGCGGTCCGCTGGCGGTCAATGGAATTAAGTAGAAAGGTGAACTCGATCCCTCAATGCAGATGAGCGACGGCGTCGGCCGCCATCACCTCTGCCTGAAGATCGTGCGCGTGCTCGTCAATCGTGCAGGAAATGGGCGCCGCTGCTGCGAGCAGCGGCAGCTCCGCCAGCACTTCCTGCAGCGGTATGGGCCGCCCGACGGCGAAGCCTTGTCCATAATCCACACCGAGTGCCGCGATCCGGTGACGCAGCTCATCGGTTTCCACGTGTTCGGCGACAGTGGTGATCGACATGCCCCGCGCGAGCTGCGCAATCGCCTGCACCATCGACTCAGAGCGTGTGTCTATGAGGATATCGCGCACCACGCCGCCGTCGATCTTGAGCATGGTGACCGGCAGCTGCCGAAGGTATGAAAGTGAGGACAACCCGGTGCCGAAGTCATCGAGCGCCACCCCACAGCCCAGGCGCCGCAACCGGCGCATGAGGCTCTCCGCGCGGCCGATGCTGGCCACGGTCGCGGTCTCCGTGATCTCGAAACAGAACAGCGACGGATCGAGGCCGCAGTTCTCCAGCCGTTCCAGCAGAAAGTCGCCGAACGACTCATCGGCGAGAGACTCCGCGGAACAGTTGATCGCAAACCCGACGGGCTTCGACGCGAGCAATGCGGCCTGCGGCTTCAGCAGCGCCAGCGCTTTATCGACCACCCAGCGATCGATCGTCGGCATCAGTTGATAGCGATTCGCGGCGGCCAGGAATCGATCGGGGCCGACGGTCTTGCCGTCTTCGTCGATCATCCGCAACAGCAGCTCGTAAGACGGGCGAACGTTCTCGCCGGTGATGAAGGGGGCGATCAGCTGCGCATCGAGGCGCAATCGATCTTCGTTGATGGCCGCGCGCAGCCGTGCAGCGATGTTGATGTCGGTGAAGCGACGGACGATGCCCGGATCGTCGACCTGATACGTCTCGACGCGATTGCGGCCGCGATCCTTGGCGGCCTTGCAGGCGGTCTCGGCCGCCGCGAGCGAGTGCATGAGCTCGCCCGCTTCCGTATCGAGCGGTGCCACGCCGATGCTGATCGAAACCTGCAGCCGGTTCTCGCCCTGACTGCCCATCTTCTCGGCGCCTTCGCGCAGCGACTCGGCGAATCGGGCCGCGTCGTCGAGACCCGTCGGTAACAGCGCGGCGAAACGGTCTCCGGAAATGCGCGCGGCAAACGCGCCCGGCGCGAGCCTTCGGCGAATGAGCTCACCGAGCTCACCGATCATCTTGTCGCCCACGTGCATGCCGAAGTTTTCGTTGATGACGTGCAGCTGGTCTGTGTCGATGTACAGCGCGCTCCACGCGCCCGGCGCCGACGAATTCTTTTTCTGCAATCCGACGACCGCACGCACGCGCTGTTCGAACGCGGGCCGGGTATAGAGGCCGCTCATCGCGTCGTAATTACTTTCGATGACGCCATGGGCCTTGCGCGCGAGGATGTCACCGATGCGCGCGTCGCGCGGTGTGAACTCCGCAGCGTTCTGGTCGCGGAACAGCGCTAGTACTCCAATCACTTTCCCGGCTGACTGCTGTAGCGGGCACGACAGGATGCGATAAGGAACAGCGCCGCTGCCGTTGGGATTGAGACGATTGATGATCACCGGCTCGGCGCGGATCTGCGCCATCGACAGCAGCTGCCGGTGTGTGCGCGCGACGAGCTGGTTGTCCGCCAAGGTCTGGCCGGGCACCGTGCATATGAGTGCGATGCCTTTATCCGGCACGATGAGCGCCGCGGTCACGCAGCCGAGATGATCCATCGCCTGTTGCGCGATGAGCTTCAACTCATCTGCATGGGTGCCACCCGCGCCGGTGCGCGCGACCGCGGTATCCGTGAGCAGCAGCTCCACATCTTTGTCGAGCGAAGCAACGGATTTGTTCAGGGTGTCGATGAGCGAGCGGGCGAGCAGGTCGCGCCGCAGGCACTCGAGTGCCGGACGCAGGAACGCGTGAGCGAGAGAGAAGCTGCGCGCGGCGTCGGAGTCGCCGGTGCTAGTGGGCCGGCACACGACTGCAACGATCGCGACGAGCGCCTGCAGATCGTTTCGCAGCCAGCAGAAATAAACGGGCAGGCCACCTTCGAGCGTTTCCAGCTGTCCGAGCGCGCTGCCGTCCTGACGTGCATCGGGCAAAATGAGAGTGACGAGATGGGCGAGATCGGGGCCCGTGGTCGTTTCGCTCGTCCAGCGCATCTCGCCCGCGGCATCGAAGACCGTCACGCTGATCGCGCGCGGCATCAGTGATCGGATCAGTTGGGCATAGGGCTCGAATGAGCCCCACGGATCCGTCCGTTCCCCGTTTGCAGTCATTCGCCAGGACCGTTAATGAGACAGGCTGCGCCGACCATCTCAAATCGGCCGGGATCGGATGTTGCTCTGGTGCGCGCTTTGGACAAGACGGAATTTGCGGAAAATACGTGCGCAATACCCGCGCGCTGAAGCGGAGTCCTAACCGGGCCGGTCGGCCTTGAACCAGGGGCGCGGATCGACCGGCTTGCCGGCTTTTCGGATTTCGAAATAGAGCTCCGGTCGGGTCCGCCCGCCACTATCGCCCGCGGCCGCCACCGGTTCGCCGGACGAAACGCGATCACCGGCCGCTTTGTACAGGCGGTCGTTATGTCCATACAGGCTCAGGTAGCCGTCGCCGTGATCGACGATCGTCAGCAGACCCAGGCCAGGCAGCCAATCGGCATACACCACGCGGCCCTGATAGACCGCACGAACAGGTGACCCGCGCTCGGCTGCGACCAGCACGCCTTCCCACTTCACCGCGCCGGCGCGCGTATCGCCGAAGCCGGCCACGAGCTTGCCGTCCACCGGCCAGGCGAGCTTGCCGCGCAGCCGGCCGAAGGCCGTCGAGTTATCCGGCGGGAATTTCTGGATCGCGCGCTTCAGCTCCTTGAGCAGCTTCTCCAGCGCGCCCTGCTCCCGCTTCATGCGATCCAGGCTCTGCGCGCGCTCGCGCGATTCGGACTGGAGGCTGGCGAGCACCTTGCCGCGTTTGGCCCGGGCTTCGTCGAGCTTGCCCAGCTCAGCCTTGCGCTGGGCCTCGACCGCGGCAACGCGCTCGTCTGCTTCGGCGACCTCGCGGTCGATCTGCTCGATCTCCGCCAGCGTCTCGTTGATGTGGTCGATCTGGGTGGCGCGCGCGCGGCCGAAATAGCTGTAGTAGGCGAACATGCGCCCGGCGCGGGTCGGATCCTTCTGGTTCAGCAGCAGCTTCAGCGGCTCTTCGTTGCCGATCAGATAGGCAGCGCGCAGCTGGCCGGCCAGGGATTCGCGCTGCCGGGCGAGATCCGCCTCGCGCTCGCGTTTGTCCGCGGCCAGGGCCGATCGCTTGCGGGCATAGCCGGCACGCTCGTCGCGCAGGTCTTCCAGGCTCCGACGGACTTCGCTCACCGACATTTCCGTCGTACGCAGCTCGCGGGCCAGCCGGTCCTTGGCCGCCTGGTCGTTCTTGACCTGGGAGGCGACCCGGTCGATTTCGGCCCTGAGGGCTTTGAGCTCGGCCTCGGTCTTCTTGGCGTCCTGGGCCTGGACGAGGCCGGCGATGGGGGCGGCGATGAGGAAAGCGGTCGCCAAGACGACTCCCACCCGCTTACCCCACCTCATCCACATGCCCCCGCCATTAGTCAGGCTCTATAATGCGCGCCCTTTGCGTCCTGGCAGAAGTCCCGAATGGACCGGCTCCTCGAATACATCACTCATCATCCTTGGCTCGCGGGCTTTGCCCTGCTCGCCGTCGTGGTCGTCATCGGCTATGAGTTGCGCGAACGGCAGACCGGCCAGGCTTCCGTCGATCCGCAGGACGCCGTCCGTCTCATGAATCAGAACGCGCTGCTGCTGGACCTGCGTCCGGCCGATGCGTTCAAGCAGGGTCATCTCAACGGTGCGCGCAACATTCCGTCGCACGAGATCCTGAACGCCGCCGAAACATTGAAGAAGTACAAAGAGAAGCCCGTGCTGGTGTACGACGAGTCCGGCTCGCTCGGTGCATCGGCCGCGAGGCAGCTCCTGGCACAGGGTTTTACCAAGGCAGTGAACCTGCGCGGTGGTCTCGCCGCGTGGCGCACCGAGAACCTGCCGCTCACGAAGAGTTGATCCCGTGCAGAAAGTGACGATCTACAGCACCGGCTGGTGTCCGTATTGCGAGCGCGCGCGCTCGTTGCTCGAACGCAAGCAGGTCAAATTCGAAGAAATCGATGTCGAGGCACGCCCCGAAGCGCGCGCCGAGATGGTCGCGCGCAGTGGCCGGCGTACCGTGCCGCAGATTTTCATTGGCGAGACGCACGTCGGAGGCTGCGATGACCTGCATGCCCTCGAGGCCGCCGGGCGTCTCGATCCCCTACTGAACCAAGGAACCTGACGATGAGCACGAATGAGAACGATATTGGCGCCCAGGACCCGAGCGCGCCCCAGCTCTCGCTTCAGAGCGTGTACCTCAAGGACTGCTCGTATGAGGCACCGAACGGCCCGCGCATCCAGGGCGAATGGAATCCGCAGATCAACCTGGACCTGCACACCGGCGTGAACCCGATTGCGGACGACGTCCGCGAGGTCGTGCTCACGGTCACCGTCTCCGCCAAGCAGGGCGAGCTCACGCTGTTCCTCGTGGAAGTGAAGCAGGCCGGCATCTTCGTCATGAAGAATCTCGGCGAGCCGGAAGTGAAGCGCTCGATCGCGAGCATCTGCCCGAGCGTGTTGTTTCCGTACGCGCGCGCGGCAGTGTCGAACCTCGTCACGCAGGGCGGCTTCCCGCAATTCCTGCTGCCGCCGGTGAATTTCGATGCGCTCTACCAGCGCGCCGGCGACGCTCCGCCGATGACCAAGAACTAGGTCGATGAGCGCCGAGCGCGAAGCGCCTGGCGCGATCCGGCCAGGTGCGGCCCAGGCTGACCCGGCTCGGCCGATTGCGGTGCTGGGCGCCGGGTCATGGGGCACGGCGCTCGCAATCCAGCTGGCGCGCAGCGGCCGGACCACTCGCCTCTGGGGCAGGGATGCGCAGCAGTTGCGCGTCCTGTCGCAGGAGCGGGTGAACGCGCGCTATCTCCCAGGCGCGAGTTTTCCAGACTCGCTCATCGTCGTGGACGAGTTATCCGCAGCGCTGCAAGGCGCGCTGGACGTGCTCGTTTCCGTGCCGAGCCATTCGTTCCGCTCGTTGCTCATGGAGATCGCGCCTCGCCTCGAGCCCGCCACCCGGGTGGCGTGGGCAACGAAGGGCTTCGAGGTGGCGTCCGGCAAGCTGCCGCACCAGGTGGCTCGCGAAGTGCTCGGATCGGAGCGACCGATGGCCGTGCTGTCGGGCCCCACCTTCGCGCGCGAAGTCGGCAAAGGCCTGCCCACCGCGATGACAGTCGCTTCGACGAATGCCGAATTCGCAAACGCGCTCGCGCTGGGCCTGTCCTCGAACAACTTCCGCGCCTACACGTCCACGGACATTGTGGGCGTCGAAGTGGGCGGCGCGGTGAAGAACGTGCTGGCCGTCGGCGCGGGTCTGTCAGACGGCATGGGATTCGGCGCGAACACACGCATCGCGCTCATCACGCGCGGGCTCGTGGAGATGACACGGCTCGGCGTCACGCTCGGCGCGCAGCGGGACACGTTCATGGGCCTCGCGGGGCTCGGCGATCTCGTGCTGACGTGCACGGACGATCAATCGCGCAATCGACGCTTCGGATTGCTGCTCGCCGCGGGCAAGACGCCGGACCAGGCGCTCGCTGAAATCGGCCAGGCGGTGGAAGGCTATCTCGCGGCGAAGGCCGTGCATCTCGTGGCCCAGCGGGCAAGCGTCGACATGCCCATCTGCAGCGGCATCTACCACGTGCTCTATGAAAATCTGCCGGCGAAGGATCTGGTGAAGGGCTTGATGAGCCGGCCGATCAAGTCGGAACACGAGCACTGAGGGGTGGGAGTCCAGCCGGCCGGTCTTGCGGGCCTTCGGGGCGATTCTATTTCTGGGTTTTCTTCTAGCTGCCCGTGAAATCGTTCTGGCGCCACGCTTCGTAGACGACGAGCGCCACCGAGTTCGAGAGGTTCAGGCTGCGGTTTCCCGGTCGCATCGGAATCGTCAGGTGCTGTTCGCGCGGCACGCGATCCAGCACCGCCTGTGAAAGGCCCTTGTGCTCCGAGCCGTAAATGAACGCATCGCCTGGCTTGAACGCGACTTGCGCATAGGTTCGATTGCCGGTCGTCTCGACGACGAACGGCCGCGCCTCGCCGAGCGCCGCGAAACACTCATCGATATCCACGTGCGTTCGCACCACCGCCATCGCATCGTAATCCAGCCCCGCGCGTCGCACTGCCTTCAGGCTGATGTCGAATCCAATCGGCTTCACCAGATGCAATGTGCAGCCCGTGTTCGCGCACAGGCGAATGATGTTGCCCGTGTTCGGTGGAATCTCGGGCTGGACGAGGACGACGTGAAACACCGCGCCACTCAGCCCGGCGGGTTCGCCGACGCAGGCGGACCATCCCCGGCCGGCAGCTTCGGCGGCGGCGCGTAAGGCATCGCAATCTCCACGCCCAGCTTCCGCAGGGCGTCCAGGATCTCGATGTTGATCGCCTGCTGCGCATCGGCGTAGACGGCGTAATCCGCAACGGTGACGAAGAACACGACTTCGAATCGCAGGGCCCAGTCCCCCATCTGCAGCAGATGGCAGCGGTCGAAGCGGGTTTTGTCCTTCTTCATCACGATGTCCTGCACGATGCCGGGAATCGCGCGCAGCTGGTCGGACGGCGTGTCGTAACTCACGTTGATGAAGAACGCGCCGCGCCGATCCCGCATGCGACCGTTGTTCCGGACGCGGGACTTCAGGATGTCCGCGTTCGAGATGATGATCTGCTCGCCCGTGAGACTGCGCAGGCGCGTGCTCTTGACGCCGATGTGCTCCACCGTGCCGTTCAGGTCGTCGACCTGAAGCGAATCGCCCACGGCAAACGGCTTGTCGAGCGCGATGGACATCGACGCGAGCAGGTCGCTGAGCACCGTCTGCACAGCGAGCGCGACGGCGATACCGCCGATGCCCAGGCCCGCGAGCAGCGGCTTGATCTCGATGCCGAGATTGTCCAGCGCCAGCAGGAACGCCATCGCCCAGATCGTGAGCCCGGCGATGAACACGATGATGTCGATGGAGCTCGCGAGCGCCGGATCGAGGCCGCCGCCGCGCCGGGATCGCTTGTCGATGGCGAAGCGGACGGCCGCCATGCCCCACAGGCCGATCTGAAACCAGAACGTCAGCACGATCGCGATCTGCAGGACCCGATCGATGCGCTCGGGGAAATCGAGCTCGGTCGCGCCGAGCGTGAGGGCGAGCGTGAAGATGAACAGCTTGCTGGTGCGGGCGACGAGCAGCGTGATCACCTGGATCGCGGTCGGGACCTCACGCCCGATCTCCTGCCACTTGCGGCGGCGGTTGCTGATATAGCCCTTCAGCAACGGCAGCAGCGTGAACGTGACGCCGAACAGGAAGAGCGCGAGCACCCAGCGACCCGCGGGATTCCAGAGAAAGGGGGTTTGCCAAAGCTCGCGAAAGGTCACCATCGCCGCCATGAGACAGGAATCGGGCCGCGATTATAGACGGGCCGGCAAGGCGTCAGCGCGGCCGCGGCGCTCGCCGGGGCCTCGGCACCGTACGTTCCCGGTGACCGTAGATATCCGCGCGGCGCCGGTTAAGCGGGTGGCCGCAGTCCGGACATCTGCACCAAAGCCCGTTCGGTTTACGCCTCTCAACGCAGGCGAATGCTGCGGGATCGCGTGGTCAACACTGACACCGGACGTTGTCAGAAGCGCGTCAGCGGCGCGCGGGCAGGCTCCACAGCGCGCGACCGATTGCCATAGCAACTGGGAGGCGATCGGACGCCGCGACGTGGCCACCGCGAACCCGCGAGCCCCTTGCAGGAGGCTGGATTCGGCACAATTCAGCGTGCGGCCGTAGGCATACATCGCCTTGCTGCCGCGTCATTTACAAAGCATGCTTTGAATGTCGTCCGAGCGTGTCCAACCCCTGCACGGTCCGCGCAATGGCGGATGCAGCCAGACCGGGCGAAAGAGATACTGCGATGATGTCGGGAACACGAAACATGCGCGGATTCATTGGACTGGCGACAGCGGTCACGCTGCTCGCGTCATCTGTTTCGCTGGGCGCGGAAACAGAGCCTGCCGTGCCTGCCAGCACGCCCACGGTCGCCCAGGAAAAGTGGCAGTTCCTCGACAAATACTGCAGCAAGTGTCACAACGCGACAGACTGGGCCGGCAGTATCGCGTTCGAGACACTGAGTCCGGACGAGATTCCGCAGGATGCCGAGACGTGGGAGAAGGCCGTTCGCAAATTGCGCGGCCGGCTCATGCCACCGGCAGGCAATCCGCAACCTGACTCACCGTCAGTACAATCGTTCGTGTCGTGGATGGAAGGCAATCTCGACCACGCGGCGCAGGGGAAGGTCGAGCCGGGTCACGTCGCCCTGCATCGCCTGAACCGCAAGGAATACGCCAACGCGATCCGCGACCTGCTCGATGTCGACATCGATCCGGGCGACCTGCTGCCGCGTGACGACGCGCGCGATGGGTTCGACAACGTGGCCGACGCGCTGCAGGTTTCACCCGCTTTCATCGATCAATATCTCGCTGCCGCGCGCGCCGTTTCGACGAGGGCGCTGGGCAATCCGAAAGCCCGGCCGATCGGCACGACGTATACCGCGAGCGGTCACGAGCAGTTCTTCCGCTCGTCCAACGCGCCGCTGGGAACGCGCGGTGGCATCTCCGTCGTGCACGACTTTCCGGCCGATGGCGAGTACGTCATCAACATCGCCAACATGGCGCAGGCGATCTGGGTCTACAACATGGAGTTCGAGAATCACCTTGTCGTGACGCTCGATCGCCGCAAGGTGTACGAGACCACGATCGGCGGCGAAGAAGACATGAAGGCCATCGACCAGAAGCAGGATCCGGCGGTCGACGCGATCAACAAGCGCCTGAAGAACATCCGCTTCACGGCCACGGCCGGTCCGCACGAGATCGACGTCACCTTCGTGCACCGGAGCTACGCGGAATCGGAAGACCGCCTGCAGAGTCATGTGCCGGGCGGCGGGCAGGATCGCATCCTCAACGTGAACTCGTTCGAAGTGCGCGGGCCGTTCAACGCGTCCGGTGTGAGCGAGACGCCGCCGCGCCAGAAGATCCTGGTGTGCCAGCCGGCGAATGCGAGTGAGCAGGAGCCCTGCGCACGACGCATTCTGCAAGGCTTGGCCGAGAAGGCTTTCCGCCGGCCAGCCACTGCCGCAGACGTTTCCGACCTGATGCCGTTCTACACGGCGGGCCTGCGCGATGGCGGTTTTGAAGGCGGCATTCGCGAGGCGCTGACGGCGCTGCTCGCCGATCCGGAATTTCTCTATCGCAGTGAGCCCGCGCCGCGTGATGTCGTGGCTGGCGACACGTATCGCATCAACGATCTCGAGCTGGCGTCGCGACTGTCGTTCTTCCTGTGGAGCAGTCTGCCGGATGAAGAGCTGCTGCGCGCCGCGCGTCAGGGCGAGCTGCGAACCAACGATGGCCTCGCGAAACAGGTGCATCGCCTGCTCGCGGATCCGCGGTCGCAGACGCTCGCGTCCAACTTTGCGTTCCAGTGGCTCAACCTTGCGAAGCTCGGCGAGATCCAGCCGGACGTCGCGCTGTTCCCGATGTTGAACGGCGATGTGCGCAACGACTTCCGCGAAGAGCTGCGCCTGTTCATCGACAGCGTGTTCCGCGAGAACCGCAGCGTCATGGACCTGCTGAGTGCGGACTATACGTTCCTGAACGAGCGCGTCGCTCTGCTCTACGGCATTCGAGACGTGAAGGGCGACAACTTCCGCCGCGTGCATCTCAGCGACACGCGCCGTTATGGCCTGCTCGGCAAGGGCGCGGTGCTGATGGTCACGTCTTATCCGAATCGCACAGCGCCCGTTCTGCGTGGCGCGTTCGTGCTCGAACGCATCATGGGTACGCCGCCCGCGGCGCCGCCACCGAATGTCGGCGCGCTGAAAGAAAACCAGGACGGCAAGAAAGCGCTGACGGTGCGCGAGATGATGGCCATTCACCGGAGCAATCCCACCTGCAACGGCTGCCATGGCGTGATGGATCCGCTCGGTTTTGCGCTGGAGAGCTTCGATGCGGTGGGCCAGTTCCGCGCCGTCGATCGCTTCGCCGGCGTGCCCATCGATAGCAGCGGCGAGCTGCCGGACGGCACGGTGCTGAAGGGGCCGGACGATCTGCGCAACGCGCTGCTCAGCCGGCCAGACCAGTTCGCGCAGACGCTCACTGAAAAGCTCATGGTCTATGCGCTCGGCCGCACGCTCGAATACAAGGACATGCCGCAGGTCCGGGCGATCGTGCGTGCCGCCGCGTCCGACCACTACCGCTTCGAAACGCTCGTGACGAACATCGTGACGAGCGCCCCGTTCCAGATGGCCCGGTCACCCGCGCCGCCGACCCTGAAATCGGCGAGCACCATCGCACCCGCACGCGCGAACTGAGCCGCGGAGGAAGTACGCTGATGTTTATTACCCGCAAGCACATTTCCCGTCGCGCGGTTCTGCGAGGAGCCGGCATCGCCATCGCCCTGCCCTTGCTGGACGCGATGATTCCCGCTGCGACGGCCCTCGCCGCAACGGCCGCCGCGCCACGTCCACGGCTGGGATTCGTGTACTTCCCGCATGGCGCCGTGATGGCGCGCTGGAAGCCGGAAGCCACGGGCAGTGAGTTCGACCTGCCGCAGATCCTGAAGCCGCTCGAGGCCTACAAGGCGCAGACGACCATCATCACGGGCCTGCGGAACAAGGGCGGTGAAAGCTCCGATCCTCACGGCATCATCGCCGGTACCTGGCTGTCGTGCGTGGGGCCTTCCGAGACCGATCGCAGTGGCGATCGCGGCGTGAGCGCCGATCAGCTCGCCGCGCGCGCCATCGGCCAGGACACGCCGCTGCCATCGATCGAGCTTTCGGGCGAGAGCATCGGCGGCGTCAGCTGCGCGCCCGGCGTCGGCTGCGGTTTCGCAAGCACGGTCTCGTTTCGCACGCCGACCCAGCCGCTGCCGATGGAGCACAACCCGCGCAAGGTGTTCTATCAGCTGTTCGGCCAGGGCGACACGGACGAAGAACGTCACGAGATCATCGCGAAGACCGGCAGCATTCTCGATCACGTGAAAGACAAGGCGCAGCGCCTCAACTCGCAGCTCAGCGCTTCGGACCAGGCGATGCTGACGGACTATCTCGACTCCGTGCGGGAGATCGAGCGCCGCGTGCAGAAGATGAGCGCGCCCGGCGGAAACGGCGTGACCCTCCCCGATGCGCCGCTGGGCGTGCCGGAAGATTTCGCCGAGCAGGTCAACACCATGTTCGAGCTGATGGCGCTCGCGTGGCAGGCGAACAAGACCCGCGTGGCTTCTTTCATGCTGGCGAAGGAAGTCAGCATGCGCACGTACAACCAGATTGGCGTCGCGGATGCGTTCCACCCGCTGTCGCATCATCAGAATGATCCGACGAAGATCGAGAAGCTCGCCAAGATCCAGACGTATCACACGACGTTGTTCGCGAAGTTCGTGAAGCGGCTGCAGTCGATTCCGGATGGCGATGGGTCGCTGCTCGACCATTCGATCATTCTTTACGGCAGCAACATGAGCAACAGCGACCTGCACAACAACGATCCGCTGCCGTCGGCGCTCATCGGCCGCGGTTACGGAAAGCTGAAGGGCGGCCAGCATCTGCATTACACGCAGGACACGCCGCACGCGAACCTGCTGCTGACGATGCTGGATCGCGCTGGAATTCAGCTGCCTGCACTCGGCGACAGCTCGGGCACGCTGGCGGAAGTGTGATGCGCGGGTTCGCGTTTTTCGGCGCGCTGGTCGCGTCGCTGTTGTTGGTCGCGAACAGCGCGGTTGCAGTCGATGCGAAGTCGAAGGATGCGGACGGCACGACGCCGCTGCATTACGCCGCCGCGCGCGGCGATGTCGAGCAGGTTCGGGAGCTGATTCGCGCCGGCGCGGACGTTCGCGCAACGAACGACTACAGCGCAACGCCGGTGTCAGCGGCCGCTGAAATCGGCTCCGCCGAAATCCTCGACTTGCTGTTGAAGGCGGGCGCGGATGCCGAGTCGCCGAACGCTGAAGGCCAAACTGCGTTGATGGCCGTGGCCCGAACGGGGCGCGTCGAAGCTGCGAAGGTGCTGATCAAGCATCACGCCAATCCAAACGCTCGCGAGCAGTGGGGCGGCCAGACGGCCCTGATGTGGGCCGCCGCGCAGAGCCAGCCCGAGATGATCAAGTTTTTGATCGAGCATGGCGCGCAGGTCGATGCGAAAGCCGTCGTGCGCGACTGGCAGCGGCGCGTGACCGCGGAAGGTCGTCCCAAGGATATGAATCGCGGCGGATTGACGGCGTTGCTTTACGCCGCGCGCGAAGGCTGCGTGCCGTGCGCGAAAGAGCTGCTCGATCACAAGGCCGACATCAACCTCGGCGATCCGGACGGCGTGACGCCGCTGATCATTACGTTGATGAACATTCACTGGGACATGGCGCGCTTTCTCGTCGAGCGCGGCGCCGACGTGAATCTCTGGGACTTGTACGGCCAGACGCCACTGTACGCGGCCGTCGACATGAACACGCTGCCGAAAGGCCGGCGCGTCGAGCTGCCGTCGATGGATACGACGACGGGCCTCGAGCTGATCACGCTGCTGCTCGACAAAGGCGCGAACCCGAATGCGCAGTTGAAGCTGCGCCTGCCGTGGCGCCAGGTTCCTTACGACCGCTATACCGAGCCGATGCTGAACATCGGGACCACGCCGCTGATTCGCGCTGCAAAGGCTGGCGACGTTCCGGTGATCAAGCTGCTGCTGGCGCACGGCGCGTTGCCGGATCTGCCGAACTACAACGGCGACACTGCGTTGATGGCCGCTGTCGGCAAGGGCTGGATCAATGCGCCGACGCGCGGGGCGTTCTACACCGAAGAGCAGGCGCTCGAGGTATATGCCCTGTTACGTGCTGCGGGCGCGAACGTGAACGCGCGCACTCGTTTCAACGAGACGGCCGTGCACAGCGCGGCTTTGCGCGGCTGGAATGAATTGGTGAAGAAGCTCGCCGCGGATGGCGCCGACCTGGACGTGGCGGACGGCCACGGACTCACGCCGATCGATTTCGCGATGGGACGGATTCCGAAGGGATTCAATGAGCGGAACCCCGAAGTGCGCACGGATACCGCGACGTTACTGAAGTCGCTGGGGGCGAAGGTGGAGCATCCGGACATGGTGAAGTTTCCGGCGGCTTTGACGCCTAAGATTTATGCGTGGGTACCGGGGGATAACGTTTTGTTGCCGCCGCAGTAGGACGCGAGCAAGGGGCCCTCAGTCGCCAGGCGGCTCAGAGAGCCTTTCGATGAACGCGCCCTCTTAGCCGCCCGGCGATTGAGGGCTCTCTGTCTGAGCGACACGCGCTACGGTGCACCGTCCTCATCATCCCCATGATCCACATCGTTCATCCCAAGCTCCTTGAGCTTGCGAGTGAGCGTGTTGCGTCCCCATCCCAAAAGCTTCGCGGCTTCCTGCCGATGCCCCTGGGTGCGCTTCAACGCGGACCGAATCAGCACGCGTTCGAATTCAGGCAGGGCCTCATCGAGCAGCGGCTTCTTACCCGTCATGGCATGACGATCCGCCCAGCTCGCCAACGCGCGCGCCCAATCCGCATCCACAGGTCCTGACGGCGTCGCCGCGACCAACTCATGCGGCAGGTCTTCCACCTGCACCTGAGTGCCAGGCGCAAGAACGCTGAGTCGCCGACACAGATTCACCAGCTCACGCACGTTACCCGGCCACGCATACGAAGCAAGCTTGGCCAGCGAATCCGGCGACAGCGTCTTCGGTTCGACGCCGAGCTCGTGAGCGGCGGCGCTGATGTAATGCTCTAGCAACTCGGGGATGTCTTCAGACCGCGAACGCAGCGGCGGCAGCTCGATCCGAATCACGTTGAGGCGGTGATACAAGTCTTCGCGGAACACGCCGCGCGCGACGCGATCCTGCAGATTCTGGTGAGTGGCGGCGATCACGCGCACGTCCACGCGAATCGGCGTTTGACCGCCGACGCGATAGAACTCGCCTTCAGCCAGCACGCGCAACAGTCGCGTCTGCAGTGGCGTGGACATGTCACCGATTTCGTCGAGGAACAGCGTGCCGCCATCGGCCTGTTCGAAGCGGCCGCGCCGCTGCGAATCTGCGCCGGTGAACGAACCCTTCTCGTGACCGAACAGTTCGGACTCGAGCAGGTCCGCCGGAATCGCAGACGTGTTCAGCGCGATGAACGGCTTTGCGGAACGCGGGCTGTGATCGTGGAGCGCGCGCGCCACGAGCTCTTTGCCCGTGCCGGACTCGCCCGTGATGAGCACGGTGACGCTCGATCGCGCGAGGCGACCGATTGCACGGAACACCTGCTGCATCGCTGGCGCGCGACCCAGCAGCTCCGGGATTTTCGGTACAGCAACCGGTTCAGTCGCACTACCCGGCTGTACACGTGCCGCACGACGCACGAGGTCGACCGCCTGGTCGATGTCGAACGGCTTCGGCAGATACTCGAACGCGCCGCCTTCATAGGCCGAGACGGCGTTGCCGAGATCGGAATGCGCGGTCATCACGATGACCGGCAACGCGGGACGCGCGTCGCGGATCTTCTTCAGCAGGTCGAGGCCAGACTGGCCCGGCATGCGGATGTCGGTGATGAGCACGTCTGGTGACTCACGGCGCAACGCGTCCAGCGCAGGTTCCGCGGCCTCGAAGGCACGCGGCGCCATGCCGCCGTTACGCAGCGCTCGCTCGAGCACCCAACGAATGGAGGCATCGTCATCGACGAGCCAGACCCTCAAAGAAGAGATGCTCATGTGGCATCACCCAACGGCAGTAGCAGAGTGAATATGGTTCGACCGGGCTCGCTCTCGAATTCGATGAGCCCACCGTGGCGAGTTACGAGTTCCTGTGCGACGGCGAGGCCGAGCCCCGTTCCCGTCGGACGCCCCGTCACGAGCGGATAAAAAATACTGGTACGCAGCTCATCCGGCACACCCGGGCCGTTGTCCTCGACCTGCAGGCTCGCGACGAGCTTGTGGCGCGCGGAGCCGATGCTCACATTAGACAAGGCACGTGTCCGCAATATGATGCGGCCACGCTCGTTCAACGCCTGCAGCGCGTTGCGCGCGACGTTGAGCAACGCCTGAATGATCTGGTTGCGATCGATCATCGCCACGGGAAGGCTCGGATCGTAGTCGCGATCGACGATGACCGCGCCTTTCGCCTCCGCGCGCAGCAGGTGGTACACGTGCTCGACGAGCTCGTGCACGTTCAGTTCGGTCTTGGCGGGCGGACGAGCCGGCGCCGACATGGAGTCCACGAGCGCGGCGAGACGATCCGCTTCGCTGATGATGACGCCGGTGTATTCCTTCAGGCCCTCATCACCAAGCTCGCGGCCGAGCAGCTGCGCGGCGCCGCGAATTCCGCCGAGCGGATTTTTGATCTCGTGCGCGAGCTGCCGAATCATCATGCGGCTGCTGTCGAGACGCGCGAGCAAATCGTTCTCGCGCGAGATGCGGCTGCGCGCCGTATCGTCGGTGAGCTCGAGCAGCAGATGCGTGCCGGTGACCTGGCCTTCGAGCGGAGTCACGGTGACATCGAGCACGCGCGCTTCGCGAGGACTGCCGATCGGCCGAATCGTCAACTCGCGATCCGAGATACCTTGGCTCGTTTCGAGCGAGCGGCGAAGGATATTGAGCAGCCCGTTCGAGTCGTGCAGGAAATCGCCGAACGGCCGGCCGCGCGCCTGATTCAGGCTGAATGCGAGCAGGTTTTGCGCGGCGACGTTGGCGTAGATCGGGCAGAGCTGCGCGTCCAGCACGATGATGCCGGTGGAGAGCGCATCGAACAGCTCTGTCGGGTCGAAGTGCGAGAGCGCGGACGGCAGGCTGAACTCAGCAGCCATGGTCCGTCTCCCGCTGTGAAGAGTCGACTAGAAGCGCGGTCTCACGGATTTCACCGGTGCCTTCACCGAAGGCTGCCGCACATGGAACGTGACGCTTGGCGACGTGCACAGCGTATTGCCGCTGTTGTCGAGCACCACCGCGAACAGGCTGTGAGTGCCGCGTTCCATGTCGTTCAAGATGAACTCGGCAGAGGCGGTCGGCTGATCGGTGATCCGCTTTCCATCCAGCGCGAGAAAAATTCTGTCTCCACCCGACAGCTGGGGCTGCAACCGCAGCTTCGCCGTGAGCGTGGACGTGTTCAGGAACACTTCGTCGTTCTCGGGTCGATACAGCTCGCACACCGAATACAGCCGAGGGGCCGCTTTCGTTTCGCTGCTGGAATTGCTCGACGAAACCGCAGGCGTTGGGCTCTGGTACGTCGCTGCAGTCTTCACCTCCACTTCCTGAGCCTGCGGATGCGGCTGGTCGCTGAAGTGAGTGACGCCCTGCTCGTCCACCCATTTGTAGACGGTGGCGGCGTGCGCCGTACCCGCCAGTAGCAACAGGGAAGCAAGTGGCAATAAGGTAAGTCTGGGTGCACGCATAGGAGTCGAGGATAGCCCCGTCCATCGCGTACGACAAAAGGAGGTGGGCGGATGCGTGACGTCCGCCCACCTTCCTGGATCTCGCGGCGCTCTGCGCGCCGCTGCAACGCGTACGGGGTTCGTGCGCGAGCACGAGTCCCCGTTGAACCCTGATCTGATTCCCGGGCGCAGCCCTTGTCGAATGGATCCCCGGGTTCACGCGTTCTCCGTTGTGCCCTTAGCAGCTGTAGTACATGTCGATTTCGACAGGGTGCGTCGACATGCGGAAACGCTGTACTTCCTGCATCTTCAGGTTGATGTACGCGTCGATCACGTCGTTGGTGAATACTCCACCGCGCGTGAGGAACTCGCGGTCCTTGTCGAGATGCTCCAGCGCCATGTCGAGGGAGTGACACACCGTCGGGATGTGCTTGGCTTCCTCGGGCTCCAGGTCGTACAGATCCTTGTCCGCCGGATCGCCGGGGTGGATTTTGTTCTGGATGCCGTCGAGACCCGCCATCAGCATGGCGGCGAAGGCGAGATACGGATTCGCGCTCGAGTCCGGGAAGCGCACTTCGATGCGGCGCGCCTTCGGGTTCGCCACGAACGGAATGCGGATCGACGCCGAACGGTTGCGCGCGGAATACGCGAGCATCACCGGCGCTTCGAAGCCCGGCACCAGGCGCTTGTAGCTGTTCGTGCCGGCATTCGTCAGAGCGTTGATCGCCTTCGCGTGCTTGATGATGCCGCCGATGTAGAACAGAGCGGTTTCGGACAGACCGCCGTACTTGTCACCGGCGAACAGCGCTTTGCCGTCTTTTTGCAAGGACTGGTGCACGTGCATGCCGCTGCCGTTATCGCCGACGAGCGGCTTCGGCATGAAGGTCGCCGTCTTGCCGTAGCCGTGGGCCACGTTCAGCACGGCGTACTTCAGGATCTGAACTTCGTCCGCCTTCTTCACCAGGTTGCCGGCGCCGACACCGATCTCGCACTGGCCGCCGGTGGCGACTTCGTGGTGATGCACTTCGACGACCATGCCCATTTCTTCGAGGGCAAGGCACATCGCCGAGCGAATGTCCTGGAACGCATCGACCGGCGGCACCGGGAAGTAGCCCCCCTTGAGGCCAGGGCGATGACCCATGTTGCCGATGTCGTACGTCTTGTCCGAGTTCCAGGCGCCCTGCACGGAGTCGATCTCGTACATGCTGCCGTTGAGGCTGGAGCTGTGACGGACGCTGTCGAAGATGAAGAATTCGTTCTCGGGCCCGAACAGGGCGCCGTCGGCGATGCCGCTCGACTTGATGTAGGCCTCGGCGCGCTTGCCGAGCGAGCGCGGATCGCGCTCATAGCCCTGCATGGTGGCGGGCTCGATCACGTCGCAACGGATGTTGACCGTGGCTTCTTCGAAAAAGGGATCCAGGATGGCGGTGGTCGGGTCGAGCGACAGGATCATGTCGGACTCGTTGATGCCTTTCCAACCGGCGATCGACGAGCCGTCAAACATCTTGCCGTCGCGGAACAGGTCCTCGTCCACGAGCTTGGCCGGGATCGTTACGTGCTGTTCCTTGCCGCGGGTATCGGTGAAGCGGAGGTCGGCGAACTTGACCTCTTTTTCCTTGATTAGTTTGAGTACGTCGCTCGCTGTCGTCGTCATATCAGCCTCCGGAAAAGGGTATTGCTCTGCTGTAGCGAGGGCGTCCGCTTCAACGGCGAACTGCTGATCCCCGCGACGGACCCTGCCCGTGCAGAGCGTGATAGCAGTGCAGGCACCATGCCAAGGCATGGCCCATTGGTAATCAAGAGCATAGCGGTGCTGGGCGTTGGGATTGCGCTATTCAGGTGCAATTGTGGAAAGGCGCGCACCTTTGGCGTGCGGGGTGGATTCTAGCTGGCGAGTGCTGGGAATGCGTGCGCGCCGGGATGGTGCGTGAGGGGGTGGCGCACGGCGGCCATTGCGGCACGACAGTACTGCGGGACTGCGGAGCGTGCGGGTGCCTTTGGCCCGGAGGTCCCTTTGGCGCGGGGCGCTTTCGCGCGTTGGCTGCCGTTTCGGTCGCTATACTCGCGCGCTCATTTTTTGTGAGCGAGAACATGAAAGTCGGGAGCCCGCCGCGCACGTTTCAGGAGCTCATCTTCGCCCTGCAGCGCTACTGGTCGGACCAGGGTTGCGTGATCCTGCAGCCGGCCGACATGGAGATGGGCGCGGGCACTTTTCATACAGCGACGTTCCTGCGGGCGATCGGCCCGGAGCCGTGGAGCGCGGCTTATGTTCAGCCGTCGCGTCGGCCCACGGACGGTCGCTATGGCGACAATCCGTTCCGCCTGCAGCACTACTACCAGTTCCAGGTGATCATCAAGCCATCACCGCTGAACATCCTCGACCTCTACGTCGGCAGCCTGCGCGCGCTGGGGCTCGATCCACTCGTTCACGACATCCGATTCGTCGAGGATAACTGGGAGTCGCCAACGCTCGGTGCGTGGGGACTTGGCTGGGAAGTGTGGGCGAACGGCATGGAGATCACGCAGTTCACCTACTTTCAGGAAGTCGGCGGCGTGCAGTGCAAGCCGGTTTCCGGCGAGATCACTTACGGTCTCGAGCGCCTGGCGATGTACCTGCAGAATGTCGAGAGCCTGTACGACATCGTTTGGACCGATGGTCCGCTCGGCCGAGTCACTTATAGAGACGTGTTCCACCAGAACGAAGTCGAGCAATCGACGTACAACTTCGAGCACGCGAACGTCGAAGTGCTGTTCCGGCACTTTGAGGACCATGAGAAGGCCGCAATGGACCTGCTCGAAGCGAAGCTGGTGCTGCCGGCGTACGAGCAGATGGCCAAGGCGTCCCACACCTTCAATTTGCTGGACGCGCGTCGCGCGATCTCGGTCACCGAGCGCCAGCGATACATCCTGCGCGTGCGCACCCTCGCCCGCGCCATCGCGCAGGCGTACTACGCCAGCCGCGAGGCGCTGGGTTTCCCGATGCTAAAGGGCGCGTCGTCAGGGCCTACGGAAACGTCACCGCCCTCACTTCCGCCGCCGCCGAAGACCGAGGTGGTCTCGTGACCGACGCCCCCAAGGTCGAGAAGCGCGACTTCCTCGTCGAACTGGGCACGGAAGAGTTGCCGCCGAAAGCGTTGCGCGAGCTCGAGCTCGCATTCCTCGCTGGCGTCGGAAAAGGCCTGGCCGACGCCTCATTGACTCACGGAGAGATCCAATCGTTCTCTACGCCGCGACGACTGGCGGTGTTTGTGAAACGACTGGTGTCCCGTCAGGCTGATCAGGACGTCAAGCGCCGCGGCCCGCCGGTGAGTGCTTCCTTCGACACCGCCGGTCAGCCCACGCGCGCCGCGACCGCATTCGCGGAAAGCTGCGGTGTGGCCGTCGATGCCCTCCAGAAGCTGGACGAAGGCAAAGGCCAGTTCCTCTTCTATATAGGGAAGAAAGCAGGCACCCACGCCGTCGAGCTGCTGCCGAAGATCGTTCAGGCTTCGCTCGACGCATTGCCGATCCCGAAGCGCATGCGCTGGGGTTCCGGCAGCGCGGAGTTCGTGCGGCCAGTCCACTGGCTCGTGATGCTCTATGGCTCCGACGTCGTGCCGGCCAGCGTGTTGGGTGTGGCGGCGGGCGCGCACACCCGCGGGCATCGCTTCATGGCGCCCAAGGAGATCAAGGTCACGAGCCCGTCCGGCTACGAGAAGACGCTGAAGGATCGCGGCAAGGTGATCCCGAGCTTCCTCGAGCGCCGCGCGCTCATCGAAACGGCGCTGAGCGAAGCGGAACACGTGGCGGGCGTCGGCGCTCGCGCTGTGAAAGATGACGCGCTGCTCGACGAAGTCTCCGCCCTCGTTGAATGGCCGGTACCGGTGGGCGCGCAGTTCGAAGAGCGCTACCTGCATCTGCCGCGCGAAGTGCTCATCTCCACATTGCAGGACCATCAGCGGTATTTCCCCATCGAAGACGCCTCGGGGAAGCTGACGTCGTGGTTCCTCACCATCAGCAACATCGAGAGCCTGGATCCGTCGAAGGTGCGTGCCGGTAACGAGCGCGTGGTTCGCCCACGCCTCGCAGATGCAGCGTTCTTTTGGGAGCAGGACCGCAAGCAGCCGCTGGCCGCGCGACGCGAGGGCCTCGACAAAGTCACTTTCCAGGCGAAGCTCGGGTCGGTAGGAGACAAAGTTCGCCGCATCCGTACGCTCGCAGGCGAGCTCGCCGCGAGCATGGGCAAAGACCGCGCAACTGCCGAACGCGCCGCCGAGCTCTGCAAGTGCGATTTGCTGTCCGCGATGGTCGGCGAGTTTCCGGAGCTCCAGGGCGTGATGGGTGGCTACTACGCCGAAGCAGACGGCGAAACCGCAGAGGTCGCCGCCGCCATCCGCGAGCACTATCTGCCGCGCGGTGCCGGAGATGAGCTGCCGTCTACCGACGCGGGCCTCGCAGTCAGCGTTGCAGACAAACTCGACACGCTCGCGGGCATCTTCTCGATCGGGCAGAAGCCGACTGGCGCGAAAGACCCGTTCGGCCTGCGTCGGGCAGCCATCGGCTTGCTCCGCGATCTCATCGAGAAGCGGCTGGAAGTTGATCTGCGCGGCTTCATCGAGCGTGCGGTGGCGCTGCAGCCGGTGCAGGCCGAAAAAGTGGCCGACGAAATCTACGCCTATGTCATGGAGCGACTGCGCGCGTACTACCTCGACAGCAGTGCCGCGCCGACTTCGCCGAACGCCAAGCCGATCACCACTGAAATGTTCGACGCCGTGCTGGCCACTCAGCCGCGCTCGCCGCTGGACTTCGACGCACGGCTGCGTGCGCTGAGTGCCTTCCTCGAGCTGCCTGAAGCGACCAGTCTCGCGGCCGCGAACAAGCGCATTGCCAATATCCTTCGCAAGAGTGACGGCGCCGTCGGCGGTGACGTCGATGTCGAGGCGTTGCGGGAGCCCGCGGAAGTGCGGCTGTTCGATGCCATTCGTAACGTGCGGGATTCGGTTTCCACCGCCACCGCGCGTCGTGAATACACTGCGGCGCTGGGGCAACTTGCGCAGCTTCGGCCGGCAGTGGATGGGTTCTTCGATGACGTGATGGTCAACGCAGAAGATCCGAAGCTGCGGGCGAACCGACTGGCGCTGCTGGCGGGATTGCGCGGGCTGTTCGGCGGCATTGCAGACCTTTCGCGGCTGCCGGGCTGATCGCGATGAGCAACTCAGGGAAAAGAGTGTCCGAGAATGAGCCTGGCGATGGTGGCGCGAGCGCCGGCGTGAACGTTGGCTCAGGCGCCAACGAAACTCGGGGCAACGCCGAGCACGGGTCTGACACAGGCTCGGTGCGCGTTGTGGGATCGCTCGTCTTCACGGCCTTCTTTTTTCTGTTCACGTTCTTCTACGCGATCTTCTTCGTCATCGCGTGCACCTTCCTGCCGTTCCGCCGCCGTTTCACGCTGGCGCGTTTCTGGGCGACCGCGCTGCTCACCGTGCTTCGCTGGACCTGCAAGCTCGACTACGTCATCGAAGGACGCGAGAACCTGCCTCCCGGCAATCACATTGCCCTTTGGAAGCACGCGTCGTCGTGGGAAACCATCGCGATGGCCGTAGTTTTCCCGCGTCAGGTGTGGGTGTTGAAGCGTGAGCTGTTGTGGATTCCGTTCGTCGGCTGGGGCATTCGCCAGCTGCACGCGATCGCGATCAATCGGAAGACGGGCGGCTCTGCGGTGGGCCAGGTGGTCGAGCAAGGCAAGCAGCGGCTCGCGGAAGGCGATTGGGTGATGATTTTTCCGGAAGGCACGCGCATGCCGCCGGGGCAGACTCGCAAGTACGGCGTGAGCGGGACGTTGCTGGCGCGTGAGGCGGGGCATCTCGTGGTGCCGGTCGCGCATAACGCCGGGCATTACTGGCCTCGGCGCGGGCTGCTGAAGAAGTCTGGCACCGTGCGGGTGGTGATCGGCCCGGCGATCGATCCGAAGGGTCAGGACCCGCGTGTGGTGAATGAACGCGCTCAGCAGTGGGTTGAGACGACGATCGCGTCGCTCTGAAAACCCAGATCTGCCGTTTCTGAAAAAATCAAAACGTCCGTTTCACTAATGTGAGTCGCGCGTGACACTCGCGCCGCTGCCGCCCACGAGAATGTCCAGATCGGCGCCCAGGTGTGCCTGCTGCACATGATCCACATAGAGCTTGTACCAACCTCTCGTGGGCACAGGTACGGCGGTATAGCTCATCCGTCGCTGCGCCAACTCCGCATCGCTCACATCGAGATGCAGCCGACGAGCGGCAACGTCCAGCTCGATCATGTCGCCCGTCTTCACCAGCGCGAGCGTTCCGCCCGCAGCCGCTTCCGGTGACACGTGCAAAACCACCGTCCCGTACGCTGTACCGCTCATGCGCGCGTCTGAAATGCGCACCATGTCTGTGATGCCTTTCCGCAGCACCTTCGGCGGCAGCGGCATGTTGCCCACTTCGGCCATGCCGGGATAACCGCGCGGGCCGCAGTTCTTCAGCACCATGATGCAGTGTTCGTCGATATCGAGGTCCTCATCGCCGATGCGCGCGTGAAAGTCCTCGATGTTCTCGAACACCACCGCGCGTCCGCGATGTTTCAGCAAATGCACGGACGCGGCGGACGGCTTGATCACCGCACCATCGGCCGCGAGATTGCCGCGCAAGATCGCGATGCCCGCTTCCGGCTTGAACGGTTTCGCGAACGGTCGCACCACATCGCGATTCCAGCACGGCGCGTCCTTCACATTCTCGCCGACCGTGCGGCCGTTCACCGTCAGCGCGTCGCCATCGAGCAGATGCGCGATTTCTTTCATCACCGCGGGCAGCCCGCCGGCGTAGTAGAAATCCTCCATCAAATATTGGCCTGACGGCTGCAGGTTCACGAGACACGGCAACGTGGAGCCGAGCGCGTCCCAGTCATCGAGCTTCAGCGGCACGCCGATGCGGCCGGCAATGGCGAGCAGATGAATCACCGCATTGGTCGAGCCACCGATCGCCGCGTTCACCTTGATCGCATTTTCGAAGGCGGTGCGCGTGAGGATTTTCGACAGCCGCAGGTCTTCCTGCACCATCTCCACGATGCGTCGGCCCGTGAGCTGCGCTTGCCGCGCGCGACGTGCGTCCACCGCGGGAATCGCCGCGTTTCCCGGCAATGCGACCCCGAGCGCTTCGACCATGCTCGCCATCGTCGAGGCGGTGCCCATCGTCATGCAATGGCCTTTCGAACGATGCATGCACGATTCGGAAGCGCTGAACTCTTCCATCGTCATTTCGCCGGCGCGCACTTTTTCAGACATCTGCCACACGCCGGTGCCCGAGCCGAGATCCTGGCCGCGGAATTTTCCGCTCAGCATCGGGCCGCCGGAAAGACCGATCGTCGGCAGGTCCACGCTCGCGGCACCCATCATCAAGGCGGGCGTCGTCTTGTCGCAGCCCATCAGCAGCACGACGCCATCGATGGGATTACCGCGAATCGATTCTTCGACATCCATGCTCGCGAGGTTCCGGAACAGCATCGCGGTGGGTCGCAGCTGTGTTTCTCCGAGCGACATCACCGGAAACTCGAGCGGAAAACCGCCGGCTTCATACACACCGCGCTTCACGAATTCCGCGAGCTCGCGGAAATGCCCGTTGCAGGGCGTGAGCTCGGACCAGGTATTGCAGATGCCGATGATGGGCCGGCCGTCGAAGAGATCTTCGGGATAACCCTGCCCCTTCATCCAGCTGCGATGCATGTAGCCGTTGCGATCGTTGTTACCGAACCAGTCCTGACTGCGGAAACGCCGCTTCTTTCTGGAATCCATGATGGCCTTCGAGGACTGCGCGGAGCCGTGAACGCTTTACGGGCGGCCATCGTACAAGGCATATTGATATGCGAATAATCACAAACTTTGGAAGACCCATAACCAGTTTCGTATAGCGGGAGTGGAGCATGGAGACCGTCACGTCGGAACAAGGAGTGCCCGCAGGCAGCGCGTCGTTTCCGAGTCTGCAAGACCGGCGCGTGTTCATCACGGGCGGCGGCTCGGGCATCGGAGCGTGTCTCGTCGAATCGTTTGCGCGCCAGGGTGCGCGCGTCGCATTCATCGATGTCGCCGATGCGCCCTCCGCAGCCCTCGTCACGCGCGTTGAATCGCTCGGTTACGCAACGCCCTGGTGGAAGCGATGCGACGTCTCGGATGTGCCGGCCCTGCAGGCCTCCATCCGGGAGGCCGCCACCGCGCTCGGCGACTTCGACGTGCTCGTAAACAACGTGGCGAGCGACGATCGTCACGCCATCGCGGATGTGACGCCGGCGTACTGGGACGCACGCATGGCCATCAACGAGCGGCCTGCATTTTTTGCGATTCAGGCCGTGCTGCCGGGCATGTATGCACGCGGCGGCGGTTCGATCATCAACATTGGCTCGACGGGCTGGCAGGCGAAGTCGTCGGGTTATCCGGCATATGCCACCGCGAAATCATCCGTGATGGGCCTCACGCGCGGCCTCGCACGCGAGCTCGGTGCCAGGCGAGTGCGCATCAACGTAGTCTCGCCCGGCTGGGTGATGACCGAACGGCAGCTGAAACTCTGGGCAGTGCCCGACATGCGCGAAGAGATCGCTCGCATGCAATGCGTGCTAGATCCGATTCAGGCGCATCACATCGCAGCGATGGTCGTGTTTCTGGCCTCCGACGATGCGGCCGCCTGCACGGCGCAGGAATTCATTGTCGACGGCGGGTGGACCTAGGCATACGTGCTGATCGCAGCCGTGCGAATCGCTTTCAGCACGACTGTCGCAGCTGGCGACAACAGCCAGTCCGTGCGCGTAATCAGTCCGAACGCATCCATCGTGCAACTCAATTGCACCGGCAACATCGTGATCATTCCGAAAGACGCGTAGTAACGCGCCACGTCGGTCGGCACCACGGCTATGAAGTCGCTCTGCTGGAGCATCTTCGTGATGAAGAGCAGCGAGGACGTCTCGATGAGATGCCGCGGAATGTCGAGCCCTTCTTCCTGGAACATCAGCTCGAACCGATGACGAAGCACACTGCCCGTCGGCGGAACGATCCACGAGGCTTTGGAAAGCTCGGTGAGGGAAAGGCCCGCGCTTCCATGCAAACCGTGCCCCGGGCGCGCGACGGCGCACACCGGCTCGTCCGCGAGTCGCTCGTAGGACAGGTTCGTCTTGTCGTGCCGCTCGAACAGCCGGCCGATCATGATGTCGAGCTTGCTCTGCGACAGCCGCTCGATGAGCACGTCGCTCGATTCCACGGCGAGCTGCAGCCGCAAGTCCGGATGCTCGCGCGCAATGATCGACACCGCTTGCGGCAGCAGGCTCACCGCCGGTCCGGTGATCGCGCCGACCGTGACCTCACCGAAGCGCCCGGATTTCAGCGCTTCGAGCTCGGTGCCGGCCTGGCCCAGGCTCGACAGCGCGATGCGCGCGTGACGGATCATCGTTTCGCCGTACCACGTCGGACGCATGCCTCGCGGCAGCCGCTCGAACAGCGAAAGGCCGAGCACGTCCTCCAGATCTTTGAGCAGCTTCGAGGCCGCCGGCTGGGACATACTGAGCAGCTCCGCGGCCCGATGGATGTTGCCCTCGTCGCCAATCGCGATGAGCAGCATCAGCTGGCGCGTCTTGAGGCGCGCTCGCAGGAACCATGGCAGGTTGGCAGGCATGGCGGTTGTCCTGTTCGAGATACAAAACAATATATCGATTGGCCGCGAATTGCGATTTGTTCTGTATCCCTGCGCCGCTCAGAATCGCGAGCCTCATGCGACTGATTCAATACCTCGAGGCAAATGGCGCGGCCCGTGCAGGTCGGGTCAGCGAGGACGGGCGTGTCGTGTCCGCGCTCGGTGGATTCGGCTCGATGTATGAGCTTGCGTCCCTGGCTCTGCGTGAAGGGAGGACGCTCGACTCAGTCGTCGCCTCGCTACCGATGAACGGCGAAGAGCCGTACGCGTCGCTGCTCAGGTCGGGGCGCCTGCTGCCGCCGCTGACTCATCCGGATCCGGCTCATTGCCTCGTCAGCGGCACCGGACTCACGCATCTCGGAAGCGCATCGACGCGCGACGCGATGCACGCGAAGGCGACGGCCCAGGTCGAAGCAACGGTCACCGACTCGATGCGCATGTTCCGACTCGGTGTAGAAAGCGGCAGACCGAGCGGCAACCAGCCCGGCGCGCAGCCGGAGTGGTTCTACAAAGGCAACGGCCGCATCGTCGTCGCGTGCGGCCAGCCGATCGTTGCGCCGGATTTCGCGCTCGATTGCGGCGAGGAGCCGGAGGTCGTCGGTCTCTACGTTGTCGGGCCTGACGGCCAACCTGCGCGGCTCGGCTACGCGATCGGCAATGAGTTTTCCGACCACATCACCGAACGTCGTAATTACCTGTACCTCGCGCACTCGAAGCTGCGCCAGTGCGGCGTCGGCCCGGAGTTGCGGACCGGCGCGCTGCCGACGCATCTCGAAGGAATGAGCCGCATCCGCCGGGACGGCGTGGTGCGTTGGGAAAAGCCGTTCCTCACCGGTGAAGCCAACATGTGCCATTCCCTGGCCAACCTCGAGTACCACCATTTCAAGTACGCCGCGCATCGCGTGCCCGGCGACGTCCATCTGCATTTCTTCGGCACGGCCACACTCAGCTTTGCGGACGGCGTGCGGGTGGAGCCGGGTGAACAATTCGAAATCGACCTGCCGGCGATGGGCGCGCCGCTGAAAAATCCGCTCGCCGTGACGGCCGGTGGATTTGAGCTTGGCGGAGTGCGCGCTTTGTAGGCAGCATTGCGGGAGGGGGACGAAATCGATGAAGAGGCGTAACGCGCGGCTGGCCGGGCTCGCAATCGTCGCGGCATGGCTGTCGCTGACGGGCTGTCAGCAGAAGACGGAAGCACCTGCACCGGGCGGCACGAAGGAAATCGTGCTCGGGTTCAGCCAGATCGGCGCCGAAAGCGAATGGCGTACGGCGAACAGCCGCTCCATCAAGTCTGCCGCCGAACAGTCCGGCATCCGGCTGAAGTTCTCGGACGCCCAGCAGAAGCAGGAAAACCAGATCAAGGCGCTGCGGTCTTTCATTGCCCAGCGCGTCGATGTCATCGCGTTCTCGCCTGTGGTCGAGACAGGCTGGGAGACGGTGCTTCGCGAAGCGAAGAACGCGCACATTCCCGTGGTGCTCACCGATCGCGCGGTGGAAGTGAGCGACGACTCGCTCTACGTCACGCTGCTGGGTTCGGACTTCGTCGAGGAAGGGCGCAAGGCCGGCCGCTGGCTGCTGGAGAACACGCGCGATCGCCCGGGCGATATCAACATCGTGGAATTGCAGGGCACGGTGGGCTCCGCGCCGGCGAACGATCGCAAGCGCGGCTTTCAGGAAATCATCGGGGCCGATCCGCGGTACAAAATCATCCGCTCGCAAACCGGCGATTTCACGCGCGCGAAGGGCAAGGAAGTGATGGAAGCCTTCCTCAAGGCCGAGCGGGGTCGCATCCACGTGCTCTACTCGCACAACGATGACATGGCGATCGGCGCGATCCAGGCGATCGAAGAGGCCGGGCTCGCGCCGGGCAAGGACATCGTGATCATCTCCGTCGACGCGGTGAAGGGTGCGTTCGAAGCAATGATCGCAGGCAAGCTCAACGTGACGGTGGAATGCAGTCCGTTGCTGGGACCGCAGCTCATGGCGGCGGTGAAAGACGTGGTCGCCGGTAAGCCGCTGCCGAAACGCATCATCACGGAAGAATCGATCTTTCCGAAGGAGACGGCGAAGGACGTGTTTCCGACCCGTCAGTACTGATCGAACATGAAGACGAGCGTCGATTGCGTTTTGCAGGCTCGCGGAATCCATCGCGGGTTTCCGGGCGTGCGCGCGCTCGAAGACGCTGAGCTGTGCCTGCGGCCGGGCGAAGTGCATGCGCTGATGGGACAGAACGGCGCGGGTAAATCGACGCTCATCAAGGTGCTCACGGGCGTGCTGTCACCGCATGCCGGCACGATTGAGTTGGACGGCACTCGCATCCAACCCTCTTCGCCGCTACACGCGCAGCAGCTGGGAATCAGCACCGTTTATCAGGAAGTGAATCTCTGCCCGAACCTGTCCGTGGCAGAGAACATTTTCGCCGGACGTTATCCGCGACGTCATTGGGCGCGGGGTGGCGGTATCGATTGGGCAGCTGTCTATTCGGAAGCGCGCGATGTGCTCGCATCGCTGCAGCTGGATCTCGATGTGACGCGGTTGTTGTCGAGTTATCCGGTGCCGATTCAGCAGATGGTTGCGATTGCTCGTGCCACCAGCGTGCAGGCGCGTGTGCTGATTTTTGACGAGCCTACGTCGAGCCTCGACGAAAGCGAAGTGCGACAGCTGTTCGTAGTGCTCGACCGTTTGCGGCGGCGGGGCATGGCGATTCTGTTCGTGACCCATTTTCTGGATCAGGTGTATGCGATCGCGGATCGCATCACGGTGCTGCGGAATGGGCGGTTTGTGGGGGAGCACCGGACGGGTGAGCTGGATCGGGGGGCGTTGATTGCGGCGATGGTGGGAAGGGAAGTGGCGGCGGCTGGAAGGGCCAGCGGAGCGCTCTGTGCCTCGGAGGGTGCGACCACTCGTAACGCTTTGAATGCTACCGGCATGACGGAGATGCGTGGCGCGGCGATTGCGAACCCGCGCGCACCGGCGCGCGCGGGCACAGCCGCGAGCACGGATGTGCACCCGCATGCGCAAACATCCGCTGCACTCACGCCCGTTCTTCAAGCCCGCGCGATCGCGCGCAAAGGCCAGCTCCACCCCACCGATCTCGAAATCCATCGCGGCGAAATCGTCGGTGTCGCCGGCCTGCTCGGCTCGGGCCGCACAGAGCTCGCACGCCTGCTCTTCGGCCTCGACTCGCCAGACAGCGGCGCGATCTCGGTCGACGGCACGCCGCTGCCCATCGGCAATCCCACAGAGGCCATCGCGCGCGGGCTCGCGATGTGCCCCGAAGAGCGCAAGACCGAGGGCCTGATCGCCGACCTTTCCGTGCGCGAAAACATCGCGCTCGCTTTCCAGGCGCGCGCCGGGCTCACGCCGTGCCTTTCACCTGCCGCTCAGCGCGAGATGGCTGAGCGATATGTGAAGGCGCTCGGCATTCGCTGCCCGAACGTCGACGTCCCGGTTGGACAACTCTCCGGCGGAAATCAGCAGAAAGTGCTGCTGGTCCGTTGGCTCGCCACGGCGCCGAAATTGCTGATTCTCGATGAGCCTACGCGCGGTGTAGACGTCGCGGCCCGCCAGGAAATCATGGACGAAATCCTGAAACTGGCGCGCGAAGGACTCGGCGTCCTGTTCATCTCGGCAGAAATCGAAGAAGTCGTACGACTCGCGGCCCGCGTGATCGTCCTGCGTGATCGCGCGAAAGTTGGCGAATTGCCGGGCGGCAGCGACGAGCACGCGGTGTTCGCCATGATCGCGGGGCAGGCGTGAACGCCGCCGCGGTCCGGCGCTTCGAGTCGCTGGCTGCGCATCCGCTGCTGTGGCCGGCAACGACGCTCGTCGTGCTGCTGGCGATCAGCGCGTTTACGAATCCAGGCTTCCTGCACCTCGAGTGGGTCAACGGGCACCTGCGCGGAAATCTCATCGATGTTCTCAATCGCGCGGCGCCGCTGATGCTGGTGTCGCTGGGCATGACGCTGGTGATCGCGATTCGCGGCCTCGATATTTCTGTCGGCGCCGTTGTCGCGATCACCGCCGCTGTGGCCGCGCTGTTGGTCGGCGGCTCGCTCAACGCAAACGACGCGGGCGAAGTCAGCCGCTTTCCGCTGGCCATCGTTTTCGCCGGCGCACTCGGAGTCGCCGCCCTCTGCGGGCTGTGGAACGGCTTGCTCGTCGTCAAGGCGGGCATGCAGCCCATCGTGGCGACGCTCATTCTGATGGTCGCCGGGCGGGGCGTCGCGCAGCTCATCACCGACGGGCAGATCCTCACGATCTATTACCCACCCTACTTTTTCATCGGCAACGGCTACCTGCTCGGCGTGCCTGCAGCGCTCGTGGTCGCCGGCCTCGTGGCCCTGCTCGCTCACCTGGCTCTCACGCGCACGGCGCTGGGGCTTTTCGTGCGCAGTATCGGAATCAATCCGGTGGCCGCGCGCGGCGCCGGGGTGCGCTCGCGGCTCATCACGATCTGTTTGTACGTGTTCTGCAGCCTCACCGCGGGAATCGCAGGCCTGATCGTCAGTGCCAATGTCAGGAGCGCGGATAGCAACAACGCCGGCCAACTCATGGAGCTGGACGCCATTCTCGCGGTGACGCTGGGAGGCACGTCACTCAACGGTGGCGCATTCAGCCTTGCCGGCACGCTGGTGGGCGCGCTGATCATCCAGACATTGACGTCGATGATCTACTCGATGGGTGTGCCGCCTGAGGCGAATCTCGTCGTCAAAGCCGTGCTCGTATTCGCGGTGATGCTGCTGCAGTCGACGGAATTTCGCGCGTCGGTGAAACGTCTGGTATTTCGCCGAACGCCAGCCACGGACGGCACCGCGCCAGACACGCTCAACGCGGATGAACGCGCGTGAACGCGATCGCGCGCGCAACGTCGAGCGAAACGCAGAGCCCGGCGCGTAACATGAGATTGCAGCGTCGCCGGCTCGACGCACGGCTCGTTCCGCTCGCAGCAACCATTTCGCTGTTCGTGACGATGGCCACGGTCGGATCCGTTCTCTACGACGGCTTCTTCTCGCCGCAAGTGTTCCTGAACCTGCTCATCGATAACGCCTTCCTGTGCATCATCGCTGTGGGCATGACATTCGTGATTCTCACGGGCGGCATCGATCTATCGGTCGGCGCCGTCGTCGCGCTGACCACGATGATTTCCGCCTCGCTCGTCGAGCGGCACCACTTCAGTCCGCTGCTCGTGATCCCGCTCGTATTGGCGCTCGGCGCCGGTTTCGGCGCCGTGCAGGGCTGCCTGGTCCACCGATTCCGCTTGCAGCCTTTCGTGGTGACGCTCGCCGGAATGTTCATGGCGCGCGGGCTTTGCTATCTCATCAGCACCGAATCGATCAGCGTCCACGACGCCTTCTATCGGTCGATGGCAGACGCTCGGATCCCGCTGGGCGCCAACGCCTCGCTGTCCGTGAGCGCGATCATTGCCCTGGTGGTCGTGTGCGTCGGCGCGTGGATCGCGCACGCCACGCAGTTCGGCCGAACGGTGTACGCCATCGGCGGCAACGAAAACTCCGCGGAGCTGATGGGCCTGCCGGTCGGCCGAACCGTCGTGCAGGTCTATCTTCTCAGCGGATTCTGCGCAGCGCTGGGCGGCGTCGTCATGACGTTCTACATGCTATCGGGTTACAGCCTGCACGCAGTCGGGCTCGAGCTGGACGCGATCGCGGCTGTGGTCATCGGCGGCACGCTGTTACGTGGAGGCGCGGGATACGTTGTCGGTACGCTCTTCGGTGTGCTGATTCTCGGGATGATCCAGACGCTCATCGTGTTCGATGGCACGCTGAGCTCGTGGTGGACCCGTATCGTCGTTGGCGCACTCCTGTTGCTGTTCTGTCTGCTGCAGCGGCTGATCGAATCGAGGACGCGTCGATGATCGAACCGTTCGGCCAGCTCGCGGACGCTCGTGAGGTCCAGCAGATCACACTTGGCCGCGCCGATGGCCTCCAAGCGCAGGTGCTCACCTACGGCGGAATTCTGCGGCGACTCACCTTTCCCGTGCGCGGCCAGCCGCGCGACATGATTGTGACGTTGCCGACGCTTGACGCCTACATCCGCGATCGTTCATTTCAGGGAATTCTCGTCGGCCGCGTTGGCAATCGCATTGCTGACTCGCGTTTCACGTTGAACGGTCGCACGCATACGCTCGCCGCGAATGACGGGCCGAATCAGCTGCACGGTGGGCTGCTTGGATTCGGCAAGCGACTCTGGCGTGTGGTGAATTTGCAGTCTTCGCCACAGCCGCGGCTCGTGTTGGGCCTGACGTCGCCGGATGGGGAAGAAGGCTATCCAGCGAACGTGGACGTCACGGCTGAGATCCTCATCGAGGACGCCGAGCTGCGCCTGACCTTCGAGGCGCGTGCCGATGCACCGACGCCCATCAATCTCACCTATCACCCTTACTTCAACCTCTCCGGCGACAACACACGCGCCGTCGACGAGATGATGCTGCGCCTGCCGGCGTCGAAATACCTTCCGGTGCGAAGCGCGCAACTCATTCCGACCGGCGAGCTTGCTGCCGTTGCGGCAAGCCCCTTCGACTTTCGCGTCGCGCGCGCCATCGCCCCGCCGCCGTTGTCCACGCATGCGCAACTCGAGTTCGGCGGCGGCTACGATCACTGCTGGGTGCTCGACTCCACTCGCGATTGCGACGCCGAGCTTCACTCGCCCCACAGCGGCGTCACACTGAAAGTGATCAGCGATCAGCCCGGCATCCAGTTCTATGGTGGCCAGTATCTCGGCGGCGCGCATCGCGGGCTTCACGGCGTTTGCCTGGAACCGCAGGGTTTTCCGAACGCCGTCAATGAACCGGCGTTTCCTTCGCAAATTCTCGAGCCGGGAAAAGCATTGCGCGCCACCTTCATCTATCGGTTCGGCCCATGACCGCGCAGAAACTTACGGTGCTCGAGAAGATCGGCTTCGGCGCCGGAGACATGGCCGTCAACGTCGTCATCTCGTCGATGATGCTGATCATCACGTTCTTCTACACCGACATCTTCGGCCTGAAGCCCGCCGACCTCGCCGTGCTGTTCATCGCCGTGCGCGGGCTGGATGCCGTCGCCGATCCGCTCATGGGACTGATCACCGATCGCTTCACGACTCGCTGGGGCCGCTACCGACCGTATTTCCTCGTCTTCGCCGTGCCATTCGGCGTGGCCGTGTTTCTGACCTTCAGCACGCCGGATCTCGCTTACAACGCGAAGCTCGTCTATGCGTACGTGACGTTCGGACTCGTCATGGCAATCTTCACCGCCGTCACGATTCCTTACATCTCGCTCATCAGCGTCCTCACGGACGATCCGCAGGAGCGGCTCTCGGCTAATGGATACCGACTGTTCTTTGCGAAGATCGCGGCTTTCCTGGTGACCATCATCGTTCCGCAGCTTGCGGTGAGCTGGAACCCTTCGAATATCCCCGCCGGCTATCAGGCCGCGATGGGTCTCATGGGCGGGCTCGCGACGCTGCTCTTTCTGTTCTGCTTCTTCACGACGACCGAGCGCGTGAAACACGACGTCGAGCGCAAGCCGCTCTTCACGCAGCTGCGCATCCTGATGCGCAATGACCAGTGGATCATTCTCTGCGCAGTGTGCCTGGTCGGCACCATCGGCTACGTCGTTCGCGGTTCCGTGGCGGCGTACTACGCGAAATATTATCTGCACGGCTCCGCGTCGATGCTGTCCGCCTTCCTGTCGACGGGTGTCGTCGCAGCGATTCTGGCGATGGTCGTGTCGACGTGGATCACGAAGCGTTACTGCAAGATCAAGCTGTTCCGCTACAGCCAGATCGTTGTCGCGGTGCTGAGCGTGATGATCTTCTTCCTGGTGAAGCCGGACGACGTGGTGCTCGCGTTCGTGCTGTATTTCCTGCTCTCGCTCATCGTAGACCTGCATGCGCCCGTGTTCTGGTCTGCTATTGCAGAGGCGGTCGATTACGGCGAGGCGAAGACAGGGCAGCGCGTGTCCGGTCTCGCGTTCGGCGGAATTTCGTTCTTTCAAAAGTCCGGCATGGGGATCGCCGGCGCGCTGGTCGGGTCCCTGCTGGCCTACTACAACTATGTGCCGGACAAGCCGCAGAGCGAGCTCACGCTGACGGGCATTGCGCTGATGCTGTCGATCATTCCTGGCGCATTTCATTTGTTGATGGGATTGCTGATGTACCGCTATCGCATCACCAACGAATACTACGCACAGCTGAAACGAGGGCGGCTTTCGCCGGATTCGGCGAGCAGCATTGCAGCGGGTGCCTGAATGGCGTCGATCCCCAATCCGCTCATTCTCCAGCGCGCGGACCCTTTCGTCTGCCGCCACACCGATGGTTACTACTACTTCACCGCATCGGTGCCAGAGTACGATCGGATCGAGTTGAGGCGCTCGGGCACTTTAGCGGGGCTCGCGACTGCGACGCCGGTCGATGTCTGGCGCAGGCCGGACACCGGCCCGATGAGCGCTCTCGTCTGGGCGCCCGAAATTCACCCGATCGATGGCAAGTGGTACGTCTACTTCGCGGCCGCGCCCTCGCGCGAGATCGTCGACGGGCTCTTCCAGCATCGGATCTTCGCACTGGAAAACGCGTCGAAGAATCCGCTGGAGAGCGAGTGGCACGTGCTCGGCCGCATCGAAACAGGCCTCGATACTTTCAGCCTCGATGCGACGAGCTTTGAACATCGCGGCCAGCGCTATTTCGTCTGGGCGCAGAAGGATCCGGCGATCGCTGGGAACTCCAACCTGTACATCGCGCCGATGGCGAGCCCCAACCGCCTGGCCGGGCCCGCCGTGATGCTGAGCCGACCGGAGCTCGACTGGGAGATTCAGGGCTTTCTCGTGAATGAAGGGCCGGCGGTTCTGGTTCGGCGCGGAAAGATATTCATCGCCTATTCCGCCAGCGCTACGGACGAGCGCTACTGCATGGGTCTGCTGCATGCGGATGAGGGCGCGAACGTGCTCGACCCGCGAAGCTGGACGAAAGCCACGCGACCGGTGTTCAGCACGAGTGTTGAGCGAGGCGTGTTCGGGCCGGGGCATAACAGCTTCACGACATCGGAAGACGGCACGCGCGATCTGCTCGTGTACCACGCGCGGAACTACCGGGAGATCACGGGAGATCCGTTGTGGAATGCGGATCGGCATACGTGTGTGCAGGCAATCGATTGGGATTCGGAAGGGATGCCGGTGTTTGGTTTGCCGGAACGGCAGGCGACATGAAGACATACGCACTGATTGCCGGCGTGCTGTTCGCGATACTCGGAACTGCAAGCACCGCTGTGAGTGTCGAGGCGCACGACCCCGTGCTCATTCGGGAAGGAGAGATTTTCTATCTCTTCACCACAGGCAACGGCATCTCCGTCCACAGCTCCAAAGACCTGCGCTCCTGGAAGGACGAGCCGCCCGTGTTCGCGCGCGCACCCGACTGGACGTTCACGACGGTCCCGGGCTTCAAAGGCCACATCTGGGCACCCGACATTTCGCTGAAGGACGGCACGTACTATTTGTATTACGCGATTTCACTCGGCGGCAAGATCACGTCCGCCATTGGCGTCGCGACCAATCGCACGCTCGATCGCAGCTCGCCGCAATTCGAGTGGGTGGATCACGGCATGGTGCTGCAGTCCGTGCCCGGGCGCGACCTGTGGAACGCGATCGATCCGCAACTCATCGAAGACGAGCGCGGCACACCGTGGCTGGCTTTCGGATCGTTCTGGTCCGGCCTCAAACTCGTGAAGCTGCAAGCAGACCGGTTGCGTATCGCGGAGCCGCAGGAGTGGCACGCGCTCGCAAAGCGAGAACGTTCGGTGCTTCGGGACGACACCGATCCCGAGCCGGCCGCGATCGAGGCGCCGTTCATCTTCCGCAAGAACGACGACTACTACCTCTTCGTCTCATGGGATTACTGCTGCCGCGGTGTTCGCAGCACCTACGAGATGCTGGTCGGTCGGAGCAAGGCACTGATCGGTCCCTACGTCGATCGGAATCGCGTGGCGTTGAATCGCGGCGGCGGATCACTCGTGCTCCAGGGCACCAAACGCTGGCCGGGTGTCGGGCACAACAGCGCTTACACGATCGACGGCAAGGACTATCTCGTCTTCCATGCCTACGATGCAGACGAGAACGGTGCGCCGAAGCTGCAGATCCTCGAGATCGAATGGGACGCGGCGGGCTGGCCCACGATCAATCCGCGCCGGCTGCCGGAATGACGCACCCGTTCAGTCGAACAGCAGCACGAAGCCGCCGCGCGGGCGGATCGTCAATGCAAGGGTTTTCGCCGCAGTCAGGCGTATCGGTCGTTGCTCGAGAGGCAGGGTCGGCGACGGCGCGGCAGAGATTGCGGCGGATTCAGCATCGGTCATCAGCATTCCCGTGCCGCGCACGTTCAGCTCTGCGAATGACACGTCGATTTGGAACGGCGCATTCTCGGCGTTGATGCCGGCGACGTACCAACGCCCTTCTCCATAACGCGCGATCACCGCGTTCTTGCCAGGAAAGCCTGCGATGAAGCGGACGTCGGCCCAGACGCTTGGCACACGTCTCAAGAACTCGCGCGCAAACTCCGGCGCTTTGGCCATGCCCTCTGGAATTTCCGCGTAATGCTGGATGCCGGATGTGAACAGCACGGATAGCGCCAGCTCGAACGCGCAAGTCGTTCGCCGTTCGATGCGCGGGATGCGATCGAGCACCATCGGCGTGAAGTCCATCGGATCGAACAGATTACGCGTGAACGGCAACATCGCCACGTGACTCGGCTCGTCTTCGGCGTTCTTCTGCTCGAAGGTCACGAACTCGAGTCCGCGCACCGCTTCCGTGGTCATGAGATGCGGATAGGTTCGGTGCCATCCGCGCGGAAGCGTGGCGCCATGAAAGTTCATCACGAAGCCATAGGGTGCCGAGTCCTGCAGGATGTCGTGGTAGTACGCGATCACGGACTGGCCGTCGCCCCCGAAGAAATCCACTTTCAGTCCGGCCACGCCGATGGCCTCGAGTCGATCGAACTCCCGCACGCGACTCTCATGGGTGAGGAGCTTGTCCCGCGGCGTCTGGGGCGCGGCGTTCCAGTCGCCGGCGGAGTTGTACCAGACCAGCACTTTTACGCCGCGGCTGGCCGCGTAATCGACCAGCGCTTTGAGCTTGTCGTAGCCGATTTGCACGTCCCAGAGCGCATCGATGAGCGTGTACTGCCACCGCATGTCAGCGGCGTAGTCGATGAAGCGCTTCTGCACATCATAGGTTGTGTTGTCGTCGCCGAGCAGCGGCCAACTCCATGAAGCCTTGCCGGGCCCTGCGTTCGGCACGCGTGCGCCTGGCGCCGGCGGTTCGGCGAGATCCGTGCCGAGCGTGGATTCGACGATGGTCTTCAGCGAGCCAACAACGACGAAACGCCACGGTGTGATCCAGGGTAACGCGGACTCCGGATTCACCGGACCGTTGTGAATGGTCTCGAGCGACTGCGGAAACGCGATCGTGTACTCCGTGCTGCCCCATGTGGAACGCAGTCGCGAGCCGCAATAGTTGCGTGGGAGCGAGCCCTCGCTCACGACGGCCCACAGATCACCGGATCGAAACAGCGCGGGAAACGCCCAGCCGGCTCCGGTCGACGGTGGCGTGCCTGCGGGAATCTCTTTTTCGTACAGCTCTTCGTAAGCCGGATTCACGCCCTTCCAGCCCGTCTTCGCGGCAGACATGGGCTGCAACCAGGCCTGTGTGCCCGGCGCGAAGTTGAACGACGACACTTCTTCGCGAATTCGATGGAGCGCAGCCGACTGACGTGGAAACTCGTAGCGGAATGCGACGCCATCGTTCGATGCCTGAAAGACGATGCGAAGCAACTCTCCGTCGCGATGCTTCAGTTCCACGATGCGACGATGGGCGTTGTACCGCGCGAGGCGGCGCTTATTCGTCCGCAGCTCGTACGAATCCGCCACGCGCTCGACAGGAAGTTCCCGGACGAGCCTGAGATCGCGAGTGAAATCGGCGTCCTCGCGCATCACCCCAAGCCGCGACGGCAGCAGGATTTGCCGGCCCTCCAGCGCAACCGAATAGCCCGGTTGCCCTTGGTCGTTGAGGCGGAACTCCAGTTCCACGCGACCGTCTGGACTCGTCACGAAAGCTTTCGATGGGTCGGTGGACCAGTAGAGCGTGTAGCGCTCATGGGCGATCCGGTAATACGGAACGAGCTCGATATCGCGATCTGGCGCAGCGGCTCGCACCGAGAATGCGAGCGCGGCCGAATCCATACGTTTCACATGCTGCGCGAGATTCGCCTGCGCCACGTTCAACCGCGGAACGTTCATCGGCGCGTTGAGCATCTCGCCAGAAGTTCGTTCGTTGACGATCTGATCCGCGCCCGGTGTGAGACCTTCTCTCCCGAGGCGCCCCGCCAGAACGATGGGCCCGTAGACGATCGCATGCAGGTCGGTCGAATGCGGAAGCGGAACCCGTTCGAGTTGCATCGGCAGCTCTACGTCCAGCGTGTCGCCGTTCTGCCAGACGCGCTCGATGTCGATGAAAGCGCCAGGTTGGCGGCTCTTCAGCAGCGCGCGCCGGTTCAAGCGAATCGTGACGAGCTTGCACCACGCGGGATGGCGAATGCGCAGCGTGAACGACGTCGGCCCGGCGGTGCGAAGCTCGAGCCGCGTGGCCGCTTCGTCGGGAAATCGCGTGACCTGCGTGAGGCGCAGCGACTTCGCTTTCCAATCCACCGTGGACGCGATGAACTGGTTGACGTAAAGCGACTCCGCGTCATGGAAGTAGAGCGAATCACCGTATTTCGCGTGGTTCTCCATTCCCGAGCCGGTGCAACACCAGAAGGAATCCTCCGGCGTGCAGTAGAGCTTCACGTAGCCCGGTCGCGTGGCCTGGAAGTACGTCATCATTCCCGAATCCGGATCCTGCGAAGCGAGAATGCCGTTGAACAGCGCGCGCTCGTAGAAATCCGCACGAGCCACGCTCGCGGACTGCGTGAACAGCAGCGTCGTGAGGCGGAGCATGCTGTGCGTGCAACAGGTCTCCATCGTTTTCGCGGATGGAAGGTGGTCAGCGAACTGCGCGGGTGGAAAGAAGTGCTCGACGTCACCGTGACCGCCCGTGACGAAAGTTCGGTGTTCGACGACGGTGTTCCAGAAGAAGTTCGCGGCGTCGGCATAACGGGTTTCGCCTGTCAGCTCGAACAGACGCGCAAAGCCAATCACTTTGGGAATCTGCGTATTCGCATGCAGTCCATCGAGCCTGTCTTCGAATCGCGTGAGCGGCTCCAGCAGAGCCCGATGGCTGAAACGCTGCGCAAGCTGCAGATATCTCGTGTCACCGTTGCCAAGCGCGGCGACATCGGCAAGCACTTCATTCATGCCGCCGTGCTCGCGATCGAGCATTCTTTGCAGCAGATCATCTGAGACATTCTTCGTCGCGTTGAACGTCCATTCGGCCAGGCCGCGCAGAACGGCGAGCGCTTCGGCGCTGCCCGCGTTGAGGTGCGCATCGCGCAGTCCGGCAAAAACCTTGTGCTGCGCGTACCAGGGCACGCCGATGAACTCGCGACCGCTCAGGCTGTTTTCGAGCTGGAGCGCGCCGTCGGGAAAGGCGCAGATCAGCCCGTCGCCTCGCGCCTGCTGGCAGCGGTGAAGTTCTGCGACGAGGTAGTCGACCCTGTTCTGGAAAGCGGTGTCGCCGGTTGCCGCAAACATCTGCGAGCAGGCGCTGAGATAGTGGCCGAGGGTGTGTCCGTGACAGCGGATGTCCACCCAGGGCTCTTGGGATTCCCATCCACCGTAGACGGGAGCTCTCGGTGTGAGACCTGCGTTGACGTGAAAATTATGGAGCAGGCGGTCCGGGTTGAGCGATAGCAGGTAGCGAGCGTCGCGCTGTTGCGCGGATTTGAAAGGGCCGTCGAGCAGCCGAACGTCCGCGAGCGCGAATCTGGCGAACGCTGCTCGTTGCGGGCCGGCCGCTTCCGTTGCACGACTGGACGCGCCTTCGCCCTTGCCCGCCGCCGGAGCTCCGGGGTCGCCGGCGCGACTCCGCGCGACGGCCGGGGAGAGCGCCAGTGCCGGCGAGAGCAGCGCGGCTCCGAGCGCGGATCCGGCAAGTCCTTGCAACAGCTCGCGACGTGCGGGATCGACCTCAGAAGCTTGCGCGGAATCCCACCTCGTAGGTGCGGTCATAGCGGCGGGTGTCGCGCGGGTAGAGGTTGGGGTCGTTGAAGTAGTCGTTGAACTCCGTGTCCAGCAGGTTGACCACTTCGAACGTGAACGTGAAATGCGGGTTGAAGCGATACGCCAGGCTGCCGTCCATCTGCGCAGTGTCGTCGACGTAGATGTCGTAGGTGCCGCTCGGATTCACCGCGAACGCATAGGCATCGGGAAACTTCGAACGCCAGTTGTACGCAAGCCGGCCGGACCACGGCCCGCGTTCGTACAGGCCGATCACATTGAACGCCCACTTGGAGACACCGGTGATGGTGCGATCCAGTCCCGTCGTGATGTCTTCCGTCTTGCCATTCATGAACGTCGCATTGGTCTGCAGGCCGAGTCCGCCCAGCAGGCCGGGCAGCTGATCGTAGAACTGCTGGTAACCGACTTCTGCGCCTGTGAGATGCCCGTTGCCCGTATTGCCCGGACGATTGATGCGATACGTGTTGCCGCCGAACACCTGGTCTTCGAACGTCGGCTGTACGTAACCGTCGAACTTGCGGCCGAACACCGTGCCCGTGATCGAACCCGCGGGCGCGAAGTACCACTCGAGCGCCACGTCCAGGTTGTCCGACTTCACCGGCTTCAGGTTTGGATTGCCGCCCGTGCCCGTGAGCGAGGTCGTGTTGCTGACGACCGTCGACAGCGACACGCCCGGATTCAGGTCCGGGAAATTCGGCCGCGTCAGCGTGCGGCTCACCGCGAGTCGCGCGATGAGCTCCGGGGTCAGGCTCAGCTTGAAGTTGGCGCTCGGCAGAAAATCGTCGCTATCGTTCCCGGCTTTGACGGGGGTGTAGGTCAGGATGCCGTCGCCCGCCACGTCCTGCGAAAGATTGCCACCGAGCGTCTGCTCGGTGCGGACGAAACGCGTGCCGATGACGGCGCTCCACGGCAACGAGCCGATCTCGCCGCCGAGCCGCGCCTGCGCATAGATCGCCTTCGTCACTTCCTTGTCGCTGAAGAACGAGCCGGGATCGAGTTTGCGCGCGAACGTCACCGGGTCGTTGCGAAGCGCGAACAACGCCGCGCTCGTGGCGTTTCGATCGTAGCGCCCTGCTGTTTGGCGACGAACCGCATCGATGTTGTGGATGAGATAGGACGCGCTCGGCGTGTACCACTGGCGCAAATCGTATCGAGGCCCGCCCGAGGCCATTTCCTCGGAAAGTCCGTCGAGGCCCGGCAGTGAGCTCGTGGGAGACGCGGCAAACGGGTACGCCGCGCCGACGAACGAGCGAATCGACTCCGCGTTGCGGTCTGCGTAACGCAGGCCGCCGCTGATTTCCCTGAACACACCGCCGCTTGGCGTCCACTTCACGTCGCCGCGCCAGTCGACGGAATCGCCATCGTCGCGGCCGAAGTTGTCGAACCAGTTGACGATGTTGAAGTTGCGACCGTCCCTGATGTCGAAGTTCGCGCCGCCGTAGTTCAGCAGCATCGTGCCGTCGTGGTTCGTGTCGACGAACACGTCGGGGACGATCGCGGCCGTGTCCATGATCGGGTTCAGCAAGTCGAGCCGCGACGTGGTGCGGGACAGGTCCGTCGAGAACGTCAGGCCCGAGTCGGTGTTGAACGAGCCACCGATCGCGCCCTGTCGCGTGATCGAATGCTGCCGGTTGGCCTGCGTGCTCGTGATCGTGAACACGTTGTGATTCGTGATGGTCTTCGTCTGGTTCGTGCCGGGAAACACCGCCGCGGACACGTTGCCGTCGCCGAGCCACGGCAGGCCGACGAAGAAATCGAGCTCGAAGTCGTTCTTGTAGTCGGTGGAGAAACCATCGACGTACAGGTTGGTGTTCTCGTTCGGTCGCCACTCGAGCGCGGCGTTGAACGCCGTGCGCCGCCGATCTCCAACGATCGGGATCTGGCCGACGACGAACGGACCCTTGATGTCCGCCACCGGCGCGGGATGCGCGGGATTGAACTGGTTGGCCACCGGCTCCGGCGCCACGTTGAAGGCGCGCTCTTCGTGGTAATTGCGCGGCGTGTAGGACGCGCCGACCAGCACGCCGAGCTCACCGCTCCCGACGTTCCACGTGTCCGACATCGTCAGGCCGAGGTCGGGATCCGTCTCCTTCACCTTGTCGCCGTAGACGCCGCGAACGTTGCCGTTCACGTGCAGGCCGCGATTGTCGAACGGATTGCGGGTGCGCACGTCGATGGTGCCCGCGATGCCGCCTTCGAGCAGGTCGGCGCCGTTGGTCTTGTACACGTCGACGCGTTTCAGCATCGTCGCCGGAATGTCGGCCAGCGCGATGAAACGCGAAGTGGTCGTGAAGACTTCGCGACCGTTCAGCAGCGTGGTGATGTTGGGCAGCCCGCGAATCAACACGGCATTGCCTTCGCCCGAGTCGCGACGAATCTGCACGCCGGTGACGCGTGCCAGGGCATCCGCGACGTTGTTATCCGGCAGCTTGCCGATGTCTTCGGCCACGATTGAATCGATGACGAGCGAAGATTCCTTTTTGAGATCCTGCGCGTTCTCGATGCTCGCCCGGACGCCGGTGATCACCACTTCTTCGAGTGGGTCTTTGTTCGACGACGTGTCGGCAGCCAACGTATCGGCTTGCGCCGCGCTGAAGGGCGCGAACGCCACGACAGCAACCGATGCGCCCCACGTCAGACAATGGCCGAAGCCAGCGGTCTTGCGGTTCACTTTTGAGTCCCCCTCTGGACGTGAGCGAGACTAAGAAGCGCATCGATAACCGTCTAATGAAGATTTGGCGGCGTTAGATACAACTATCGTTATTGCAGCGATAGCACGACAACGGATTTGGCGGGCAGATCGATTTCGAGTTGCTCGCCCTTCAGCTTCGCGCCGGTGAAGTTTGTCGGCACGACAGCGTTCGGACTTTCGAATGTATTGATCGCGTTCATCGTCGGCGCGCTGAGAATTCGGCCGACAACGGCGCGCGCTTTCACACCCGAGATCAAAACAGAAAGTTTCGCGGGAGTGTTCGGATCGAGATTTGCGAGGGAAACGTAGACCTTTCCGTCCACACCTCGCGCGGCGGCGGCGTGCACCGAAGGAACCGTGTACGTGCCGTGCTCGTAGTCAGGCGTCGAGATTTCCAGCGGCAGATGCGTTGCTTCCTTGAACGGCTTGTACATCTCGAACACGTGATACGTCGGCGTCAGCAGCATCTTGTTGTCGCGTGTGAGAATCATCGCCTGCAGCACGTTCACCATCTGCGCGATGTTGGCCATCTTCACGCGATCGGTATGCTGGCTGAAAATGTTGAGGTGGATGGCGGCGACGATGGCATCGCGCAGGCTGTTCTGCTGATGCAGGAAGCCCGGTTCCACACCGGGTAGACCTGTGTACCAGGTGCCCCACTCGTCGACCATCAGGCCGACTTTCTTCTGCGGGTCGTACTGGTCCATCACAGCACTGTGCTTCGTAATCAGCTCGTCCATGTAGAGCGCTTTCGACAGCGTCTCGATCCATTCGTCTTCGCCGAAGTCGGTCGATGAGCGCTTGGTGTTCCAGTTCGGCCCGGGCGAAGTGTAGTAATGCAGCGAGAGCCCGCTGACGAGCTTGCCCGCCTCGCGCATGAACACTTCCGTCCAGTGGTAATCGTCGACGTTCGCGCCGGCGGCGATCTTCTGGAGAGTCTGGCCGCGCGGCACTTTCACGAACGTTTGATAGCGGCGGTACAGATCCGCGGCGTACTCCGCGCGCATGTTGCCGCCGCAGCCCCAGAGCTCGTTGCCGACGCCGAAGTACGGCAGCTTCCACGGTTTGTCCCGACCGTTCGCGCGTCGCTCGTTCGCGAGCGTCGACCGGGTGTCGGAGGTGATGTACTCGACCCACTGAGCCATCTCGTCTGGCGATGCGTCTCCGACATTGCCGGAAACATACGCATCGGCGCCGATGAGCTCGGCGAAGTTCATGAACTCGTGCGTGCCGAACGCATTGGTTTCCTCGACCCCGCCCCAGTGCGTATTCACACGAACCGGGCGCTTGTCGCGCGGGCCGATGCCTTCGCGCCAGTGATATTCATCCGCGAAGCAGCCGCCCGGCCAACGGACCACAGGTACTTCGAGTCGCTTCAGCGCCGCGACGACGTCGTTGCGATAGCCCTGGGTGTTGGGGATCTTCGAGTCCGCGCCCACCCAGATGCCGCCATAGATGCCAAAGCCCAGGTGCTCGGCGAACTGGCCGAAGAGGTTGCGACTGATGACAGCGCCGGGCTGGTCGGCGTGAAGGGTGCCTTTCACATTCGTCGCGGCGTGCGATGGCGCGGCCAGCAGCGCGAGCGTGCACGCGGAGACCAAAGCGTTGGCCATGGCATTGGCCCAGCCATTGGCCAATGCATTAACAGCAGCAGTGAGTCGCATGATTTCCCCCCTCGCGTGCGATGGTAGAAATCGCGGTGATTCACATCCAATGAAAAGAAGCGGCCCAGGGATACGGATTAGCGTATGAGCAAAGGCCCATCCGGGACGGGCTCGCCGAAATCGGGCGTCCCGTCCTTGCGCCAGGTAAATGCCTGCACCCTCGCATGCCGATTCGGGTCGTCCAGCGGGTCGCCTTTGATCTGCGCATACCCTCGGGCGTGATACAGGATCAGGTCCGTACGCCCGTCCGTCGTCAGCAAGAACGTGTTGTGCCCCGGCCCGTACTGCTGGTTCTTCTCACTGCTCACAAACACAGGCTTCGCCGACTTCGTCCACGAAGAAGCCTTCATCAGGTCCGAGTCCGCCCGCGCGCTCAGCAGCCCCATGCAGTAATTCGCGTCCGTCGCGCTCGCCGAGTAGGTAATGAAGATTCGGCCCTCATGCTCGATGACCGCCGGCGCTTCGTTCACCTTGAAGCCACGCGTCTCCCAATCCAGTGTCGGCGACGACAGCGACACCTGCGGACCGTCGAGCGTCCACGGGTTTTTCATGCGGGCCAGGTAGATGTCGGTGCCGGCGTTCCGCGGCTCGAGCGGGCGCTGGGCCCAGACCAGATATCGGTGCCCATCATGCGCGAACGTGGTGGCATCGAGTGTGAAAGAGTCAAAGTTGGTGCGCAGTTGGCCTTTCTCGATCCACGTTCCCCGCGTGGGATCGGGACTCGCGTTCTCGAGCACGTAAAGGCGAATGGCCCAGATGTCGTCGCTGCGTCCGGCAGTGAAGTAGACGTACCACTTGCCGTCGATCCGGTGAATTTCAGGCGCCCAGATGTGAGCCGCCATTTCGCCGGACTCGTGCTTGCGCCAGATCACCGTCTCGGGCGCGCTCGATAAGCTACCGAGAGTGGGTGCCTTGCGCAGGATGATCCGGTCGTATTCCGGCACGGTGGCCGTGAAGTAATACGCGCCGTTTGATCGGAACACGTGGGGATCCGCGCGTTCGCGCACGAGCGGATTGGTGATGGATTCAGATGTGCGACCGGACGTGATGGAGGAAATCCACCACGCCAGGAGCGCGACCGCGGCGATCCATTTCGCGACCGACAGGACCGGCCTCATCCGAGCCGGCCCCGGTCAGATGTCGAGGTTCATCACCGACAGCGCATTCTTCTCGATGAACTCGCGCCGCGGTTCGACCTGATCGCCCATGAGCGTCGTGAAGATGTCGTCCGCCGCCACGGCGTCCTCGATCTTCACCTGCATGAGCCGGCGGCTCGCCGGATCGATAGTGGTTTCCCACAGCTGCTCGGGATTCATCTCGCCCAGTCCTTTGTAGCGCTGGATGGTCTGGCCCTTCTTCGCCTGGTCGAACAGCCACTTCATCGCTTCCTTGAAGGAGCCGATGTCGTGACGATCGTCGCCGCGAGTCACATAGGCACCCTCACCGATGAAGTCCGCGAGCATGCGACCGAGCTCAGCAATGCGCTGATATTCGGCGGACTCGAAGAACTCCCGCGGCAGGAAACGCTGTGTGGACGAGCCGTGCTCGGCGCGATTCACGACGATGCGCGCCGTGTGTCCATCCGCGCTCGCGCGATAGTCCACGCGATACGTGCGCGAGCCGTCGTTGAGCAGGTTGAGCCGCTCGTTCAGCGTGCGCGACCAGTCGCGGATCCAGTCCACGTTGTCGAAGTTCGCGACGGGCACTTCCGGCATGTAGATGAGCTGCTCGAGCAGCCGGTCGTCATACCGACGGGACCAGCGCTTGATGATCGCCTGCACTTCCATGTAGCGACGCGCGAGCCCTTCGAGTCCCGGACCCTGCAGCGGCGGAGCGGCGGCATTGACGAACAGGACGGACGTTTCGAGCGCCGAGTTCAACAGCATCGCGTTGAGCTCGTTGTCGTCCTTCACGTACTGCTCTTGCTTGCCGCGCTTCACTTTGTAGAGCGGCGGCTGCGCGATGTAGATATGCCCACGCTCGATGAGCAGCGGGATCTGCCGGTAGAAGAACGTCAGCAGCAGCGTACGGATGTGGGAGCCGTCGACGTCCGCGTCCGTCATGATGATGATGCGGTGGTAACGCAGCTTCTCGATGTCGAAGTCGTCACGCCCGATGCCGCAACCGAGAGCAGTGATGAGCGTGCCCACCTCCGCTGACGACAGCATCTTGTCGAAGCGCGCGCGCTCGACGTTCAGGATCTTGCCCTTCAGCGGCAGGATCGCCTGGGTGCGCCGATCGCGGCCCTGCTTCGCGGAGCCGCCTGCCGAGTCACCCTCGACGATGAAGATCTCTGACAGCGCTGGATCCTTTTCCTGGCAGTCCGCCAGCTTGCCGGGCAGGCCGGCGATATCCAGTGCGCCCTTGCGACGGGTCATTTCGCGCGCCTTGCGCGCGGCTTCACGGGCGCGGGCCGCCTCGATGATCTTGCCCAGGATGGCCTTGGCGTCGTGCGGCCGCTCAAGCAAGAACTCCTGCAGCTTCGTGCTGACGGCGTTTTCAACCACGCCCTTCACTTCAGACGAGACCAGCTTGTCCTTCGTCTGCGAGGAGAACTTCGGGTCCGGCAGCTTCACCGAGAGGATCGCCGTCAGGCCTTCCCGAGCGTCGTCGCCTGTCATCGCGAGCTTCTCACGCTTGGCCGAGAGCTCCTTCTCGATGTAGTCGTTGAGCGATCGCGTCAGAGCGCTGCGGAAGCCCTGCAGGTGGGTGCCGCCATCACGCTGGGGGATGTTGTTGGTGTAGCAGAACATGCTCTCCTGGTAAGAGTCGTTCCACTGCATGGCGACCTCGACGGTCATCGCGCCGTCCGTGGTCTTGAACCCAAAGACGTGGTCGTGGACCGCGGTCTTGGTTCGGTTCAGGTATTTCACGAACGCTTGCAGACCGCCCTCATGGGCGAACTCATCGGACTTATTGTCGCGCTCGTCGACCAGCTGAATCCGCACGCCCGAGTTCAGGAACGACAACTCCCGCAGCCGCTTGGCCAGGATGTCGTAGTGAAACTGGATGTTCGTGAAGATCGTGGAACTCGGCTTGAAGCGGATCGTGGTACCACGGTCCTGCGAATCGCCAACTTCGGCCAGCGGGGCCACGGGCACGCCGAGGTGATACTCCTGCTTGTACTGTTTCCCGCCGCGGGAGACGGTGAGCTGCAGGTAGTCCGACAGCGCGTTCACGACGGATACGCCGACGCCGTGCAGACCGCCCGAGACCTTGTACGAGCTGTCGTCGAATTTTCCGCCGGCGTGCAGGACGGTCATGATGACCTCGGCTGCGGACACGCCTTCTTCGGGATGGATGTCGACGGGGATGCCGCGACCGTTGTCGGTGACCGTGATCGACTCATCTGCGTGGATCGTGACCACAATCCGATCACAGTGACCGGCCAACGCTTCGTCAATCGAGTTGTCGACGACCTCGAAAACCATGTGGTGAAGACCGGTGCCGTCATCGGTGTCGCCGATGTACATTCCGGGGCGCTTTCGCACCGCTTCCAGGCCCTTCAAGACTTTGATTTTGCTGGAGTCGTAGACGTCGTTTGATGACATGAAACATCCCGGCTGGAGGGGTGTGCATTATACCGGCCGGAGCTCACCTTGTTCCACGTGAAACACCGTATCCGGCTGACCGAACAGGCTTAGCTCGGGGGATAAGGACGTAACGATCAACTGGCACTGAAGCTCGCGAACCTGCGCGACGAATTTGCCGAGACGCGTGCGATCCAACTCCGCGGCGGGGTCGTCCAGAAGCAGCGTCGGGATGGTGCCGGTCAGTTCGTGGATCAGATGGAGCTGGGACAGCGTCATCGCCGCTGCCACCAATTTCTGCTGGCCGCGCGAAAGCGTTTCACGGGCAAGGCCGCGCTCGAGCCTGACCACCACATCGGCGCGATGGGCGCCAACGTGGGTGATGCCCCTGAGCAGATCTCGATCGCGACTCGCGGCCAATGCGACAGCCAAGGTGGTCTCCGCGGCCCAGCCCTGCATGTAGTAAAGCTCCACCTCGAGTCCCGTCAGTTCGCGGACCGAGCGTGACCAGTACGGCTGCAGCCGACTCATGAAGTCTCGGCGGAGCTGAGCGATCTGCTCGCCCAACCGGATGAGCTCAGGGTCCCACGCGACAGCTTGATCGGGGGCTACGCGGAGCGCGCTGTTCCTTTGCTTGAGTGCGCGGGCGTACTTTGACCACACGTCAATGAACCCTGGTTCCACGTGGAACACAGCCCAGTCCATCCAGCGACGCCGACGCTGGGCGCCCTCCTCGATCAACTTGTGCGCGCCAGGCTCGATCACCTGAACGGCAAACGCTCGGGACAGTTCAGCCAGAGAGGACACGAAGGCGCCGCCGATCTTGGCTGTCGTGCCGTCCTTCTTGGAGATTTCGACGCCAATGGGCGTGGGGGGCGACTTCGCGAGCTTGCCGACGACCCGGAGATGGGGCTGTCCATGCCGGATCAAACGTTCCGAGCTACGGGTCCGGAAAGACCGGCCGCGACCCAGGAGAAATGCCGCCTCCAGAAGGGAAGTCTTGCCGGAAGCGTTGCTTCCCCAGATCAGGTTGTGCCCGGGATGCAGCAACAAGCTAGCCTGCCTAATGCAGCGGACGTTCTCGACGGAAAACTCCGCGAGGCTCATGTGTGGCCTCGCCACACATGCACGCCCATCCCGATCTTCAACGTCAGAGCCGCATCGGCATCACGACGTAGCGCGCGGCCGTGGTGCCTGGCTGGCGGATGAGACAGCTGCTGTTTGCGTCCGTCAGGCCAATCTCGACCTTCTCGCTGTCGATCGCCGCTAGAGCATCCAGCAGGTAATTCACGTTGAAGCCGACTTCGATCTCGTCGCCTTCGAAGGTGACTTCGATCTGGTCCTCGGCTTCCTCCTGCTCCGGGTTGTGTGCCTGAAGCGTCAGAAGACCGGTCTTCAGGATCAACCGAATGCCGCGGTACTTCTCGTTCGACAGAATGGCCGTTCGCTGTAGGGCGGCGCGCAGTACGTCGCGGTCTGCCTCGATGATCTTGGTGGGATTGGCCGGGATCACGCGCCCATATTCCGGAAACCGGCCGTCAATGAGCTTGGACGTAAAACGAATATTACCGACCTGGGCGCGCACGTGGTTCGTCCCGACGGCCAGCTCGAGATTCCCGTCTGCGCCGAGAATGCGCTGCAGCTCCAGGACACCTTTGCGAGGAACGATGACCTGCTGCGCCGTCTTCGCGCGCGTGGCCAGCTCTGTCTCGCACAGCGCCAAGCGATGCCCGTCTGTCGCGACCGCCCGCAAACTCTTCCCCTCGGTCTCGAGCAGCATGCCGTTCAGGTAATAACGAACGTCCTGCTGCGCCATCGAGAAATGCGTCTTGTCGATGAGCCTGCGGAACTCGCCCTGGCTCACTGTGAGCGTCTGCTGCGCGTTGATCTCGTCGACCAGGGGGAACTCAGCGGCTGGCAAAGTGGACAGCGTGAAGCGGCTCTTACCGCCTTTCAGTGAAACGCGGTCCCCTTCCGTCGTGAGCGTGACGCTCGTCTTTTCGGGAAGGGCCTTGAAGATGTCGAGCAGCTTGCGGCCGGGCACAGTGATGTCCCCTGCGGCCTGCACGCCGACGGCACTCGTTGCGACGAGCTCCACTTCGAGATCCGTACCGGTGATGCTCAACCGGTCGTCGCGCGCTGACAGCAGCACGTTCGCGAGCACGGGCATCGTCTGCCTTCGCTCAACTACTCCGATCACACTCTGCAGGGGCGTGAGGATGTCTTCGCGCGACGCTGTGAGCTTCATGTCTCTAACTCTTTCTTAATGATTTAAATCTAATTGTTATAACAATTAGGCCTGTGAATGCTGGGGACAACTCGAGTTGTCGATGAGTATCAATATCTTGATGCTCATTTTGCTCATGCAAACTGCAGGGATGACCTTGGGACACGCTGTGCACGTCCTGTGCGTAACTTTATCCCCAACTTCATCCACAGGAAATCAACACGGAAACACACAGGCCTTTGCACAGGTTATCCCGACACTTTATCCGGCCGCATTATCCAGCAAGGGTTCGCAGGAGATTTGAATAGTCCTCAGCCATCCGCTGCTCTTCGCCGCGCAGCTCTTTGATGCGCTTGCAGGCATGCAGCACCGTGGTGTGATCGCGGCCGCCGAAGGCATCACCGATCTCCGGAAGGCTGTGACTCGTCAGTTCTTTTGCGAGTGCCATTGCGACCTGGCGGGGTCGCGCGACTGACCGACTGCGTCGTTTCGACAGCAGATCGGCGACGCGAACCTTGTAGTAGTCCGCCACCGTCTTCTGAATGTTCTCGATCGTGACGAGCTTCGCCTGCAATGACAGCAGGTCTTTCAGCGCTTCACGGGTGAATTCCATCGTGATCGGATGGCCAGTGAAACGCGAGTTCGCGATCACCCGGCGAAGTGCGCCTTCGAGCTCTCGCACGTTCGAACGAATGCGCTTCGAGATGAAGAACGCCACCTCTTCCGGCAGCGCGACGCCGGCGCTCTGCGCCTTGGTCATCAGGATCGCGACGCAGGTTTCGAGCTCCGGCGGCTCGACCGCTACGGTGAGACCCCACCCGAAACGCGATTTCAGTCGCTCTTCGAGCCCATCGACCTCTTTCGGATACCGGTCGCAGCTCAGGATGACGTGATGCTGGCCTTCCAGCAGCGCGTTGAACGTGTGGAAGAACTCTTCCTGCGACCGATCCTTGTTGGCGAAGAACTGAATGTCGTCGATCAGGAGGGCATCGAGCGAGCGATACGCCGATTTGAACTCGTTGATGCTGTTGTGCTGGAGCGCGCGCACCATGTCACTCACGAAGCGCTCGGAGTGGACATAAGCGACACGCGCATCCGGATCGCGCTCTTTGATCTTGTGAGCGATCGCGTGCATCAGGTGCGTCTTGCCCAGCCCGACACCGCCGTACAGGAACAGCGGGTTGTAGGAATGGCCGGGATTTTCCGCCACCTGAAACGCTGCGGCGCGCGCGAGCTGGTTGCTCTTTCCCTCGACGAAGCTCGCGAAGGTGAAGTCTGGATTGATGCGTGCGCCGATGACCATGCCGTCCGTGCGACGCGGCTTGGATGGCGGCGTGGGCGGCACGACAGGTGCGAGCGTGCTCGACGTGACGGCATTCCCGTTACGCGCGCCGATCTCCACGGTGACGATCGGAATGTCGCCCTCCGCGCCTTCGCGCAGCAACTCGCCAATCCGCCCGAGCAGATTGGCGTTGATCCAATCCACGGCGAAACGGTTCGGCGCGAGCAGCTTTAGAGCGCCCGCGCGCTCCATGGCCTGCAGCGGCCGAACCCAGGTATTGAACTGTTGCTCGGGCAGCTCCGCTTCAAGCGCGCGCACACAACGAGTCCAGAGCGACGCTTCCACGAGCAAGGGTCTCCCGCGAGTGTCTCAAGTGAGCGGAGAAAAGGGGGTGCGGAGTCTATACCGATTGGACGCACGTGCTGAAGGTTTCCGTGTTGACACGTTCAGGGGCGCTGCTTACCCTTGCCGACCTTTTCAGGCCGCCCGTTTGGCCCAGTCCGGAGCGATTCGACCATGCAACGTACTTATCAACCGAGCAAGGTGCGCAGAGCGCGCACGCATGGCTTCCGCGCCCGCATGGCTACCCGTAACGGCCGCAAGGTGCTCGCTCGCCGCCGTTCCAAAGGGCGCCACAAGCTCATTCCATAACAGAGGTTTCCCGCCCGCCAAGCTGTGGGTGTGGAAAAACTCGGCCACGGGTGGACAAGGCCTTTGAGTGCGGGCCGCGAACAACCGGGGCGATTGTCCCTGCCCGCGCAACGCCGCTTGCGGCGGAAGCCGGAGTTCGATGCTGTTTACGCGCGCGGCCGGCGCATGGGGAATGGGTTCTTCGGCGTGACTGCGCGCTTCAATGATGAGGGGCACCCGCGTCTGGGTATGGCGGTCGCGTCGAAGCTGGCGGGCGGCTCCGTCGAACGCAATCGTATTCGGCGTGTCGTACGGGAATCCTTTCGACTGCATCAGCTCGAGCTGCCCGCAGTGGATCTCGTGGTGAATGCCCGTCCCCGCTCGCGAGGTGCCAGCAACGGCGAGTTGCGCGCCGGCATCGAAGAGCTCTGGAGCAAGGTGAAGCAGCAATGCGTTTCGTCGCGCGGCTCCTGATCCGCCTGTATCAGCTCACGCTGAGTCCCTTTCTGGGACGCAGCTGCCGTTTCTATCCGACGTGCTCGAATTACGCCCTCGAGGCGATCGAGACGCACGGCGTGTGGCGCGGAGGCTGGCTCACCTTGCGCCGCCTCGGCCGCTGCCATCCCTTTCACCCGGGCGGCTTCGATCCGCCCCCGTGTGCCCTGCATGGCCACACTCACGGTCGGTAACCCATTCTGATGATGAACAACCCGCGCGTTTTCATTTGGATCCTGCTGATCATGGCGGGCTGGCTCAATTACGAGGCGTGGATGCGGGACTACGGTCCGCAGTCACCGGCTGTCGTGGCGGCGGAAGCCGCGGCTCAGGCGAGCAAGCCGGCAGACCTCGGTGCCGCCATTCCAAAGCCAGCCGGCCCCGCGGCGAGTGCCGCTCCAGCAGCAGCCCCGGCTCCGGCCAACAGCGGACTCGCCTCAGTCCCCACTCCTGCTGGCGTGACTCCTCCGGTTGCACCGGCCAATGCGCCCGAGGCCGAGACGTCGAGCAAACCGATTCACGTCCTCACCGACGTGCTCGATCTCGACATCGATCCGATCGGTGGCACGATCATTCGTGCAGACCTGCTGGCGTACGCGAAGAAGAAAGGCGAAGCTGAACGCGTGCGGCTCATGAACACGGATCCGATCTCGCGCTACATGCTGCAGTCGGGTCTAACGGGCCCGGACGCTTCGGCGCGCCCCACGCATCTCACTCCGCTCGCCAGCGCCCAGACCGAATACAAGCTCGACGCTTCTGGCGTACTGCGTGTGCCGCTCACCTGGACGGACGGCAAAGGCGTCACCGTCACGAAGACATTCATCTTCAAGCCAGGCGCATACCGCATCGATCTCGAGTACGACATCGACAATCATTCGGCTGCCGCCTGGCAGGCTGCGCCTTATGCGCAGATTCAGCGGACGGATCCGGTCGGCAAGCGCTCGTTCATCACCACGGACACCGAGAACCTCTCGTTCCATGGTCCGGCGATTCGCGATGGTGTGAAGTACCGGAAGCTGAAAGTCACGAGCGACGACGATCGCAATCTGTCGGTCGACGTTTCGAAGGGCGGCTGGATCGCTGCGCTTCAGCATCATTTCGTCAGCGCGGTGGTGCCCCCGGACGGTGCCCAGTACCACCTCTCGCTCAAGGCTGAAGGCAAGGAATACGTGCTGACGGCCGCGGGGCCGATGACGTCGGTCGCGCCGGGTCAAACAGCGAAACTGACGCAGCGGCTGTTCATCGGTCCCAAACTGCAGAACCAGCTCGACAGCACCGGCGAGAAGCTCGATCTCGTTGCGGATTACGGTTGGCTCACGCTGCTCTCCAAACCGCTGTTCATCCTGCTCAACTGGGTGCACAACCTCTTCAACAACTGGGGTTGGGCGATCATCGTCGTCACCTTCCTGTTGAAGCTGCTGTTCTATCCGCTGTCGGAAGCGAGCGGCCGCTCGATGGCGAAGATGAAGCTGCTCGGCCCGCGCATGAAGTCGCTGCAAGAGACCTACAAGGACGATCGCGAAAAGCTCGGTCGCGCGATGATGGATCTCTACAAGAAAGAGAAGGTCAACCCGGTGGCGGGTTGCCTGCCGATGATCATCCAGATCCCCGTGTTCCTGGCGTTCTACTGGGTGCTGCTCGAGAGCGTCGAGATGCGTCAGGCACCCTTCATCGGTTGGCTCACGGACCTGTCGTCTAAAGATCCGTTCTACGTATTGCCGGCCATCATGGCCGCCGCGATGTTCGGGCAGTACAAGCTGCAGGGCACGCCTTCAATGGACCCGGTCCAGCAGAAGGTGTTCATGATCATGCCGTTCGCAATGTCGGTGATGTTCGCGTTCTTCCCGGCCGGACTGGTGCTGTACTGGGTGACGAACACGCTGTTGTCGATTGCGCAGCAGTGGAACATCAACCGGCGCATCCAGGCGGCGAAAGCCAAATAGGCGCCGGGTTCGACGCTCCGCTTTCACTGCGACCCGGTTCGCCGTAGCCTCCTGGCGAGAGGCAGCTGGACATGACTCGCACCGACACCATTGTGGCCGCGGCAACGCCGCCCGGACGCGGGAGCGTCGGTATCGTGCGCGTGTCGGGGCCGAAGACCCCCGAAATCGCCGCGGTGATGCTGGGCGATCTGCCCCAGCCTCGCCATGCGTCGTTCGTGCGATTCCTCGATAGTCGGCAACAACCCATCGACGCGGGCATGGCGCTGTTTTTCCCAGCGCCGCACTCCTATACCGGTGAGCACGTTCTCGAGCTTCAGGGTCACGGCGGCCCGGTCGTGGTCGAAGCGGTGGTTGCCCGCGTGCTCGAGCTCGGCGCGCGGCGCGCGTTGCCGGGCGAATTCACGCAACGCGCATTTCTGAACGACAAGCTCGATCTCGCACAGGCGGAGTCCATCGCGGATTTGATCGATGCCGGATCGCGCGAAGCCGCGCGCGCGGCGATGCGCTCGTTGCAAGGTGAATTCTCGGACATGGTGAAGGGCCTCACCGAGGCCGTGATCGAGCTGCGGATCTACGTCGAGGCCGCGATCGATTTCCCCGAAGAAGAAGTCGATTTTCTCGCCGATCAGCAACTCACCGATCGGCTTGCCGGTGTGCGCCAGCACTTCGATGCGGTGGAACAGAGCGCGCGACAAGGTCGCCTGCTCCGCGAGGGCATGACGGTCGTGATTGCGGGCCGGCCCAATGCCGGCAAGTCGAGTCTGCTCAACCGGCTCGCCGGATATGAAGCCGCCATCGTGACAGCGATTCCCGGCACCACGCGCGACATTCTTCGCGAGCGCATCGACATCGATGGCATGCCGCTGCACGTGCTCGACACCGCGGGCCTGCGCGACAGCAGCGATGTGGTCGAGAACGAAGGCATTCGGCGCGCGGAGCTCGAGATCGCGCGGGCCGATCGTGTGCTGTTCGTGATCGATGCGGTTTCGGACTTTGGAGGTAATGCGTACCTCGAAGAACAGAAGCGGCTGCCCTCGAACGTGCCCGTCACGCTGATCTTCAACAAGTGTGATCAGGCGGTCGGTATTCCCGTCGCCGACGCGCTTTCCGGCCCACCGAGCGTAGCCATTTCCGCGCTCACCGGGATGGGCGTCGATCGTCTCCGTGACCACCTGAAACAAGCGATGGGCTTCCACACTGCGGAAGCCGGCACGGTCTCCGCGCGTCAACGTCACATCGATGCGCTGACTCGCGCGCGCCGCTATGTCGAAGAGGGTGCCCGCCAGCTCCAGGAACGCCGCGCCGGCGAGCTGGTCGCCGAAGAACTGCGCGCCGCGCAGAACGCGCTCGGCGAAGTCACTGGCGAATTCACAACCGACGATCTGCTCGGTCGAATCTTCTCCAGCTTCTGCATCGGCAAGTAAACTTCCGCGCATGGCGACGCTGAGCTGGGTCGGCCGGGAAGCGGTCCTCGATCATCATGAGCGCGTGGAATCGCGGCCGCTGCGCGCAGTGCCCGAGCTTGCGTGCGGGGATGGCAATAGCGGCAACCTCATCATCCAGGGCGACAACCTGCTCGCGCTGAAGGCGCTGCTGCCCGAATACCGCGGCAAGGTGAAGTGCCTCTACGTGGATCCACCGTACAACACGGGTATGGAGGGCTGGGTCTACAACGACAACGTCGACAGCCCTGCCATGAAGCAGTGGCTCGCGGACGCGGGCGTCCCGTTCGGCGAAATGGACCGCCGCGATCGCTGGCTCACGATGATGTATCCGCGTCTGCGACTCGCGAAGGAGTTGCTGAGCCGCGATGGGCTGCTTGCCGTTTCCATCGACGACCGCGAAGTCAGCGTGCTCGGCGTGTTGCTCGACGAGATCTTTGGCGCGAAGCACCGCCTCGCTTGTGCGCCGTGGCTCGCGGAGCCGAGCGGCGGCAAGGAAAAAACCGGCCTGCGCGCCGGTCACGAATACCTGCTCATCTATCACAACGGGGATGACACCAGCCTGTCGCGCGACACGCGCTCGACGGGCGAGCTCAACTTGAAGGACGAGTGGGGCCGCTACCGGAAAGGCCGCGAGCTCACCAAGTGGGGTGGCATTTCCCGCCGCGAGGATCGTCCGGGCCAATGGTTTCCGATGCGCACTCCGGGCGGCGTCGAAGTCTGGCCCATCAGGAACGACGGGGCCGAAGGCCACTGGCGCTGGGGCCGGGAGCAGTCGATGCGTCCGATTCTGGAAGAGCCCGGACGCGCCCACTGGGAACTGCGCGCCTTCGATGACGGCGTCACCTGGCAGGGATTGCGCGAGCGCTGGGTGCCGTACGAAAAGATCCGCGACACCTCGAGGTCCATCGGCTGGAGCACCTGGCTCGACAGTCACGGCTTCAACGCGGATGCGACCCGCGAGCTGAAGGACATTCTCGGCCGCAAGACCTTCGACACACCGAAGCCCGTTGCACTGCTTCGCTGGCTCATCTCGCTGCATGCGGACGATGACGCGCTGGTTCTCGACTTGTTCGCCGGCTCCGGGACGACGGCCCAGGCGGTGCTCGACCTGAACCGCGAGGACGGCGGCCACCGACGCTTCGTTCTCATGGAGATGGAACCGAGCGTGGCCGTCAACATTACTGCTGAGCGCGTCCGCCGGGTCATCCAGGGCTATATCAACGTCCGCGGCGAACGGGTGCCAGGACTGGGCGGTGGCTTCCAATACTTCGAAATCATGGGTCTGTTACCGACTTTGTAACCGCCACCGCCTAGGCTCCATGAGTCGAGAAAGCGGAAGGCGGCCATGACCCAGAACACTTCGTGTAGCACTTCAGACAGCCCGAATCGCCCGCTCCGGATCGTCATCTGCGGCGGCGGTCCGGCTGCTGTCATGCTGCTGCAGGGCCTGAAGCAGCGGACCCAGCGCTCCGTCGACGTCACGATTCTCGAGCCTCGTTCGCGCCTCGGCGTGGGCGTGGCTTATTCCACCGAATGCCCGACGCACCTGCTCAACACTCGCGCCTGCAACATGTCCGTGACGGACGACCCGGACGATTTCGTCCGCTGGCTGAAGGCCGAGCGTCCGCGCCGAGTGCTCAACTGGACGCGCGAAGACTTCGCACCCCGCTCCTATTTCGCCGATTACCTGCAGGCCCGCCTCGCGGACCTGCGCACCGCCACCCATCTTCGCGTGAACTGGCTGCATTCGACCGCAGACGCCGTGTCGCCGCACGGCCGCGGCTGGGAAGTGATTCCCGCCCATGGTGAGGCGGTGCTTGCTGACATCGTCGTGCTCGCCACCGGCAACGAAGCGCCCCGCACAATTGGCGCTGCTTTGGCGCCGTCCGTTCAGCGCCGCGTCATCGAAGATCCCTGGGATGTCGAAGCGAAGAAAGACCTCGCGTCGAACGCACCGGTGCTGCTGGTCGGCACGAGCCTGACCGCCGTCGACATCGCAACCGAACTGCTGCACAACGGCCACACGGGCGAGATTCTCGCGGTGTCCCGTCGCGGCTTGCTGCCGCGGTCGCATGGCCCGATCGCCGCGGCGTCTGAAGGATTTGTTCACGCGCTGCCGTCATCGCTGCGCGAAGTGGTTCGCTACGTCCGTCAGCTCAGTGCAAACGACCCGCGTGGTGACAAGTGGCGTCGTGCGTTCACAGAGCTGCGAGGCATCGCGCCTTCGCTCTGGCGGAACTGGAGCGTGTCCGAACGCCGGCGATTCCTGCGTCACGTGCGTCCTTTCTGGGACGCGCATCGTCATCGTCTCGCGCCCCGCGTTCACGGGAAGATCGAGCGCGCCCTGTCGACAGGCCAGCTCAAGATCGTGCGCGGACGGGTCGATGCGATCGAACAGCATCCGACCCGCGAAGGCGGCCTGCGCGTCAGCGTTCGTCGTGGCAACGGCACGCGAACGTTCGATGTGTCGCGCGTCGTGAACTGCACTGGACCGGAAGCGCATCCGGGCCGCAGCTCGAATCCTCTGTTGCAAGGACTGATCGGCGACCAGATCGCGCGCGCCGATTCGCTGGGGCTGGGCCTGGCCGTCGATTCGGAGTCCCGCGTCATCTCCGGCAACGGCTCAGCGCATTCCACGCTCTTTGCTGTGGGCACGCTCACGCGCGGTTCGCGCTGGGAAGTCACTGCGATTCCCGAGATCAAGGAGCAGGCGAACGGCGTGGTGCGTCGGTTGCTTCACGACCATGCCGAACAGCGGGTCGCGAACCCGGCGAACCCGGTGCGCACGAATGAGGGTGCGGACGATGCGCCCGGCGTTACCATCGCGCCATGGGCCACCGGGTTGCAATTCCAGGGCACATCCATCTAGCGCTGGAAAAGCTGTTCGGCGACGGCGTGCGCCACGTCGTCGTCGTGGAGCATTCGCTGTTCGCGCGACTGCACTATCGAATCAAGGCCACGACTCGCCGGCGCCGCATCTATCTCGTCGGCAGCGGCGAGCGGTTCTTCGCCGATCCCCTGCTGGTGCTTCACGAGTTCTGCCACGTGATGAATCAATGGGAGCCGGGGCATCTCACGACGATGCGCTATCTGCTCGAATCGATGCGACGAGGCTATTGGGACAACCGCTTCGAGATCGAAGCGCGTGAGTTCGCGACGGACAACCTCTATCGCTTCCGCGCCATGCTGAGGCATGGCGTCGTCTAGCCACCCTGCGTCAGCCCAGCAGCGCTTCGCGGTGATAGAGCCGGCCTGCGACGAACGCCAGGATCAGGCCAAGTCCCGCCGTCACGCCGATGGACGTCACGATGTAGAGCATCGGGATCGCTTCGTCCCGCAGCAGGCTCGTGATGAGAAAGTGCTGGCTCAACGCCGGCGCCGCCATCAAGACCGGTGAAGGCTCGAGTCCCAATGCCCCCGCCATGACGAGCGGTAACGTCGGCACCAGCAGCACCAGGCTTAGATACGTTTGTGCTTCCCGATAACTGCGCGTGTAGGCCGCGACGATCGTCATGATCGACGCGCCCAGTGGAATGAGCGGCGCGCTGAACAGCGCGACCTTCAACGCCGTCAGCGGCCCGAAATTCACGCTCATGCCGAAGTTTTCCAGCCCGACGAAGTGCAGCAGGATTGCCAGCTCCGTCACGCTGAGCACCAACGACAACGACATGAATGCGCAGGCGGCGAGAATCTTTCCGTAGATCAGATGCTCGCGTTTCACCGGCACGGTGAGCAGCGGCTCGAGCGAGCCTCGTTCGCGCTCACCGGCCGTCGCGTCGATCGAGAGATACAACCCGCCCATCAACATGGTGAGCAGGATGATGCAGGTGAGCGTGCCCAGGATCACCACCGAACGACTCGCCGGCGTCGACACATCCACGTCATGCACGGCGACCGGCGCGAGCACCATCGGGTCGAGCCCGCGCGCGGTCATTCGCAATCGCGCGATGGTGGAGCTGTACGCAGCCAGGATGTTCTTCGTTCGCCGCACGTCGCGTTCGAGTGCCTGCTTCGACGAATCGGAATACAACGCGAGTGGCGCCGGTCGGGCACTTTCGAACTGCGCGCCGAAATTTTCGGGAATCATCAGCACGATGTTGTTGCGGCTCGTGCGGATCGCCTCGCGTGCCTCGGCATCGTCGTAGTTCACCGGTTGCACGGTGACGCCCCACTCCACGAGCTTGCTGACGAGGTTCGGTGCGCGTTCCGAATGCGCGACGGCGAGCTCGAGCGGCTTGTCGGCCTGGTCGCTGCCGTGCCGGATCATCAACGACAGCATCAGCGCAAACATCAGCGGCGAGAACATCGGCCCGAAGATCAGCGCACTGAAGAGCGTGCGACGGTCCCGCAGGTTCTCGCGAAATTCCTTGCCGAAGACAGTGAAGATCGCGCGCACTACTCGAGCCCTTCGCCCGTGCCGATGAGCTTGACGAACGCCTCTTCGAGACTCGCCTGACCGGTGCGCTCGCGCAGCGAATCCGGCGTGCCCGTTGCAACGACGACGCCATGTGCGATCACGACGATGTCGTCGCACAGCGCGGCTACTTCCTGCATCACGTGGCTGGAGAACAGCACGCAATGGCCTTCGTCGCGCAGTTTCACGAGCAGGTTGCGCAGCCCGCGCACGGCCATGACGTCGAGGCCGTTTGTCGGTTCGTCGAGTAGCACGTTGCGAGGACGATGAATCAGCGCACGGGCCAGCGCCGTCTTCGTCCTCTGGCCCTGCGACAGCTTCTTCGCGGGCCGCGTCGCGAAGTCCTGCATGTCCAGCAATTCGATGAGCTCGTCCGCGCGTTTTTCGCGATCGGCTCGTGACAGGCCGTGCAGCGCGCCGAAGTAAGTGATGTTCTCCCGCGCCGTCAGATGCTGGTAGATGCCCGCCGAGTGCGGCAGCACGCCGATGTGGCGCCGTGCTTCGAGCGGATCTTTGACGATGCTGCGACCGTCGATCACGGCATCGCCGCTGTCGGGCGCGATCACGGTGTAGAGCATTCGCAAGGTCGTGGACTTGCCGGCGCCGTTGGGTCCGAGCAGGCCAGTGATGCGGCCATCGCCGGCATGCAGGCTCACATCGCGCACGGCGATGACAGGCCCGAACCGCTTCGACAGCCGACTCGCTTCGATCACCCGCAATTCCTTGATGATCTGGGGCTCATGGCGTCGGCCCTGCAAGTGTGGTGAAAAACGGCATGGGCTTCGCTCTCGTCGTGCACGACGTGTCGAGACCTTTCACCGCGCCGAGGCTCATGAAGTCCGCCATCACACGGTCCATGCAGGGCACGCCGATCTGACCGTGGCCCTGGTCGGCAATCACGAGATGCAGACTGTTGGAAAGGCCAACCTTGGTGCGCTCGCCATTCACGGCGGGTGTTACGGGATCGTTTCCGCCGGAGAGCAGCAACACCGGTTTGTCGGACTTCAGCGGTGTGTGCAGATCGGCATCGATCGGTCCGCGCGGCCAGCCTTTGCACAGGCTTTCCAGCGCGTCGACCTGCGACGTGCCCATGAAAGTGGCCTGCAGCTTCGCGCGATCGATGTTCTCCGGCTTGTAGAACGGAACATCTTCCGTACACACGACGGCGTTGTGCATGCCATACGCCATCACGTCGCCGAGCGTGCGGACCGTGAGCAGGAACTGGCCGGCGATGGGCTGGAAGTTCCCCGTGCGCTGAGCGATGTCGAGGGTGAGCGGCAGTAGCGCAGCCTGCTCGGAGCTGTAAGTCGAGAGTCTCAGCACTACCGCGAGATGCAGCGCTCCGAACTGCATCGTTGTCGGCGCGCCCGTGGTGGGATCACTCAGGCTCACCGTGACCGGCTTTGTTTCGAGCGCGGAGCGCAGCGACCGATAGGTTTGCACAGGATCGTCGAAGCGTTTCTTGCACGCAGGATCATTCGTGCAGCGTTCGAATACATCCTGCAGCGCGTTCTCCGCATCGGTCGCTGTGTCGGGGCCGAGCGCCTGCTCAGGCGCGATGACACCATCCAGGATGACGGTGCGGGTTCGTTGCGGAAACTTGCGCAGGTAATGTTCGGCGACGCGCGTTCCATACGAGCCGCCGTAGAGGTTGATTTGTTCGTAGCCGAGCGCGGCGCGCACGTTGTCGAGGTCCTGCACGGCGACGCTCGTCGTGTAGTACGCGAGATCGGCTTTCTTGCTGAGCTCCTGGAGGCAGCGCTGCGTTTCGTCGGTGAGCGAGGTCGAGGACGCTTCCATCATCTTCACGTCGTCGATCGCACAGTTGAGCGGATTCGAGCTGCCGGTGCCGCGTTGATCGACGAGCACGATGTCGCGGTCTCGGTGAATGCGCGCGAACGCGGGAGCGGCGTTGGCGTAGAGAACGGTCGCGCCCATGCCAGGGCCGCCGGCGAGCAGGAAGAGAGGGTCGGGAGCCTTGTTGCGGTTGATCGCAGGGATGCGGGCGATACGCAGCGTGATGTGCCGACCGGCGGGCTTCGCGGGGTTCTCGGCAACGTCGAAGTCCGCGCATTCGGCGGCGTAGACGGCGGTGCCGGTGAGGTCTTCGAGCTGGCAGGACGTGAACGCGACGACCGCGCCCGACTCAGCCTTGGCGGCGGCGAACGGCACCGAAGTAGCCGCGGCGGCGGGGCGCGCGAGCAGGCACGCGCAGCAAACGGCTACCGCCGCGCTTACGAGCGCACGTCGTCCTGTTCGAGCCATCGGGCCTTTTGGAATCATCGGGGTAGGCAAGCGGGTCGAAGCCTAATGCAAGGATGCGGCCGAAAGGTGCGACCCATCGCCCGTTCCGACGAAGCCCCGTCCGCGTGGCGCCGAAAGCCGTTTGGCGCCCCCGAAGCCCGCCCCTACAATACGCAGCCCTTCGTCCCGCTGGATTCTTGCCATGCGCTTCGCGCGCCCGTTTGAAGTCATCGTTGTGGGTGCCGGCCATGCCGGCACCGAGGCAGCGCTCGCCGCTGCGCGCATGGGCGCGCAGACGCTGCTGCTCACCCAGAGCATCGAGACCCTGGGTCAGATGAGCTGCAACCCGGCCGTGGGCGGCATCGGCAAGGGCCATCTCGTGCGCGAGATCGATGCGTTGGGCGGCGCCATGGCGCGTGCCACGGATCGCGCCGGCATCCAATTCCGCACGCTCAATGCGAGCAAGGGCCCAGCCGTTCGCGCCACCCGCGCGCAGGCAGACCGCCAGCTCTACAAGCGCGCGATCCGCCTGATGCTGGAGAACCATCCGAACCTCATGCTCTTCCAGCAGGAAGTGGCAGACCTGGTGATCGAAGCCGGGCAGGTGCGCGGCGTGGTTACGATCTCCGGCATCACGTTCGAAGCGCCCACGGTTGTGCTGACGGTGGGGACGTTTCTCGGCGGACGCATCCATGTCGGCCTCGAAAACCACCAGGGCGGACGAGCCGGCGACCCGCCGTCGAACAAGCTGGCGGCGCGTTTGCGCGAGCTGCCGTTTCGCGTCGGCCGGCTGAAGACGGGGACGCCGTGCCGCATCGACGGCCGCACGATCGACTTTTCGGTGATGGTCCGGCAGCCGAGCGATACGCCCATTCCGGTGTTTTCGTTCCTCGGGCGCGCCAGCGAGCATCCTCAGCAGATCGATTGTTTCATTACACAGACGAACGAGCGGACGCACGACATCATTCGTGCAGCGACCGATCGTTCGCCGATGTTCACCGGCGTGATCGAAGGCGTCGGCCCGCGCTACTGCCCGTCGGTCGAGGACAAGGTGGTCCGCTTCGCCGACAAGACCTCACACCAGATTTTCGTCGAGCCCGAGGGCCTCGAAACCCATGAGGTCTATCCGAACGGCATCTCGACCAGCCTGCCCTTCGACGTGCAGTGGGAATTCGTCCGCACGATCCGCGGCTTCGAGAACGCGCACCTCACCCGGCCCGGCTACGCCATCGAGTACGACTTCTTCGATCCGCGGGACCTGCGCCCCTCGCTCGAAACGAAGTTCATCCGCGGCCTGCACTTCGCCGGCCAGATCAACGGTACGACGGGCTACGAAGAAGCCGCCGCCCAGGGCCTCATTGCCGGCATCAACGCAGCGCTTCAGGTGAAGGGCCGTGATGCGTGGGTGCCCAAGCGCAGCGAGGGGTACCTCGGTGTGCTCGTGGACGACCTTGTCACACGCGGGACACGAGAGCCTTACCGCATGTTCACGAGCCGCGCGGAACATCGGCTGCTGCTGCGCGAAGACAATGCGGACCTGCGGCTCACGCCGGTCGGCCGCGAGCTGGGTCTCGTCGATGACGAACGGTGGACCCTGTTCCAGCAGAAGCTGGAACTGTCTGCGCGCGAAGTGGAGCGGTTGGAGCGCACGCGCGTGCATCCGGCGACCGTGCCGGCCGAATGGCAGCAGCGTGTCCTGAAGGCGCCGCTCGGTCGGGATGCCAGCGGTTTCGAGCTGCTGCGCCGGCCGGAGGTGGATTACGAATCGCTGCTCGAGATCATCGAGGCGCCGGATTGGGCGTCAACCGGCGCGGTCGACGACCGTTTGCCGGCGCAGATTCGCGCGCAGATCGAAGTCCGCGCGAAGTACGCCGGCTACATCGAGCGGCAGCAGGACGAGATCGATCGCCAGCAGCGCAATGAGGAGACATCGTTGCCAGAGAATCTGGACTACGCGGCCATCGCCGGGCTGTCGACCGAAGTGCGGCAGAAGCTCGCCGAGGCACAGCCGGCCACGGTCGGCCAGGCCTCGCGCGTTCCGGGCGTCACGCCGGCCGCCGTCTCGATTCTGCTGGTGCATCTCAAGAAGCGCAGCCTCTCCGGCCGGAGCCGTGTGGCATGAATAGCGTGACGCGCCCGGCGTTCCTGCAGCGCCTTGCCGACGTCTGGGATCGAAACAACTCGCTGGTGTGTGTTGGCCTCGATCCGGAAATCGAGCGCTTGCCCGCGACGATCGCCGCGCAGGCATCGCCGATCTTCCAGTTCAACAAAGCGATCATCGACGCGACGGCGGATCTCGTCTGCGCTTACAAACCGCAATTCGCACACTACGCCGCGTACGAAGCGGAAGATCAGCTCGAACGCACCATCGACTACATCCAGAGCACTTACCCGCATGTGCCGGTGATCCTGGATTCGAAGCGCGGCGACGTCGGCAACACGGCCGAGCGCTATGCGATCGAAGCGTTCGAGCGGTATCACGCGGACGCGGTCACTGTGAATCCGTATCTCGGCGGCGATTCGCTCGAGCCCTTCCTGAAGCACCAGGACAAGGGCGTCATCGTTCTCTGCCGCACGTCGAATCCCGGCGCGCGGGATATCCAGGACCTGCAGGTCGGCGGCCGCAAGCTCTACCACGTCATCGCGGAGCTCGCGGCGACGAAGTGGAACTCACGTGGCAACTGCCTGCTGGTGGTCGGCGCGACTTACCCGCAAGAACTCGCAGAGATCCGGGAGATCACGGGCGACATGCCCTTTCTCGTCCCGGGCGTCGGCGCCCAGGGCGGCGACGTGGTGCAGGCCGTTCAGAAAGGCCGCACCGCCCACGGCACGGGGCTGGTGATCAGCTCGTCCCGCGCCATTCTTTACGCGTCTTCGGGAGAAGACTTCGCCAACGCTGCACGGACTGCGGCCACGACGTTGCGCGATCAGATCAATGCCGCGCGTCGCTAGACGCACGACCGCCGGCGTTTTTTCAGCCGCCGCGATCGTTGCGGCACTCTCGCTCCTCACCGCTTGTTCGGGCGGCGGCGGATTAGGCACTGGCGCTGGGTCGGACGCGTCGTCGTCCACCGCAAATATTCTCGTCCGCGGTAATGGGCCGGATCCGGATTCGCTCGATCCGCAACGCGCCCGTTCGGTCGAATCGCAAACCATCTTGCGCGATCTGTGCGAAGGCCTCGCGACGCTTGCGAAAGACGCGAGCCCTGCACCCGGCGTCGCGAGCGAATGGAACGTCAGCGACGACGGCAAGACGTATACGTTCACGCTGCGCCCCGACGCGCGCTGGTCGAACGGCGACAAGGTTGTCGCAGACGATTTCGTAGCGGCCCTGCGGCGGCTCGTCGATCCGGCCACCGCGTCCCAGTACGCGCAGATCATCGATGTGGTCGTGAATGCCGGCGACATCATTACGGGACAGAAAAAACCGGAAGATCTCGGCGTCTCCGCGCCGAACGAAAGCACGGTCGTCGTCCAGCTCACCGCGCCCGCCCCTTATTTGCCAGGGTTGCTCACGCACACCAGCACGTGTCCCGTTCATCGGCCCACGCTTGCGGCGCGTCCGAACGAGCTTGCGAAGCCCGGTGTGATGATCTCGAACGGCGCGTTCACGTTGAAGGAATGGGTGCCCGGGCTGCACGTGCTTCTCGCGCGTAACACGCATTACTGGAACGACGCGGCCACGCATCTCGACGGCGTGAGGTACTTGCAGATTCCTGACGAAAACGCCGAGCTCAATCGTTATCGCGCGGGCGCCATGCACGTCACCATGGTCGTGCCGCGCGGCCAGTTCGACTGGATCAAGCAGAACCTCGCCGCGGAGCTGCACGTGAGCCCGCAGCTGAACACGTACTACTATGGCTTCAACCTGCGCCGTCCGCCTTTCAAGGATGCGCCCGGTCTGCGTCGCGCGCTGTCGCTGGCCATCGATCGCGAACGGCTCGCGAAGTCCGTACTGAAAGTCGGCGAGCTGCCCGCGTACGGCTGGGTGCCTCCGGGCGTTTACAACTACACATCGCAATCGTTCGACTACGCGAACCAACCGAACGCAGAGCGCTTCGCGGAAGCGCGCAAGCTCTACGCCGCAGCGGGATACTCAGCGACGAAACCGCTGCATTTCGAGCTTCTCTACAACTCGGGCGAAGTGCACGACCGGCTCGCTGTCGCCGTCAGCGCGATGTGGAAAGAAGTGCTCGGCGCGGACGTGCGGCCGATGGCCGTGGAGTTCAAGTCGCTGTTGCAGGACATCGATCGCGGTGACGTCGAGATGTTCCGGTCGAGCTGGCTCGGCGACTACAACGATGCGTATACGTTCGCGCAGTACCTGAAGAGCGACTTCGGCATCAACCTGCCGCACTATCAAAACGCGGAGTACGACAAGTTGCTCCTTGCGGCCGCTGCGGAACCGGATGAGACGAAGCGCCGCGAGTTGTTACAGCAGGCGGAAAGCGTCGCGCTGAAAGATCATCCGCTGCTGCCGCTCTATTTCTATGTGAACAAGCACCTCGTGAAGCCGCAAGTGCAAGGCTGGTACGACAACGTGATGAATGTGGTTTACAGCCGGGATCTGTCGATCGCGCCGCCGGTCACGAAACCTTCGAGCTGAACAAACGTCGCTTCGTTCGCTGCCACCAGGTGCTGGCCACTGGCGCGCCCGCTCGGGCCAAAAGCTTGATGCTCGCCTGCCGCGGCGACCTGATCACATCTTCGAGATCGCGCAGGAATGTGCCGTACCAGTGATGAATGTCGTTGGCGCGCAGTGAATCCATCATTTGCCGGTGGCGTTCGCGTCGCTCGTCCAGCGACATATGAAGCGCGCGTTGTAACGCCTGAGCCATGCCGCGCTTGTCGTATGGATTCACCTGCAGCGCGCCGGTGAGCTCCCGCGCCGCGCCGGCCATCGGCGAGATGATCAACACGCCGGGATCTTTCGGATCCTGCGCGGCGACGAATTCCTTCGCGACCAGATTCATTCCATCCCGCACGGGCGTGACGAGCGCCACTTGCGCGGCACGCAGGAATCCCATCGTCGTCGTGTGCGTGAAGTTGCGGTTGAGGTAGCGAATGGGCGTCCAGTCTGCTTCCGCGAACCGGCCGTTCAACCGGCCGGCACTCTGTTCCAGCGCTTGCCGGATCTCGGAATACGCCAGCACATCCGAGCGGCTGAGCGGCGCGATCTGCAAGAACGTGACCTTGCCCTGGCTGTCCGGAAAGGTTTCGAGAAACTGCTCGAATGCGGCGAAGCGCTCGGTGAGGCCCTTGCTGTAATCGAGCCGGTCGACGCCGATGATGAGCTTGCGACCGAGCAGGCTCGCGGTGAGACGCGCCACTCCGTCTTCATTCACCGCGTTCTGCGCTTCCGCGATGATCGCATCGACGTCGACACCGATCGGGTACGCCGCGACGTTCGTGATCGCTTCGCCCGCCTCGACGCACGAGCGGAACGAACGCACGTCGTCTTCCGTCTGGAAGCCGATGAGATCGTAACGACACAGATCGCGAATCAGCTCTGCCTGATTCGGCAGCAGCCGCAACACCTGCATGTGCGGAAACGGCGTGTGCAGGAAAAAGCCGATCGGCCCATCGAATCCTTCCGAACGCAGATAGCGCGCCATCGGAATGAGGTGATAGTCGTGCACCCAGACTGCGTCGCCGGGCTCCAGCATTTTCAGCAGCTGGCGCGCGAACAGCGCGTTGACCGACTGATACGCCTCGTAGTCCTGCTGCTCGTGGCGGAACACTTCAGGAAAGTAGTGAAACAGCGGCCACAGCGTGCCGTTGCAGTAGCCGTTGTAGTAGTGCTCGACCTGCTCGGACGTCAGATCGATCGTGGCGTACGCGATGTTTCCCTGAGTCACCACGTGCGGTTCGGACGCCGGCTCGGCGGTGAGCTCACCGTTCCAGCCGAGCCAGAGGCCGCCGGTGTGGGCCATGGCGGCCATCAGCCCGGTGGCAAGCCCACCTGGGGCGGCCCCATTGCCCGGCACCGAGATCCGATTGGAAACGCAGACGAGTCGCTTCAAGGCGGTCCCCTTTGCTGGAGCCGCGTCAGCAAGCCGCAGCCTGAGACGGGCAGCAACTATCGGACCCGAAATGATCCGTGCCTGGGTTCCGGCGGTGACAAAAAGGTTAGTTTATTCAACACGTTCCACGGACGGGAACGGTGGGACGAGGCGGCCCGAGGCGCGCGCCGGGAAGCCTTACTTCATCTGCATCCAGCCCATCGAGGGCCGGAAGCGCAGCTCGCGCGGCGGACCCGCCGCGATGTCGGAGCTGACGACCGCCATCTCCGAGTCTTCCAGGAAGTGACGTATCAAAGTCAGCACGCTATCGCAGGCACGCTGCGCTTCCGGGTTGTCTGGAAGATGAGCAGCAATCTTCGCCTGCAGGTTGCGCGCATTCGGCATCGCTTCACGCAGCGATTCGATGCAGCGGTCGAGCAGCAGCAGTTCTGTCGCCAGCGTCGTATCCGTAACGTCCGCTGGCTTCGCGCTGCGAATGATGAAGCGCAGATGCAGGAGCGCGCCGGCTTCTTCCACCGCGTCGTAGATACACACCGCGGTGGCGGAGCGCAGCTCGGCGACCATCACCGCATCGTCCGCCACGACTTCGAAATGGTCGGGCGCGACACGCACTTCGCGGTGGCTCGTGGCTGGCGTGGTGGCTGGCATGAGGTGCCCAATGTACCGGAAAAGATAGGCGTTGCGCGCATCACTTCGCGAACTGTGCGCGTTCGCACTCCGCGTGTGTCGCCTCACAACGACTGTCTCCTCGGCAAACCGGGCTACCTCATGCGCCACGTGTTCAGACACGTGCGATCTCGACGAGGACGATCGCGAGCTGCAGCATGCCGAGGCCGATCAGAGTGAACGCATAGATGAAATTACGCATGACAATCTCCTGACTAAAGTGACGTTGGGTGGCAATGAATCGACTGCTTGTGTCATCCCGTCGGGACTTCGCTGCTTTCGATTCGCGACAAGAGCAAAGCACCACGTGTGCCAACGACACACGACCGCCGCATTCGGTTACATCGATCGGCGCCAAATGCCTGAGTGCACATCGAAATTATTCCGTTGAACGGGGTATGTCCGCTTGCGGGCACAGGCTGTCGAGACCGAGTCCATCCCGTCCGTGGGATGTCCGGCGGACGTCCGCTGGTGTCCGGTCCCGGATGCGGGACGGGCCGGTCGCGACGCCAAAAAACGAGATGTCGGGAGCGCTCGTCCCAACAGTGGGATTTCGCCTGTCCGATGCGTCCCACGATCGCGACGCGAGCGACCGCGCGACGGCACTGAATGCGTGCGAATTCAGCTGTTTAAAGCGATGGCATGGGCCATGCTTCATCTCGTGCCATGGATGCGGAGGGCGCCAGATGACTGTCGAACAGACTGCCGGGCTTGCCGCCGGACCCGAAGCCGAACCGCTGATTCGCATGCGTGCGATCACGAAGGTCTTCTACACGGACGAGATCGAGACCCATGCGTTGTCGGGCGTCCACTGCGATATCCGCCAGGGCGAGTTCGTTTCGATCTCCGGTCCTTCGGGCTGCGGCAAATCCACGCTGCTCGCGATCCTGGGTCTGCTCGATACGCCTTCGGGCGGCGACTATTTCCTGCGCGGCCGTCCGGTCGGCACCATCAAGTCCGATGAGCGCGCCACGATTCGCAATCGGGAAATCGGCTTCATCTTCCAGTCGTTCAATCTCATCGGCGACCTCACCGTTTATCAGAACGTCGAGTTGCCGTTGACCTATCGGCAGGGCTTTTCGCGCGATGCTCGTCGTAAAGCGGTGATGGAAGCGTTGGAGCGCGTCGGCATGGCTCATCGCGTGAGTCACTATCCTTCGCAGCTTTCGGGCGGTCAGCAGCAGCGCGTTGCTGTGGCCCGTGCACTCGCCGGTCGGCCGTCCATTCTTCTGGCCGACGAGCCCACCGGCAACCTCGACTCGAAGAACGGCGAAGCCGTGATGGACATGCTTCGCAAACTGCACGCGGAAGGCGCCACCATCTGCATGGTGACGCACGACACGCGTTACGCCGATTTCGCGGAGCGCCGTGTACAGCTGTTCGACGGACGTATTCTTTTCGAAGATCGCGCGCGGCCAGTCGTGTCACACGATCTGGCGCCAGCGGTCTGACGCGAGGAAGCCGCTTTGTTCCTCATCGACGATTTCATCCAGGCGTGGCGCGGGCTGCGTCATTCGCCGGCGTTTCTGATCCTCGCCTCGAGCGTGCTCGCGCTCGGCCTCGGCGCGACGATTTTCACGTACGGCATCATCAACACGACGACGCGCAAGCCGCCGCCGTTCCCCGAAGCGGAGAAGCTGTACACGATTTATGCCGCTGAGCCGGCGCGCCAGTACTACTACTCCCAGCTTCAATACGTGGACTACGTCGAGTTGAAGGCGCAACAGAAGTCCTTCGAAGATCTTGCCGCGTATTTCATCGGCACGGCGATGATCTCGGGCGACGGCCGCGCCGTGCGCTACACCGGCGGCACGATCACGTGGAATCTGCTGCGCGTCCTGCGCGTGAAGCCGATATTGGGCCGGGATTTCAACGAATCCGATGACGCGCCCGGCGCCGAACCCGTCGTCATTCTCGGTTACGACTTGTGGCACAGCCGGTTCAACCAGGATCCCGAAGTCATCGGGCGCGTGATTCGTGTGAATGCGCGACCGAGCACCATCGTCGGCGTGATGCCGAAGGGCTTCGCGTTCCCGTCGAACGAAGACCTGTGGATTCCGATGTCGCGCGATGCTGCGCGCGAACGTCGGGGTGCGCAGTCTTATGAGACAGCGGTCGGCGTGAATGGCATCGGCCGTCTCGGCCGCGACGTCACGCCAGACCAGGCCGCGCATGAAGCGGGCGAGATTTTCGCGCGCCTCGCGAAGCTCTATCCCCGCAGCAACGCGGGCGTGACGACGAATGTGCTGCCCGTGGCTGAGGGCTCGGTGACCGACGCGAATCGGGTGATCAACACGATGTTCGCGGCGGTGCTGCTCGTGTTGCTCATCGCGTGCGCGAACGTCGCGAGCCTGATCTTCGTTCGCTCCAACCAGCGGGTGTATGAAGCGGGTATGCGAGTTGCCCTGGGCGCGCGGCGTCCGCGTCTCATCTTGCAGATGCTCGCAGAGGCCGTGATTGTCAGCGGATTCGGAGTGGCCGGCGGGCTGGTCTTCGCCGCCGTCACCCTGCACCTCACCAATCTGGCCGTGCGCGGACTCGCCGAGACGCCGTCGCCGCCGTGGTGGACGTTCTCCATCGACGGCAAGGTCGCCCTCTTCGCCATCGGTGCCGCGCTTTTGTCGGCGCTGTTGTCTGGCATCGTTCCGGCGCTGCGCGCGTCGCGTCCGGACGTAATGCGCATCCTTCGGGACGGCGGTCGCACGGGCACAGGCATGCGCCTGAACAAATTCACCGCCGCGATGGTGATCGCCGAAGTCGCGTTCTCCGTCGCGCTGCTGACAGGCGCCGGACTCATGACTCGCGCATCCGTCATCTCGCTGCAGCGGAATTACGGTGCAGACGTCAGCGGCTTCATGAGTGCTCGCGTGGGCCTGCCGCTCGCCAAGTATCCGGTCGAAGAACAAGGGCGTTTCTTCGAGGATCTCGTCGCCGAGCTGCGCAAGCGGCCGGGCGTGCAATCCGCGATCGCCGCGACGTCGATGCCGGGCAGCGGCGGTGTCGATGATTGGCGCTTCGCGATCGAAGGCGAAACCTACGAAGATCGCGCGGATTATCCCTATGCGCACGCGGTGACGGTGAGCGCGGGCTTCTTTGAAGCGTTCCGTCTCGCGGTGCGCGCGGGTCGCGAATTCAACGCGTCCGACAAAGCGGACTCTGCTCAGGTCGCCGTCGTGAACGAAGCGTTCGCGCGCGAGTATTTCCCGCACGAGGACCCGATCGGCCGCAAGCTGCGCGAGGCCGAAGACTCGGGCTCGCAGTCGCTCACGATTGTCGGCGTCGTGCCGAACATCAATCACGACACGGGCTGGAAGAACGGCGGCTTCACCCCGACGATCTATCGCCCGCTCACCCAGCTTCCCTGGCGCTTCATCACCGTCGCGGTTCGAACCACCGGCGAGCCGCAGGCGTACGGCAGCCTCATCATCAACGTCACGCAGCACCTCGACCCGGATCTCGCGCCCTATTGGGTGAAGACGCTGCATGAATTCCAGATGCAGCGGCGTGACAACCTGCGCCTGCTCGCAAACGTGTTCACCGGCTTCGCGCTCATCGCGATCATCCTCGCCGCCGTCGGCATCTATGGCGTGCTGGCCTTTGCGAGTGGCCAGCGTAATCGCGAGATCGGCGTGCGGCGTGCGCTCGGCGCACACGACCGGCAGATTCTCGGCACCGTCATGCGCGGCGCATTCTTCCAGCTCGTGGTTGGCCTCGCGCTCGGCGCACTGTTCGCGCCGATGATGGGCCGTGCGTTGAAGGCGGCGTTGCCCGGGCTTTCGCTGGACGATCCCACGGTTTACGGGATCGTCTTGCTCGTGCTGCTGGTCGCGTCTCTCGCGGCGAGCTGGATTCCGGCGCGCCGCGCGCTGCGCGTGCAGCCTTCGTCCGCGCTTCGCTGCGATTAGCGGGAGATGAGTTTCTTCATCGCACGCGCTACCCTCGGTCGCGCATGAACGAAGTGTCTCCGTCAGACGCGCCCCGCGTCATCGTTGCCGACGATCAGCAGGACGTGCTCACGGCCCTGCGCCTGCTGCTCAAGAACGACGGCATGCTCGCTACGACCGTGAGCTCGCCCGCCGGTCTGCTCGAAGCCGTTCGGTCGGAGTCGTTCGACGTCGCGGTGATCGACCTGAACTACGCCCGCGACACCACCTCCGGTCGCGAAGGGCTCGACCTCATTCCTCAGATCCACGCGATCGATCCGCAGCTGCCGGTCATCGTGATGACGGCGTGGGGCACGATCGACGTTGCCGTCGAGGCGATGCGCCGAGGGGCGCGCGATTTCCTCGAAAAGCCCTGGGACAACCATCGCGTGCTGTCGGTCATCCGCAATCAAGCGAGCTTCAGCCGCGAAGTGCGGCACAGCCGCCGGCTCGAGGCGGAGAACCAGCTGCTGCGGGCCGCGGTGGATGAAGAGTTCATCGCGGAAGCGCCGTCGATGCGCGCGGTGCTCGATACTGTTGAACGCGTCGCGCGTTCCGATGCGTCGATCCTGATCACGGGTGAGAACGGCACCGGCAAGGGCGTCATCGCGCGGTTGGTGCATTCGCTGTCGGCGCGGGCGTCGAAGCCGTTCATCTCCGTGAACATGGGCAGCATTCCCGAGACCGTGTTCGAGAGCGAGATGATGGGCCACGTGCGCGGCGCCTTCACGGACGCCAAGGCGGATCGGGTGGGCCGTTTCGAGCTCGCCGATGGCGGCACGCTGTTCATGGACGAGATCGGCAACGTGCCGGTCAGCCAGCAGGCGAAGCTCCTGCGCATCATCGAGAGTGGCGAGTTCGAGCGGGTCGGGTCTTCGCGCACGCAGCGGGTGGACGTCCGCATCGTCACCGCCACCAATGCGGATCTGCCGACGCTCGTGTCCCAGGGCCGTTTCCGGCAGGACTTGCTGTTCAGGCTCAATACCATCGAAGTGCGTTTGCCGCCTTTGCGCGAGCGGCGCGAAGACATCGTCCCGATCGCCTATCGAAAGCTCGCGGGAATCGCTGCGAAATACGGCCGTCGTATCGAGGGGTTCGACGACGGCGCCCTGCAGGTGTTGCGCGGGTATGCGTGGCCGGGGAACGTTCGCGAGCTCGGTAACGTCATAGAGCGGGCGGTGCTGATGGCCCGCGGTGCCAGCGTGACGGCTGCAGATCTTCGCCTGGACATGCAGGTGTCTGCGTCACCCGGCATCGAGGCGATGAGCCTGGAAGATGCCGAACGGCTGCTGATCCGGACGGCGCTTCGCCGTTCGGAAGGCAACGTGAATGCCGCGGCGGAGGCGCTCGGCCTGAGTCGAAGCGCGATGTACCGCCGCCTGGAAAAACTGGGGATCCGGACCGACGGGCTCTAGGCCGAGGGGCCACGGTCGCTGGTCACTGGCGCAAGAGCTGGCTCATCATGCTGGCCGGCGACTCAGGGCCATGTCTCTCGCCTGCGGTTTTGGTCTACGGTTCTGGTCCACCCTTTTGGCCAATCTTCCGGCCCGATTCAGGGGCCCACAATCCTGCGCCCAACAGACTTTGATATGGTGTCGGCCGCTTGAACATCGCGTTCCAGAACAGGCTGGCACTCATTGCGCTCGGCACGGGGGCACCCGCCACCGCTGTCGCATCGTGGTTTGCCTGGGTCTACGCACCGACGCCGGAGCTGCGAGTCATCTGCGTGCTGGCGCTGCTCGGTTGCTGGATCGGGTGTGCGATGACCGTGCGCAGCCGGCTCATCTTTCCGCTGCAGACCCTAGCGAATCTCATCGAAGCCGTTCGCTGCGGCGACTACACGCTTCGCGGCCGACGCGCGGCGCCCGGCGACACGCTGGGCGAGGTCGTGCGCGAGATCAACAAGCTCGGCGAAACCCTGCAGCGCCAGAGGCTCGAATCGCTGGAGGCGACGGCGCTGATCCAGACGGTGCTCGAAGAGCTGGACACCGCCGTGCTCGCCTTCGACGACAACCACCAATTGAAGCTCGCGAATCGCGCGGCCGCGGAGCTCACGGGCCGATCGAGTGAAAGCATGATCGGCCGTTCCGCGCGCGAGCTCGGACTCGAAGAGCTGCTGGCGCGCGAGTCCAACGCGGTCGCCTTCATGTCCTTCGCCGGCCGCGGCGGGCGCTTCGAGATGCGCAAGGGCAGCTTTCGCCAGGGCGGCGTGCCCCACACGCTGCTGATGGTGTCGGACCTGAGTCGCGCGCTGCGCGAAGAAGAGCGGCGCGCCTGGCAGCGGCTGATTCGTGTGATCGGCCATGAGATCAACAATTCGCTCGCGCCGATCAAGTCCCTCGCCGGCACGCTGAAAGACATGCTCAGTCGTCAGACCTGCGAGCCAGACGTGCTCGAAGGCCTTTCGCTGATGGGCGATCGCGCAGACTCGCTATCCAAGTTCGTTGCGACATACAGCCAACTCGCGCGACTGCCCGCACCCAACAAGCAGCCGATTTCGTTGAACGCGCTGCTTCACCGGCTCGTCGCCTTGCCAGCCTATGCCGGCGTGCGCGTGAGTGCGCCGTTCGAAACCGAAGTGCCCGCCGACGCAGGGCAGCTGGAACAGGCGCTGATCAACTTGCTGAAGAACGCCGTCGAAGCATCGAACGGCGTCGTCACCGATGTGGAGATTGCGGTCGCCCGCACGCGCGACGCGGTGATCATCGAGATTCGCGATACCGGACCGGGCATCGCCAACCCGGACAATCTATTCGTGCCGTTCTTCACGACCAAGCCCGGCGGCAGTGGCATCGGCCTCGCGCTGTCACGCCAGATCGTGGAAGCCCACAACGGCACGCTGGCCGTCGAGAATCGCGCTGACGTCACGGGCGCGGTGGCCAGAATTTCAATTCCGGCGCCGCTCGAGAACGCGTAGTCCTTTTTCAACGCGCGTTCTTCAAATGCGCCTGCAAATGCCGCCGATACGCACGCCCGGACGTAAATCGCTGCCCATTCGCCAGCGTCACCGTGTACTCGCCGTGAAACCGCCGCTCCATCTCCCGAATCTTGTGTGTGTTCACGATGACCGACCGGTGAATGCGCAGGAACATGCTGGGATCGAGCGTGCCTTCCGCCTGCTGCATGGTCCATCGGATCGTGAAGTTGTCCGTGCCGGCGGTGATGTTGACGTAGTTGCGGTTCGCCTCGACCGCGTCGATGTCCGGCTGCGCGATGAAGAACAAGCGGCCGTCCCGTTCCGCGACGATGCGCTTCGGGCCATTGGTCGCTGGCGCGCGGCCCGCGACTGAGATCACGGTCTCGCGCACGGCGTTCGAAATTTTGTCCGCGAGCTCGGTGTCGCTCTTATCGCCGCCCGTCAGGCGCGTGCGCACGCGGCGGATCGCTTGCCTGAACCGCTCGCGATCGAACGGCTTCAACAGGTAGTCCACCGCCTCGACGCCGAACGCCGCCAGCGCGTACTGGTCATGCGCGCTCACGAATACCACGAGCGGCTTGTCGCCGTTCAGGCGCTCGAGCACGTCAAAGCCATTCGTGCCGCGCATCTGCACGTCGAGCAGCAGCAGGTTCGGCCGCGCGGCTTCGACTTGCTCGATTGCCTCGACACCGTGTGACGCTTCACCCACCACCGCAACGTCCGGCTCGAGCGCGCACAGCTCGCGCAACCGTTCCCGTGCATAGGGCTCGTCATCGACTATCAACGCCCGGATACTCACGCGGCCTCCTGTGCGGCGGACTCGATGTAAGGAATGCGGATGCGGGCCACCACCGAGCCGTCTTCCGCATGCACGAGCTCGAGCTCGTACTCTTCGCCAAAGAGGGTTTTCAGCCGCTCGCGCGTGTTCGCGAGGCCGACGCCGAGCCGCACATCCGAACGCTGGCGCGCCACGGAATTGCGCACGGACATCTCGAGTCCCCGGCCGACGCGCCGAATGCGCAGGTCGACGCGAATCTGTTCCGTCTCCGCGGCCACGCTATGCACGACGGCGTTCTCAGCAAGGGGCTGCAGCAGCAGGCTCGGCACGGCTGCACCCGTCACAGCCGGCTCCACGTCGATATGAAACGACAGCCTGTCCGGAAAACGCAGGCGTTGTACTTCGAGGTAGTTGCGGACGAAATCCACTTCACGCGCGACCGCGATGAAGTCGGACTCGCCATCGCGTAACGTCCTGCGCAACAGCTCCGACAGTCTCACGAGCATCTGCTCGGCCACCTTCGGGCGGCTCGATACGAGCGACACTGCCGCATTGAGCGTGTTGAACAGGAAGTGCGGGTTGAGCTGCATACGCAGTGCCTGCAGGCGCGACTGAGTCCACGCCACTTCCAGGCTCGCTGCGCGCAGCTGGTGATACTTCAGTTCGCCGTAGTTCTTCACGCCGAGCAGGATGGCGAGGCCGAGCACGTAGGACAGGAAGAAGTCCGAAAAGCTCGAGACCCAAAGATCCACCGAGAGCCGCACGCCGAGCACCGAGTGCAGCAGCTCACCCATGAGGGTCCATTCGCCGCGGTCCGCCGCCACCAGCGTGAGCAGGATCGGCCGCGCCAGCAACGCGAACAGCAGCGCCATCGCAAGATGCGCCAGCGCTGCGCGCACCTTGCCGCGGGCCGGCCAGCCGACCGCCAACGCCGTCCGAAAGAACACGAGCAGCATGGGCAACAGCAACGCGTGCTGCAGCAGCCGCAGATGCGGAGGCGCGATGATGATTCCAGGATTGCCGGCGGTGATGACGGAGTGGACGACGACTCGCATGAACGCGAGATAGATCCAGAACGGAATGGTGACCGCGAGCACCAGACGCCAGGGGCCGGGCGGTTGGGGTTCCGCAGGAACGTCGCGACAGGCGCCTAAGTTCGAGGACACACCGTGCGCGCCATTGCTCACACCGACGCGCGCGAGCGTATTGCGTACGTCACCGCGTTCCCCGTCGTGCACGTCGTTACGCGGTTCCCTGCGCACGTTCGTGAACACATTCTTCATGTTTGATTGGCCCGTACGTTGCGGGTGTCCCCGGCATCATGCGCCCGGGCAAAAACGGCTGCAACGAAGCGCCAGCGAAGGAGAATGGAGGCTGCGGCGAGAATGCAAGATCAGCTCTAAGTCCCCAGCGAGCCAACCGTTAGCAGGAGGAACCCGGCCGCAGCCCCCAGTTCTGTGCCGGCGCCCGCTGTCCCCGGGCACGTGACCCTAGGATGCGGGATGCCCCATGTCAGTTGCATGCCGGTGCGCCGAGGCGATTCGGCAACACGACCAAGCATTCCGTCGACAACTGTGTGCGACGTGAAGGGGGACGACCAGCCTGTGAAGCGGGATCAGTGTAAAAGCCCGGTGCACTGCGGACCGTGACGCGCGGACTATTTGCGCCAGAAGGCAGGCGTGAACAGCACGAGCACGCTGAAGATTTCGAGGCGGCCCACCAGCATCGCAGCGGTGCAGATCCAGGTTTGCAGGTCCGAAAGGCTCTGGAAGTTATGCACCGGACCGACTGCGGCGAGACCGGGGCCGGCGTTGTTGATGGAGGCGACGATGGCGCTGAACGACGAGTCGAAGTCCAGGCCCGTCAGCAGCATCGCGAACGTGAGCGTGACCACGGTCATGAAGTACAGAAAGATGAAGGCGAGCACCGAATCGCCGATGCGCTCGGGCACCGGCTTGCCGCCAATGCGCACCGGCCAGATCGCGCTCGGGTGCACGAGCAGCTTGAGCTCGCGGCCGGCCTTGCGAGCGAGCAACAGGGTGCGGAACATCTTCACGCCGCCGCCGGTGGAGCCGGTGCTGCACGTGATGCTGGTGAGGAACAGCATCCAGATGGGCGCGAACACCGGCCACTTCTCGAAGTTCTCCGTCACGAAGCCCGTGGTGGTCGCCATCGAGATCACGTTGAACGAGGCGTGTCGAAGTGCGGTGAAGAAGTTCGAGTAGATGCCTTCGAAGTACAGCAGCAGCGTGATGACGACGACGCTGATGGCCAGCAACCCGACGATTGCGCGCGCTTCCGGATCGTTCTTGTACGGCCGCAGCGTCAACCGGCGCAGCGCGACGAAGTGACGCGCGAAGTTCAGCGAGGCCGCCACCATCAAGATCGACAGCACGATCTCGATGGCCGGCGAGTTATAGAAGCCGAGGCTGGCGTCGTGCGTCGAGAATCCGCCGAGCGAGAGCGCGGACATGCCGTGGCAAATCGCGTCGAACCACGTCATGCCCGCCATGCGCAGCGCGCCGATCCCGATGAGGGTCATCACGGTGTAGACCACCCACAAAGACTTGGCGGTCTCGGTGATGCGCGGCGTGAGCTTCTCGTCTTTCACCGGACCCGGCGTTTCCGCCTTGTACAGCTGCATGCCGCCGACACCGAGCAACGGCAGGATCGCGACGGCCAGCACGATGATGCCGAGGCCGCCCATCCAGTGCAGCGTGTGCCGCCAGATGTTGAGCGAGGGCGCGAGCGAATCGAGGCCGGTGAGCACCGTGGAGCCGGTCGTCGTGAGGCCGGACATCGATTCGAAATACGCGTCCGTATACGAGATGCCCTTGATGCCCATGTACAGCGGAATGCTCGCCGACAGCGACATGAGCACCCAGCTGAGCGTCGCGAGCAGGAAGCCGTCGCGCGGCTTGAGCTCGCGCCGGTGCTTGCGTGTCGCGAGCGAAATCAGGAAACCGCTGCCGGAGCTCGCGGCTGCGGCGATCAGGAAGATGCCGACCTGCCCATCGAGCGTGATGAGCGACGTGAGCACGGGGATGAGATACGCCGCGCCGAAAAACGCCAACAGGGACCCGAGAACGTGCGCGACGCCGAGCATTGCGTGAAGGGTGGGCTTGCTATCGGATGACGGCGCCGAGGAACAGTTTTTCCACGGCTTCGATGTGGCGGCGATCGGCGAGGAACAGGATCACGTGATCGTCCGCCTCCACCATGGTGTCGTGGTGGGCCATGATCACTTCGTCGCCGCGTACGATCGCGCCGATGGAGGCACCCTCGGGCAGCGCGATCTGGTCGATGCGCTTGCCGATGACCCGGCAGCTGCGCTCGCTGCCGTGAACGATGATTTCGATGGCTTCCGCCGCACCCCGACGCAGCGAGTGCACGCGCACCACGTCGCCACGCCGAACGTGTGCGAGCAATGAGCCGATGGTGATGGTCTGCGGCGAGATCGCGATGTCGATGCTGCCGCTCTCCATCAGTTCTGCGTACGAAGGCTTGTTGATCAGCGCCATCACCTTGTGTGCGCCGAGCCGCTTCGCCAGCATCGCGGAAAGGATGTTCGCTTCCTCGGAATTGGTGAGCGCGGCGAACACGTCGCAGCTGTCGATGTTCTCTTCGATCAGCAACTCTTCATCGGCCGCATCGCCGTTCAGCACGATCGTGTTCTCGAGCAGCTCCGAGACCTTGCGGGCGCGCTTCGCGTCGCGCTCGATGAGCTTGACCTGGTTGTGCTTCTCCAGTGCCTTGGCGAGCCGGAAGCCGATGTTGCCGCCGCCCGCGATCACGACGCGCCGGACAGGGCTGTCTTCCTTGCGAATCTCGCTCATCACCCGACGCAGGTCCGGCGTCGCGGCCAGGAAGAACACTTCGTCTCCTTCCTCGATGACGGTGTCGCCCTCGGGCCGGATGGTTCGATTGCCGCGATAGATCGCAACGACTCGCGCGTCCGATTTCGGCAGATGTTCTTTCAGCTCGCGCAGCGCGCGGCCGATGAGCTGACCGGTTTTGCGGGCTCGCACGCTGACGAGGCGCACTTTGCCATCCGCGAAATCGAGCACCTGGAGCGCGCCCGGATGCTGGATGAGTCGTTCGATGTATTCGGTGACCAGCTGCTCCGGGCTGATGAACACGTCGACCGACAGCGCTTCTTCGCTGAAGAGCTCGGGGCGGCTCGTGTATTCAGCGGAACGAATGCGCGCGATCTTGGTGGGCGTGCGATAGAGCGTGTAGGCCACTTCGCAGGCCATCATGTTCACTTCGTCGGCGCTGGTGAGCGCGACGATGATGTCCGCTTCCGCCGCCCCGGCCGCTTCGAGCACGGTGGGAAAAGATGCGTTGCCCGCGACTGTACGGATGTCGAGACGGTCCTGCAGGTCGCGCAGCGTGTCTTCGTTGATGTCGACGACCGTGACTTCGTTCGCCTCTTCGCGGGAGAGGTGATACGCGGCAGTTCGCCCGACCTGACCGGCGCCGAGGATAATGATCTTCAACGTACCGGTTCCAGGTTGGCGTACTGCGCCATCAGCACCTTCGTGCCCACGGCCTCGAACCGCACTTCGACGCGCGCGTGCGCACCGCTGCCTTCCACGTTGAGTACCACCCCTTCACCGAATTTGCTGTGCTTCACGCGCGCACCGAGCCGCACACCGGGTGCCACGGGATCTTCAACCGGGGCACGGAATCGCGACGCTGCTACCACCGGCCGATGCACCTGCACGCGCGGGCGCACTTCTTCGATCAGCTCCTGCGGCACTTCCTTGATGAAGCGCGATTGCATGCCGTAGCTGTCGATGCCGTGCAGCCGTCGCTGTTCCGCATACGTGAGATAGAGCTGCTTCATCGCGCGCGTCATGCCGACATAGCAGAGCCGGCGCTCTTCCTCGAGCCCATCGATATCGTTGAGCGAGCGCTGATGCGGGAACAGGCCATCTTCCATGCCCGCCAGGAACACGACCGGAAATTCCAGGCCTTTCGCGCTGTGCAGGCTCATCATCTGCACGCAGTCTTCCCACGCTTCCGCCTGGCCTTCGCCAGACTCGAGCACGGCATGCGCCAGGAAGGATTCCAGCGGCGGCAGCTCGCCCTCGACGCCTTCCGGCTCGAAGCCGCGCGCGGCGCTCACGAGCTCGTTCAGGTTCTCGACGCGGCCTTCGCCACTGCCACCGGAGCTCTTGTCGCGCTTGTGATGCTCGATGAGCCCGCTCGCCTGCAGCACGTGATCGACTTTCTCGTGGAGCGCGAGCGAGCCGATCTCGTGGGTGAGCCGCTCGATCAACGTCATGAATCCGTGCACCGCCGTCGAGGCTTTCGGCCCGAGCGCTTCACTCGTGATGCACGCGGCCGCCGCTTCCCACATGGAAATGCCGGCGCCCTTGGCATGCTCGCGGATGATGTCCACGCTCTTCGCGCCGATGCCGCGCGTCGGCAGGTTCACGATGCGCTCGAACGACGCGTCATCCTGCCGGCTGGAGATCAGCCGCAGATAGGCGAGCGAATCCTTGATTTCCGCGCGCTCGAAGAACCGCAGGCCGCCGTACACGCGGTAGGGAATACGCGCGGAGATGAACGATTCTTCGAACACCCGTGACTGCGCGTTCGATCGATACAAAATGGCGATGTCCCGCCGCGCGCCGCCGGTGTTCGACCAGTCCTTGATGCGCTGGGTGATGAACTCGGCTTCGTCGCGCTCGTTGAACGCGGCGTAGAGCTTGATCGGCTCGCCCTTCGCTCCGCTCGTCCACAGGTTCTTGCCGAGTCGGCCGTTGTTGTTCGAGATGAGCGCGTTGGCCGCATCGAGGATCGACGACGTCGAGCGGTAGTTCTGCTCGAGGCGGATCAGCTTCGCATTCGGATAGTCGCGAGTGAAGGTCGCGAGGTTCTCGACTTTCGCGCCGCGCCAGCGATAGATGGACTGGTCGTCGTCGCCCACCACGAACGGCGCACCGTTCGGTCCGGCGACGAGCTTGAGCCATCCATATTGAATGGCGTTCGTGTCCTGGAACTCGTCGACGAGCACGTGACGGAAACGATTCTGGTAGTGAGCGAGCAGCGAAGGGTTGTCGCGCCACAGCTCATAGGCCCGGAGCAGCAGCTCTGCGAAATCCACGACGCCCGAGCGCTGGCAGGTGTCCTCGTAGTCCGCATAGAGCTTGATGAACATGCGGCGGATCGGATCGCCGTTGTCCTTGAGCTGCGCCGGGCGGTGGCCTTCATCCTTGTTGCTGTTGATGAAGGCCTGCACTTCGCGCGGCGTCCAGCGGGACTCGTCGAGGTCCTGCGCCTTCAGCATCTTTTTGATGAGGCGGCCCTGATCTTCGGAGTCGAGGATCTGGAAGTTCTGCGGCAGCCTGGCATCGCGCCAGTGCAGGCGGAGCAGGCGATGCGCGATGCCGTGAAAGGTGCCGATCCAGAGCGCCGAGCCGGGCACGCCGAGCAGGGACTCGACGCGCTGACGCATCTCACCTGCAGCCTTGTTCGTGAACGTGACCGCCAGGATGCCGTGAGGCGATGCGCCTTCAGCCTGGATGACCCAGACGATCCGGTGCGTGAGCACCCGGGTTTTGCCGCTGCCCGCGCCGGCGAGCACTAGGACCGGCCCAACCGGAGCGGTAACCGCCTCACGCTGTGCGTCGTTGAGGGGTTTCAGAATCGGGGTCAGGTCCATGAGGGCGCGCATTCTATGTTATTTGGGCGCCCCCCGGCCGGCCGGCCATGGAAAAGCAGCGGGGCGTCCCGGCGAGAGAAATGCGGGCGTTGTCGCGGGGATCAATGAGCGATTTCGGCGGCTGATGGGGCGCTGGCTGCGCGCCCGCCAGGGAAGATTCCAGCTGCAGCTGCAGCTGCAGCTGCAGCTGCGGCTGCGGCGCTGGCTGCGGCGCTATGAGCGATCGACGGCTCGCTACCCGGTCGGCTCGCCCTCCCAGCCGCCCGGCGCTTGAGGGCTTCTTCGCTCTTTTCCCAGCTTTTACGGAGACTTCCGCTCACTCTCCGGCTTGCGCACCTCCTGCTCCGCAAACCTGAGCAGCGCCACGATCAACGCCAGCACCACCGGCCCGATCAACGACCCGATGAACCCAAACGCCGCCACGCCCCCGATCACGCCCACGAACACGGTGAGGGTCGAAACGGACGCCCGTTGCCGCGTGAGGTAAGGCCGGAGCACGTTGTCCGAGGTCCCGACCAGCCCCGTCCACACCGCCATGAAAATCGCCCAGCCCCATTGTCCGGTGGCGGCCAGGTAGATCACCGCGGGCACCAGCACGAACCCCGTGCCCGCCGCCGGAATGAACGCCGCGATGGCCGCAAACACCGCGAACACCACCGGGGACGGCAAGCCTGCGATCGCGAAACCGATGCCGACCAGCGTGCCCTGGATCACTGCCGTGAGCGCGTGCCCAAAGATCACGGCCCGCGACACGTCGCTGAGATAGTGAAGCAGCCGGCCGCGTCGCTCGGGATCCATCGGCACGAGGCGCATCGTGTGCATGAGCATCGATTGCCCGTCGCGCAGCAAAAAGAACAGCAGGAACAGCATCAGGAAAAAACTCACCAGCGTGCCGACGACGCCGATGGCAAACGAGCCGCCGAGCGCTGCCGCGCCTTTCAGCAGGTTCTGTGCACCGCTCACCAGCCAGTCTTCCACCTGCGCGATGCTCGCCGTGACGTCTGCCCCGAACCAGCCGAGCACCCGGCCGACGAGCGGGATGGTCTCGAGCCGCTGCAGGATTTCGTGGTAATCGCCGAATTGCCGCTTCCGCAGGTAGTCGATGAGCAGCGTCACCTGCTGCGCGAACACAATGCCGAAACCGACGATGGGCGCGATGATGAAGAACGGCGTCAACCCCGTGAGGATTCCCGCCGAATAACCGGCCTTGCCGCGCAGCCGCTTCGTGAGTCGCGTGTGCAGCGGAAAGAGCAGAAACGCCAGGATGATCGCCCACCCGAGCGGCGCCCAGAACGGCTCGAGGAACTGGTAGAGCACCCAGCCGAGCACGAGAATCGTCCCGATGAGGAAGCACCGGGTATAGAAGCGTGAATACATGGGGGTGAAGCCTACTCTACGGCTTGAGTAAATCTAAACGGCCGTTCAAGGTTTCGCGTGGCAAGGAACGGTCCCGCACCCGGATACTGAACGCATGCCAACACTTTACGACTATCTCGACTCCGGCAACGGCTACAAGATTCGCCTGTTGCTCGCACTGCTGAAGCAGCCTTATCGGCATGTCGAGCTCGACATCCTGACGGGCGAAACCCGCACGCCCGAATTTCTGGCGAAGAACCTGAACGGTCGCATCCCGACCCTCGAGCTGGACGACGGCACGTTCCTCGCAGAGTCCAACGCAATTCTCTGGTACCTGTCGGAAGGCACGCCATACGTTCCGGCAGATCGGCTCGGTCGCGCGCAGGTGCTTCAGTGGATGTTCTTTGAGCAATACAGCCACGAACCTTATGTTGCGACGGCCCGTTTCATCATGCGGCACCTGCCGCCCGAGTCACCGCGCTATGCGGAGCTGCCAGATCGCCGAACGCGCGGGCACGCCGCGCTCGCGGTGATGGATGCGCATCTGAAGAGCCGCACGTATTTCGTCGCGGAGCGCTACTCCATCGCCGACATCGCGCTCTACGCTTACACGCACGTGGCTCATCAGGCGGAGTTCGATCTCGCGCCGTATCCGAATGTGTTGTCGTGGTTGGGTCGGGTCGCCGCGCAGCCCGGGCACATTCTCATTACCGATCAGCCGCTGGCGGGCGCGTAGGCTCGCCTTCGAATCCCGCCGGGAAGGTCGGATCTGAGAGGCTTCGCAGGAATGCCAGCAGCTCGTGTCGCTCAATCGCGTTCAGGGTGAAGCGGCGGAGGGCGGGCTGCTGCGGATCGGTCGGTTGTTCGTCGCCCGCACCGATGCGCTCGTAATGAGCCAATACGGCCTCGAGGGTCGCGACGCTTCCATCGTGCATGTAAGGTCCCGTGCGTTCGACGTTGCGCAGGGTGGGCACGCGCATCGCATCGCGCCCGATGCCATTGCGGGCGAAGCTCGGCTCGCCGGTCGCGCCTTTTGTGTCGCGCCACGCCCCCGAGAAATTGAAGCCGCTGTGACAGGCGCCGCAACCGAGCCGGTCCGAATAAAAGAGCGCCATGCCGCGCTTCGCGTCCTCGCCCAGCGCCTGGTGTTCGCCGCGGAAAACATACCGATCGAACGGTGAATTGCCGGAAATCAAGGTTCGCTCGAACGCGGCGATGCTCTTGATGATCTCATCGAGTCCGATGCGGCCGGCAGACTCAGGGAAAGCCTGCGCGAATCGCTCGCGGTAGGCCGCATCTTCAGTCAACGCCGCGGAGACTTCGGCTTCCCGGCCCTGCAGTCCCATCTCGACGGGATGCTCATTGAAGAGCGGCTCACGCATTTGCTCTTCGAGCGAACGCACGTTCGGCTTCGCCCATCCGAAGCTTACGTTGTATGCGACGTTCGTCAGCGTCATGGCGTTGTTAACGGTGTGATCGCCGGTGGATCCCACTGCCGTGGATCGTCCGTCTGAAAACGCGCGCGACGGTTCGTGGCAGCTCGCGCAGCTGTACGCGCCAGTCGCGGATAACTTCGGCTCGAAGAACAGTCGTCGGCCCAGGTCGACTTTTGCGACCGACATCGGGTTGTCCGCTGGCACGAACGGCACTGGAAAGCCGCGCGGCAATGACCACTGGTAGTCCGCGCTGGCCGCGATGCGTGGGGATGACACCGCCATCAGCAGCAGGCAGAGCCCGAGCGCGATCAGCCGCGCCAAACCATCACCACTTGTTCCGCAGCTCTCGCAACTTGATGAACACAGTGCGAGCGTCGGGCTGATCGCCGATCTCCGGAAACGCCGCGCGCAGCCGGGCGATGACTTCGGGACTGCGTAAACGGAAGAACGTGTTCACCCGCTTCTCTTCACCGAGCGTGGTGATCTTCGCGCTCTCCGGCGGCACGGCTATGGCGGAAGCGAGGAGTTCCTGGGCGTCGTCGTTACCCGGCTCCCGATCCAGCGTGAATTCGAGATTGCGCGCCATGTATTCGTGGCCTGGGAAAACGCGTGTCTTGTCGGGCAGCCGCGCGAGCTGCGTGGCGAAGGTGTCGTAAAGCGCTTCGGGGTGCCCGCCGCCGTGGCAGTTGCCGGCGCCGGCGTTGAACAACGTGTCGCCGCAGAACAGGCCGGTTTCCGCCCCGTGCGCGAGCAGACAGATGTGAGCCATCGTGTGCCCCGGCGTGTCGAGGCACTCCAGCTCCACAGTGCGCCCGACCTTGATTACGTCACCTTTGCCCAAGCCTCGGTCCACACCACCGATTTCGGAGGCCGCGCGGGCGTGCGCCAACACCTTCGCTCCCGTCGCGCCGACCAAGCCTGCGTTGCCCCCGGTATGATCCGGATGCTCGTGCGTGTTCAGGATCTGCGTGATGGTCCATCCCTTGGACTGGGCTGTATCCAGGCACAGCTTCCATTCCAGCGGATCGACAGCAAGGGCTTCGCCGGTCTCCGGGCACGCAATCAGGTAGTGAAAGTTGCGATAACGGTTACCGGACCAGATGCGTTCAACCCACATGACTTTCGCCTCACGGAAATGCGGCGGCAACGTACCGCGATTGTTCTCGCCGCGCCATAATGGCTGCGCCGCTTACCCGGGCGTGCGTGTCCGGAAGCGCCACTGAGCACGTCGCGGCCATGAAACACACTTTTCTGTTCGAGCCTGGCACCTGGACCGGCAGCGGGACCTTCTGGACCGAAGACGGTCACCCCACCCCTGCGGAAGGCCGCACGGTGATCACCCATAGAGCGGACTGCTGGCTGCTCGCGGGTTCGCTCCGCGTGCTCTCATCACCGCACGTGGAGTTCGTGAATCACTACTTCATCAAGCCGCCGGCGCCGGACGGCATCAGCACCACGTGGAATTCCGAGAATTCGGCCATCGGCAAGCTGAAGGGGTCGTTTTCGATCGTCGGGCCTTCGATCGTTTCGCTGTATCGATGTGATGGCGGGCCGGGCTACTTCGGCACAGAGCATCTGTTGCAGCTGGACGCCAATCACTACGAGGCCTGCGGGGTTTTGCTGTTGGACGGAAGACGGTTGTCGTCGTGGCGGGTGGCGCTTACGCGCAAGGAGTAAGTGGCTATGAAGGGCGAGGAATTCGAAGCCTTCTATCGCCGCGGGTCTGAGTGGGCCGCCAGGAAGGAAGCGCGCGGAGGGATTGGCAGGCCGGGTGACAGGTCATCTCACAGCGGGTGTGACACGCCGACGGAGCATGCGGGGGAGCATGCCGTGGCCGTGAAGCGCCGGGCTCGGAAGATCCTTCTGATCGTCGCTGCACTCATCGCGTCGTCGCCTGCGTTTTCGGAGACGCTTCGCTGCGGCAGCTCGCTCGTGCAACCGGGCGTGACCGTGGGATTCGTGCAGGAAAAATGCGGCCCGCCGAAGTCCCGGGAAACGTTCTCGGAGCCGGTGATGGCACGCCGCGCGAACGGCACGGCCTACGAAGTGGGCACGACGAGCAAGGAAGTCTGGCGCTATCAGCGAGGCAACGGCTCGTTTCCGGCGCTGCTCACGTTCGAGGGCGGCGTGCTGAAGAAGCTGGAGTTCGAGAAGTAATCCGGGCGGGAAGCCGCAGCTCAGAGCGCGACGATCGTCGGGACGTAGTGGTCGATCAGCAGGGCCGCGAACAGCCACATCAGGTACGTCACCGAGAACTTGAACACCCGCATCGGCAACTCTTCGCGGGCGGTCACTTTCAGCACGAACGCGTAGTAGAGAAACCCAGCGTTCAGCACTAGCGCTGCCGCCAGGTAGATCAGCCCGCTCATCCGCGTGAGATAGGGCAGCAGCGTCACAACGAACAGCAGCACCGTGTAGAGCAGCACGTGCAGTCGCGTGTATTCCACGCCGTGCGTGACCGGCAGCATCGGAATGCCGGCTTTCGCGTAGTCGTCGCGCCGGGCGATGGCCAGCGCCCAGAAGTGCGGCGGCGTCCACACGAAGATGATCAGGAAGAGCAGCAGCGCGTGGGGGTCGACGCTGTCGGTCACAGCCGTCCAGCCCAGCACCGGCGGTGCCGCGCCGGCCGCGCCACCGATCACGATGTTCTGCGAGGTCGCGCGCTTCAACCACACGGTGTAGATCACCGCGTAACCGATGAGCGACGCGAACGTGAGCACGGCAGTCAGCAGGTTCACGAGGAACGCCAGGATGGCCATGCTGGTGACACCGAGCACGGCGGCGAAGATCAGCGCCTTCCGCTCTGTCATCGCGCCCGTCGGGAACGGACGGCTGCGGGTGCGCGCCATCTGCTCGTCGATGCGACGGTCCAGCACGTGATTGATCGTGGCCGCGCAGGCAGAGGCCAGCGCGATGCCAAGGTTGCCGAGAATCAACGCGTTCAACGGCGGCCAGCCGGGGCTCGCCAGCAGAGTCCCGACGATGGCCGTGAACGTGATCAACGCGACCACCTTCGGCTTCGTCAGCTCCAGGTAGTGACGCCACGTGGTCACCGCCGCCGGTGCGGCCATGTTGGTTTCGGTTGCCAAGGGAGATAGGGGGTCGACGCTGGTTCGGGCGCGAGTATAGCGGTGCGACCGGTGGCCGGGCGGACGGCGTGCCCGAGCGCCCCCCGGCCGGCGCTACTTCTCGGCAGGCGCCTGTGCCGCTCCAGATTTGCCCGTCAACGCCGTGATGGCCTTGACGAGGTCCGCCGGCTCGACCGGCTTCGCCACGTGGGCCTGATAGCCGTTTCGTAAGGCGAGCTCCCGGTCTTCGGTCCGAGCGAACGCGCTCAGCGCCAGGGCGGGGATCTCGCCGCCCTGTGCAGCCGGCCGCGCGCGGAGCAGACGCACGAACTCATAGCCATCCATGTCCGGCATGCCGATGTCGGACACGATTACGTCTGGCAGCCAGTCGTCCAGCACGCTCAGGGCCTCGCTCGCACGCGTGGCCACGCGATAGGAGAAGCCACCGCGATCCAGCATGGCGGCGAGCATGTCGCGGGTCTCGCTGTCGTCTTCGATCACCAGTACACGCACGCCGAGACCGCCCTGCGCGGCGTAGGTGCCGGGCATGCGGTCCGCTATCGGTCCGCGCGGCCTGCCTTCGAGGCTTTCGGGGAGCGGCAGCGACACAGTGAACGTCGAGCCCTTCCCGCTCCCCGCGCTATCAGCGCGCACGCTGCCGCCGTGCATTTCGACCACGTGCTTCACGATGGCCAGACCGAGGCCGAGGCCCGTGTGATTGCGCGTACTGGTGCCGTCGGCCTGGCGGAAGCGATCGAACACATACGGGAGAAATTCGGCAGAGATTCCTTCGCCGGTGTCCTCAATGATGATGCGTGCCTCGTCGGCCGTACGATCGAGCGTCGCGCGGATCTCGCCGCCGCCCGGCGTGAACTTCACCGCATTCGACAAGATGTTGAGGAACACCTGCTGCAGGCGGCCGACGTCACCCTCCACCGCAATTTCCGGCGGCGGCGAGGCCCAGTCGAGCTTCACGTTCTTCGCCTGCGCGGCGGGCCGTTGGCTTTCGAGTGCCGCTTCCAGCACGGCCCTCACGTCGACCGGCACGAGTGCGAGATTCAGCTTGCCGCTGACGATGCGGGATACATCCAGCAGATCTTCAATGAGTTTCGCCTGCGAACGCGCGCCGCGGTCGATGGACTCCATTGCACGCTGGCGCTGGCTGTCGTCGAGTCGGCCGGTCTTGAGCAGATGCGTCCAACCGATGATCGCGTTCATCGGCGTGCGCAGCTCGTGAGACAGGTTTGCGAGGAACTCGTCCTTGAGGCGCGTTGCTTCCTCGGCCTGACGGCGCGCTGCGTGCTCGCGAGTGAAGGCCGCCTCGCGCTCCACCGCGGCGTGCTTGCGGTCGCTGATATCCAGGACGAACGACATCCAGCGATCTTCTGTGTCGATGATCATGGCGGCGCCGACCATAGCCCACACGCGCGTGCCGTCCTTGCGGAGGTATTGCTTCTCGAACGGCGCGATGTTCCCCCGACTGCGTAACTCGCCTGCGGCGGCCTCACTCTTTTCGAGACTCTCGGGCGCCGTGAGCTGTCGCCACGTGATACCGGGATTTGTCAGCTCTTCCTGGGTGTACCCGACGAGTTTCAGGAACGCGTCGTTCGCCTCGATGATCCGATCGGCGCGACAGATGACCACACCGATGATGTTGGAGTCGACGAAGCTGTGCCAGCGCGCCTCGCTCTGCACGAGGCCGCGCTCAGTGCTGTGAAGGCGCAGCAGCACTTTCACGACCGTCGAAAGCTCGAGCGCTTCGACCGGCTCGGTGAGATAGATCTCCGCGCCGCCCTCGAGGCCCGCGATCTGATCGGTGGGAGTGACGAAGGTGGCGGAGATCTGCACCACCGGGATCGACCGTGTCAGCGGATCTGACTTGATCGTGCGGCACACTTCGATGCCGCTCATGTCTGGCAGATTCACATCGCACAACACGAGGTCTGGCGACTCGGCGTGCACCAGGCGCAGCGCGTCTGCGCCTGTCGACGCTTCGATTACACGATAGCCCGCCTGCTTGAGAATGCGGGTCTTGGTGTATCGGGAAGACGCCGTATCGTCGATGTTGAGAACGAGGTAGGAAATCGTCATGCGCCTGCTCTACAACCCGACCTGCGTAAGAATCTGGCGTGTGCGGTCCGCGCTGAGCTCGCTCTTCTCCAGCACGGCCTGTGCGCGATCCTCGAGCCGCGAGCGCTCTTCGGCCGACAGGACGCGGGACGTAACGACGGCGACTGGCACTGTTTTCAGGGCGCTGTCGCGGCGGATCGCGGACAGGATCTCTTCGCCCGTGGTGTCGGGCAGGTGGAGATCCAGAAAAATCATGACGGGCTGCGATGAACGCGCAGCCAGCAGGCCGGTGTGCCCGTCTTCCGCCTCCACCACATGTGTGCGCCGGTCGGTGAGCAGCTTCTGGTAGAGATATCGCGCTGCCGGATCGTCATCGATGACGAGCACGTTGCGGGCGACGACGTCGTTGAGCATGCCCAGAAGCGTCGCGCGGTCCAGCGGCTTGCGGCAAAACGCGTCTGCGCCAAGGGCGCGGGCCTTACGCTCGTCTTCCATGTTGGTGGCGACGATCACCGGGATCGCACAGGTCGCCGCATCGCGCTTGATGTCCGCGAGCCAGCGCCAGCTGTCTTCGCCCTTCAGGAGCACATCCAGTAGCACAGCACGCGGTTTCGCCTGCACGAGCAGCTCGCGGGCCTCGCGTAGATTCCGCGCGGAGATTGGCTGATATCGCGAACCCTGCAGCAGCTTCTCGTAGATGAACTGCGTTTCCGGCTCGTCTTCGACGACCAGCACGGGCACGAGCAGCGGATCGATTTCTCGATCTTCCGCAGCGGTCGGGAAATTGGCGCGATCGTCGAAATGCAGCGGCAGCGTAGTCGTGAACGTAGATCCAACGCCGATATCGCTTCGCACGCTCACTTCGCCATTCATCAGGCGCGCAAGACGGCGACACAGCGGCAGGCCGAGGCCCGTGCCTTTCACGCGTCCCTGCATCGGGTTGGGCACCTGCGTGAATTCTTCGAAGATGAGCCCGAGATGCTCTTCACGGATGCCGACGCCGGTGTCGGAAACAGACAGCGTTACGGTGCGTCCGTCCGGCTTGAGACTGGCGCAGACCCGCACTTCGCCACGCTCGGTGAACTTGATGGCGTTCGAGATGAAGTTGCGGAGGATCTGGGAAATCTTGCCCTCGTCGTTGTACATCGTCAGCGCGGCATCGGGCTCTTCGAAGACGAGCTTCACGTCCTCGCTCACCAGAAGCGGACGGAGCATGCCGCGCAGGGCGCTGAACAGGTTACCGACGGAAAATTCGACCGGGCGCACTTCCGTCTTGCCGGCTTCGATCTTGGCGAGGTCCAGCAGGTCGTTGACGAGCTCCGTGAGGTCTTCTGCGGCCTTCGCGATGAACCCCACCTGCTTGGACTGTTCCGGATTCAGGTCGCCATCGATGCGGTCGATGAGGAGCCGCGACAACGCACGGATCGAATTCAGCGGCGTGCGGAACTCGTGGCTCATGTTCGACAGGAACTTCGACTTCATGTCGTCGGCGCGGCGCAGGTGGTCGGCCTTTTCATCGAGCTCGGCGTACAGCGCGACGACGCCGCGATTCGTATCCTCGAGCTCGCGATTCAGGCGCTGCAACTCATCCTGGCGTTCGCGCAGGTCGTTCAGGGCACGCAGCAGCTCCTGGTTCTGTTGCTGAAGTTCCTCGTTGGCGCTGACCGGTGCGCGGCTCGTCAGCTCATGAACGATGTTCGCGATCGCACCCGCGGTGACGATGCGTGCGCGCGCTGGCAGAAGCTTGCGCAGACTCACGTCAGTGCCTTGACCGGGCGCAGTGCGAACCTCGACCCGATCCATGAGGCGATGCGCGCCGATGAGGCCAATGCCCATTCCCGTGGTGGACCGGTAACGTCCGCTCAGCACGTGGGTCACATCGCTGATGCCGGGCCCCTTGTCGATCACGCGGGTGTGAAAGATCTGCGGCGCGCTGTCTCCCTCGAGCGCGAACTCCACCTTGCCGCCGCCGGCGTAGCGATAGGCGTTGCGGGCGATCTCCGAAACCGCAGTGGCGATGCGCGTCTGGTCCTGTCCGTCGAAGCCGAGCAGGCCAGCGATCTGGCGCGCACGCTGCCGTGCCACGACAACGTCCTGCTCGTACTGAATCGCCACTGTCAGAAGCGCCTTAGTCATGAGGCTTCCGCCACGCTCCCTCGGTTTCGAATGACGACCACGCTGACGTCATCGCGGCCTCGATCATAGTCCCGATACAGCACTGCGGCGATCAGGGCGGGGTGGCGAGAGATGAGGCCCGGGTATGTCGAGAAGTCCCAGTGCGTGGTGAGTCCGTCTGAGTGCAGCACCAGCAGGGCTTCTTTCGGCCACGGAAATGCGAATTCCTGCAGTTTTCGCACCGTGTGGCCCACGATGCCGTTGTACGACACGAGGTGCCTGCCAGGGTTCGGCCCGCCTTCGACGCGTGCGACGATATTGCCGACGCCCGCGAACGAACCCCGCTCGCCGGCCGCAGACAGCTTGGCGACCGCCACGGCGGCGCCGCGCGTCCGAGCCAACGCACCATGGGCCGCTTCGAGAATCCCCTGAGGCTCTTCCTGAGGTCGTGCGGCGAACACGAGGGTTGCCGCGCGCGCCGCTTCATGTGCCATGTCGCCGTGGCCGAGGCCGTCGGCAACCAGCACAGCAATCTGATCTCGCCAGACGTGAACGGACCAGTCATCCCCACTGACGAGCTCGCCCTCCTTCGGTACGCAGACACCGCCAAACTCGATCGGGAAGGGGTGGTTCGGCAGCGGCTGTGCCCAGAATTCGAGGCGTATCGCCGTCCCCTTGCCGGGCTGCGTGAAGATTTCGAATCGCTCTGAGAGCCGCGATAGCGCGCCGAGGCCGCCGCCCATCGTGCCGCTCGTGGAGTGCCCGTCTCGCAAGCTCGCAGCGACATCCGCGATGCCGGGGCCTTTGTCGAGCGCGATGATCTCGACGCCGCCAATGTCATCGCACTGGATGGGCCGCACCATGATTCGCCCAGTGCCGGCGTGCTTCAGGATGTTCGTGGCGCATTCAGTGGCGGCGAGGCCTGCCTTTCCCGTCAGCTCTTCATCGAATTGCTGGCGGCGCGCGAGATCGACGGCGGCGCGACGGGCCGTGCCGACCTGGCTGCTTTCTTCGACGAGGAAAAGCGACTGGGATTGCATGGGTGGCGCGGCTCTGCTGCTTCAACGCCAGCGAGTGATCGCAACCCGCGTTCCTTCGCCCACTTTCGACTCGATCCGGAATTCGTTCGACAGGCGCCGAGCGCCGCTCAATCCCAGGCCGAGGCCGCCGCCTGTGGTGTAGCCATCTTTCAGCGCAAGATCGATATCGACGATGCCGGGACCGTGATCGCTGAAGGTGAGACGCACCCCCTTACGTATTCCATCGCTGAGCACTTCGACCGTGACTTCTCCGCCGCCGCCGTACTCCAGCGTGTTGCGCGCGAGCTCACTTGCTGCGGTCACGAGCTTTGTCTGGTCGACGAGCGAAAAGCCCTGCGCGACTGCACGCTCGCGCGCCAGCTGCCGCACGCGCACGACATCTTCAGAAGACTGAATCGGATGAACTGAGCTTTCGAGAACGGCCATGGCCTGTAGAGCGACGGAGTGTGTGCGTCACACTCTGCCGGCTCGTTCTACCTCTTCGCGCAGCAGAGCCATGCCCTTGTCGACGTTCAGTGCCGTGCGCACACCGGTGAGCGTGAGACCCAGCTCGACCAGCGTGATGGCGACGGCAGGCTGCATGCCTACGACGACAGTGCGTGCGTCGAGCACGCTGGCCATCGCGGCGATGTTGCTGATCATGCGGCCGATGAATGAGTCGACGACTTCGAGACTGGAGATGTCGATGAGCACGCCATGCGCGCGGTCGTTGACGATGCGCTGGGTGAGATCGTCCTGCAGCTGCAAAGCGAGCCGGTCGTGCATGTCCACCTGGATGGTGACGAGCAGGAATCGACCCATCCGCAGGATCGGTATTTTCTCCATGACTAAGCTCGCGACGGCACAGTGAGCGTCGAGTTCGTCTTGCGAAGCGCGAGAGTGAAGGCGTCTGCGAGAGTGGCTTTGGTCGACACCTCAGAGAGGTCCACGCCGAGATGCACGATGGTCTGCGCGATCTGCGGGCGAATACCGCTGATGATGCAGTCCGCGCCCATGAGGCGAGCCGCGGCAACCGTCTTCAGCAGATGTTGCGCCACCAGCGTGTCGACAGTAGGAACGCCTGTGATATCGATGATGGCGATTGCCGCGCCCGTACGCACGATGGCGTTGAGCAGGCTTTCCATCACAATCTGAGTGCGCGCGCTATCCAGCGTGCCGATGAGCGGCAGCGCGAGGATGCCCGTCCACAGTTCGACCACCGGCGTGGAGAGCTCCAGCAGCTCTTGCTGCTGCCGACGGATCACTTCCTCGCGACTCTTGAGGAACACCTCGGTGGTGTAGAGCGCGAGCTTGTCGAGGGTCGAAGACACGATCCACAGCGCTTCGGCAAGAGCCGATACGTCGTCCTGGAGCGTCTTGCGAATGCGGTTGAACAGGGGCTGCTTCAGCGACAAGACGAAAGTTGCTGTTTCCGTCGGCGCGAAACCCTGGATGGCGCGCGAACGTGAAATCCCAGAGAGGAAATCGCGCACGGACGCCCAGTCTGGTGACGACTGCGAGAAAGTCGTGCTGGCACTGACGGCTGCCTTGAACAACGAGATGAACTCGCGTGACTGATCGCGCAGCTCACTCTCCTTCATCAGGTCCGAGCGCAACGACGACGACGCCAGCTGAAGCTGAACCCATTCGGCCAGCACGTCCTGTTCGTCGACCAGCGCCCGTTCGAGGGCGGGAGTTGCAGAGGCCATGTCGAGATCTCCCCGGAAGGTGGTTGAGCCCTGTGGCGAGCCCTTTTTCGGGATGCCGTCAGGTTAGCAGAAGGGTGCGTTGTCCAATGTCCGGTCCCGGCTAGTGCCGGAGTGCCCGATACAACGCCAGGGACGACAGCAGCAGCAGCGCCGCACCTGCGTTGTGTGCGGTCGCCAATGCCAGCGGAAAACCCTTGAGCACCATCGATGAGCCGATCAGCAGTTGCAGGCCGAGCGCGCCGAGCACCGTAAATGCGGCAAGTCGGGTGCCGGACCGGACCTTCCGCCGCAGCGTCGCGACGACCGCGTAGATGAGCGCGCCCGTTGCGACGACCGCGCCCAGCCGATGGGTAAAGTGAATCGCGACCCGCGCGGGATGCTGGAGCACTCCGCCTTCGTAATTCACGCCAAGACCCCGCCAGAGTACGAAGGCGTCCTTGTAGTCAGTCTCGGGTAACCATCGGTCCTGGCACTTCGGAAAGTCTGGGCAGGCGATGGCGGCGTAGTTGCTGCTGGTCCAGCCACCGAGGGCGATCTGGAATCCCAGCGCAATGAGTGCCACCAGCATTACGCGGTGCGGTGGGCGACCACTGTCGGGATACGCGCTGACATGGGAGGTGGAAGCACCTGCGAATCGCACTCCCCCGCGGGTCGCAGTCCGCAATGACAGGTAAAGCCACCAAAGCAGACTCAACGTCGTCAGGCCAAACAGCAGATGCAGCGTCACGATCAGCGGCTTCAGCTGCCACGTGACGGTGAGCATGCCGAGCATTCCTTGAAAGACAACGGTGATGAGCAATCCCACGGTGAGCGGGACGCTGACGAGCCGCTGTTTCCGCGTGTTGATCGAGAGTGCGGTGATCACCACGATGAGCAGGCCGAGCGTCGACGCTGCATATCGATGGATCATCTCGCGCCACGCCTTCTCGACGTGGAGCGGTGTGTTCGGATAAGCCGCCTGCGCAGCGGCGTTGCTCGCTGCCCCGACGGGAGTGAAATGCCCGTAGCAACCCGGCCAGTCCGGACAGCCGAGGCCCGCGGCTGTGAGACGTACATACGCGCCAAGCACCACGACGCAAAAGCAAAGCACGAACGCAACGAGTGCGAGGCGGCGAATCCAGGCGGTGGCAGACGAAGCGGGCGTGCTGAACGAAGTCATAGTGGGGGCGTTGCTCATCCAATATGCGAGAGCTTCAGGAGTTTCTTCAGATCATCCAGCAGTCCCTTGGGGCTATCGCGCGTGTCATAGCGCATGACCAGGTTCCCGAGCGGATCGACGACGAACAGCGACTGCGCGCGATCCGTCTGGGGAAACGTTGCGATCATTTCAGTGGCCTCCGGACCCGACGCGTCGAGCGCGATGAGCCCGGGGTGCTCGCGCTCCAGCAGCGCGCTGTTGCAACAATGGGCTGTCGCCAGGAATACGCGCGACACGCGAGTCATCTCATTGTTGAGCGATAGGCGGGTCTGACGCATGAAATAGAGCGCGGACTCGCAGGCTTTGTCGCAGACGCCATCGCCTACGTACACGAGTGCCCATTTCTCGGTGAGCAGATTGGGCGGCGCGATCTCACCTTTCGCGGTGCGCAGATCTGCCATCGGAATCGGCCGGGCGGGGCTGTAGAGCTCGCCGTGTGCGGTGCTCGCTGCCGGCCGCCAACCGGCGCCGTAATACATATAGAACGAGAGCGCGAGCGGGAGAAAGAAAATGCCCGCGAGCAAGCCTATCGTGCGCAGGTTGCGCTTGCGCATGGTCGATTCAACTGCGGTATTCATGTCTTCCTGCGCATTCCCAAAATCAGCCACAACACGATCGCGAGCACCGCGAACGCATACCACTGCACACCATACGACCAGTGCCGGTCGGCTGTGAGGCCCGGCGGCTGCCACTCGCGCACGAACCCGTTCGGCTGATCCGCATCCAGCAACAAGACGCGTGCTTCAAGCGGAAACCGCAGCATGGCACTTAGCTCTTTCGCCTGCGGAAAGCTCGTGACTTTAGGCCACGGCTCTTCCGCTGTCGGCGCCGCGTGGCCGCTCGCTAGGCCCTGAACCGGCAGCTCATCCACGCGGCCTGTCAGTTCAACATCGCCTGAACTGCTGAAGGACACGTCCGGCAGCTTGTCGCGAAAGCCGCTGAATGGCACCCATCCGCGGTTCACCAGGATCGCGCCTCGCTCGGCCGCTTCGCGATACAGCGGGGTCAGCACTTCATAACCGGGCCGCCCGGCGTTCGAGCGGTTATCCAGCAGGAACTGGTGTGCGGTGTCCAACCTGCCCTTCACGCGCACTCGCTGGAATCTCGGCACATCCGCCAGCATGCGGGGACCGAGAGGTTCCGCTGCGTCGGCGCCATGCGCGAACTCTTCGGCTTGGTGTGCACGCAGATCGCCCTTCGCCCATTGCCAGTGACCGAGCGAGATGAACGCTGCGACTGCCACCGCGGTGAGCAACGTCATCGGCCACGAAGCTGAAAAGGTTCGCGAGCCGATCGGAATGCGTATTCTGTAACCGTTGAAAGCCATAGGAGCGTCAGCGCATGCAGCCCCTGTACAAACTACTGGTAATCGCCGTGTTCGTCGGCATTCTGGCGAGCCTCGGCTCCGCGCTCTACCAGCTCACGCGCCGTGGCGGGGACTCGAAGAAGATGGTCCGTGCGCTGGCAATTCGTGTGGGGTTATCGATAACGCTGTTTCTGCTGTTGATGTTGGCGTGGTATGCGGGATTGATTGCGCCACATGGATTGCCTCGATGATGAAGGATCAGAAGTCCTCAATCGCCGGGCGGCTCAGAAAAAAGACTCAGAGCGCTCAATCGCCGCGCGGCTAAGAGGGCGCTCATAAGAACCGCATCTAGCCGCGCGGCGACGGAGCGCTCTGAATTCCGCTCCGCAGCCGCCCGGCGTTTGAGGGCGTCTTAAATCCCTCAAATCCAATAAACAAAAATAAACAATCCCAACCACACCACGTCCACAAAGTGCCAATACCAGGCCACCGCTTCGAACGCGAAGTGCCGCTCCGGTGAGAAGTGCCCCTTCATCACGCGCAGCCAGATCACCGTGAGCATGATCGCGCCGATCGTCACATGCAGGCCGTGGAAGCCGGTGAGCATGAAGAACGTCGAGCCGTAAATGCCGGTCGAGAGGCGCAGACCCAGCTCGTTCCAGGCTTCTGCGTACTCGTGCGCCTGCAGGTACACGAACACGAAGCCGAGAATGAACGTTGCCGCCAGGAACACTTTCAGGATGCCGCGATGGCCTTCGCGCAGCGCGTGGTGGGCAATGGTCACCGTCACGGAGCTCGTGAGCAGGATGGCCGTGTTGATCGCCGGCAAGCCGAACGCCGAGATGACTTCGAACTTGCCACCCTCGTGACCGCCAACCGCGGCCGGGCCGTTGGTGGGCCACGCATTCTCGTAGCTCGGCCACAGGATCAGGTTGGTGAAGTACTTGACGCCGTGGCCGCCGAGCCAGGGCACCGACAGCGAGCGTGCGTAGAACAGCGCGCCGAAGAACGCTGCGAAGAACATCACCTCGGAGAAGATGAACCACATCATTCCCATGCGGAACGAGCGGTCCACGGCGAGGTTGTACATGCCCTTCTGGTTCTCGCCGATCACCGTGCTGAACCAGCCGAAGAACATGAACAGCACGAGCGCGGTACCGGGCAGAAATACCCAGGCACCACCCCATTCGTTCATGAAGCCGATGGCGCCCAGCATGAGCGTGAACAGCGCGAACGAGCCGACGATCGGCCAGTGACTGTCGTGCGGAACGTAATACTTGTCGGAGTCAGCAACGTGGGTGGTGTTGGCCATGGGCTCTCAGTTCCTGGAATTCATCGAGCCACCACACGGGTGGTCTCGTCATAAAAGGTGTAAGCGAGCGTCACGCGATCCACATAGGCCGGCACGGCCGGGTCGATCACGAAACGCACGGGCAGCACACGCTCTTCGCCGGTCTTGAACGATTGCGGCGTGAAGCAGAAGCATTCGGTCTTGTGGAAATACGGCGCAAGCATCGTGGGTGCGAGCGCCGGAACGGCCTGCGCCACGGTATCGCGCCCCGTGAGGTTCTTCGCGATGAAGTCCGCGGTGTAAAGCTGGCCGGGATGCACTTTCATCGAGCCCAGCACGGGACGAAACTGAAAGTTGCCGCTGCTCGGCAGCTCCGCCAGGAACTCCACCGTGATCGTGCGGCTCGGATCGGGCTTCGTGGCGATGACGGACTTCTGCGCGAGCCTGCGCTCGTTGCCGTAGCCCGTGACATCGCACAGCACGTCGTACAACGGAACGAGTGCGTAGCCGAACGCGAAGGCACCCAGCGAGAACCCCAGCAGCTTCAGCAGCAGCGTGCGGTTCGCGCGCAAGGTCTCGGGTGTGAGCTTCAATCGCATCGGTACGCCTTGCTCGACTTCAGCCGTGCGAGCCGCGGTAGAACGTGAGCACGATGAAGCCCACGTAGAACGCGGCTGCTACGAGTCCCAGCAGAACGGCTGCGCGCTTGGCGCGACGCTTCCGTTCCGCCAGTTCGGTCGCGTCCATTTGCGGCTTGATGACGGCGCTCATCAATGCTCAGCGCCGCGCGCGATCATGGCGTCGGTCGGCGGCGTTTCCCAAGTGTGATACGGCAGCGGTGACGGCAGCTCCCACTCGAGGCCATGCGCGCCTTCCCAGGCGCGGCTCGGGGCCGGCGCGCCGCTCTTCACGCACTTCCAGATGATGTACGGGAACAGCAGCTGCGACAGGCCGAAGCCGAACGCACCGATCGACGAGATCATGTTCCAGTCGGTGAACTGCACGGCGTAGTCCGGAATGCGGCGGGGCATGCCGGCGAGGCCGAGGAAGTGCTGCGGGAAGAACAGCACGTTCACGAAGATGGCGGAGAGCCAGAAATGAGCCTTCGCCAGGCCCAGGTCGTACATCTTGCTCGTCCACTTGGGCAGCCAGTAGTAGACGCCAGCCATGATCGAGAAGATCGCACCCGGCACGAGCACGTAGTGGAAGTGCGCCACCACGAAGTATGTGTCGTGATACTGGAAGTCCGCCGGCACGATCGCGAGCATCAGGCCCGAGAAGCCGCCGATGGTGAACAGGAACAGGAAGGCCAGCGCGAACAGCATGGGCGGCTCGAAGGTCATCGAGCTCTTCCACATCGTCGCGGTCCAGTTGAACACCTTCACGCCGGTGGGGATCGCGATGAGCATCGTCGACAGCATGAAGAACAGCTGGCCGGCGAGCGGCATGCCCACCGTGAACATGTGGTGGGCCCACACGATGAACGACAGGAACGCGATGGACGCGATGGCGTACACCATCGCCTCGTAGCCGAAGATCGGCTTGCGGGCGAAGGCCGGGATGATCTCCGAGACGATGCCGAAGGCCGGCAGGATCAGGATGTACACCTCGGGGTGACCGAAGAACCAGAAGATGTGCTGGAACATCACCGGATCGCCGCCACCCGCCGCCGTGAAGAACGTCGTGCCGAAGAAGTGATCCGTCAGCAGCATCGTGACGGCGCCCGCGAGCACCGGCATCACCGCGATTAGCAGGTACGCGGTGATCAGCCAGCTCCACACGAACAGCGGCATGCGCAGCAGGCTCATGCCCGGCGCGCGCATGTTCATGATGGTCACGATCACGTTGATGGCGCCGAGGATCGACGACGCGCCCATCAAGTGAATCGCGAAGATCACCATCGGGAACGACTCACTGCCCTGCAGGACCAGGGGCGGATAGAGCGTCCAGCCGCCGGCAGGGCCACCGCCCGGCACGAACAGCGTGCAGAACAGGATGGTGAACGCGAACGGCAGGATCCAGAACGAGAAGTTGTTCAGGCGGGGCAGCGCCATGTCCGGCGCGCCGACCTGCAGCGGGATCTGCCAGTTGGCGAGACCCGTCCACGCCGGCATGACCGCACCGAAGATCATGAACAGCGCGTGCATGGTGGTCATGCTGTTGAAAAACATCGGGTCGACGAACTGCAGGCCCGGCTTGAACAGCTCCGCGCGGATGACCATGGCCATCGCGCCGCCGATGAAGAACATCAGCCCGGCGAACACCAGGTACATCGTGCCGATGTCCTTGTGGTTCGTGGCGTATACCCACCGCTTCCAGCCGTGCGGCTTGTGGTCGTCGTGCGCGTCGTGGCCCGCAGAGTCGGAGTGCGCGGCGTGATTGTCGTAAGCCATCTTTCTAATCCTCGGAATCTTTTAGCAGTCTGGGCTGATCAGCCGGCCGACGGGGTCGTTGCCTGGGCAACGGGCGGCGCGGACTGCGGGGCGGACGCCCCTGCGGACGCCTGCTTCTGCGATTCGGCAGTGCTCTTCAGCCAGCTCTCGAAGTCTGCCTTCGAGCGCACATCGACGACGATGGGCATGAACGCGTGGTCACGGCCGCAGAGCTCGACGCACTGGCCGCGATAGACGCCGGTCTTGTCCGTATCGACCTTGAACCACATCTCGTTGACGTAGCCCGGGATCGCGTCTTTCTTCATGCCGAAGGCCGGCACCCACCAGGAGTGGATGACGTCGTTCGCCGTGACGAGCAGGCGGATCTTCGTGTCCGCGGGGACGACGAGCGGCTTGTCGACGTTCAGCAGGTAGTGGTCGATCTTCGTGACATCCACGCCGGAAGCGAGGCGCCGCGCGGCGTCGGCATCGCGGGCGAGGCGCGAGAAGAACACGACGCCGTTCTCGAGGTAGTCGTACTGCCAGCCCCACTGGAAGCCCGTCACCTTGATGGTGAGCTCCGTGTTGCGGGTGTCTTCGAGCTCCACCAGCGTGTTCGCGGCGGGCACCGCCATCGCGATGAGGATCGCGACGGGGACGGCCGTCCACACGATTTCCACCTTGGTGTTGTGGACCATGGTGGTGTCCGCGATCGCACCCTGCGATTTACGGAACTTGACCAGCGACCAGATCATCACGCCGAACACCACGACGCCGATCGCTACGCAGACGTAGAAGATCAGCATGTGAAGGCTGTAGATCTTGCGGCTGATGTCGGTGACACCCTGCGTCATGTTGAGCAGGTGCCAGCCGGACTCGGCGTGTGCCGTGGACGTGAGCGCCGCCATCGCGGCCAAAGAGACCAGTGCTTTTCGGATCATCGTTCCTGTGCCTGCCGGGCGCCGCCATGTGCACGACGCGCTGTCGTTCTCGAAAAACTCATTTCACCCTCGCCAACTCACCTGGCCCATTCACTGGGTTCGATGACCTGTCTTCGCGCGCCCGCCGTCAGGCGAGCGAGGGCGATTCGTTGATGCGCCCGATCAGGCGCTGGAGCCGCTGCGCGAGTCCGCGCCGCTCCTGTTCTGTCAGAAAGCTCCCAACCTCGCAGTGACGGCCGTGCGACTCGATGGTCAGACAGCTCGGATGCAGGCGCGAATGAGGGCGGCGAAGTCTAACGCGAGCCCAATGCCGCGGAAACACGACTTCGACGTAATGGACGTCGTCGCGCTGCTCGATGCGCACATCATCGTCGGAAACGGTGATGGTCTCGCTGTGATGGCGGCGTTGCAGGCTGCGATGCAGGGCCCAGCCGAGCAGCGCCATTTCGAGCCCCGCGAACGGCAGGACGGGCCAGAAGCCCCGGAATGTCATCAACACAGCGATGCCGAACGTGGCGAAGCAGAGCGAACCGAAGAACAGCAATGCGCTCCGGGGCGTGAGCGAGCAGTTCGGCACGATCTGTATACGCTCGATGGCGATACGCTCGACGCCTGGGTGCCCGACGGCGCCTGGCTCGATGTCGCTTCGCTGCTCGGCTATCCGCTGATTGGCCATTGGCTCGTTCGCGATCCGCTGGTGCGTGATTCGCTGACTGGCTACCGCCTGCAAGCTGCTGTCCCCGCTCGAAAAAGCCCACCCCTCGAAGGGTCGCGATGGTACCGCAGCCGGCGCCTTCGACACTACAGGCGCAGGACTTCTTTTATGTGAGTGACCGCGATTGCACGCAGGACCGCCGCGCTTTCCGGCGCATGCGGCTGAAACGGCACGATGTCGAGGAGCGGCGCGGGCAGTCGGGTCTCGAGCGTCGCGATATTTTCGGCGGCATGCTCGAAGTGAGCGTGGATGTGGTTTCCGATCCACCCCGCGAGGCGCAGTCCGCGCGCTTCGATCGCGCGCGCGGTGAGCTGGGCGTGATTGAGACAGCCCAGTCGCAGGCCCACCACGAGCACGACCGGCAGGTCGAGCGCGGCGGCGAGGTCCGCCATGCTCTCGGTGTCGTTGAGGGGCACGTACCAGCCGCCGGCCCCCTCGACGATGACCAGATCCGACAGCATGCTCAGGCGATCAAAGCTTCTCACGATGGGCGCAACTTCTATCCTGATCCCCGCAGAAGCTGCTGCGATGTGCGGAGAAGCGGCCATGGCCAAGCAGACCGGATTGACGTTCTCGTAGCTCGCCCGGACGTTCGACGCGGCCATGAGAGCAAGGGCGTCCGAGTTGCGAAGACCGTTCGGCGTCTCGTCCGCGCCGGCCGCGATCGGCTTCATGACACCGACGCGCAATCCGGCTTGAACCAGCGTCCGGACGAGAGCGGCGGCAGCGACGGTCTTGCCCACTTCAGTGTCCGTGCCGGTGACGAATATTCCGCGAGCAGGCGGCTGCACGTTTACTCCGAAGGCCCGCCGCGGCGTCGGATCGCGCTGATCGGGACATGCACTTCGCCGTCCATCACAGGAGAGCCGCGCTTGCCTGCCGAGCCCCATGCGGAGCCGTACACCACTTCGTAGCTCGCCGGCAGCACACCGTCGCGACGCAGTGTTTCGTACGCGGCCTCAACCTGGCGGAGCGCTCCGCGCCCCGTGAGACCGCGCGCCCGACCGGCGGTGACGTTGTGTGCGCCGATGACTTTGAGATCTCGCATGAGCCCGAGGACGCTGGGGTACGTCAGCGTCACCCGCTCAACGTCCAGCACTGGCTCGGTGAGTCCCGCGCGGACGAGCGCATCGCCGATATCGTGCATGTCGATGAACGTGTTCACGTGACTGTGATCGTCGACCGTGGCCCACGCCGCGCGGAGCTCTCTCAGCGTGTCGGGGCCGAAGGTGGTGAAGAGCATCAGGCCGTCCGGCTTCAGCACGCGGCGAATTTCGCGGAAGGCCGCGTCGAGATCGTCGCACCACTGGAGCATCACGTTGCTGACGGCGAGGTCGACGCTTCCGTCCGCGAACGGCAGTCGGCGTACATCGCCGCACACGCGCTCGAAGCGGCGAAACAACTTCGAGTGTCGACGCGCTTCGCGCAGCATGCCAGGTGCGATGTCGAGAGCAATGACATTCGCGCGCCGATAGTGGCGCTTGAGCTCACCGGTGAGCCGGCCCGTGCCGGCGCCGAGATCGACGACGACGTCGGGCGTGAGCTTGAAGAATTCGAGTCGCTCCAGCAGTTCGTCCGCCACGCGCGCTTGCAGGACTGCGGCGGCTTCGTACGTCGAGCTCGCGCGGTCGAAAGCATTGCGCACGCCAGCATGATCGAGGCGCGCCGCTTCTTCCGGCGGCTGCGAAACGTAGCCGCGTCCGCTCGGGCGGTCGAGCTCGCTCATCCGTGCGTTCCCGAATCCTTCTGCAGGCTCGAGTGGGAGCTGGAGCGAAGCTGAGTGCGGATCTTGCCCAGCGATTCGACGAGCGAATCGACCTGCGCTTCGCTGTGTGAGGCGGAAAGCGTGACGCGAAGACGTGCGCTGCCTGCGGGCACGGTCGGCGGACGAATCGCGACGACCCAGAATCCCGCTTCGAACAAGGCTTTCTGCGCGCTCACCGCCGCTTCGGGCGTACCCAGCACGATCGGCTGGATCGGCGTATCCGACGGGGAAAGCGGCAGATCCAGCTGTTTTGCCGCGGATCGGAATCGCGCTGTCAGCTCACGCACCCGCTCACGTCGCCACGCTTCTTCATCGACGAGCTTGAGCGCCGTACGAGTTGCAGCCGCGACGGCCTGCGGAAGCGCGGTGGTGTAGATATACGTGCGCGCTTTCTGCGCGAGCAGCTCGATCATCTCGTTGGAGCCCGCGATGAACGCACCGAAGGTTCCGAGCGCTTTGCCGAGCGTCCCGACGAGCACGGGGACTTCGTCCGTATCGAGCTCGTAGTGCTCGAGCGTGCCGCGTCCGCGAGGGCCGATTACGCCGATGCCGTGGGCGTCGTCGACGATCAACCACGTTTTCTTGCGGATGCATACGCGAGCGAGCGAGGGCAGCCGCGCGATGTCGCCGTCCATGCTGAACACGCCGTCGGTCGCGAGCACGGACACTTCGTCCTTGTGCTCCATCAACGCGCGTTCGGCCGCTGCGCCGTCGCCGTGTGCGTAGCGACTGAATCGTGCGCCGGAGAGCAGTGCGCCGTCGATGAGCGACGCGTGATCGAGGCGGTCGAGCAGTACGACTTCGCCGCGATCTGCAAGTGTGCAGATGGCAGCGAGATTGGCCATGTAGCCGGTTGAGAACAACAGCGCACGCGGCCGCCCGACGAACGCAGCAAGCTCTTCTTCGAGCGCGTCATGCTCGACGCCGTGGCCGGTGACGAGGTGCGAGGCAGCGCTGCCGCAGCCCGTTCGCGCAGCCGCTTCCCGGAAACTCTCGACGATCTTCGGGTGGCGCGCGAGGCCGAGATAGTCGTTGCTGCAGAAATCGACGAGACGGCGGCCGTCGACGATGACCTCCGCGCGACTATCACTGGCCGGCAGGCCCTCAATCGTGCGGCGCCGACGCCGCAGATGCTGGCGATCGATTTCCGAGAGCGCGTTCTTCAAGGCCGACGCGTCTCGCTTCACGGCGTACGGCCTCGAGTCAAACGGACTGCGGCAGTCCCTGGTGTACGAAGAGGCAAACGGCCGTGATAGGACTCGCTCATGCAGTGACGGCTGTCCTGGGTTGCTTGTGGACGCACTCTTGCGCGGGTGCTGCTGGGGCTGTGGCCGCCGGGCTGTGCGTAGCCGACGGGTTCGACTCGGCCTTCAAACCCAGTCGCTTGAACAACCGCTGGTCGCGCTCGACGTCGGGGTTGCCCGTGGTCAGCAGCTTTTCCCCGTAGAACATCGAATTCGCGCCGGCCATGAAGCACAGCGCTTGCAGCTCGTCGCTCATGGTTTCGCGTCCGGCGGACAGCCGCACGTGCGCTTTCGGCATCATCAGTCGCGCAACGGCGATCGTGCGCACGAAATCGAAGGGATCGACGCCCGGCTTGCCATGCAACGGCGTGCCGGGCACCTGCACGAGCTGGTTGATTGGCACGCTCTCCGGATGCTCCGGCAGGTTCGCGAGCGTGATCAGCATCTGCGCGCGATCGGTTGTCGTTTCGCCCATCCCGACGATGCCGCCGCAGCACACCTTCAGCCCGGCTTCGCGCACGGCTTCGAGGGTGTCGAGCCGATCCTGGAACGTGCGGGTGGTGATGATCTCGCCGTAGAACTCCGGCGAGGTATCGATGTTGTGGTTGTAGTAATCGAGACCAGCGGTCTTGAGCTCGTCCGCCTGCGACGGCGTGAGCATGCCGAGCGTCGCGCACGTCTCCATGCCGAGCGCGCGCACTTCGCGAATCATCTGGGCGACGGCGGCAACCTGCTTCGGCTTCGGCGAGCGATATGCGGCGCCCATGCAGAAGCGCGTGGCGCCTGCGTCTTTCGCCCGACGGGCCGCGTCGACGACCTGGCTCACATCCAGCAGCGTCTCGCGCTCGAGGCCGGTGTCGTAGCGAACGCTCTGCGGGCAATACGCGCAGTCCTCGGGGCAAGCACCGGTCTTGATGGAGAGCAAGGTGCTCATCTGGACCGTGCTCGGCTCCTGATGCTGGCGATGGACGCGCTGCGCGTGGAACAGCAGATCCACAAAGGGCATCGCGAACAGGGCTTCGACTTCGGTGAGCGTCCAGTCGTGACGGAGGGTGCCGGCCAGAGCGTTGACCACGGTGGAGTCCATGCGCATATCTCGTTGTTTACCCAAGGAATGGCCGTCCCGTTTTCTGCCGCGGTGGGGCAGTCTGAACGGCGAGGGCATGTTCCGGGCCCGGGCATGGGATGTCAACGAAAAGGGCGACAGGATGTCGACAATCGAATGGGCTCGCAGGATCGGCTCGGCCGTGCTGCCACCCCTGTGCTGTCTGTGCGGAGCCCGTGGCCAGGCGACCGCGCTGGATCTCTGCGACGTGTGCGCCACGTTTCTTCCTGTTCTCGACGAACCGTGCCGGCCAGGGTGGGAGCCGGAGGATGTCTTCGGGAGCGGCACTCTATTACGAACGCTGTTCCTTTATAAATACCAATATCCCGTGGACCACTTCATTCGGCGACTGAAGTTTGACGGTGAACGGGTTTATGCGCGGCTACTCGGGGTGCTGATGGCCCGCGCAAGACTCGGGCTCGGCGGCACGCTGCCGGGCTGCATCGTGCCGATTCCGCTGCACCGACAGCGATTTCGCGAGCGCGGCTTCAACCAGGCGCAGGAGATTGCGCGCTACGCCGCGGCGGAGTTGGGCATTCGAGTGGAATCGCGCGTGCTGGCGAGAATGCTCGCGACGAAAGAGCAAAGCGGGCTGAGCGTGGACGCACGTCGACGAAATATCAGGGGTGCTTTTGAAGTGGTGGGTGCCGTGCCCACCGGAACGATCGCGCTGCTCGATGATGTTGTCACCACCGGCAGCACTGCCCGGGAGGCCTTCGAGGCATTGCGGGCCGCAGGGGCCCAGGATGTCGAGCTCTGGGCGGCGGCGCGGGTGGAGAGGGATGTTTAGTGCGCTGTTGGCACGGGCCCGGTTTGGGCGGACGGCCTGCTGTCGGCGGGACTCAGAACCACTTGAGCGATTTGCCCACGATTCCGAGGATCGTGCCGGCGGTCACGAGCTGGCCGATGGTGTTGGTGATCACGGCATTCCGGATAGCGCTGCGCAACTCCACGAAGCCCGTTCTGACTTCCGTGCGCAACTCAGCGATTTCCGTTTTGAGCTCGATGCGCACGTCGGCGATGTCTTGCTTGAGCTCGGTGCGGAGGTCGGCGATGTCCTCCTTGAGCTCGCCGCGCATCTCCGCCATTTCGCGCCGGATGCATGCGTTGTCGACCTTCAGTGCCGCGATGCTCTCGTTCGCGGCCTTCATGTCGCCGCGCAGTTCGCGGATATCCGCTTTGATGTCACCGATGTCCCCCTTGATGTGGGACACGTCCATCTGCAGTGCTGCGATTTGCGCTTCCAAGAAGGCCTCTTCTTTCAGCTTGGGATCAAACTCTGCGACGAAGTCAGCGATGGCCATGATTTCACCCTGTTCCGCGGGCGAGCGGTTACCGATCCTGCGCAAAGTTTAGGCTCGTTTGTTACGCGCGCAAGTCCTTAATTGTATGGGAAAAGAGCCATACGCCACGCGCGTTACCACGCGTAGTCATGCAGCGAGATCCGCAGGAGAGTGCTGCAGGAGCAGGCCCGCAGCGAGAGATCAGCTGGCGGAAACGCCGTCGATCCACGTGTTGAGGACGTTGAGCCCGTCATCTGCGAGCACGAGGCTTGCTCGGCACCCCGGCCCGATGCGTCCGTACTCACGATCGAGTCCCAGAAATGCCGCCGGATTGCGCGTGGCCATGTGAACCGCCTCCGGAAGATCCAGCGCTAGCAGCTCGATCGCATTCCGCACGGCCGTGGCCATATCCGTGTGCGAACCGGCGAGCCGCCCCATTTCGTCGAGCAGCAGCCCATCGACGACGGAAATGGAGCGTCCCTGCAGATCGAATGACGTGTCCGTCGTACCGATGCTGGGCATGCCATCCGTCACGATCATGAATCGGTCGCGTCGCTTGCAGCGCAGGGCGAGCCGCAACACCACCGGCGCCACGTGATGCCCGTCGATGATGAGCCCGCACCAGCTGTCCGGGTCATCCAGAGCCGCGCCGACGACGCCGGGCTCGCGGCCCGTCAGCTGCGACATCGCGTTGAACAGGTGCGTGAAGCCGGTGAGCCCGTTGCGCAACGCTTCCGAAATCTGTTCGTACGTTGCATTCGAGTGTCCCGCCGACACCACCACGCCCGCGGACGCCAGCCGGCGAATGATCGCGGGCGTCGTCATCTCGGGGGCGAGCGTCACGAGCGTTTTGCCGTTACGAAGCGATGTGAGCAGTCCCACCGCGCTGTCGTCGAGGCCTCGCAGCTTCGCGGGGTCGTGCACGCCTTTGCGCTCGACGTTGAGAAACGGCCCCTCGATGTGAATGCCGAGCACGCCGGGCACGCCAGCATCGATCGCCGCTTTCACAGCTGCCACCGCGCGTGCAACGACGTCCAGGTCGTCGCTGATCAGCGTAGGCAGAAATCCGGTGGTGCCGTATCGCCGATGCGCCGCGCCGATGGCGCGAATGGCTTCGACGCTGGGATCGTCATTGAACAGCACGCCGCCGCCACCGTTCACCTGGACGTCGATGAAACCGGGCAACAACAGATTGCCACCCAGATCGCGTTGCTGTGCCGAGCGCACGCGGGCATCGTCATCGCGGACGACATCTTCGATGCGTCCTTCCCGGATGAGCACCGCCCTTCCGCCGACGAGCCCGGCGTCCATGAGCACGCGGCCATTGATGAGCGCGGTCAGCATCAGACGGTCTCGGTTACCTTGCTCAGATAGGGCGGGCTGTCGGGATCATGACCGCGCGCGATGGAGAGCGCGTTGGCCATTCGGTAGAAACTTTGCACGAACAGCATGGGTTGGATCGCCGGGTCGGCGGCGATGGACTCGAGCGCCACGACGTTGGCGCTCGCATTCAAACTCGCACCCGCACCCGCACCCGCACCCGCACCCGCGCTCGCGCTCGCGCTCGCACTGGTCTCCGCGCTCGCGAGCATCACCGCGGCGCCGCGCGCAGCCATCTCTCGCGCGAGTGCCTCGACGCCCACACGCGTTTCGTCATTCTGCGCGAACAGCAGAACGGGAAAGCCCGGGCCCACCAGCGCCATCGGCCCGTGCTTCACTTCGGCCGAGCTGAACGCTTCGGCATGCAGTCCGCAGGTCTCTTTCAGTTTCAGAGCGGCTTCCTGCGCAGCACCGAGGCCAAGTCCGCGACCGACCACGTACAAACCCGTGGCGGACTGAAGCGTGCCGGCCGCGCTCGTCCAATCGAGCGCCCATGCGCGCGAAAGCGAGACTGGCGCGTGCTCCAGCGCAGTGAGCATCCCTTCGTCGTTTTGCCAGTGCCCGACGAGGTGAACGATCGCCGCGAGCGATGCGATGTATGACTTCGTGGCAGCAACACTCGTCTCGCGTCCCGCGCAAAGCGGAATGGCGAGATGCGCCACCTGCGCGAGCGGCGACGCCTCTGCGTTCACCATGGCGATGACGTACGCGCCTGCTTTTCGTGCGGCTTCCGCAGTGGCAACGAGGTCGGGACTCGCGCCGGACTGCGAAATCGCGAGAAACAGCGTGCCCCGCAAATCGGCCTTCGCGGCGTAGATGGAGCTGACGGAAGGCGCAGCCGACGACGTGAGCACGCCCGCCCGCGTCTCAATGAGATATTTCGCAAACGTGGCGGCGTGATCCGAGCTGCCCCTCGCACACGTCACCACTGCGCGCGGCGCCAATTCCCGGAGTGTCGCGGCAGCATGTTGCACGAGGTCGCGGTTGCGCCGGAGCTGCGCGCTCACGGCGAGCGGCGCTTCGGCCGCTTCACGAAACATGCGTGTGCTGTCGGGAATGATCACGACTGCGCGCTGAGCTCCGCGACGAAATCATAGATATCGCCGCGGTAATAGGACTGGGAGAACTCGACCGCGCGCCCGTCCTGGTGAAAGCCAAGCCGCTCGACGAGCAGGCCCGCGTCTTTTTCCTTCGCGCCGAGCAACTCCGCCTGTTCCGCCGTCAGCAGAACCGCGCGCAGACGCTGAAGCGCGCGCACCGGGCGATTGCCCGTGCGCTCGAGAGCCTCATACAACGAAGTCTCGACGGCTTCGAGTGAAGGCAGGCACGACGCGAGCACCGTCGCGAATTCCAGCGCCATCGGCGCTTCGTCCGCGAAGCGCAGACGCTGAAAGCGATAAACCGGCGTGCCGGGGCTCGAACGCAACGTGAGCGATTCTTCCGGCGTGACCGTGCCCGCGGACTTCTTCATCCACACGCTGCGCGGCGTGCGACCGCGAGCGCGCATGTCTTCCGAGAACGACGTGAGCTTCGAGAAGTTTTTCTCGACTTTCGAACACACGAAAGTGCCCGAGCCCTGACGACGCGACAGCAGTCCTTCGCTCACCAGGCCCTCGATCGCCTTGCGCACGGTGATGCGCGAAACATCCAGTTCGGTTGCGAGATCGCGCTCGGCAGGCAATGCGTCGTCGGGCCCCAGCACCCGGCGTTCGATGGCTTCACGGAGTGAGCGCTGCAACTGTTGATAGAGCGGCAGGCTGCTGGTGGCGTCGAGCGGGCGCAGTCTCTGAGCGAGTGTGGTCAAGCGATCCCCTGGCAACGGTGACGTTCCGACAGGTCCTCTTTATGGCGAGCAAAGATAACCAATGAAGTACCACTTGTCGCGCTCATTCCGGCATGACCACTACAACTATTTGTAGATACTGAAAATAAAGCAAGGCGAGCAACTGGTCTGCAACAGGAATAGCAATCCCGCTTTATTGGTACTATATTGGATCTCAAGTGGTTCCCGTCGGATAACTCGAAGTCAGGGGAAAGATCGTCATGAGCATCAGAAGGTCGACGTTGATTGGCACCGCCGTGGCCCTGGCGCTGGTCCAGGCCCAGGTCGAAGCGCAACAAGCTGCTCCCGCAGGTGCTTCCGACAACGACGGGCTGGAAGAAGTGGTCGTCACCGGCGTGCGCGCGGCTTTGCGCGACTCGCTCGAGACCAAGCGCAACGCCACGGCGTTCGTGGATGCCATCACGGCAGAAGACGTGGGCAAGTTCCCGGACAAGAATCTGGCTGAATCGCTGCAGCGCGTGCCGGGCGTCACGATCAATCGCGAGTTCGGCGAAGGCGAGCGCGTGAACCTGCGCGGAACCGCAGCCAACCTGACTCGCACGCTGTTCAATGGCCACGCCCTCGCCACGGCAGACTGGTTCATCCTCGATCAGCTTTCCACGACTCGCAGCTTCAACTACCTGATGCTGCCTTCCGATCTCATCGGCAAAGTGTCCGTTTACAAGAGCCCGCAGGCCGACCTCGAAGAAGGCGGCATCGGTGGCCTCATCGACGTGACTTCGCGCAATCCGCTCGACCTGAAAGCGAATGCTGTCTTCGCTTCGTTACAGGGAGCTTATACGGCCCTGGCGGATAAGACAGATCCGCAGGCGTCGGCCCTCTACAGCTGGAAGAACGACAACGAGACGTTAGGCGTGCTCGTCGCAGGCATCTACCAGAAGCGGCATCTGCGTCGCGATGGTGTGGAGGTGCTGGGTTATTTCGACGCGGATCCGGGCGCGGGTGTCGTGCAAACGCCGTCGCTCATCGGCTCCGCATTGTTCCAGCAGGAACGCGTGCGCAAGGGCGGCAACATCAGCGTCGAGCTCAAGCCCAGTGACCAGCTGGACATGAACCTCAGCGCGCTCTATTCGCAGTTCGACGCCGACAATCTCAACGAAAACTTCATTGCCTGGGGCACGCGCGCCATCGCCAACGGCGGCACGCTTTCCAACGTGACGATGCAGGGTGACACGGCCGTTGCGGGCCGCATCGCTTCGCTGAACAACGGCACGTCGGACTTCGGCATGGTGTACGACGCGATCGATCGTTTCTCGTCGGCGAACACGCGCTCCATCGATCTCGATACGAAGTACGCGCTGAACGACGCGTGGGACCTGCATTTCAAGGTGGGCTACACGGATGCCGAAGGCAACACCGACGCCCAGCCGTTCGTGGAGTTCGGCGCACCGGCCGTGTTCGATTACGACCTGCGCGGCCGCACGCCTTCCGTGCGCTTTCTGAATGTCGACCCGACAGATCCGGCCGACGCGCAGTTCATCTTCAGCTCGCTGCATCAGATCCTGAACAACGACGACGAGAAGTACGGCTATGCCGATGCCGAGTACAAGCTCGACACGACCTTTCTCAAGTCGATCAAGTTCGGCGCGAAGTACACCGACCATAACCGCGAGCTGATTTTCAACGCGACGACGTACGGCGGTTTCCACGTTCCGATCAACACGACGCCGGCCTCGGCGTTCGCCGGCTCGCTCACACCGAACGATTTCCTGCACGACATCAACCGCACCGGGACGCTCGACCGGTACTGGCAGATCGACAAGAGCAAGGTCGAGAGCATCCTGTTCAACAACCTCGCCACGTCCGGCCGCGTGTTTTATCCGCAGCAGAATTTCTCCGTCACGGAGAAGGCGACTGCCGGATACGTGATGGGCAATTTCCAGGCGGGCGACAGCTGGCGCGGCAATCTCGGTGCGCGCGTCGTGCGGACGGAACAGATCGCGGAGGGCGCGCTGATCAACCCGGCGGGCGGCGCCGTGCAGAATCCGTTCGGCAACTACGATCCGATTCGCGCGGAGCGCACGTACACCGACGTGCTGCCGAGCCTGAACGTGGTCTACAACATCAGCGCGACCACACTCACCCGCTTCGCGGTGGCGAAGGTGATGGCGCGGCCGGACTTCACGGACATCGCGCCTCGCATCAGCCTGAATCCCGGCTCGCTGTCGGGCTCGTCGGGCAATCCGGACCTCGATCCGTACCGCGCGAACCAGGCGGACCTGTCGATCGAGGTCTATCCGAACGCCAATACGAGCTACGCGTTCGGGCTCTACTACAAGGACGTGAAGTCGTTCATCACGGATAACCTGGTCACGACGATCTATCCGGTGCAGCAGCCGACGGCGCCGTCGCTGGCGTGTACGACCACCAGCACTCCGAACCTGTTCAACTGCCCGTTCCAGATCAACCAGCGTTCCAACGGCGGGGGCGGCAAGATCAAGGGCGTGGAAGCGTCGATCACGCAGCCGCTGTACGCAGGCTTCGGCGTTCAGACGAACTACACGTATTCGGATTCTGAGGCGGACAACGGCGACCCGCTGCCCCAAAGCTCGAAGACGCAGTTCAACGTGAGCACGTATTTCGAGAACGCGTGGGTGAGCGCGCGACTGTCGTACAGCTATCGCTCGAAGTTCTTCGTCACCTTCGATCGCAACACGCCGTTGAACGAGAAGGCGCTCGAATCGCTGGATGCCTCGCTCTCGGTGAACGTGCTGCCGCCGAGCCTGCCGGTGCAGGTGGCGCTGACATTCGATGCGGTCAACCTGACGAATGAGAAGATCGAGCAATACGCGGGTGAGGAATTCCGGCCGCGGGCGATCTATGACAATGGCCGTGTGTATTTCGCCGGCGTCCGCATGAAGTTCTAGGTTGCGTCCCCGGGCGCGCCGGCCGAACCATAACCCCCCGTAGCGAGGATGCGCGCCATCTGTGCATGGAATGGCTGCAGATGGCGCGCATACCTCGCATGACGGTCGACCGACTGGGTGTTCATCTTCTGGGTGACCTGGGCGTAACTCGGCGTCGGCGCGTAGCGGCGGCTTTCATGGAATCGCAGGCAGGCTGCGTCGAACGGCAGACCGAGGTAGTCGAGCAGGCGACGCGTCTGCGCTTCCTGGTTCGACACGAGCGTCTCGTATTTCAACGTGAAATCCGCGGTGCCGAGCGCCGCGCGGTAGTGCTCCACCAGGTCGTGGACGGCGCTGAGGTGGTGGACGATGTCCTCGATGCGATAACCGCAGTTGAAGCCATGCGTGAAATGATTCGCCATCATCGAGACGCACACATCGAACGGATGCCGCACGATGTGCACGATCTTCGCGTGCGGAAAGGCCATGCGCAGCAGCGGCAGCCAGATTTCGTTGAAGGGCATTTTGTCGGTGAAGAAGCGGAAGCCCTCCATCGCCCCTCGGCCGGTATCGCCCTCTTCAGCCGCCCGGCGATTGAGGGCCTCTTCGGCTCGCGCGAAGTAGTGATCGCGAAACAACTTCACGACGTGCTGTCGATCCGCTGCGAACATCTCCGCCAGGTTGTCAGGAAACCCTGCAGCCGACGGCAACAGCGCGAGCGAAAGCGCCCTCAGCTCCCCGATAAAAGTGAGCTCCCCGCCCGCGTGAACCAGCGGATGGCTCGCAAGAATCTGCTCGACCAGCGTCGTGCCCGAGCGCGGAAACCCAATGATGAACACAGGCTGCGGCATGCCTTCGCGCACCGGTGCACGCGGCAGAAGCTCGAGCCGCTCGCGCGTGAAAAACTGCTTCAGCCGTGCAAAGAAATCTTCGACCGCCTGCCTCTGGTAGGTGACACCGCCCGCTTCCGCGGCGAGCTTACGTTTCGCCACGACGAAATCGGACCACGCTTCGTCATAGCGACCGAGCCGATCCAGCAGGCGTCCGCGTTCGAGCTGTCCGTCGCCGTTCAACGTGCCCGCCGCATCGATGAGCGCGAGTGCTTCGCCCGTCTTGCCGGCGCGGGACAGATAGCCCGCTCGCAACAGGTTCACCTCTTTTGCCGACGAGACCGCCTGTGCCTGGTCAAGAAGGGAGCCGGCACGGGCGAGATCTCCACGTACTTCGTAGAGCTTCGACCAGTGAGCGAGCGTTTTCAGATCTGCGGGTGCGAGTCTCGCTGCCTGGGTGAAGCAACTGTCGGCCTCGTCCGTGCGGCCTTGTTGCAGCAGGTTCAGCGCGAGGTTTTGCAGGAACGGCAGCTGCGGTCCGGCAAGCTCGATGGCGCGCCGAAAATGCCGTTCGCCGGACGGCAGGTCGTTCAGCTCCGACAGAATCGTGCCGAAGAGGTTGTGGGCCTGCGCGTTGCGCGGGTTGGCCCGCAGCGCTGCGCGCGCCACCTGTTCCGCCTCTGCGCGATGGCCAGCGCCGAACAGAATCGGGATCAGGTCGTTGAAAGCCCAGTCCGGCGGCGGCGTGACCGCGATTGCGGCCTGCAACGTCTGGACGGCTTTCTCCCGCTCGCCGCGTTGGTGATGAACGAGATAACGCAACTCGAGCGCGTCGGTGTCGTGCGGATGGGCACGCAGGCGTTCTTCCGCCGCGGCGGAAGTCGCGGCGAGATCGCCGGCTTGAAGCGCGGCGCGACCTCGCGCAACGAGCGGATGAGGACCGGCAGTCATGCGGTGATATGGTGCACTTTTCGGGCCGGATATGAACAGCGATCGTAATAGACCGATGCGAAGACTGGCAGACGTTGGCGCGGCGATAGCGATCTGGGTCGTCGGCGCGTCGTATGCGCTTGGCGCCGCTATGGACGATACCGCTGGTGTCGGTGCGGCGCCGTCCGTCGCGGTCACAAGTGCTGGGAACGCAATTTCTGCGCCGTCGATCACCGCATCGCTGATTCCAGCGCCGGCCAGCGCGGTCGCGGGTCACGGCGCTTTCACGATCACTTCAGCGACCAAGGTCGTCACGACAGCCGATGGCGACGCCGTACGCATCGCGAGTTATTTCGTCGATACATTGGCTCGTTCCACGTCGCTGCGGCTGAAACGCGCGCAAGCATCGAACGAGACCGGCGATCACGCGATCTCATTCGTTCTCGACACGATCGCTCCGGCAGGCGAGGGCTATTCCCTCGACGTTCAAAGCGACACCATCGTGGTTCGCGCCCGCGAAACCCGCGGCCTCTTCTATGGCGCCGTCTCCTTGTGGCAGCTCGCCACCGCCCATCCGCAATCTGGGGCAACGATCTCGATCCCCGCGATCCAGATCGAAGATGCGCCGCGGTTCGGCTGGCGCGGCCTCATGCTCGATGTCGCCCGGCATTTCCTGCCGCCGGATGGCGTGAAGCAACTGCTCGACCAGATGGCGCTCCACAAGCTCAACACGTTCCACTGGCATCTCACGGACGACCAGGGCTGGCGCATCGAGATCCGGAAGCATCCGCTGCTCACACAGGTGGGCGCGTGGCGCGTGCCCGCGGGCGCCGGCCCGCATGCCGATATCGATGCGGCGACGGGGAAGCCGCGGCTGTACGGCGGCTTTTATACGCAGGACCAGATCCGCGACATCGTCCGTTACGCCGCGGATCGTTACATCACCATCGTTCCGGAAATCGAGATGCCCGGTCACGCGCAAGCTGCGATCGCGGCGTATCCGGAGCTCGGCACCGAAGGTCCGCGTCCGCCGGTTTCGTCGGACTGGGGCGTGCACACGTATCTGTACAACGCCGACGAATCCACTTTCGCCTTTCTCGAAGACGTGCTGACGGAAGTGATGGCGCTCTTTCCCGGCCCTTATATCCACACCGGCGGTGACGAAGCCGCGAAGGATCGATGGCGCGCGTCGCCGCGCATCCAGCAACGCATGCGCGAGCTGGGAATCCCGAACGAGGCCGCGTTACAGGGCTACTTTACCCGGCGCATGGAAAAGTTCGTCAGCGCGCACGGGCGCAAGCTGATCGGCTGGGACGAGATTCTCGAAGGCGGCGTGCCGCCCGCTGCAGCGGTGATGTCGTGGCGAGGCGAGTCCGGCGCGATCGGAGCGACCAACGCGGGACACGATGTCGTGATGGCGCCCTCGCCCGATCTATACCTCGATTATCTCCAGAGCGACGCGGCCAACGAGCCGCCCGGCCGTCCGCGCTACGTCACGCTTCAAGACATGTATCGCTTCACCGTCGTGCCGAAATCTCTCAGCGGCGATGCCGCGCGCCATGTGATCGGCGCGCAGATCAATGCCTGGACCGAGCACGTGCGAACGCCAGAACGTCTGCAGCACGCGATATTCCCTCGCGTGGCGGCCTTTTCGGAAGGAGTCTGGACGGGCTCGAACGCGGACTGGCCGGGTTTTCTGGAACGCCTACCGGCGCAGTTTGCCCGCTATGAGAAGGCGGGGATTCACTACGCCGATAGCGCGTTCGCGGTGAAGATTTCCGGCGCGGCGGCCAACGGCTCGGGCCCCTTCGAGCTGACGAACCAGGTCCACGTCGGCGCCATTCGCTACACGCTGGATGGCAGCGAACCCACGATGAAGTCCGCGCTTTACTCCGCGCCGCTGACACTGAAATTGCCGGCCACACTGATCGCGGCCACGTTCCAGAACGGTCAGCGCATCTCGGCGCCGCGGTCTTACAAGCTCGATCGCGCGCACGCGTTGCGCCGGAACAGCGACGAACTGAAGAGCTGCGCCAACAAACTCCCGTTACGTCTCGAGGACGACGCGCCACGCGATGGGGCTCGCGCGATTTTCAATGTCGACATCCTCGATCCCTGCTGGATCTATCCGCACGCGGATTTGTCGCGAGCCACCGCTATTTCCGCGAACGTGGGTCAGCTGCCGTTCAACTTTCAGGTGGGCGATGACATGAAGAAAATCCCACTGCATGCGCCGACGAGCGCCGCGGGCGAGCTCGAAGTGCGACTGGATTCGTGCGACGGCGAGCGCATCGCTGTTCTGCCTCTGGTAGCGGCGGGCTCGACGAATGCGATCGCGAAGTTGCCGCCGGCGAAGATGGCCAGTCGCTCCGGCGCGCACGATCTGTGTCTGCGTTTCACCCGGCGCGGAGTCGATCCGATCTGGGCCATCGACACCGTGCAGATCATCGAGTGAACGTGGCCAACCTGAAGCTCGTTTCGCCGCTCACCGGATGGAGCGCGCCGCTCGAAGAAGTGCCGGACGCTGTGTTTGCCGGGCGCCTGCTCGGCGACGGCGTGGCGCTCGATCCCACGGAGGGCGTTCTTTGCGCACCTTGCGATGGCACGGTGATCAACGTGCCTGCGCAGAAACATGCGATCACGCTTCGCGCGACGAATGGCGCGGAGATCCTGATGCATGTGGGCATCGATACGGTTGCGCTGAACGGGGAAGGCTTCGACGTTCACGTCGCGCCCGGCGCGCTTGTGAAAGCAGGCGATCGGTTGATGACGTTCGATCTGGATTGGCTGGCTCAACGGGCGACGAGCCTGGTGACGCCGATGATCGTGACGGATGACGTGCCGTTCAGGATCGTCAGCCGGGTGAGCGGACGAGCGGTGCGGGCGGGGGAATTTTTGATGGAGCTGGCGCCGGTGGGCGCGGGCGCCGGCACTAGCGCTGGCACAGAGGTGGGCACGGGCATAGAGGCGGGAACAGGTGCGGGCACAGGTTTCGTCGCGAGCGCCAACGCCAAGCCCGGCAGTGGTGCGGCTGAGTCGGCGCCGAGCTTGCCGGCTGCGTCGCCACCGCGCGCCAGCGGCGAAATCACAGCACGAGTCATCGTGTCGCTAGAACATGGCCTGCACGCGCGGCCCGCAGCGATGCTGACGAACCGGATCAAGATGCTCGCGGCAACGGTGTCGCTGACCTTGCGTGATCGAACTGCGAACGCGCGCAGTGCCATCGCGATCATGTCTCTCGGCGTGCGCAAAGGGGATGAGGTCACCCTCAGCGCCGTCGGCCCCGATGCGGCCGCGGCGGTCGCGGCGCTGGAAAGCGCGATTCGCACGGCGGTCGACGAGCACGTCACTCCGCCGCCCGCGCCCGCGCCCGCGCCCGCGCCCAGAATCACGCCTGCGGCCGGCATTGCGACTACCGCCAGAACCGCATCCGCGACCACGATCTCCTCAAACACCCTCCGCGGCGTCATCGCCTCGCCGGGCATCGCCATCGGCGTCGCCCACCACCTCACACGTCCGCAGATCGCGGTCTCCGAAACAGGTGGCGCACCCGCCGAGGAATTCGCTCGACTCGACGCCGCCCGCGCGCAGGTGCGCGCCACGCTCACCGCATCAGCCTCGAAAGGCCACACAGCGGCGCGCGACATCCTCGCCGCTCACCTCGAATTTCTCGACGACCCAGAACTGCAAGGGGCCGCCACCCAACACATCGAAGCCGGAAAGAGCGCCGCTTACGCGTGGCGTGCGGCCTTGCGCGCCAATGCCGATCTGCTCGCAAGTCTTCCTGACGCGCGAATGACCGAGCGCATCGACGATCTGCGCGACCTCGAATACCAGGTTCTCGCCGCCCTCGAAGGCAAAGCGTCAGCCGCTCCCTACACCCTTCCCCACCACGCCATCGTCCTGGCGAACGAACTGCTTCCGTCGCAGTTCGTCGCGCTCGATCGTTCACGCGTCGCAGGCATTTGCACGGCAGCCGGCGGACCGACGTCGCACGTCGCGGTGCTCGCAGCGGCAACGGATATTCCGATGCTCGTGGCCGCCGGCCGCAGCGTGCTGGGTATACCCGACGGCGCCGCTGTCATTCTCGACGCGGAACGCGGCGAGCTGCGCGTCGCTCCAGACGCCGAGACCACTCACGCCGCAGAAGAGCGGGTCGCAAAGCGTCGCGCACGAAATGCTACCGATCGCGAGCAGGCCCACAGCGAATGCCGCACGGCCGATGGCACCCGCATCGAAGTCTTTGCTAACGCAAGCTCCGTCGCCGAAGCGGAAGCCGCCGTTTCGCTGGGTGCCGAGGGTTGTGGCTTGCTGCGCACCGAGTTCCTTTTCCTGGAGCGTGGCTCCGCGCCCGACGAAGCGACGCAAACCGCGGCCTATCAGCGCATTGTTTCGGTGTTTGCCCAAGGTAAGGTCCGTCCCGTCGTCATTCGTACGCTCGATGCGGGTGCCGACAAACCGCTCGGTTATCTGGCGATGCCCCGCGAGGAAAATCCCGCGCTCGGCGTAAGAGGTTTGCGCATCGGGCTTCAGCACCCAGACCTGCTGCGCACTCAGCTTCGAGCGATCCTGCGCGTTCAGCCGCGCGGATCGTGCCGCATTCTCCTGCCCATGGTGACGGACGCCGACGAAGTGCGTGCCGTGCGCGCACTGCTCGACGACATCCGACGCGAGCTCGCCTATGACGCGCCTGTTGCGCTCGGCGCGATGATCGAAACTCCCGCCTCTGCCATGCTCGCGGATCAGATTGCGCGCGAAGCCGACTTCCTCTCGATCGGCACGAACGACCTCACGCAGTACACGCTGGCGATGGACCGCGGCAACCCGGCGCTCGCGTCGCGCCTGGATGCCTTGCATCCGGCGGTGCTCCGGCTCATCGCTGTGACGGCGCGCGAAGGAAGAGCGGCCCAGCGGGACGTGGCCGTGTGCGGCGGACTCGCGTCTGAGCCCGCCGCCGCGCCGATCCTCATCGGACTGGGTGTGAACGAGCTTTCCGCCGTGCCGTCCATCATCCCGCGCCTGAAGGCGCTGATTCGCTCCCTCACGCTCGATCAATGCATCGCGCTCGCCGAGCGCGCGCTCGAAGCCGATAGCGCTGCCGCCGTGCGCGCACAGGTTGCGGAATACGAGGTGCTTCGATGAAAGCTGTTCTCACGAGCCTGCAGCAGATGGGCCGCGCGCTGATGTTGCCGATCGCGGTGCTGCCCATCGCCGGGTTGCTCCTGAGGCTCGGCCAGCCGGACGTGCTCGATCTCGCGCCCGTCGCGGCGGCGGGCGACGCGATCTTTTCGAATCTCGGTCTGCTGTTTGCGATCGGCGTCGCCGTGGGTCTCGCGCGCGAAAACCACGGCGCCGCGGGACTCGCCGCGGTGGTGGGTTATCTCGTCACGACAAAAGGCGCGGAAGTGCTGATTCCGGTGCCGCCCGACGTCGTTGCGGGACTGGCCGATCAGGCGAGCGCACTCGCCGCCGCGGCCTACAAAGCAAAGGAACTGGCGAAGCTCAGTGTGCCGGTGGGCATCATTTCAGGCGTGCTTGGAGGTGTGCTGTACAACCGATATAGCGACGTCCGCATGCCGAGTTATCTCGCATTCTTCGGCGGTCGCCGTTTTGTGCCGATTGCGAGTGGCATTGCGGGTTTGATCGTCGCCGCGCTGTTCGGTTGGGGCTGGCCCGTGCTCGAGACCGGCATGGATTCGATGAGTCGCTACGTGCTCGGCTCCGAAGAGTTCGGACTGCTCGCGTACGGCATCCTGAATCGGCTGCTCATCGTCACCGGGCTGCATCACATCATCAACAACATCGCGTGGTTCCTGCTCGGCGACTACAACGGCGTGACGGGCGATTTGAAACGCTTCTTCGCAGGCGATCCCAGTGCAGGCGCCTTCATGACTGGCTTCTTCCCGGTGATGATGTTCGGCTTGCCCGCGGCCTGCCTCGCGATGTATCACGCCGCTCTGCCGGACAAGCGGCCCGCGGTCGCCGGACTGCTCGGTTCGATGGCGCTGACTTCGTTTCTGACTGGCGTGACCGAGCCGATCGAGTTTTCGTTCATGTTCCTCGCGCCGCTGTTGTATGCGTTGCATGCTGTGCTTACGGGCGTTGCGATGGCGGTGACGCACGCGCTGAACGTGCACCTCGGCTTCAGTTTTTCGGCGGGCCTGTTCGACTATGTGCTGAATTATGGGAAGGCGACGCATCCGTTGTGGTTGATCCCGATCGGGCTCGTGTATTCAGGCGTGTACTACGGCGTGTTTCGCTGGGCGATTCAGCGGTTCGATCTGAAAACACCGGGACGCGATGCTGACGATGCCATCGTGTCGGATCAGCCGGTGCCGACTGGCGAAGTGGATCGGGCGCGTGCGTTTATCGCGGCGTTAGGAGGCGCGGGGAATCTGGTCAGCGTGGATGCATGCACGACGCGGCTGCGGCTCGTGGTTTCGGACCAGGGCGCTGTGGATGAAAAAGCGTTGAAGCAGTTGGGGGCGCGCGGCGTGGTGCGGCCTTCAGCAAATGCGCTTCAAGTGGTGTTGGGGCCGATGGCGGACCAGGTGGCCGGTGATATTCGCGCGGGGCTGAATGTCATTCGCGGTGCGCCGGCGCGCGATACTTCGCCGACCCCGACCCCAACGCAAACCAGGGTTGCAGCCGCCAAGGAGCCGCGTGCCGCTTCGACGATACCTTCCTACGTCGAACCCGCCGTCACCGACTTCGCCAGAAGCCTTTCCGCCGCGCTCGGCGGTTCGCGAAACTTACGGCAGCTCGACACGCTCTCTACTCGCGTGAGAGTGGCGGTGAACGATCCCGCGCTCGTCAGCGAGTCCGCGCTCAGCGCGCTGGGACTGAGAGCCTTCGCTCGCCCGGCCCCCGACACATTGCATCTCGTGGTTGGCCCGACCGCCGCCGCAACGACCGAGGCGCTGCGAGCGCTGCCAGCGTGATAATCAGCATGGCGCCCCGCATATGAGCCAAACGGCAGGCTCAACCGGATGTCCGCCAGGACGACGCCGGCATGACGGCCTCAGGCCATCTCACGCGTAAACATACTCCAGCAAAATCCCGATAAAAATCGCCAGACCCACGTGCTGGTTATTCACGAACGCCCGAAAACATTTCGCCGGCTCGCGTTCGCGAATCAGCCACTGCTGATACAAAAAGAACAGCGCGGCCGCGACCACGCCGACGAGAAAAAAGTTGCCGAACTTCATTGCCCGTCCGACCAAGAGCAGTGAAAACAGCATCATCGCCTGCATGATGCCGACGATGACGCGGTCCATGTCCGCGAACAGAATGGCGCTCGACCGCACGCCGATTTTCAGATCGTCCTCGCGATCGACCATCGCATAGAGCGTGTCGTAGATGCACGCCCACAGCACCGCCGTCGTGAACAGCACCCACGCAACGCGCGGCAGCGTTCCTGACGCAGCCATGTAGGCCATCGGCACCGCCCATCCGAACGCGAGCCCCAGATAAAACTGCGGCAGCGGGAAAAACCGCTTCAGAAACGGATAGGACACCGTCAGCGCCGCGCCGACGAAGGCGAGCTTCAACGTTTTGAAATCGAGCTGAAGCGCGAGGACCAGCGCGATCGCGGAGAGCACGCCGAACAGCAGCAATGCTTCGTGCGGTCCCACGCGCCGCGCGGCGAGGGGCCGATCTTTCGTGCGCTTGACGTAAGGATCGACGTTGCGATCGGCGAAATCATTGATGACGCAGCCTGCCGAGCGCATCACCACGGTGCCGAGCAAAAAGATCACCAGGATGCGCGGTTCCGGACGGCCGTCCCCGGCGATCCATAACGCCCACAGCTCCGGCCACAGCAGCAGCCAGATGCCGACAGGCTTGTCGAGCCGCATGAGGCGGACCCACTCCTGTACGCGACGTCCCTGGCGATACAGGAACGGCGCTCCCGGATGCTTCAGCTCGAGAGAGAAAGGCTCGGCGGCCAACGTTGCTACCCCACGCGTCCGTAACGTTCGCCCGCGCCGATCCAGCGCGCGGCGAGCGGGGCGATGTTAGCTGGATATGAGGCCAGCATCAGCTCCGCCGCCTGCTGAATGCGCGGAAGCAGATCGGCGTCACGCATCAGGTCCGCCACGCGCAGCTGCGCGAGGCCCGTCTGGCGAGTGCCCAGCAGCTCGCCGGGGCCCCGCAGTTCCAGGTCGCGCCGGGCGATTTCAAAGCCGTCGTTCGTTTCGCGGATCACGCGCAGGCGCTCGCGCGCGAGCTCGGAAAGCGGGCTGCGGTAGAGCAGGACGCACGTGCTGGCCTCAGCGCCGCGACCCACACGGCCGCGAAGCTGGTGAAGCTGCGCGAGGCCCATGCGCTCGGCGTTTTCGATGACCATCAGCGTGGCGTTCGGCACATCCACGCCCACTTCGATGACCGTGGTGGCCACGAGCAGCTGAATCTTGCCGGCCTTGAAAGCGAGCATCGCTTCGTCCTTCTTCGCGGGCGGCATGCGGCCGTGGACGAGTCCGACGCGCACATCCGGAAGCGCTTCGGCCAGCGCAGCGGCCGTGTCTTCAGCGGCCTGCGAGCGCACTTCGTCGGATTCTTCGATGAGCGGGCAGACCCAATACACCTGTCGCCCATCGCGGCAGGCGGCGGTGATGCGCTCCACGACGTCACTGCGGCGCTCTTCGGGCACCACCACCGTTTTCACAGGAGTGCGGCCCGGCGGCAGCTCGTCGATCACCGAAATGTCGAGATCGGCGTACGCCGTCATCGCGAGCGTGCGGGGAATCGGCGTCGCCGTCATGATCAGCTGATGCGGGAAACGCCCTTGTTTGCGGCCCTTTTCCTGCAGCCGCAGCCGCTGTTGCACGCCGAAGCGGTGCTGCTCGTCGACGATGATGAGCGCGAGGTTCGCGAAGTCGATTCCTTCCTGAAACAGCGCATGTGTGCCGACGATGATGCGCACTTCGCCAGACGCGATGACCTCGAGCGCGCTCTTGCGCACGCGAGCCGGCTGCGACCCGGACACGAGCGCGACAGGCAATCCCAGCGGCTTGAACCACTGATCAAAGTTTCGCCAATGCTGTTCGGCGAGCAGCTCGGTGGGCGCCATCAACACAGCCTGCATGCCTGTGCCGGCCGCACGCGCGGCCGCCGCGGCGGCGACCACAGTCTTGCCGCAACCGACGTCGCCCTGAATCAGGCGAACGGCGGGCACGTTGCTGCGAATGTCGGACTCGACTTCACGGAGCGCGCGTTGCTGTGCGCCGGTCATCTTGAATGGCAGCGAATCGACGAATCGGGCCGACAGGCCTTGAGGATCCTCGAGCGACCACGCCGGATCCGTGCGCGCGGTCTGCTTCAGGAGCTTGAGACTCAGGTGATGCGCCAACAGCTCTTCGAACGCGAGTCGCCGCTGTGCCGGGTGTTGGCCCGCGGCCATGTCCGCAAGCTGCGCTTCGCGCGGCGGGTTGTGAACGTAGTCGAGCGCTTCCTTGAGCGAGGGCAAGCTCAACGGCTCGAGAACCTGCGGCGGCACCCAGTCGCGCACGGCTTCCCGATCGAATTCCCTCAACGCTTCATTCACGAGCGCGCGCATGCGGCCCTGAGCAACGCCTTCCGTTCCCGGGTAGATCGGCGTGAGCGTTTCTTCGAGCGCCGCGCCGGATTCGGTGACGCGCCGATACTCCGGATGGACGATTTCCAGGCCGAGCGGACCGCGCCGGATTTCACCGAAACAGCGCAGTTTCGTGCCGCGCGCGAGCGCGCCCTGCTGGGCGGCGGAAAAGTAGAAGAACCGCAGCGTGAGAAAGCCCGAGCCATCCGAGATGCGGCACAAGAGCTGGCGCCGCCGGCGAAACGTGACCTCGGTGAGCTGGATCTCGCCTTCCACCGCGACCCGCGTTCCGGGAAGCAGATCGCAGATGCGCACGACTTGCGTGCGATCTTCATAACGCAGCGGCAGGACGAACAGCAGGTCCTGAACCTGCGTGACACCCAGCTTTTGCAGGCGTTCGGCGAGCGCGTCGCCGACGCCCTTCATCTCGGTGATCGGGCGTTGCTCGAGGTGCGCGCCATCGGCAGGCCGCCCGGCGGGTCGACCCTTGTCTGCAGCTCGAACGCCTGCAGTTCGACCAGGAGCAGCCGGCTCAGCCACGCGCTACCTCAATCGAGGTACAGGACGCCTTCGATCTCGACGCGCGCGCCGCGCGGCAGCTGCGACACTCCCACGGCTGCCCGCGCCGGATAAGGCTGCGAGATGTATTGAGCCATCACCTCGTTCACCTTGGCGAAGTTGGCGAGGTCCGTGAGATACACGTTGATCTTGACCGCCTTCGCGAGCGACGCGCCGGCCGCTTCGGCCACCGCCTTCAGGTTCTCGAACACCTGGCGGATCTCTTTCTCGATGTCGCCGGTCACCAGCTCCATCGTCTTCGGGTCGAGCGGAATCTGGCCGGACAGGTAAACGGTATTGCCCGCGCGCACGGCCTGCGAATACGTGCCGATCGCTTTCGGCGCATGGTCGGTGTGGATGATCTCGCGGGGCATGACGGAAACTCCTGTCGCAGAAGGTGAGGCGGAAGAAACTGGAGAAGGCGCATTGGCGGCGCGCGCTGCTCGCGGCCGGCCCAGGGCGGCCAGTCCGCCGAGCACGGGCCCGCCGAGAAACACGACGCCCGCGATTCTACGCCGCAGACGCGAAAAACTACTTTGGGTCTTCATCGCTGGCCTGTGCAATCGGGTTTACCGGCGAGTGTGCGGCGGAATGCGCCGCCGAGTGGGCCGCCAGCGAGCGGGTGACGCGAATGACGTCAGGCATGCGGCGGATCATGCGCACGATGCGCGCCAGATGTTTGCGATCGTGCACCTTGAGCTCGAAGATCAGCTCGGACGTATCCGAGTCCCGCTCCTCGACGGACACGCGATCGATATTGGTTTCCGTGCTGGAAATCGCGGCGGCCACCGCGGCGAGCACGCCCGTGCGGTTCGCCACTTCGACGCGTACTTCCGAGCTGAAGAGGCGTTCCGGCAAGGCTTGCCAGGTTACCGGCAACCATTTCTCCGGATGCTTGCGGTAGTCCTCGACGTTCACGCAGTTCTCGCGATGAATGACGATGCCGCGGCCCGAAGAGAGGAACGCAAAGATCGGATCGTTCGGAATCGGGAAGCAGCAGCGCGCGTAGCTGACCAGCAAGCCTTCCGTGCCGGCGATGGCGAGTGGTGCTGGTTGCGCGATGGTGCCTTCTTCCGTCGGCGTAACGGGCATCAGCCGCCGCGCGACGAGCGGAGCCAGGCGTTCGCCGAGGCCGATCTTTTCGTAGAGCTCGTCCACGTCTTTCATGCCGAGCTCACCGATCGCGGCGGCGAGCGCTTCCGGCGTGACGTCGTCCAGCGAAAGATTGAATTCGCCGAGCGCCTGGTTGATGAGCCGTTGACCGAGGCCGATGGCTTCGGTCCGACGCAGGCTCTTCAGGTAGTGACGAATGGCACTGCGCGCTTTCGCTGTGACGACGAAGTTGACCCACGACGGGTTGGGCATCGCGCCCTTCGCCGTGATGATCTCGACGGTCTGCCCGTTGCGAAGCATCGTGCGCAACGGCGTGAGCCGGCGATCGACTTTCGCAGCGACGCAGCGGTTGCCGATGTCGGTGTGCACGGCGTAAGCGAAATCGACGACGGTCGCGCCACTCGGTAAACGCAGGATTTCGCCGCGCGGCGTGAACACGTAAACCTTGTCCGGGAACAGGTCGACCTTGACGCTCTCGAGGAACTCTTCGGACGACGTGCCGCCGTCCTGAAGTGCGACGAGGTTCGAGAGCCACTCGCGCGCGCGTGCGTGCTGCAGGGAATCTTCCATCTCGCCGGACTTGTACTTCCAGTGCGAGGCGATGCCTGACTCCGCGACACGATGCATGTCGTCCGTACGGATCTGCACTTCAATCGGCACACCGTTCGGCCCGAACAACGTCGTGTGCAACGACTGATAGCCGTTCACACGCGGAATTGCGATGTAGTCCTTGAAGCGGCCGGGCATCGGCCGGAACACGCTGTGCACGACGCCGAGCGCGCGGTAGCAGGTGTCGATGCTGTTGACGACGATGCGCAGGCCATACACGTCCACGATCTCATTGAGCGTGGCGCGCTTGCGGCGCATTTTCTTGTAGATGCTGTAGAGATGCTTCTCGCGCATCTCGACCTGCGCCGCGATTTCGCTCTTCAATAGCGCGGCGGTGAGCTGTTGCTCGATCTTCTTGAGGAATTCTTTCTGGTTGCCGCGCGCGCGCTTCAACGCGCGTTCCAGCACGCGATAGCGCTGCGGGTAGAGCGCCCAGAAACCGAGGTCTTCCAGTTCCAGCTTGATGCGGTAGAGGCCGAGGCGCTCGGCGATAGGCGCGTAAATCTCGAGCGTCTCGCGCGCGATGGCACGGCGGCGAGGCGGCGTCATCGCCTCGATGGTGCGCATGTTGTGAGTGCGGTCGGCGAGCTTGACGAGGATGACGCGCAGGTCGCGCACCATCGCGAGCAGCATCTTGCGGAAGCTTTCCGCCTGCGCTTCTTCGCGGCTCTTGAACTTGATCTGGTCGAGCTTGGTGACGGCGTCGACCAGCTCGGCCACGTCGCGCCCGAACTTCGCCGCGAGCTGGTCCTTCGGCGTGGGCGTGTCTTCGATGACGTCGTGCAGGATCGCGGCGACGATCGTGTCCGCGTCCAGCCTCAGGTCGGCGAGGATGGCGGCGGCAGCGACGGGGTGCGCGATGTACGGCTCACCGGACAGGCGCTTCTGACCCTTGTGGGCCGAAGCGCCAAACTCGGCGGCTTCACGGATACGCGCGACCTGCTCGGGCGGCAGGTAGGTCTCAACGGTGCTCAGCAGCTCTTTGAGACCCGGAGTGCGTCGTCCGCCGGGGAGCAGTCCCAGGAGCGAAGACGCATAGTCCATAAATTATCGAATGCGGCGCTTGCCCTCTGTCCTGGCTCAGTCTCCGAGACCGAACTGCGGGGCGCGGAAAGTGGACTGAGCTGCTTCGTCGAGGGTCATCGAGTTGTCGACCGGCGGCGGCTCGGGCTCGCGCAGCATCTCGACGGTGATGTTTCCCGCAGCGATTTCGCGCAGGGCGACGACCGTGGGCTTGTCGTTCTCCCAGCTCAGCGTGGGCTCAGCGCCATTGGCGAGCCGGCGGGCGCGCTGGGCAGCCAGCAGCACGAGCTGAAACAGGTTGTCGACGTTGTGCAGGCAGTCTTCGACGGTAATACGGGCCATGTGTGCTCGATATCGGTGGAGCGCCCAAGCGACTGGGCGAAAAGGGCTGAAACTATAAGCGAGGAGGGGTCGTGTGACCAGCAAACGGGTCAATGAACCGATTCGGCCGTGAAGCGCCTCGCGGGTCGATCACAGGCCTTGCAGGTTGGGTGGTGGCCCTTTGCCTCTTCGGCGCCAGGCGATTGAGCGCTTCTCTTAGCCGACCAACTCCGCCAGCAACGGCTTCAGCGACTCACGATTGGCGGCGAGGTCCGCCCCCTGCCCGTCCACAATCCTCACCAGATCGGCTGCCGCCCGCTCGAAATCCTCGTTCACGACGACGTAATCGAACTCGCTCCAGTGAGACATATCGCCAATCGAGTCTCGCAGGCGTCGGTTGATCACTTCCTCAGAGTCTGTCTGGCGCTTCCGCAGCCGGTCTTCAAGAGCGCGCCGCGACGGCGGCAGGATGAAGATGCTGGAGCAGTCCGGCATCGCCTTGCGCACCAATCGCGCGCCCTGCCAGTCGATCTCCAGGATCACGTTCTTGCCCTGGGACAGCTGCGCTTCGACTGGCTTGCGCCCTGTGCCGTAGAAGTTGTCGAACACCTGCGCGTATTCGAGGAAGGCGTCGCGCCCGATCAACTCCTTGAATTCGTCCACCGGCACGAAGAAGTACTCGCGGCCTTCCTGCTCCGTCGGTCGAATCGGCCGGGTGGTATGCGAAATCGACACGTGCAATTCCGGACGCTGCTTCAGCAGCGCCTTCACGAGCGACGTCTTGCCCGCCCCCGACGGGGCTGCAATCACGAACAGGCGGCCGCGGCCGCGATCTTTGCCGTCGACAGTCATCATCCCGTCTGACTTTCCAGCGTCTCGAGCGCGAGCGGAACGATTAAGGCAGCGTCAGCGAGCACGGCTGAGCTACCGGCCACGATCACGAGGCAAGCGAGGGCGGAACGGTAAACGGGGGTTCCCTCGCACTCAACGACTTGATTCACTTCGGATTTGCCTTTCGGGGCGGCCGGGGCGCAGGCGCTGCCGCCGGCGGGCCGCTACGATACCAAAGCACGCCCGATCGGTATTGGCCCGATGCAGTGCGGCGGTCCTGGAGGACTCTCCGACCGTTCAGCATCCATTCAGGCACCCCCTGCGAAAGTGCATCCCACGCTTCACCCCACCCGAAGCGGTTTGCAGGAGACAGTCATGAAACGCGCGGCACTCGGAGCTCTTTTGGTCTCGCTCGTCGCCGGGTCGACGGCGATGGCGGGCACCGGCATCGCGTACGGCCTGAGCCAGGGCCAGCGCGACGATCATCGTGGCGAGCAGCATCGCCCCGATCAGAACCGTGGCAACGCGGGCCAGCAACAGCAGCCCCGTCGCGACGATCATCGCGGCAACTCGTTCCAGAACGATCGTCGAAATGACGGTCGGAACGACGGCCGCCGTAACGACGGCAACAACGGCCGGGACAATCACTGGAATCCCCCGCACAACGAGCCGCGCTGGAACAACGGCGGTCGTGACGATCATCGTGGCAACGACAACCGTCGCGACGACCATCGCTGGGACAACAATCGTAACAACTACTATCGCCCGGACCATCGTCCCAACTATGGTCGCGACGATCGCAACTGGAACGATCGGGCCCGTTACGACCGTCGCTGGGATAACGGCCGCTATCACTGGGGCGCGTACTACCGTCCGCATGGTTACTCCGTGCGGCACTGGTCACGTGGCGATCGGCTGCCGTACGCGTACTACCAGCGCTCGTACATCGTCGATGACTACTACGACTGCGGCCTGCGCGCGCCTCCGTATGGCTACCACTGGGTGCGCGTCGATCACGACGTAGTGCTCGCCGCGATCGCGACTGGTGTGGTGCTGGATGTGATCTACAACCAGTTCTGGTAAGCGGCACACGCCGGCAAACCTGCCGCGCTCCGTGCGACAACAGAAGCCCGTCCTTGCGACGGGCTTCTTCGTTTCTACTCGATGTTCTGCACCTGCTCGCGCATCTGCTCGATGGTGACTTTCATCTCCACCGCCGCGCGGGTGGTCTCGAGGTCCTGCGACTTCGACGACAACGTGTTCGCTTCCCGATTCAACTCCTGCATGAGGAAGTCGAGGCGGCGGCCGGCGGGCTCATGGGCCGCCGTGATGCGGCGAATCTCGGCGATATGGCCGGTGAGCCGGTCGAGCTCTTCATCGACGTCCAGCCGTTGCAGCAACAACGCGAGCTCCTGCTCGAGACGATCCTGATCGACCTGCGCCTTCAGCTCCGCGAGACGATCGTTGAGGCGCTCGCGAACGCGCACCTGCACTTCAGGCAACCGCGTGCGAACTTGCGCGACGAAACCTTCGAGCGCCGTGCAACGCGTCTCGATCAGCTCGCGCAGTCGAACGCCTTCGCGGGCGCGTGCGGCACTGAGATCCGCCACGGTGTCAGTGAAAAGCTTGCGTGCAGCCGCGACCACTTCCTCGTTGCCGCCGCTTTGTTCGCGCACGACGCCGGGCCAGCGCAGCACATCCATGAGATTCACGGTGTTGCTGCCGGGCAATGCGGACGACAGCTCGCGCACGCGTGCGAGCACTCGCTCGAGTGCGTGCGGATCGATATCGAGCGCCTGCTCGGCGCCGTGAGTGGGGCGATAGGTGACGGTGCAATCCACCTTTCCGCGCTTCAGGTCGCGGGTCGCGACCTGGCGGAACTCCGGCTCGAGGGCGCGGACTTCATCGGGCAGCCGAAAGCCGCACTCCAGAAAACGGTGATTGACGCTGCGGAGCTCGCAGACGAGTGTCCCCCAGGGGCCTGAAGCCTCCCGGCGGGCAAATCCGGTCATGCTGGCGATCATGTGAACTTAAGGCGGCTCGAAATGTATGCGTGAGGACCGTGGCGTCTTACGCTCTTCTGGTCGCGGGTGATATAAAGCGCCGCCAATCTTAACAGAAGCATGAGTGCCCTCTTTGCGGGTCGAGTACGCGGACATATCACTGCTCGGAGCGCGCGAAGAGAACCAGGACCGTGTCGTGGCTGCGGTAGCCGAGCACGCGGCTCTGCTTCTCGTGGTCGACGGCATGGGCGGCCATGCAGACGGCGCGAAAGCGGCCGAAGTCACCCAGAAGGCGGTTCTCGAAGCGTTCTGGCATACGCCGCTGCCCCTTTTCGATCCCCTCGGCTTCCTGCACATGACGCTCGGGCGCGCGCACGAAGAAGTCGTGCGCGTCGGCATGAGCCTGCCGCTGGAACAGCGTCCGCGCGCCACCTGCGCGGTCTGTCTCGTGCAACAACATGCGGCCTGGTGGGCTCATATCGGCGACAGCCGTATTTATCACCTGCGCAAAGGCACGGTTGCGACACGCACCCGGGATCACAGTCACGTCGAGCTTCTGCTCCGTGAAGGCCTCATCACTGCCGAGCAGGCGGTGAACCATCCGATGCGCAACTTCGTGGAGTGCTGCATCGGTGGCGATCCGATCCTGCCGGATATGACCCTCAGCGGCCGGCGCGAGCTGCAGCCTGACGATGTGCTGTTCGTATGCACCGATGGCATGTGGGCCACGCTCAAGGATGAAGAGATCGCCAATCGATTCACCGTCGGCGGCCACGCTATTCGCGACACGCTGGGCGCGCTCGGACAGCTCGCCGTTGCGCGCGCCGGTGGCGGCAGCGACAACACATCAGCCGCCGCCCTGCGCTGGCTCGGGGATTAATCGTGCCCAGACCCAGCGGGCGTGAACCCGATCAATTGCGTCCTGTCAGCTTCACGCGCCGTTTCGCGAAGCACGCGGAAGGGTCGGTGCTCGTGGAGTTCGGCGATACGCACGTGCTGTGCACAGCGAGCGTCGAAGACACGGTACCGCCGTTCCTGCGGGGAAAAGGTCAGGGCTGGGTGACGGCGGAATACGGCATGCTGCCGCGCTCAACGCATACGCGCACCGCTCGCGAAGCGGCGAAGGGCAAACAGACCGGCCGCACGCAGGAGATCCAACGACTCATCGGTCGATCGCTGCGCGCGATCATCGATTTGAAAGCGCTCGGCGAGCGCACGATCACTGTGGACTGCGACGTGTTACAGGCCGACGGCGGGACGCGCACGGCATCCATCACCGGCGGTTACGTCGCGCTCGCGGATGCGTGCGAGAAGCTCGTCCAGCGCAAGGCCATCGCGGCGAGCCCGCTGCATGGGCAGGTGGGCGCGATCTCGGTGGGTATCTGCAACGGCATTCCCGTGCTCGATCTCGATTACGTCGAGGATTCCGGCGCCGAGACGGACATGAACGTGGTCATGAACAACGGCGGCGCGTTCGTCGAGATTCAGGGCACGGCCGAAGGCCATGCCTTCCGCCGTCATGAGCTCGACGCGATGCTGAACCTCGCGGCAGCCGGCATCGGCGAGCTGTTCTCGCTGCAGGCACAGGCGCTCGCGGCCAAGCCCTGAAGCCGTCTCCTGACGTCGCTGTGATGTCCTCTGGATGGGTCTGCAAACTCATGGAAGAAAGTAATATTTTTTGCGGTAAGACCCGTCATTCAGAGATTCCCCATCGGCCATGAAGGCAGTGCTCGCAAGCAGCAACGCCGGCAAGCTGCGCGAGCTGGGTTCGATTCTCGCGCCGCTCGGCTACGAGCTCGTGCCGCAATCGAGCTTCGGTATCGAGACGCCGCCGGAAACCGGCATCACCTTCATCGAGAACGCAGTGCTCAAGGCGCGCTACGCCGCGGGCATGACGGGGCTTTCCGCTATCGCGGATGACTCGGGAATTGAAGTCGATGCGCTCGGCGGTCGCCCAGGCGTTTACTCCGCGCGGTATGCGGGAGAGCAAGCGGACGATGCTGCCAATGTGCAGAAGATGCTCGCGGAGCTTGCGGACGTTCCGGATCAGAGCCGGACCGCGCGCTATCAATGCGTCATCGCGTTCGTGCGTTCGGGTGAGGATCCGTTTCCGCTGATCGCACGCGGATCGTGGGAAGGCACGATTCTCGCGCAGCCACGTGGCACGGGTGGGTTCGGCTATGACCCGATCTTTCTGCCCGCCGGCCTGCAAGTGAGTGCCGCCGAGCTTTCACCGGACGAAAAGAACGCGCGCAGTCATCGCGGCGAGGCGCTCCGTGCGCTCGTCCGGCTGCTGCGGCAGGCCTGACGGTCGCAGGTATAGTCGTCCGGGTCTGAGCCCTGCCGCGGCTCGAGGGTTTTTCATGGCGTTTGCGTCTCGAATCGGACCGCTTCGGGCAGCGCTGATCGACTGCTTTCGAAACCCAAGAAGTGCTGTTTTTACCAGTGTGAATTTCGGAGCCGCGTCGGCAAACCGGGGTCACCTTCGGACGAAGGGCCTGTGGCTTGCCATCCTGCTGGGTTGTACGGTGACGCCTGCCATGTCCCAACAAACGTCTTCCGCCGCTCGCGCCCTGCACGCTCTCATGGATGAAGCGTGGGAAACCGACATGCGCGACGATCCGCTACGCGGGTCCTATCTCGGCGATCGTCGTTATGAAGCCGAATGGCCGGACGTTTCGCTCGCCGCCCTCGAGAAGCGCAACTCGAACAACGTCGCCACGCTGGCGCGTCTCCAGCGCATCAACCGTGCGGCACTGGATGTGCAGGACCAGCTGAGCTACGACCTCTTCGCGTGGGAATATCAGAACCGGCTGGGCGCGTATTCATTCAAGTCGTATCTCTACGATCTGCGCCTGCGCGATGGTGTGCAGTCATTGTCGGATCAGGCGGAGCTGGTTCCGTTCGCGAACGCGGCCGACTACGAGCACTGGATCACCCGTCTCCGCACGATCGATCGCTATCTTGCGCAGAACACCGCGCTGCTGGAGTTGGCCATTCGCGAAAAGCGCACGCAGCCGCGAGTGATCATGGAGCGCGTGGTGCCGCAGCTCGAAGCGCTCATCACGCCGACGGCGGAGACGAATCCGTTCTACGAGCCCTTCAAGCGCATTCCGGAAAGCGTGTCTGCCGCGGATCGCGCGCGCCTGCAGGGGGCGGGAAAAGCCGCTGTCGAAAGCGTTGTGATTCCGGCATACAAGAAGTTCATCAAGTTTTTCCGCGAGCAATATCTGCCGGCGTCGCGCAAGAACGAGGGCATCTGGGACACGCCAGACGGCATAGCTTATTACGCCGAGCGCGTGAAGTTCCATACGACCACGAAGCTTACTGCGGACGAGATCCACGAGACCGGCCTGAAGGAAGTCGCGCGCATCCGTGCGGAGATGGACGAGATCATCCGCGAGGTCGGGTTCAAGGGCAGCTTTGCCGAGTTCCTCGAGTTCCTGCGGACAGATCCGCAGTTCTACTACAAGACGCCGGATGAGCTGTTTCGCGCCTATGCGGTGCTCGCGAAGCAGATCGATCCCGAGCTCGTGCAGCTCTTCAAGCGCTTGCCACGCACACCCTATGGCGTGCGGCCCATTCCACCGACGAGCGCGCCCAACACGACGACGGCGTATTACCAGGGGCCCGCCCAGGATGGCTCACGCGCCGGCTATTACTACGTAAATCTCTATCGCCCTGAGGTGCGCCCGAAGTACGAGATGGAGGTGCTCACGCTGCACGAGGCCGTGCCGGGCCACCATTTGCAGATTTCGCTCGCGCAGGAACAGAGCGATCTGCCTGCTTTCCGCCGCAACGCCGAGCACACGGCATACGTCGAAGGTTGGGCGCTCTACACGGAGAGCCTCGGCGATCGGCTCGGTCTCTACAAAGACCCGTACTCGCGATTCGGCCACCTGACGTACGATATGTGGCGGGCGGTGCGTCTCGTTGTCGATACGGGTATCCACGCCAGGCACTGGACGCGTCAGCAGGCGATCGATTACTTCAAGGCCAACGCTGCGAAAACCGAGGCGGACATCATCAACGAAGTGGACCGCTATATCTCGTGGCCGGGGCAGGCGCTCGCGTACAAGATCGGGCAGCTGAAGATTCTCGACTTGCGCGCGATGGCCGAGCAGAAGCTCGGTTCACGCTTCGACATCCGGGATTTTCACGACGTGGTGCTGTCGAACGGCGCCGTGCCGCTGGAGATTCTCGAGCGACAGGTGAACGAGTGGGTTGCGCACACCTTGGCGGTGGGCGGCCCCGTTGAAAAAAGCCCCGCCGCGGCCAGATAGTGCGAGCCTGTCCGATCTTGCACTCGCCCGTCATTCTCACTGGTCCCGTTCATTGCTCAAATCGCCACCGCTGTCGCTTTACGTGCACTTGCCGTGGTGTGTGCGCAAATGTCCGTACTGCGATTTCAACTCGTACACGCTGAAGGATGAGCTGCCCGAGCTGCAGTACATCGCTGCGCTCGAGCGCGATCTGGAGTCCCAGGCGCCCGATGTGCGGGACCGGCCCATCGTCAGTGTGTTTTTCGGCGGCGGCACACCGAGCCTGTTCGCGCCGGAGTCGATCGGGCGCGTTCTCGAATCCGCGCGCCATCACCTGCAGTTCGCCGAGGATTGCGAGATCACGCTCGAGGCCAATCCCGGCACCATCGAGCGCGGTCGGTTCAGCGGTTATCGCGCCGCCGGCGTGAATCGCGTTTCGCTGGGTGCGCAGAGCTTCGATGCAGCCCAGCTGAAGAAGCTCGGGCGCATTCATTCACCTGCGGAGACGGTGCGTGCCGCGGAAGAGCTGCACGCGGCGGGTCTGCCGAACTTCAATCTCGACTTGATGTATGCGCTGCCTGGCCAGGACACCGCCGCAGCAGCTCGTGATGTCGAGCAGGCGTTGGCGTTGTCGCCCGCACATCTTTCGCACTATCAGCTCACGATGGAACCGGGCACTCAGTTCGCTGCGAATCCGCCGCCGTTGCCGGGGGACGATGCGGCCGCGGAGATGCTCGTCGCGTGCAACGAAGTTCTGGCGCGCGCCGGGTTCACCCAGTACGAGGTGTCGGCTTACGCGTCGGAAGGCCGGCAATGCCGCCACAACCTGAATTACTGGACGTTTGGTGACTACCTGGGCATCGGCGCCGGCGCGCACGGCAAGCTCACGTTCGAGCTGCGGAGAGAGATCGTGCGCACGACTCAGCAGCGCGAACCGCGCCGATATCAGGCTGGCTCGCCCAACGCCGTCGCGCGCACGCGAGTGGCCGATGCGGATCTGCCTTTCGAATTCATGATGAATGCGCTTCGATTGTCGGACGGTTTCGACACCGACTCATTCGCCGATCGCACCGGTCTCGAGTGGTCGGTGGTGCAGCCCCGCTTGGCCAAGCTCGAGGCTCGCGGACTGCTGCTGAGCGACGGGTCGACCTGCCGGCCCACCCCCCTGGGGCTGCGTTTTCTCAACGAAATGCTGTTGGCGCTCTTGCCCGAAAATGCTCATTTGGCCGGTAAACGAGTTTTGTCAACGGCCTCATGAACCCTTGCTCGGGCCCTTGACGGCGGGCTTTATGCACAGACCGGAATCCACCACCCGCAAATGAGCAGATTACAGTCGAAATCAGTTAAATCGCTCCACAACCCCTTTGTAACTCACTGAACAGAAAGGGAGAAAAGGGGTGGTGAAAATTTGACCAAGGTAACAATTCCGCAATACGGCCGGGAAAAGCGGGCTGCACAAGAGGCTCTGTCCACAGACTTATCCACAGGTTCTGTGGATAAGGAAACGCTAAGGTCGGAGCTGGATTCCGGAGCGGGAATCCCCACTCTGTGCAGATGCGTCACCCGTCTGCCGACCGCTCCCCCTGATGGTTATCAGGACGCTTGAGCCCGGACGACCCGGCCGCTAAACTCCCGCGCCCTTTTCGGCGTGGCCCGACTGGCCCCCCACATAATCGAGCGTGCTATGAAACCGTCCGTCCATCCCGACTACAAAGAGATCAACGTAGCCTGCACCTGTGGCAACGTCTTCCAGACGCGCTCCACGTTGGGCCACGACCTGCAGGTCGAAGTGTGCTCGAGCTGCCACCCGTTCTACACCGGTAAGCAGAAGATCGTGGACACGGCTGGCCGCGTCGACAAATTCCGCAAGAAATACGCCGCCGCCGGCGCTCGCTGAACCGCGAGCTCGGCTGCGATCCGTGCGTGGGGTCCGTTCCCCGGCGCGGGCGCACTTCGAGATGGCTAACGAAAGGGGCCCCCGACATTCGGCGGGCCCCTTTATCTTTGCCCGGGATTTGTCGCCCCGGTTCGATCACGAGCCGCGCGGTCCGTCAGTGACCTCCGGTTCAGTGACCTCGATGCAGTTCACCGCCTTGAGGTAGTCCCGCCGCCTTGACGTAGTCGATGCCGCCCTCCGCTTCGCCGCGCGATCGCCATAGCGACATTGCTGCCTGCCGGCGTCACTTCGTAACCCCCTGTCGCGCCAAGGCGCCGAATCCACTCGCGCTGGAACTCACGTAAGGTCATCGGATCACAGCTAGCAGTCTGTCTCCGGTTTCCGCCGGGGATTTCATTTTGTCTTGACGGTCCAGCGCCCCGGTCTGGTCTAGACTGCGCGGACCTGCCTGCAGGGAGTCGTCGCAATGATTCGCCCCACGATTCGCACCATGAGCCGGACGGTCGCCGCTGCTCTTCTCGCCGCTCTTGCCGTCAGCGGCTGCGCGATGAATCCGGTCACCGGCCGTCCCAATGTGGTGATGGGCACCCAGCAGGGTGAGAAGGAGCAGTCGCGACGCTACTACGAGCAGATCATCCGCGCGTATGGCCTCTATGAAGACCAGGCGCTGCAGGACTACGTCCAGATGGTCGGTGCGAAGGTCGCGAAGAACAGCCACCTGCCCGATTGGGATTTCAAATTCACGGTGCTCGACGACGAGTCCGTCAACGCGTTCACGACTGGCGGCGGCTACGTGTATGTCCACCGCGGCCTGCTCTCGTACATGACGACCGAAGCAGAGCTCGCAACGGTGCTGGGCCACGAGATCGGCCACGTCACGGCGCGCCACCCGGCCCGTCAACAAACGCGCGGTGTGCTGGCCACGGTGCTCGCTACCGGCGCAGCCATCATGACGGGCTCCAGCGCAGTCGCGCAGCTCGCGAATATCGGCGGCGAGGCCTGGATGCAGGGCTATGGCCGCGAGAACGAGATGGAGGCCGACCGCCTGGGCCTCGAGTACGCGACGAAGACCGGTTATCGCCCCGAGGCCATGGCGGAAGTGTTCAAGGTGTTCAAGGCGCAGGAATCCTTCGAGCTGCAGCGAGCGAAGGACGAAGGTCGCGAGCCCAATCTCTATCACGGCGTGTTCTCGTCGCATCCCGCGCCCGACGCGCGTGCGGTTCAGGCCGCGAAGGGTGCCGCGAACATCACCACCGAGCCGGAAGGCGGATGGATCGACAACCGCGACGCTTACATGCGCGCGATCGACGGTCTCCCGTACGGTTCGAGTCGCGCCCAGGGCATCGTGCGCGACAACCGGTTCTATCACGCGGACATGGGCATCACGATGGCCTTCCCGCGCGCCTGGACGATCGAGAACCAGCGCGACCGCATCCTCGCGTACACGAAGAACAAGGACGCGGTGATGCAGATCACGAGCGAAGCGAAGCCTGAAAAGAAGGGCCCGCGCGAATTCCTGCTGGAGAAGCTGAAGGGCGAGTCGTTCACGAAGGGCGAAGGTCTCAACGTGAACGGCATGGAGGGCTACACGGTCGTCAGCCGGCGCGGCTCGCCGCTCGATGGCGGCGAAGGCCCGGTTCGCTGGGCGGTTCTCTATCGTGACAAGAGTGCGTTCCTGTTCGGCGGCGCCAGCCGTTCGGGCACCGCAGGGCTACCGGCCGACGATGGACTGTTCCAGTCTTCGGTGCAGACCTTGCGCAGCCTGAAGCCTTCGGAATACCCACTCGCGCAGCCTTACCGCATCAAGGTCATCACCGCGACCGAGCAGACCAAGCTGGACGACTACGCCAAGAACGTCCCGGTCGAGAAGTATCAGAAGGAAGAGCTTCAGATGCTCAACGGCCTGTATCCGAACGGCAAGGTGAAGCCGGGGCAGTATCTGAAGATCGTCGAGTAAGCGGCGTCACCAACCCGTGGTCGCGCGATGCGCACGTGTGCGCGTCTCGCCGCGACCTTCAGCGCCGCGATTCGTGGGCGTGGGTGTTTCCGCGCCTTGATTTCGGCGCACGGACCATGCCACCCTCGCTGCCGCCCGCGGCCCCGTCCTTTCTCCGCGCGGCATCCCGAGGAAACGCAGGCGAATGAGCGACAAGAAGTTTGAGTTGCTGGACACGTCGTCCGGCAAGAAGACGGACCTCCCGGTCCGCGACGGCACCATCGGCCCTTCGGTCATCGACATCGCCAGCATCAACAAGGACCACGGGATCTTCACGTACGATCCCGGTTACGGCCTGACGGCGGCCACGGACAGCCGCATTACTTATATCGACGGTGACGCGGGCGTCCTGCTGTACCGGGGTTACCCGATCGAGCAGCTCGCCGAGAAGAGCTCGTTCACCGAGGTGTGCTACCTGCTGTTGTACGGCGACCTGCCGAACAAGAAGCAGCTCGAGGAATTCGACCTCAGCATCCGTCATCACACGATGATCAACGAGACGCTGCTGCGGTTCTTCAACGGCTTCCATCACAACGCGCATCCGATGGCGATGACGTCGGCGGTGGTGGCTTCGATGTCGGCGTTCTATCACGACACGCTCGACATCCATAACCCGCGCCAGCGCGAGATCTTCTCCCACCGCATCGTCGCGAAGATTCCGACGATCGCGGCCGCGGCCCACAAGCACTCGCTCGGCCAGCCGTTCATCTACCCGCGCAACGATCTCGACTACTGCAGCAACATGCTGCACATGTTCTTCGCCGTGCCGTGCGAGGAATACAAACTGGATCCGGTGGCCGCGCAGGCGCTCGATCTGCTGTTCATCCTGCATGCGGATCACGAACAGAACGCCAGCACTTCGACGGTGCGCCTCGCTGGCAGCACCGGTGCGAATCCTTACGCGGCGATTTCGGCAGGTGTGTCGGCTCTCTGGGGGCCGGCGCACGGTGGTGCGAACGAAGCGGTGCTCGCGATGCTGGAGCAGATCGGCACTGTCGAGAACATTCCCAAATACCTGGCGATGGCGAAGGACAAGTCCAGCCATTTCCGGCTGATGGGGTTCGGGCATCGCGTTTACAAGAATTTCGATCCGCGCGCGAAGATCATCCGGGCGATGTGCCACAAGGTGTTGCAGCAGCTGGGGAGCACTGACAATCCGCTGTTCGAGCTGGCGCTGCGGCTGGAAGAGATCGCGTTGAAGGATGAGTATTTCGTGTCGCGCAAGTTGTATCCGAATGTGGATTTCTACTCGGGCATCATCTACAGCGCGCTCGGGATTCCGAGGTCGATGTTTACGGTGATGTTTGCGATTGCGCGCACCGTCGGGTGGGTGGCGCATTGGCAGGAGATGATTTCGGATCCGGCTATGCGGATTGGGCGGCCTCGGCAGCTTTATACCGGGCCTAAGCAGCGGACTTATGTGGGGATGGAGTCGCGGTAGGTCGGGCCGCCGCCTTCCGGGAAGCGGAGTCGCCTTAGTTGGGGCTTTTCGCGACGCGGAGCCGCGTCGTTCAAGTGGCTGTTCGGGTACGGCCGTAAGAGCGGTCCCTCGCGGCCTCGGCAAAATGCATCCGTGCATTTTGACGCCCCTCACATCCACTTGAACGACGCGTCTCCGCATCGCGAAAAGCTCGCGGGCTGGGGCGCATCGCTTCGCTTCCGCGAGGCGGCGATGCGCGAACTGACGCAGCGGTTCGGTTGCGCGGCTCGCGGTTTGGGACGCTCCGCTGAGCTCGCGGGCGTCGAGAGCTGCGCTCTGAGAAACCTGTGTGGCCGCGTCGGTCTCGTCAGCTCTTCAGTAACGCTTCCACGTCGGTGACGTTCGCGCGTCTCATGGGCTTCCCGTCTACGGGGCTCACAGGCGCCTGACGGATCCCGTCTGTGGGAAACACCGTCGCTTCAATCGGCTGGTCATCGATCTCGAAGGAGACGCCGGGGTACGCGAGGATGCGTTCGGCGTTCATCTTCACGCGGCGTTCGGTGACTTCGTGCGGGATGCCTTCGTCCATGAGCTTGATGGTCACGCTCTCCGCGCGATCGGCGAAGAGGTGGATCTGCACCTGGGAGTGCTCGGTCGCCGTGCCGCTGAGGACGGGGCCGACCAGGCGCGGTTCGAATTCCTTGAGGCGTTTCATGGCCTCGAGCGCGACCTGGCGTTGGGCGTAGAGCGTTTCGACGTGCGAGTCGCCGCCGAACAGTCGCTGGTATTCGGCCAGCGCTTCTTCGATTTCCACGTTCTTCGGCAGCACCGAGTTGTCGGTCACGCCGAAGCGTTCTGCTGCTTTCCGCTTGGCGAACAGGAAGTCACTGACTCCGTGTTCGGCCATGACCCGGGCCGCTTCCTGCGCCAGTGCCCGCCGCAGGTTCTCTGTTCGCACTGGGTGTCGCTTTGTCATCGCTCTCTCGCTGCCGCGCGTGCATGCGGCTGCCACTCTCGCAAAAAAACCCGCGTCAGAAAATGGGTTCGCCTCCTGCCGGCTCGGCTTTTTCTGCGTCGTTCGGGCTGCCTTCGAGACCTTCCGCGTTGCTGCCGCCGGGCAGGCGGTCCGTCATGAAGGTTTCGAGGATCGCGTCGGGGTTGTCCGCGCTTGCAAGCATCCCTGTATCAGGAGAGATCCGCAGCGTCACGAGCCCGTCGGGCATCGGCCGCTTGGTCTCCGGTACGCCCTTCAACGCCTCGCGCATGAACTGAATCCAGATCGGCAGTGCGGTCGCAGAGCCTTGTTCGCTCTCGCCGAGGCTTCTCTCCTGATCGAAGCCGACCCACACGGTCGCGACGAGTCCCGGCGTGAACCCGTTGAACCAGGTGTCCTTCGCGTCGTTGGTGGTGCCGGTCTTGCCCGCGATGTCGGAACGGCCGAGCGCGAGCGCACGTCGGCCGGTGCCGCGTTTGATGACGTCCATCATCATGTCGGTCATCAGCCAGTCGTTCTGCTTTGTGATGACGCGCTCAGCGATCTGCTCTGGCGGCATGGTGCCGGGGCCGCCGCGAAGGGCATCGGCCGCCGCAATCTTCTCTTCCATTGTGCTGCCGCCGACGTAGTTGGCTAGCGTGACGTTCTGCTCGCACTCCTCGCAGGCCACTCGCGGCGTCGCGCGATAGACGACTTCACCTGCCGCGTTCTCGATGCGATCGATGTAGTGCGACTCGATGCGGTACCCGCCGTTTGCGAACGTCGAATACGCCGTCGCGAGCTGCATCGGTGTCGCCTGCACTGTGCCGAGCGCGAGAGTGAGGTTGTCCGGCAGATCACGCTTCTCGAATCCGAAGCGGGTGATGTAGTCGATGGCCGGCGCCGTACCCATCGCACGCAGCAGGCGAATTGAAATGAGGTTGCGCGAGCGGAACAGCGCCTCGCGTAATCGCGTGGGGCCATTGAACTGCCCGCCATCGTTCTTCGGGCGCCAGGAGGTTTCACCGGCTTCCTGCACGATCGGCGCGTCGAGCAGCACGGAGGCAGCCGTGAAGCCATTCTCCAGTGCCGCCGAATACAGGAACGGCTTGAAGCCCGAACCGGGCAGCCGGCGGGCCTGCGTGACACGGTTGTACTTGTTGCCGAAGTAGTCGAAGCCGCCGACGAGCGAAACGACCGAGCCGTCGTTGGGATTCAACGCAATGAGTGCGCTCTGTGCTTCTGGCACCTGGGCCAGCTGTGCGAGGTTCTTGCCGTCCGTCACCACATAGACCACGTCGCCTGGTACGACGACTTCGGCCGTGGTCTTCGGCGCTGGTCCGTCTTCCTTGCGCGCCCAGGAAATGCCTTCCCACGGCACGTTCGCGAAATGTCCCGAGCGCACATAGACCTTTGCCGTTTTGTCCGTGGTGGACACCACGACAGCGGGCACGAGCATGCCACTGCTGGAGTATTCATCCAGCAGCCCTTCGAACTGCTCTTCTTTCTTGCGGCCCGCGATGTCGGCATGCCCGATGGGTCCGCGCCAGCCGTGGCGGCGGTCGTATTGAATGAGGCCGAGTCGTAGCGCGCGGTTGGCGGCCGTCTGCAGCCTTCCATCAATCGTGGTGTAGACGCGATAGCCGGCGGCTTCCGCGGCCGGCCCAAAACGCTTGCGCAAATCGAGGCGCGCCATCTCCGCGACGTAGGGGGCCTCGACTTCATATAGAGGCGAGTGCGCCCGGGCGATCACCGGGGTGTTTCTCGCTTCCGTGTACGCGGCGTCGTCGATGAAGGCGAGCTTGTGCATGCGATTCAGGACGTAGTTGCGGCGGGCCGCCGCGAACTCCGGATTCGAGATCGGGTTGTACTTCGACGGCGCCTGCGGCACGCCGGCGATCGTCGCCGCTTCCGACACCGTGAGGTCGTCGAGCGACTTGCCGAAGAACGTTTCCGAAGCGGCCGCGACGCCATAGGCACGCTGGCCGAAATAGATGACGTTGAGATAAAGACCGAGGATTTCCTGCTTCGAGAACTCGCGCTCCATGCGCCAGGTGACGAACAGCTCCGCGAGCTTGCGGCGCCACGTCTTGTCGAAGGTGAGGAACATATTGCGCGCGGCCTGCTGCGTGATCGTGCTCGCGCCCTGCGCTTTCTCGTTGGAAACGAGATTCACGATCAACGCGCGCAGGATGCCGAGGTAGTCGACACCGCCGTGTGTGAAGAACTGATCGTCTTCCGCCGCGAGAAACGCCTGCCTTACCCGCTGCGGGATCTGTTCATAAGAGACCGGAATGCGCCGCTGCTCGCCGATCTGCGCGATCAGTGCACCACTGGATGTAAACACTCGCAGCGGCACCTGCATTTCCACCTTGCGCATCGCTTCGACCGACGGAAGTGACGGCGCCATGTAGACGAAACTGCAGGCGAGCGCATAGGCCGCAAAAAGTGTGAGGAACATCACACTGATGACGCTGTAGCCAATTAACCGAATGTATTTCCGCTTCACAGATTACTCACGTCGCTGCTTGCGCTCATTCCTGCTGCTATGCATAGTAGCCCGCGTTTCAAGGGCAAACTCACCGAAAGGTGAGGACGCAAAGCCACCGGTCTACGGGCACTGTGCCTATGACAGCGGGGTTGCCGGCGCGAACGTTAGACGATCCCTTCGCACTCGACCATGACCCTGTCAGGGCAATGGTCCACAGGTCACTGTGTGTTGCGCGGGCAACGACTCGGTTCCGCTGACTTCCTCTTCGCGTGCCACTCGGCATCGCGAACCCTGACGGGCTTCACGTTCCCAGCTCTGGCTTAAGTTGCACACTTGCGTCCATCGATCGTGGAAGGCAGTACAGATCTTGAGAACACCTTCAGTTCCGGCCGGGTGCGCCGCTAATCGGACGGTACCGTGAGCGTTCTCACGTTCAATTTAACTTTGCGCTGTTATATAGTGGCCACCGAATTCACGCAGGGCGGGCGCTTTCGGGCGTACCTGATTGAAAAGGAAATAAAAAATGTTCCTGCTCAAGCGTAACCGTCGTCAGCTCCTTGGCCTCGATATAACGACCTCTTCGGTGAAGCTCATCGAGCTTGCCGAGTCGGGCGGACAGTATCGGGTCGAAGCCTACGCGGCCGAGCCGACACCGCAGAACGCGATCAACGAAAAGGCCGTGGTCGACGCCGAAGCCGTGGGCGAAGCCATTCGCCGCGCGGTGAAGCGCGCCGGGGCCAAGAGCGGAGAAGTCGCCGTGGCCATCAGTGGCGACGCCGCCATTACCAAGGTCATCCAGATGCCGCGCACCTTGCGCGCCAGCGACCTGGAATCGCAGGTCGAGCTGCAGGCCGACCAGTACATCCCCTTCCCGATGGACGAAGTGAGCTACGACTTCGAAGTGCTCGGTCCCTCGGAGAAAGATCCTGAAACAAACGACGTGCTCCTCGTTGCGACTCGCACCGAGAACGTGGAGCAACGCCAGGCCGCGGTGAAAGCCGCTGGCCTCACCGCCCGCATCGTCGATGTGGAAGCGTTCGCTCTCGAGAACGCCTGCAAATTGATGACGCACCAGATGCCAGACGGGGGTATCGACCGCACGATCGCGGTGGTGGATTTCGGCGCCAGCAGCACGACGTTCAGCGTGCTGCGTAATCTGAAAGTCGTCTATACGCGTGATTTCGCGTTCGGCGGGCAGCAGCTCACCGAAGAAATCATGCGCACCTATGGCCTCTCGATGGAAGAAGCCGGCCGCGCCAAGAAAGAAGGCGGCCTGCCGGGCAACTATCAGAGCGAGGTGCTCGATCCGTTCATCGACGACATGACCCAGCAGGTGAGCCGCTCGCTGCAGTTCTACCTCGCGTCGGGCTCCGGTCGCGAGCAGCCCGAGAAGATCCTGGTGTGCGGCGGCTGCGCCAACATCCCGGGCGTTGCCGACGTCATCTCCAGCCGCGTCGGTATCTCGGCCGAGAAGGGCGATCCTCTCGGGCAGATGAAACTTTCCTCGCGTGCCAAGGCGCAGGCCGTGCAACGCGATGCCACGGCCCTGTTGACCGCGTGCGGTCTCGCCCTGCGGAGCTTCGACTGACATGCCTCGCATAAATCTACTTCCCTGGCGCGACGAGGAACGCAAAGAGCGGAAGCTGGCGTTTGTCGTGGCGATGGCGGGAGCCACGCTCGCCGCGTTCGTCGTGATGTTCGCGGCCGTGTTGCTCATGAATTCGATGATCGACGGACAGGTTCAGCGCAACGAGCGCCTGCGGACCGAGATCAAGCTGCTCGACAAGCAGATCGAGGAGATCAACAACCTCGAGAGCTCGAAGCAGAAGTTCATCGCGCGCATGGAGATCATCGAGAAGCTGCAGCGCTCGCGTCCCGAGATCGTCCACCTGTTCGACGAGATCGTGCGTCAGCTGCCGGAAGGTGTGTATCTCACCGGCGTAAAGCAGCAGGAGAAGCGGCTCAAGTTCGAGGGCATCGCCCAGTCGAGCACGCGTGTCTCCGCCTTCATGCGCAATCTCGATGGTTCCGAGTGGCTGCGTAATCCCGAGCTGGAGGTCGTCGAGACCAAGCAGGGACAGACGACGGGTTCGAGCTTCACGCTGTTCGCCGACCAGGTCAGCACCGTGAGCGATGACGCAAGCGGCAACAAGAAGCTCGCGAGCGCGGGAGGCCGGCCGTGAATCTCGTTGACGAACTGCGATCACTCGATCCCCAGGATCCCGGCCGCTGGCCGCTGCCGATCCGCATCGGTGCCGTCGCCATCTGGTTCGTGGTGCTGGCGGCGGTGCTCATCTACTTCCTGGTCGTGAACCAGAAGAAGCCGGATCTCGAGCGGGCGGAGTCCGAAGAGCTCACGCTGCGCGACGAATTCCGCACCAAGCATTCGAAGGCCGTGAACCTCGAGGTCTACAAAGGCCAGCTGAAGGACATCGAGCGTTCCTTCGGCGCGCTGCTGCGCCAGCTGCCTGGCAAGACCGAAGTGCCGAACCTGCTCGTGGATATCTCGCAGACCGGCCTCGCCGCGGGTCTCGAAGAGAAGCTGTTCCAGCCGTCCGCCGAGCAGAAGCGCGACTTCTATGCGGAGCTGCCCATCAAGATTCGCCTGTCCGGCAGCTATCACGAGTTCGGAGAATTCGTGAGCGGCATCGCCGCGCTGCCGCGCATCGTCACGTTGCACGACATCGAGATCAAACCCGTAGCGGGCACGACTTCGTCGTACGACAACCTGACGCTCGACCTCACGGCCAAGACCTATCGTTACCTCGATGAAGAGGAGCTCGCGGCGTCCGACGCCGAGAAGCGCAGCGTCGCGCGCAGGCCGCAAGGCTGAGCGTATCAATCGGGGTGGTCTCAACTATGCAAGCGAACCGAAATCGCCTGATTCTCTGCGCCGCGCTCGCCTACGCGCTGGTCACGGGCCTGTCTGCGTGCACCAGTGCCAACGACGAGCTCGATACGTTCATCGACGAAACGAAGCGGCAACCCGGCGGCCCTGTGCAGCGCTTGCCGGAAGTGAAGCCGTACGAAATGTTCGTGTACTCGGCTGCGAGCCTGCGCTCGCCGTTCCAGCCGGGCGGCGCTCCTGCAGGAACTGCTGGTGCGGGACTGCGTCCGGACTCGAAGCGTAATCGCGAGTTCCTCGAACAGTTCTCGCTCGACACACTGAAGATGGTGGGCACGTTGCGCCTCGGCGGCACGACGTATGGTCTGGTGCAGACGAAAGACAAGCTCGTACACCGCGTGGTCTCTGGCAATTACATCGGCCAGGCCGACGGCAAGATCACCGAGATCACCCCTTCGAAGATTGTACTGACCGAAATCGTTCCCGACGGACTCGGCAATTACATGGAGCGCCAAGCGGCGCTCGGCCTGACCGATTGAGACGTGCGGCGAACCAGGGAGCTTCCAGAATGACAGCCCATAGCCCGATTTATCGGTTCCTGAGTGCGAGCGCGCGGCTTACCGCCGTGTTCGTGCTTGGCATTCTCGGCAGCGCCACAGCGCTGGCCGCAGACCCGAACAAGCTCCAGGCGATCGACGTGCAGACGCTGCCAGGACAGCAGGTGCAGCTCACCATGCGCCTGTCCGGTCCGGCGACGGAGCCGCTGTCGTTCACCATCGACAATCCGGCACGTATCTCTTTCGATCTGCCTAACACGGCACTTGCGCTGCCGTCGCGTCGAATCGAAGTGAAGGCCGCCGGCCTCGATACGATTCTCGCCGCCGAGGCGAAGGATCGGACGCGCCTGGTGCTGAACCTCGATCGGCTGCTGCCCTACGAGACGCGTCTCGACGGCAACAACATCGTCGTCACGCTCGGTTCGTCGATTCCGCAGGCTGCCTCGACCGCGGGCGCGCGCACGGTGCCGAACGCGCCTTCGGCTTCTGCCGCCTCAGGTCCCCGTTCCATTCGCGCCATCGACTTCCGCCGCGGCACGGACGGCACCGGTCGCGTGGTGGTGAAGCTCACGGACCCGCGCACGCAGATCAACCAGCGCCAGATCGGCAACCAGATCGTCGTCGACTTCAGCGGCACCGAGCTGCCGAAGAACCTCATGCGCCGCTTCGACGCGACGGACTTCGGCACGCCGGTGTCCTCGTTCGATGTCGTCCGCGCCAACAACGACACGCGCATCCTCATCAACGCCACGGGCGATTACGACCATCTCGCTTACCAGACCGATGACCAGTACGTCGTCGAAGTCAGTCCGATGCGCAAGGTCGCCCAGCAGGCCGACGACAAGCCGGTGTACGTCGGCGAGCGCCTGAGCCTCACGTTCCAGGACGTCGAGACGCGCGCGTTGCTGCAGATTCTTGCGGATACCAGCGGCCAGAACATCGTGATCTCCGACACCGTGCAGGGGAGCATGACGATCCGCCTGCAGAACGTGCCGTGGGACCAGGCACTCGACATCGTGTTGCGCCTGAAGGGTCTCGACAAGCGCAAGCAGGACAACGTCATCATCGTTGCCCCGGCTGAAGAGCTGGCGGCCCGTGAGAAGGCGGATCTCGCTGCCCGCAAGGACATCGCGGAGCTCGCGCCGCTGCGCTCGGAATACGTGCAGGTGAACTACGCGAAAGCGCAGGACATGGCGGAGCTCATCAAGTCGCAGGGCGGCTCGCTGCTCTCGCCGCGTGGTGCCGTCGCTGTGGACGAGCGCACAAACACGCTGCTTCTGCAGGATACGGCTGATCGTCTCGCCGACATCCGCCGGCTCGTCGCGACGCTCGACATTCCCATTCGCCAGGTGCTCATCGAAGCCCGCATCGTCATCGTGAACGATGACTTCACGCGTGAGCTCGGTGTGCGCGCCGGCTACACGGGCATCCGCTCGAACGGTAACGACGGCGCCATCATCACCGGTGGCGGCGCGAGCGCGGTCGACACGAGCCTCGGCTCGGTGCTCGACAACCTCGCCAACACCGGCAACATCGGCCCGGTCGCTGTGCCCACGGGTGCGGCTGCCACGGATCGCTACAACGTGAACCTGCCGGTCGTCAGCCCGGCTGGCCGTCTTGCGTTCGCTGTGCTCGGCTCGGACTACATCGTCGATCTCGAGCTGTCGGCGGCGCAGGCCGAAGGCCGCGGCGAGATCAAGTCGTCGCCGCACGTGATCACGGCGAACCAGAAAGAAGCCAGCATCGAGCAGGGTGTCGAAATTCCCTATCAGCAGGCGGCTTCGAGCGGCGCCACGACCGTGGAATTCAAGAAGGCCGTGCTGGCCCTCAAGGTCACTCCGCAGATCACGCCGGACAATCGCATCATTCTCGATCTCAACGTGAAGAAGGACAGCGTCGGCTCCGTCATCGTCACGACGGGCGGCGTCGGTGTGCCGTCGATCGACACGCGTGAGATCTCGACACAGGTCCTGGTGAATGACGGTCAGACCGTCGTGCTCGGCGGCATCCTCGAGACCGAGGATCGCAGCACCATCAAGAAAGTGCCCTACCTGGGCGATATCCCTGTGCTCGGCAATCTCTTCAAGCAGACGAGCCGGACCAACAACAAGGATGAGTTGCTGATCTTCGTCACACCGAAAATTCTCCACGAAGGGGTCAACGTCTACTGACCGGTCGGGAAAGACACGGTCGACAGGTATTGAACGGACATAAATATGCGAAACTTTTTCACCAGACTACTCGTGCTCGCCAGCATGCTGGCCATGGCGGCTTGCGGCGGCGGGGGCGATGATGCGTTCTCCACGCCTGATGCGAATCCGCCCGGGGGCTCGGCCACCGTTTCGGTCGTCACCGTAACGAGCAGCGCGCCGACGATTCTCGCGGACGGCTCGACCAGCGCGGACATCACCGCGATGGTGCGCGACGCCAACAACAACCTGATGGCGAACGTGGCAGTCACGTTTAACGCGAGCTCAGGTGGTGTGGCGATCGTAGCGGGCACTACCGATTCCGCCGGCGTCGCGAAGGCGACTCTGACGACGGCTGGTGATTCCACGTTGCGAAACATCACTGTGTCCGCGACAGCCAGCGGTGTGTCGGGAAATACGACGGTTGCAGTCATCGCGCCGCCGCCAGCGCCGACCGCGGCCTCGATGACCCTGATCACGAGCTCGCCGACCATCACGTCGAGCGGCGCGACCACGGCCACCATCACGGCCATCGTCCGGAACACCAATAATCAGTTCCTGGCGAACGTGCCGGTGCAGTTCAGTGCGACCTCCGGTGGCATGAACGTCACGCAGGCCACGACCGATGCAAACGGCGCCGCGACAGCGGTACTGAGTGCGGCGGGCGATCCGACCAACCGTAGCATCACCGTGAGTGCAACTTCAGGCACGGTGACGCAGACGGTGGGCGTCGACGTCACGGGTACGACCCTCGTACTGCAGGGTCCGACCTCTCTCGCGCTGGGTCAGAAGGCGACCTATACGGTCGTTCTGGCGAATTCGAATGCCCAGGGCATTGCGGGCAAGCAGGTCACGGTGGCGTCGAGTGCGGCCAATACGCTGAGCGCCGCAACGTTGACGACGAACGTCAGCGGACAGGCGACGTTTGACCTGACGGTCGCGAATGCCACTCCGTCACCGGACACGATCACCGTCACGGCCCTTGGGCTGTCGACACCGCTCGCGGTCGCCATCAATAGCGACGCGTTCAAGTTCGTGGCACCGCTCCCGAACACCGAGCTGCCGATCAACACGCCGACCACGACGAACAACACGGCGATCACCGTCAACTGGCTGCAGGGTTCGACCCCGCAGGTGGGCAAGACAGTCACGTTCACCACGACCCGCGGCGCGTTTGTCGAGGCAAATGGTCAGGCCGTGACCGACGCCAACGGCGATGCCGTTGTCCATATCAACTCTTCCAATGCCGGCTTTGGCACGATCACCGCGACCGGAGCGGGTGGTTCCACGGCTCAGTTGCCTGTCGAGTTCATCGCGCAGACGCCCTCGACTATCGAAGTGCAGTCGAGCGCGTTCACGATCGGACCCAGCGAGACAGCGACTCTGACGGCGGTCGTGCGCGATGCCCGGGGCAACCTGGTCAAGAACAAGACGGTCGTGTTCACGCTGACCGACGTGTCGGGTGGCGTGTTGTCTGCCGGCACGGCCGTGACGGACAGCAACGGTCGGGCGCAGACCATTTACACCGCCGGTGCCAATACATCGGCGCAGGACGGCGTCGTGATCCTCGCGACCGCGCAGGGCTTTGCCGGCGTGCAGGACGACGTGAAGCTCACCGTTGCCCGTCGGGAAGTGTTTATCTCGATGGGTACGGGCAACAGCATCACGGAGCCCAATGCAGCAACGTACAAGGTCGAGTACCTCGTGCAGGTGACGGATGCGAGCGGCGCGGGTGTGCCGAACGTGCCCATCAGCATGTCCGTGTTGTCCACCCGCTATTACAAGGGCTTCCGCTTCTTGAGCGGCACTACCGGCTGGGTTACCTGCTACACGACTGTGGCAGTCGGCCAGACGCCTTCGAGCATGAATGCCCCTATTTCCTGTAACACGTCGCCGGCAGGGGGTTGCTTCGACGAAGACACGAACCGCAACGGCGTGCTCGACGCTGAGACCTATACCGACACGAACGGCAACAAGGTGTACGACGTGGGCGAGCCGTTCAATGATGCTAACGGGGACGGCCTGCGCAACCGCGGCGAAGACCAGAACGACAGCAACCGGATCGAGGCAGGAAACATCGCTCTTGCGGCACCGGCAAACGTCGTAACGGACGCCAATGGCCAGGTCATCGTTTCCGTGTCGTACCCACAGGAATACGCGTATTACGTCGAAGTGACTCTGCAGGCCCGCACGTCGGTTCAGGGCACGGAGTTCGTTCGTCAGTCCACGTTCCTGTTGGCCGGTTCCGCCGACGATTTCAAAGGCTCGACCAGCCCGCCGGGTCCCTTCAGTGCGTTCGGCACCGGTACGAGCTGTACGGATACCAAGTAATCGGTACAGCACTCGCGTGTGAGTAGAAGCGGCCGCCTCCGGGCGGCCGCTTCTTTTGTGGGACTCGCGTGTGCCGAACGCCAGCCGGTATCCTCCCGGCACATGCTCGGCAAGCGCAACATCTTCCTGATCGGCCCCATGGGCTCCGGCAAGAGCGCTGTGGGCAAATACTTGTCGCGGCTGCTGCATACACCCTTTGTCGATAGCGATACGGAAATCGAGCGGCGGACCGGTGTCGATATCCCGTTCATCTTCGAGAAGGAAGGCGAGGCCGGCTTTCGTGAGCGGGAGCGCGAGACGCTGGAAGCGTTGACGGCTGACGAGCCGATGGTGCTCGCGACTGGCGGGGGCGCGGTGTTGTTGCCACAGAACCGCGTTTATCTTTCGGAGCGCGGTTGCGTCGTGTACCTGAAAACGTCGGTCGCGCAGCAGGTATTCCGCGTGAAACACGCGCGCAACCGGCCTCTGCTCAATAACGTGGATCCTGGCGAGCGGCTCGAAATGCTTCTTCGCCAGCGCGCGCCGATCTATGAAAGCCTCGCGGATATCACCGTGTGCACGGACGGGCGACGGGTGCGCAGCGTGGCGGAAGACATCCTCATCGCACTTGGCGAGACGTTTCCGAGCATCGATACGCTGCCCCCTGAGGGCTGATCCGGCGGGGGCGCCCCGCCCCGCACGCCAGACTGCCCGTATATACTGCCGGCGCCACGCGACCTGCGACCGAAGTTCGGTCTACCGCACGCGCGGCGTTCAATGAACGTGGACACCCTGACAGTAGAGCTCGGCAGTCGCAGTTACCCCATCCTCATCGGGGCGGGGCTCCTTTCGCACGCGGATCTGCTGGCGGCACAGGTTCCCGGCAAAGATATCCTGCTGGTGAGCAATACCACCGTTGCCCCGCTGTACGCCGGCGCGCTGAAGGCGGGTCTCGGCGATCGCCGCGTCGTGGAAGTGACGCTGCCAGACGGCGAATCGCATAAAACGCTGGCGACGGTATCGCGTGTGCTCGACGTGCTCGTTGCCAATCGTTTCGCGCGGGATTGCACCGTGGTTGCGCTCGGTGGCGGCGTGGTCGGCGACATGGCCGGGTTCGCCGCGGCGTCTTATCAGCGTGGGGTGGCCTTCGTTCAGGTGCCCACCACGTTGCTGGCGCAGGTGGATTCGTCGGTCGGCGGCAAGACAGGCGTCAATCATCCCGGCGGTAAGAATCTGATCGGTGCGTTTCACCAGCCGAGCGCAGTCGTTGCCGACACGGATACGCTCAAGACCCTGCCTGCGCGCGAGCTGCGTGCCGGTCTCGCGGAAGTGATCAAGTACGGCCTGATCTGCGACGAGCCGCTGTTCGGCTGGCTCGAAGCCAATATGGACAAGCTGCTGGCGCACGACGCCGCGGCGCTCACGCACGTGATCCGCCGATCCTGCGAGATCAAGGCGGAGATTGTCGGGCGCGATGAACGCGAGCAGGGCGATCGCGCGCTGCTGAATCTCGGACACACGTTCGGGCACGCGCTGGAATCGGTGACGGGCTACACGCGTTGGCTGCATGGCGAAGCGGTGGGCGCGGGGCTGCTGATGGCGGCGACGATGTCTGCGGAATCCGGACTCATGCCGGCAGTGAGCGTCGATCGGCTACGCAAGCTGCTCGAGCGCACCGGTTTGCCCACGCAGGCGCGCGATCTGAGCGCCGACAACGTGCTCGAGCACATGCGTATCGACAAGAAGGTGAAGAGCGGGAGAATCCGCCTGGTGCTGATGCGAGGGATCGGCGGTTCTTTCGTGACCGCAGAGTACCCGGATGCCGCGCTCCGGCGCACGCTCGAGGCTCATCTCGGATAGCACAGTGAACGACGTCGACAGAGGCCCGGACACGCTCGCGCCCTTCGCCGCTCACGACGCGCAATCCCGCGGTCGCCGCTATCCGGAACCGCCGCCCGAATACCGCAGCGAATTCCAGCGCGATCGCGACCGGATCATCCATTCGAATGCGTTCCGGAGGCTGGTCTACAAGACGCAGGTCTTCGTGAATCACGAAGGCGATCTGTACCGCACGCGCATCACGCATTCGATCGAGGTTGCGCAGATCGCGCGCTCGATCGCACTCGCGCTGCGGCTGAACGAGCCGCTCATCGAAGCGATCAGTCTCGCGCACGACCTCGGCCATACGCCATTCGGGCATGCCGGGCAGGATGCGTTGAATGCATGCATGCGCGACTACGGCGGCTTCGAGCACAACCTGCAATCGCTGCGTGTGGTGGATCAGCTTGAAGAGCGCTACGCGGAATTTCCCGGGCTGAACCTGACTTTCGAATGCCGCGAAGGAATCCTGAAGCATTGCTCTGTTCGCAACGCGCGCGAGCTCGGTGAAGTGGGTGAGCGATTCATCGATCGAACGCAACCGGGGCTCGAGGCTCAAATTGCAAATCTCGCGGACGAAATCGCCTACAACAATCACGATGTCGACGATGGCATGCGCGCCGGTCTGCTGACCGTGGAAGGGCTTCGCGAAGTGCGCTTGTTCCGCCGGAATCACGAGGCGGTCATCCAGCGGTATCCACAGCTTTCCGAGCGCACGCTCGTGCACGAAGTAATTCGCCGGATGATCAATTTCGTGGTGATCGACCTCATCCGCACGACCGAGGCCAACTTGTCCGCCGCGAGTCCGCGCACGATCGACGATATCCGCGCGAGCTCAAAGCCACTCGCCGCGATGAGCGAGGCCGTGCGCGAAGAGCACATGGAGCTGAAGCGATTCCTGAATGAGCACGTCTACCAGCACCACAAGGTGCAGCGAATGACGTCGAAAGCCCGCCGCGTCATCACGCAGCTGTTCGACGCGTTCATGGCAGACGAGAGACTGCTACCGCCGGAGCATCGAGTGATGGCGAGCGCGGATGCTTCGACCGCGCGTCCGGCTGCATCCTCGACATCGTCTGCAACAGCGTCGCCGGAGATGCTTCGCGCTCGCGCGGTCGCGGATTACATCGCCGGAATGACGGATCGATATGCGATTCTCGAGCACCGGAGGATGTTTGATCCGGGGGAGAGGACGTGAGCCTTCGCTCTAAATGCGCAAGTGGAACACCAGACACCGCGATCGGCCGGCCGTATGGTTTGGTTGTCGTTCATCGGGATTAAACTGAGATCATGAAGGCTGAGGGCTTGGGAAAACGGCTGTCTGGGGATTGCGATGCCTCCGTCGTCCGCATCTAGAGCACAACTCTTACATGCTTTGAGACGCGTTCTGCGGCCCGTGGTCAAGGTTCTGATCCGGGCAGGCATTCGCTTTGATGAGTTTTCTGAGCTTGCTCGTGGCGTGTACGTCGAAAGTGCTGTGCGTGACGGGCTGGATCACGTCACAAAGCCAACGCGCGCGCGTGTTTCGATGGCGACGGGCGTGTCGCGTCACCAAGTCGACTATTACCTGGAGAACGAAGGCGCGCTACCAGCGGCCGATCCGACGCTGACGAATATCCTCACTGAAGTCCTGCAGAAATGGCACACCGACCCGCTGTACGTGGGGCCGTATGGCATCCCTCTCGAGCTGGAATTCGAAGTGCCTGGCGGTGGGCGGTGTGTTCGAAACCTCGTCGCAATGGTGAATCCGAAGGTCAGCGCGGGAATCGTTCTCGAAGAACTGATCAGCGTCGGCTCGGTTACGTATTCGGGCGAGAAGCACTATAGGGCGACATCGCGATATTTCATGATGCCGGAGCCCATGTCGGCACCGCAGATCGAGTATTTCGGAAACACGCTGACGAGATTGACCGAGACGCTCGAGTTCAACATGAATCCAAAAAACTCGACGAAGCGCCTCGAACGGTTTGTCGTGGCCGATCGCGGATTGCCGCCCGACGTCGTTCCGAAATTCGAGGCGTATGCGAGAGATCGGGCGACGGAGTTGCTACTGGATCTCGATAACTGGCTCACACCGTACTCGGCCCCGGGCACGGCAGAGGAATCTGCTCGCATTCCGACTGGCCTGAATGTCTTTCTGTACGTCGAACCTTCCCCCGACGAACGTCCCCTCGGCAGCCTCGTCAACGAAGGGCGCGGCCCTAAAGAACGATAAGCGGATCAGCGGCTTAGTGACATAACACCGACCTTGGGCTTAGGGGTGGTGGTAGGTGTTTGCCGCACATTCGTGCGGCATTTGCAATGCGCAAATCTTTGACGAATCTCACAATTTGCTGATAAGTTTCCTTACATAAGTAGATCGTCAGGTCGCCGATAGACGCGACCGATTGTGCGGGGAGAGTCGAAGATGATTATTCGATCGCGGAATGCTCTGCATCGCTGCGTCGTGACTACAGCATTTGTCGTCGCAGCATCGTTATCCAGCCTGGTTTCAGCCGCTCCTTTAGCCATAGGCACGATCGAGTCGATCGATGCCCGCACGTCATCCATTGTTGTGCTCGGTCAGAAGTATTCTGTCGGCTCAGCAATACTTGTTTCAGGTTCGAAATCCTATTCGGCAGGTAAGGCGGCTCAGTTCCTCGCGCCCGGCACGCTCGTGTGGGTCGATGGCGAATTGGCGAACAACGGATCCGCGAAAGTCGCATCGCTGACCTTGTTGCCGGAAACGAATGTGCCCGGCGCCACTGAGGTGTTCATCGCCGGCGTTGTGAAGGCAGTTGATTCGACCGGCAAGGTGAAGATCGGCAGTCTTACTATCGATACGACGCCAGTCATCGGTACATTTGATGGCGCAATATCTGTTGGCGATTCCGTTGAGTTCTTTGGAGTGCAGCCCGCGGCGAATGGGGTCTTCGTCGCGAGCGCTGTGGCTGGTTCCCACATTCACGGAGTCGGCGGTACTGGTCTCACCGGCGTAGGCGGCACAGGCCTTACTGGCGTTGGCGGAACCGGAAAGACTGGCGTCGGTGGCACCGGCGCGGCTGGAGTAGGTGGCACCGGGGTCGCAGGTGTGGGCGGTACTGGCCTCACGGGTGTAGGCGGCACGGGCCTGACCGGTGTCGGCGGAACTGGAAAGACTGGCGTCGGTGGAACCGGCGCAGGTGGAGCAGGGGGCA